>Ga0228664_1000003_pt1 | contig 435028 bp, 401 predicted proteins | sample 78DmetaG_FD_183029 | JGI IMG/M metagenome (GOLD analysis project Ga0228664, IMG submission 183029) | Seawater microbial communities from Monterey Bay, California, United States - 78D | ecosystem: Environmental > Aquatic > Marine > Coastal | place: USA: California | collected 2016-09-26 | reverse complement strand
GTGGGAGAGTAGGTCGCTGCCTTTCTTTGTACTGATCCTATCAGTATCTATTTTAAACCTCATTCAATAGAATGAGGTTTTTTTTTGAAGTATATTTATGTAAGGCTATAAAATATTAATAAATTTACACGTTATTAAATAGAGCTCATTCCTGTTGGTTAAAGTCTATGAAAAAAATATTTTTTTGCTACTTGATTTTATTTTCATCCACCTTATATAGTCAAGTTGGTGGAGAAAGTATTTTTCAATTTTTGAACTTAACCTCATCTTCAAGGCAGGTAGCTTTAGGTGGAGAAGTTTTGACATTAATCAATGATGTTAACCAACCGATCTGGAATCCTTCAACAATTAATGCCGAGTTAGACAAACAACTTTCAATTAATTATACAAATTTTTTAGCTGGGATTAGTGTTGGTTCAGCTTCTTATTCACAGGTTATAAATAGACGTTTTGGCGCCATTCATGGAAGTATAAAATATTTAAATTATGGAACCCTTATTGAGGCAGATGAAAATGGTAACGAAACAGGTAACTTTAAAGCGAGTGATGTAGCTCTTTCTGTTGGTTATGCTTTTAATCTGCCTTGGACAAACATTTTTATGGGTTTTAATGGAAAATTAGTTAATTCTACGATCAGTAATTTTACCTCTAATGGTATCGCTGCTGATATTGCTGTTTTATATTACAGTCCATATAAATCTTATGCTTTTACACTAGTGGCTAGAAATATAGGTACACAAATTCAAACATTTGATGGAACTAACGAAAAATTTCCCTTTAAAGTAGCTATTGGAGGTTCTTATAAATTAAGATATGTCCCTTTAAAATGGCATTTAACCCTAGATAATCTTCAACAATGGAATGTAGCTGTTCCTAATCCATCTAATGCATCAAGTGATTTGGAAGGTAATATCACCAATGAAAATATATCTTTTTTTACAAATGCGATTAGACATTTAGTTATTGGTGCGGAACTTTTCCCTGATAGTCCTATAAATCTTAGAGCAGGATATAATTTTAGAAGATCAAGTGAATTAAAATTGCAAAATGCAAGAACTTTTAGTGGTATTTCTTTTGGTTTTGGAATAAAAATGAATAAATTAAGGTTTAACTATGCCTTTTCAAAATACCATGCTGCAACAAATGCAAGTACGTTTAGTTTACAATTTGATTTAGATAAAAGATAATGAACAAAAGAATTACTATTGCAATTGATGGATATTCATCTACCGGAAAAAGTACAGTAGCTAAGCAGTTAGCTAGTGAATTGGGATATGTTTATGTAGATAGTGGTGCAATGTACAGAGCTATGACTCTTTTTTCTATGCAAAACGGTTATATTTCAGATCGTCATTTCCATATTAAAGATTTGATAGATAATTTAGGTAATGCAAGTTTAAAATTCATCTATAATGAATCTCTAGGCTATGCAGAAATATATTTAAATGATGAAAATGTTGAAAAGTTAATACGTTCTTTGGAGGTTTCCAATTTAGTGAGCAAAGTATCTGCCATTCCTGAAGTTAGAAGAAAACTAGTTGCCATTCAAAAAGAAATTGGTAAAAATAAAGCTGTTGTCATGGATGGAAGAGATATTGGAAGCGTAGTTTTTACTGACGCTGAATTGAAAATTTTTATGACATCTTCTGCTGAAACAAGAGCAAAACGTCGTTTTGATGAATTGATACAGAAAGGAGAAAATGTTAGTTACAAAGATGTTTATACAAATGTAATTGACAGAGATTTGGTAGATACAACTAGAAAAGATTCTCCATTGGTAAAAGCTGAAGATGCTATAGAAATAGACAACTCACAATTAACAAAAGAAAAACAATTTGAAATTATTCTAAATTTAGTAGAGGAAAAATTAAGGGATATTTAAATATTTATGAGTCTGTAATGAAATTTTCCATTTTGGATTTTTCATCACATAATCAACGATAACTTCTGTCATTTTCTCTTTTTTACTCCATTCCGGTTGTAAAAATAACTCACAGTTACTATTAACTTTAGCAGCCTGCTCCTCTGCAAATTTAAAATCACTCTTATTAAAGACTATTATTTTAAGCTCATCTGCCTCCTTGTAGACCTCTGTTAAAGGAAGTTTAGTTTTTTTAGGAGATAAACAAAACCAATCCCAACTACCTGAAAAAGGATAGGCACCTGAGGTTTCTATATGTGTTTTTATTCCGTTTTGTTGAAGTTTTTTTGTTAAATAATCCATAGACCACATTAAGGGTTCACCTCCAGTAATTACGACGGTGTCAGAGTATGTTTTAGCATGTTTAATTATGGTATCTGCCAATGTTGGGGGATGTAAGTTTGCATTCCAACTTTCTTTAACATCACACCAATGACACCCTACATCGCATCCACCAATACGAATAAAATATGCCGCTTTACCAGTGTGATAACCTTCTCCTTGTATGGTGTAAAATTCTTCCATTAAAGGAAGCATTTTACCTTGATCTACTAAATCTTTTATTTCATTATTCATAAATGATGCTTAAAAAAGCTACTCAATTTGTTGAGTCAAACTAGATTTATTGCAAATGTACCTCTTGCATTTTTATTTTCAATACAATTTTTTGTATAAACTGTTTAATCGTATGAAAATTATAGCATTCAATTTTTTTATTTTATTAAAAAGATCTTTTTATCGAGTTAATTTTATGTTTGCTAAGAACTTAATAATCAGTAGAATTTTGTACATTTGCACTCCTTTTTACGATAACGGATTAGAAAAAGGATTTTTAAGAACATAATTAAGTATAATATCTCTTAGAGTTTTTATCGTTAATAATCTGAATTACAATAAGATACAAAAATATTTTCAGCATGTCTGAAGAAACAAAAAAAACGGAAGCTGCTAAAGCTCCAGAAGTACAAGAAGTAGCTGTTGAAGCTACAGTAGAATCTACAGAATCAGTAGAAGTTGCAGAGACTACAACTGCAGTAAAAGAAGAAACACAAGAAGACTTTTTAAAGAACTTTGACTGGCACAAATACGAGGAAGGTATTGAAGCTGTTGATGAGTCTAAATTAAAAGAATTTGAAAGTGCTCTTGAGGGCACAGTTGGATTTGTTAAGGAACGTGACGTTATCGAAGGTCTTGTGATAAGAATAACGGATAGAGATGCTATTATAGATATCAATTCTAAATCTGAAGGTGTTATTTCCTTAAATGAGTTTAGATATAATTCTAGTTTATCTGTTGGTGATAAAGTTGAAGTTTTAGTAGATAAAAGAGAGGATAGTTCTGGACAATTAGTACTATCTCACAAGAAAGCTCGAGTAATTAAAGCATGGGAACGAGTTAACAATGCTCACGAAACAGGTGAAGTTGTTAATGGATTCGTTAAATGTAGAACTAGAGGGGGTATGATTGTAGATGTTTTTGGAATCGAAGCATTCTTACCAGGTTCTCAAATAGATGTTAAACCTATCCGTGATTATGATCAATACGTTGAGAAAACAATGGAATTCAAAGTGGTTAAAATTAACCATGAATTTAAAAACGTTGTTGTTTCTCACAAAGCCCTTATTGAAGCTGATATTGAAATACAGAAGAAAGAAATTATTGGTCAACTAGAAAAAGGACAAGTACTTGAAGGTATTGTTAAAAATATTACTTCTTACGGTGTATTTGTTGATTTAGGTGGTGTTGATGGATTAGTTCACATTACAGATTTATCATGGTCTAGAATAAATCACCCAAATGAAGTGGTTGAATTAGATCAAAAATTAAATGTTGTAATCTTAGACTTTGATGATAGTAAGTCTAGAATTCAATTAGGATTAAAACAATTATCCTCTCATCCATGGGATGCCTTAAATGCTGATCTTAAGATAGGTGACAAAGTAACTGGTGAAGTTGTTGTCATTGCAGATTACGGTGCATTTGTAGAAGTTTCAGAAGGTGTTGAAGGATTAATTCACGTTTCTGAAATGTCTTGGTCTACTCATTTACGTTCTGCTCAAGATTTCGTTAAAGTAGGAGATAAAGTTGAAGCACAAATTTTAACTTTAGACAGAGACGAACGTAAGATGTCTTTAGGAATGAAACAATTACATCCAGATCCATGGACAGATATAACCAAAAAATATCCTGTTGGATCTACCCACACTGGTACTGTAAGAAATTACACAAACTTTGGTGTGTTTGTTGAGCTAGAAGAAGGAATTGACGGTCTTGTTTACATTTCTGACCTTTCTTGGACTAAGAAAATCAAACATCCTTCAGATTTTGTTACTGTTGGAGATTCTTTAGAAGTTCAAGTATTAGAATTGGATGTAGAAGGAAGAAAGTTAAATCTAGGTCATAAACAAACTCAAGACAATCCTTGGGATGCTCATGAGGCAACTTTTACTATAGATTCTGTTCACTCAGGGACCATCAAAGAGAAAAATGATAAAGGTGCAGTAGTTACATTTACTGACGGAGTTGAAGGTTTTGCTCCAGGTCGTCATTTAGAAAAAGAAGATGGTACCAAATTAGGTAAAGGAGATACCTCTGAATTTAAAGTTCTAGAATTTAGTAAGGAATATAGAAGAATAGTTGTATCACATACAGCAATTTTTAAAGAGCAAGAAAAAAGAAATATGAAAGCTGCTGCTAAGAAATCTGCAGAAGCTGAAAAAACCACCCTTGGAGACATCGGAGGTCTTGCAGATTTGAAAAAGCAAATGGATGCTAAAGCTAAGAAGAAATAAGTTTTTCTTTTTACCTATAAATATCAAAACCACTGTATTTTACAGTGGTTTTTTTTATTTCATATATTTGATATGAATAAATTTTAAATCATGAAAATAAAAATCCTATTGTATGTTTCTCTTATATTTTTAATTGGGTGTAATACAAAACAAAAACAACTCAAAGAAATTGATCCTTCAACATATTGGGGTAAGAATCCATGGCCAGAAATTAGAAAAAAAAGAATCAATAAATTATTACCTAATGCATTGCAAGAGGCTAAAGTTGATTGTTGGTTAGTACTTTGTAGAGAAAACAATAATGATCCTTTAGCAGATCACATCGGAGGAGAAAATGCAGGTGGGAATGCTGTTTTTTTATTTTATAATGATGATCGAGGTTTTCATTCAAAGGTTTTCTCTCCTATAGGAGAATCAACAGCCCTGGACGAATTAAATATTCATGATGAAGTAGTTAGTGTTCCTAGGGGGATTTCAACAATCGATTTAGCAATTAATTTTATAAAAAATAAAAATTTTGAGACCATAGCAATAAATTCATCAATATCTAATTCGATTGCTGATGGATTATCGTATACCCAAAGAAAAGAAATAGAAAATTTATTAGGTAAAGATTCAAAAAAATTAATATCGTCTTCAGAACTTGTCTACAATTGGTTATCTATAAAATTACCAGAAGAAGTAGCAATTTTAACAAAAGCAGCAAAATTAACTGCTGAATTTCAAATTGAGGCATACAAAACAGTTATTCCAGGAAAATCAACAGATGCTGATATAGCAAAATTTTTAAAACAAAAAATGTTAGAATATGGAGTGAAAGACGGTTGGTCTCCAGACCAAAACCCTAATGTAAATTCAGGACCAGATAGAGGTCATTCTCACGCAACTAATAAAATAATAATGCCTGGGGATGTTATTCAAATTGATTTTGGAATAAAAGTTTATGATAGGTGGGTTAGTGATATTCAACGTTTTGCATATGTTTTAAAAAACGATGAAGTCAAAGCACCAGAAAATATTCAATTTTATTGGGAGAGTGGTAAGGCAGGAAATAGAGCTGCACTAAGTGCTATGAAACCCGGAGTAAAAGGTGTTGATGTTGATAAAGCTCAAAGAATATTGATGAAGAAAGCAAAATCTGAATTTGTCATGTGGAGTACAGGTCATCCAGTAGGGTATGTTGCTCATGATGTTGGACCTAATTTGGGTGGGTCTCAGTCAACACATGTGAGACCTGCATCAGAAAAAAAATTAAAGGAAGGAATGACTTTTGCTTTTGATGGTTTTCATGCCTGGAAATTATCTGATACAACTCTTAAAACAATATCTGTAGAGGAAATGGCAGTTGTGACCAAAGATGGAGCAAGGTATCTTATCCAACCTCAAGAAAATTTAATTTTAATTCCTAGTAAAAATTAAAATAGATTAACGTAGATTTCATTAACTTATTTTTTTTGGTATTTAATTAGAAGTCGATAAGAATAAATTATCTTTGTTAAACAAAAAAATGGCATGACATTAATCAAATCAATTTCTGGAATTAGAGGAACCATAGGAGGTCAAACTTCAGAAAATTTAACTCCTATTGATGCGGTAAAATTTGCTGCAGCTTATGGAACTTTTATTAAGAAAAGAAATCCCTCTAAAGATAAAATTAGTGTGGTTATAGGAAGAGATGCTCGTATTTCAGGTAAAATGATTAGCTCTTTAGTAGCTAATACTCTAGTTGGGTTAGGAATAGATGTAATAGATCTAGGATTGTCTACAACACCAACTGTTGAAGTTGCAGTTCCTTTAGAAAATGCAGATGGAGGAATTATTTTAACTGCAAGTCACAACCCTAAACAGTGGAATGCATTAAAATTATTAAATGAAAAGGGAGAGTTTTTAAATGGAGAAGATGGAGAGGTAATTTTAGAAACTGCTGAAAGAGATGACTTTAATTTTGCTGAAGTAGATGATTTAGGAACTTATTCAAAAGATCAGACCTATTTAAAAAAACACATACATGAAGTTTTAAACTTAGAATTAGTAGATATTGACGCCATCAGAAAAGCTAAGTTTAAGGTAGTTGTTGATGGGGTAAATTCTACTGGAGGAATTTTTATTCCTGCTTTGTTAAAAGAGCTGAATGTAGAATGTGTAGAATTGTATTGTACTCCAAATGGGCAATTTCCACATAATCCCGAACCCTTAAAAGAACACCTTAGAGATATTTCTGAATTGGTGATCAAAGAAAACGCAGATTTTGGAATTGTAGTAGACCCCGATGTAGACAGATTAGCTTTGGTCTGTGAAGATGGTTCTATGTTTGGAGAAGAATATACTTTAGTAGCCTGTGCAGATTATGTTTTAGGAAAATTAGGTGGTGGTAATACCGTTTCAAATTTATCATCTTCAAGAGCATTACGCGACATTACTCATAAACATGGTGGAACATACACAGCTAGTGCCGTAGGAGAGGTGAATGTTGTTATAAAAATGAAAGAAACCAACACAGTCATTGGAGGAGAGGGAAATGGAGGAATTATTTATCCGGCATCTCATTACGGAAGAGATAGTTTGGTTGGTGTTGCTTTATTCTTATCACTCATGGCTCATAAAAAAATGTCTTGTAAAGCTTTAAGAGATTCTTATCCAAGTTATTTTATGAGTAAAAATAAAATTCAATTAACTCCAGAGATTAATGTAGATCGTATTTTAGAAACGATTGCCAACAAATATGCTGGTGAAGAAGTAAATACTATTGATGGTGTTAAAATTGATTTTGCCAAACAATGGGTACATTTACGTAAATCAAATACAGAACCAATCATACGAATTTATACAGAGAGTAATTCTCAACAATCAGCTGATGAATTAGCTGAACGTTTCATCACAGAAATTACAGAAATTATAGCTTAACCAATGAATTCCTTAGAACAATATTTTCAGCAATTTAGAGATCATATCATAGGTATTGATCAAGATTTTGTGACTCCATTTGGTCAGAAAAAATTAGTATATACTGATTGGACGGCTAGTGGAAGATTATATCGTCCTATAGAGCAGAAGTTAACCAATGAATTTGGTCCTTTTGTAGCCAATACTCATACAGAAACCTCTACTTCAGGTGCAGCCATGACATTAGCTTATCATGAAGCTAGAAATATTATTAAACGTCATGTAAATGCAAATGATAATGATGTTTTGATCACTGAAGGCTCAGGAATGACAGGCGTAATCAATAAATTTCAACGAATTCTAGGATTAAAAGTTTCTGAGAACCTCAGAGAATATACCGAAATTCCCGATGACATTAAACCGATAGTTTTTGTTTCACATATGGAACACCATTCTAACCAAACTTCATGGTTAGAAACTATTGCAGATGTTGTTGTTGTCCCTTGTAATAAAGAGGGAACCATATGTTTGGATACTTTTGAGGAACACATTAAAAAAAATGCAGATAGAAAAATTAAAATAGCCTCTATTACCTCATGTTCTAATGTGACAGGAATTAAAACACCTTATCATGAGATTGCAAAAATCATTCATAAATACAACGGATTATGTTTCGTAGATTTTGCCTGTTGTGCACCGTATGTGAAAATTGATATGCATCCGTTAGAGAAAGATACACATCTAGATGCTATCTTCTTTTCTCCTCACAAATTTTTAGGAGGTCCTGGGAGTTCAGGTGTTTTAATTTTTAACAAGAAGTTATATAAAAATTTAATTCCTGATAATCCAGGTGGCGGAACAGTGAGTTATACAAATCCTTGGGGAGAGCATGATTATTTTGATGATGTTGAGACACGCGAGGATGGGGGTACACCAGCTTTTTTACAAACCATACGCATAGCACTTTCTGTTCAATTGAAGGAAAAAATGGGAATGGATATGATAAAAAAGAGGGAAGATGAACTTAATGAAAAATTCTTTCAAACATTAGAATCAATTCCAAATATTAAGATTTTAGCTCCCAATCATAAAAAAAGATTAAGTATTTTTTCCTTTTATGTAGAAAATATTCACTTTAACCTCGTTGTAAAATTATTAAATGATCGCTACGGGATTCAAACTCGTGGAGGATGTTCTTGTGCAGGAACTTATGGGCACTTTTTGTTGAATGTAGATCAAGAAACTTCTCATAAAATTAAAAATCAGATTTTAGAGGGTTGTTCCACCGAAAAGCCGGGTTGGGTTCGCATCTCTATGCACCCCACAATAAAAGATTCAGAATTAGAATTTATCAGTAATTCGCTAGTAGAATTATGTAAAAATATTCACGAATGGTCAAAAGATTATGTGTATGATTCTTCAAAGAACGATTATGTTCACAAATCTGTTGTGCCAATTGAAAAACAGATGGTAAAAAACTGGTTTCAAGTGTAATTATACGTTAGTGTTCAGAAGATGAAAATTAGAAATCCATTTAAAAATTATTTAGGTCATTGGAAAGATGATGTATCTACAAAAGAAAAAATTATTTGGAGTTTTTTAATTATAGTATCGTCAATAATATTCTTTAACATATTTATATTCCCTGCCATTCTTTAGGAACCTTATTTCTGTGTTTAAAACGTTTATGAGACCACAAGTAATAGGCTGGTTGGTTATGGATGTTTCTCTCTGTAATTGCTAAATATTTGTCTGTAATTTCAAAATCTTTATACTCATTTGGATGTTCTGTAAGAGTTTCAAATGTGACTTCAAAATACCCTCTTTTTACTTTTTTAATACTATAGTTTACAACAGCCATATCAAACTTTTTAGCAATTTTTTCGGCTCCTGTATGAATTGGAACTTTTATACCCATGAATTCTCTCCAGTAGTTCGCTTTATGAATTTGAGGAGATTGGTCACTTAACAATAAATACAAACCTTGAATTCCATTATTAAAATTATAAGTTATAGATTTTACGGTATTTGATGTTTTATACCCTATAAAACCAAATTTCATTCTAGACTTTTTAACTATTTTGTCAAAGTATTTATTTCCTATTCTTGTGTAGGCACCAAAACATTTAATTTTCACATACATGGGAATACCTATAGACCATTCCCAATTTGCTTGATGAGCACCCATAAAAGCAATACTTCTTCCTTTTTCATAGAGTTTGTCTATAAGTTCAGGATTTTTTATCTTATATCTTTTGTGAAGTGTTTTATTTGATATGGTAAAGGCTTTGATACTTTCAACTAGTACGTCTGAAAAATGTTTAAAAAATTGTTTTTGAATCGTTTTTATTTCCTTAATGGTTTTTTCTGGAAAGGCTAATTGTAAATTTTCGAAAACTACTTTTTTTCTATACCCAATTAAATAGAAAAATATTAGGTACAAGAAATCTGATAGTATATATAAAACCTTCATTGGTAAAAGAGATAACAACCAAATAATAGGGTAGGTAAGAACAAAAATTAAAAACGGCATCTTTACATTTTAGATTACAAATATCGTATTTAAATTTTGAATGATATCTATTAATAAACCATAGTTTTCTTTATGTTTGTGGTATGATTCAAAATACAAGTCAAGTCGTTTTACTTCTTATCTTAGCAAACATTTTGTTTTCTATTAAAGGATTTGGAGATCCACTTTTTTTTGACAAATTTAAATTTCAAATTGCAAAAATTTTACAAGGTGAAAAAAACAGGCTCATAAGCTCTGGGTTTCTTCATGTAGATTGGTTACATCTTGGGTTTAATATGTATGCGCTATATCTTTTTGGAGATATAGTTGATGCCAGATTGGGAACTGTTAGTTTTTTGGCTATTTATTTTGGTAGCCTTCTTTTTGGAAGCTTATATTCATTAAGTTATCACAAAAAAGAATCTTATTATAGTGCTGTAGGTGCATCTGGTGCTGTTTCTGGAATTGTTTATTCGTGTATCATGTTATATCCAGAGATGAAACTAGGGCTTATCTTAATACCCATTCCTATACCAGGATATATTTTTGGTGTTGCCTACTTATTGTATTCTATTTACGGTATGAAAAATAGGGTTGGTAATATTGGCCATTCTGCCCACTTGGGTGGTGCTATTGGGGGGTTTGTTTTTACCTTACTTTTATTTCCTCAAGTTCTTAGAGAAAATTTATTGATGATTATTTTTCTCTCATTACCAATACTATTTCTATTAGTCTTCGGAAAAAAAACTTAATGTATAAAAAAAGTCTTATCGTTTGATAAGACTTTTAGAGCGAGAGACCAGGTTCGAACTGGCGACATTCAGCTTGGAAGGCTGACGCTCTACCAACTGAGCTACTCTCGCTGATAGACGATGCAAATATAAAATCATTTTTGGTTTAGGCAATAAAAAAATGAAAAATTAATAGAAATTTTATTGTCTTTTTATCTTAGTTAATTGGTATTAATAGTAGATTTCGAAAACTAAATTTTAAAAACTATCTTTTTATGGTTTGATAAATTCGCAATCAAATAATTGGATAAAAAAAAGTCGAGAAAAACTCGACTTTTATAGTGTAGCGAAGACGGGATTTGAACCCGTGACCTCAGGGTTATGAATCCTGCGCTCTAACCAACTGAGCTACCTCGCCTTGGTTATAAGGCTGCAAATATAATTCAATTTTGTAGTACTGCAAGGCGTGTTTTTAATTTTTTTTAACTAGATATATTAACTATATTGGCTTAATCATAAATTATTTTTTCACCAGTAAAAATATTAATGAAATTATGGATAAAGTCAAATTTGAAATTGAATTTCCAATTCATGCTTCCCCTAGTATGTTGTATCAGTATTTCTCCACACCATCTGGTTTGGAAGAATGGTTTGCTGATAAAGTAAATTCAAGAGGAAAAGTAATTACCTTTTTTTGGGATGATTCTCAAGAGCAAGCATCAATTATTTCAAAAAAAAATGGAGAAAAAGCAAGATATAAATGGATTGAAAGTGGTGACGATGAAAGCTATTTTGAGTTTAGAATTCAAGTTGACGAAATCACTAAAGATGTTTCATTAATGGTTACAGATTTTGCTGAGGAAGATGAGGTTGAAGAGTCAAAAATGCTTTGGGTAAACCAAATAGATGAGTTGAAGCACAGAATAGGAGCTTAAAATTTAGAATACATAACTTAAAATTTAGCTTTGGATAAATCCAAAGCTTTTTTTGTAAACATAATGTTCTAATTCATTTAAATTTGCAAATAATTTAGTTATAAAAAAATACATAATGTTGAATTACAATGGAAGTCTAGTTGCCTTTGATGATGTAGCAATCACTCCCAACAATAGAGCTTTTAAATATGGAGATTCGGTTTTTGAGACCCTAAAAGTTTTAAATGGTAAATTGGTTTTTTGGGAGGATCACTATTTTAGATTAATGGCGTCTATGAGAATGTTACGTATGAAAATTCCTATGAATTTTACTTTGGAGTTTTTGGAACAGGAAATATTAAAAACCGTCTCGATTGGCAATCATAATACATCAAGAGTTAGATTGACGATTACCAGAAAAGATGGTGGTTTCTACACTCCAACTTCAAACGAAATAGACTATCTAATAGAATCTCGTGAGTTACAGTACACAATTAAGGATAATTACAAAGTAGATTTATTTAAAGATTTCTTCGTGTATTCTGGACATTTGTCTACTGTAAAAACTAACAATAAGTTAATACATACATTAGCAAGTATTTATGCCAAAGAAAACAAATTAGATAATTGTATTCTTCTTAACGAGAGAAAAGGGGTTGTAGAGGCAAGCAACGCCTCACTATTTTTAATAAAGGGAACTACAATTAAGACTCCTTTGTTGACTGAAGGTTGTCTCAAAGGAATTGCTAGAGAGAAAGTAATTAATATCATAAAATCTAATAGTGATTACGAATTAGAAGAAACGGTAATTTCACCATTTGAAATTCAAAAGGCTGATGAGGTTTTTATAACAAATTCAATTATAGGGATACAATCTGTGACTAATTATAGAAAAAAAACGTTTTCTACAACAATTTCAAAAAAATTAGCCGTTAGTTTAAATATTCTTGAATTAACGAGTAAATAATTAATTTAGATTGATGTTGTTAGGTGCATTAGCCCAAATTTTATACTCACCTCCTTTTTGTAATAACTTGTTTTTCCAAAGCGTTTTATTGTCTGTAGATAGTATATTTTCAAAATCGTTTTCTGAGACAAACCATGACTTGTTTATTACCTCTTTCTCTAATTGTACCTTAGCCCATCCTGAATACCCTAAAAAAAAGCGAATCTCAGTATTTTTAATTTCTTTTTGTTGTAATAGATTTTTTAATGCTTCAAAATTGCCACCCCAATAAATTTCTTCGCTTACTTGAGTGCTGCCCGGTATTAATTCAGGTATTTTATGAATGAAATATAAATTATCTTGCTCTACTGGACCTCCTTGGTATATTTTAAAGGAACAATTAATTTCAGGAATAAGATCTCTTATGGTATAATTTAGGGGTTTGTTTAAGATAAAACCAACTGAACTTTCTTCATTATGCTCTGTGAGAAGTATGATGGATCTGTTGAATGAATCATCATTTAAAATAGAGGGTTCAGCAATAAGAAGTTTTCCTTTTACAATATTCAAAACACATACTTTATTTAATTAAATTTAAAAAAAATATGCAAATAAAAAAAACCTTCTTAAAAAGAAGGTTTTTTTATGTAAAATAAAAAAAATTATTAGTTTACAGCACCGCTTAAACCAGCTCCAGCTTTAAACTTAACAACATTTTTAGCAGCAATTTTAATTTCTGCTCCAGTTTGTGGATTTCTACCATTTCTAGCAGCTCTTCTAGATACTGACCAAGTTCCCCATCCTACTAAAGCAACCTTTCCACCTGATTTTAAAGTAGATGTTACATTAGAAGTTAATGATTCTAAAGCGGCTTTTGCTGCTGCTTTCGAAATTCCTGCATCAGCAGCCATTGCGTCGATTAAATCTGATTTGTTCATAATAAATAGTATTTAAATTAATTGTTTAAAATGCATAAATGCTTAACAAATATAGACGGATTAAGGGCTTGTGCAAGTTTAGGCCTTAAAAAAACCGCTTTTTGTTAATAAAACTATGTAAATTGTTAATAAGGAGCTCATCATTTACATAAAATCAATACATGTAGTGCTGATAAAGGCTTTAGCGCATTTTCGCATTCTCAGAAAAAGTATAGCCATTAAGAAGGTTTTTACAGTCTAATTTTTTCTTTCCTGAGATCTTTAATTCATCAATAATTATATATCCTCCATTAACTGCTACTTTAATGTAATCCTTTGTGGTGGTGATTTTCTTAATGGACTCGTTGTGCTGTATTTCTTCTTTTCTAATTTTATATATTTTCAAAGACGTAAGATCATTATTATTCATCATATTAGTCCAAGCACCAGGAAATGGATTTAAACCTCTTATATGGTTGTATATTGTATCTATAGAATTATTCCAATTTATTTTACAATTTTCAGGAAATAGTTTTGGAGCTATTTTTTCACTACCCTTCATTTGCTTGTGCGTAGTTACTGAATTATTTTGAATATGAAGTACAGTTTCAGAAACTAAATTTGCTCCAATATTCATAAGTCTGTCGTGTAATTCACCTACTATTTCATCTTTGCTTACAATAACTTCTTCTTGAAGAATTATATTACCTGTATCTATTTTTTCATCGATAAAAAAAGTTGTAACACCAGTTTTTTCTTCACCATTTATTATGGCCCAATGTATAGGCGCTGCACCTCTGTAGTCAGGTAAAAGAGATGCATGTAGGTTGAAAGTTCCATACAAGGGCATTTGCCATACAACTTTTGGTAACATTCTAAAAGCAACAACAATTTGAAGATTGGCATTTAATGCTTTTAAATTTGATATAAAGTCTTCGCTTTTTAGGTTCTTGGGTTGTAATAATTTTAATTTGTTTTCAAGAGCATATTTTTTAATTGCAGATCCTTTTAATTTACGACCTCTTCCTGATCTCTTGTCTGGAGCAGTTACAACGCCTACAATATTAAAACCACTTTCTACTAATTTTTTTAAACTAGTTACAGCAAATTCTGGTGTTCCCATAAAAACTATGCGAAGATCTCTCATGAGATGAAAAATTTATTATTGTTAGTTATGCCAATTTTATTCTTTGACAATAGGTAACGCAAATGTATTAAAATTGCCTTTTCATCTCTATCTAAAGAGAAGATAATTTCTTCTTGAGAAATTTCTTTTTTATCACTAAAAAGTTCAAAAATATCTTTTTCTAAATTCGATGAATTGTATTTTTTTTCAGAAATACAGACATCGCATATATTACACTTAGAAACCTGTTCCTCATCAAAATAATGAGATAATTGAATATTTCTACAGGTAGTATTATTTTTTATAAAGTATAGTAAATCTTTTGATTTTTGAATTTGTTGATTTATGAACGTTTCGATTGAATGAGAAATCCTATTAATTGAATTATCATCTTCTCTTGGAAGTAAAAATTTGAGCTCTTCATAAGTGTTAGCCTCTTTATATTCAAGAATATCAAGGGTGTTCAATGCTTTTAGTTCCTCCCTAACAGTAGACGAATTAACCTGTAAACTTTTTGCAATATCAAATTCATTAATTTTCACTTCTTTGTGAAAAACTCCACCATAACCTCTAAGAATAAAATCCAATAATTTTTTGGTTATAACTTTATTAAATTGCTGTTTGGTTAAATTTCTACTGGTTATTTTAAAAATAATAGTAGATTTTTTATTGTAATTTGGATTAACTTCAATAATGCTATGATTTACAAGAATTTTGAAAATAGTTGCTGTTTTTTTATAATTGAAATTATAGGTTTCACAAAATTTCAAAAAATTAAAATTTAAAGTTTCCTCTTTTAATTCTCCTTTAGCAATCTGAAAGTATTGATATAGTTTTTGATGTACAATTTTAATTTCTTTTATAGTTGGATAACTATTTAATTTCTTTTTTTTAAATAAATCTATGTCATTTTTGTTTTGTAAGATAACCGAAAATGATTTTTCTCCATTTCTTCCAGCTCTTCCTGCTTCTTGAATATAGTTTTCAATACTCGAGGGGAGGTCCAGATGAACAACTATTTTAACATTAGATTTATCTATACCCATCCCAAAGGCATTTGTGGCTACCATAATTAGGTTTTCCTCATTCATCCAAGAATCAAAAGCTTTAGACTTATCGCTTGAAGACATTCCACCATGATAAAAAGTTGAACTGTAGCCCTTTGAATTTATGAGATTTGATAGGTCTTCAGTTTTCTTTCTAGATCCAACATAAATGATTGTTGGAAATGGATTTTTTTTGAATATTTTTTCGAGTTTTCCAATCTTATTTTCATTGTAAATTACTTGATAAGCTAAATTTTCTCTAAAGAAAGATTTTTTAAAAATAGAGGCCTTCCTTAAATTTAAATTTTCAACAACATCGTTTGTTACTTTTTTTGTGGCAGTAGCTGTTAATGCAATAATATTTACACTTGGGTGTATTTCTCTTATTTTATGGATGAGTCTGTAGGATGGCCTAAAATCTTGACCCCACTCAGAAATACAATGTGCTTCGTCAACAGCTATTAGATTAATAGGAATTTGTTTTAATTTGTTTAGAATAAAATCTGAATTTAGTCGCTCTGGTGATAAATAGAGAAATTTATAGTTGCCAAATTTCAGATTATCAAACAAGGTTACTATTTCATCAACACTTGAGTTGCTCTTAATTGTTAGTGCTTTAATTCCTTTTTTGTCTAATTGATCTATTTGATCTTTCATTAAAGATACAAGTGGAGAGACAACTAAACATATACCTTTTTTTACTAGTGCGGGTATTTGATAACACAAAGATTTACCAGCACCTGTTGGTAGAAGAGCAACAACATCTTTATCAGAAATAACGTCTTTTATTATTTCTTCTTGTAAATTTCTGAAAGAGGAATGTCCCCAATACTTTTGTAATATGACTTTAGGTTGGATCATACATTTATATTGAGCCAATTAAGAATAAAGTTTGATCGTTTTTCTACCGTATCAAAAGGAACTTCAATCAATGAATAATTTAAATTTTTATAGGATTTTTCTATGAAGGTATTTATAAGCTCTGCTTCTTTAAAGCTTTCATACCTCTCATTGTCTGAAATAAAAATTTCTTTCCATGGTTTAAATAGAAATACATGGTCATATCTATATTTTTTACTAGACTCTTCAAAATATGAGGGGTACTTTTCTTTGGTATAATCTAAATAAGCATGTATGTCAGGTAAACCCCTATCAAAAAAAATTAAGTCATGATTAGTACTTGAAGCTTTAAGATACTGTTCTTTCCTTCCCTCAAACAATAACTCACTAAATAGTATAGGTTTTGTTAAAAATAATTGTTCAATACCTTCCTTTTGTGCTTTTATAGTTATCGCTCTCGAAATCTCTTCCATACAATAAAAACCTTTTCTTTTAAGCTCTTTTATTACAGATGATTTTCCGGTACCAGGCCCTCCGATAAGCACAATTTTTTTTTGCATAAAACAAAAGTATAGTATTAATTTAGTATAACATTATAATGATGTAATTTTGTAGAATTATATGATCATAATTGTTAAAATTATAAAATGAAAGATAGAGATAATTTTTATAAAAATTTAAAAAAACAATTAGAGGATACTACATCTTTTCCAACCGATTATTTATATAAATTTATAGTATCATCTGGAGGAAACAAAGTAGCTTTAGTTAAAGATATATTTGAAGGTAAAGGGGCAAAAATAACTATAAAAAAATCTAAGACTGAAAAATATTTTAGCATTTCTATAGTTATCTGTTTAGATAATTCAAATGAGGTAATCTCATATTACAAACAAGCTGAAAAAATTGAAGGAATTATATCACTATAACACTATGAAAAAAACTATTTTTTTACTACTAACACTTCACACTTTAAATATTTTCTCACAAAAAGACACTGACATTTTAGTAACAATTAACAATGAAAAAGTGTCTGTTGGAGATTTTAAAAGAGTTTATGAGAGAAATCTAGATGCTATTGATAATGATGAATCAAAAGATATTGAAAATAATCTCAATTTATTTATAAATTTCAAGCTCAAAGTAAAACAAGCCTATGATTTAAAGCTAGATACGATATCATCATATGCAAATGAAATTAAAACGTATAAGAGACAACTAATTGCACCTTACACTCAAGATAAAAATCAATTTAACAATCTTGTTAAAGAGGCCTACGAAAGAACTAGAACTGAAATTAGAGCAAGTCACATACTTGTCAAACTTCCAAGAAACTACAAACCGAAAGATACCATTTTGCCTTTCTCAAAAATTTTGGAAGCTAGAAATAGAGTAGTGGCCGGAGAACCTTTTAACAAAGTAGCTAGAGAATTATCAGAAGATCCATCAGCCAAAAATAATGGAGGTGATTTAGGGTATTTTTCTGCTTTTAACATGTTGTATGATTTTGAGGATATTGCCTATAAGACCCCACTGGGTGATGTGTCACAAATATTTAAAACTCGTTTTGGATACCATATTGTGAAAAAAACTGCCTCTAGAACTTCGGAAGGCCAGAGGCAAGTAGCACATATACTTATTTCTGATACAACCTCTAATGGAAAGAAAATAATTGATCAAGTTTTTGCGAAACTTAACAATGGCGGAATTTTTAAAGAATTAGCACTGAAATATTCAAATGATTCAAGAACTAAGAAAAAAGGTGGAGTTTTACCCAAATTTGGATCGAATAGAATGGTAAAGCCATTTGAAGAAGCAACTTTTTCTCTTGTTGCCATTGATGATTTTAGTGCCCCTTTTAAAACAAAATATGGATGGCATATTGTAAAATTATTGAAGAAATTCCCAGTTCCCACTTTTGATAAAATAGAAAACGAAATTTCACAAAAAGTAAAAAATACGGGTAGGGTTAAGTTATCTGACAATTCGATCTTAAAAAAATTAAAAAAAGAGTATTCAATTAATATGATTGAATCTGTTAAAGAATCTCTTCAAAATAACAACTTCAAAGATTCATTACAAGTAACTTTTTTATCAATCAACCAGAAAAAAATTACAAAAGGTGATTTTGTTTCTTATAGATCGAAAAGAAAGCAAATACCATTTAATTCACTATTAAGTAACTTCATTAACGAAGAAATTTTAAAGTATTTCAAAGAAAATTTAGAAAACACTAACAAAGAGTTTTCTAATACGCTTAAAGAGTATCAAGACGGTTTGTTACTTTTTGAATTGATGCAGAAAAAGATTTGGAATGTTTCTTCAGATTCTTTAGCGCTAAAAACATACTTTGATGCTCAAAAAGACTTATACAAAGAGAAAGATTTAGAGAGTATTAAAGGAAAGGTAATGAATGACTTTCAGACAACATTAGATAATGAATGGATTCAATTGTTAAGAGCTAAAAGTAAAATTAATATCAATAAAAAAGTACTAAAAAAATTAATTAATTACTACAGAAAAAAATCTTGAAAAAAATTTTCTACATATCAGCATTAATTATTTTTTTTTCATGTGATTCGTTAGAATTTCAAAAAAAAGACAATTCAATTAATGATAAACCTATTGCTAGTGTTTATGATGAAAGTTTTTTTGAGAAAGATTTAAATTTATTATTACCAAAAAATATAGATAAAAATGACAGTGTTGCTCTTGCTAGAAGCATAATTGATAGTTGGGCAATACAGCAATTGTTGTTAATTAAGGCCAAAGAAAATAATACAGAAAATGATAATGCTGAAATCAATGATTTAGTCAGAGATTATAGGCAAGCACTTTTAATAAATGGTTATAAAGAAAGGCTCATTAAACAACGGTTAGATACCGTAATAGAAAGCCAAGAAATTATAAATTATTATGAGAAAAACAATAATAATTTTAGATTAAATGAAGAGCTTGTTAAATTAAGGTATATTCATTTCTCAAATGAATTGATAGATAAAAAAGAGGTCATTAAGTTATTCAAGAATGGTGCTTTCGAAGATTTAGAAACTTTAGAATCTAGACAACTTTCCTTCAAAAAAATGATGTTGAATGATTCAGCTTGGGTACCGTTAGAAAATGTTTTGTTAAAATTGCCATTTTCTAGAGAGGATTTGTTAAAAAAAACATATTTAATTAAAAAAGAAGATTCTTTAGGTTTATATTTGGCTTTCACAAAAGATGTTTTATTAAGAAATCAAATAGCTCCTTTAATGTATATTGAACCCACAATAAAACAAATGATTTTACATAAAAGGAAGTTACAATTAATCAGAGATATAGAAAAAATAATAGTTAAAGATGCCATTCAAAATAAAATTTTTAAAATTCATTAACCTATTACTATTTATTTTAGTATTTAATCAAGTAATAACAGCTCAAAAAGTAAAAATTGATGCTGTTGGAGTCGTTGTCGGAAAAAATATTGTATTGGATTCTGATATTGAAAAATTTAAGTTAGAATTGGAGAATAGTAGTGAAGGAAAAATACAAATTTCTGACTGTGAAATGTTAGAACAATTGATGTTGCAGAAATTATTAGCTCATCATGCTGTTGTTGATAGTATTATAGTTTCAGATGCAGAGGTTAATGATCAGGTTGAGAGGAATATTCAATTTTTTAGTCAAGAATATGGAAGTATTGAAAAAGTTGTTGAAGCTTATGGTTTTAATGATATAGAAGATTTAAAAAAAGAACTTTTTGGTATAGAAAAAGAAAATTCTTTGATTCAAAAAGAACAGAGACAAATCACTGAAAATATTGATGTAACACCAGAGGAAATAAGAATTTATTACAATGGTTTAAAAGAAAAAGGTGAACTACCTGAATTTCCTGCAGAAATTCAAATTGCACAATTAGTTTTAAACGCTGATCCAACTCAAGAGGAGATAGATAGAGTAATCAATAAACTCAATCAATTAAAAAAAGATATTGAAGGTGGATCAAGTATTAAAATGAAAGCCATTATTAATTCAATGGATCCTGGAGTCACAGATAACGGTGGAAGATATTCTATTGACAAGAATAGTCAATTCATAAAAGAATTTAAAGAAGCAGCTTTTTCTTTAGATGTAAATCAAGTTTCTGAACCTTTCAAGTCAAAGTTTGGTTATCATATTCTCCAACTACATGAGATTAGAGGAGAAACAAGAATTGCTTCACATATTTTAATTCAGCCAGATATACCTCAAGAAAAATTAAATGAAACAAAAGAAAAACTTGAAAAAATAAAAAAAGATATAAATGATGGTGTTATCACTTTTGAGGAGGCTGTAAAAAAATATTCACAAGATGATGATACAAGAAATAATGGTGGTTTAATTGTTAATCCTTACTCAGGAGAATCTACTTTTGATTTAACCAGAATGGACCCTGCTTTGTATGCCCGTGTAAATAACTTGCAGAAAAGTGAAATGTCTGATGTATTTTATGATGAGACACGTCAAGGGAAAAAGATGTACAAAGTGATGATTATGAAAGATAGAACGAATACACATATAGCTGATATGGTTAACGACTATGTGAAAGTTCAAAATTTAGCACTTCAAAAGAAAAAACAAGAAACTATTGCAAAATGGTCTAGAGAAAAAATTGGTGATACTTACATCAAAATAAGTGAAGAATTCAGAAAATGTACTTTTGATAAAAACTGGACTAAAGAAATTAACAACTAATGTCTGATGTAGCCGATATCGATTCTTTAGTTATCAAATTTAATGCCTTAAAAGCAGAAATTGGAAAAGTGATTATTGGTCAAGACCAAGCCATCAACTATGTTTTGTTATCTGTCATATGTGGGGGGCATTCACTATTAATTGGAGTTCCTGGACTTGCAAAAACTTTATTAGTTAATACAGTATCAGATGCCCTTGGTTTAAACTTTAAAAGAATACAATTTACGCCTGATTTAATGCCCTCTGATATTTTGGGGAGTGAAGTTTTGAATAAAGAACGTCAATTTTCTTTTTTGAAAGGTCCTATTTTTTCTAATATAATTTTAGCAGATGAAATTAATAGAACACCACCAAAAACACAAGCAGCTCTTCTAGAGGCTATGCAAGAAAAATCCGTAACCATTTCAGGACATCATTACAAGCTAGATTTACCATTTTTAGTTTTAGCTACTCAAAATCCAATAGAACAAGAAGGAACTTATCCTCTTCCAGAAGCTCAACTAGATCGATTTATGTTTTCTGTTAATCTAGAATATCCCAGTTATGAGGAAGAAATAGAGGTGGTTAAGAATACAACAACAGAAATTATAAATCAGGCAGAACCAATATTGTCAGTTAAAGAAGTTCTCGGTATTCAACGCTTAATAAGAAAGGTTCCTGTTGCTGATAACGTTGTTGAATACGCTGTTTCTTTGGTGGGTAAAACGAGGCCAAATAGTACAAAAGCAACTGATTTGGTTAAAAATTATGTTGATTGGGGTGCTGGACCAAGAGCATCACAAAACTTAATTTTAGCCGCCAAAGCCATAGCGGTTACAAAAGGGAAATATTCTCCAGACATTGAGGATGTGAAAGCAGTAGCTATTCCAATTTTAGCTCATAGAATTGTAAAAAATTATAAAGCTGAAGCAGAAGACATATCTATATCTTATATCATAAAATCATTATTATAGCAATTCGCTATATTCGAAAAAACTAAAAACACTTCCGCCATATTTTTTAGAATAGCTAAAAAAAACGTTTTCTGACAAATCCATATGTTTTGAGTGTTCAACAATTAAAAGCCCATTTTTATTTAGTAGACTTCGTTCAAAAACAATTTCAATGATTTTTAGAAATATATCCTTTTCTAAATTATAAGGTGGATCTGCAAAAATAATATCGGATTTCAGTCCAGTTTTTTTTAAAAATTTTAAAACATCACTTCTGTAGGTGTTGATGAAGAAATCAAATTCTGAAGATACTTTATTTATAAACCTAACACAGTTTAAATTTATATCTATGGCATGAATGTTTTTTGTACCTCTTGAAGCAAATTCAAAAGAAATATTACCTGAACCAGAAAATAAATCAATAACAGAAATAGCATCAAAGTAATAATGATTATTTAAGATGTTAAACAATGATTCTTTTGCTAAATCAGTAGTAGGTCTTACGGGAAGATTCTTTGGTGCAGAAATCCTTCTTCCTTTTTGTTTTCCTGATATTATTCTCATCCTAATAAAATGAAATTAGAATGTTTTTTGATTTCAGTTTGATTGTTAAAAATGGAGTTATTTGAATTTAAAAAACCGATATTTCTAACATAAGTATATAAAATTTTATAAAGCTCTGATTGCTCATTAATATCTCCTGTAATTAAGATGTTAGTTTTTTCTGTAGAGAGTTCAAGTTGTTCTAGAGTAAATAATATATAATAGATGAAATCTTCTTTGGTTTGATGTTCAAAATTATTATAAAATAAAATTTCAGAATCTTTAAGAACCACTATATCTAAAAGACTTTGTGAAACATTAATACAAAAATTTAGAGTATTGTCTGAATGTGAAAATAATTTCTCGATCAAAATACTTGAATGATGCCTGTATTCAAATTCTCCAAAATGTTGAAAAATAAAATTATTAATATTTACATATGGGACATATACATTTTTAGCTTTTATGAAGTTTAAATCATCATAAACGATTAAATCTGTAGTAATAGTTTTAATTGAATATTTTAAATAATTTTTAAGATCACCTTCTTTAAAATAAGCGTCAGGTACTAGAGAACTCAGGGTATTTTGATGAATGACACTAACAGACTCAAAATCTTGTTGTAAAGATTTTTCATGGTTAAAAATCTCTTGTATTTCTTTTAAAATAAGTTCAGGAGATTTGATTGGTTTGGTAAAATTATAAGAAGTAAATTTTGATATAGTATTGAGAGAATTGGAAATACAAAAAGAAAATCCATCCAAACTGAATTGGATGGATAGTTTCTTTTTTGATGAATCTTCTATTTCTTTATTGATCGTCTTCTTCTTCACGATTTGCTTTGTCATAAGACGGTGGCCAATTACCACCAGTTGTTACCTCATTAAGTGATCCAACAGAAACAAATTCTCCTTTTATTTGATCACTTTCAATCGCTTCCATTTCTTGTTTTACTAAGGAGATATCCATTCCCTTCAATAAATCTTTTTTCTCTGTTCTAGCTTCAAAAACAGGTACTTCTAGACCAGCTATTTTTTCAACTGTACCAATGGAAAGCTCAAACTGTTTCCCTTCAACTCCAGGAACATTGAACATGTTTTTGTAATCTTTATCTTGAAAGCTATTTAAGATTGGTTCGTAACCGATTGTATCTACGATTCTTTTTTCAACGTCAACAATAACAGGCTGCCATCTGCTTCCTTTATTTACTTTAATAACGGTATCTCTTACCTCAGTAATTGCAAACTTGGCACTATCAATGAATTGTATTAAACCTTCTTTATTGTCTGTGTAATTTCCATTTACCCTATAGAAAGCTAGTTCTGCATCTCTAATGATTTTGAGGTTTTGAATTACTTTAACATATTTAACTCGTTTATCCTTGTTGAAATTGATAGGTTTCATTATCCCATCATAAATTTTAAAAACTAAAAGAGCTCCTGTAAAAACTAAAACTAAGGAAACTACCCATTTATATTTTAATGGTAAGTATTTAACTATTAAATAGGCAAATCCAAATGTGGCAACAATAGCTAGAATAATCAGTATAATCATTTTGTATATTTATTTTTTTTCAATTCAAGCAAATCTACAATTTTTTTTTAATGATAAAAATTTTTAAAGACATTTCAATGTATCTTTAACGCTTAATAACTCACATGCTAAAAAACATTTCAGATTTCCGCAATGAACTTTTAAAAAAGTTTTCGCATAGGCCTACTTCTAGGCAAGCAAAGTTATTTGAAATGTTGGTTGATTTTATTTTTTCCAAAGATTATCAAACTTTATTTTTACTCAAGGGCTATGCAGGAACTGGAAAAACTTCAGCAATTAGTGCTTTGGTATTAAATTTAAATAAAACCAATAAAAAAGCTGTGTTGTTAGCACCTACTGGAAGAGCAGCTAAAGTGATTTCAGGATATTCAAAAGTACCAGCATATACGATTCACAAAAAAATATATTTTCCCAAAAAACAACAAAATGGTTCTGTAGATTTTGTTTTAAAAACCAACAAACACAGAAACACTATTTTTATTGTTGATGAGGCTTCCATGATTCCTGATCGACCTCAAAATGGCAAATTATTTGAGCAAGGGTCCTTATTAGATGATCTAATTTCTTATGTTTATTCTGGTTATCATTGTAAGTTAGTTTTAGTTGGTGACACTGCTCAACTACCTCCTGTAAAATTATCCATTAGCCCTGCTTTAGATGAAAATAGATTAGAATTTGATTTTGATAAAAATATATATAAAATTGAATTAAATGAGGTTACGCGTCAGCATGAAAATTCTGGAATATTATCAAATGCTACTATCCTTAGAACGTTGATAGATAGTGATGTAACTAATTTTACATTCGATATGAATTATCCAGATATTGTTCGTTTGATTGATGGTTATGATATACAAGATGCAATTTCTGAATGTTATGAAAATGATGGTGTTGAAGATACAGCATTTATAGTTCGTTCTAATAAAAGAGCTAACCAATACAATCAACAAATACGTTCTCATATACGAGGAAAAGAAAATGAAATTTCCACTGGAGATTATATCATGGTTGTGAAAAATAACTATTATTGGTTAAATGAATCTTCAAGTGCTGGATTTATTGCAAATGGCGACACCTGTGAAGTATTAAGAATTAATTCAATTAAAGAATTGTACGGATTCAGATTTGCTGAAGTAGAAATTAGAATGATTGATTACCCTGACCAACCTCCTTTCGAAACGGTTTTAATTTTAGACACCCTATCAAGCGAAAAACCATCGTTAACTTATGAAGAAACTAATAAATTATATGAGGCTGTCAGGGAGGATTATGCCCATGAAAAATCGAAGTATAAACAACTTCTTTTAGTGAAGAAGAATGTGTTTTTTAATGCATTACAAGTAAAATTTTCCTATGCTATTACTTGTCATAAATCTCAGGGTGGTCAATGGAAGACAATTTTTATAGAACAACCTTACTTACCCGAAGGGCCTTCAAAAGAATATTTTAGATGGTTATATACGGCAGTGACAAGAGCTCAAGAAAAATTATATTTAATCGGTTTTAGTGATGATTATTTTGAAAATAACAATTAGTAGCGTTGTTTTTTTTCTTTGTAAAGTGTAGAAGTTATTTTTTGTAAAAAAGGGATTTATAATTTTTCATTACATCAATTTATTTATGTAAAATAGAACCATAACAAATAGTTCACTACAAACATCAAATTTATTAGTTAATAAAGCCCAAACTTTAAAAGAATTAATAAAAAAAAGTAATATTTTAGGGGTCAATAAAATTTTAAATGACAGAATCTAAATCAGTTTTAGAAGCAATAGATTTTTTTGAATCTAATTCTTCACAAGAGTTAATAAGTAAACTTAAAGCCAAGGGGATATCTTGTGATAAGGTATTTGACGTTTTGACTTATGAAAAACAACTAAGATTTTTACAAATAGAATTAGTTAAATTACAACAGTGGGTTTTAAAACACAAAAAAAGAGTTGCGGTTGTTTTTGAAGGAAGAGATGCTGCAGGTAAAGGTGGAAATATAAGAAGATTTATGGAGCATTTAAATCCCAGATCTTCAAGACTTGTGGCTTTAAATAAACCAACTAATGTTGAAAAAGGGCAGTGGTATTTTCAGAGGTATATTAAAGAATTACCAAATCCTGGAGAAATTGTATTTTTTGACAGAAGTTGGTATAATAGAGCGGTGGTAGAGCCAGTAATGAATTTCTGTACAGACAAAGAATATAAAGAATTTCTAGTTCAAGTTCCTGAATTTGAACATATGTTATATGAAGACGGTTTAATCATTATAAAATTTTGGCTTTCAATATCTAAAGAAGAGCAATTAAAACGTTTTAATGCTAGAAATGAAAATCCATTAAAAAGATGGAAATTTAGCCCAGTAGATAAAAAAGGTCAAGAACTTTGGGATACTTACACCCATTATAAAGAGGAAATGTTTAGTAAAACACATACTTCCTATAGTCCATGGATGCTAATCAAAACCAATAATAAAAAAACAGCCAGGTTAGAGGCCATGAGATATGTTTTATCTCGGTTTGATTATGATGGAAAAAAAGATTCAGAAACAACATTAACTCCAGATCCAAACGTTGTGATGCGTTATTATAGATCTGCTTTTCAAATAGATTAATTATGAATAGAGAATTATCAATTTCAGAGTTAAAAAAGTTAAATTCAAAAAAAGGCTTAATATCACTTTTGTCTAAAGATTTAATTAATGTAGATAGGACCCTTAGGTATATTGAATATGAACGTAAATTAATTAAATTACAAATTGAAGTAATAAAACTCCAAACTTGGGCCATCAAAAATAATGAACGGGTTATTGTACTATTTGAAGGAAGAGATGCTGCGGGTAAGGGTGGTGCTATAAGAAGAATAACAGAAAGAATTAATCCAAGGCATATTAAAATTGTAGCCTTACCAAAGCCCACAGAAGATCAACAAACCCAATGGTATTTTCAGCGGTACATTGAACAATTTCCAAAAGCAGGGGAGATGGTTTTTTTTAATAGAAGCTGGTACAATAGGGCTGTTCTAGAGCCGGTTAATGGTTTTTGTTCAGAGGAACAATACAAAATATTTATGGGTCAAGTCAACGACTTTGAAAGAATGATTTTAGAATCTGGAATTCACTTGGTGAAAATCTACATGTCTATCTCAAAAAAAGAACAAGCAAAGCGATTTGATGATTTAAGAAATGACCCTCTTAAGCAATGGAAAATGTCACCAGTAGATGAAAGAGCACAGGAATTATGGGATGAGTATACAAAATATAAACAAGCCATGTTTAGCATAACAGACACTAAAACATCTCCATGGAAAGTGATAAAGGCCAACAGGAAAACAGAGGCCAGGGTAAATTCAATTAATCATATTTTGAAAAGTATTCCTTACGATAAGGATATTCAAATTTGATTATAACAAGGTTTTAATTTGATTAAAAAGAAAATACATCTGAGCAGCAATAATTCTACTAGTGTTTAGGTAAGTTTCACTTTGATTTGGTGTGCCGTCAGAATGTTTAGGATCTACGTAGGGTACATGAAATCTTTCTATAGCCTCAGGAATAAATGGACAATTTTCATCGGCATTATTACAAGTAGTCAATACAAAATAAGGTGTTGTATTTTCATGATGATCATATAATTTTGAGAATCCTAACAAAGAAGGCTTTTCATCACTAAAAGATATTTTATAAATAGGATTTGTGTGAGAAAATTCCACAACATCAAATTTAAACCCTGTTTGGGTTAAAGTTTCAACTGTATTTCTGTGAAAGGCAGTTACCTCTGTACCTCCAGATAAAGCATTTATGGGAAGGTTAAAATAGTTAGCAGCAAAAAAACTCCAAACTTGTCCTAGTTGACTTCGTCTAGAATTATGGGTGCAAATAAAATTGATATTTATGTCATTATTAGTAGAATTCTCAGCAATTTTTTCAGCAATTTTTATTAAGAGAATCTTTCTATCGTCGTCAATTAGAATATTTTGATAAGACTTCTCAAAGAAATCTTTAATCATATTGGTGTTAGTTTTTAGCATCTTCTTACTTTTGTTTTCAAAGATACTATAAGAACTTATAAGTAAAGATTAAGTAAAGGTTAATTATGCAATTTCTCATCGGTAAAAAAGTAGCGGTATTAGATGATGTTTTAAAGGGTATAATTGTAAGTATAGACAACCAAACAATAGGTGTTAAAGACAGTGATGGAATGGTCTATTTCTATAGTCAAAATGAATTGGTGCTTATTGAAGAGGATCAATATGAATTGTCTAAATTTTCAGATATTAATAATTCTATTTTAAACGAAAAGTTAAAGGAAACTAAACCTAAAACATCTAATTTTAAAAAAGAAAAAAAAGGGGTAATACTTGAAGTAGATTTACACATCAATCAATTAACAAATTCTACAAAAGGCATGGATAATTTTGATATGTTAACCCTACAATTAAATACTGCAAAAAGAAAAATTGAATATGCTATTTCTAAAAGAATTTCAAAAATTGTCTTTATTCATGGTGTAGGAGCAGGAGTTTTAAAAAGCGAACTTCATTATTTATTTGGTAGATACCCTGTAAAGTTTTATGATGCTTCTTACAAGAGATATGGACTTGGGGCAACAGAGGTCTATGTGTATCAAAACCCAAAGTCATAAATAATAAATACTTTTGTAGTATGAAAAAAATTTATTTAGACAACGCTGCAACCACACCAATAGCAAAAGAAGTTATTGATGTGATGCAGGATTCTATGTTTGAAAATTTTGGAAATCCTTCTTCAACTCACCAATTTGGTAGAAAGGCAAAAAATTTGGTTGAAACTGCTAGAAAAAATATTGCTAGTGTATTAAATGCCTCTGCATCTGAAATTATTTTTACTGCAGGTGGAACAGAGGCAGATAATTTAATTTTACAAAACGCCGTTACTAATTTAGATGTGAAACGTATAATCACCTCTAAGATAGAACATCATGCAGTCCTGCACACAGTAGACTTTTTAAAAGATTTACATGATATAGACGTAGATTTCGTTAACGTACTTCCTTGTGGTGATATTTCGTTAACACATCTCGAAGAATTATTAAAAAAATCCAATAAAAAAACTTTAGTTAGTCTAATGTTCATCAATAACGAAATTGGAAATATCTTACCATTAAAGAAAGTTTGTGATTTATGTAATAGATATAACGCTTTATTTCATTCAGATACAGTTCAAGCAGTTGGTCATTATTCAATTAATTTAGAGGAAACACCTATAGATTTCATGGTGGCAAGTGCACATAAATTTCACGGTCCAAAAGGAGTTGGATTTGCATATTTTAAGAAAGGTTTTGGGATTCAACCCATGTTTCATGGAGGAGATCAAGAAAAGGGTGCTAGATCAAGTACAGAAAATGTACATGGAATTTTAGGCATGGAAAAAGCTTTATTGATTGCCTCTGAAACCTTAGAGTCAGACATGATAAGAATGAACAAGCTAAAAGAATTTTTTATGAATGAATTGATGAAAATCAACTCAAACATAGTATTTAATGGTCAATCTTCTAATCTTGAATTGAGTAGTTGTACTATTTTAAATGTATCATTTCCAATAAAAAATGAATTATTGTTATTCAATCTAGATCTTTATGGAATTGCAGTTTCGGGAGGAAGTGCCTGTCAGAGTGGAAGTTCAAAAGGATCGCATGTTTTAGAAGAAATAACAAACAATAATTTTGAGTCAAATACATCTATAAGATTTTCTTTTAGCAGGTACACAAAAAAAGAAGATATAAACTATACCATTCAACAACTAAAAAAACTTCTTTAAAGTTATTGAAATTATATTAGCAATTTAGTGTTGTGAAAAATTAATTTCTACCTGTTTTATCATATTGGCGTATCATAACAAATGCCCAAATTAAAACAAAAGCAACTACAAATATTGAAAAGTAAAGGACTATATTATCTGCGCTCATGTTCTATAAGTTTTAGATAAATTAAAACACCTAACAATGTTGGTGCCCATAAGCCAATAAAAATTCCATGTAATTTGTTTCCGGATAAAAACAAATATTCAGCAATGACTATAATCATAAAACACAATGCTAACATGAGAAAGCTAGACAATCCTATTTTCTTTATAAAATTCATTAATAACTATTTTGGATAAAAATAAAGAAAAATGATTGACAATTGTTTTAAATCAGATAATTTTTTTCATACTTATTGTGTATGGATAGTATGATTAAGCCAAATAAAACTGCAACAAGAATTAGTATTGTGTTAATTAATCCGCTGACTCCAAATGACATACGTATTAAAATGGTAGAGATAATAAAACCTGAATTTCTAATTATTTTATGAAATTGATCTGTATAAAAGAATGATATTAAAAGTAAAATCACATCTACTAAAATTAATACTGTGAAAAATTGATCAAAAAATAAATTATTAATACTTTCCATAACTGGAAACTCAGTGGAAGAGATTATAATTCCTGTAAACCATTTTATAAGAGTAATAAGAGCCATAAAAAAGAATAAAGGCACTAAAATAACCGCTATTAATCGCTTCTTTTTTACAAAATTTTCTATTATGGGCTGTAGGTCAACCTGTTGTTTAATTTTCTTTTTTCCTTGTTTTTGAAATAAATAGATTAAAAAGAAAAGTAGAATAGAGGCAATGAGATCGTAGGTAAATTGTAAATCTCCTTTAATTTCAAACCAATTTGAGGTAAGTTCTAATGAAGATAAATCTTTAAATAATTTTCGAATTATAATAAGAGTTATGATTTGATATTGTTTTGTAATATAGGTAGTGAATGATTTTGGTAAATAGTAAATCAAAAGGTATACTTCATATATAAGAATAAATGAAAAAGGTGTGTAAATAGCTGATATCGGATTATTTAACAATTCAGAGTTTGATGTAAAATTGAAAATATGTAATTTGGATAGGTATATGAATGCTAAATGAATAAAAAAGCTCAACAAAGCAATATTGAGAATTACCTTTTCAGTTTTTATTCGTGTTTTATCTGATAGAAGTTTATCAAATAAGAATTGTACTATTCTATTATTTTTAACCATGTAATCTGTTGTATAATAGTATTTTGAGTATAAATTTCAAATAACTAAAAACTAAAAATAGTGAAACTAAATTAACTTAAGTTATATTGATTGTTTTTTTTGCAATTAATTTTATGAATTATTTACAATACTTATTTTTAATTTCTAAATAATCTATGCGATCCCAAAAATAATTTATGGTATTTTTATCCTATTAATAAACAATTTTATGAGTAAATCTTATACAAAGCAGACAATAGAAAATAACATTTCTATTATTGAATTTTATCATCCATCTCATAATTCATTACCTGGAGATATTTTAAATAATTTAGTTGAATTAATAAAAAATGCTGGCGATAACGAAGAGGTTAAGGTAATTGTATTACAAAGTGGAGGAGATCGAACTTTTTGCGCAGGTGCTAGTTTCAAAGAGTTGGTAAATATTTCAGATCAACATTCTGGGAAGATATTTTTTTCTGGTTTTGCCAAGGTTATCAATGCAATGAGAACTTGTCCAAAACTTATCATTTCAAGAATTCAAGGTAAAACAGTTGGTGGTGGGGTTGGTATAATAGCTGCAAGTGATTATTGTTTAGCAACCAAACATGCAGAAATTAAATTAAGTGAACTTCATTTAGGTATTGGTCCCTTTGTAATAGGTCCAGTAGTTGAGCGAAAAATAGGACTTAGTTCCCTATCTCAAATTTCTCTTAATCCAACAAAGTTTTACTCCGCTTTATGGGCAAAACAACATGGTTTGTACGCTGAAGTTTTTGAAAATATTTCAGCATTAGATAAATCTGTCAGGACTTTTGCAGAAGAATTATGTTCTTATAATCAAGATGCGCTAAAAGAACTTAAAAAATCTTTTTGGAGAGGAACAGATCATTGGGATACATTGTTATATGAACAAGCTAAAATAAGTGGAGAACTTGTGATGTCTCCTTTCATAAAAAATAAGTTGAGTAAATTTAAATAATTGTTCAAAGTTTGGCTTTTACAAATTTCCTAATAGTTTTCATTTTACATTCATAAACTTATTAAAATGAATTATTTTCAATAAAATTCATCTTTTTTACCTTTACAGTGATAAATTATCAGTGTTTTTAACAATTTAATGTTAATATTTTTTTAAAAAAACTTTATTTTTACGAATATGATAAAATTAATTCTTTAAAAAGAGATATTCATATTTTCACTTCTTTCTTAAATACAGAAATTACATTTTTCTGATTTTTAGACGCCTTTTTTTGACAGCTTACTTATTTACGAAATCATTTTCGTAGGCGCTCATCCCTTTGTTCATTTGCTGTTGTGGCTTTTTTGTTTATAAATTCGCAACTTCTAACTCTAAAAACAAGAAGATGAAAAAAATTAAATTTTCAGTATTAACATTAGCTTTATTGGCTAACATTAACATGTATTCACAAGAATCAGAAGAAAAGGGAACTTTTACGCTAAGTGGAAGTGTAGATACTTATTATTCTACAAATTTATCAACCTCAGATATTGGAACAATTGGAACGTTAACAGATGTTCCTGCGAACGGTTTTGGTTTAGGAATGGCAAATACAGTATTTTCCTACGAGAAAGGTAAAACAGGAGTTGTTGCAGATTTAGCTTTTGGACCAAGAGCAAACGCTGCCAACGCATATGACGGAGCAATCAATCAATTATATGCTTACTATAACGCTTCCGATAAAGTAACCTTTACTTTAGGACAGTTTAATACATTCTATGGCTATGAAGTAATATCTCCAACTGGAAATTTTAATTATTCAGTTTCCTATTTATTTAATGCAGGTCCATTTTCTCACACAGGATTAAAATTAGATTATACAGCATCTGATGATTTATCATTTATGTTAGCTGTAACCAACCCTCATGGATTAACTGCGGGTTCAAATTTTGATGGTGTAATAGATGACAATGGTGATGTAACTTATTATGATTATTATCAATTAGGTTTTCAAGTTGGTTACAAAGATCAATTTTTTAACCTAGCATACGGAGCTGACGGTTTCGGTTCATCAGACGTTCTGTATTTAGATTATACAGGTGGTTTTGATTTATCAGATTCTTTCTTTTTTGGAATTAATGCTGCCTATTCAAATTCTGAGGATGCTGACTCAGGTTATCAAGGTTTTGCCTTATATCTTCAGAATGAATTCTCTGATACTTTTGCTCTAGGTTTAAGACCAGAATTTTTCACACTTACTTCAGGTGCAGGAAATCAAACTATTTCAGCATTCACTTTAACAGGGAATACTACTTTATCAGAAAGTTTAAAGCTAATTACTGAATTAAGATATGATACTTCAGGAGATGATATAATTTTTGTTGGAGGCAAAGAAAATGCAACTGGTTTAACCGTAGCTGCTGTTTATTCTTTTTAAAAAATAATTTAACTAAAACTTTATAATTATGACTAATTTTTTACCTAAACTAATTTTGAGAATACCTAGTGTATTTCAAGAGACTGTAACAGATTCCCTAAGTGTTGTTTCAGGAGTAACGGAAGAACAGCTTTCTGCCGCTGTGGATGCTGCTGTTAAATCTACTACCGAATCTATCTATGGAGACATGGGAATGCTATGGATGTTATTATCAGGTATTTTAGTATTCTTTATGCAAGCTGGATTTACATTAGTAGAATCTGGAATGACAAGATCTAAAAATGCAGTAAACATCGCCATGAAAAATCTCTTGGATATTTGTGTTGGATCTTTAACTTACTGGTTAGTAGGATATTCTTTAATGTATGGAGATACTTCAAACGGTTGGTTTTTCTGGAGTGGATTATTTCAGGGTGAAGGAGCAGATTTGTTTTTTCAAACCATGTTCGCCGCAACAGCTGCAACAATAGTTTCTGGAGCAATAGCTGGTAGAACAAAGTATTCTACCTATGTTATTTTTTCAATTGTTATGACTGCAATTATATATCCAATCTCTGGTGGATGGCAATGGCAAGGTTCAGGTTGGTTAACCGAATTAGGATTTATTGATTTTGCTGGATCATCTATTGTTCATTCTGTTGGAGGATGGGCTGCATTAGTTGCTGCTATATTGGTGGGTCCAAGAATTGGAAAATTCGTAGATGGAAAAGTATTGCCTATACCAGGCCACAATCAAGTATTAGCAACTTTAGGAGTTTTCATCCTTTGGTTAGGATGGTTTGGTTTTAACGGAGGATCACAATTAGCATGGGGTGGTGCAGATGCTATTGGAGCTTCAAATGTAGTATTGATTACTAATCTAGCTGCAGCAGCAGGAGGTCTAGGTGCATTAATCACTACATGGATATGGTATGGAAAACCTCACCTTGCACAAACATTAAATGGTGCGTTAGCTGGATTAGTTAGTATTACAGCAGGATGTGGAAATATGTCATCTCAAGGTGCAGCTTTAGCTGGATTACTAGGAGGTATTTTAGTAGTTTTCTCTATTGAGTTCATTGAGAAAAAGTTAAAGATAGATGATGCAATAGGAGCAGTTTCTGTTCACGGTGTCGTTGGTGTTTGGGGAACTGTAGTGATAGGATTATGGGGTATCGATGGTGATTCCGGAATAGGACTTTTTAATGGTGGTGGAGCCACTCAATTAGGGATTCAGGCACTAGGTTCATTGGCATATGCAGTATGGGCTGTAGCTTTATCTTGGATTGTATTATTTACTTTGAAGAAAACTATTGGTTTACGTGTAACTAAAGAGGTTGAAGAAAAAGGACTTGACCTTGCAGAACATGGAACAATTGCATATCCAGGTAAACGAGATAGAGGAGAATAATTCATTACCCCCGTAAATGAGTAGTATTTAAATTTTTAAAAATAAGATTTAAATATCCTTAACAAAATTGAAAATGCATTGGCAACAGTGCATTTTCTTGTGTTTTGTAATTTGATAATTAATAACATTAATATTTAGTTGAAAAAATGATGAAAGACCAAGGATTGTATTTAAGTGATTTTGAGAGAGACAATTGTGGAGCGGGTTTTATTTGTAATTTGAAAGGACAAAAATCTAATCAAATTATTCATGATGCTCTTGAAATTTTAATAAAACTAGAACATAGAGGTGCAGTGAGTTCTGACGGAAGAACTGGAGATGGCGCAGGAATTTTAATAGACATTCCTCATGAGTTTTTTTCTCGTGTATGTGATTTTGATTTACCATCTGCTGGAGAATATGCTGTTGGACAAGTTTTTTTACCGAAAAAATTTAATCAAAGTAGTTACTGTCAAAATGTTTTTGAAAAAGAATTAAAAAATCAAGGTCTATCTGTTTTAGGATGGAGAGATGTTCCTGTTGATACCTCTAATCTAGGGGTAATTGCTGCCAGAACTCAACCAAAAACGAAACAATTATTCGTTGGAAAAGGAACTGAAAAGCTAACAAAATTACAATTTAATGCAAAACTCTTCGCTGCTAGAAAAATTACTGAACACACGGTATCAAAATCTAAAATCTCTGAGGCTAAATATTTTTATTTACCTAGTTTTTCCACTACTACTATAATCTATAAAGGTCTCTTAATTCCAGAGGATATTGGTCGTTTTTATAGTGATTTAAGACAGCCAGATTTAGTAACTAGGTTAGCGTTAGTTCATCAACGTTTTTCTACAAATACATTTCCTTCATGGGATCTAGCTCAGCCGTTTAGATTTATGTGCCATAACGGAGAAATAAATACCCTTAGAGGTAATGTAAGTAGAATGTTGGCTAGACAAGAATTAATGAAAAGTGATCTTTTTGGTGATGATATAAAAAAAATATTTCCAATTATTACTGAAGGTAAATCTGATTCTGCTTCCATGGATTTAGCAGTAGAATTGTTATTGATGACAGGAAGATCTTTACCTGAAGTGATGATGATGATGGTGCCAGAGGCTTGGGAAAAAGATTCCTCAATGGATGAGGATAAAAAAGCCTTTTATCAATATAATGCATGCATTATGGAACCCTGGGATGGTCCAGCATCAGTTCCATTTACAGATGGAAATTTTATTGGTGCTTTGCTCGACAGAAATGGGTTAAGACCTTCAAGATACACTGTAACTAAGAATGGGAATGTAGTAATGTCATCTGAAATAGGTGTTTTAAACATTAAACCTGAGAATGTTGTTAAGCATGGAAGATTAGAACCAGGTAAAATGTTTTTAGTAGATATGAATGCCGGTCGTATCATTGAAGATGAAGAAATAAAAAAAGAAATTATTTCAAAAAAACCCTACAAAAAATGGGTAAATGAGAATGTACTTCCTTTGGTAAACATTCCCTACACTAATAATACAATACCTTCAGAAGTTACCGATTACAAAACAAGACTTAGACTTTTTGGATATACAACTGAAGAAATTTCAACTATTATTTCACCCATGGCCATTACTTCAAAAGAAGGAATTGGTTCTATGGGAACAGACACTCCATTGGCTGTTTTATCCGATAAACCTCAATTACTTTATAACTATTTTAAACAGTTGTTTGCACAAGTTACAAATCCTCCATTAGATGGTATTCGTGAGGAGATTATTACAGACATTAGTCTTGCTATAGGTTCTGATGGAAATATTTTTGATGTCTCACCAGATCAAGCAAAAAAACTTCTCATTCAAAATCCTGTAATCTCTAACGAGGATTTAGATAAGATTAAAAATATTGTTCACACAGATTTTAAGGCAACTTCTATTTCAATTTTATTCCCATTAGATGAGGGAGTTAATGGAATAGAGAGAGCTTTGGATACTATGTTAGATAAAGCTGTTGAAGCCGTAGATGCAGGCTCTAATATTATTATTTTATCAGATAGAGGTGTTACTAAGGATCATGCTCCAATACCAGCCTTGTTAGCGTGTTCTTATTTACATCATTCTCTTAGTAGAAAACAAAAGCGTTCCAAATTTGGGATAGTAATGGAAACTGCTGAACCAAGAGAACCCCATCATTTTGCTACATTATTTGGCTATGGTGCTAGTGCTATTAACCCCTATATGGTTAACGAAATTATAACTCATCAAGTTGAAACAGGAGAGATAAAAGGCATCAGTGCTAAACTAGCAGTTAAAAATTTTAATAAAGCTATAGGAAAAGGAATTTTAAAAATTATGAATAAGATTGGTATTTCTACTTTACATTCTTATAGAGCCTCTCAGATTTTTGAAATATTAGGATTAAAAAAAGCATTTACTGAAAAATATTTTCCTGGAACTCCCTCTAGAATAGGTGGTATTGGATTATATGTTTTACAGAAAGATATTTATAAAAGATGTAAGTCTGCCTATAGAGATTTAGAAATAGATAAAGTATTAGATCTTGATATTGGTGGTGATTACCGATGGAGAAGAGGTGGAGAAAGGCATATGTTTAATCCCACAACAGTTTCCAAACTTCAACAAGCTGTTAGACTAAAAAGCAAAGAAAGTTATCAAGTATATTCAGAAAAAATAAATAAGCAATCCAAAGAATTAATGACCTTAAGAGGGTTGTTCGAATTTAATAATCTTGATCCCATTCCTATAGAAGAGGTAGAACCTTGGACAGAGATTGTAAAACGCTTCAAAACTGGAGCTATGTCTTATGGTTCTATTAGCTCTGAAGCTCATGAAAATTTAGCTGTAGCTATGAATAGAATTGGAGGGAAGTCTAATTCTGGAGAAGGAGGTGAGCATAAAATTCGTTTTAATAAATTATCAAATGGAGATTCCAAGAATAGTGCAATAAAGCAAGTAGCGTCTGGAAGATTTGGTGTAAGTAGTAATTATTTAACCAATGCTAAAGAGATACAAATAAAAATGGCTCAAGGAGCGAAACCTGGTGAAGGAGGTCAATTACCCGGTAAGAAAGTTTTACCATGGATAGCTGAGGTAAGAAATTCTACTCCATACGTAGGATTGATTTCTCCGCCACCACATCATGATATTTATTCTATTGAGGATTTAGCTCAACTCATTTTTGATTTAAAAAATGCAAATAGAGAAGCAAGGATCAATGTAAAATTAGTATCTAAAGTAGGTGTTGGTACCATAGCCGCTGGTGTAGCTAAAGCAAAAGCTGATGTTATTTTAATTTCTGGTTTTGACGGTGGAACAGGTGCTTCACCTCTTACTTCATTAAAACATGCGGGTTTACCATGGGAATTAGGAATAGCTGAAGCGCAACAAACTCTGGTAATGAATAATTTACGTAATAGAGTTGTTTTAGAGTGTGATGGACAGTTAAAAACAGGAAGAGATGTTGCAATAGCTTGTCTATTAGGAGCTGAAGAATTTGGCTTTGCTACTGCGCCTCTAGTAGCCTCTGGTTGTATCATGATGCGTCAATGTCATTTAAACACCTGTCCTGTAGGTATCGCAACTCAAGATCCAGAATTACGAAAGAATTTTAAAGGAACACCAGAACACGTAGTTAACTTTATGTACTTTGTTGCTGAGGAGTTGAGACAAATTATGGCTTCGTTAGGCTTTAGATCAATTAAGGAGATGGTAGGGCAAACACATAAAATTAATGCCAACCCCTCGATAGATCATTATAAAGCAAAAGGAATAGACGTATCTGCTATTTTACACCAACCAGATGTAGAGGGAAATCGTATTTTATACAATACTGAAAAGCAGAATCACAATTTAGATAAGGTACTAGATATAAAAATAATAGATAACGCAAAAGCTGCTATTAAAAATAAAATTAAATCTGAATTTAATTATCCGATTCAAAATACAAACCGATCTGTTGGGGCTATTACAAGTAATGAAATTTCAAAATTACATGGAGAAGATGGATTGCCAGAAGACACACTAACACTCAACTTTAAAGGGTCTGCAGGGCAAAGTTTTGGAGCTTTTGCTACCAAAGGATTAACAATGATAGTAGATGGTGAGGCAAATGATTACCTGGGTAAAGGACTGTCTGGTGCAAAAATAGTGGTTAAAAAACCAGCTGAGGCAGATTTTATTGCAGAGGATAATATTATTGTTGGAAATGTATGCTTTTATGGAGCTATCAATGGTGAAGCCTATATTAATGGAATGGCAGGAGAACGATTTGCAGTAAGAAATTCTGGAGTTGTGGCAGTTGTTGAAGGAATTGGAGATCATGGTTGCGAGTATATGACTGGAGGTCAGGTAATCGTTCTGGGAGAAACAGGAAGAAATTTTGCTGCAGGAATGAGTGGAGGAATTGCATATGTATACGACCCATCTCATAAATTTAGAAATGAACTTTGCAATTTAGAAATGGTAGAATTAGTACACTTAGAAACTAAAGATCAGTTAGAGCTAAAAACTCACATTGAAAAGCATGTTTCTTACACCTCTAGTTCTCTCGGAAAAGAACTTTTACATGACTGGGAAGTAAATAAAATGGACTTTATTAAAGTTTTTCCTACAGATTACAAGATCGCTTTAGAAAGATTAGAAAAAGAGGCATTAACAAAATTAACTGCATAATTATGGGAGAATTAGGAGGATTTAAAAAATACGAAAGAAAGCAGGAAGGAAGTATAGCTGTTAAAGAAAGGATTAAACACTACAAAGAATTTACAAAACCATTACACATCAAAGAACAACAAAAACAAGGTTCACGGTGTATGGATTGTGGTATTCCATTTTGCCACAGTGGTTGTCCGTTGGGAAATTTAATACCAGACTTTAATGATTTAATCCACAGGGGTGAATGGAAACAAGCGCTAGAAATTCTTCACGCCACCAATAATTTCCCTGAATTTACGGGTAGATTATGTCCGGCACCATGTGAACAAGCCTGTGTACTTGGCTTAATTGATGAACCTGTTTCTATTGAAAATATTGAAAAATCAATAGTGGAAAAAGGATTTAAAGAAGGATGGATCATTCCACAAATACCAGTCAAAAGAACAGGTAAGACTGTAGCAATTGTTGGGTCTGGTCCAGCAGGATTAGCAGCTGCACAACAATTAAATCGAGTAGGACACTCTGTAGTTGTTTTTGAAAGAGACGATCAAGTTGGTGGATTACTGCGCTACGGGATTCCAAATTTTAAATTAGAAAAAGAAATTATTGATAGAAGAGTAGCGATATTAAAAGAAGAAGGGATAGAGTTTAAGACCAATGTTAATGTTGGCGTTAACTATTCAGTTGATGCTCTTAAAGCTTTTGATGCTGTTCTTTTATCTGGTGGAGCTACTATACCTAGAAGTATTCCTGTTAAAGGAATCAAAGCTAAAGGAGTAGTTCAGGCAATGGATTTCTTGACTAGACAAACAAAAGCTTTGTTTGATGATAAATCACAAAAAAATATCATTAGTGCAAAAGGGAAAAATGTAATTGTAATTGGAGGAGGAGATACAGGTTCAGATTGTATAGGTACCTCAAATAGACAAGGGGCTAAATCTGTAACAAACTTTGAAATAATGTCTAAGCCGCCCTCGGAGAGAAGTGTTAAAACACCTTGGCCATTTTGGCCAATGCAATTAAAAACCAGCTCTTCTCACGATGAAGGTTGTGATCGTAATTGGTTGATAAGTACTAAAGAGTTTCTCACAAATGATAAAGGAGAATTAAATGCCCTAAAAACAGTAGAAGTTACTTGGAGAACAATTCCAGGTCAAAGACCTCAAATTATTGAAAAAGAAGGTTCTGAAAAAATATGGCCATGTGATTTAGCGCTTCTGGCACTTGGGTTTACTGGGCCCGAAAAATCTTTAGCTGAACAATTGGGATTAGAATTAGATATTAGAACTAACATTAAGGCTTCTGTAAAAGATTATAAAACTAATGTAGCAGGGATTTATACAGCTGGAGATATGAGAAGAGGACAATCATTAATTGTTTGGGCGATATCAGAAGGTCGTCAGGCAGCACATCATATAGATTCTTATTTAATGGGTTCATCAAGTTTGCCGTTAAAGGATAACAATGATTTAATTGGTGCATAATGCAAATAATGATTTGGAATTTATAAAAATTATATAAATCTTCGTAGCAGATATGAAAGCAATCGGTCAATTTATTATTCTTGTCATTATTATTACGATTTCGTAATAACAGGGAATAATATTTTGTCTAAATAAAATAACAACCTTCCCGAAATGGAAGGTTTTTTTATGTAAAAATATGATGGGTTGAACATCACAAATTAAAATAGTTAAAATACTGATTATTAAATTATTATATACTATTCAAAAGCCATGAATTTAAGCTGATTTAAGATTGCAATGAAATGATAAGGATAGCAATAAACTAATTTAGAATATCTAAATAGAATACCTACTGTAAAACAGAATGAAGGAAATTAATAAACATAGTCGAAGATTAACACAAGATGAATCTCAACCAGCATCTCAAGCGATGTTGTACGCTGTAGGTCTTTCAGATGAAGATATGCACAAAGCACAAGTAGGTATTGCGAGCACTGGCTATGATGGTAATCCATGTAACATGCACTTGAATAAGTTGAAAGATGAAGTGAAAATAGAGTGTAAAATCGCAGATATGGTAGGCCTAGGGTTTAACACCATAGGAGTTTCTGATGGAATTTCAATGGGAACCTCAGGAATGAATTATTCACTAGTTTCTAGAGACATTATTGCAGATTCTATAGAGACGGTGATGAATGCACAAAGTTATGATGCATTAATTGCTATTGTTGGTTGTGATAAAAATATGCCGGGAGCCGTCATGTCTATGTTAAGACTAAATCGTCCGTCTATCATGATGTATGGAGGAACAATTGCTTCAGGAAATTATAAAGGAAGAAAATTAAATATTGTTTCAGCTTTTGAAGCTTTAGGTCAAAAAGTAGCTGGAGAAATTGAAGAAGATGAGTATAGAGAAATTATAAAAAAATCTATACCTGGTGCCGGTGCTTGTGGTGGCATGTACACCGCAAATACAATGGCTTCTGCTATTGAGTGTATGGGTTTTGCATTACCCTACAATTCATCAATTCCAGCAGAAAATCCAAATAAATTATCAGAAGCTGAAAGACACGCTTTAGCCATTAAAAATTTATTAGAAAAAGACATTAAGCCTTTAGATATTATTTCAAAAAAATCAATAGAAAATGCTATAGCTTTGGTAAATGCTCTTGGTGGTTCTACAAATGCTGTATTGCATTTTTTAGCGATTGCACATGCTGCTGATATTGAATTTACACTAGAAGATTTTCAGAGAGTTTCAGATAAAACTCCTTTAATAGCCGATTTAAAGCCCTCAGGTAAATATCTGATGGAAGATGTTCATGGTATTGGTGGTACACCAGCAATCATGAAATATTTGTTGGACGGTGGTTATTTACATGGTGATTGTATGACGGTTACTGGTAAAACATTAGCAGAAAACTTAAAAGATATTGAAGCTATGGAGTTTGAGGATCAAGATGTCATATATCCATCAGATAAAGCATTAAAATCATCAGGAAATATTCAAATACTTCATGGAAATTTAGCCGAGGAAGGAGCAGTTGCTAAAATATCTGGTAAAGAAGGATTATTGTTTGAGGGAAAAGCTGTTGTTTATGATGGTGAACAAGCGGCTAATACAGGTATTTCAAATGGAGAAGTTCATAAAGGTGATGTTGTAGTGATACGATATGTTGGACCTAAAGGTGGTCCAGGTATGCCAGAAATGTTAAAGCCAACTTCGCTGATTATGGGAGCAGGCCTAGGAAAGTCTGTTGCCTTAATTACAGACGGTCGTTTTTCTGGAGGAACGCATGGATTTGTTGTTGGACACGTAACACCAGAAGCTCAATCAGGAGGAGCAATAGGAATCCTAGAAACTGGAGATAAAATCAGAATCAGTGCTGAAGACAATACAATTAATGTATTAATCTCTGATGAAGAATTAGCAGAGAGAAAAGCAAAATGGATTGCTCCAGAACCAAAGCATAAAAAAGGAATTTTATACAAATACGCAAAAACAGTAGCTTCAGCATCTGAAGGATGTGTTACTGATTTATAAAAAGAAAATATATGGACACACAAACCATAAAATCACAAGAAAAATCTATCAAAACTACAGAGCGTATTTCTGGTAGTGAGGCAATTGTAAGATGTTTAATTGAAGAGGGAGTAGATATTCTTTATGGATATCCAGGAGGAGCAATTATGCCAGTTTATGATGAGTTATACAAGTATCAAGATAAAATTCATCATGTATTAACAAGACATGAGCAAGGTGCAACACATTCAGCTCAAGGATATGCAAGAATTTCTGGAAGAGTTGGCGTAGCTATTGCTACTTCAGGTCCTGGAGCAACCAATTTAATTACTGGTATTGCAGATGCACAAATCGATTCTACACCAATGGTTTGTATCACAGGTCAAGTACCATCTCATTTATTGGGGTCAGATGCTTTTCAAGAAACAGATATTGTAGGAATTTCTACACCAGTTACAAAATGGAATTGTCAAGTAACTAGAGCAGAAGATATACCAGAAGTATTGGCAAAAGCATTCTACATTGCCAAAAGCGGAAGACCAGGACCAGTATTGATTGATATTACAAAGGATGCTCAATTTAACGAGTTTGATTTTTCATATGAAAAATGTACACATGTAAGAAGTTATAAACCAGTTCCAGAAACAGATGTTTCTAAGGTTGAGGAAGCTGCAAAATTAATAAATGCTGCTAAAAAACCTCTAATTGTTTGGGGGCAAGGAATTATTTTAGGTGAAGCAGAAGAGCAACTAAAGGCTGTTGTTGAGAAAGCAGGAATTCCAGCTGCTTGGACAATTTTAGGAGCTTCTGCAATTCCAACTTCACATCCATTAAATGTAGGTATGGTTGGTATGCATGGAAATTATGCTCCAAATATTTTAACTAATGAATGTGATGTTTTAATCGCAATTGGAATGCGTTTTGACGATCGTGTAACAGGCAGCTTAAACACTTATGCAAAACAAGCCAAAGTAATTCACTTTGAAATTGACCCTGCAGAAATTGATAAGAATGTAAAGACAGATGTAGCTGTTTTAGGAGATGCTAAAGTAAGTTTAGATTTATTATTACCATCATTAGAACAGAATTCTCATAATGAATGGCATCAAAAGTTTAAAGACTTGTATGAAATTGAATACGAAAAAGTAATTAAAAACGATTTATATCCTACAAAAGAAGGCTTAACAATGGCTGAAGTTTTAAAAGAAATCAATATTCAGAGTGAAGGAAAAGCTGCAATTGTAAGTGATGTGGGTCAACATCAAATGATTGCTTGTAGATATGCTGATTTTAATGTGACTAAGAGTAATATTACTTCTGGCGGATTAGGAACTATGGGATTTGGTTTGCCAGCAGCTATAGGTGCAAAAATGGCAGCTCCAGATCGTGAAGTAGTATCTATTTCTGGTGATGGAGGTTATCAAATGACCATTCAAGAATTAGGTACAATTTTTCAGCAAAAAGCAGCAGTAAAAGTGGTTGTTTTAAATAACGATTTCTTAGGAATGGTACGTCAATGGCAACAGTTATTTTTTGATAAAAGATATGCCTCAACAGAAATGGTAAATCCAAATTTTGTCGCGATTGCAGAAGGGTATTATATCAAAGCTAGAAAAGTTACCAAACGTGAGGATTTAGCAGAAGCTGTAGCAGAAATGATGCAAAGTAAAGAAGCTTATTTTTTAGAAGTTTGTGTAGAAAAAGAAGATAATGTATTTCCAATGATTCCGTCTGGAGCAAGTGTTTCAGATATAAGATTAGAATAAGATGAGTACAGAAGAAAAACAACTTTATTCAGTATCAATTTATACTGAAAATAATATCGGATTGTTGAATAGAATTTCAGCAATTTTCCAAAGAAGACATATCAATATAGAAAGTTTAAATACTTCACCTTCTGAGATTGAAGGCGTTTCTAAATTTACAATTGTTGTAAATATGAGTGAAGTAAATATTAAAAAAATTCTAGGTCAGATAGAAAAACAAGTAGAAGTAATAAAATCATATTACCATAGTCTTGATGACATTATTTATCAAATAGCTGGTTTATTTAAAATAAAGTCAGAATTATTATTTGAAGAACGTCAAATACAAAACATTATTAAAGAAAGTAATGCTAGAATTGTAACAGTTAATAAAGACTTTTTTGTACTTGAAAAATCAGGTAAAAAAGAAGAAATAGTAGAATTGTACAATAAATTAAGTCCATTTGGAATTATGCAGTATACACGTTCTGGGTTAATTGCGGTTACCAAAGAAGAAATGAAAATATCATCATTATTAGAATCATACAACAACTAAATAAATTAAAATGTCAAATTATTTTAACACATTAACTTTAAGACAAAAATTAGAGCAATTAGGACAATGTCGTTTTATGGATGCTTCAGAATTTGAAGACGGAGTAAACGCTTTAAAAGGAAAGAAAATTGTTATTGTGGGCTGTGGTGCACAAGGTTTAAATCAAGGTTTAAATATGAGAGATTCTGGCTTAGATATTTCTTATACTTTAAGACAAGCAGCAATTGATCAAAAAAGACAATCTTACATTAATGCAACTTCAAATGATTTTGTTGTAGGTACTTACGAAGAAATGTTGCCAACTGCAGACTTGGTTATCAATTTAACTCCAGATAAACAACACACAAATGTTGTAAATGGTGTGATGCCATTGATGAAAAAAGGAGCTACTTTAAGTTATTCTCACGGATTTAATATTGTAGAAGAAGGAATGCAAATTCGTAAAGATTTAACAGTGATTATGGTAGCACCTAAATCTCCTGGATCTGAAGTCCGTGAAGAATTTAAAAGAGGATTTGGAGTGCCAACATTAACAGCTGTTCATCCAGAAAATGATCCAGAAGGAAAAGGTTGGGCACAGGCAAAAGCTTATGCAGTTGCTACAGGAGGTCATACAGCAGGAGTTTTAGAATCTTCTTTTGTAGCAGAGGTAAAATCTGATTTAATGGGAGAGCAAACTATTTTATGTGGTTTGTTACAAACAGGAGCAATTTTATCTTTCGATAAAATGGTAGCAGAAGGAATTGATGCTGGTTATGCAGCTAAGTTAATTCAGTATGGTTGGGAAACTATAACTGAAGCTTTAAAGCACGGTGGTATTACAAATATGATGGATAGATTATCTAACCCTGCAAAAGTAGAAGCATTTCGTTTATCTGAAGAATTAAAAGACATCATGCGTCCATTATTCCAAAAACATATGGATGATATTATGACTGGTCATTTCTCTAAAACAATGATGGAAGACTGGGCAAATGACGATATTAACTTATTAACTTGGAGGGCTGCAACTGGAGAAACTGCTTTTGAAAAACAAGTAATTACTAATCAAGAAATTACAGAGCAAGAGTATTTTGACCACGGAACTTTATTAGTTGCTTTTGTAAGAGCTGGTGTAGAATTAGCTTTTGAGGCAATGACAGAATCTGGTATAATAGATGCATCTGCATATTATGAATCTTTACATGAAACACCATTAATTGCAAACACAATTGCAAGAATGAAATTGGCTGAAATGAATCGTGTAATTTCAGATACAGCAGAATATGGATGTTATCTATTTGATCACGCTTGTAAACCTTTATTAACTGATTTTATGAAAACAGTTTCTACAAACGTAATTGGTAAATCTTTTAGTTCAGAGAATGGTGTTGATAATCAAGAATTGATTAGAATTAATAAAATTATTAGAAATCATCCAGTAGAAATAGTTGGAGAGCAGTTAAGAGCTTCTATGACAGCTATGAAAGTTATTAAGACAGTTGTTTAAATAAGAAGTAGTTTATTAATCTTTTTTATGAAAACCAAGGTAATTTATAGACCAACAATAGAAGCCATAAAGAAAGCTTCTCTTAACTTGCAAGAAGTTGCTTTGAAAACTCCTTTGGTTAAGAATGATTATTATTCTAAAAAACACCAAAGTACTATTTTGTTTAAAAGAGAAGATTTGCAACAAGTAAGGTCTTACAAAATAAGAGGTGCTTACAACAAAATATCTTCGTTAACTGAAAACGAACGTACCAAAGGGGTTATCTGTGCTAGTGCAGGAAATCATGCACAAGGGGTAGCGCTTTCTTGTAAGTTATTGAAAATACATGGTGTAATTTATATGCCTACTCCAACACCTAAGCAGAAGATTAACCAAGTAAAAATGTTTGGTGAGCAATACATAGATGTTGTTTTGATAGGAGATTCTTTTGATGATGCGAAATATGCAGCAACCTTAGAAGCAGAAAGATTACAAAAAACGTTTATTCATCCCTTTGATGATGAAAAAATTATTGAGGGTCAAGCAACCGTTGGTTTAGAAATTTTAGAACAAACTAATGAACCAATAGATTATGTTTTTGTACCCGTTGGAGGAGGAGGGTTATCTTCAGGGCTATCCTCATATTTTAAGCAAATCTCACCAATGACAAAAATCATAGGTGTAGAACCAGAAGGTGCTCCTTCTATGTCTGCCTCTATAGAGGCTAATAAGAATATAGTTTTAGAATCTATTGATAATTTTGTAGACGGAGCTGCTGTTAAAAGAGTTGGAAATTTAAATTTTTCATTGTGTAAAGAAAATTTGCATGATATGATTACTATTCCTGAGGGTAAAATATGTCAAATTATATTAGATTTATACAATAAAGAGGCCACAGTAGTCGAACCTGCAGGTGCCTTAAGTATTGCCGCTTTAGACATTTATAAAAATGAAATTAAAGATAAAAATGTAGTTTGTATAGTGAGTGGTAGTAACAATGATATTACTAGAACCGCAGAAATTAAAGAACGTGCTTTACTTTATGAGAATATCAAGCATTATTTTATAATCAAATTTCCGCAAAGAGCTGGAGCATTAAGAGAATTTGTTGCAGATATTTTAGGACCAGATGATGACATAACTCACTTTGAATATACTAAAAAGACGAATCGATTTAAGGGTGCGGCTGTAGTTGGGTTAGAATTAAAGTCATCAAAAGATCTTGAGCCTCTTATTGCTCGAATGAAACGTCACAATTTTTACGGTGATTATTTAAACGATAAACCAGATTTATTTCAATTTTTAGTTTAGAGAAGTGTAATTTAGTCGTCAAATCATTAATAATGTTTATATTTAATCTATAATGAATATTCCAGATCAATTCAAAATTAAAAAAACAATTTCCCAAAACACCTATTTAGTTGATGGTGTATTAAAAACTTGGGCAGGTGAGACAGCAGAGGTTTATTCGACTATTTCTTCAACAGCTACATACAAACCAACTCTATTAGGATCTATTCCTCAGTTGGGTGAACAAGAAGCAAATGAGGCCTTGAATTCGGCTAGTAACGCTTTTGATAAAGGAAAAGGACTTTGGCCTACAATGAAAGTTGTTGATAGAATTGCTTGTATGGACAAGTTTGTGACTCAAATGAAAACCAAGCGTGAAGAAATTGTAAACCTACTCATGTGGGAAATTGGTAAAACGCTTTCAGACTCGCAAAAAGAATTCGATAGAACCATAGATTACATATACGATACTATTGAAGCTTATAAACAAATGGATAGAGACAGCGCTAAGTTTAAGAAAAATAGTGGTGTTAATGCACATATTAGAAGAGGGCCATTAGGTGTTGTTCTATGTTTAGGTCCTTACAATTATCCATTAAATGAAACTTTTTGTTTACTGATTCCTGCACTAATTATGGGGAATACAGCAATTTTTAAACCTGCTAAATTTGGAGTTTTATTGATTACGCCTTTAATGGAAGCTTTTCAAAATAGTTTTCCTAAAGGTGTGGTAAATATTATTTTTGGAAGAGGTAGGACTTTGGCTACTCCAATTATGAAATCAGGTAAAATAGATGTTTTAGCTTTAATTGGCCATAGTTCATCAGCAAAATCATTACAAACTCAACATCCAAAAGTTAACAGATTGCGTTTAGTTTTAGGTCTTGAAGCTAACAATCCTGCAATTGTTTTACCCGATGCAGATTTAGATGTAGCTATTGAAGAATGTATAGCAGGGTCTTTGTCTTTCAATGGTCAACGTTGTACAGCTTTAAAGGTATTATATGTTCACGAAGATATTGTGGAAGAATTTAACCAACGATTTTCTGCACGAGTTGATGAGTTGCCCTATGGAAACCCTTGGGATCCAGGAGTTAAATTAACTCCGTTACCTGAGCCTAATAAACCAGCATACATTCAAGGATTGATAGATGATGCTAAGAAACATGGTGCAACTATTTTAAATGCTAAAGGGGGTGAAACTTCAGATAATTATATATTTCCTGCAGTTTTATATCCAGTTAATAAGCAAATGAATGTATTTCATGAAGAACAATTTGGTCCTGTTGTTCCCATAATTTCTTTTAAAGATATTAACGAACCTTTAGATGATATTGCAGATTCTAACTATGGACAACAAGTTAGCCTATTTGGAAAAGATGTTCACACTTTATCTCCTTTAATAGATAATTTAGTGAATCTAGTTTGTAGAGTTAACTTAAATAGTTCTTGTCAACGTGGTCCGGATGTTTATCCTTTTACAGGTAGAAAAGATTCTGCTGTGAGTACTCTAAGTGTTTATGATGCTTTGCGTTCATTTTCAATCCGAACTTTTGTTGCTTCCAAAGATAATCCCTATAATAATTCTATTCTAGAGGAATTACTTGAGAAGAAGACATCTAACTTTATTAGTACTGATTACATATTATAGAAAAGTAATTTTTTATATCTCATTTTTGTATTGTTCATAATTTAATTTAAAATAATTATGAAATGCATAAAACTTCAAAAAAATGATTTTGGAACCATTGTTATTCCAAAATCATTTACCATATTTGAGCGATGTTTAGTTTAAAAAATAACACATATATAGTTTTAAATGAAATGCCCAAGAGCATTCGCCGCCGCTAATTCCAAAAATTAGTAAATCAATTATATCTCACTATTTATTTTTAAACATTGTTCACATTAAATCACATATCCTTTTTTTCATTTCTAGTTATTTCTCAAAATAACAGGTTCACTCCACCTACTATTTTAGTACGTCGCCCTTAGGGTGTCTACTATTATTTTGAACTTAGGTGAGTCCGGTTCTACTTTCCATCAAACCAGTACATATTAAAGTTTACAATCAAAAAAAGTTATCATTTTGGAAATTATTATTGCCAATAAATCACACGCTATTTATGCAGAGATCATTTGTAAAACTATTGCTGATTCTGCTAATGTAAGAGGAACAGGAATAGCAAAAAGATCACCAAAATATATTATTCAAAGAATGGAAAATGGAAATGCAGTTATTGCATTAGACAATAAAAAATTTGTGGGTTTTTGTTATATAGAAAAATGGGATCATGGAAAATTTGTTGCTAATTCTGGATTAATAGTTCACCCAGATTATAGGGGTAAAGGAATTTCAAAACGTATAAAAAATAAGATATTTAATCACTCTAGAAATAAATTTCCAGAAGCAAAAATATTTAGTATAACCACTGGGTTGCCTGTCATGAAAATGAATAGCGATCTAGGTTATAAACCCGTGACTTTTTCAGAGTTAACTAAAGATCAATCATTTTGGAACGGATGTCAAACCTGTAAAAATTATGATGTTTTACAAAGAACCTCACAAAGTATGTGTTTGTGTACAGGCATGTTGTTTGATCCAAAAAATGTAAAAAATCCATCGAGAAAAATTTCAATAAAAGTCTTTGAGAGACTTAAGAAAATAAAACAAACACTCTTTTTAAACAAAAATAAAAAATGAAAAAAATAGTAATAGCCTACAGTGGTGGTTTAGATACCTCTTACTGTGCAGTTCATTTTTCTGAAGATTTAGGGTATGAAGTTCATGCAGTAACAGTAAATACAGGAGGGTTTTCAGAGTTAGACATAAAAGATATTGAAAATAAAGCCTATCAAATGGGTGTAAAAACATATGTAAATATTGATGCTGTTGATTATTATTATCAAAATGTAGTGAAGTATTTGATCTATGGTAATGTCTTAAAAAATAATACATATCCATTATCAGTAAGTGCTGAAAGAAGTATTCAAGCAGTAGAAATTATTAAATATGCTAAAAAAATAAATGCAGATTATGTAGCTCACGGAAGTACTGGAGCAGGTAATGATCAAGTTAGGTTTGATTTAATTTTTAGGTCTTTAGCTCCAGCTATAGAAATTATAACACCTATTAGAGATAATAAATTATCGAGACAACAGGAAATAGCTTATTTACAGTCTAAAGGAATTGATATGTCTTGGTCTAAAGCTAAGTATTCAATTAACAAAGGACTTTGGGGGACAAGTATTGGAGGATCTGAAACTTTGACTTCTTACAAATCATTACCAAATGAAGCCTATCCATCTCAACTAGAAAAAAAAGGATCTGAGAAAGTTAAATTAACTTTTTATAAAGGAGAATTGGTTGCGGTTAATGAAGAGAAAGCCTCACCTCAAATATGTATAGAAAAATTAAACAAATTAGCTTCTAAGTATGCTATAGGTAGAGATATCCATGTTGGAGATACTATTGTGGGTATTAAAGGAAGAGTTGGCTTTGAAGCAGCAGCAGCTATTATTACTATTAAAGCCCATCACTTACTTGAAAAACATATCCTTACAAAATGGCAATTACAACACAAGGAATATTTATCAAATTGGTACGGTACTCATATGCACGAGGGATTATTTTTAGATCCAATCATGAGAGATTTTGAGGCCTTTTTAGAAAATAGTCAACAAAATGTTTCAGGTGATGTTTTTATAACACTTCAACCTTATCATTTTGTATTAGATGGTATTGTTTCTAAAAATGATTTAATGAATACGACATTCGGAAGTTATGGTGAAGAGAACAAAGGTTGGTCAGCAGAGGAAGTAAAAGGCTTTATAAAAATTTATTCAAATCAAAGTATAATCTTTCAAAATACACACAAATGATACATGTAGGAATAATTGGTGGTGCTGGATATACAGCAGGTGAATTAATTAGAATTTTAATAAATCATAAAAAAGTTGAACTGAAATTTATTTTCAGCACTTCCAATGCTGGAAATAAAGTAAGTGCTGTTCATCAGGACTTAATAGGAGATACAGAGCTAATTTTTTCTGGGAATATTAATCTTAATGTCGATGTACTTTTTTTATGTTTGGGTCATGGAAATTCAAAAAAGTTTTTAGAGGAGGTAACTATTTCTCCTTCAACAAAAATTATTGATTTGAGTACTGATTTTAGACTTGAAAAAGATGCTATTTTTCAGGGAAGAACATTTACCTACGGATTACCAGAACTTCATAAAGAAAAAATAACGAAAGCCAATAATATTGCTAATCCAGGATGTTTTGCAACTGCACTTCAGTTGGGTATTTTACCTCTTTTAGCAAATAACTTAATTCAAGATGATATACATATAAACGCAGTGACTGGCGCTACAGGAGCAGGAACCTCATTATCTAAAACAACTCATTATACATGGAGAGATAATAATTTCTCATATTATAAACCTTTTAAACATCAACATTTAAAAGAGATATATCAATTGGTAAAACAGTATCAAGAGGATTTTTCTTATGACATAAATTTTATTCCAACTCGAGGCAACTTTTCTAGAGGTATTTATGCAACATTATATACTAACTATTCAGGAAATTTAGACGAAGTGGTGAAACTTTATCATCAATTTTATGATGCTACTGCACTCACTTTTGTTTCTGATCAAGAATTACATCTAAAGCAAGTTGTCAATACCAGTAAATGTTTAATACATATATCAAAACATAACAATAAATTATTAATTACTAGTTGTATTGATAACTTGTTAAAAGGCGCATCAGGCCAGGCAGTCCAAAATATGAATTTAATGTTTGGGTTTGGTGAGTCTGAGGGACTTAAATTAAAAGCAACATATTTTTAAAAAATCATAAATTATGAAAATAGCAATCATAGGGGCAGGTAATTTAGGGTGTTCAATTGCAACTGGATTAATTACACAAAATGCAATAACATCATTATATCTTACTAGAAGAAATTTAGAAAACATAAATGAATATGAGGGATATTCACATGTTTTTCTAACCTCTAATAACAGAGAGGCAGTTAAAAAGTCAGATATTTTAATTTTTGCTGTTCAACCTTCACATATAGAAGTAATCCTAAATACTATTAAAGACTTACTAACAGAGAAGCATGTCATAATCTCTACGATTACAGGTTATTCTGTTACAAAAATAGAGAACATTATTGGTAACAATAAGTTTATTGTTAGGGCGATGCCAAATACAGCAATTGCTGTAAGTAAATCAATGACCTGTTTGTGTAGCAATAAAAAAGGAGAAGAAAGAATTAAAATAGCAGAGGCAATTTTCAATAGATTAGGCACCTCTATAATTATTCCAGAAAATCAAATGCAAGCTGCCACAGTAATTTGTGCAAGTGGTGTAGCTTTTTGGATGCGATTAATTAGAGCTACAACCCAAGCAGCCATACAATTGGGTTTTGATGCTAAGGAAGCACAGAAATTATCCATGTACACTTCTGAAGGAGCAGCACAGTTATTGATAGCTTCCGGGAATCATCCAGAGGAAGAAATAGATAGGGTAACTACTCCTAACGGGTGCACCATAGAAGGGTTAAATGAAATGGAGCACAAAGGATTAAGTTCTTCTTTAATTCAAGGGATGATAGCTTCTTTTAATAAAATTAATACTATTAAAAATGATTAATTATGAATTTATTTAATGTATATCCATTATTTGATGTCAAACCTGTAAGAGCAAAAGATGTTTTTATTTATGATGAACATGATACCGAATATCTTGATTTATACGGAGGTCATGCGGTAATATCTATAGGGCATTCACATCCAAAATATGTATATAATCTTGCAAAACAGATCAATGAAATTGGATTTTACAGTAATTCTATAAAAAATCCTTTACAAGAGGAATTAGCAAAAGAACTAGGAGAGGTTTCAGGATGCGTTAACTATCAATTATTTTTATGTAATTCAGGAGCTGAAGCCAACGAAAATGCTTTAAAATTAGCCTCATTTCATACTGGTAAAAAGAAAGTTATAGCCTTTAAAAATGGTTTTCATGGTAGAACTTCAGCTGCAGTAGCCGTTACAGATAATGCTAAAATTATTGCACCTATAAATGCTCAACAAGAAATAGAGTTATTTGATTTAGGTGACCTTTATGGTGTAGAATCCGCATTAAGTAAAAATGATGTTTGTGCTGTTATTATTGAGTGTATTCAAGGAGTTGGAGGATTAGATGAAAGTTCAACTAGCTTTTATAAAAAATTACAAGCACTATGTAAAAAATTTGAGGCTATACTCATAGCTGATGAGGTACAATCTGGTTTTGGAAGAACTGGTCATTTTTTTGCTTTTCAAAAACACAAAATTAAACCAGACATTATATCTATTGCAAAAGGTATGGGAAATGGTTTTCCAGTTGGTGGAACTTTAATACATCCAAAGATTAAGCCCTCATTAGGATTGTTGGGAACAACTTTTGGAGGTAATCATCTAGCATGTATGGCCTCATTGACAGTTTTAGAGGTTTTGAAAACTGAAAAACTTCAGGATAATGCAAAGAAAATTTTTAATTATTTTAAGAAAATAACTCAATCAATACCTCATGTAAAATCGATTAAAGGAAGAGGTTTAATGCTTGGATTGGAATTTGATTTTCCAGTGTCTGAATTGAGGAAAAAACTAATTTATAAGCATCATATTTTTACAGGTAATGCAAAAAATCCTAATGTACTTAGAATATTACCACCATTAACCATTCAAAAGAAGCATATAGACTTTTTTATTGCTGCTTTAAAAACTGAAGTATTATGAATAAGTACATGACAATCAGGGATATAAAAAATATTAAGCAGTTAGTAGAGGAAGCCATTCAATTAAAAAAGAATCCTTATCTATATAAAACTTTAGGCAAGAACAAAACCTTAGTCATGCTTTTTTTTAATGCAAGTTTAAGAACTAGATTAAGTACAGAAAAAGCAGCAAGGAGTCTTGGAATGGACGTCATGATTTTAAACATTAATGATTGTTGGAATTTAGAATATGAGGATGGAGTGATTATGAATCTAACCAAAGCAGAGCATATTAAGGAGGCGGCTCAAGTAATCTCTCAATATGGAGATGTAATCGCCGTAAGAGCGTTTCCCTCTCTTACAAACAAAGAAGAAGACGAGTCAGAACAAGTGCTAAATAGTTTTATAAAATATGCCTCTGTTCCAGTAGTGAATATGGAAAGTGCTACGGCACACCCATTGCAAGCATTAGCAGATGCGATTACTATTAGTGAGTTGAAAACAATTTCAAAACCAAAAGTTGTTTTATCCTGGGCTCCTCATCCCAAAGTATTGCCTCATGCTGTAGCAAACTCATTTGTTAAAATTATGAAAGAGATGGATGTAGATTTTTCAATAACACATCCAAAAGGCTATGAATTAAATTCAGAAATCACAAAAAATGTAATTATCAATTATAACCAAGAGGAAGCTTTTAAAGAAGCAGATTTTGTGTACGTTAAGAACTGGAGTAATTATCATGAATATGGTAAAAGTGTTCCTGTAGATGAAAATTGGATGGTTACTAAAAGTAAATTAGGAAATGCAAAATTTATGCATTGTTTACCCGTAAGAAGAAATGTTGTTGTAGAAGATGAAGTTCTGGATGGTAATAACTCACTGGTAATTGATCAAGCAAATAATAGAACATATGCTGCTCAAATAGTGTTAAAAAATATTTTAAAAACTTTGAAATGAAAACACTAAAAGTTATAAAAATAGGTGGAAAAATTATAGATAATGAAGTTAGTTTACTCTCTTTTTTAAAAGATTTTTCAAGATTAAATGGGCCAAAAGTTTTAGTCCATGGAGGGGGTAAATTAGCCTCAGATTTATCTAAAAAAATGAATATTCCAGTTCAGATGATAGAAGGTAGAAGGGTGACAAATTTAGAAACTTTAGACATCATAACCATGGTTTATGCAGGTAAAATAAATAAATATATTGTAGCTAAACTACAAAGTTTTGGATGTAACTCTGTTGGCTTTTCTGGTGCAGATGGAAATACAATTATTGCTAATAAAAGATCTGAAAATCCAATAGACTACGGTTTTGTTGGAGATGTAGTAAAGGTTGATGTAAATATTCCTAAAATATTGATAAACAATAATATAGTAAATATATTTTCTGCAATTTCTCATGACGAAAAAGGACAGTTATTAAATACAAATGCAGATACTATTGCTTCAGAATTAGCAATTGCCTTTTCGAATGATTATGAAGTTGAATTGTATTATTGTTTTGAAAAAAAAGGCGTCTTAATGCATACGAATGATGAAAACTCTGTTATTAAAAAAATAACAAAAAGAACATATACAGAATTAAAAACATCTAATATTATTAATGAAGGTATGATACCTAAATTAGATAACTGTTTTTATGCTTTGGATCGAAAGGTTTCAAGAGTTTTTATAGGTCATCCCTCCATGCTTTTTGATCAGCATTCTAACTTTACAAAAATTCAAAAATCATGAGAAAAGATAAATTAATTACTGATGCTATTTCATTATTGAAAAGTTTAATAAAATTGCCCTCATTTTCATCAGAGGAAGATCAAACAGCTTTGATATTAGAATCTTGGTTTCAAGATTCTAATATTGCCTTCAATAGAACGAATAATAACATTTGGGCAACCAATAAACATTTTGATACTTCTAAGCCAACTCTTTTGTTAAATTCTCATCATGATACCGTAAAACCTAATAAAGGGTATACAAAAGATCCATTTTCAGCAAGTATTGAAAATGGAAAATTATACGGTTTAGGAAGCAATGATGCGGGTGGTTGTCTAGTATCTCTTCTGGCAACTTTTAAGTTTTTTTATCATCACAAAAATTTAAAATATAATTTAGTTATGGTTGCTTCAGCAGAGGAGGAGAGTAGTGGAGAATGTGGTTTGAATAGTATGTTAACAATCATTCCTAAAATAACTGTTGCTATCATTGGTGAACCTACTCAAATGCAATTGGCTGTAGCAGAAAAAGGTTTAGTTGTATTTGATGCTAAGGTTACTGGAACTGCAGGCCATGCTGCTCACCAAAATGATGATAATGCCATTTACAATACAATTGATGTATTGGAATGGTTTAGAGATTTTAAATTTAAAAAGAGTTCAAAGAGTTTAGGTGATGTCAAAATGACTGTTACCCAAATTCAGGCAGGCAAACAACATAACGCCATCCCTTCTGAAGTAGCTCTGGTGGTAGATGTTAGAGTAAATGATAGGTATACGAATCAAGAAATTGCAGATATTTTAGAAAAAGAATCTCCTTGTTCTACCATTATTCCAAGGAGTTTACGATTAAATTCTTCCTCCATATCAGTTGAACATGATTTAATTAAAGCAGGTTTAGCATTGGGCAGAAAGACTTATGGATCTCCAACATTATCAGATCAATCTGTTTTAAGTTGTCCTTCTTTAAAATTAGGACCTGGAGATAGTAAAAGATCTCATACAGCCGATGAATTTATTTATTTGCATGAGATTGAGGAGGGAATTACCCTATATATTAAACTATTAGAAAAAACATTATTAAATACAAAAAGATGAAACTCTGGGATAAAGGAATAAAAATAGACGATAAAATAGAACAATTTACGGTTGGTAATGACAGGGAAGTGGATATTCATATTGCAAAACATGATGTAAAAGCTTCATTAGCTCATGCAAAAATGTTGTTTTCTGTTGGTATTTTAACATCGGTAGAGCTTCAGCAATTAGAGAAAGGATTGTCAATTTTAGAAAAACAAATTCATGAAGGAACATTTATTATTGAAAGTCAATTTGAAGATGTACACTCTAAAATAGAATTTGAATTAACTAAGATGTTAGGAGAAGTTGGTAAAAAAATTCATACGGCTCGGTCAAGAAATGACCAAGTGTTGGTTGCTTTACAGCTATACTACAAAGACCAATTGCAAATCATTAGGGAGTTGTTAGGTACTTTGTTTGATACCTTATTGAACCTTGCAGAACTTCACGAAAAACACTTGCTACCAGGGTATACTCACCTCCAAGTAGCTATGCCTTCTTCATTTGGGTTATGGTTTTCTTCCTATGCAGAATTACTAGTAGATGATGTATATCTTTTAGATGCTGCTATTAAAACAATAGATCAGAATCCACTTGGGTCTGCTGCAGGTTATGGAAGTTCATTTCCAATAGATAGAATATTCACAACAAGAGAGCTAGGTTTTGGTGCCCTTAAATACAATGTCATAGCTGCTCAAATGGGAAGGGGAAAAAATGAAAGAACCATTGCAGCAGCATTAGGTGGTATTGCAAATACCTTATCTAGGTTTTCAATGGATATTTGTATGTATATGAGTCAAAATTTTGATTTTATTGCTTTTCCAGATTCTTTAGTTACTGGAAGTAGTATTATGCCTCATAAGAAAAACCCTGATGTATTTGAATTAATAAGAGGAAAGTCAAATAAAATTCAAGCTTTACAAACAGAAATGATTTTGATAACCAATAATCTTCCAAGTGGTTATCACAGAGATTTTCAGCTTCTAAAAGAAAATATGATCAATTTAATTGAGGAAATGAAAATCATTTTAGAAATTTTCAATTTCTCGATACAACAAATTAAAGTGAAGAAGATAGATTTTCGAGATGAGAAATATAAGTATTTAAGTACAGTAGATTCTATTAATGATTTGGTGATGAAAGGACTTTCTTTTAGAGACGCATATCAACAAATAGGAGCCTTGGTTACAAATGGAACTTACGAGTATGTCAATAGTAAAGAACATACCCATATAGGTAGTATTCATAATTTGTGCCTTGAGGCTATTAGAGAAAAATTTCCTAAATAGTTTTAAATAATGGTAGATTGTCCTAGATGGATATTAGTGAAGTTCACATTAGTATCATTAGGATTATTAATGAAATCTTCAATAAAATCTCCAACTTTAGAGGTGGTAACCATATCCGTTTTTGTATTTAAATCTGGTGTAGTGATTTGTAATTTCAAAGATTTATCAACAGCCTTTCTTACTAGAGCAGCTTCCTTAGTGAGTTGAAAATGATCTAATAACATAGCAGCAGATAAAATTGATGCAATAGGATTAGCTATGCTTTTTCCTGTTGCTTGGGGATAGGAACCGTGTATAGGTTCAAATAAGGCATATTTTTCACCTACTGAGGCAGAGGCTAATAAACCAATAGAACCCCCAATTACACTTGCTTCATCACTAATGATATCACCAAACATATTTTCTGTAAGAATTACATCAAATTGTTTTGGGTTTAGAATCATTTGCATCGCAGCATTATCTACAAATAAGAAGTCTAGAGTAACTTCAGAATATTCTTTGGCCACTTCTCCAACAACTTTTCTCCATAATCTAGAACTCTCTAGAACATTTGCTTTGTCTACTAGGGTTACTTTTTTACTTCTGTTTAAAGCTGCTTTAAAAGCTAAATGCGCTATCCTTTCTATTTCAAAACGATTGTATTCGCACAAATCAGAGGCCGTATTTCCGTCTTTACTTAATTGCTTTTCTCCAAAATAAATTCCACCTGTTAACTCTCTGTAAATACTAATATCTGTTCCTGAAATGATCTCTTTTTTTAAGGGAGACTTGTCAACAAGTGTATCGTATGCTTTTACCGGACGAATGTTAGCAAATAATCCCAAAGATTTTCTAAGTTTTAATAAACCTTGTTCTGGTCTTACTTTCGCTGATGGGTCATTATCATATTTTGGGTGCCCTATAGAACCAAATAATATTGCATCTGAAGACATACAAAGTTCTAGTGTTTTGTCAGGTAGAGGATTTCCAGTTTTGTCTATAGCTATTGCACCAACATTAGCTTCTTCAAAAATAAATGTATGATCAAATTCTGAAGCTATTGCTTTTAATACTTTAATGGCTTCATTAGTTACTTCTGGTCCAATACCGTCTCCTGGTAGTGTAGCTATTTTTAATTTCATTTTTTTGGGTATTCCTAAATATATCGGAAATATAATATTTTTAATTTACAATAGTTATTTTCTTTGAGCTTCAAAAGCCTCAATCCTCTCTCTTTTACTTAAAAGATAATCAATATCATCATATCCATTAATTAAACATGTTTTTTTGTAAGGATCAATTTCAAAAGCTTCGCTTTTATCAGTTCCAGAAATGGAGATGATTTGATTTTCTAAATCTACCTCAATATTGGTTTCAGGTTTTTCATGAACTGTATTCATCAAAGTAGCTAAAAAAGAAGAACTAACTTGAAGAGGTAATAAGCCATTATTTAACGCATTTCCTTTAAAAATGTCTGCAAAAAAACTTGAAACAATTACCCTAAATCCATAACCAACTAAAGCCCAAGCTGCATGTTCTCTACTTGATCCGCAACCAAAATTGTCACCTGCAATCAAAATATTACCTGAATATAAAGGATTATTTAATGAAAAATCTGTGTTGATATTCCCTTTTTTATCAAATCTCCAATCTCTAAAAACATTATCACCAAACCCTTTTTTATCTGTAGCTTTTAAAAATCTTGCGGGAATAATTTGATCTGTATCAATATTTTCTATGGCTAGTGGTATAGCTTTTGAACTTATTTTGGTAAACTTTTCCATTAATTTAGGTGTTTGGTTACGTCTATAATTTTACCCTCAACTGCAGTTGCTGCTGCAACTAATGGACTCGCCAAAATAGTTCTTGCTCCTTGACCTTGTCTCCCTTCAAAGTTACGATTAGAGGTAGAAACACAATATTCTCCTTTTGGTATTTTATCATCATTCATAGCCAGACATGCAGAACAGCCAGGTTGTCTGAGTTCAAAACCTGCTTCATCGAAAATTTCTTTTAACCCTTCTTCAATGATTTGATTTTCTACCTGCTTACTACCTGGAACTAACCATGCAGTAACATTATTTGCCTTTTGCTTACCTTTAATATACTTGGCAGCTACTCTAAAATCCTCTATTCTTGAATTTGTACAACTTCCAATAAATACATAATTAATCGGTTGGTTTATTAAAGAATCACCAGCTTTAAAATTCATATATTCCAATGATTTTTTGAATGAGGTATTATTCTCAGAGGGAATATTCTCCGAAATCTTAATACCCATTCCTGGATTTGTTCCATAAGTTACCATTGGTCCTATGTCATCTGCATCAAAAATATATTCCTGATCAAAAACTGCATCATTATCTGACGGTAAAGTTTTCCAATAGGCTACCTTTTTATCAAAATCTTCTCCTTTTGGAGCAAATTTTCTATCCTTTATATAGTTAAAGGTTGTTTCGTCTGGAGCTATCATTCCTCCTCTCGCACCCATCTCAATACTCATGTTACATACAGTCATTCTCCCCTCCATACTCATTTCCTCAAAAACATTTCCTGCATATTCACAAAAATATCCAGTACCAGAGTTGGTACCAAGTTTAGATATTATGTATAAAATAACATCTTTTGGGAGCACCCCTTTCTTTAATTTTCCATTTACAGTTACACGAAGACTTTTAGGTTTTTTCAGTAATAAACATTGACTTGCAAATACTTGAGCAACTTGGCTGGTACCAATACCGAAAGCTATAGCTCCAAAAGCACCGTGGGTAGAGGTATGACTATCTCCACAAACCATCGTCATCCCAGGTTGTGTAATCCCTAGTTCAGGAGCCATCACATGGACAATCCCATTATATTTATGTCCTAGTTCGTATAGGGTAATATTATTTTCAGAACAATTTTTTGAAAGTTGTTCTAGTTGATTTTTAGATAGTTGATCTTTAATCGGTAAATGTTGGTTTAGGGTGGGGGTGTTGTGATCTGCAGTAGCAATAATTTGATTGGGTCTAAATATAGGTATTGATCTCTCCTTGAGTTCATTAAAAGCTTGAGGACTTGTTACCTCGTGGATTAAGTGTTTATCTATATATAGTACTTGTGGCCCATTTTTGATTGAGTCTACAACATGTTGGTCCCAAATTTTATCAAAAAGTGTTTTACTCATAGTTAATTTCTGTGAGGTAGGTTGTTATACTTTTAATATCTGATTAGAAATACTAGTTGATTCAATAATTTGATGAATGTCTTCATCATTTACTTCTTTCTTTTTATCTGCAAAACTTAAAAAATTAGTATAAACTATATCTAATTGTAATTTTGTTAATTCATAGCCTGCAATCTTTGCTCTATAGGCTAATGCTGCTCTTCCACTTCTTGCCGTTAAAACTATTGCAGACTCAGTAACACCCACATCTTTGGGATCAATAATTTCATAAGTCTCACGATTTTTAATCACTCCATCCTGATGAATTCCAGAACTATGTGCAAAAGCATTTGCTCCAACTATTGCTTTGTTGGGTTGGGTGTAAACACCCATACTATCACTAACTAACTGGCTTAAACCATACAAATGCTTAGTATTAATATTGGTGTCTAAATTAAGATATGGATGCTGTTTTAAAATCATAACAACTTCTTCTAGTGCAGTATTACCTGCCCGCTCACCAATACCATTAATTGTGCATTCTATTTGTCTAGCTCCATTAATAATTCCTTCTATAGAATTTGCAGTAGCTAAGCCGAGATCGTTATGACAATGACAAGAAATAATGGCTTTCTCTATACCTTTAACATTTTCTTTTAAATATTTAATTTTGGCTCCATATTCACTAGGTAAACAATATCCAGTAGTATCTGGAATGTTCAAAACGGTAGCACCAGCTCTAATAGCTTCCTCACAAACTCTGGCCAGGAATTCATTATCTGTTCTACCAGCATCCTCTGCATAGAACTCAACATCCTCAACAAAAGATTTGGCATATTTAACAGCTTCAAAAGCTCTATGTAAAATATCGCTCTTATTCGAATTAAATTTATACTTTATGTGTGATTCTGAAGTTCCGATGCCAGTATGAATTCTTGGCTTTTTGGCATATTTTAAAGCTTCTGCAGCAACTTCAATATCTTTCTTAACTGCTCTTGTGAGACCACAAACTGAGGCATTTTTAACAATCTTTGCTATTTCTTCAACGGAGGTAAAGTCTCCAGGACTAGATACAGGAAACCCGGCTTCTATTACATCTACACCTAAAACATCAAGACGTTCCGCTATAATTATTTTTTGATTTGTATCAAGCTTACAACCAGGGACTTGCTCTCCATCTCGAAGGGTTGTATCAAAAATTTGAATAGTGGTATCCGACATTTATTAAAATATATTTTTGTATTGCCTTACGAATTTATATTTTGGATTGCTCTTAGACTTGTTTTAATTTTATATTATTACGATGTTCAACAAGATAATTAACATTTAAACATTTAATTAACAGGGACTTAAATAGTTTTTTTAAATATGACTAAATCTCAAAAAGATAATTTATTCCAATTAATCAAGTCACTTTCAAAATCTGAAAAAAGACAATTTAAATTATATGTTGGTAGATTAGGTGTAAATGCAGATTCAAAGTTTTTAAATTTATTCAATTTTTTAGATAAGTCTTCTACCTATAATGAAAGTTTAATTTTAAATAAAGGGGGTATAAAAAAGCAGCAATTAGCAAATGTGAAAGCTCACTTGTATAAGCAAATTTTAATCAGTTTAAAACTGAGTCCTTCTCATCAAAATGTTCGGTCTCAAATCAGAGAGCAACTAGATTTTGCATCGATTTTATATCATAAGGGGTTGTATAAACAAAGTCTTAAGATTCTTGAGAAGGCCAAAGAATTTGCAATAGTAAATGAAGAAAAAAACCTTGCATATGAAGTTGTTGAGTTAGAGAAAGTTATTGAATCTCAATATATTACACGAAGTATTAGCAGTAGAGCTGATGAGCTTACAATTCAAGCCAAGGAGTTAAGTTCTTTAAATGTGATTGCCAGCAAATTATCCAATTTATCATTGCAGCTCTATGGAATAATTTTAAAATCTGGATATGTTAAAAATGAAGAGGAGAACATTTATATTAGAGATTATTTTAACAATAGGTTGCCAAAATATGACATAAGTGAATTAGGTTTTAGAGAAAAGCTATGGTTATACAAAGCTCATCTATGGTATAGTTTCTTAACTCAAGATTTTTTAAATTGCTATAAGTATGCATCGAAATGGGTGACTTTATTTTATGAAAATCCAATCATGATTAATTCTCATCCAGTATTTTTCTTAAAAGGGAATAATTATTTATTGGAATCTTTGTTTTTCATCAGAAGAAAAAAACGTTTTCAAAAAACACTTATTAGTTTAGAGAAAATAATTACAAGTGATGGATTTCCTAAAGATAATAATATAGAAGCTCTTAGTTTCTTATATATTAATCTCCATAAAATTAACTTATTTTTTACTGATGGTAATTTTGATGAGGGCTTAAAAATAATCCCTAAAATTGATTCGCAGTTGGTTTTGTTTAAAAACAGAATTGATGAACACCACGTGATGACTTTCTATTATAAATTTGCTAGTATGTATTTTGGCTCAGGAGACAATGATACATGTATATTCTATTTAGATAAGATCATTTCAAATAAATCGTTATCAATGAGACAAGATTTATTGTGTTTTTCAAGAATTTTAAACTTATTTGCTCATTATGAAGCTGGATACGATTATCATATAGATAGTTTACTGAAAAGTACTTACAAGTTTTTGCTTAAAATGAATGATTTACATGAAGTTCAAAAAGAAATGATAAAGTTTATTAAAAGTCTTCAAAATATTTATCCGCAAGACATAAAAAAGGCATTTATAAAATTACATTTAAAATTAAAAACTTTTGAAGATGACCCTTATGAAAGTAGGGCTTTTTTATATTTAGACATTATTTCGTGGCTAGAAAGTAATATTCAAAATAAACCCATAGGTGAAATCATAAAAAATAAATATTCTTTAAATATTAATAGGTGATTTTATCATATTCATAAAAGTTCATCATTAAACGATTTTTTTTCTTTCTTAACTAAATTTAAGTTATACATTTGGAGTGTGATACGTACTTTAAATCAAATAAATAGCACACTTCAAAACAAATTAATTGCATCTACTTTTGCAATTAACACTACATTTACAATTACCCTCTAGGGGGGTATCATTTTCATATTAAAACAGGTTAACTATTCGAGTTTCGATTAAATCGAAAAAATCAAAATAAATTTTCTCAAAACTTTTTAAAATAATGAAAGTATTAAAGTTTGGTGGTTCTTCAGTCGCCAATTCAACCAACATAGAAAAAGTATTAAACATTGTAGCTAATGGTTCTGTAGACCAAAATGTGGTTGTAGTGGTTTCTGCAATGGGTAAAACAACAAATGCCCTTATCGATGGAGCTACTTTAGCTGCTCAGAAGAATGATGAATATCTCAAGGTTTTAAAAGAACTTGAAAATCATCATTTCAGGGTTGTTGAAGAATTAATACCGGTAAAACATCAAAGCTCAGTAAAAAGTCGTGTTAAACAACTTTTAAATCAGTTAGAAACCATATATGAAGGATGTTTTTTGTTGAGAGAACTTAGTCCAAAAACACTAGCAAAGGTGTCAAGTTTTGGTGAATTGCTTTCATCATTTATTATAGCCAAAGCTGCTAACGAAAAATTTAAGACTACCTACAAGGATACAAGAGAATTAATTGTTGGATCAGATAATTATAACAACGCTGTAGTAGATTTTCCTGCTACATTTAAAAACTGTAAAGAATATTTTTCTGCCAATTCACAAAAAGTAACTATTGTTCCGGGTTTTGTTGCTAGAACCATACATGGAAAAACTACCACTCTAGGAAGGGGTGGTTCAGATTTCACTGCATCTATTATAGCTGCTGCATTAAATGCTTCTGAACTACAAATTTGGACAGATGTAAGTGGAATGTATACTGCAAATCCATCTGTGGTGAGACAAGCTTCTGTTATTGAACACATATCTTATCATGAGGCTATGGAATTATCACATTTTGGAGCAAAAGTAATTTATCCACCTACAATTCAACCCGTTTTAAGAAAAGAGATACCTATAGTTATTAAAAATACATTTCAACCAAATGATTCGGGTACATTAATAACTAAAGAAACAAGTAGAAATAAACCAGTAAAAGGGATTAGTCATATTGAAAATATTTCTCTTGTTACTCTTGAGGGTAATGGTATGGTTGGTGTTCCTGGTTTTTCTAAGCGTTTGTTTGAAGTTCTCTTTTTGCATCAAATTAATATAATTTTGATTACTCAAGCTTCATCAGAATTATCGATATGCTTGGCAATTTCTGATGATGATGCAATAAAAGCAAAAAAAGTTATAGATGAAGTTTTTGAATATGAAATTCAGTTGCAAAAGGTAAAACCTGTAAAGATTGAAAAACAGTTGTGTATTATAGCTTTGGTAGGAGATAACATGAGAAACTATCATGGGTTGAGCGGTAAAATGTTTAGTGCTTTAGGTAAAAACAATATAAATATTCGTGCAATAGCTCAGGGGGCTTCAGAAAAAAACATTTCTGCTGTAATAGACAAAATGGAAGCAAAAAAAGCGCTCAATACATTACATGAACGTTTCTTTGAAGAAAGAGTTAAAGAATTAAATCTTTTTGTCACAGGAGTAGGTAATGTAGGAGAAAAATTTTTAGCCCAAATAAATCAACAAAAAAAATACATCAAAGAAAATTTAAAATTAAAAATTAGAGTAATAGGGATTTCTAATTCTAGACTCATGTTTTTTAATGAAAACGGTATTGATTTATCCAATTGGAAAGAACTTTTAAAATCTGGTGAAAAGGCCAGTATAGATACTTACTTTGCTAGAGTTTCCTCCCTCAATTTAAGAAACAGTATTTTTATAGATATTACGGCCAATCATGCTGTTTCAGAAATGTATGAAACTTATTTACGAAGAAATATTGCTGTTGTAACCTGTAATAAAATAGCTTGTGCCTCAAGTTCTTCAAATTATAAAATGTTAAAAAATGTCTCTAGAAAATCAAATGTTTCTTTTCTATATGAAACGAATGTTGGAGCTGGTTTACCAATTATAGATACCTTAAAGAATTTAATAGCTTCGGGTGATAGAGTTCATAAGATTGAAGCTGTACTCTCTGGAAGTTTAAATTTTGTGTTTAATAAATTTGATGCATCAACAACCTTTTCTACCGTGGTAAAACAAGCAATGGATGAGGGATATACTGAGCCAGATCCAAAGATTGACTTAAGTGGTATAGATGTAGCTAGAAAAATTTTAATTTTAGCGAGAGAAAGCGGTTATGATATGGATCTTGAGGACATTGAAAATAATTCATTTTTATCAAGTGAAAGTTTAAACACTAAAAATAATGAAGAATTTTATCAGTCTCTTGAAAATGATGAATCTCGATTTCAAATGATATTTCAGGAGGCTAATGCTAAAAATTGTCGTTTAAAGTATGTTGCTGAATTTGAGAATGGTAAAGCAAAAGTTGGGTTGCAACAAATAGAACCCTCACACTCATTTTACAATTTAGAAGGAAGTGATAATATTGTATTATTTTACACGGATAGATATTTTGATCAACCTTTAATTATTAAAGGTGCTGGAGCAGGAGCAGAGGTTACAGCATCTGGTATTTTTGCGGATGTAATAAGAACAGGAAATCTATAATTTTATGAAACAAATTAGTAATCTATAGGATGAAAGAAATTAAAATATTTACACCTGCTACAGTGGCTAATATATCTTGTGGTTTTGATATTCTTGGTCTTTGTTTAGATAATGTTGGTGATGAAATGATTGTCAGAGAGGTGCCTGAAAAAGGAATAAAAATAACTAAAATTACAGGTCAAAGATTACCATTAGAATCACACAAAAATGTTGCAGGTGTTGCAGGTTTAGCATTGCTTGAAAAGGTAGATGCCTCTGTTGGTTACGAAATAGAAATACATAAAAAAATTAAACCAGGCAGCGGAATAGGAAGTAGTGCAGCTAGTGCAGCTGGTGCTGTTTTTGCAATCAATGAATTATTAGGAAAGCCATTTTCTAAACAAGAGTTAATTTATTTTGCAATGCAAGGAGAAAAACTAGCTAGTGGCACCGAACATGCCGATAATGTATCACCTGTTCTGCTTGGGGGATTTACCTTGGTAAAAAGTTATGTTCCACTAGAGGTTTTAAAAATTAATTCTCCTGTTGATTTATACGCTACTATTATTCATCCTCAAATAGAAGTGAAAACTTTAGATTCTCGTGCTGTTTTAAAAAACCAAGTACCATTAAAAAAAATGGTGACCCAAATGGGTAATTTCGGAGGTTTAATTTGTGGATTATACACTAACGACTACGATTTAATAGGGAGATCTTTACATGATATTATTATAGAACCTAATCGTTTAGTTTTAATTCCAGAGTTTAATAATGTTAAAAAAAGTGTTATTGATTCAGGTGCACTTGGTGCAGGAATTTCTGGCTCTGGTCCTTCTATTTTTGCATTGAGTAAAGGGGAAAAAACTGCTAAACTTGTTGGTGAGGTTATGGCAGAAATTTATAATAAAACAGATATAGATTATGACATTCATGTTTCAAAAATTAACCAACAAGGAATCAAAATTTTAAAATAAGTATGAAATATTATAGTCTCAACAACAGTTCACCAAAAGTTTCTTTCAAAAATGCAGTTCAAAATGGTATTGCACCTGACAGAGGCTTATACTTTCCAGAGAGTATTACTCCAATTTCTCAGGATTTCATTAATAATATATCTAATTATTCAAATGAGGAAATTGCATTTGAGGTGATTAAACAATTTGTTGGAGATGAAATTCCAACTAACATACTTAAAGAGATTATCAAAAAAACTATCCCTTTTGATTTTCCTGTTGTTAATTTAGATGAAAATATAGGGTCTTTAGAATTATTTCATGGACCAACAATGGCTTTTAAAGATGTTGGGGCAAAATTTATGTCTCAATGCCTTGAATATTTTAATCTTAACACAAATGAAGAGACTACAGTATTGGTAGCCACCTCTGGAGATACTGGTGGAGCTGTAGCCAATGGTTTTTTGAATGCAAAAGGAGTACAAGTAGTGATTTTGTATCCAAAAGGGAAGGTGAGTGAAATTCAAGAAAAACAACTAACTACTTTAGGGAATAATATAACTGCTCTTGAAGTAGATGGTGTATTTGATGATTGTCAAGAAATGGTAAAATCGGCATTTTTAGATAAAAATATTTCTAAGAATTTAACATCAGCAAATTCTATAAATGTGGCTAGATGGTTGCCTCAAATGTTTTATTTTTTCTTTGCATATAAACGAGTTAGTAAACATTATAAAGACATTGTTTTCTCAGTTCCTAGTGGAAATTTTGGAAATATTTGTGCTGGGTTGTTAGCTCAAAAGTTAGGTTTACCCATAAAGCATTTTGTAGCTTCAACAAATATAAATGATACAGTTCCTCAATATTTATTAAATGGGAATTATAATCCTAAACCCTCTAAAGCTACGATTTCAAATGCTATGGATGTAGGTAATCCAAGCAATTTCATTAGAATTCAGGAATTATTTGATAAAAACCTACCTAAATTAAAAAAATCTTTTTCTTCGTATAGTTTTTCAGATGATGATACTAAAATAATGATGAAGAGTATTTATAATAAATTTAATTACGTTTCTGAACCACACGGCGCAATTGGTTATCTAGGTTTAAAAGAATATGGACTAAAATCAAATGAGTTTGGAATTTTTTTAGAAACTGCACATCCTGTAAAGTTTTTAGATGTTGTAGAGGATACGCTCTCAATTGATGTTGAAATACCTCCTCAAATTAAAGCGGTTATGAGTAAAAGTAAGGTAGCTTTGAATATCTCTAATTATCAAGAATTAAAAATGTTTTTAAATCGTTAGATCAGATAGATAATTCATACATGTATTGCTTACTTCAAATTTAGTATTTTTGATAAGTTTTTATGTTTAATGCTGGGAACAAAAGTAATTGTAGTGTTTCATAGGTGTTATTGTATAATTTTATGAAGTTTACTCACATTCCATTTCACAGAACAGGATTTTTTTCTAAGACGATAATTGATTATCTAGATCAGAAAAAATCCATACAGCACTTCTATGATAATTTCCCAGATTTAAAAGGGTTTGCCTCTCAAATTCGAGAAAAAGAAAATAATTTTCCCTTATCGACTCGAAAAGAATTAGTAAATGTTTTACAAGATCAGTATCGCCATGTAGACACATCAGATTCCACATTAGAAAATATTAGATCTCTAGAAAGTAAAGATACATTTACGATCACAACTGGTCATCAATTAAATCTTTTTACCGGCCCACTTTATTTCTTATATAAAATTATTTCTACCATTAATTTGTGTGAGACTTTAACTGAACAATTTCCTTCCAAAAAATTTGTTCCTGTGTATTGGATGGCCTCAGAGGATCATGATTTTGATGAGATTAATTATTTTAATTTTAATGGTAAAAAAATAAAATGGGATCGCACAGAAGGCGGTGCAGTAGGAAGATTTTCTCTAAAAGGTTTGCAAGATGTGTTTAATCATTTTTCAAAACAACTTGGAAACTCTAAGAATGCAATATTTTTATCACAACTTTTTGAAAAAGCATATCTCACTCAACCTACACTATCCGATGCTACCAGATATATCTCAAATGAATTATTTAAAACTTTTGGGCTTGTTATTTTAGATGCTGATGATCAAAGGTTGAAAAATATATTTGCCCCAATTATGAGGGATGAATTAATGCATCAAACTTCATGGAACACAGTTTCAAATACTACATCAAAATTAAATAAGGATTATAAGGTACAGGTAAACCCGAGAGAAATAAATTTGTTTTATTTAACAGAGAACTCCAGGGAACGCATTATTAAAAATAAAGAACAGTATGAAATTAACAACAAAAATCTAAGTTTTTCTCAAGTTGAGATTCTTAATGAGTTAAAAAATAATAGTGATCGATTTAGCCCCAATGTTATCATGAGACCGCTTTATCAAGAGGTTATTTTACCAAACCTTTGCTATATCGGTGGAGGAGGAGAACTAGCTTACTGGCTTCAATTGAAAGCGTATTTTAATACTGTAAAAGTTCCTTTTCCGATATTATTACTAAGAAATTCCGTTCAAATTTTATCTAAATCTCAGGTTAAAAAATTAAATAAATTACATATTTCTTTTGAGGAAATGTTTATGAAGCAGCATTTACTTATTGCTAAGAAAGTAAAAGAAAATTCAGAAATTAATTTTAGTTTTTTGGATGCGAAAGAATTATTGACACAACAATTTTTAGCGCTTAGAAGAGTTGCCAATGAAACAGATGCCTCATTTATAGGAGCTGTAGATGCTCAACAGAGAAAACAAATTAAAGGTTTAGAAAATTTAGAAAAAAGATTATTACAGGCAGAGAAAAGAAAACAGGTAGATGTTACTGAAAGAATAATTGTTTTGCAGAATGAATTACTTCCTAATAATAGCTTAGAGGAACGCCAAAGAAATTTTTCAGAATATTATTTACATTTTGGTCCAAAACTGATTACGGCATTAAAAAAATCATTAAAGCCACTTCAACAAGCATTCACAATTCTAGAACTTTAAATGAACTTAAAGACGGGATTGCATCCTAGAAACAAGCATAAATATGGATATAATTATGATATTCTAGTAAAACATAACAAAAATTTAATTTCTTTTGTCAAAAAGAATAAGTACGGAACTTTAACTATAGATTTTTCTGATCCTAAAGCTGTAAAAGAACTCAATACTACCCTGTTAGAAGTTCATTATAAAGTTAATAAATGGGTTTTTCCAGATGAAAATTTATGTCCACCTATACCGGGCCGAGTAGATTATATTCATCATGTGTCAGACTTGTTAGCAAATTCTAATTGTAATGAAAACATTACTATTCTAGATATTGGTACCGGTGCAACATGTATTTATCCATTACTTGGAGTACGAGAGTATGACTGGAATTTTATTGCAACAGATACAGAATTAGATGCTTTAACTACTGCGCAAAATATAATACATCAAAACAAACTTGAAACTAAAATCAAATTAAGACAGCAGTTAAACAAAGCTAACATATTAAAAGGAATCATAGAAAAAGAGGATACTTTCTCAGCAGTTATATGTAACCCACCTTTTTATAAATCTCTATTGGAGGCCAAGAATACCAATAGAAGAAAGTCAATAAATTTAGGAAATAAAACAATTCGAAATTTTGCTGGAAATACTAATGAATTGTGCTATCCAGGGGGCGAAAAAGCTTTTTTGCATAACTATATGTATCAGAGTTCATTGTATAAGAGAAGTAGCCTTTGGTTTACTAGTTTGGTTTCAAAAAAGGAGACAATAAAAAGTCTTCAAAAATCAGCAGAGAAATTAAAGGTGAAAACTATAAAGATAATTCCCATGCATCAAGGAAATAAAATTACCAGAATTATGGCTTGGCAGTTTTAAAAGATAATTTTATTCATTTACGATTGCTTCATCTTTATCATTCTCAATAGTTGTTTTTTAAATATGTCTTAGTAATCAATTATCATCTGTTAATTTATGTAAAAACTACGTCGTTAAATTTCCATTTTTTACAAATAAGATAGAGGATACCGTAAACCAACATGTGTACACATACCAAACACATAAACGCATATAAAGGAACACCAAATATTTGGTAAGGCCAATAGTAGGTCCAAACACCTAAATTGATAGTAATAATTTCGCCCATAGCTGGGAGAATTAAGGATAACAAAAAGGCAATAAAAAGTTTGTTGTTAAGGGTTTTGTTTTTTAAAAATGAAATCAATTTAAATTCTAAGCTATACAAAAAATAAAATGCCAACATCCAAGCAAAAGGAAGCCATAAGGGGAGTTTATTTGAAACTTTATGATATTCCCAATACTGATTACTCACTCCCCAGTTTTCACCAATCATACCTCCAAAACTAGTTATTAACATTCCAATAATTAATATCCAATTATTGTTTTTTCTATGCATCATATTTTTGTAGATAACATGAAAAATTTTTAACAGTAAAATTATAGCCATTAGGGTATCATATGATTTTAAAAACCCGATAGTTAGTCCAGCAAAACAAAGTTTTATGATCGCCTTTAGAAGTGCTTCTATAAATCCTCTATAATTAATTATTTGAATCATGAAATACTAGACTTATTGAATATAAAACAAATTTAGTCTTTTAAATCCAGAGGTTATAAAAAGAAAAAACCAAAGCTATTAACTTTGGTTTAGGGGGTGATTCTTTCTAATTCATTACAATAAATCCCATGTATATTTTAAAAAATACGTATTGTAGAAACTTATAGAATATAATTTACAATAATTGTGCCAAAAAAAAACCGAAGATATTTCTCCGGTTTTTTGTGCTATTTTAAGTCTCCTATAAATGAATGACTTCGTCATAGGCGTCAGCAACTGCTTCCATAACCGCTTCACTCATTGTAGGGTGAGGGTGAATTGTTTTTAGAACTTCATGTCCAGTGGTTTCTAGTTTTCTTCCTAAGACTGCCTCAGCTATCATATCCGTAACACCTGCACCAATCATGTGACAACCTAGCCACTCTCCATATTTAGCATCAAAAATCACTTTAACAAACCCATCAGGTGTTCCAGCAGCTGTTGCTTTTCCAGATGCAGAAAAAGGAAATTTCCCAACTTTTAATTCATATCCTTGCTCCTTTGCTTGTTCTTCTGTAAGACCTACTGAAGCAATTTCAGGGCTGGCATAAGTACAACCAGGAATGTTTCCATAATCAATAGCCTCACTGTGTAAACCTGCTATTTTTTCAACACAGGTAATACCTTCAGCAGAAGCAACATGAGCTAAAGCTGGTCCAGGAACTATATCTCCTATGGCATAATATCCAGGAATATTTGTTTGATACCAATCATTTACTAATATTTTATCTCTATCAGTAATGATTCCAACATCCTCCAATCCAATATTTTCAATATTTGTTTTTATACCAACCGCCGATAGTACAATATCAGCCTCAAGAATTTCTTCTCCTTTTTTTGTTTTTACTGTTGCTTTTATGTTTTTTCCTGAAGTATCAACAGATTCAACTGATGCATTTGTCATTACTTTTATACCTGCTTTTTTGAACGAGCGTTCAAATTGTTTAGAAACCTCTTGATCTTCTAGAGGAACTAAATTTGGTAAATATTCTACAATGGTAACTTTTGTTCCCATGGCATTGTAAAAATGAGCAAATTCGACTCCAATAGCACCTGAACCAACAACTATCATGGAGGAAGGTTGTTTGTCAAGTGTCATTGCTTTTCTGTATCCTATTACTTTTTTTCCGTCTTGAGGTAGATTTGGTAACTCTCTAGAACGGGCTCCTGTAGCTATAATAATATGATCAGCAGAATACTCTGTTGTTTTTCCATTACTAGTTGTAACATCAATTTTTTTCCCAGTCTTAACTTTTCCAAAACCTTCTATAATGTCTATTTTGTTTTTTTTCATTAAAAACTGAACACCTTTACTCATTCCGTTGGCGATATTTCTACTTCTAGTAACTACAGCAGAAAAATCTTTATCTATAGATTCAGCTTTCAGACCGTATTGATCTACGTGTTTTAAATAATCATATACCTGAGCACTTTTTAGCAATGCTTTTGTTGGAATACATCCCCAGTTTAAACAAACACCTCCTAGACTTTCTTTTTCTACAACAGCAGTTTTAAAACCTAATTGAGAAGCTCTGATGGCTGTAACATATCCTCCAGGACCACCACCAATAACTATAATATCGTATTTCATAATCTTTTGTTTTAATTTTGTAATTGATAAAAGTTTAAATCACTTTTTGTATTTTTTTGGTCTTATAAACTCTTCTCATATATCATTTTACATCCTGTTTGGTACTTGAATTCCCAACAAGCTAAATGCAGATTTAATTACATCAGCAACTTTACTTGACAATTGAACACGTAATCTTTTTTTAATTTCATTTGATTCACCTAAAATAGAAACATTTTGATAAAATGAATTAAATTCTTTAACCAAATCATAGGTGTAATTTGCTATAAGTGCAGGGGAATAATTTTCTGCAGCTTGTTGAATTGTATCTGGATATAATTGTAACTGTTTAATTAATTCTTTCTCTTTGATTTCTAAAGATACACCAGAAGGATTTATTTTCTGATTATAATCAAATGTTGCTTTTCTCAATATTGATTGTATTCTAGCATAGGTGTATTGAATAAAAGGACCAGTATTTCCCTGAAAGTCAACAGAAGCCTTAGGATCAAATAAAATTCTCTTTTTCGGATCTACTTTTAATATAAAATATTTTAGTGCACCTAAACCAATAATACGGTATAAATCAGATTTTTCTTCATCAGAATAACCATCTAATTTTCCTAATTCTTGAGAAATATTCTTTGCAGTATCAGTCATTTCATGCATTAATTCATCTGCATCCACAACAGTTCCTTCCCTAGATTTCATTTTTCCAGACGGGAGATCAACCATCCCATAACTTAAATGATAAAGATGTGTAGCCCATGAAAAACCTAATTTTTTTAAGATTAGAAATAAGACTTTAAAGTGATAGTCTTGTTCATTTCCAACAGTATATACCATTCCATTAATATCTGAATGATCTTTTACTCGCTGAATAGCAGTCCCAATATCTTGGGTCATATATACTGCAGTTCCGTCTGAACGAAGTACTAGTTTTTCATCTAGCCCTTCCTCGGTTAAATCACACCATACAGAGCCGTCTTCTTTTTTAAAAAAGACTTCACGTTTAATTCCGTCTTCGATTACATCTTTACCAAGGAGATAAGTATCACTCTCATAGTATAAAGTATCAAAATCAACACCTAGATTGGTGTAAGTAATTTTGAATCCTTCATATACCCAATTATTCATCATTTTCCAAAGCGCTACTGTTTCTACCTCTCCAGCCTCCCATTTTAATAACATTTGTTGAGCTTCTATATGAATAGGTGCATTTTTTTTTGCGTCCTCTTCATTCATTCCATTGGCCATCAAAGTGTTAATTTCTTTTTTGTAAACGTCATTAAACTTTACATAATATTTTCCTACAAGACTATCTCCCTTTAGGCCCGTAGTTTGAGGAGTTTCTGAATTTCCAAATTTTTTCCAAGCCAACATAGACTTACAAATATGAATACCACGATCATTAATAATTTGTGTTTTATATACCTTATGCCCAGATGCTTTTAAAATTTCCGCTACAGAGTATCCTAATAAATTATTTCTAACATGTCCTAAATGAAGGGGCTTGTTGGTGTTTGGAGATGAATATTCTACCATCACTACATCACTCGTTTTTGATGAAAAACCAAAGTTATCTATAGCATATATAGTGTTAAAAGACTCAAGGTATACCTTATCATCTACAACCAAGTTTAGGAAGCCTTTAACCACATTAAAAGCAGTAATTTCATGAACGTTTTTAAGTAAGTACTCACCCAAAATTTCTCCAATTTTAGCCGGGTTTCCTTTTTTATATCGAAGCATTGGAAAAACAACAATAGTAATATCACCCTCGAAATCTTTACGTGTTGATTGAAATTCAACCGACGGTAAAGTGGTTTCAAAAAGTGTTAAAAAACCTTCTTTTACTTTCGAGTCTAAAAGAGTTTGGATATTCATTGAATTTCTTAAATTGAAGTGCAAAATTACATATTTTATTTTGTTTTTTGATGGATGTTTACGTAGATTTTATTGGTACTTTTGTAATAGTTCAGCTTTAATGCTTGGTATCATTTCAAGAATATTATTGTATGAACTGTGGCAGGATCAAAAACTCACTTTATTAGTATGGATAAACGTTTAGAACAATTACCGAAATTATCTAAGGAAACATTTCCTGAGACACAAAAGTACTTTAAAATGTTAAAGCGAAGAACTCCAAAAAATTTAGATGTTGTGATGAAAGAACTCCATGATGATGAGTTTAAAAAGACAGATTGTTTGTCTTGTGGTAATTGTTGTAAAACAACCAGTCCTATATTTACAGATAAAGATATTGAACGTATTTCGAAGCATTTAAAGATCAAAGAAAGAAATTTCATAGAACAATATTTAGAGAGAGATCAAGATGATTTTATGGTATTAAGATCCTCGCCATGTTCTTTCCTAGATATTTCTGATAATTCTTGTTTTATATATGATGTTAGACCTAAAGCTTGTTCTGAATACCCACATACCAACAGAAAGAAGTTTATTCAAATAACAGACTTAACACTTGCAAACATTGAAGTGTGTCCGGCAACTTATTCTATCATAGAAAACTTAAAAAAACGAATACCCCTTCATTACAACAAAAAAGTAAAAAGAAGTTAAATAGGTGTTTTTATAATTTTAAGTTTCAAATTATTAATACGCTCATTAAGAGTAGTATATGAAATACAATACTACCCATATTTGAGGTTAAAAAACTTTCTGTATTTTTAACAAAAATTTCATTCACAATGGAAACTGTTTTTAATTATTTTGAAACTATACCCTCTTCACACCGAAGTATCATACTTGTTGGAGGGATTACTTTTTTTTGGATTTTGGAAGGGGCTTTACCTTTATTTAAATTTAATTACAAAAAATGGAAACACGCCCTTCCAAACTTCTTTTTTACACTGACAACCATCATCATTAATTTTAGTTTAGCATTTTTATTACTTGGAACAGCTGATTGGGTTCAACAGAATGACTTTGGTATAATTAATTGGTTACCTTTTGAAACACCCTTATGGCTTTACGTCTTTTTAGGAGTACTATTTTTAGATTTCTTCGGAGCTTACTTAGCACATTTTACTGAACACAAAATTAAACCTTTGTGGATGGTACATTTAGTTCACCATTCCGATCACAAAGTAGATACAACCACCGCTAATAGACATCATCCTTTAGAGAGTGTCATTCGGTTTGCATTTACCTTGTTTGGTGTATTAGTAGTTGGAACTCCCATTGCTATTGTTATGATTTATCAATCATTATCTTTAGTCTTTACTCAGTTTACTCATGCTAATATTAAAATGTCAAAATCTCTTGATAAATTATTAAGTTACTTTATCGTTTCGCCAGACATGCATAAAATCCACCACCATAATTTATTACCTTATACAGATTCAAATTATGGTAATATATTTTCAATATGGGATCGTTTATTAGGAACTTATAAGTATTTAGACAGAGAAAAAATTATCTATGGTGTAGATACCTTTCCTGATGAAAAAATAAATTCTTCTTTAAAAGAATTACTAAAACAACCTTTTCAAAAATACAGAAAACCAACAAATTCAATAGATTAACAAGTGTAATTTGATATCTATTTGTAAAGTAAATACGACTTTCGGATGTCTTTAAATGTACTTATATCCTTCTCCCAAGAAGCTCTAATTATTTCCTCTGAAATTTTTTCCTCTATTTGATTTTGGAGCTTTTCTGTTCCAGCCAGCTTGGTGAAAAAAGAAGTAAAGAAGTTTTTAGTTCGATTTTGTTTTTTTGCCTTTATTAACCAGGTCAAATTAATCCTAGATAATTTTTTGGTTTTGGTTAAATTTTCTCCATAACAAATCATGTAGGCATGTTTTGGATATTTTGACCCCTCATTTGGGGAAGGAGTGAACGAAAATTTACTTTTGGTATTTAAAAAAGGAGACCCATAAATTTGAAATTGTTGAGCTGTTCCTCGACCAGCACTTACATTGGTGCCCTCAAAAAAACATAAACTTGGATATAAATTAATAGCTGTATCATTGGGTAAGTTTGGTGAAGGTTTTATAGTTAAACTATAGTCTGATGTATGTAAATAATTTTTTAATGGAACAACCGTCAAGTTTGTTTGAATTCCATTTTTTAACCATTTTTCTCCATTAATCATAAGACTATATTCTCCTATTGTCATTCCATAAACAACCGGAACAGGATGCATGCCTACAAAGCTTTTGTGAGCCATTTCTAAAATAGGACCATCTATATAATGTCCATTAGGGTTTGGTCTATCCATTACTAATAAAGGAATTTCTGCTTCTGCACAGGCTTCCATAACATAGTGTAGTGTTGAAATGTAGGTGTAAAATCTAACCCCAACATCTTGAATATCAAAAACCACTAGATCTATATCTTTCAATTGTTCTTTTGTAGGTTTTTTATTTTTACCATAAAGAGAAATAATTGGTATTCCTGTTTTTTTATCTATTCCATCTTCAATAGATTCTCCGGCATCTGCATTCCCTCTAAAACCATGTTCCGGGGCAAAAACCCTTCGTATGTCTATGTTTAGAGCTATCAGACTGTCTACCAGGTGAGTAAAACTTTCTTTTTTGTATATCACAGAGGTCTGATTTGCAACAATAGCAATTTTTTTCTCCTTTAATTTAGAAAGATATAATTGAGTTTGATCTGCACCAGTGTAAATTTTAGATAAAGGTTTTAATTCTTGTGCAAAAGAGAGTGCAATGACACTATTCATTAAAAGAATAAATAAATATGTACTTTTACGTGCAGTTAAAATCATAGCATTGAATTACGAATTATTTGTAGCGAAACGAATTATCTCTGGTAAAGAGTATAAAAGTAGTATATCGTCTCCAATAATAAAAATTGCCATCTCAGCAATTTCGTTAGGATTAATTATCATGTTAATTGCTATTGCTACTGGTGATGGTTTACGTGAAAAAATTAGGAGTAAAATATCAGGTTTCAAGGGGCATATACAAATTACAAAGTATGATGCTAACAATTCTGATATTTCTATAGTTCCTATTGATAAAAATCAAGATTTTTATCCCACATTTCCCAATATAGAAGGTATTAAGAATATTCAAATTTATGCCAATAAAATTGGATTAATTAGAACAAAAACTGATTTTGAAGGTATTATTTATAAGGGTGTTTCCTCAGATTATGATTGGACATTTTTTAATGATTATCTGATAGCAGGACAAACACCAAATTTTAATCAAAAGAGAACAAGAGATATTCTATTATCAAAAACTATAGTTGATAGATTAAAACTGAAATTATATGATACCATTAATGTAGCCTTTTTTAAAAATAAAACCTCAAAATTACCCTCAAATAGAAAGTTAGTGATCACAGGTATTTACAATACGGGTTTTCTAGAATTTGATAAAAATATAATGATTGGTGACATTAGACAGGTTCAGCGATTAAATCGTTGGAATGAAAATCAAGTTGGAGGATTTGAACTTGTGTTAGAAAATTTTGATGATTTACATCACATAGGGGATCAGGTTTACAGTGAAATAGATTCAACATTAGATGCAACTACAATAGCTTCAAGTTATCCGGGATTATTTGAATGGATAGAACTTTTTGACAATAATACATGGTTTATTATTGTAATTATGATCTTGGTAGCTGGTATAAATATGATAACAGCCCTATTGGTTCTTATTTTAGAACGCATTCCCATGGTAGGTGTTTTAAAGGCAATGGGGAGCTCTAACTGGAGTATCAGGAAAATTTTTCTATACAATGCCTCATACCTAATTTTTATTGGATTATTTTGGGGAAATTTAATTGGTTTAACCCTCCTTTTTATTCAAAAATATGGTGGATTTATTACTCTTGATCCTGCAACCTATTACGTTTCTGAAGTTCCTATAAGCATTGATTTTTCATCTGTTTTTTTTCTAAATATTGGAACATTAATACTCTGTTTTTTAATGTTAATTATTCCCTCAATTATAGTGACTAAAATTGAACCTTCAAAATCCATAAAATTCACCTAATTAAGCTCTTAGAAAACACCATTCGATTTTAGGGTTATTTATGAAATATTTTGTTCCTTTACGACATAATTAAGAATGAATGCAATACGCTAAAAATATTCTAGAAACCATCGGTAATACCCCTTTAGTTAAGATTAACAAGCTAACTAAAGACTTACCTTGCTTGGTTCTTTCCAAATATGAAACTTTCAATCCAGGAAACTCTGTAAAAGATCGAATGGCATTGCAAATGATTGAAGATGCTGAAGCAGACGGTCGTTTAAAACCAGGTGGAACTATCATTGAGGGGACCTCTGGAAATACGGGTATGGGACTAGCATTAGCAGCTGTAATTAAAGGATATAAATGTATTTTTGTTATGGCAGATAAACAATCCAAAGAAAAAGTTGATATTCTAAGAGCGGTAGGAGCAGAGGTTGTTGTTTGTCCAACTGACGTAGAGCCAGAAGACCCAAGGTCTTATTATTCAGTTTCTAAAAGATTGGGGAAGGAAATACCTAATTCTTGGTATGTAAACCAATACGATAATCCAAGTAATTGTAAAGCACATTTTAAGAGTACAGGTCCAGAAATTTGGGAACAAACAAATGGTAAAGTGACACATTTTGTTGTTGGTGTTGGGACTGGTGGAACTATTTCAGGTGTAGGTAGCTATTTAAAAATGATGAATCCAAAGATTAAAGTCTGGGGAATAGATACTTATGGATCTGTGTTTAAAAAATATCATGAAACTGGAATATTTGACGAAAACGAGATTTACCCATACATAACTGAAGGTATTGGAGAAGATATTTTACCATTAAATGTCAATTTTTCTTTAATAGATGGTTTTACAAAAGTTACTGATAAAGATGCTGCAATTTATACACAAAGACTAGCAAAAGAAGAGGGAATGTTTTTAGGTAATTCTGCAGGTGCAGCCATAAAGGGACTTTTGCAATTAAAAGAACATTTTACAAAAGATGACGTTGTTGTGGTTTTATTCCATGATCATGGAAGTAGATATGTTGGCAAAATGTTTAATGATGATTGGATGCGAAAACAAGGGTTTATCGAATAAGTTTATCAAGTTAAAGTCATTGCATGAAGATTAATTTTGAAATTATTATCTTCATAGTCAATGTTTAAACAACAAATATGAAAATTTTTAAAATCATTGTTTTCACGCTGTTGGTTACGGCTTGCAGTAACAAACACAAATTAAATAATAATTCTATGAATTATTCTGATGAAATTTTGGATAGAGCTAAGGAAATCCACAACCGGATACTCGTTTTAGATACCCATGTAGACATTAATGTAGCTAATTTTACTGCTAATAACAATTATACTGAAGATTTAGGAAATCAAGTTAACCTTCCAACGATGGAAGCTGGCGGGATGGATGTTGCTTGGTTTATTGTATATACAGCACAAGGGCCATTAACTGCTGAGGGTTATAAAAATGCTTATAAAAATGCAATAAGTAAATTTGAAGCTATACATAGGTTAACAAATGAAATTGCTCCAGATAGAATTGGTTTAGCGCTAAATTCCTCTGAGGCAAGAGCATTACATCGTCTTGGTAAGAAAGTTGCTATGATTGGAGTAGAAAACGCATATCCACTTGGGAAAGATATTTCTAGAGTTAAAGAGTTTTATGATAGAGGTGCAAGATACATGTCATTATCTCATAACGGTCACAGTCAATTTTGTGATTCAAACACAGGGGAAAAAGACAGTTTATGGGTTGATAGAGGAGTAAGTAATCTCGGAAAGCAGGTTATAGCGCAAATGAATAAATTAGGGATGATGATAGATGTTTCTCATCCTTCAAAACAATCTATTAAAGATATGATAGCATTATCGAAGGCACCCATTATTGCGTCTCATTCATCTGCGAGGGCTTTGTGTGATCATAGTAGAAATTTAGATGATGAGCAATTGGAATGGATGAAGTCCAATGGCGGAGTTATACAAACCGTAGCATTTAGTTCCTATATCAATTCAGAAAAACATGATGCCTATTCATCAGTATTAAATGAAAAGGTTGAAAGTTTAGCTAAAACAAAAGGAGTAAAAATGATATCTAGAGATCAAATTAGAAATTTAGATGCCACTGAGCGTGAAATATATATCAAACAATACAGAGCGATAGTAAAAGAGGCTAAACAACTGATGAGTAATTTAGAGCCAAAACCAGTTGATGTTGCTGATTATGTAGATCATATAGATTATTTAGTTAAAAAAATAGGTATTGCTCATGTTGGAATAAGTTCAGATTTTGATGGTGGTGGAGGTATATATGGATGGAGTGATGCTTCAGAAACATTAAACGTAACTGCAGAGTTATTAAAAAGAGGTTATTCTGAAAATGAAATCGCACAGCTATGGGGTGGTAATCTACTTCGGGTATTAGATAAAGTTGAAGTTGTTGCAAAGAATTTACAAGCTTTAGATAAAGTTTAGAAATTAATGATAAACTTACTCCAAGAGTAATTAAAAAAACCACCCCAAAAGAGGTGGTTTTATAACTAAAACTAATCAAATTACTTTTTATAAATCAAATAACTTCGACTTACAAAAAAAGTAAATCAACTATTATGCCAAAAGACACTAATTTTTTTATTTCTCTATAATAATTAGGTTTTACACTACGTGAATTTTAAATTATAAAATAATAGTTGTCTATTACTTTAATCCATTCATCATAATTAAATTTTTAAAAATTATTTAGCGTGCTTGTGTGCTTTGTACGAAGAACGAACTAATGCACCACTCTCAACATACATAAAGCCCATTTCAAGTCCTAAAACTTCATATTTTTTAAACTGATCAGGTGTAATAAATTCCTTAACAGGGAGGTGTTTTTTTGTGGGTTGAAGGTACTGACCAATTGTCAATACATCTAATCCTACTTTCTGTAGGTCTTTCATAGTTTGAATTACTTCTTCTTCAGTTTCACCAAGCCCTAGCATTATTCCAGTCTTGGTCCTCATTCCTTTTTCTTTTAAATATTGAAGAACACCTAAACTTCGATCATATTTAGCTTGGATTCTTACCTCTCGAGTTAATCTTCTGACAGTTTCCATATTATGAGAGACCACCTCTGGATGAACATCAATGATTCGATCTATTTGATTTGTTTTTCCTTGAAAATCTGGGATTAAAGTTTCCAAAGTTGTATTTGGATTTGCTCTTCGAATTGCCTCGACTGTTTCAGCCCAAATAATAGAACCACCATCTTTTAGATCATCTCTGTCAACTGAAGTAATTACCGCATGTTTGATACCCATAATTTTAATAGATCTAGCCACCTTTTCTGGTTCATCCCATTCAACAGTTTCTGGTCTTCCGGTCTTAACACCACAAAATCCACAAGATCTGGTACAAATATTTCCTAAAATCATAAAGGTAGCTGTACCTTCTCCCCAACATTCTCCCATATTAGGACAACTTCCACTAGTACAAATTGTATTTAATTTATACTTGTCAACCAATCCTCTTAGCTCTGTGTATTTTTTTCCGACAGGTAATTTTACACGAAGCCATTCTGGTTTTTTCACTCTTTTAGGAAGTACAGCAGTATCGTTAGCCATTGTATAAAAATTTATAATGCAAAGTTACGAAGAAAACTATTACAAACTGAACAGGAACCATATACTAAATACTATTAAAAAAATAATTCCACCAACACTTAAAATTTTTAAATAAGTTGAGGGATGTTGGTCTTTTGGTGTATGTTTTCCAGTAATTAAAATAAAGTTTAAAATAGCATAAAAAGGTGCGGTTAGAAAAGATAATATGGTTGCTATTTTTACCATTAACCCCATGTCATCTCTAAAATATCTTAGGATTATGTAGGTTCCAATTCCTAAAAGTATAATCCAAAAATAATAATCCAATTTAATTTTTTTTAAAAATAATAAATCATTGGCTTTAGCCATTGTTCTTGGGGAAGCGTCAAGCGTTGTAATTGTAGTACTAAACATGGTTGTAAAAGCTGCTATAGCAATAAATACATAGGCAAAGTCACCTAAATTTTTTGTGTATAATTCTATTAATTGACCTGCAAAAACACTTCCTTTATTTGAAAAACTTTGACCAGTTTTATGCATAACTAAAGCTCCAAGAACTACAAAACAGAGTGCCATGATTATAGTCCCCACATATCCAATATTAAAATCGAAAATTGCTTGTTTAGTTGTTGTTTTTTTTGATGTAGTTTTTTCTTTTTCTAAAGACCATATAGACTGCCAGATTGAAATATCTAGGGGTGCCGGCATCCAACCTAAAAATGCAATTAGAAAATAAATTTCAATAGTTTCTAGCGGAAATACTTGAGTGAATGTATGTACTTCGTTATTTTTTACAATAGCGACACCAACAGCTACAAGTGTTGAAATAGTTAATATTAAAATAACATATTTCATTAAGTTATCTAAAAGTTTGTATTTGCCAATGAGTAATATAGAAATACTTAGTATCGTAATTATCAAAGACCATGTAACCATATCAAAAAAACCAAAAAGATGTTCAGCTAAACCGGCAGTTACAATGGTAACTGCAGCTTGTATGATAAACATAGTTATAAAACTGATGCAGTAACTAATCAATAAAACTCCTTTTCCTAATTTTTTATAACCATCTAATAAAGTTTCTCCAGTGGCTGCAGCATATCTAGGGCCAAATTGAAAAAAAGGATATTTAAAAAGAGCTGCAATCAAAAGTGCCCATAACAAACCAAAACCAAAATCAGCTCCAGCTCTTGTAGATTGTACAAGGTGTGAAACACCAATTGCCGCTCCTGCAAAAAGTAATCCTGGACCTATAGATTTTAAGAAGTTTTTTTTCATTACGATTTTTTTATAATTTCTGCTAATATTTTTTTTGCACGTAATAATTTTACTTTAATGTTACTCATAGGTTCATCCAAGTGTTCCGAGATTTCTTTGTAGGTAAATTCTTTAAAAAAACGTAAATGAATTACTTCTTGATATTTTGGTTTTAACTGTTTGATATCCTCAAGAAGTTTGGCTAGGTTTTGTTCAGTTATAAGATTGTCTTCAGGTGTTGGGTTATTATCAATAATCTTATAGGCTTCAGCTTCTTGATTTTCACTAGTCATGATATTTATAGACTTTTTATTTTTTCTAATCAGATCTATGTGTATGTTCTTAGAAATGGTAGTTAACCATGTCTTAAATTGATATTTTTTGTCAAAACTGTTAATTTTATCAAATGCTTTTGAAAAGGTTTGAATAGTGATATCTTCAGCATCATTTTCATTTTGAGTTCTTTTCAATTGATAGTTGTAAATATCTGACCAAAAGTGATGTAATAAAAAGTTAAAAGAACTTTGGTCTCCTTTTTTTGCTCTCTGAATTTGATTAGCCAAAATTTCTTTAGTTATTTCCAATGTGTCTTTGGTTTTGATATGGAGTTGGTTATAAATATAGCAAATTGAAATAGAACTAAAAATAGCTCTAAAAATGGAAGGAAATAAATCAATCTAGTTTCTTTTAATTTTTTTGCAGAATACCCAATAACTAAGTAATTAAGGGTAAAATAAATTAATACTATTGCAGATGTGTATAAGATACTTTTAAAAAGCAACATTAACGGAATTAATAATAAAAAAAGGAATTTAGAGCTGTTAAACACAGACAAGAGCAATTTGTGTTTAAGTTTATATTGTGACGTGGTTTTTGTGTGATTTTGTTTTTGATTGGACCATTTTTTTAGAGTTTTTGGACCTTCACAAATTATATGACTTTTTGGGTCAAAAACAATTGTCGTATTGGTTGATGTAGAGGCGTCTTTTATAAAAAGGTTGTCATGCCCAGAATTTATTTTAATGTGATTTATAAATCCATTAACTTTAAAAAATTCGCTTTTTTTGTAAGCTAAATTTTTTCCATCAGCCATGTAAGGAGATTTAAGTATAGCAAAAGAAAAATATTGAAGGGTAGACAGTAATTTTTCATACCTTATTAGTGTATTAAAAAAAGAATACTTTTTAGATTCATATTTTACATAACCAAGTATAATCGATTTTGAATCAGAGAAAAGAAGACTCATTTCTTTAATCCATTGTTTAGAAGTAGGAACACTATCTGCATCAGTAAATAATAATTGCTCATATTTCGCAGACTTGATTCCCAGTGTCAGGGCATATTTCTTATTCCCCCAAAAAGCCTCATTATTTTTGACATTCACAGCTTTTATTCTAGGATCTTTTGCTTCATATTCCTTCATTTTTTCTAATGTCTCATCGTTTGAGGCATCGTTAATTAAGACCAATTCATAAGTTTCATACTCTTGTTGTTGTAAAATTGGAATGAGTTTGTTAAGATGGTAAACCTCATTTTTTGCATATACAATAACAGATATAGGGAGATTTTTATTGAGAGATTTATTCGAAGTTTTGTGGAATAAAAAAGAAGTAAAAGTTAGGAGATAACAAAGTTGAATTACTGCCATAACTACAAAAACGTAGAATAAAACAGTACTAATCATTTAATTTTAGTTATGAGTTGGTTCTGAACAATTTTCAAACTGATCAGATGTTTTACCACAAAACCCGCAAGGCTCACCGCTTTTATTAAGAAGTGGATTTTGACTCGCACAAGTTCCTGAAAATTCACCATCTTTTTTTGCCCAAATTTTAATAGCTATTCCTGCTATTCCTAAAGTTAATAATCCAATGGTTAATAAGATAAGTTTCATATCATTCAAATTACATCACAAAGATAATAATTCTTATTCAATACATTTGTGAAACAAGCAATTGTTGTTATGTTTTTGAGAACAATTATTTTACTTGATTTTTAGAAATTTAAAAATTACTTGATGATGTTAACCTCAATATCTAAAGTAATTTCAAAAATAGATAAAATGGTTTTTTGAATTTTTTTTGCAAGTAAATAAACATCATTTCCACTGGCTTTGTCATAATTCACAAGTACTAGGGCTTGTTTGTTGTGTATTCCGCAATCTCCGTATCTTTTGCCTTTAAAACCTGCTTTTTCTATTAACCAACCCGCCGGAATTTTGTAGGAAATAGTAGCATTATCTTTTTTTAAAGGTGCTATTTCGTAAAAAGGAATATTTGGGTATTTATTTTGTAGAATTTTAAATTGTTCTGATGGTATAATTGGGTTTTTAAAAAAGCTTCCACTGTTGCCAATTTTTTTTGGATCAGGTAATTTATTACTTCTAATATGAGTTACAATATCAGATATGTCTTTTATGGTTGGCTTACTAATTTTTCTAATTGCTAATTCTTTTTCTATAGTACCATAACTTGTGTTTAAAAAATGATTTTTTTTTGTGAGTTTGAAACTAACTGAGGTAATAACAATTTTATCTTTTAACTCATTTTTAAAAACAGAATTCCGGTACCCAAAATCACAATCTCGATTTGAAAATTCAACTCTTTTTGTACTGCTAATATCTATTCCTTCAACTCTAGTAATTACATCTTTCACCTCTACACCATAAGCACCAATATTTTGAATAGGCGAGGTCCCAACATTTCCGGGAATCAAAGCAAGATTTTCAATACCTCCATAATTTTGTGAAATACACCACAGCACAAATTCATGCCAGTCCTCTCCTGCATTGACAGTTAATTGAACTTCATCATCATTTTCGTAATCTATAGAAATCCCTTTAATATTCACATGAATAACAAGTTTTTGTATATTTTTTGTCAGTAGCATATTACTACCGCCACTGATCAAAAAAACATCTTTTTCTTTGCTTAAAATTTGTTGTAAATCGTAAAAATTATCAACTGAAACAAATCTAGTAGCTGAAACATCTATACCAAATGTGTTGTATGGTTTAAGAGAAATGTTATGTTGAATATTCAAATTTTTTATTTTTTATATGTAGCTAGCGCTAATTTTAAAATGTTCACACTTTTAATTAAATCTTCTTTATTTAATACATAGGCCAATCTAACTTGATTTTTACCTTCGCCTGCACTAGAATAAAAACCACTAGCAGGAGCTACCATTACAGTCTCATTATTGTAATGAAATTCCTCTAATATCCATTGAGCAAAGTGATCAGTATCTTCGACAGGGAGTTCGGCAACACAGTAAAAAGCGCCTTTTGGATTGGCAACTTTAACACCATCTATTTTCTTTAATTCATTAATTAATGTATCTCTTCGCTCAACATATTCTGATATAACTTCATCAAAATACGTTTGAGGAGTATCTAAAGCTGCTTCACTTGCCAAAAGAGCAAAAGTTGGAGGACTTAATCTAGCTTGAGCGAATTTGATCGCAGTATTCATAAAATCTCTGTTTTTAGAAACAATACAGCCTATTCTAGCACCACACATACTATAACGTTTTGAGACAGAATCGATCATAATGGCATGTTGCTCTAACCCAGATTCTGACATTACAGAATGATGTGTATTGTTGTCATAAGCGAACTCTCTATATACCTCATCTGCAATTAAGAATAAATCATGTTTTAATACAAGATGTTTAAGTTTTAGAATTTCCTCTTTGCTGTAGAGATATCCAGTTGGGTTACCAGGGTTACAAATTAAAATTGCCTTAGTTTTTTTTGTTATTAATTTTTCAAAATCATCAATATTGGGGAGTGCAAAATTGTTTTCAATTTTTGAAATTACAGGAATAACTGTAACTCCAGAAGCCGTTGAAAATCCATTATAATTTGCATAAAAGGGTTCTGGAATAATAATTTCGTCACCCGGATCAGTTATACTTCCCATTGTAAATAATAGTGCTTCAGATCCCCCCGTTGTAGTAATGATATCCTTAGTAGATATATTAATGTTATTTTTTTTGTAATAGTTAGTTAACTTCTCTCTGTAGGTTTCGGAACCCTCAGATCTGGCATATGATAGTACCTCTATGTTATTGTTTTTAACAGCATCTAGAGCAACTTTAGGTGTTTTAATGTCTGGTTGACCAATATTTAAGTGATATACTTTTGTTCCATTTTCTTTAGCAGCTTCTGCATAAGGAACTAATTTTCTTATAGGAGACTGTGGCATTAAATCTCCTTTCTTTGATATTAAAGGCATTTAAATATTTTATAGTTTATGGTTTAACAAAAACTTTTAAAGTTTTTTCTTAGAGATAGGTTTTATTTATCTATAGATAGTATGTTTTTTTTCTTTTCAAGAGAGGCTGTTTTTTCAACATACCCTCTAATTTTTACCATTTTACGCTCATTTTTAGCATTTGAAAAAATAGTAATGGCTTTTGAAAAGCCCCCCAGTCTTTTTGTATCATAGGAAACTTCAATTTTACCTTTTTCACCAGGCATGATAGGTTGATCTGGTTTTTTAGGGACTGTACAACCACAAGATGCTTGAACTCTGGTTATGATCAAGGGTGATTTACCAATGTTAGTGAATTCGAAAACTCTTACACCATCAGCTCCTGAGTTAATTTTACCGTAATTAATGGTTTCGGTTACAAATTTAAATTCTGGTTTTGACTCATCTAAAACTTGAGCAAAGGAAAAATTTGTAATGAATAAAATTAAAATAAACGTCAATAGGTTTTTCATAAGAAATTATGATTTAGTATATATCATAACAAATTTAATCAAAAATAATTCAACACACTTTTAAATACTACAGATAATTGTACTTTTGCACTTCAAAGTCAAAAAGTATATTAAGTATGAGTATCCCATCAAAATATGATGCAAGTTTAGTTGAAAGCAAATGGTATGACTATTGGATAAAACACAATTATTTTCATTCGGAAGTAGATGATAGAGAGCCATACACTATTGTAATACCACCGCCAAATGTCACTGGGGTATTACATATGGGACATATGCTAAACAATACCATTCAAGATGTACTGATAAGACATGCCCGCTTATTAGGTAAAAATGCATGTTGGGTTCCGGGAACAGATCATGCTTCTATTGCAACAGAAGCAAAAGTTGTAGCCAAATTAAAAGAGCAAGGAATTGATAAGAATAATTTATCTAGAGAGGAGTTCATGGAACATGCTTGGGAATGGAAAAATGAATATGGTGGAATTATTCTAGAACAACTTAAAAAACTTGGCGCATCCTGTGATTGGGAAAGAACTGCTTTTACAATGGACCCTGAAATGTCTGAGTCTGTAATAAAAGTTTTTGTTGACCTATTTAATAAAGGATTGATTTACAGAGGCTACCGCATGGTAAATTGGGACCCAGAGGCCAAAACTACTTTATCCGATGAAGAGGTGATTTATCAAGAAAAACAGGGTAAACTATATTATATAAATTATAACATTGAGGGAAGTGATGAAGTTTTAACTATAGCTACAACTCGTCCTGAGACTATTTTTGGTGATACAGCAATTTGTATTAATCCAACAGATAATCGTTTTAAACATCTAAGAGGTAAAAAAGTAGTTGTCCCTATTTGTAACCGAATTATTCCCATTATTGAAGATGAATATGTTGATATTGAATTTGGGACTGGTTGTTTGAAAGTAACTCCAGCTCATGATGAAAATGATAAGATTCTAGGGGATAAACATACATTGGAAGTAATAGATATTTTTAATGAAGACGCTACTTTAAATTCATTTGGTCTACATTATGAGGGAAAAGATCGTTTTGATGTTCGTGAAGAAGTTGCTTATGAATTAGAAGAAAAAGGTTTTTTAGTTAAAGTAGAAGTACACACCAATAAAGTTGGAACCTCAGAACGGACAAAAGCAGTTATTGAACCAAGATTATCTGATCAATGGTTTTTAAAGATGGAAGATTTAGTAAAACCTGCTATAAATGCTGTTTTAGGGGACGAAACTGCTATCAATCTTTTTCCTAAAAAATTTGAAAACACCTATAGACACTGGATGGAAAATATTCGAGATTGGAATATTTCAAGACAGTTATGGTGGGGTCAAAGAATTCCTGCCTATTTCTATGGAGATGGAAAAGATGATTTTGTTGTAGCTGAAAATCCAATTGAAGCATTAGCATTAGCAAAAGAAAAAACAGGTAATTCATCACTTTTAGCTACTGATCTAAGACAAGATTCTGATGTTGTTGATACTTGGTTTTCTGCATGGTTATGGCCAATGAATGTATTTGATGGCATTAGAAACCCTGATAATAAAGAAATTAAATATTATTATCCAACAAATGATTTAGTAACAGGTCCAGATATTCTATTTTTCTGGGTAGCTAGAATGATAATTGCTGGTTATGAGTACAAAAATGAAAAACCATTTCAGAATGTTTATTTGACAGGACTAGTTCGTGATAAACAACGACGTAAAATGTCTAAATCTTTAGGTAATTCTCCAGACGCGTTAAAACTTATAGAAACCTATGGAGCTGATGGTGTTAGAGTCGGTTTGTTACTAAGTTCTGCAGCAGGTAATGATTTGATGTTTGATGAAGATTTATGTCAACAAGGAAAACAGTTTGCGAATAAGATTTGGAATGCATTTCGTTTAATTAAGGGGTGGAAAGTCGACAATACTATACCTCAGCCTGAAACAGCGATTATCGGTTTAAACTGGTATAATGCTAAATTTCAAAAAGCTTTAGCAACTATAGAAGATCATTTTACCAAGTATCGTTTATCAGATGCTCTAATGATTATTTATAAATTAATTACTGATGACTTCTCCTCATGGCTTTTAGAGATTATAAAACCAGGATATCAGCAACCGATAGATGAAATTACTTATCAGAAAATTTTAAATATTTTAGAAAATAATTTAAAAATATTACATCCCTTTATGCCTTTTTTAACAGAGGAAATATGGCATCATATTGCCAAGAGATCGTCAAATGAAGCTTTAATTATTGCTAAATACCCTAAACAAAAAGAATTTGATAATAATATTATATTAAAATTTGACATGGCTTCTGAGATCATTGCTGGAATTAGAACCGTAAGAAAAGATAAAAATATTCCTTTTAGAGAGGCTATCAAATTATCTGTAATTAATAGAGAAAACTTTAACAATCAATTCAATACATTAATTCAGAAACTAACAAATATATCTGTGATCGAGGAGGTCTCAGATAAAGTTAGTGGAGCCTCATTTAGGGTAAAATCTAATGAGTATTTTATTCCTATTTCAAAGGGTAATATTGATGTTGATGCTGAGATTTTGAAACTACAAACAGAATTAAAAAGAGCAAATGGCTTTCTTTTGGGGATTCAGAAAAAATTATCTAATGAACGTTTTGTCCAAAATGCTCCAGAACAGGTTATAGCCCTGGAACGTAAAAAAGAGTTTGACACATTGGCTAAGATAAAAACAATATCAGCAAGCTTAGAAAGTTTAAAAACAACCGAATAAAATTATAGCTCTTTTTTACTCAAAACATAAGCTAAACATATGTTAATACTGAGGTTCTAATACGATTTAACTATGTTAAATATTCATTAATTTTTTTGGCACATGGTTGTTTTTTTGTAATTTTATTTTGAAATTAAAAAAAGAAAGACGTGAAAATTACCCCGAAACCAACATGTGCGATTGCATATTCTATCCAACAATTAGGTGACAAATGGTCATTACTGATAATGAGAGATCTTGTCCTCCACAAAAAAACCAGATTTAAAGAACTTAGAGAGTCTAAAGAAAAGATTGCAAGTAATATACTCGCAAACAGATTAAAGTCTCTACAAGTTAATGGTTTTATTGAAAAATTAGATCCTACAGGAACTAAGAAAAGTACTCAGTATATTGCTACAAAAAAAGGAATATTATCTTTACCAATTATCATTGAATTGTATTTATTTTCTATTCACTCTATAGATGAAAGCATTCTTGATGAGTCACAAAAGAGTATAAAAAAACAAATCATATCGAATAGATCTTTGTTTGAAGAGACTAGAAAAAGTGAGTATATTTCTTTTGTGAGTTCATTAAAAGAAGACTTAAATAAATTCAAGCTTTTAGCTCAACTTAATTAAATTTTACTAAGCTTTATTATGTAAGAGCCTCACACAAAACTGTGATGGGATGTCTTGCCTTACGTTTTGTACCATCATATATTTGATGACGGCAACTAGTACCTGATGCAACTATTTCTATATTTTTTGAAACATTTCTTATTTTAGGAAACAACGTATCTTCACCTACTTGCATACTCACTTTGTAATGTTCTTTTTCATAACCAAAAGAACCTGCCATACCACAACAACCAGTATTCATAATAGTTGGTTTAAAGTTTTTTGGAATATTTAAAATTGAAAATGTAGCATGGGTACCAGATAATGCTTTCTGATGACAATGACCATGAATTTTTATAATCTTTTCTTTTGTTGAAAATTGATTACTACTAATATTTCCTTTATCAAATTCTCTGAGGATAAACTCCTCTATAGTAAATGTATTTTTAGAGATTGAAATTGCTGAATTTTTGTCATCGGCTAAACGTAGATATTCATCTCTGAAAGTTAATATTGCTGAGGGCTCTATACCAACAAGAGGGGTTTTCTCAGATATTAATTCTTTAAAGATAGATACATTTTTATTTGCAACAGCTTTAGCCTCTCTTAAAAATCCTTTAGAAATGAAACTTCTTCCACTCTCAAAATGGTCTATAAATGTAGGATTATAACCAAGTCTCTTTAAAAGAGAGATTGTATCTTTTCCAATCTCTGTATCATAGAAATTGGTGAATTCATCACAAAAAACATATACAATTTTTTGACTACTTGAATGAGTTTGTTTTTTGTACCATGCTTTTAGAGTTTTAGTTGTTAACCTAGGAACACTTCTTTTTAATGAAATACCCATTATAGATTTTGTTAAGCGCGTATTTAGGATGAAGTTGGTTAAGCCTGGAACAAGACTTCCAATTTTATTATATTTTACATTATTTGCAAACATTTTATTTCTAAAAGAATATCCATTTTCTTCTTGATATTGATAGAGGAATTCACTTTTAAGAGCTGCCACATCTACATTACTTGGACATTCTGAAGCACAGGCTTTACAACTTAAACAGAGATCAAAAACATCTTTAAGTTCTTGATGATTAAATTTATTTACTTGTTTAGAATTGGTTAAAAATTCACGAAGTGTATTAGCTCTTGCACGAGTAGAATCTTTTTCATCTTTAGTTGCTCTATAACTAGGACACATAGCTCCTCCAGCAGATGGAGGTTTTCTACAGTCTCCAGATCCATTACATTTTTCAGCTAACTTCAAAATCCCTTGATTGTCTGAAAAATCCTGAATTGTATTTATTTCAGGTTCAATTCTATTAATTTCATATCGAAGACTTTTATCCATAGGAAAAGCGTCTGTAATTTTTCCTTGATTAAAAATAGTATTCGGATCAAATACTTTTTTAATGCGTCTTAATAATTGATAGTTTTCATTACCAATCATTAAGGGAATAAATTCTGCACGAACTATACCATCCCCATGTTCACCACTAAATGAGCCACCATATTTTTTAACTAACAAAGCAGTTTCTGTAGTTATTTTTCTGAACAAAGAAACATCTTCAGATTTTTTTAAATTCAAAATTGGACGCAGGTGCAATTCACCAGCTCCTGCATGAGCATAATAGACAGCTTTTTGTTCATATTTATCCATTATTTCTGTGAACTCTTCAATATATTTTGGAAGATCATTTAAATCAACAGCGGTATCTTCTATACAAGCAACAGCCTTTTTATCACCAATAATATTACCTAGTAATCCAAGTCCAGCTTTTCGTAAGTCAAACATTCTCTTAATATCTTCTCCAACTATTTTAGGATGATGATAACCAAAATGATGTTCTTTTAATTCTTCGATTAACTTATCAGCTTTTTGAATAGCATCTTCTTCAGTATTAGCTGAAACTTCAAACATTAGAATCGCTTCAGGGTCTCCCTTAATAAAGAAACGATTTTTTGCTTGCTCACGGTTGTTTTTTGTACAATCTAGGATTACTTTATCCATTAATTCACAGGCATATAAGTCATGGTTCATCGCCAAGACTGTGGCTCTTAAGCTTTCATTAATACTTTTAAAATGAGAGGCAACTATGATGCTTTCTTTGGGTTGAATAGTATCTAACTGAAGAGTGATTTCAGTTGAAAAGACAAGTGTTCCTTCACTACCAGATAATAATTTAGCCAGATTTATAGTAGGTTCTTCACCACCAAATAAATTTGAGTTTAATAGCTCATCAACTGCATATCCAGTATTTCTTCTATGAATATTTGATTTTGGAAATTGATCTTTAATTTCTTTCTGAATTTTTTTTTGCGAAAGTTCACTAAAAATAGTGGAGTAAATTTCACCTTCTAAACTTTTTACTTTAGTTTTTGCTATAAATTCTTCAGAAGATAATTCTTTAAATGAGGCAAGAGAACCATCACTTAATATTCCATCAATTTGTAAAACTTTATCTCTTGTTACTCCATATTTAATGGATGTACTTCCAGATGAGTTATTCCCAACCATTCCACCAATCATACACCGATTAGATGTGGAGGTATTTGGACCAAAAAAGAGACCGAAAGGTTTTAAAAATAAATTGAGTTCATCTCGGATTACTCCGGGTTCTACAGTAATGGTTTTGTTAATTTCGTCAAAAGCAATAATGTTAGTGAAATGTTTAGAAACATCAACTATGATTCCCTCTCCAACACATTGCCCAGCTAAAGAGGTTCCCGCTGTTCTCGGAATTAAACTAATCTTATTTGATTTAGCGAATTCAATTAAAAGTTGAAGATCTTTAGTATTTTTTGGATAAGCCACTGCCAATGGGATTTTTCTATATACTGATGCATCCGTAGCATAAAGAGCTTTATGCAAATCATCATAAAGAATCGATCCTGTTAATTGATCTTCAATTATTTTTAATTTTTTTTCATCAATCATATCCTCATGGAAACATATTTAATTAAGGAAAAGTGTTTTTATAAAATCTAAATTGTTTTTATTTTTTTTAAATCAAAAAATATTAACCAAAAATAAGTGTTTTGTGCCAAAAAAAAGTAAGATTTGTTTTATATATCTTTGTTAAAATCAAATCTAAATACCAATGAAAAAATATCTTCTAACTTTTTTGTTTTTTGTAGTTTCTAACCTAGTTTATTCCCAGCAGTTAGATCTAAATTATTATATTCCTAGTAATCAAAATTATGATGAAAATATACCTACTCCAAAGGATATCATTGGTCATGAGGTAGGTGAGTGGCATGTTACCCATGACAAACTTGCAGAGTACATGAAAGCATTAGCTAAGTCCTCAGATCGAATTTCTATCGAGGACAGAGGAAAAACATATGAAGGAAGACCTCTTTTATTACTCACCATAACGACTCCAAATAACCACTCACGAATCGATGAGATTAGACAAAAGCACATAGATGCTACAAATGATTCAAGTATAGATGTGTCAAATGATCCTATAATTGTTTATCAAGGCTTCTCAATTCATGGAAATGAACCAAGTGGTTCTAATGCAGCTTTAGCAGCAGCCTACTATTTAGCAGCTTCATTGAATCCAGAAACAGAGGATTTATTAAAAAATACAATAATTTTATTTGATCCATCTTTAAATCCTGACGGTCTTCAACGTTTTGCTTATTGGGCTAATACGAACAAAAGCAAAAATATAAATCCAGACCCAAATGATCGAGAGTATTATGAGGTTTGGCCAAGAGGTCGTACAAATCATTATTGGTTTGATATGAATAGAGACTGGTTACCCGTTCAATTACCTGAATCTAGAGCTAGAATTGAATCATTTCACAAATGGTTGCCAAATATATTAACAGATCACCATGAAATGGGTTCTAATTCTACTTTCTTTTTTCAACCTGGTATTCCCAGTAGAACCCATCCACTAACTCCACAATTAAATCAAGACTTAACAAAAGAGATTGCTAATTATCATGCAAGAGCATTTGATAAAATCGGATCTCAATATTATTCTGAAGAAAGTTTTGATGATTTTTATTACGGTAAAGGATCTACCTTTCCAGATATCAATGGAGGTATAGGGATTTTGTTTGAACAAGGAAGTTCAAGGGGTCATGCTCAAGAAACTTCGAATGGTCTTTTAACTTTTCCTTTTACCATCAGAAACCAATACACTGCAGCTATGTCTACTTTAGAAGCTGCAAAAAATATGCGTGTAAAGATTTTAAAATACCAACAAGACTTTTATAGAAAGGCCAGAAATGAAGCCTCTAAGACAAAAGCTATTGTTTTTGGAGATCATAAAGATGCAGCTAAAACATATCATTTAGCAGAGGTTTTAAATAGGCATAAAGTTACCCTTCACGAATTAAAATCAGATATTACAGCCAATGGGAAAAAATTTAAAAAAGGCTATAGTTATGTTATTCCCATGAATCAAAAGAATCAACGTTTGGTAAAAGCAATGTTTGATGTTAGAAAAAGTTTTAAAGACAGTTTATTTTATGACGTTTCTGCATGGACATTTAATCATTCATTTGGTGTTGATTATGCTGATAATATTTCTTTAAGTAATGCTGGTACAAAGATTGAAAACCTTTCTGCTAAAGAGGGTTATGTTACAAAAGTGAGTTCTGTTGGCTATCTAATGCCTTGGAATGAATATTATACCCCTAAAGCACTAAATACGATTCTTCAGAAAGGTATTCGTGCAAAAGTTTCAATGAAAAACTTTATTAATGGTGGTGTTTCATATGATTATGGTACCATACAAATACCAGTACAAAATCAAGTATATACTAAACAAAAACTATTTGACTTTTTAAATAAAGTGGCTAAAGAAAGTCATTTAAAAATTGATGGTGTAACCACTGGACTGAATGAGGGTATAGATTTAGGAAGTAATAATTTTAGAGATATCAAATTGCCCAAAGTTGCTATGCTCGTAGGAAATGGTATAAATGTTAGTGATCCAGGTGAAATTTGGCATTTATTTGATCAACGATATGATATGCATGTAACAAAATTAGATATGATTTATTTTAATCGTATTGATATAAGTAAATATTCTGTTATTATAGCACCAAATAGCCGTTCTTTGGATAAAAGATCTATTGAAAAATTACAAAAATGGGTCCGTGATGGTGGTACACTAATAGGGTATAGAAGTGCTGCTAAATGGCTAAAATCTAATAATTTTATAAATGTAGAATTTATATCTGCAAACATAGATACTGTAAAAGATGTTTCTTTTGAAGCAAAATCTCTAAAAAATGGCGCCCAATTTATTGGTGGGGCTATTTTTGAAGCAAATTTAGATCGTTCTCATCCCATTAATTTTGGATATAAAAATGATAAAATAGCTTTATTTAGAAACACTACTATTTTTATGAAACCAGACAAAAAGAGCTATAATAATCCTATCCAGTATACAAACAACCCTTTACTAAGCGGTTACATTTCTAAGGAAAATTCTAAAGTAATAAAAAACACAGTTCCATTTAAGGTTCAAAAGTTAGGTAAGGGAAGAGTTATTTTATTTACAGATAATACAAACTTTAGAGCTTTTTGGTACGGTACAAATAAATTACTAATGAATGCGATTTTCTTTGGTGATAAAATGTAAATAACTAAATCTTTTCAAAAAAGTCATGATTTTATTGTAATATATTCATGACTTTTTTTGATATGAATTGGTTGTAACAAAATATAAATTTACACGTCAAATAAAAAAATAGATAGATTTTTATGAGTTTTTTTCGTGTGTTATTAGCCATATTTTTTCCTCCTTTGTCTGTTATTGATAAAGGATGCGGCTCCTTTTTTATAATTTTTCTTCTTACGCTTTGTGGGTGGATTCCGGGAGTAATTGGTGCTTTGGTTATTTTGAATAATCCTAAAAATTAATATTAAGATTAGCGAACTTGTTCTCCTTTTTTAATTGAATTTGAAGCTTTAAGAATAACAACCTTTCCCTCTTTGTTATAAACCCCTAACACCAAACATTCGCTCAGAAAATTTGCAATTTGTCTAGGCTTTAAATTGATTACTGCACTTACCTGTTTATGAAGTAATTCTTCCTTTGAGTAAAGGTCTGTGATTTGAGCACTTGATTTTTTTATTCCAATTGATCCGAAGTCAATAGTGAGTTGATAAGCCGCTTTTCGGGCTTTTGGGAAACTTTTAACTTCAATAATTGTACCTATCCTTATGTCAACACTTAAAAAATCTTCAAATGATATTTCTTCTTTCATTTTTATTTTCTTGTTGATATTTTTTTTACGACCCAAAGAGGTCCTATTAAAAGAAATTGTAAATCTTTTGCAAAAGAAGGTTTTTTACCTTCAATATGATGGCCATAAAATTGTCCAATCCATGCGATAACAAAAAGGATTAATGAACCATAAAATAAATTTACAAAAGAACCTAACCAAAAATTACCTATTATAGACACACAAATAAAAAAAAGCATTTGAATAAAATACCAAAATCCAAGGCGTAAATAAAAGAATAAAATAAAAATTGAAGTAATAGCTGCCCAGTTTTCTATAAGCGGGTTGTATAGCCCAAGAGTATTTTCAAGAAAGGAGGAGGGTATACTCATTAAGAGGCCTATTACACTAAAAAAAATTGCGGGGACACACAAATAATGAATATTTTGGTTTGTTGAATTTTGATGACTAACAGCATATTCATCAAACCACTGTTTAGCAGTTTTCATATCGTAAATAATTTACCATAAAGGTAGTGATTTTTTTTACTGGTATTGTTTAGTAAGATTTTGACCATACCCATTTTTTAAAATCATTAATTCTCAAACTTTCTTAGTTTCCTTAAGTTAATTAATGAATTTCTGTTTTCTGGATTAATAGCCAATGATTTTTTATAATATTCAATAGCATTAGCAGTATCTTTCTCTTTTTTGTATGCATCACCCATACTATCATAAACTAACGATTTAATGGGATACAAAGCGATGTTTATTTTAAACAATTCTTTAGCTTCTGAAATTTTGTTAGCAGATAAATATTTATATCCCATTCTATTCAGTCTCATTAAATCAATAACTGGATCTAATGAATCTTTTTGTTTGATCTTTAGGTATGCGTTTAGTGCTTTAGTATATTCTTTATTTTTGAAATACTCATAAGCTGTTTTTTCTCCTTTAGAGAGTTTTTTAAAATAAATTTTCTCTCCCTTATGTTCTCTTTTTTCCGCTAATTCTATTCTTATTTCAGGAGTTGAAGTGAAAATTAATTTTTCATTCATTTCTTTTACATAAAATGAACTATCGTTAACCTTAATTGGAGTTATATTTTTTTCTCTCCATGTTATTTTTAAAATTTCGTCTTCAAAATATACATCAATGGTTTCATTTGAATTAAAAAGGTACTTTCCTTCAGAAGTATCTATAAATTCTCTTGAATTTTTTGGGCTGTTGCAGGAAAATACAAGGCAAAGACATATTATGTAGTAAACAGATTTCATAGTATTAAGTATATAATTTAAACATATACCAAGGTATGTTAAGAATAAGTAGTTATTTCTTGCCTTTGTTACACTATTTAACTTTTAAGGTAAATTAAACTCAAGTTAAGATTACTTTTATTTGCTAACCCTTGTAAAAAGGTAATTTTATAATTGTTGCAGGGATTTGTTTTTTACGAACTTGAATAAAAATTTTATTTCCTGGTTTAGAAATTGCTTTAGGGACATATCCCATTCCAATTCCTTTGCTTAGTGAGGGGCTCATAGTACCAGAGGTAACCACACCAATTTGTTTTCCTTCAACATCTACAATAGCATAGTCATGCCTTGGGATACCCCTTTCAGTAAGCTCAAAAGCAACTAATTTTTTAGTAACACCAGTTTCTTTTTGTATTTTTAATTGAGCTGAATTCACAAAATCTTTGGTGAACTTGGTAATCCAGCCTAATCCTGCCTCTAAAGGTGATGTAGTATCATTAATATCATTACCATACAAGCAATACCCCATTTCTAACCGAAGTGTATCTCTTGCAGCTAACCCGATGGGTTTAATACCATAAGAAGCACCGGCCTCAAATACTTGTTCCCACAATTGTTCAACTTGATCATTTTTTACATAAATTTCAAACCCACCAGAACCTGTGTAGCCTGTTGCTGAAATAATTACATTGTCTATACCAGCAAAATCACCTATTTTAAATTTATAAAATAAAATTTTAGACAAATCAACTGAGGTTAAAGACTGCATTGCTTCAATGGCTTTGGGTCCTTGTATAGCTAATAGAGAATAATGATCAGAAAGATCTTTTAAAGTAGCACCGATAGTTGTATTGTATTTTTGAATCCAGTTCCAATCTTTTTCAATATTAGATGCATTAACCACAAGAAGATACGTTTCTTCTTTTATTCTGTAACAAATGAGGTCATCAACTATACCACCAATATCATTCGGAAAACAAGAATACTGAGCATCACCAATTGCTAATTTTGAAACATCATTTGAGGTGATTTTTTGCAGTAGCGTTAACGCTTCTGGTCCCTCTACCAAAAACTCTCCCATATGACTCACATCAAAAACACCTACACCATTTCTTACAGTTAAATGCTCTGCTGTTACTCCTTCATATTGAACAGGCATATTGTATCCTGCAAAGGGAACCATTTTTGCTCCTAAAGATTCATGTATATGAGTTAATGCCGTATTTTTCATTCATTAAAATTTTAATGCGGTAAAATTATCAATTAATATTCAATTAAAGAGGTTTAATATGACTTGTTTTCTACTTCAATAAAAAAGTTATTATCAACAGAAAAGCTAATGATTTTATTGTCTAATGTAAGTTTTTTCCATTGCTTGGCTGGCTTTATCCATTTTAAAGTTGAATTAACGGATATTTTTAAAGGAATTGAAAAATCATTAACAACATTTGACCACTTATATGAAAGTTCTCTGTCTTGTATTTTATATTCCAAGATTGGAATCTTAGTAGTTCTTAGATATTGATTAAAAAAGGGTATGAGATCAATTTTAAAAAAGTTATTAATGTAATTTTCTACCTGCTGTGTAGTCACAGTTTGATGATAAAAATCTTTGTTTAATCCTACTAATATTGATCGCCATTTTTCGTCATTATCTATAATTTGACGTAGTGTATGCAGCATGTTAGCACCTTTATAGTACATGTCACCAGAACCACTATTATTTACATTATAATCTCCAATAATGGGCTGATCATTTTGAATTCTTTTACGTGTTCCAGTTACATAGGCATTACATGCCTCAGTACCATAGTGATAGTCTAAAAATAAATTTTCTGAATAGGCAGTAAAGCTCTCATGAATCCACATATCTGCAATGTCTACATTGGTAATGTTATTTGCAAACCATTCATGACCACTTTCATGAACAATTATAAAATCAAATTTTAAACCCCAACCAGATTCACTTAAATCGATTCCTTTGTAGCCATTTTGATAACCGTTGCCATAGGTTACTGAACTTTGGTGTTCCATTCCCAAATACGGAACTTCAACTAGTTTATAACTATCTTCATAAAATGGATAAGGACCAAACCAATATTCAAATGCTTCTAGGGTTCTTGAAACCTCTTTGAATTGTTTTTTTGCCTTTTCTAAATTGTAAGACAATACATAATAATCACAATCTAAGTCTCCTTTTTTTCCTTTGTATTTTTCTGAAAAATGAACGTAGTCACCAATATTTATATTAACTCCATAATTATTAATTGGATGCACAACTTTCCAAGTAGAGGTAATGGTTTGATTTAGGTTTTCTTTTATATTGGTAAGTCTACCATTAGCAACACTTACTAAATGTTTAGGAGCGGTAACACTTAATGCTATACCTTGATCTGGTTCATCATACATGTGATCTTTAGAAGGCCACCAAATACTTGAACCACCTCCTTGACATGACGTAGCTATAAAATCTGTCCCTTTTTTATCTTTTTTCCATGTAAAACCATCATCCCATGGAGGATTGTTACTAATTTTTGGAGTACCTTTAAAATCAATAGTAATTTCATTTATAGCACCAATTTTTTGTCTTTTTTTTAACTTAATATAATAGACGTTGCCATCTCTTTCGAAGTCTAAAGATTTATGATCATCTAAAACAGATATAATTTTCATTGGGGGTTGCAAGTCTATCTGCATGAGTTGATTTTCGTTTAATACCTCATAACGGATTTGGTTACTACCCTCAATACTTTTTGAGGAAGGAAATACCTTAAAGTCTAGATTATAGTGAAGTAAATTCCACCAAACTCTTTCAGGAGTAATACTCCCTCTTAAGGTATCTTGTTTTGTATAGTTGTATTGTTGTGCAAAACCAGTACCAAAATTTATTAAAATAATCAATAATAAGTAGCACCAATTCTTCATAATAAGGATGTAATAACAAACAAGGCTAAGTTAAATAAAAATGGTAACTCTATTGTAATGATGATTAGCTTGAAATAATTTCCAAAACAAGTTCTTTTGACAATGGTTTACCATTGGCAATTTCTTTTACTTTTTCAAAAGTAAAAACATAACTACAGCCTTTTTTGTAATGAGAACACCCGTATGCATTTTTACCTCTTATTATAGTTCCTTTTTTACATTTAGGACAAAAAATAGTATCTGAAGATTGTGTTGTTATTGTTTTTGGAACGAACTTAAACTTAAATTCAGCATCGAAACAAATTGTCCCTTCAACTTTTCCAGTTTCAGTTTTAAATCCCTTTAAATTGCTGGTAGTTTTTTTATCTAATAATCTTAGTAGTTGATTTTCTGAAATCTTTTTACCCAAAAATTGAAATGGCATAAGAAAGTCACAAGAATTATTATAGTTAGAACACCCAAAAGCTTTTGATCCCTTTAATAGCTGACCTGTATTACATTTTGGACATATTCTATTTGTAACTAGTTTTTTAGGAACTGCTTTTTTTTGTAGTGGTTTTTTATTGACTTCAGTGTGAGAAATTTTAATATAATTTTTGTTAGAACGAACTTCATACACCAACTCATCAACCATTTTCTTCATGTTATTGATAAAAGTTCCAGCGTTAAACTTACCGCGTTCAATTTCTTTCAAACGCTTTTCCCATCGTCCAGTTAATTCAGCAGATTTTAGCAACTCATTGTCTATTATATTTATCAGATCAATTCCTGTTTGGGTTGGGAGTACCAACTTCTTTTTTCTTTCAATATATTTTCTTCTGAACAAGGTTTCTATAATGCTTGCTCTTGTGGAAGGTCTACCAATGCCGTTTTCTTTCATTAATTCACGCATTTCATCGTCATCTACTTGTTTTCCGGCGGTTTCCATTGCTCTTAATAAACTTGCTTCACTAAAGTTCCTAGGTGGTTTTGTTTCTTTTTCTACAAATGAAGGTTGGTGAGCTCCTTGTTCACCCTCTATGAATGTAGGTAATATTGATTGTTGATTCAATTCCTTTTTTGTGGAATTCTCTTTTTTTTCAAAAACAATTCGCCAACCTTTAGTTAAGATTTCTTTTCCAGTTGTTTTAAACGGAACTTCAGCTGCTTGGGCTAGAATAGCTGTGTTAGAAATCTCTGAATCTGGATAAAATGCTCCAATAAATCTTCGAGTTATGATGTCATATACTAGCTGTTGATTATAGTGTAAATTTACTTGAATTCCTGTAGGAATGATTGCGTGATGATCTGTGACTTTTTTGTCATCAAAAACACGTTTAGATTTCTTAATCTTACTTCCTAAAAGCGCTTTTGTTAGTTTGCTGTAATTCGTAAGCTTAGATAGAATTCCTGAAATCTTAGGGTAGATATCATTCGGTAAAAAAGTAGTATCAACTCTAGGATAGGTAACTACTTTCATTTCGTATAATTTTTGAACTATTTTTAACGTTTCATCTGCAGAAAATCCAAATTTATTATTACAATATACTTGTAAACCCGTTAAATCAAATAATTTTGGAGCGTATTCTTTTCCTTTCTTTTTGGTAACTGAAATGATTTTAAAATCAGATTTTTTTACTTTATCTGCTAAAACTTGTCCTTCTTCTTTTTTTAGAAAACGACCATCTTCATAATTAAAAAGTGTATTTCTGTAACTAGTTTGAAGCTCCCAGTAGGGTTGAGGCTTAAAATTATTAATTTCTTTATAACGATTTACCAACATGGCTAGCGTTGGAGTTTGTACTCTTCCTACAGATAAAACTTGCTTATACCCTCCATATTTTACAGTATATAGACGTGTGGCATTTAACCCTAAAAGCCAATCTCCGATTGCTCTTGAATAACCAGCATAGTATAAGTTATCATAGTGTTCTGAGGGTTTCAAATTTTTAAACCCCTCGTTTATAGCTTCTTGCGTAAGTGATGAAATCCATAAGCGTTTCACTTTTCCTTGATAGCCACATTGATTAATTACCCAGCGTTGAATGAGTTCTCCCTCTGTTCCAGCATCACCACAATTTATAACAACAGTGGCTTTTTGGAATAAAGTCTTTATGATAGTAAATTGTTTTTTTATTCCTGAATCATTAGTAACTTTTGTGCTAAAGCGTTCTGGAAGCATAGGTAAATTATTTAAATCCCAGCTTTTCCAATGAGGCTTGTAATCTTTGGGTTCTAGTAAGGTGCACAAATGACCGAAAGTGTAGGTAACAGCATAGCCATTCCCCTCATAATACCCTTCTTTTTTTGTGTTAGCTCCTAATATTGATGCTATTTCTCTAGCAACACTAGGTTTTTCAGCAATACAAACCTTCATTTATGGAATAATAAATTGTTGATTAATGGTTCATTCAAAATACCTTAAAAAATCACTTTCTCAAAAGCCAATCTTTTTGCATGGTATTGTGTAAAGATTATACCGCAATATACATAACCTAATTTTTTTACTAAATATTGCATTTCATGATTGTCTTCATGGGTATCAATTTTTAAGCTTCTTATTTGTTGTTTCATTAACTTCTGATGAAATTCATTCAATACATATGAGGCAATTCCTTTTTTTCTGTAGTTTTTGTCAATGGCTAACCTGTGTATCACACCATACTTTTCATTTTCATTGATTTTCCATGCTCCATCAATAACTTTATATGTTGGTTCTGGACGAATGCTGAACATGGAAGTAGCGATTATCTGATTAGCATTATTAATAAGCACATAACTCTCGTTATTGGCTATGTCTTTTTCTATTTGTGTTTGATTAGGATATCCATTCTGCCATTGATCTATGTCTTTCGATTTTAGATATACTTTTGCATCATTGATAATCTGCAGGATATTGTGAATGTTTGAACTGGTAGAAAGTTGTAATCTCATAAATTTATTTACTAAAATAAAAGTATAAGATTAGTGATTAAAATTCAATATTTTTTTGATTTTTTATGAGATCTTCAAAAGTTTCCCTTTCTCTAATTAAATAATCTTGATTATTATAGATCATTACTTCAGCAGGTCTATATCTTGAATTGTAGTTTGATGCCATTGAAAAACAATAAGCACCTGCATTTTCGAAACATAAGATATCACCTTCAGAAATTTCACTGATCCTTCGGTTAGAGCCAAAAGTGTCAGTTTCACAAATATATCCAACCACAGAGTAATATCGATCTCTCCCATTGGGTTTAGATAGGTTGGTAATGTGATGATATGCATCATACATCATTGGTCTTATCAAGTGATTAAAACCACTATCAATACCAGCAAAAACAGTTGAGGTTGTTTGTTTTACAACATTTACTTTAGCAAGAAAATATCCTGCTTTAGAAACCAAAAATTTTCCTGGCTCAAACATTAAAGTTACCTTTTTACCAAAATCTTTACAGAAAGAATTAAATCTTTCAGAAAGTTGAAGACCCAATTGCTCTATATCAGTAGAAACGTCTCCTTCTTTGTAAGGTACTTTAAACCCACTTCCAAAGTCAATAAAATTTATAGTTTCAAATTTTTTAGCCACATCAAATAATATTTCTGTAGCTCTTAAAAAGGTGTCGATATCTAAAATATCAGAACCTGTATGCATGTGAATCCCATTGATATGCATCCCAGTGTTTTTTACCACCCTTTTTATGTGTGGAACCTGATGAACAGAAATTCCAAATTTTGAATCAATGTGACCCACTGAAATTTTACTATTACCCCCTGCCATAACATGAGGATTAATTCTGATACAAACAGGGATATCAGGATGTTTTTGTCCAAACAATTCTAAAATTGAAAGATTATCTATATTAATTTGAACACCAAGTTTAGCAACATTTTCTATTTCTTCAAGCGAAACACCATTGGGTGTATAAATAATTTTTTTGGGATCTACTCCAACAGATAATGCCAAGGTTACCTCTTGAATAGAAACCGTGTCTAACCCCGCTCCTAAATTTTTAAAAAAACGAAGGATATTTATGTTTGATAATGCTTTTACTGCATAATTTAATTGCAATTGTTGCACGTTTTGGAAAGCATCAGTAATTCTTTTGTATTGAGAAGTGATAATATTAGTATCATATACATACAATGGACTACCGTATTTATTGGCTAAATCTAATAAATGTTCTGTGTTCATTTCTATAAATTATTAATCAAAATTATAACAATTACTAATGTAATTAGTATTTGTTTAAAAATACAACATATTGTTTTATTCTGTAGAATATTTACTCTTCCCTTCCGTGAAAAATCTGTTAATAACTAATGTGCTTCAGCATTTTAATTTTTGAAGAGAAAACCTATTTTAGCAAGGCTACAAAAGGTAGATAAAATTTATGGCTCAACAGACTAAGTATACCGAAGATAACATCCGCTCATTAGATTGGAAAGAACACATTAGAATGAGGCCTGGTATGTATATTGGTAAATTAGGTGATGGATCTTCACCTGATGATGGTATTTACATATTACTTAAGGAAGTTTTAGATAACTCCATTGATGAATACGTAATGGGTGCTGGTAAGACTATTGAAATTTCCATTCAAGGGAATAAAGTATCTGTAAGAGATTACGGTAGAGGAATACCACTGGGAAAAGTAGTTGATGTGGTTTCTAAAATGAATACAGGAGGGAAATATGATTCAAAAGCATTTAAAAAGTCAGTAGGTTTAAATGGTGTGGGAACCAAAGCTGTAAACGCTTTATCATCTTTTTTTAGAGTTGAATCCAATAGAGACAACAAATCTGCCTCAGCTGAATTTGAACAAGGGAATTTAATAAACAAAGAATTATTAGAGGAAACTTCTAGAAGAAAAGGAACAAAAGTTTCTTTTATACCCGATGAAGTTATCTTCAAAAACTATAAATTTAGAGGTGAGTATGTAGCTAAAATGCTAAAAAACTATGTTTATCTCAATCCAGGATTAACTATTGTTTTTAATGGTGAAAAATTCTTCTCAGAAAATGGATTGAAAGATTTATTAGAGGATAATAATAACAAAGACGATATGTTATACCCTATTATTCATTTGAAGGGGAATGATATCGAGGTAGCTATAACTCACAGTAAAACTCAATATTCTGAAGAGTATCATTCATTTGTTAATGGTCAGCATACCACTCAAGGTGGAACTCATCAATCTGCATTTAGGGAAGCATTAGTAAGAACTATTAGAGAGTTTTATGGCAAAAATTTTGAAGCCTCAGACATTAGAAAATCTATTATATCAGCGATTGCCATTAAGGTTATGGAACCTGTTTTTGAAAGTCAGACAAAAACAAAATTAGGCTCAACTGAAATGGGAGGAGGTTTACCTACAGTAAGAACTTACATTAATGATTTTTTAAAAACACAATTAGATAACTATTTGCATAAAAATCCTGCTGTATCGGAAAGTATTCAGAAAAAAATACTACAGGCTGAAAAAGAAAGAAAAGAACTTTCAGGAATACGAAAATTAGCGAGAGATAGAGCAAAAAAGGCGAGTTTACACAACAAAAAATTACGCGATTGTAGAATTCATTTAGGCGACATTAAGAAAGAGGTGCATTTGGAAACTACACTATTCATAACAGAGGGAGATTCTGCATCAGGATCTATCACAAAATCTAGAAATGTAAATACCCAAGCAGTGTTTAGTTTAAAAGGGAAACCATTAAATTCTTATGGATTGACCAAAAAAATTGTGTATGAAAATGAAGAGTTTAATTTACTACAAGCTGCGTTAAATATTGAGGATGGTCTTGAGGATCTTCGTTATAATAACATTGTAATAGCCACGGATGCTGATGTTGATGGAATGCACATTAGATTGTTATTAATCACTTTCTTTCTACAATTTTTTCCTGAATTAATAAAAGAAGGACATTTGTACATCTTAGAAACGCCATTATTTAGAGTAAGGAATAAAAAACAAACTTATTATTGTTATTCAGAGGAAGAGAAAAAGAATGCTATAGAAAAGCTTAAAGGTAAACCCGAAATAACCCGTTTTAAAGGTTTAGGTGAAATTTCACCTAATGAGTTTGTTCATTTTATTGGAGATGATATTAGATTAGATCCAGTAATGTTAGACAAAGAAATGTCAATAGATCAAATGCTTCAGTTCTATATGGGTAAAAATACACCTGATAGACAAAAGTTTATTATTGAGAATTTAAAAGTTGAATTAGATATTGTTGAGGAAGTATAAAAGATGAGTGAAGAAATTAACGACCACGAGGAAGATAAAAAAGTCTCAGAAAATCATATCGATTCTAATGAATCAACAGAAACTATCACAAGAGTTACTGGGATGTACAAGGAGTGGTTCTTGGATTATGCTTCCTACGTTATTCTAGAAAGAGCTGTTCCAGGAATTAATGATGGTTTTAAGCCTGTACAACGCAGAATCATGCATTCCATGAAAGATCTAGATGATGGGCGCTATAATAAAGTTGCCAATATAGTAGGTCATACCATGCAATATCACCCTCATGGTGATGCCTCTATTGCTGATGCAATGGTTCAATTGGGTCAGAAAGAATTGTTAATTGATATGCAGGGAAACTGGGGTAATATTCTCACCGGTGATCGAGCTGCAGCCTCTCGTTATATTGAAGCACGTTTATCTAAGTTTGCTCTAGATGTTGTTTTTAATCCAAAAACAACCGAATGGCAAGCTTCTTATGATGGACGTAAAAAAGAGCCTGTTAATTTACCGGTTAAGTTTCCTTTACTTTTGGCTCAAGGAGCAGAAGGGATAGCTGTTGGATTGTCTACAAAAATATTACCACACAACTTTGTAGAGTTAATAGATGCCTCTATTAAATATTTAAAAGGAAGAAGTTTTAAAATTCTTCCAGATTTTTTGACCGGAGGAATTGCTGATTTTTCAAATTATAATGATGGTAAAAGAGGAGGGAAAGTTCGAGTAAGAGCAAAAATTTCTCAATTAGATAGAAAAACACTTGTAATCACTGAAATTCCCTATGCAACTACAACTTCCTCATTGATAGATAGTATTTTAAAAGCGAATGACAAGGGCAAAATTAAAATTAAGAAAATAGAGGATAATACAGCTGCAAATGTTGAAATACTAATTCATTTACCACCCAATATCTCTCCAGACAAAACCATAGATGCATTGTATGCTTTCACAAATTGTGAGAATTCAATCTCTCCTCTTTGTTGTATTATAGAGGACAATAAGCCCAAATTTATTGGAGTTTCAGAAATGCTTAAAATCTCAACTGATTATACGGTTCACTTACTGAAAAGAGAATTAGAAATTCAACTCCACGAATTAGAAGAACAATGGCACTTTGCATCCTTAGAAAGAATATTTATTGAAAATAGGATTTATAGAGATATTGAAGAAGAAGAAACATGGGAAGGAGTAATTAAAGCTATAGATTTAGGATTAAAACCTCATATAAAACATTTAAAAAGAGCTGTTACAGAGGATGATATTGTTCGTTTAACAGAAATTAGAATTAAGAAAATATCAAAGTTTGATATAGATAAGGCGAAACAATTCATAGAAAGTTTAGAAGAAAAAATAGCTCAGGTTAAAGAATATTTAAATCATCTGATAGCGTATGCTATAGATTATTTTAAACGTCTAAAAACCACTTATGGTAAAGACAAAGGACGTAAAACTGAAATAAGAAATTTTGAGGATATTATTGCAACAAAAGTTGTTATCAGAAATACAAAACTTTATGTAAATAGAGAGGAAGGTTTTATAGGTACCTCTTTACGAAAAAACGAGTATGTAACTGATTGTTCAGATATTGACGACATCATTGTCTTTAAGAAAGATGGAAAGATGATTGTTACTAAAGTAGCTTCAAAAACTTTTGTAGGTAAAGATATAATTCATTTAGCTGTATTTAAAAAGAAAGACAACAGAACTGTATACAATATGATGTACAGGGATGGTAAAGGAGGCACTAGTTATATGAAACGATTTTCAGTGACCGGTGTAACTCGCGATAAAGACTATGATCTTACACCAGGAAAATCGAATACTATTGTTCATTATTTCTCGGCTAATCCCAATGGAGAAGCAGAAGTTGTTACTATTTTGTTACGAGCTGTTGGAAGTATAAAAAAATTAAAATGGGACATAGATTTTGCCGATCTAGCTGTCAAAGGAAGAGGAGTAAGAGGGAATACCATTACTAAATTTGCCATAAGAAAAGTTGAATTTAAATCTTCAGGGGTTTCTACGCTTAAACCAAGAAAGATATGGTTTGATGATGCTGTTCAAAGATTAAATGTAGATGCAAGAGGAGAACTACTTGGTGAGTTTAGAGCTGAAGATAAGATTTTAATTGCTACTCAATCTGGAAAAATTAAAGCTGTAACACCAGATTTACAGATGCATTTTGAGGATGATATGATAGTTTTAGAAAAATGGATTCCAAAAAAACCCATCTCTGTAATTTATTTCGATGGTGAAAAAGAACGTTACTACGTAAAGCGATTTGTCATTGAAACTGAAGATAAAGAAGAGCTTTTTATCTCTGAACACTCAAAATCTCAATTAGAAATTATTGCTGTTGATTACAGACCTAGGGCAGAAATTATTTTTTCTAAACGTTCACTAGATAAAAAAGAAATTAATTTTGAGGAATTTATTGCTGTAAAAGGAATTAAAGCACAAGGAAATCAACTTACTACTGATAAAATTAAACAAGTAAATTTATTGGCTTCTTTGCCTTTTCAAGAACCAGAGGAGCAGATAGTTGAAGAAGTGGAAGTAGTGGAAGAGGAGGTAATTTCAACTTCCGAAAAAACACAACCCTCAACTTCTCTAAATAACAATACTCCAGATCAAGAAAATAACACTCCTGATGATGGGCAAATTACTTTATTTTAATTGAAGTTTCTTCAAAGTTAATTATGAAATGATATGAAACGTAAATACATTTTTCTTTTTATTTCCATCATTGGTATCAGTTATACCTGGTTTTATAATATTCAATATTTTATGACTTATGAGGAGGCTTCCCTTGTTCACTTCTTTGAGTTGGCTCAATCTAATTTTGCAGGTAAATCTTTTGGTGCAGATTTAACTGTAGTAGTTTTAACGTTTTTTGTATGGTTTATCCCAGATGCAAGAAAATTAAAAGTAAAGGCTTGGTGGGTTATTATTCCTCTTACTTTCTTAATTGCAGTAGCTTTTTCTTTTCCGTTTTACTTGTATTTAAGAGAGTTAGCAATTGAAAAAAAAGAATAAGATTTTATTATTTCATTTGCTCAAAAAATGTCAACGTATAATTGGGTAAGATTTCAGGGTTCGTAATTTTAATAAGGTCTTGCAAAATTAAATCGGGTCTGGTGGGTCCTAATTCATAATACATAACTCCTCCTTTAACTCCTCTTTTAGTGGAGGCTGTGAAGATTTTATTGTTTTTAAAAGCAGAAAAATTTTGGTATTGAGGATTATTTTCAAGCAACTGTGCTTTACTTGAGAAATATCCTGGTGCAATCCAATACTCAGCAAATTGTCCCTTATCTAATACACTTTCAAAGCTTAGTTGGAGACTTCCTTTTCCATGGGTATCTTTCCATAAGTAATTTAGGTTGGCATCTGTCAAAAACTGAGCAACAAAACTTTCTCCAGCGGGTAGGCTCCAAACATCATTTTTCATGATCGCCCCTGAAAGAATGGTAGGATGACTTGTCTTTTCTTTTACCATTAGTTTAGCTGCTAAATAATCTTCTTCAATGGTATTAAAAATACTGTCAGCAAGTTTTTCTTTATCAAACAAAGCACCAAAAAATTTAATCCATTCAGCTCTTCCAAGAGGTGTTTCTTCGCGCCAATCTCCATTTATAATCACTGGAATTCCATGCTTTTCTATTAAATTATAGGTTTTATTCATATCGCCCATAGCAAAACCAATTACAGCATCGGGCCTTAATTCTAATAAAATTTCGGTGTTTAGTAAAGCTTCATTTCCAAGTTCTTTGACAAACCCAGCCTCTATTCTTTCTCGTGTTTTAGGTGAAGAAATATAGTCTGTATTCTGAAATCCAACCAAGGCTTTTTCTTGACCCAATAATTCTAACATTGGGATATGTGTTGTGGAGGTAACTACTATTTTTCTGATGGGTGTAATAATATCATTTATATGTTTATTACTTTGATCGTTATCATTACCATTTTTTAAAATATATTCATAATTATCTGATGCACCGATGTAAGGACTTCTTATAACTAATTTTTTTTGATCTTTTGAATTTATAATGTCAAATCCCTGAGCATATTTTATAATACTTTTATTAGAAATGGTGGTATCAATTAATTCTTTTGAACTTTTTTTATGGCATGCATTTAATAAAATAAAAACAATAGTCAAAAAATGATAGGCTGAAGATTTGATATAAATATGCTTGATTAGAGATGTGATTTTCAAAATCAGTGATTTAAATAATTTTTCTCACTTCAGTTTTTAAAAATGCAATAGCAGTGTCAGTAGCAGGTGCTTTTTTAGAATATTCTAAAAATACTTTTTCTCTAAAATCAGTTGCAGAATCAGAAGCATTAGAAACTTTTTTTAGGTTGTTAATTACAGCTATTTTTGTGGTAACAACTACATTCCAGCAGTCATCAGAAATATATAATTGTTGCACCATATTGTGTTGGAACTCTTGTTCTATACTAGCGAGTAATAATTGTAAATATGCCTCGGAAGAATCTCCTATTGGCTTTATGCGAACTAACATTTTAACAGGGTTTATACGTTCACAGAATAACAATATGCGTTCGTAGGCTTGTAAACGAATGGGCAATGATTCTTTTTTCTTTTGTGCTAAAAGATCTAATTTCTTTTCATTGGTTTCTTGGTTTCTTAAACCACTCATTACAAAATAGGCCACCGCGCCAGTAACTAGAGCAGGAATTGCATACCCAATGCCTTCTAAAATACTTTCTTCCATAAACCAAAAATAGAAGATTTAAGTTGGGGAAGCAAAAAGAAGGATGGTAATATTTTCGATAATACCTTTTTAAACCCATTGTGCTTTTAATCTCTTTAACTCACCTTTTAATTCTGAATGTGAGTTTTGATCAACCCAACTTAAGTTAATTATCATCTTTCTTGTATCAGTTCTTAAAATATATTCTCTAGCAAAATGTTTAATAGATTTAATCTCAGATAATTTCATTTTCTTTCCAAAAATGTAATTTTGTTTAAGTATACCTTTTTCTATGATTAAATAGTATTTAACTCCAATATAACGATATAGAGAAATCAATCCCAATGGCATATACAAATAAATAAACATGTGGTTAGTTTCGCTTAAAAACAAACTTAACATACCAATTAGCAAACAAAAAATAATATAAAATAAATCATATTTACGCCTTTTTTTACTGTATAAAATTTTCATAGGAACTTATTTTTAGGGTTTTGTTTTCATCAAAAATACTAAAAAATTGACAACCTATTTTCTTGTCATACTCCTATTAGAATGGTATTTTTGATAAATACTTAAACTTACTTTGGCAAACTACTTAGATTCCTTAAATCCGGCTCAAAAAGAAGCAGTTTTACAGAAAAACGGCCCTATGATTATCATAGCTGGTGCAGGTTCTGGTAAAACACGTGTGCTTACCTACAGAATAGCACATTTAATGCAGCAAGGTATAGATGCTTTTAATATTTTATCGCTTACTTTTACCAACAAGGCTGCACGTGAAATGAAAGAGCGAATTGCGGCTGTTGTTGGCCCCAGTGAATCCAAAAATTTGTGGATGGGCACTTTCCATTCTGTTTTTGCAAGAATTTTACGTTCGGAGGCAGATAAATTGGGCTATCCTTCCAATTTTACGATTTATGATACTCAAGACTCTGTTCGATTAATAGGAGCTATCATCAAAGAAATGGGCTTGGATAAAGAAAGGTATAAAGCTAAACAGATTCTAAACCGTATTTCCTCTTTTAAAAATAGTTTGATTACTGTCAGAGCCTATTTTAACAATTCAGATTTACAAGAAGCTGATTTAATGGCAAGCAGGCCAAAGGTTGGAGACATTTACAGAGAATATGTAGAGCGATGTTTTAAATCTGGAGCTATGGATTTTGATGATTTATTACTAAGAACTAACGAATTATTGGCCCGTTTTCCAGATGTACTTGCAAAATATCAAGATCGTTTTCGTTACATCATGGTAGATGAGTATCAAGATACCAATCATTCGCAATATATTATTGTTAAAGCATTGGCAGATCGTTTTCAAAACATTTGTGTAGTTGGAGATGATTCGCAGAGTATTTATAGTTTTAGAGGTGCTAACATTCAAAATATATTGAGTTTTCAGAAAGACTATCCAGATACTAAAATGTTTAAGTTAGAACAGAATTATCGTTCTACCCAAAACATAGTGAATGCAGCCAATTCTGTTATAGAAAAAAATAAAACTAAATTAGATAAAGAAGTTTGGACAAGCAATGCCAAAGGGGAACAAATTAAAGTTATGTGCTCTATATCAGATGGTGAAGAAGGACGTTTTGTGGCGCAATCTATTTTTGATTACAAAATGAATTTACAATTGCATAATAATCAGTTTGCTGTATTATATAGAACAAACTCTCAATCTAGAGCGATAGAGGATGCATTGAGAAAAAAAAGTATTGCCTATAAAATATATGGAGGAATTTCCTTCTATGGCAGAAAAGAAATAAAGGATCTACTGTCTTACTTGAGAATGATTATCAATCCAAATGATGAAGAAGCCTTAAAGAGAGTTATTAATTATCCAGCGAGAGGAATAGGCGCCACTACCATTGATAAACTTACTATTGCTGCCAATCATTACAAAAAATCGATTTTTGAAATATTGAAACATATAGATAAAATTGATATTAAAATTAACTCTGGAACAAAAACTAAACTTCAGAATTTTTTAAATATGATACTGCGTTTGCAGATAGATGCTCAAAAACTGAATGCTTTTGAAATTACAGAATTGGTTGTGAAACAAACACAACTTGTTAAAGATTTGGAAAAAGAAGGAACTCCTGAAGCGATTAGCAAGGTAGAAAATGTTCAAGAATTATTAAACGGGGTAAAAGATTTCATAACTGATAAAATAGAAACCGGAGAAGATGCTTCTTTGCCTGTATTCCTTGAAGAAGTAGCTTTAGCAACTGATTTAGATGCTGACAAAAAAGATGATAAATCAAAGGTTTCTTTAATGAGCATTCACCAATCTAAAGGTTTAGAATATCCTTACGTGTATATTGTTGGTCTTGAAGAAAACCTCTTTCCTTCAGCGATGAGTATGAATACCAGGTCTGAATTAGAAGAAGAAAGAAGATTGTTTTACGTAGCTTTAACTAGAGCAGAAAAAGTTGCGTATTTGACCTACACAAAAACAAGATATCGTTGGGGGAAATTAATAGATTGTGAACCCAGTCGTTTTTTGGAGGAAATTGATGAACAATATCTTGAGTATATTACTCCAAAAAAAATAGCACCTGCCACAAATAGATTTTTGAACGAAGATATTTTTGGTGATGTCCCAAAAAAAATCCGTTTTCAAAAACCTATTCAAAGAAAGAGGTTTGAAAAAAAACAAGAAAATAAATTAGTTTTTACGCCACCAAAAAATTTAAAAAGAGTTTCACATACTCAACCAAAAGCAAATTTATTTGATAACAATATAGTTGTGGGTAATATCATAGAACACAATCGATTTGGTAGAGGAGAGGTTTTGAGTCTTGAGGGTAAAGGACCTAATAAAAAAGCTGAAATTCAGTTTGGCACAGTAGGAAAAAAGAAACTATTGCTTCAATTTGCAAAATTGAAAGTGATTGGTTGATGATTTTTTAAGTCAAACCAAAATAAATACTTAATTTGCACAAAACTTAGATTACAATACTTCAAATGATATGACAGAGTACGATTTAGAATATAATGCAGAAAGACCTCATTTAATTATTCCTGAATATGGAAGGCACATTCAAAAATTAGTTGATCACTGTGTCTCTTTACAAACTAAAGAAGAGCGAAATACCATGGCGTTGGCAATCATTGATGTTATGGGGAATTTACAACCTCATTTAAGAGATGTTCCTGATTTTAAACATAAGCTATGGGATCAATTGTATATTATGTCTGATTTTAAATTAGATGCAGAATCTCCCTACCCAAGACCCTCTAAGGAAGAATTACAAGAGAAACCAACACCTTTAGCATATCCAAAATCTGCCAATAAATATCGATTTTATGGAAATAATATTCAAATTATGATTGATTTGGCGTTAACTTGGGATGACGGTGAAATGAAAGATGCATTGGTGTTTTCCATAGCCAATCATATGAAAAAGTGTTTTTTAAATTGGAATAAAGACACTGTAGAAGATGATGTAATATTTTCTCATCTTTATGAACTTTCTGATGGAAAAATTGACATTAGAGATTCTAAAGAAGCATTGTCTGAAATAAAAAGTCTTCTTAGAAAAAGAAATTCTCAAGGGCAAGGTAATACCAATCACAAGAATAATAAGGGTAAGAATTACCAACATAAAAATAGAAAAAGATAATATGGCTTCATTCAAAATAGAGGGTGGACACAAATTAAATGGAACCATTACGCCACAAGGGGCAAAAAATGAAGCACTTCAAATTCTTTGTGCTGTTTTATTGACTCCAGAAAAAGTAACTATTCATAATATCCCTGATATTATAGATATCAATAAATTGATTTTTATTCTTGGAGAGTTAGGCGTTAAGGTAGATAAGTTAGGAAAAAACTCCTATTCTTTTCAAGCCGATCATATAAATTTAGAATATTTAGAATCCAAAGATTTTAAAAGGGATGGAAGTTCTTTACGTGGTTCCATTATGATAGTTGGGCCATTATTAGCCCGTTTTGGGAAGGGTTATATTCCTAGACCAGGAGGTGATAAAATAGGCAGAAGAAGATTAGATACACATTTTGAGGGTTTCATTCGTTTAGGAGCAAGTTTTAGATACAATAAAGAAGAATATTTCTACGGAGTTGAGGCTCCAAATGGACTAAAGGGCACAGATATGTTGCTCGACGAAGCCTCAGTTACAGGAACAGCCAACATTATTATGGCTTCTGTTTTGGCTAAAGGAACCACAAAAATTTACAATGCAGCATGTGAACCCTACATTCAACAGTTGTCTAAAATGCTCAACAGCATGGGAGCCAATATCAGTGGTGTAGGGTCTAATTTATTGATTATTGAAGGTGTAGATTCTCTTAAAGGGTGTACACATAGAGTACTCCCAGATATGATCGAGATTGGAAGCTGGATTGGAGTAGCTGCAATGACTCAATCTGAACTTACAATTAAAGATGTTAGTTGGGAAAACCTTGGTCAAATTCCAAATGTTTTTAAAAAATTAGGAATTCAGCTTGAAAAAAGAGGTGATGATATTTATATTCCTTCTCAAGAAAGCTACGAAATTCAAAACTATATTGACGGTTCTGTACTTACTGTCTCCGATGCTCCTTGGCCAGGATTTACTCCAGATTTACTTAGCATTGTTTTAGTTATTGCGACTCAAGCAAAAGGAACTGTTTTGATACATCAAAAAATGTTTGAAAGTCGTTTGTTCTTTGTAGACAAACTTATTGATATGGGAGCTAAAGTAATTTTATGTGATCCTCACAGGGCTACTGTGATAGGTCATAATCGTCAATCACAATTGAAGTCAACAAAAATGACTTCTCCAGACATCAGGGCTGGAATCTCTCTATTAATTGCAGCACTATCAGCTAAAGGAACGAGTATTATTAACAATATTGAGCAGATAGATAGAGGATATGAAGATATTGAAAATCGTTTACGTTCTCTAGGTGCAAAAATTGAGAGAATAGTAGATTAGTATTCTTTAACTTTTAAACTTAATGCTATAAATAGTGTCAAACTGACACTATTTTTTTATTGGCAAAATTATTGAATATAAAATGTAAACATTTTAACAATATATAAAATGAGCAACAAAGAAAACACACAAGAAGAAGAAATACAAGACACTGAGCATAATACTCAAGTTAATGAAAGTCAGGATGTTGAAGTCGAAGAACCAACTTCTGAGGAACTTATTCAGCAAGAAAAGGATAAGTATTTACGTCTATTTGCTGAGTTTGAAAATTATAAAAAAAGAACTTCAAAAGAAAGAATAGAATTATTTAAGACTGCCAGTCAAGAGCTCATGACATCTTTACTGCCAATCATGGATGATTTTGACAGAGGTCTAGCAGAAATAAAAAAAGTTAAAGACAAAGAACTGTTAAAGGGAATGCAACTTATAAATGATAAGTTAAAGAATACACTTGTTCAAAAAGGATTAACTGAAATTCAAGTTAAAAAAGGAGACGTATTTGATGCTGAAATTCATGAAGCTATAACACAAATACCAGCACCAACAGAAAAGTTAAAAGGTAAGATAATTGATGCCATTGAGAAAGGTTACAAGTTAGGTGACAAAATTATACGTTACCCTAAAGTAGTCATAGGACAATCATAAATCATTCATTTGTGTGAAATGTTTTAAATAATATAGATCACTAATTTTTTTAGGAAATTTAAACAAACAATATGGCAAAACGAGATTATTACGATACACTGGGGATTAGTAAATCTGCGAGTTCATCCGAGATAAAAAAAGCTTATCGTAAAATGGCGATCAAATATCATCCAGATAAAAACCCAAATGATACTTCAGCTGAAGAAAAATTTAAAGAAGCAGCAGAGGCATATGAAGTATTGAGTGATGATAATAAAAAAGCAAGATATGATCAATACGGTCATGCGGCTTTTGAAGGTGCTCAAGGTGGCGGAGGCTTCGGTGGAGGCGGTATGAATATGGAGGATATCTTTAGTCAATTTGGTGATATTTTTGGCGGTAGTGGTTTTGGTGGTGGTTTTGGCGGCTTTGGTGGCGGAGGCCAACGTCAAGGTAGAGTCAAAGGAACTAATATGCGTATTCGTGTTAAACTAACTTTAGAAGAAATTGCCAAGGGAGTAGATAAGAAAGTTAAAGTTCGAAGAAAAATTCAAGCTCAAGGTGTTTCCTATAAAACCTGTACAGCTTGTAATGGAACAGGACAACAGATGCGAGTAACTAATACCATATTAGGAAGAATGCAAACAGCAACTACTTGTGGTACCTGTCAAGGAACTGGAGAAATTATTGCAAGTAAACCTAATGGTTCTGATTCTCAAGGATTAATTTTAAAAGAGGAAACAGTTTCCATAAATATACCTGCTGGAGTTACTGAGGGTGTTCAATTAAAAGTAGGAGGAAAAGGTAATGAAGCACCTGGTAAAAATTCCATTTCCGGAGATTTATTAGTTTTAATTGAGGAAGTTCAACACGAAACATTAAAAAGAGAGGGAACAAATGTTCACTTTGATTTATACATAAATTTATCTGAAGCCATACTTGGAGTTAGCAAAGAGGTACAAACACTTACAGGAAAGGTGAAAATTAAAATAGAGTCAGGTACTCAATCTGGTAAAATATTAAGACTCAAAGGAAAAGGTTTACCAAGTATAGAAAGATATGGTACAGGTGATTTCTTAATTCATATAAATGTATGGACGCCACAGGAATTAACTAAAGAACAACGTCAATTTTTTGAAAAAATGAAAAATGATGAGAATTTTGTTCCTTCACCAAAAAAATCTGATAAATCTTTCTTTGAAAAAGTGAAAGATATGTTTTCGTAAAAAACGATTAAATAATCGCTTTTAACTAAAATAAGTACTAATTTTGATCTTTGTTGTGTAAACAACAAATTTCTTTTTCATAGCAATTTTTTCCCACTCAATCCTATTGAGTGGGTTTGTTTTTTAAATAAAGATTGTACTTTTGAATTCTTAAAGCAGGCCTATCTTATCGCTTTTAAGAATCTGCTTCTATTTTTATTGTAAAAATAGACGGAATTTAAAAGAGGAAAGTCCGGACACCATAGAGTAGCGCAGCGGATAACATCCGTCCAATGTAAATTGAGGACTAGTGCAACAGAAAGCAAGTACAGTTCGGCTGTAGTGAAATCAGGTAAACTCTGTGCGGTGCAATGTCATGTACATTAGAGCTTGAGGGTAACTCGCCCGATTCTAAGGGGTAGGCAGATCGATTCTAAGAGTAATTTTAGAACTAGATAAATGATAAGACTCTATTGAGAGAACAGAATCCGGCTTATTGGCCTGCTTTTTTTATCATATTGATAAAATAACACCTCTTAAGTATGTTTTTTTTAAGGAATTCTTAAAAATATATTGTTTTCATACCTTTTATTTTTTTAATTAAACCTATTTGTTGTTTATTTTTTAAATATCATCCAAAATTCTTAGTTTTGCCGTACTTAAATTAACAGATAAATATACTTTTTATGGCATTTGATATAGATATGATTGAGAAGGTTTATAGCAACATTAAAGAACGTGTTGATGCTGCTAGAGAAATTACTGGTAAACCTTTAACCCTAGCTGAGAAAATTTTGTATTCTCACTTATGGGATGTAAAATCAGATAGAGCTTATGTCAGAGGAAAAGATTATGTAGATTTTGCTCCGGATAGAATTGCATTACAAGATGCTACAGCTCAAATGGCTTTGTTGCAATTTATGCAAGCAGGCAAACCAAAAGTGGCAGTTCCTACAACCACACACTGTGATCATTTAATACAAGCAAAAGAAGGTGCATCTAATGATTTAAAACATGCGAATACTGTTAGTAGTGAAGTTTTTAACTTTTTGGAGTCAGTTTCTAATAAATATGGTTTAGGTTTTTGGAAACCTGGTGCAGGTATTATTCATCAAGTAGTTCTTGAAAATTATGCTTTTCCAGGAGGGATGATGATTGGTACAGATTCACATACTGTTAATGCCGGTGGTCTAGGAATGATTGCTATTGGAGTAGGGGGTGCAGATGCTGTAGATGTTATGGCTGGTATGGCTTGGGAATTAAAATTTCCAAAATTAATTGGTGTAAAATTAACAGGTAAATTATCTGGCTGGACTGCACCAAAAGACGTAATCTTGAAAGTTGCTCAAATCTTAACGGTTAAGGGAGGTACAGGTGCGATAGTTGAATATTTTGGACCAGGTGCAACTGCTATGTCTTGTACTGGTAAAGGAACAATTTGTAATATGGGTGCAGAAATTGGTGCTACAACATCAACGTTTGGATATGACGAATCTATGGAGCGATATTTAAGAGCTACAGACAGAGCAGACGTTGCTGATGCAGCAAATAACGTAAAAGAATATCTTACTGCAGATCCTGAAGTATACTCAAATCCTGATCAATATTTCGATCAAGTGATTGAAATTGATTTATCTGAACTAAGTCCTTTATTAAACGGTCCATTTACACCAGATTTATCCACAGAAATTGGAAAAAACATGAACGTGAAAGCTACTTCTAATGAATGGCCACTTCAAGTAGAATGGGGTTTAATTGGTTCATGCACCAACTCATCTTATGAAGATTTATCTCGTGCATCTTCCATAGCTCAGCAAGCATTAGACAAAGGCTTGACAATGAAAGCTGATTTAGGGATTAATCCTGGTTCAGAAAAAGTTCGTTATACTGCTGAAAGAGACGGAATTTTATCAATTTTTGAAAAATTAGACGCAAAAATATTTACAAATGCTTGTGGGCCATGTATAGGTCAATGGGCAAGATATAGTGATCCTAAAAATGCACCAAAAAATAGCATTGTTCATTCTTTCAACAGAAATTTTGCAAAACGAGCAGATGGAAATCCTAATACACATGCTTTTGTTGCTTCTCCAGAAATAACAGCAGCCATTGCGATTGCAGGAAGATTAGATTTTAATCCTCTTACAGATTCTCTTATAAATTCTAATGGAGATGAAGTTATGTTCGATGAACCTACCGGTTGGGAATTACCACCAAAAGGTTTTGAGGTTAAGGATAATGGATTTTTAGCTCCTGAAAGTGATGGAAGTCATGTAAAGGTTGTTGTTAATGAAGATTCTGAACGTCTACAATTATTAACCCCATTTAAACCAATTGGTAATGAAATTAAAGGTGCTAAATTATTGATTAAAGCACATGGTAAATGTACTACAGACCATATATCCATGGCAGGTCCTTGGTTGCGTTTTAGAGGGCATTTAGATAATATTGCCAACAATACGCTCATAGGTGCAGTAAACGCCTTTGGAAAGAAAACTAATTTTGTAAAAAATCAACTTACAGGAGAATATGCTGGTGTTCCAGACGTACAAAGAGCTTATAAAAAGGCAGAAATTAAATCTATAGTGGTAGGTGATCATAATTATGGGGAGGGATCATCAAGAGAACATGCAGCTATGCAACCGCGTCACCTTGGTGTAGTTGCAGTTATAGTAAAATCATTTGCTAGAATTCACGAAACTAATTTAAAGAAGCAAGGGATGTTAGGTTTAACTTTTGTTAATGAATCCGATTATGATTTAATTCAAGAAGACGATACCTTCAACTTTATAGATTTACATGAATTTTCTCCAGGTAAATACTTAACTATTGAAGTAATTCACAAAGATGGTAGTAAGGATTTAATTAAAACAAATCATACTTACAATTCAGGTCAGATTGAGTGGTATAATGAGGGTTCAGCATTAAACTTGATAAAAAAACTAAACGCTTAACTAATTGTTTGATTCTAAATAAAAAAACTCCTGATTCTTCAGGAGTTTTTTTATTGTCGAGTTTTAAGAAACTACTTCATCTAACACTTTCTTTAGGATTTCGCAACCTTTGATGATTTCTTTTTTTGATATCGTTAGAGGAGGAGTAATTCTCATAGCTTTTCCCTCGAATAAAAGGAAGAATAAAATTAAACCACGTTCTAAGCATTTATGAATTACCTTAGAAGCCATCTCATTTGATTCTACAATGGCAGCAAGCATTAATCCTCTACCTCTTATTTCTTTGATTTTTGGATGTATTAAAAGTTTTCTAATTAATGCCTCTTTTTCTAAGGTTTCATTAATTATGTTTGAATTTAAAATCGTTTCAACAGTTGCAACTCCAGCAGAAGCTATTACAGGATGTCCTCCAAAAGTAGTTATGTGTCCTAATGTAGGACTTTCCTTCAATAAATCCATTAAACTTTTCTTTGCAATAAACGCACCGATTGGCATTCCACCTCCTAAACCTTTTCCAGTGATGATAATATCTGGAGTAATTCCATAATGTTCAAACCCCCAAAATTTTCCAGTTCTCCCAATTCCAGTCTGTATTTCATCTAAAATTAATAACGCACCTACTTCCTCACATCTTTCTTTTACCTTCTTTAAATAATTATTCTTTGGAACTATAAACCCAGCACCCCCTTGAATTGTTTCTAAAATAACTGCAGCGGTTCTTGTAGTTATTTTCTCTAAATCTTGCAATGAGTTATAGTTGATAAATCTAGATCCTGGAATCAATGGTCTAAAAGCTCTATTTTGAATTTCTGCACCTGAAACACTCATAGCACCTTGTGTATTTCCATGATAAGACTGATATGCAGCTATAATTTCGTATCGTTTACTATATCTTTTTGCTAGTTTTAAGGCTCCTTCACAAGCTTCAGTACCTGAATTTGTTAGATATATACTATAAGTTTTTGGTAGGGTAGAAGATAAAAGTTTACATAACTGAAGAGGTTGTTCTTGGATAAACTCTCCATATACCATCACATGTGTATATTTATTTAATTGTTTTTTTACTGCTTTAGCAACTTTAGGATGTTGATGCCCCAGGCTATTAGCGGATACTCCAGCAACAAAATCTAAGTATTTATTCCCTTTGGTGTCATAAATATAAGATCCTTTAGCTTTTTTTATCTCAATTGATAGTGGATAAGGGCTTGTTTGTGCTTGATATGTTAAGAAATCATTTTTCACCATTAATTTATGGATTCAATTTATATTAATTCTGTCTAGAACTATTTTCTCCTTTACCAAATAACTGATTTTCTTTGTTATTCTTTGTTATCTTACTATTTTTTAAAAAAATATCTTCTTTTGTTTTCGGTTGTTCAGATTCTCTCCATATAAAACCTTTTAATTTTTTATCATTTTCTGGATACATCGATGGTGGGTAGGTTTTACCATCGGACATGTTTAAGCATTTAATTTGATTAATTTCACTATCCAATAAATCAAATTCGATATTACTACAATACTGTTTTGTAATGGTTTCTAAAACCCCTTCATCATTTCTATTAAAGTTTACTGCTTCTCCATTTCCTTTGACTAAAAGAGTTCTGAGTTGATTTTCAATAAATTTACCATACATATTTCTACCTTTAATCTGATTGAAATTTTCTGGGTCTATTGAATCTTTTTGAATAATAAATGAGTTTCCTAATATTTTTAAAGAATCTAATTTTTCAGTAGTTGTATTACTCAATAATTTAATACTGTCTCCAGTTATTTGACTTTTATCAGACCACAATATTGGATCTACATACATTTTTGTAATCCCTGTTGATTGATTAGTATGTAAAGAATCACATTTACCTTGAAGATCTAATTTGAAGATTTTAACATTGTTATATGAACGAATAATTCTGTGATCTTTTTTACCAGTTACTAGTAGCGTATCACCGTGGATGAAAGTAGAATCATTTTCAACAACAGAAATGGCAACAGCTCTTTTGATCATGTAAATTGAATCTTTTTTTCGATAGTATTCTGCATAATTTCCTCTAGCCATAAAATTTTCAGCAGTATCAATTACTCTGATATTATTAGTAGCTGATGCAAATCCACGCATTTTATCATAGAATAGACTATCTCCTTCTATGGTTCGATCATCTAAAAAAAGTTTTGCATTTTTTACAAAATGAGATATATCTGTTTTTGTATTATAAAAACCTCTTTCTGAGTAGATTTTATTATTGTCTTTTTGGTTAGTTATTGTCGAGGGTCCATATAAAAAAGCATGACCTGAATTGGTATAATAGTCTAAATGATTTGAAGCTATTATATGATCAGGATTGGTAACAGTGACTTTAGTTGTTGCGGTAAATTTCTTTTGTTTTAAATAATAGTTACCATTTTTGCTTTCTAGAACATTGGTTTCATCTTTAATCACTGCATTATCTTTATAGAAGAGTAGTTGACTTGCCCTATTAAAGTATAGGGTATCTGTTGTTAGCGTCATGGTTGGATCTTTTAAAACAACATCTCCCCACGATACTGATTTTTTAAAATTCGCATCATAATCAACATAATCGCTATATTGTTTTATAGTATCTCCTTGATTGATAATAACTTCACCTATGGCTTTAAAAAAGTTATCCTCTTTGTAGTAGAAGGCTTTTTTTGAGGTTAAGACAGCTCCAGCATGAATCATTTTTACATTACCAATAAGTACTGTTGCACCAGGATATTTTTCTTCATCAACAAATTGTAAATCAGCATCGTAGATAATTTTCTTTTGTTGAGAAAAGCTTGTAGTTGTAATTAAAATAAAAAATGTAATCAGTAATTTTTTCAAACTTTTATTTTTTTTACTAAAATACTAAAATACTGAAATGCCAATCCTTAATTTCTTAATTAAACGATAAAACTATCTGAGAATGGTTTGCTTACGATCGGGTCCTACAGATACAATTTTAACAGGGACACCAGTCTCTCTCTCAATAAAAGCAATATAGTCTAATAAGTTCTGAGGCAATTGATCTACAGAAGTCATCTTTGTTAAATCTTCATCCCAACCTTTAAATTCAGAATAATTAACAGAAACATTTTCTGGCTCAATATTGTAGGGTAAATGACTAATTTCTTTTCCCTTGTATACATAAGATGTACAAACTTTTAAGGTTTTAAAACCCGAAAGAACATCTCCTTTCATCATCATCAGTTGTGTGACACCATTTATGTCTACCGCATATTTTAAGGCTACAAGATCTAGCCATCCGCAGCGCCTAGGTCTTCCAGTAGTTGCTCCAAACTCATGACCTACTTTCGCCATTTTAGCTCCATTTTTATCAAATAACTCTGTAGGGAAAGGACCAGAACCTACTCGAGTAGTGTAGGCTTTAAAAATACCAAAAACTTCACCAATTCTGTTTGGTGCTACACCCAACCCAGTACAAGCTCCAGCTGCAGTTGTATTCGAAGAAGTAACATAAGGATAAGTCCCAAAATCAATATCCAGTAAAGAACCTTGAGCTCCTTCAGCGAGTATAGTTTTGTTTTCTTTGACGGCATTATTTAAAAATTCTTCACTATCAATAAATTTCAATCTCCTCAACTTATCGACACCAGCACAAAATTCTTCTTCTAACTCTTTCAAATTGTATTGGATATCTACATTGAAAAAATCTAACATTTTGATATGTTTGGTGGTAAGTGCTTGGTATTTATCTTTCCAGTTATCCATTTCTAAATCTCCAATTCTCATTCCATTCCTGCCGGTTTTATCCATATATGTTGGACCAATACCTTTAAGAGTAGATCCAATTTTTGCTTTACCCTTTGAGGTTTCTGAGGCAGCATCTAATAATCTATGAGTTGGTAAAATTAAGTGTGCCTTTCTAGAGATGAGTAATTTTGATTCATAGTCTATGTTGTGTTTATCAAGATTTTCCAATTCTTTTTTAAAAATAACAGGATCTATAACAACACCATTTCCAACTACATTCAAAGCACTTTTATGAAATATTCCTGAGGGAATTGTATGTAAAACGTGTTTATGCCCGTCAAATATAAGCGTGTGGCCGGCATTTGGCCCTCCCTGAAATCTAGCTATAATATCATAGTTCTTGGTAAGAACATCTACAATTTTTCCTTTTCCTTCATCTCCCCATTGAAGACCAAGTAATAAATCTACCCCCATGTAATTTGATTCTAAAAATTAGTTTTTTGATTGTTTTTTTGTACCGTAGAAGTAAAGTGAATGATTGTGAATATTTATATCAAATACTTCTTCTATTGTTTTTTTGATAACTTGAATTCTGGGATCACAAAACTCTTTTACTTCACCTGTATCCGTTAGAATGACATGGTCGTGTTGTTTGTCAAAATAACTTTTTTCATAACGAGCCATGGACTGACCATCAAACTGATGCTTTCTAACAAGACCACAGTCAAGCAATAAATCAATTGTATTGTATAATGTTGCTCTACTTACTCGGTAGTTTTTATTTTTCATGTTGATATATAAAGATTCTATATCAAAATGTTCATCTACATCATATATTTCCTGAAGAATGGCATATCTCTCCGGTGTTTTCCTGTGCTTGTTCTCTTCTAAAAAGGTTGTGAATACTCTTTTTACAACTTCTTGATTGTTTTTTGAGACCATAATATCACTTATTAAGTAAACAAATTTAATGTTATTATTGTTAAAATTAAATGTTTTTGCAGAAGGTTATTTACATAGTATTAACACGTTGTACTTTTTTTACGCCTTCTACCTTTTTTATACTTTCTATTAACTTATTTAGTTGCGTTCTATTTTTCACACTAATGGATAATTTACCATCAAAGATACCCTCATTTCCTGCAATATTTATACTGTGTATAAATACATCCATATTACTTGAGATTATTTTAGTTAGATTATTAACAATACCCTTGTTGTCTTCCCCGCTAACCTTTAGTATAGCTTTAAATTCTTGATTTGTAGAATCTATCCATTTGGCTTTAATAACTCTGTACGCATAGTTAGATTGTAATGAAATTGAATTCGGACAATCATTTTTATGAATTTTAATTCCTTCATTTACAGTAATAAAACCAAATACTTTATCCCCAGGTATAGGCTTACAACATTTTGATGCGGTATAATCTAATTTTTCTTCCTCTGTACCAAAAACAAGATCATCATATTTTGCGGAAACTTCTTCTTTATTAATTAGTTCTTTTGATGGAGCTCTGGTTAAACGCTTTTTAAAGAAATTTACAATGGTGTTGTTTCTTTGACTTACAAAATTCTTAAGTTGAGTATTATCAATAGCTCCATTACCAATTCTAAAAAATAAATCAAAACTGGTTTTTAATTTAAAAAAAACAACTAACTCATTTAAAGACTTTTCATTGAAGTTAATTTTGAGGTGTCGTAACTTTCTGGCTAAAATTGCTTTACCTTCCTCTGCAATCTTTTTTTCTTGTTCTTTTAATGCAGTTTTAATTTTTGTTCTTGCCCTAGCTGTAATAACAAAATCTAACCAACGAGCGTTGGGTTTGTTATTGGAGGTTGTAAATACTTCTATTTGATCACCACTTGAGAGTTCAAAACTCAGAGGGACTAGTTTTCCATTTACTTTAACACCTCTACACTTTAATCCAACATCTGTATGAATTGAAAAAGCAAAATCAAGTGCTGAAGCCCCTTTAGGTAAAGATTTTAAATCACCTTTGGGTGTAAAAACATATATTTCTTTGGCATATAAATTTAATTTAAAATCTTCTACAAAATCAACGGCATTGATACTTTGATTTTCTAGAGTTTCTTTTAATCGATTTAACCAACCGTCTAGACCATTGTCACTCTCGGCACCTTGTTTATATTTAAAATGTGCAGCATAACCCTTTTCTGCGATCTCATCCATCCTGTTTGATCGAATTTGAACTTCTACCCATTTTGCTTCTGGTCCAACAACAGTGATGTGTAATGCTTCATATCCTGTAGACTTAGGTTGAGAAATCCAGTCTCTTAGTCTGGATGGGTTTGGTTTAAAATAATCAGTAACTATAGAATAAATTTTCCAAGCATCAAATTTTTCATCTTTAGATGAAGGTTCATAAATTATTCTTATAGCAAACTTATCATAGACTTCATCAAAAGATACATTTTGCTTTCGCATCTTTCTTCTTATCGAATAAATAGATTTGAATCGCCCTTTAATTTGATACTTAAAACTTTCTTTTTTTAAACCACTATTTAGAGTATTTTCAAATGATTTTATATAATTCTCTTGTTCTTCTTTACTTTCACTTATTTTACCTAAAATATCTTTATACACCTCAGGTTCGGTATATTTTAGACCTAAGTCCTCTAATTCTGTTTTTATATTATATAAACCCAAACGATGGGCAAGAGGAGCATATATGTACAAAGTTTCAGAAGCAATTTTTAATTGTTTGTATGCTGGCATTGCATCCATGGTTTGCATGTTGTGTAACCTGTCAGCTACTTTAATTAAAATTACACGAACATCATCATGTAAAGTAAGTAACATTTTTCTGAAATTTTCAGCTTGTATCGAATGATCTTTATCTTTTTTTAGACTAGAAATTTTAGTAAGACCACTTACGATTCTAGCTACAGTCTCCCCAAATAAACGCTCTATATCTACCAATGTATATTTAGTATCTTCAACTACATCATGTAATAGGGCCGCTGCAATAGATATTGCGCCAAGTCCAATTTCATTGGCTACTATTTTTGCTACAGATATAGGATGAAAAATGTAGGGTTCACCAGTTTTCCTTCTCTGATTTGAATGGGCTTCAACAGACAAGTTAAACGCTTTCCTTATCATGAGTTTATCAGATCTTGATAGTGTTTGATAGGTTTCTTTCAAAAGATTTTTATAGCGTTTAGCTATTTCTTTATTTTCTTCCTCTATGGTTGCCTTGTAATTCAATAATTAGTTTGTGTATCAAGAAAAAATTCAACAAAATTGTGCTTTTAAAGCAGATTATGAATGTAATATAAAAATAATGTCTGAACAAATTTTTAGGCTCAGTTTATTATTTTAGATTTTTAATTCTATTAGTTAATGTTGGATGTGAGTGATGTATAAAAACGTATATAGAATGTGGTGTTAAGTTGCTTAAACTGTTTTTAGACAGTTTTTTTAAGGAACTAATCAATGGCTCACCTGCATATGTTTTTTTAGCATAATTGTCTGCTTGATATTCAAATTTTCTAGACATATAATTCATAAACATTCCTGTAAGTTCTGACATTGGTGAGTATAAAATTCCAAATGAAATCAAACCCATATGAAAGCTGGGAGTTGAGACACCTAATGCTAATGAAAATAAGGGTGTATTGATAAATAAGGATAGTATAAATAAAGTTATCCCAGTAATTATAACAGAGGCTGTTAAATTAAAAATGATATGTTTTTTTTTGTAATGTCCCACTTCATGAGCCAAAACAGCAACAATTTCGTCATTGTTTAAGTCATTGATAAGAGTGTCATAAAGTGTAATTCGCTTTTGACTACCAAATCCAGAAAAGTAGGCGTTGGCTTTTGTAGAGCGTTTTGAACCATTAATTACAAAAATATCGTTTAATTTAAAACCAACAGAATCTGTATATTTTGTTATGGCTTCTTTAAGTTCTCCATTTTCTAAAGGAGTTTGTTTATTAAATAAAGGAACTATAAGTTTAGAGTAAAACATATTTACAACTATTGAAAAAAGGGTGATTAGCCCCCATGTATAAAGCCAAAAGTAAACACCTGTGAATTCATGAAACCACGTTATTAATGCTAGGATACCTCCACCTAGTATTGTAGACATTAAAAGTCCTTTCAACTTGTCTAGAAAGAAAGTTTTTTTATTCATTTTGTTAAATCCAAATCCTTCTTCAATAACAAAAGTTTTATATAATGAAAACGGTATGTTAATTATAGTACTTCCAATCATTAGGATTCCAAAAAAAATTAAAGTGATTATAATGATGTTATCAGAAAATTTTCTTGCAATATTATCTACTAATGAAAATCCGTTAAAAAAGAAAAAACAAAGCGTTACAATTAAAGAAAATGATGACGTTACTATTGTAAAGTTATGATTGACTTTTTTGTAAGATTGCGATTTTTTATATTCATTTATATCATAAACATTAGAAACTTCTTCGGGTAATGTGTCATTAAAATGTTTTGCATTTAAATGATTCAAAAGGGTGTCTAACATAAATTTTACCAATAAAATGCTTATGAGGATATAAAATAGACTTATGGGTTCCATTATTTGTTAATCTTTTTTTTGGCATACATCGCAGCACCAATTATTCCTGCATTATTTTTAAATTTTGCAACTTTAATTTTTACATCAGTACTCAAGTACTGCTTAAATTTATCATATTTTTTACTGATACCACCTCCCAAAATGATTAGGTTTGGTGAAAATATGGTTTTAGCGTGTTGTAGAAGAGTATCAAATCGAAGCGCCCATTCTTGAATAGATAACTCCTCTTTTTTTCTTATGGAATCGGCACAATAAAATTCGATGATTTCTCCATTTTTATGAAGTAGTTTACCTATTTCTAAATTAGGAATTAATTTTCCATTGTAAAACAAGCCAGATCCTATTCCAGTACCAATAGTAATTACTAAAACTACTCCCTTTTTTCCTTTACCTGCTCCCAAACTTACCTCTGCCATACCGGCTAAATCTGCATCATTACTGATATAAAAAGGAATGTTACAAATATTTTTAAAAAGGTCATCAACCTGAATATTTTTCCATTTACTACTTAAATTTCCAGTATGAATGCATTTTCCATCTATTAGGGTTGTAGGAAAACTACATCCAACAGCTTTATTCCAATTAAAATAGTTTACCATTTCTTTTACTACTACTGATATGGCCTCCGGTGTAGCTGGTTTTGGTGTTGCTATTCTATGTCTTTCAGAAATTAATTCACCTGTTTTTGTATCAACTATAGCAGCTTTAATTCCAGAACCACCGATATCCATCCCAAGTATTTTCATGTAAATATTTTATTTAAAATTTCGTTGTCTTTTTGCTTCAAAAAGTAATATTGCCGCTGCGACAGATACATTCATAGAGTCAATTTCTCCTTGCATAGGAATATTGATATTTTTTGTAGAATGTTCTCTCCAAATTTTAGTTAATCCGTTAGCTTCAGTACCAACAATTATAGCTGAAGCCTCTTTGTAATTTTCACGGGTATACAGGTTAGAGTTTTGCAATGTAGCTGCATACATTTTTATATTATTTTCTTTAAAAAAACGTATTATTTCTTCAGAGGAAGAGCTTATAATATTTTTTGTAAAAACACAACCCACACTAGATCGTATGACATTGGGATTGTATAGATCTGTCTTTGGGTCAGCTAAAATTACAGCATCAACGTTAGCGGCATCTGCAGATCTAATCATGGCTCCAATATTACCGGGTTTTTCAACACCTTCAATTACTAATAGTAGTGGATTTCTATTTTTAAATAGTAAAGAATTTAACTCAATATTTTTTGATTTGGCTAATGCAATAATTCCTTCTGTAGATTCTCTGTAAGCTAACTTCTGATAGACTTCACGACTGATCTCAATTATTTCATTAGCATCAAACTTTTTAAGATCTTCATAATCAATTTTTTGTGAAACAAATAGAAGGGATTCAATTTCAAAATTACCTTTAAGAGCAAGTTCAATCTCTCTTTTTCCTTCAACCACAAATAATTGCTGCTTTTTTCTTTCCCGAGATTTCTCTTGAAGTCTAAGAATATTTTTTATGAGAGGATTTTGAGGACTTTGTATTTGTTTCATTTACTTTGAAACATTTAGTGTTAGCTACAAATTTATACTTTTAATTGTTTTCAAATGGAATTTTTACAAAAAAAAAGACGCCTTAATTAGGAGTCTTTTACAAATATTATTCTGTTTTGTATTTATTAGAATAACGTTTCCACAATTTAGTTTGATGAGATTCTAAACTAATTTTTCTTCCTTGAATAAATGCTTCAGTTAAAATATTTCCTCTCATATCGAGGGCATCTCCTTCTGAAATAAATAATGTTGCGTCTTTTCCTACTTCAATACTACCAACGGAATTATCAATCCCAAGAATTTTTGCAGCATTATATGAAATTAACTTGACAGCTTCCTCTTTATTTAAACCGTGTGCAGCAAATGTACCAGCATAAAAGGGTAAGTTACGTGTATTCATTCTTTCCATTTGGCCCTCCATACCAATACCTACCATTATTCCTAAATCTGTTAATGTTTTAGCAATAGTGTAAGTATAATTATAAGCATGATCTTCACTTTCTGGATTTCTATGAGGTCTTTCAAGCACAACAGGAATATTATACTTTAGAAGTAAGTCTGAAACTTTTTCAGCCTCATGTCCATTAACCAAAACTAAATTATTGATTCCAAGTTCTTTTGCCATGGTAATTGCGTCTGTTATTTCTCTTTGCCCACTTGCATGAATAAATAGTTTTTGAGAACCTAGAAATAACCCTTTAGTAGAGGAAAAGGGTAGATTTTTTATAGAATTAGGTTCCTTTAAATAATTTTTAGCATCTCTGAAAAAAGTTACTATTTCTTGTGTTTTATTAATATAGTTTTTGTCAGGTTTAAGCGCGGGATCTTCACCAAGCCACCAACGTCCACTTGTAAAGCTGGACGGCCAATTAATGTGGATTGCATCATCATTTTTAAGTGATGCATCCTCCCAATTCCATGCATCTAATTGAACAATTGATGAAGTTCCTGAAATGGTGCCACCACGAGGAGTGATTTGAGCCATTAAAACTCCATTTGGTCTCATAGATTCTACAACTTTACTTTCTGCATTGTAAGCTATAATGCTTCTAATATGTGGGTTCATGATACCAGTTTCTCTAACATCTGATGAGGCTTTTACCGCATCTACTTCTACTAAGCCTAAAGTTGAATTAGCAGCTATAAATCCGGGATAAATATGTTTACCATTTGCTTTAATTATTCTTCCAATTCTAGCTATTTTTGTGTTTGAATTCCCCACAAAAGTAATCTTACCTTGACTAAACATTACTAGAGAATTTTCTATAACTTCTCCATTTCCTAGATGGGCTGTAGCACCCTCAATAGATACAGGTTCAGTTTGTCTACTTGCTGGTGTTTGTTGTGCGGTGATGCTTACAATTGACAGTAAAAACATCAAACTATATATAATTTCTCTCATTTCTTATATTTCTTTAGTGTCACAATGAAAATTTCTATCTTTTCTTTTCTTTGGCAATTGTGTTTTGGCTCCACCCATTTTTTCTTTTAACATCAAGTCAATGAGTTTTGCTTTTTCTAATTTAATGGCAGTTCTTTTTCTTTCATCTTCTTTAATATCAAAATAAATTTTTCCTTCTATGATAGTCTTTTCAACTTTCGCATAAATAGACATAGGATGATCATTCCACAATACAACATCGGCATCTTTTCCAACTTTTATACTTCCAACTCTGTGATCTATGTGAAGAAGTTTTGCTGGATTTATAGTAACCATATTCCAAGCTTCTAATTCTGACATACCTCCATATTTTACTGTTTTTGCAGCCTCTTGATTTAATCTCCTTGACATTTCTCTGTCATCAGAGTTAATAGCAACAGTTACACCTGCATTATGCATAATTGCAGCATTGTAAGGAATGGCATCATTAACCTCGTATTTGTAAGCCCACCAATCTGAAAAGGTAGACCCTCCAACACCATGTTCTTTCATTTTATCAGCTACCTTATATCCTTCTAATATGTGTGTGAAGGTGTTTACATTAAAGTTAAATTTTTCAGCAACTTTCATTAACATATTAATTTCACTTTGAACATATGAATGACAGGAGATATAGCGTTCTTTATTTAAAATTTCTGCTATCGTTTCCATTTCTAAATCTTTTCTGTAAGGTTGACCACTTTTTTTTATAAGATCGTATTCTTTTGCTCTTTGAAAATAATCTGTAAAAACTTGTTCAACCCCCATACGAGTTTGAGGAAAACGATAACTTGTATTTGATCTAGATTGTTTGACATTTTCTCCTAAAGCAAATTTTATAAATTTTGGAGAATCTTTATAGATTAAATTTTCTGCATTTTCTCCCCATTTTAATTTAATGATTGCCGAACGCCCTCCAATTGGGTTAGCAGATCCATGGAGAATTTGAATAGAAGTAGTGCCTCCTGAAAGATTTCTATAGATATTAATATCTGTTGGGTCTACAACATCTTCTATGGTTACCTCTGCTGTAGAGTTATGCCCACCTTCATTTATGGCTGACGCTGCTATATGTGAGTGCTCATCAACTATACCTGCAGTAAGATGCTTGCCTTTTCCGTCAATGATAAGAGCATTAGCATATTTTAAATTACTCCCTATTTGAATAATTTTACCGTTTTTAAGAAGAACATCTGTATTCGTAAGAATTCCATCTGATTCACTAGTCCAAACGGTTGTGTTTTTAATCAGAATAGTCTGTTGTTTTGGTTGTGTAAAGTTTCCATATCCAATATTTGGATAGGACACGGGGTGAAGTACAATACTATGGTTCTTATTGGTTTTAATTTTTTTCTTGTTCTCTTTTTCTTTATCAATTCTTAAAGCAGTCCATGAAGTTTGATTTCCTGAACTATCAAAGGCAGTTCCATTCATTTTGTCAGAACTGTTTGATACTTTTCCTAATATTCTGGTGTAAGTACCAATGTTGTTGATAGTGATAGAAATCCAATTATTTTTAAAAGCAAATGTTGATTTTATTTTTTCATTTCCTATCATTAATTTTCCCTTTTGATTTGCACCTTTTCCTGAGATTGATAGATTGTATTCTTGATTGTTCACTCTTAAAACATAGTCTCCAGTAATATCTTTAATATTCATGTCATTGATAATATTCCGGTCACCTTGAACCCAGTTTTCATGAATTGTTGTTTTGGAATCGAAAACATCACCCGAGGTGATTATGAAATTAGCATAGCTACCAATATTTAAATTTCCAATTTTATCATTACCAAGTATTTCAGCAGGAATTGAGGTTAAGGCCGCTAGCGCATTTTTCTTATTAAAACCATATTTTATGGCTTTTCTGAGGTTTTTATGAAAAGTACTTACAGATTTTAATTTATGAGTAGTTAGAGCAAAAGTAATTCCATGATTAGACAATACATTTAAGTTTGATGGTTCTTGATTCCACTTTCGCATTTCACCAAGGTCTATATGTTGAGCTAGGAGAGGATCAGCTACATCATACGCTACCCTGAAGTTAATTGGAATGATAAACTTTGCATTGGTGTTTTTTATATCTTGAATCCTTTCAAACTCGTCTCCTGAACCTACAATGGTATATTGAATACCAAATTCGTCTCCAACTTTATCTGCTCTTACAGCATCAATATGATTCCCTGTTTCAAAGATTTGAGTTTCATTTTTATGCTTGTTAAGCGCTTGTAAGGATAAATCTTTATTCTTCATCTTACCATTTTCATACCAATTGGCATCAAGATAAGTTTGTCGAAGTAGAGCCATAGCTCCCATTCTAGATGTTGGATATGCTTGTCGGGATTTTACACTCTTAGTGAATGAAAGATACTGACCAGAATTATCATCTAAAATTCTGTAAGCATCATTAGAATGAGGATTAAGAGATACAAGTAAACCACTTCCTCTCATAATTCCATCTTGTAAATGTGTATTTACGACTCCAAATCCTGCTTTTAGGTACTCTTTGGATTTTTTTGAATCAAACTTAAAGAACGAGTATGAAGATGTTTCTGGTCTAATATGATCATTCCAATAATAACCTTTTCTTTCTGCATCATATTGAGGTCTTCTTCCTCTAGAAAAATTTCTTTTCGGTTTTTTAATTCCGAAATCAGAGTAAATGTCAATAAATGAAGGATATATGGTTTTTCCGTTCAGATCTATTGAATTCGTTCCTTCGGGAATTCTTACTGATTTTCCCACAGAAATAACTTTTCCATCCTTAATTAGCAGTGTTCCTTTTTTAATAACATTTTTTGAATTGACATAAATGGTAGCATTTTTAAATGCAACCATAGTGTTTTTTGATGTTTTTACACTTGTATTTACAGGAAAGTACTCTTGAGCATTTACTGATAACACTGAAAAAAGAATTAGTATGATAAATAGTTTTCTCATCTCATAAATATTTGATTATATAAATCTATTGAGAAGTAAATAGTTATTAAATTATTGATGAAGTTTTTAACAAAACTTTATGAGCAAATAAGTTAAAATAGTTGGCAATTTGAAAAACTATTTAATCTTGTTTTGTAGAAAGGCTTTTATAATGGCTAATTAATAAATCCACCACATAATTATACGATTTAATACCTTCAACTTGATTGTTTGATTTTAAATAGGCATTGTATCCTTTTTTAACAATGGGTTCAAAAGGGTTTTTATAAGAATTCCAGAAATCTGATGAAGATTTAAAGTCAATCAAAATTCCCTTATTTAGGGTTTTATATAAGGTGTCAAAAATCTCGTTATCTCTTTTGTATAATTCAAATATGACATATCTGGTGGCCATTCTATATGCTGAATATTTGAAATATAAATCCTCGGTATGTAAAGCAGCTAAAAAACCAATAAAATTGGCTTCATTCTCTGCAGCAAAACCAATTTGATGGGCCATTTCGTGAGTTGTAGTTGTTGGTAAAATAGTTTTTGGGATCATGCTGTTCACATGCGCTTCTCCAGTAAAAGGATTTAGATAACCTGAAGTACCATTATAGGATTGAAAAATACTTATTAGAGAATTTTTAGCTCTTCCATATTTGTAAGTAAATAAAGAATTAGTATTGGCTAATTTTTTATATCCTTTTTTAGCTAGAAAATAAATATCTTTATTTGAATAAGGTACGATTACTCTCGTTGAATCTGATTTTGTGATTGCTAAATGAGATTGATTTAATTTAGTAATAAAAAACTTTGTGAGGTTTACCAATTCTTCATTGCTGTAAGAAGTAGTCTCAAACTTTAAATTTTTATACAAAGGTTCTCTGTAATAATTTAACCCCCATAAAGTGTGAAATAAGAAGTAAATTATTGAAATAAATGAAGTAACCTTTAAAACCTTAGAAACGATATCTGAGAAACGTGTTGAAATTAGTTTGTAGATCAAATAAATTAGATAAAAACTAAAAAATATGATAATAAGATCTCCAAAAGAAAAGGGCAACCATCCAAAACAAATCCTTAAAATAGAACTGATATAGGGATATATTCCCCTAGAATAGTAGGTCTCAACAAAAGAGGGATTATTTTCAATCCATTTCATTAACAACATTTGAACTCCTAAAAAAAGAGTCAAATAAATATTTCTTTTTTTTATCATTATTATCGTAAAAGTACAGAAAGAATTGTAGAACTTTATACTTTGTTAACAGGATAATAACAATTTGGTTAACAAATCTTGTGTAAAAATAAAAAGCAATTTTAGAAACGGCATCTGCTAGTAAAAATATACATTTGTTATCATGGAGAAAACACAATCATTTAGCGGTAGAAAAGTAGATAAATCTAAAATCATTAGTCTAGAAAAAGGTAAAGTTCCACCCCAAGCTGTTGATTTGGAAGAGGCTGTATTAGGAGCAATGATGATCGATAAAAAAGGAATAGATGATGTAATTGATATCTTACATCCAGATGCTTTTTACGAATTAAAACATCAAGAAATATACAGTGTCATTTACGATCTTTTCCAAGAATCAAAACCAATAGATTTATTGACGGTTTCAAATGCACTCAGGAAAAATGCAAAACTTGATTTAGTGGGTGGTGATTTTCATTTAATTAGACTTACTCAAAAAGTAGCATCATCTGCACATATTGAATTTCACGCGAGGATAATTCTTCAAAAATACATTCAACGTAGGTTAATAAGCATATCAAGCGATATTATTGAGAATGCCTATGACGAAACAACAGATGTATTTGATTTATTAGATAATGCAGAAGCAAAGTTATTTGAAGTCACTCAAGGAAATCTTAAGAAAAGTTCTGAGGGAGCCAGTGATCTTGTAAAACAAGCTTTAACCAAAATTCAAGAAATTTCTAATAAAGAAGGAATGAGTGGTTTGGCTACTGGTTTTACAAAATTAGATGCAATAACTTCTGGATGGCAACCTTCAGATTTAATCATTATTGCAGCACGACCAGGTATGGGAAAAACTGCTTTTGTAATTTCTATGGCAAAAAATATGGCGATTGATTTTAATCATGCTGTTGCTGTTTTTTCTTTAGAAATGTCCTCTGTTCAACTCATTACAAGAATGATATCCTCAGAAACTGGACTAACGTCTGAGAAACTTCGTAAAGGGAATTTAGAACCTCACGAATGGGAGCAATTGAATGTGAAGGTAAAACGACTATCTGACGCTCCTATTTTTATAGATGACACCCCATCACTATCAATTTTTGATTTACGGGCAAAAGCAAGAAGATTAGTTTCTCAACATAATGTAAAGATTATAGTTATTGATTATTTACAATTGATGACAGCTGGAAATAATAACAAATCAGGAGGAAATCGAGAACAAGAAATTTCTATGATTTCTAGAAATTTAAAAGCTTTAGCCAAAGAATTAGAAGTTCCTGTAATAGCACTTTCTCAATTGTCTAGGGCCGTTGAGACTAGAGGTGGAAGTAAAAGGCCGTTATTATCTGATTTACGTGAATCTGGAGCAATAGAACAAGATGCTGATATAGTTTCCTTTATTTTTAGACCAGAATACTATGGGATGACTGAATGGGATGATGATGAACATACTCCTTGTGAAGGTCAGGGTGAATTTATTATTGCAAAACACAGAAATGGAGGATTAGATAATATTCGCTTAAAATTTACAGGACATTTAGCAAAATTTTCAGATTTAGAGGAAGGTTTTAGTAGTGAATTTCATTCTAGCATGAATACAGATTTTACTGAAGATGTTTATCCTGATGCTCGAATTGAGCCCAAAGATGCCTTTGAAATAGATGAAGACGATGTTCCTTTTTAAATCTTACATGAAATAAAATTTCTTATTAATTTAATCGTATTCATATGAAGCGAATTTTTTTACTAGTAACTTTCTGTTTTATCAATTTATCACTGATTTCTCAAGAAGTAAAAACTCCTTTTCAATCTTTGGATGTTTTTTCTTTAGAATGGGTTTCTGATCCTCAAATTTCTCCAGACGCCTCCCAAATTGTTTACAAAAGAAATGGTTTTGATATCATGCAAGATAAATCAAAAGGAAATTTATGGATTCTCAATGTTGATGGTTCTTTCCATAGGAAATTAACTTCAAGGGAAGCTAATGAATCTAATGCAAGATGGTCACCTGACGGTAAGCGTATAGCTTTTATTAGTAGTACAGATGAAGGTTCAGAGTTATATATGTATTGGGTTTCGACTGGGCAAATTGCAAAGCTATCCCAACTAGAAATGTCTCCACGTAACTTAACTTGGTCACCCGATGGAAATCATTTAGCCTTTACTATGTTTAAGTCTCAAAATTCTCCAGTAATTATTAAAATGCCCAAAAAGCCCAAAGGTGCAAACTGGGCTAAACCTGCAAGAATTACCGATAGATTAAAGCATGAAGCAGATGGTAGAGGCTACATGAAGCCTGGATTTTCTCATATTTATACGATCCCTGCACAAGGAGGCACAGCAAGACAATTGACTACAGGTAATTTTAATCATTCGGGTAGTTTATCTTTTTCTACAGATAGTAACTTGATCTATTTTTCTGCAAACCGTAATAATAACTGGGAATATGATTTTAGAAATAGTGAAATTTATAGTGTAGATATGTATTCAAAAAAAATCAAACAATTAACCTATCAAAATGGTCCTGATTTTTCTCCTAAAGTATCTCCAGAGGGTAAAAAAATTGCTTTTTTAGGCTACAAGGATAAATTACAGACCCATCAAAATATGGTATTATACCTCATGAATACTGATGGTAAGAATAGAAAAGTTATTTCTGAAAAATTTGACAATAGTATTTCAAATATATCATGGGATAATGAAGGGAAAGGTTTGTATTGTACTTATGATGAAAAAGGTAATTCTAAGATAGCCTACATAACTTTAAATGGAAAAATATCCAAACTTGCTAATAATTTAGGAGGTACAACTATAGGAAGACCCTATGCTTCAGGTTCTTACTCTGCAGCGAACGATGGAACCATAGCATATACTTACACAAGACCAGAACATCCCTCTGAACTTGCCATCACAAATAATAATAAATCATCAAAACTAATCACGAATTTAAACGAAGATATTTTTACTCATAGGGTACTTGGAGAAACAGAAGAGGTCTGGTATACATCTACTTATGATGGAAGGAAAATCCAAGGATGGATAGTGAAACCACCTTCATACGATTCCTCCAAAAAATATCCATTATTAGTTGAAAATCATGGAGGACCAATTTTAAATTATGGAGATCGTTTTTCAGCTGAAATTCAATTATATGCTGCTGATGGATATGTGGTATTTTATCCTAACCCTAGAGGAAGTACTAGTTATGGAGAAGAATTCGCAAATTTACTTTTCAATAATTATCCTGGACAAGATTATAACGATGTTATGGATGGAGTAGATTACTTGATAGAAAAAGGGCTAGTGGATTCAGAAAAATTATTTGTAACCGGGGGAAGTGCAGGAGGTATTATGACTGCTTGGATGATAGGTAAAAACAAACGTTTCAAAGCTGCAGTTGTTGTCAAGCCTGTTGTGAATTGGATCAGCAAAACTCTTGTTGCTGACAACTATTTTGGGTATGCAAATTCTAGATATCCTGGACAGCCTTGGGAAAATTTTGATACATATTGGAAGTTTTCACCTCTATCGTTGGTAGGTAATATTGAAACTCCAACCATGGTTATGGTAGGCATGAATGATTTGAGAACGCCTCCAAGTGAGGCAAAACAATTGTACCATGCCTTAAAACTAAGAAAAATTGAAACTGTATTAGTTGAAATTCCTGAGGCATCTCATGGTATTGCAAAAAAGCCAAGTAATCTTATTAGCAAAGTAGCACACACTTTAGCATGGTTAAAAAAATATAACTTTTAATAGCATCAACAGAATATCATATTGAAAAATCTTGCTTTAGCTTTCCTTTTTTTATTAGTGTCAAATTCTATTTGGGCCTCTTTTATTTACATTCCAATGAACGATGAGACGCAAAACAATCATCTTAAAGCTTATGGTATAGTTTATTTTGCCCTAGAGTCAGGATTAAAATCTAAATGGTTACTAAATTATGATGGAGGTGCTTTTCTAATTGAAAATACGACTTTAATTGAAAATGAATGTAAAATTCGTGGGGTTTCCTTCCAAGTAATCTCGGATACTGAAGCGGCAATGATTTTACAAAATATTTCTTCACCTTCAAAAAATCAAGAAGCGGTACCTCTAGAAAAAGCTCCAAAAATTGCAGTATATTCTCCTAAAGATAAATTACCTTGGGATGATGCTGTTACCATGGTGCTAACTTATGCTGAAATTCCATTTGATGTAATTTATGATGAAGAGGTCTTGAATGATGAGTTATTATTATATGAATGGGTACATCTCCATCATGAGGATTTTACAGGTCAATATGGGCGATTTTATGGGGCTTTTAGAACAGCTCCTTGGTATGTAGATGGAAAATTAAGAGCAGAAAAATCTGCAAAAAGATTAGGGTTTAATAAGGTATCTCAGCTTAAATTAGCTGTGGGTCTCAAATTAAGAGATTATGTAATGGGAGGTGGGTTTATGTTTGCTATGTGTTCAGCAACAGATAGTTTTGATATAGCTCTAGCTGCAGAAGGGGTTGATATTTTAGAATCTATGTTTGATGGAGATCCATCGGAAGCAAATTATCAATCTAAAATTAATTTTGATAATACCTTTGCATTTAAAGATTTTAGTTTGGTTAGAAACCCAATAACATATGAGTTTTCTTCAATAGATATGACTCGGAAACGGTCTATACCAAAAACATCAGATTATTTTTCATTGATTGAGTTTTCAGCAAAATGGGATCCAGTTCCCACAATGCTAACTCAAAATCATACACAATTGGTTAAAGGTTTCATGGGACAAACTACTTCTTTTGACAGAGCAACCATCAAATCAAATGTTTTGATAATGGGAGAGAATAGAATAAATAGAGAAGCTAGATATATTCATGGGACTAGGGGAAAAGGAATGTTTACCTTTTATGGCGGTCACGATCCAGAGGATTATACCCATAGAGTAGGAGATCCTAAAACAGAATTAGATCTTCATCCGTCTTCACCAGGCTATCGCTTAATTCTAAACAATGTCTTATTTCCAGCAGCAAAAAAGAAAAAGAAAAAGACATAGTTAATAACCTTGTTAATTATGTCTTGAAATAACCCTTGTCAATTATATTTAAAAAATTACTTTTGTTAAACAAACATTTATTAATGGCTACTACACAAGAATTACAAGATTTTACACAACAAGTTAGGAGAGATATTTTAAGAATGGTTCATGCTGTAAATTCAGGCCATCCCGGTGGATCATTGGGTTGTGCAGAATTTTTTACCGTTCTCTATCAAGAGGTGTTAGAGTATTCAACAGATTTTAAGATGGATGGAGCGAATGAAAATCTTTTTTTCTTATCTAATGGTCATATTTCTCCTGTTTATTACAGTGTTTTAGCTCGAAGCGGTTTTTTCCCTGTTAAAGAATTAGCTACTTTTAGAAAAATGGATACTCGATTGCAAGGTCATCCAACTACTCACGAAGGTTTACCAGGAATTCGAGTTGCCTCTGGTTCTTTAGGTCAAGGAATGTCTGTAGCTCTTGGTGCTGCAGAGGCAAAAAAATTAAATAACGATAAAAAAATTATTTATTCTCTTCATGGTGATGGAGAGCTTCAAGAAGGTCAAATTTGGGAAGCTGCTATGTACGCTTCTGCTAAAAAAATAGACAATATAATCTCCACAATAGACCTTAACGGTAAACAAATCGACGGGGCTACTGATGATGTTTTACCTATGGGAAGTATAAAAGCAAAATTTGAAGCTTTTGGTTGGGAGGTATTAGAGGTGAAAAAAGGTAATGATATAGAAGCTATTATTTCTGGATTAAATGAGGCAAAACTAAAAACTGGAAAAGGTAAGCCAGTTTGTATTTTATTGCACACAGAAATGGGTAATGGTGTTGATTTCATGATGCATACTCACGCTTGGCACGGAAAAGCACCAAATGATGATCAATTAGCAAATGCGTTGGAGCAAAATCCGGAAACTCTTGGTGATTATTAAATAATAGTTATCGATTAAATACAAATACCTATCGTTCTCGATAGGTTTTTTTATTCGATTATATTTTAAGTTTTTATTTAGAGTTCAAATTAAGTAAAAAACTATCTTTACGAATGTAGTTTAAACTTTATAGAATGCGTATAGGAATTGTTTGTTATCCAACCTTCGGTGGGAGTGGTGTTCTAGCCACAGAGTTAGGAATGGCACTTGCAGATAAAGGCCATGAGGTTCATTTTGTAACCTACAATCAACCTGTTCGTCTCGATTTTATTTCACATGATTTACATTTTCATGAAGTATTAATTGAAGAATATCCACTTTTTCAATATCAACCCTACGAATTAGCATTATCCACCAAATTAGTAGAGGTAGTATCTAAACATAATTTAGAAATTCTTCATGTTCATTATGCAATCCCTCACGCATACGCTGCATACATGGCAAAAATGATGCTTAAAGAAAAGGGTATAGACATCAAAGTAGTTACCACTTTACACGGAACAGATATTACTTTAGTAGGAAGTCACCCAACATATAAAACAGCTGTAGAATTCAGTATTAATAATTCTGATGTTGTAACCTCAGTTTCTGAAAGTTTAAGGCAAGACACCTTAAGACTTTTTAAAATTACAAATGAAATTAAAGTAGTTCATAACTTTATTGATACTGATAAATATGATCGTGAATCACTTAATGAATGTCAAAGAATTGCAGTGGCAAAGCCAGATGAACGTATTTTGACTCATATTTCAAATTTTAGACCTGTAAAAAGGATAGAAGATGTTATAAAAATATTCCATACCGTTAGAAAAGACATTTCATCAAAACTTTTAATGGTGGGTGAGGGGCCTGAAAAAAGAAAAGCAGAATTGTTGGTAAAAAACCTAGGCATCTCTGATCATGTGATTTTCTTAGGAAATAGCAATGAAATAGCAAAGATATTATGTTACACAGATGTCTTTTTATTACCTTCAGAAAATGAAAGTTTTGGTTTATCTGCATTAGAAGCTATGGCAGCTAAAACAGCTATTATATCTACCAATACCGGTGGGCTTCCAGAGGTTAATGTTGATGGTGTAACTGGATATTTGAGTAACTTAGGAGATGTTGAAGATATGGCAAGAAATGCTCTGAGTATTTTAAAAGATGACTCAACTTTGTCACGTTTTAAAGCAAATGCTAAAGAACACACAAAACAATTTTCATTAGAAAATATTTTACCTATTTACGAAAATATTTATAGTTCTGTTTTAGAAAAAGTTCTCTAAGAATTATAATAATGAATGCTTTCCTTAAGTAGTTCATTACTTATTTCACAATCGAGTTTAAAATCCTCAAAATCTTTCAACAGTACAAAATTTACACGACCATTGCTATTTTTTTTATCGTGTTTTAAGAAGTTAAAAATACCAACAAAGTCCTCTTCTAGTATACATACTTTATCATATAGACTGTCTATTAAGGTTTTAACACTCTTCATTTTTTCATGTGATAGGTTTAAAACTTTATGAGACAAGTAGGTTTCACATACCATACCAATAGCTATGGCCTCTCCATGACTCAACCTTGTTTTATTTTCAGATTCTAAGAAGTAAGATTCAATTGCGTGTCCTAAAGTATGGCCAAAATTCAAAACTTTTCGTAATCCATTTTCTTTAGGATCGCTTAAAACTATTTCGTTTTTAATTGCTATAGATTTGTGAATCAGATAATCAATATTTGAATCCTCAATTTTTTTTATAGAATCTAGTAAATTAATGTCGTATGTTAGACTGTATTTGATAATTTCAGCAATTCCAGAACGCATTTCTCTTTCCTCTAATGTAGTTAAATAGCTTTTATCTATAATTACAATTTGAGGATTTACAAATAAACCTATTTGATTTTTTAAACTTCCTAAATCTACACCAGTTTTTCCACCTACTGATGCATCTACCATACTTAACAGGGTTGTAGGAATATTTACAAAATCAATACCTCTTTTGAAGGTAGAAGCAACAAAACCTCCTAAGTCTGTGATTACACCGCCACCCAAAGTTATCAATACACTATTTCTATCAGCATTTAGTTCAGTTAGAGCATTCCAAACTCCATCACAAGTGTCTAAATTTTTATGAATTTCTCCAGATTCAATTTCAATAACTTCTATTCTTTTATTGGTCTCTAGTGTTTCAATAAATATAGGGTAACAATGTTCTAAGGTATTCTCATCAACTAAAATAAAAATTGAAGAATAATCTTTATTTAGGAGTAGAGTGTTCAATTCCTCATATCCTTTATTCTTAAAATGAACATAATAAGTTGCAGCTTTTATGGATTTCATACTCTTATAGATTTCAACTACAAATAAACTACAAAATATTGAATAATTTAAGTAAGCTGATTATCTTTGTTTGTATATATTTTTAATTAATGAAACTCTTTAATAATACCAAAATTGCTTTTTCATTAAAGTCAGATTCAGAATTAGAAAGAGCCTTCTTTCTATTTAAATTAATACAGAGTGAACCTATGGTTAAAATTGGTACAGCCGTTACTAATTTTGCATTAAAGGCTCATTTACCTGTTGAAGGACTTATTCGATCTACAGTTTTTGATCACTTTTGTGGAGGTGTAACAGAAGAGGATTGTATTTCTAATATTGAAAAAATGCATGGTAATGGTGTATACTCAGTTTTAGATTATTCTGTTGAGGGGAAAGAAACTGAAGAACAATTCGATATTGTTAAAGCCAAAACTTTAAAAAATATAGAATTTGCAAAGAAAAAAGATGCAATTCCATTTGTGGTTTTTAAACCAACAGGCGTTGGTCGCTTTTATTTGTATCAAAAAATAACAGAAAAAAAACCACTTTCCAATGATGAAAAAAGTGAATGGCTAGCTGTTATGAATCGCTATTACGAAATATGTGATAAAGCAATCAAATATGATGTTCCTATATTAATTGATGCTGAAGAGAGTTGGATGCAAGATGCCGCAGATGAATTAGTTGAGGGTTTAATGGAAAAGTACAATATAGATAAAGCTATTATTTTTAATACTTTACAGATGTATCGCCATGATAGGATGAAGTATTTGAAAGAATTACATCAAAAAGCTTTGAAGGGTAATTATCATGTAGGCTTAAAAATTGTTCGTGGAGCTTACATGGAAAAAGAAAGAGAAAGAGCCAAAGAAAAAAATTATCCTTCTCCAATATGTGTTGATAAAAATGCAACAGATGAAAATTTTAACGAAGCCATAAAATTTATGATGAAACATGATAAATTGGCACTTTTTGCTGGAACACACAATGAAGAAAGTTCTTATTTATTACTTAATTTGGCAGATAAGTATAAAATTAAACCCTCAGATAAACGATTATGGTTTGGTCAATTATATGGTATGAGTGATCATATCAGCTTTAATTTGGCCAAAGAAGGATATAATACTGCTAAATATGTTCCTTTTGGACCTGTCAGAGACGTAATGCCTTATTTAATTAGAAGAGCTGAAGAAAATACCTCAGTTGCAGGGCAAACAAATAGAGAGTTGACTCTAATTAAAGAGGAAAGAGTAAGAAGAAAATTAGAATGAATAGTGTAGAAGAAATAAAAGAACTCCTTCAAAAAAATAAAAAACGCTTAGATACAGAACTTCAACAAAGTAAAGAAGCTGTAATTTTAATAAAAAAATCTATGCATACTACTTTGTCTGAAGTAGAAAAAGAGAAAGTTAAAATTCAGTTATTAGATATCTGTAAAGCTATACCTGCTTTTACAGTATTTATGTTGCCTGGTGGCGCCCTATTATTACCTATGTTAATTAAATTAATTCCTGATATTCTACCAACAGCTTTTAGAGATGATGAAGAGTTAAAAAATTAATACTAATTTATCTGATCTCTTAAAAGTAAAACATTATTTTTGCAACTTCAAAAAAGTAAGCATGCAATCAATTAGGAATATTGCCATCATTGCACACGTAGATCATGGTAAGACTACATTAGTAGATAAAATCATAGATCAAGCAAAAATCTTGGATGATCGTAAAGAGCGTAAAGATTTATTGTTAGATAACAATGACTTAGAAAGAGAACGTGGAATAACCATACTATCAAAAAACGTATCCGTCAATTATAAAGGGGTTAAAATTAATGTAATTGATACTCCTGGTCACGCTGACTTTGGGGGTGAAGTTGAACGTGTATTAAAAATGGCTGATGGTGTTTTATTATTGGTTGACGCCTTCGAAGGACCGATGCCACAAACACGATTTGTTCTAGGTAAGGCTTTAGAACTCGGTTTAACACCAATTGTAGTTGTAAATAAGGTAGATAAAGAAAATTGTACTCCAGACTTAGTTCATGAGAAAGTCTTTGATTTGATGTTTGCACTAGAGGCTTCAGAGGAACAATTAGATTTTACAACAATTTATGGCTCGGCAAAAAATGGTTGGATGAGTACTGATTGGCAAGACCCTAAAGACAATATATTAGATTTACTCGATGCTGTAATTGAATCGATTCCTGAGGCACCATTCCGAGTTGGATCTCCTCAAATGCAGATAACATCATTGGATTTTTCTTCATTTACCGGAAGAATAGCAATAGGTAGAGTTTTTAGAGGTGAATTGGAAGATAACAAGGATTATATGTTATGCAAGCGTGACGGTTCTACGAAAAAAGTTAGAATTAAAGAATTACACGTTTTTGAAGGTATGGGAAAAGCCAAAACTTCTAAAGTAAGAAGTGGTGATATATGTGCTATTACTGGAGTTGAAGGATTTGAAATCGGTGATACCATTGCAGACATTGATAACCCTGAAGCATTACCTAGAATTGAAGTAGATCAACCTACTATGAGTATGTTATTTACGATTAATAACTCTCCTTTTTTTGGTAAAGAAGGGAAGTTTGTGACTTCTCGTCACTTACGTGATCGTTTGTTCAAAGAGATGGAAAAGAATTTGGCGCTTAGAGTAGATACAACAGATTCAGAAGATAAATTTAATGTCTTTGGTCGTGGTGTATTGCATTTATCTGTTTTAATTGAAACCATGCGAAGAGAAGGGTATGAATTACAGGTTGGAAGACCTCAAGTAATAATTAAAGATATCGATGGAGTAAAATCAGAACCTTATGAAACGTTATCAATAGATGTACCAGAGGAAGTTGCTTCCAAAGCTATAAATTTAGTTTCGTTACGAAAAGGAGATCTTTTAGTTATGGAACCCAAAGGAGATTTACAACATCTAGAGTTTTCAATACCCTCCAGAGGGCTAATAGGACTTCGTAATAAGATATTAACTGCAACAGCAGGAACAGCAATCATAAATCATAGATTTTCTGAATATGGCCCTTTTAAAGGGGAGTTTTCAGAGGATATCAAAGGGGCTATTGTGTCTTCAGCTGCAGGAAAAGCTACTGCCTATGCAATAGATAGGCTTCAGGATAGAGGACGGTTTTTTATAGAACCAAATCAAGACATATATATTGGACAAGTAGTTGGTGAAAATAGTAAAGACACCGATATGGGTGTCAATCTTATTAAGGGTAAAAAATTAACTAATGTACGTTCATCTGGAAACGATGATAGTGTTAAGATTGCTCCAAAGATAGATTTTTCACTTGAAGAATGTATGGAATATATTAAAGTTGATGAATATCTTGAAGTTACGCCAGAAAGTTTAAGAATGAGAAAGATTTCATTCAGACCCTAAGTTAATTTATGCAAATAATTTTTTATTAAAACTCAAGTGACGCTTGAGTTTTTTTTTGTGAGTATTATCTTAAATAGTTATTTGAAATAAGCTAACTGTTGCATTCTGGTAGTGTGAGGGTAAATTTGATGTTTCTTTTAACTTTGATAAGCCTAAAAAGTCAAATCCACATTTCTTGTAGTGAGATATAAGTCCAATATTCTCACCAACAGTATCCATTCTTATGAATTTTTTATTTCTCTTATGCGCGTATTTGATTGCCCATTTTACGATATTTTTCACCAAATTTCTTCCTCTAAAAATAGGATTGGTAGTGATTCTATGAATATAAATTGATGGATCTATATTCTTATCACCCCATATTTGAGGATCAGATTCTGTGGTTGCCCATATACAAGCAATCTGATCATCAATAATAAGTTTCCATTGTCTATTTTCACTAATCTCTTTCTCAATAAGCTTCCTTTCAAAATTTGGCCAAGGAACCATAGATTTTTCATTTTGAAAGTTAGTAGCTATTTTATAAAGTTCAAATATGGTACTGATATCTTGAACTTGACTATTACAAATCTTCATCTTGTAGTTTCGTATTAAAACAATTTGAAATTATTATTTTGTGGTATTATTATTCTTTTTTATTAGTTTTTTTAATGAACTAAAATTATCGATTATTAAATTAGCATGATCTAAATTTTGGTCAGCTGAAAAAGGGTTTCTATAGCCAACAGTAAATATTCCTGCATCATTGGCTGCTTTAATACCATTGTCTGAATCTTCAATTACAATGCAATATTCTTTTGACACCCCCCCAAGAATAGCTGCCTTTTCAAAAATTTCAGGATGAGGTTTTGACGCAATTAAATCAGCACCACTAATTTTAGCTGTAAAATATTGATTTAAATCAAATCTAGAAAAAACACGATTAATATTAACCATAGCAGATGATGAGGCCAAAACCAGCGTGATATCATTCTGATAAAGAAATTGAATGAATTCTTTTACTCCACTAACCAAAGATAATGTTGGATCATTTTCAAAAAAATTGACATAACGTTTTCTTTTTTGGAGCACTAAAGCTTCAGGAAGTTCATCAAGATTAAAATGATATACCAATTTTTCAAATGCATTTATAGTAGATGAACCTGTTAGCGTCTTGTAGAGTTTTTCAGAAACATTAACATCTAGACTTTCAAAAGTCTCATAATAGGCTTTTTTGTGAATTTCCTCAGAATCTATAATTACACCATCCATATCAAAAATAACACATTGTAATTTTTTTGGAAACTTCATTTAATGTAAAAATTTAGAGTTTAATTTTTTAGTTGGAATCATACATTGTTCTTTTCTACCAAACCATCGATACCTATTTCTAGCAATAAAATCATAAAAAAAGTCATTAAAGAAAAGTGGAAAGACTTTGAGTATTTGAAACAGTTTCCAAAAACCTTGAAATTCATTAGCAATATTTAAAGCTGCTTCAGACTTAATAAAATAATTTTCTCCAGGGATATATAATATGATTGAATCAATTTTAGCGCTATCGATGCCTAATTCATTAATAATATTCTTACCAATATTTGATTGAAGCGCAGTAAATAAAAAGATGTCTTTTTTATCATGCTTAATTATTTTTAAAACAGCATCATTACACAGGTTACAAACCCCATCAAATAAAATTAGCTTTTTGTTTTTAGGAATGGTATCTAAAGTTTCAAACATATACAGCAAAAATAATGCTTAATAATTTAAAATTAAGTGTAACATATTTATTATAGAAACGTCTTATGTGAGTATTAATATTTACAAGTAAATAAGAATTTGTTTTAACATAAAATTAGTAGCTGTAATAATGCCTATTAGCTACTTTTATCAAATAAATAACAACGTAAATGATTCGTATTAAGAACCTCCATAAGTCATATCCAATAGGTAAAGATTCTCTTCATGTATTGAAAGGAATTGACCTTCACATCAAAGAAGGTGAGTTTGTTTCAATAATGGGTTCATCAGGTTCTGGTAAATCAACCTTATTAAATATTGTTGGTTTATTAGATGAACACGATGAAGGAGAATATTTTTTAAATGGTCAGGAAATTAAAAACTTAAATGAAAAAAAAGGAGCTGTTCTTAGAAATAAATTTTTAGGATTTGTTTTTCAATCCTTTAATCTAATCTCTTACAAGACTGCTTTAGAAAATGTATCACTACCGTTGTATTATAAAGGAGTCTCAAGAAAAGAACGTCAAAAAATAGCACTAGATTATTTAGACAAAGTGGGTCTTAAAGATTGGGCTTCTCATTTACCAAATGAATTGTCTGGTGGTCAAAAACAGCGTGTAGCTATTGCAAGGGCACTAGTAACTCAACCCAAGGTTGTATTAGCAGACGAGCCTACAGGTGCACTAGATTCTACAACAACTGATTCTGTCATGGATTTATTGAAAGATATTAATAATGAAGGAATGACAGTTTTTGTGATTACTCATGAGGAGGAAGTAGCAAATCAAACTAAAAGAATTGTTCGTTTAAAAGACGGTGTGATTACTAGTGATAAAAATAACGTACAAAGAAAACCAGTTAAAACTATTTAACCATGTTCGATTTAGATCGTTGGAGAGAAATCTTTCAAAGTATAAATAAAAACAAGTTACGTTCTGTGATGTCTGGTTTCACAGTTGCTTTTGCGATTTTATTGTTTACGCTATTATTTGGTGTAGTTAGTGGTCTAAAAAATACATTTGAAGACGCATTTGTTGACGACGCAGTAAATTCGATGATTGTCCGTGTATGGAAAACTACAAAACCTTATAAGGGTCTACAATCGGGTAGAAGAATTCAATTGAAAAACCCTGATTACAACTATTTAGCTGATAAATATGATTCAAAAATAGATTTAATGACTGCCAGAATTTTCAAAAATTTTAGCATTTCATATGATGATAAACAAGATAATTACAGTGTCACAGCTGTGCACCCTGATCACCAATTCCTAGAAAAAACTATTATTGACGAAGGACGTTATATAAATCAATTAGACATTAATGAGTCTTCTAAGGTCATTGTAATTGGTAGATTAGTTAAAGCTGACTTGTTTGGAGAAAAACCGGCACTAGGCAAGCGTTTAAATGTTGGTGGTATATCCTACAAAGTCATTGGAATATTTTCTGATGATGGTGGAGATAATGAGGAAAGAATAGCTTACATACCTGTTACTACGGCCCAAAAACTTTATGGAAACAATGATTATCTAAATCAAATTAGAATAGGGTATAATCAAGATTTAAATTTAGAAGAAGCTATATCTTTTGGGAATCTTATAGAAAGAGACATGAGAAGTAAACTGGATATTCACCCAGATGATCAAAGCGCCTTATCTGTGAGAAATATGGCTGAAGGTAGAAAAGGAGTAGATGATTTTATGATAGCACTATTTTTTATTGTATTCTTTGTAGGTTCAGGCACTCTTATTGCTGGAATTATTGGTATCAGTAATATTATGATATTTGTTATTAAAGAAAGGACTAAAGAATTTGGTATTAGAAAAGCTTTAGGAGCAAAACCATCTTCTATTGTTGGTATGGTGGTCCAAGAATCCGTTCTAATTACTACTATAGCTGGGTATCTTGGTTTGACATTGGGTACTTATATTTTAAATCTAATCGGAAATAGTTTAGAAAAAGATTATTTTATTAAAGATCCAAGTGTGAGTCAAGGGTTGGTTATAGGTGCTACCTTTGTTTTAATCATTTCAGGATTAATAGCTGCTTTAGTTCCAGCTAAAAAAGCATCAAAAATTAAACCCGTTATAGCTTTAAGAGCAGATTAATATGAAATTTATATTTGATTCAGATACTTGGCAGGAAATTTACGGAGGAATTCGTAAAAATAAAACGAGAACAGTGATTACTATCATTGGTGTTTTATGGGGTATTTTCCTTCTAGTAACCTTACTTGGAGCTTCAAGAGGTTTAGAAAATAATTTTAAGAATATTTTTGGAGATTTTGCAACTAATAGTGTATTTGTATGGTCTCAAAGAACAGAGCTTCCTTTTAAAGGATTTCAAAAAGGAAGAAGAGTTCGTTTAACAACAAATGATGTAGAGATTTTAAAAAGAGAGTACAAAGAAATTAAATTCATTGCACCAAGAAGTCAATCAAATAGCGCCATTACCCGAGGGTTTAAAACCGGAAATTTTAATATTTCGGGAGATTTTCCTGTATTGGACAAAGTTCAAAAAAAGGATTTAGTATATGGGCGTTTTTTAAATGAAAATGATATTAAGTTAAAAGCTAAAGTTTGTGTCATTGAACTAGAGATATACGAACAATTATTTGATAAAAATGAAGATCCAGTTGGTGAAATGGTAACTATTGGAAATATTTCTTACAAGGTGGTTGGAGTTTATAAAAATGGTAATATTTCTTTTGATGGTTCTGCTGCTTATATTCCTTTTACAACCTTTCAACAGGTATTCAATAGAGCCAATAGAATCAGTTGGATGATGATTACAGCAAATGAAGGTGTTGATATTTTGCAAATGGAGCAAGATGTATTATTAACCCTAAAAAATATTCATCGAGTAGATCCAGAGGATAAAAAAGCTTTTGGTAGTGCTAATTTAGCTGTAGAAATTGGAAAAGTTACAGGGTTTTTAACGGGTATGCAGTTCTTGACTTGGTTTGTTGGTATCGCTACTCTTATTGCTGGAGTATTTGCAATTGGAAATATTCTGTTAATTACTGTAAAAGAGCGTACTAAAGAAATTGGAATTAGGCGTGCTATCGGTGCTACACCCATAGAAGTAAGAAGACAAGTAGTTTTAGAATCAATTTTTTTAACCACGGTTGCTGGAATGCTAGGAATTATTTTTGGAGGTTTTGTCTTATTCTTACTAGATACAACTCTGGGAACAGGTCCAGACCCAACATTAATAAATCCTACAGTTAATATTCCAATCATCCTATTTGCATTTTTAATTCTTATAGTGCTTGGAACTTTAATAGGCTTAATACCTGCCTATATGGCTACATTGGTTAAACCCATAGATGCCCTAAGAGATGAATAATAATAAAAAAATATATTAATTAGAGTTTATACATAAATAAAAATGAGTAAAAGAGCAAAAATTATATTGGTAATAGTTTTCATAACATTTGCAGGAGTTCTTGTATGGTTAGGAGCAAAAAATAAAAAAAATATAAAAACTTTTGATACTGAAAAAGCATTCAAAGCTACCATTGTAAAAAAGACCGTTGCAACTGGAAAAGTTATTCCTCTCGAAGAAATTGAGATAAAACCTCAAATTACAGGGATTATAGATAAAATCACCTTGCTTGAGGGGGCTAAAGTAAAAAAAGGAGACTTAATTGCTACGGTAAGGGTTGTGCCAAACGAACAGTCTTTAATAAGCGCAAAAGGAAGAGTTGATAATATTAAATTAAGGGTTAAAAATTTAAAAATCTCTTTTGATCGAAATAAAAAACTTTATGATAAAGGAGTATTATCAGCATCAGCATTTGAACAAATCGAATTGTCTTTTGAACAAGCAAAACAAGATTTAGTGAATGCACAAAATGATTACAAAATTATTAAAAGTGGCTCATCAGGTGTTGGTTTAGCCAATACTGACATTAGAGCTCAAATTTCAGGTACCATACTAGAAATACCCGTTAAAGAAGGAGATCAAGTTATTCAAAGTAATAACTTCAACGCCGGTACTACTATAGCTTCAATAGCTGATATGAGTAAAATGATTTTTGAGGGAAAGGTTGATGAATCTGAAGTTAGTAGGTTAGTTAAAGGTACTGAAATCGAAATATCATTAGGAGCCATAGAAGAAAAAAAGTTTCCAGCTAAACTAAATTTTATTGCTCCAAAAGGTACCGAAGAGGGTGGGGCAGTACAATTTAAAATTAAAGCAAACATAACCTTAGATGATAATTATTTTGTTAGAGCTAACTATAGTGCAAATGCTGATATAATTTTAGAACAACAAGATAGTGTATTAGCTATAAAAGAGGCTTTACTTCGATTTGATAAAAAAACTGAAAAACCATATGTAGAGGTTAAGGTTGGAGATAATGAGTTTGAAAAAAGAGAGCTAGAACTAGGAATCTCTGATGGAGTTAATATTATGGTTAAGTCAGGAATTTCATTTACAGATGAGCTAAAGATATGGAATAAAGCCAACAAAGAATATGAGGCTGACGATGATCCCAGAAGAAAATAATTAATACAATAAATGATATAAAAAAGGGATTTATGATTAAATCCCTTTTTTATTTAATAAAAAATCTATAGCCCAATTCAAATCCAAATATATTATAGCCACTATTTGGTTTTTGTAAATTGAAGTTAGAAACATGGCCTACTGTTGCTCCAAGAAAAAATTCTGATTTACGAATCGAATGAACTATTCCCAATGATAGATTTTCAATAAATGTAAAACCTTTGGCCAATCTCTCAGATTCTAAGCTTATATATCCTGCCCCCAATCCTAAAGTGGCTTCAAAAGAGATGTTTTTTATGAGAGATTTTCTTAGTTGAAAACCCAATTCAAATGCATAAAGTGATAGGTCTCTTTTTTGAGTAAATTTATCACGTAAATATTCAAAATTATCTTCATCATGTGTAATAAATTGTTCATTCAACAATTGATGTTCTGCCTTTTGATATTGAGGTTGTATAATAAGATTTATATCCCAATTTTCTCCTTTTCTCAGTGCATAAAAAAACTGAAATTTATAGACATTGGTCTTGTAGTCATAATCTCTATCAAAAAATAAAATATTATTTTGTTTAGCACTGCTGTAAACGAATCCAATTTTATTCAGTTTAGGTTTTATTTTTTTTCCCTGGCTACAGACAAAAGAATAAGAAAATAGGAATAAAATAAAAATAAATTTATTCAAATTGTTTGGCAATTTTTTCAGCTTTTTTACTTTTAGAATAATCATAGAAGCCCTCACCAGATTTCACACCTAATTTACCAGCTCTAACCATATTAACAAGTAGAGGACATGGTGCATATTTTGGATTTTTAAATCCATCATACATAACTTCCAATATAGATAAACATACATCTAGACCTATAAAATCTGCCAATTGAAGAGGCCCCATTGGATGAGCCATACCTAATTTCATTACGGTATCAATTGCAGTTACCCCAGCTACTCCATTGTAAAGAGTTTCGATAGCCTCATTAATCATAGGTAATAAGATTCTATTAGCTACAAATCCAGGATAATCATTCACTTCAACGGGAATCTTGTTTACTTTATTTGATAAATCAACTATAAATTTTGTTACTTCATTAGAGGTATTATATCCTCTGATGATTTCAACTAATTTCATGATAGGTACTGGATTCATGAAATGCATTCCGATCACTTTGTCTGGTCTTGAAGTTACAGCTGCAATTTGTGTAATCGATATCGATGAGGTGTTGGTGGCCAGAATGGTATCATCAGGGCAAACTTCATCTAATTCTTTGAAGATTTTTAATTTTAATTCTAAATTTTCAGTAGCTGCCTCTATTACTAAGCTTGCATATTGTGTTCCCTCTTTAATTGAAGTAAATGTGGTGATATTGGCCAATGTTCTATCTTTGTCAGTAGGGGTTATTTTATCCTTACTAACCATTCTGTCTAAATTTTTAGATATTACTGCAATGCTTCTATCTAAAGATTTCTGGGAAATATCAATCAATTGTACATTAAAGTTGTATTGAGCAAATGTATGAGCAATTCCATTACCCATAGTTCCTGCACCTATAACAGCTATATTTTTCATGTATTTAGAGTTTTTGTGATTTTTTATTTATGCTTGATTCTAAATTTAGTATGATGTGAACTAAAAACAATCGATAATTCTTTGTGCTAATCTTAGGGCATTTGTTCCTTGTCTCAAGGAAACTATGGGCTTTGTATTGTTTTCGATGGCTAAAGCAAATGATTCTAATTCATCTAAAATAGCATTATTGGGTATTACCTCAGGATTATCAAAATATATTTGTTTTTTTACGCCTTCTGCATTTTGAAGAATCATTGCAAATTCGTCTGGATGTTCGGGCACATCTTTCATTCTCACAATTTCAGATTTTTTTTCTAGAAAGTCTATGGATATGTAGGCATCTTTTTGAAAGAATCTAGATTTCCTCATATTTTTCATAGATATTCTACTGGCAGTCAAATTTGCTACACAACCATTTTCAAATTCTATCCTGGCATTAGCAATGTCTGGAGTTTCAGAAATAACAGTTACACCACTAGCATGAACATTTTTTACAGGAGAATCTATTGTGCTTAAGATGATATCAATATCATGAATCATTAGGTCCAATACAACTGGAACATCAGTTCCTCTTGGGTTAAATTCTGCTAAGCGATGACATTCTATGAACATTGGATCAACAATCATATCTTTAACAGCAGTAAAGGCTGGATTAAAACGTTCTACGTGTCCAACCTGACCCATTACATGTTTCTGACTAGCTAAAGTTCTTATGGCCTCTGCTTCAATAACTGTTTTTGTAATAGGTTTTTCTATGAATATGTGACATCCATTTTCAATAGCTTGTTTAGCACACTCAAAATGTGAAAGGGTAGGAGTTACTATATCTACAACATCAACCTCTTTAATTAAATCTTCAATACTATCAAATGATCGGTAACCAAACTCTTTAGCTACTTTTTGAGAATTTTCTTCTGACGGATCATAAAACCCTACCAAATCATACTTTTTAGATTGTTTTAGTAATTTCAGGTGAATCTTACCTAAATGACCTGCACCTAACACTCCTGCTTTTAACATAAAATACGATTTTTTTGATGTTTAATATAACCATGAACAAAGATACAATTTTATAGGAATTTTAAATCAATTATTCTACTTTTAGACTTCTATTTAAAGATGAAAATTGAAAGATACTTCTAAACATCAAGGGTTAAGAAATCAGCTAGCCAATACCTTAAAAAAGAAAGGAATAACAAATGAAAACGTATTGGCGGCCATAAAAAAAATTCCTAGACATTTATTTATAGACTCTTCTTTTGAAGATCATGCTTATCAGGATAAAGCTTTTCCTATAGCTGCAGAACAAACAATTTCTCAACCTTACACCGTTGCTTTTCAATCTCAGACTTTAGCCATTTGTCCTGGAGATAATGTTTTAGAAATAGGAACAGGTTCTGGTTATCAGACTGCGGTTTTGATAGAGCTAGGAGCTATAGTTTATACTATTGAAAGGCAACATGAGTTATTTAAAAAAACTTCTCTGTTCTTACCTAAGTTGGGCTATAAGCCTAAGAAATTTATTTTTGGTGATGGCTACAAGGGGTTGAAAGATAAAGCTCCTTTCGATAAAATAATTGTAACAGCTGGCGCACCTTTTGTTCCAAAAGCATTATTAGCTCAATTAAAAGTGGGAGGAATATTATTGATTCCTATAGGTGATAAAAAACAAACGATGACTATGTTTTACAGAAAAACTCTTAAAGAATTTGAAAAAAATGAGCTAGGAGATTTTGCTTTTGTTCCAATGCTTCAAAAGAAAGTGTAAATCAAATGAATTATTAAAAACCTTCGTTTAGAATATAAAATGTAATACAATACTTTGAGATTAATTTTCTGAAGCCCTTTTCCAAATAGCAGTTCTTCCAAACACAGAAAACCCAATATAACCTCTAAGTTTTAGTGTATTTTTATCTAATAATTGTATGTAGCATTTATACTCTTTTCCATTTTTTGGGTCCAAAATTTTTCCACCAGACCACTCGTTGCCGTCTTTGTTTAAACCCGTTAAGATATTCATACCCAAGATAGGTGCATTTTTTCTTTTTCCACTACACGCTACACATTTTGCTGAACTTCTCGAAGGGTCCTTTATTGATATAATTTTAGCAAAAGCTTTCGAATCTTTTTCATAAACTTCTATAACAGATTCAACTTTGTTTGTTTCTTCATTAAAAGAATTCCATTTACCAAAAATGTTTTGAGAAAAACTGGGAATTGTCATGCATAAAATGAAAATAAGTAAAAAGTTTTTTTTCATGATTTTAATTGATTCTGTTGTTAAAAATTATGAATTGGTTTAATCAAAGGTTGCATCAAAATTTACATCCCATTTTTCTTGAACACGTAAAACCTGCTCAATAATATCTCGTACACAACCTTCACCGCCTTTTTTATCAGATATGTACTTTGATATGTTTTGAATCTCAGCCACAGCATCATTTGGGCAACAGGAAAGTCCAACAATTTTCATTATTGGATAATCAGGCAAATCATCACCCATATAAAGAATATTCTCCGATTTTAAATTGTATTTATCAGTAAACTCATTGTATTGTTCAATTTTATTATGCGCACCCATATACACATCCTCAATACCTAAATTCTTTAGTCTAATTTTTACTCCTTCATTTTTTCCACCTGTAATAATACAAATTCTTAGTCCAGCCTTAACGGCAGCACGAAGTGCATATCCATCTTTAATATTCATGTGACGAATTAATTCACCATTAGAAAGAATAGTGACAACTCCATTAGTTAAAACACCATCAACATCAAATATCAATGTATTAATTTGTGACAAGTATTGTTTATAGCTCTTTTCCATGATTTTGAATAGATTGTGTAATTTTTAAATAAAGTTCTTGTTGAGTTTCAGATAACAAATTTAAATGATTTTTTATTGTTTCTGCATCACTTCTTCTTGCTGGTCCTGTTTGTGCATCTTTTGGAGTTAATTTTTTTATTTTATCAGATGTTTCAAGAATTAATGGTTTTAATATATCGAATGGCACGTTATGTTCTTCACATAGATCATAGGCAATTGTATACATATGATTTGTAAAATTATTCACAAAAACAGCTGCAACATGAATTTTTTTTCTTTGTAATGAAGAAAGATAATAAACTTCACCTTGTAATAATGATGCTAATTTTTCTAACTTAATAAGATCATGTTTATGCTCAGCCTCCAAGCAAATAGGCATGTTCTTGAAATTTATTTCTTTTTGTTTTGAAAAAGATTGCAGTGGATAAAAAACCCCCTTATTAGAAGTGTTTTTTAGGGCTTTCATTTCTACGCTACCTGAGGTGTGAACAACAAGTGAATTTTTAATTTGAGATGAAATATTAGCTATAGCATCATCTCTAACAGCTATGATAGTTATGTCTGCTTGTTTTATTGATGATAAATCATTTGTAGTTGCAACAGTGTTTTTCAAGAGTACTTCATCTTTTGAATTTCTTGTATAAACTTGTTTTAGATTGATGTTGTCAATCCTTATAAAAGCTTTTATTAAATGTTTAGCAACATTACCACTACCTACAATAACTACTGAAATCATGTTGCGAAGATATTGAAATTATTAATTGTTACGATTGAATTAGCAGGTTAAGAAAGCGATTTATAATTATGTTTCTTTTTAGTGGTTTCTTTTGTAAATTCGTTTTTCATAACAAAACAAAAATGATTAACTCAAAAAAATTAGGTATTAACTCTACATGTGTTCATGTTGGTGAGGTTAAGGATGAACAATTTAAGGGAGCTATTTCGCCTTTGTATATGTCAACCTCGTATGCTTTCGATCAAGTGGATGTAAAAAGATACCCTCGTTATTTTAATACACCCAATCAAGAAGCTTTATGTAGAAAAATTGCAGCTTTAGAACATACTGAGGATGCTCTTATTTTTACTTCGGGAATGGCTGCTATTAGTACAGCACTATTAACTTTTTTGAAAAAAGGGGATCATGTTTTAATTCAACAAGTTATATATGGCGGTACCTATAATTTAATAGCTAAAGAATTTGAAAAATATGGTATAGAATATACGTACACAGATTCTGATAAGTTTGAAGATTTCGAACCTTTACTTAGAACTAATACCAAAATTCTCTATATAGAAACTCCTTCCAATCCTTTGTTGACGATTACTGATATGAAAGCGATATCAGGTTTGGCTAAAAAGAAAGGAATTATTACTATGATTGACAACACATTTGCATCACCAATTAACCAAACTCCTGCAGATTTTGGAATAGATATTGTGATACACTCTGCAACAAAATATATGGGAGGCCATTCAGACATCTCTGCAGGTGTAGTAGCAGCCTCGAAAGAACATATAGAATTAATTTGGGAAACTGGAATAAATCTTGGTGGTAATTTAAGTGATTTTACCGTTTGGATGTTGGAACGAAGTTTGAAAACATTGAACCTGAGGGTAAGAGAGCAAACTAAAAATGCACAAGTTCTAGCAGAATACCTAGAGGCTAATTCATCGATTAAGAAAGTTCATTATCCAGGATTAAAAAGTCATCCAAAACATGAAATAGCAGCTTCTCAAATGCACGGTTTTGGAGCAATGATGTCTTTTGAGTTGAAGGAGGGTATCGATGCCATGGAATTCCAAAATTCACTGCAATTTATTAAACCATCATTAAGTTTAGCTGGCGTAGAAAGTACAATTTTGAGTCCTGCCCAAACTACTCATGCTTTATTAAGTGAGGAAGAAAGACAAAGTCGAGGAATATCTGACAGGTTGATTCGTTTTTCAGTAGGTATAGAGGAGCCTGTTGATTTAATTGCAGATATTGAACAAGCTCTTATTAAGACAAATAAAGTAGATTTATGAAATTAGATATATTAGCTTTTGGGGCACATCCAGATGATGTTGAATTGGGAGCAGCAGCTACCATTGCTAAAGAGGTTTCTTTGGGAAAAAAAGTAGGCATAATAGATTTGACCCAAGGTGAATTAGGAACCCGAGGATCTAAAGAGTTGAGAAAAACTGAAGCTTTAAGAGCTGCTAAAATTTTAGGAGTAACCTTAAGAGAAAATTTAAAATTTGCTGATGGTTTTTTTGTAAATGATAAGCGTCATCAACTAGAGGTTATTAAATTGATACGAAAGTACAAACCAGAAATTGTATTATGCAATGCAATTGAAGACAGGCATATTGATCACGGAAAAGGAAGTAAATTAGTTTCTGACGCATGTTTTTTGAGTGGTCTAGAAAAAATTGAAACAGAATTTGAGGGAGAGGTTCAAAAAAAATGGAGGCCAAAATTGATATATCATTATTTGCAGTGGAATAATTCTAAACCAGATTTTGTCGTAGACATAAGCAACTTTATGGATGTAAAAATGGAGGCTGTCTTGGCCTACACTTCTCAATTTTATGACCCCAACAGTAAAGAGTCTGAAACTCCTATAAGTTCAAAAAATTTTACTGATAGTGTATATTATAGGGCAAAAGATTTAGGAAGATTAATTGGTGTAGAATACGCAGAGGGATTCACTGTAGAACGCCTTATAGCAATTGCATCTTTAGATAAATTAATATAATTTTTCTTTCGATAGATTTAAAAAAAAATTATATTTGCACCCGCTTGTTTAATGTTAAATATTTTATTGTTCATTAAAAAGTTAAATGGTAGTTGTAGCTCAGTTGGTTAGAGCATCGGTTTGTGGTACCGAGGGTCGTGGGTTCGAATCCCATCTTCTACCCAAAATACAAAGCCTTTTCATTTATGAAAAGGCTTTTTTTGTTTTTATTATTTAGCAGGGACAAGTTTTTCTTTTAAACTCTCTGATGTGAATGATTCATTATTTTTGATTAGCTCTTCAGGTGTACCTTCAAAAATTAATTGTCCTCCTTTTTTTCCACCTTCTAAACCTAAATCAATGATGTAATCTGCACATTTTATCAATTCAATATTATGCTCAATTACTATGATCGAATGCCCTTTATCTAATAAAGCATTAAATGAGGCTAATAATTTTTTAATATCATGAAAATGAAGGCCAGTTGTAGGTTCGTCAAAGATAAATAATGCTTTATCTTTTGTGTTTCCTTTTACTAGGAAAGAAGCTAATTTAATACGTTGAGCTTCACCACCAGATAAAGTAGAGGATGATTGACCTAATTGAACATATCCCAAACCAACATCTTGAAGAGGTTTTAGCTTATTTGCAATTTTTATTTGTTCATTTTCTCTGAAAAAAGCAACCGCATCGTCAATTGTAAAATTTAAAATAGCATCAATGTTTTTGCCTTCAAAATTAACCTCAAGAACTTCTTTTTTAAATCGCTTACCATTACAGCTATCACATTCTAAATGAACGTCAGCCATAAATTGCATTTCAATGGTTACATTTCCTTCACCTTTACAAACTTCACATCGACCACCATCTACATTGAATGAAAAATGTTTTGGTTTGTAATTTCTAATTTTTGAAATTTTTTGAGATGCCAATAGTCCTCTTATGTCGTCATATGCCTTGATGTAAGTTACGGGATTTGATCTAGAAGAACGCCCAATAGGATTTTGATCAATAAATTCAATATGTTTTATTTGACCAAAATCTCCGATAATGTCAGAGTGTTGCCCAATTTTATCCCCATAGCCTAACATTTGTTTTTGCATGGCAGGATATAATATTTTTTTTACAAGTGTACTTTTTCCACTTCCTGAAACTCCAGTAATCACAGTTAAGCTATCTAAGGGAAATTTTACATCTATATTTTTTAAATTATTTTCTCTAGCACCAATAATCTGAATATAATTTTTAAACCCCCTTCTTTTGGCTGGAATTTCTATTTCAAATTCTTCTGTTAGATATTTAGCAGTTAATGAACTAGACTTTAAGATATCATTAAAATTACCCTCTGCAACAATTTCTCCTCCGAATGTTCCAGCCTCAGGGCCTATGTCAATGATGTAATCTGCTGCTTTCATAATATCCTCATCATGCTCAACAACAATAACGGTATTTCCTAGATTTCTTAAATCTTGTAATACTTTAATAAGTCTTTTGGTGTCTCTAGGATGCAACCCTATACTTGGTTCATCTAAAATATACATTGAACCCACTAGACTACTTCCTAATGAAGTCGCAAGATTAATACGTTGACTTTCTCCTCCAGAAAGTGAATTTGAGGTTCGGTTTAATGTCAAGTAATTTAAACCAACATTTTTCAAAAAGTCTAAGCGATTATTAATTTCAGTCAACAAACGCTTTCCAATATTTTTTTCATAGGGAGTTAACTTTAATTGTTTGAAAAATATCGATAATTCGTCTAGTGGTAAGGTAACTAAGTCTGATATTGTTTTATTTCCAACTTTTACATAGTTAGCTTCTTTTCGTAATCTTTTGCCATCACAGGTGGTACAAATTGTTTTACCTCTATAACGAGATAACAGGACTCTATTTTGTATTTTATAACTCTTCTCCTCAAGTTTTGAGAAAAAGTGATGAATACCATTAAAGCTTTTATTGCCTTTCCAAACTAGATTCTTTTGCGCTTCAGTAAGTTCAAACCAGGGTTTGTGAATTGGAATATCAAATTTATAGGCGTGAGTAATTAATTCCTCCTTATAATGTCTGTAAGCCTCTGATCTGAATGGGTATATGGCATCATTGTATATTGAAATTCCAGTATTTGGTATCACCAAATTTTCATCAATTCCAACCACATCACCATAACCTTCACAAGTAGTACAAGCCCCATAAGGATTGTTGAAACTAAAAAAATGTGTATTGGGTTCGTAAAATGTCATACCATCCAATTCAAATTTGTTATTAAATTCAGTTAAAGTATCGTTAGATACCTCCTGTATAATACAAACTCCATTGCCCTCAAAAAAAGCAGTTTGGACAGCATCAGACAGGCGATTATAAAAATCTTCATCGTTTTTGACAACAACTCTATCAACTACAAGTTTTAAGTCATCATATTTTTTTTTGTCTGTAGGTAAATCATCTATTCGATAAATTTTATCTTCATGTTTAACACGAGCATATCCTTGTTGAGACAAAACTTTTAAAACAGTTTTTATATCTCTGTCTTCATTAATTTTTATTGGACAAAGCAATAATAATTTCGTTTTTTCTTCAAAAGTTTTGATAAAATTTGTGACATCTGTGACCGTATGTTTTTTAACAATTTCTCCTGAAATAGGTGAGAAGGTTTTACCAATTCTGGCATATAATAATTTGATATAATCATAAATTTCAGTAGAAGTTCCAACAGTGGATCTTGGATTTGTAGAATTCACTTTTTGCTCTATAGCAATTGCTGGAGAAATTCCTTTTATGAAATCTACTTTTGGTTTGTTGAGTTTTCCAAGAAATTGGCGTGCATAAGACGATAAACTTTCCACATATCTTCTTTGTCCTTCTGCATATAAGGTGTCAAAGGCAAGTGAAGATTTTCCAGAACCAGACAAACCTGTAATTACTACTAGTTTATTTCTTGGAATGATGACATCAATATTTTTTAAATTGTGGAGTTTAGCACCTTTTATAATGATGTTTTCTTTTGGACTTACACTTGATAAATCTTTATTCATATAATTCTAAAGCAAGTTATAAAAATAATGATTTTTTCACTTTTTTTGATTTTAATTTAAAAAAGATTTAATTAAAAAATATTTTTTATATTTGTTGAGTAACCACAAATTGTGCACTTATAGAATAAAATTACTTTTTAATTTATTGAAATAACGGAAAGATAAACCTCTTCCATAAAAGTAATTTTATAATGTATAATAATATTGCCCCAGACAGTACCCTAGTCACAAATTATATTCAAGGTTGCGAAGCAAGCCTAGAAATTCTGATTAAAAAACACAAACAGCGCCTTTATAGCTTTATATATAGTAAAGTTCAAGATAGAGAAATAACAGAAGACGTTTTTCAAGACACCTTTATAAAGGTAATCAGAACTTTAAAACTCGGAAACTACAACGAACAAGGAAAGTTTCTTCCATGGGTTATGCGAATTTCACACAATTTAATAATCGATCATTTCAGGAAGTCTAACAGGATGCGTTCATTTAAAAATACAGATGATTTTGATATATTTTCAGTAATAAGTGATGGTTCTTTAAATGCTGAGAAACAGTTGATTAAGGATCAGGTTTTGTCTAATGTTAAAGAATTAATACAGGAACTTCCTAACGATCAAAAAGAGGTATTAGTTATGAGGATTTATAAAGATATGAGTTTTAAAGAAATTAGTGAAAATACAGGGGTAAGTATCAATACTGCTTTAGGGAGAATGCGCTATGCTTTAATTAATTTGAGAAAAATAATACAAGAAAACAAAATTATTTTGCTTGATTAACAATATTTGTAAAATGCTTCCGTTACTATTTTTAAAGAAAATAATTATACTGTATGAAGCAAATTTACTCTAAGAAGCCTTCTGATTTTCAGGAGCAACCAAAAAAAGAAACAGTTCAATATTTGATTAATTTTTCCAAGTCACTATCAGTTGTAAAAACATTATCAAATTTCAAAATTGAATTGAATTTGAATTAAGTTTAAAAAACCTTGACACGAGTCAAGGTTTTTTTTTGCTTAATTGTTTTTATGATATTCATTTAAAACTTTTTTTCTGCCAATTGTACTGGTAATGATATCTTTTTTTAAATCCCATCCTCTTGCAGGTGAGTATTCTCTTCCATACCAAATAATTTGTAAATGTAAATCATTCCATAGTGCTTTAGGAAATAGTCTTTTAGCATCTTTTTCAGTTTGAATTACGCTTTTTCCATTTGTTAAATTCCATCGATATAATAAACGGTGTATATGAGTATCTACAGGAAATGCAGGGATTCCAAATGCTTGACTCATTACAACACTAGCAGTCTTGTGTCCAACTGCAGGAAGCTCTTCAAGCCCTTCAAAAGATTTAGGGACTTCACCATTATATTTTTCAATTAATATTTTTGATAACCCGTAAATACCTTTTGATTTCATTGGAGATAATCCACAAGGTCTTATAATCTCCTTAATTTCATCAACTTTCATTTTTATCATATCAAACGGATTGTCTGCTTTAGCGAACAATAGGGGTGTTATTTTATTAACACGAACATCTGTACATTGAGCCGAAAGTAATACTGCTATTAATAGGGTGTATGGGTCTTTATGATCCAATGGAATTGGAATTTCAGGATATAATTTTTGTAATGTGTTAATTACAAACTGTACCTTTTCAGCTTTTGTCATATTTATGTTAAAATAATATTTATAAACACAAAGTTACAAAGTAGCATTTATATTATAATCAGTCTTTTTGTATCTTTGACGTATATAAAAATTAATATGAATACATTAAAAGTAGGAGACAAGGCTCCAAATTTTGAAACAAAGGATAATCAGGGTATTGTAAGGAAATTGAGTGATTACACTGGTAAGAAGTTAGTTGTTTTCTTTTACCCTAAAGCAAGTACACCAGGTTGTACTGCAGAAGCTTGTAATCTCAGGGATCATTATCATACATTTCAAGCTAAAGGTTATGAAATTTTAGGGGTGAGTGCAGATTCTGAGAAAAGACAAGACAATTTTGCTCAAAAATATGAACTTCCATTTCCTTTATTAGCAGATGAAAATCATCAAGTCATTAATGGTTTCGGGGTTTGGGGACCAAAGAAATTTATGGGTCGTGAGTATGACGGTATTCACAGAACTACTTTTGTGATTGATGAAAATGGAATAATTGAAAACGTGATATCTAAGGTAAAAACAAAAGATCATGCTTCTCAATTATTGTAATTAAGATCTCTTATTTCCTTAAAATTTTACACCAATTCTTAGATTTAAAATCCTTCCGGAAAGGTAATTGGGTACTCCAAACTGATTTTTTGTCGCAACATCTCTTACCCAAGTGTTGGTAATTGAATTTTGAATGTCAAACATGTTGAATAGCTCTAAACCTGCAGTAAATTCTTTAAATTTACTAAAAATTCCAGAAGAAAATCTCTTTTTACTATCTGTAAAAACATACATAACTCCTAAATCTGCACGTTTATAATCCCTCAGTCTGTTTTGGAAATTATATGGATCTGCATAGGAGGGAGCTCCTCCTGGAACACCAGTATTGTAAACTAAATTTAAATAGGCTTTCAAATTGGGTAAATTTGGGACATAATCCTGAAACAAAACCCCCAATTTGAACCGTTGATCAGAGGGTCTTGCAATATATCCACGATTGTCAATATTTTCCTCAGTCTTTAATATTCCTAGACTAATCCAACTTTCATTTCCAGGAACAAACTCACCGTTTAACCTCACGTCTATTCCAGTTGCATATCCTTCTGCATTATTGTTGGCTTGATACCTTATCCTAACATTATCTACACTGTAGGGATTTATATGAGTTAAGTTTTTGAAATAAATTTCTGTCGTTAATTTAAATGGCCTATCCCATAGTGTAAAGCTGTAATCACTCCCTAAAACCATATGAACAGATTTTTGAGCCTTTATGTTTGGAATAATTTCTCCTCTGAAATTACGAAGCTCTTTGTAAAAGGGGGGTTGATAATAAACACCACCTGAAATTCGGAATAGCATATCTTTTTCCCAACTAGGTTTGATGGCAAATTGAGCTCTTGGACTAAAAACAAACTGATGTGTACTATTTTCTTGATTGGCATAAACTGACCAAAAATGCCCGCGTACTCCAAAATTCCACCATACTTTATGATCTCCAATAAACCCCTTTTTACTATATTGAAAATAACCAGACAATCTATTTATAGATAAATTATTTTCTGCTCTTATGTTTTGAAATGGTTCGATAGGACCTGTAAAAGGAGTATAGGGCTGGTCATTAATGATACTTAAGTTGAGAGGTCTAATTGAAAATCCTACAGAATCAATGATTTCCCATTCTCGAATTCGATCTTTAATATTTTCTGATTGATACTTAATTCCGAAATCTATTTGATTTTCATTTTTTTTATAAATTCCCCTAACTTGAACGTTAGTAATTAAAGCATCTAAATCATTTCTTGAATGGTTTAACTGAGATCCAATCCCCTCAGAAAAGGTAACATCACCAAATGTTTCTGATCCTATATTTGAATCTACTTCACCTAGGTTATAGGAAGCAGCAATGTCAAAATATTCTTCCTCCTGAGTGTTGAATGCACTAATGGTGGTCGTAATCTCAAGATTTTCGTTTACTTTATAATTAGCACTTAATGCACTAAATGCGGTAAGATATGTGTCTTTTTCTTGTCCATCATAAAATACAATTAATTCTAAAGGATCAGAAACAGTTCCAAACCTTGTTCTTCTTGTTACAGGTTGATAATCATATTTATTTATTGAAAAGTTTCCTAAGAAATTTAAACTTAGTTTTTCATTATTTTTATAGGATAAAAAAGCTTGTACGTCAGTAAAGCGAGGTTTAAAATTTGTTTCAACTTGCTTTGAATTAACGAATAAACTATTATCTCTGTATCTAATTCCTGCAATAGCAGTTAATTTATCATCTAGGAAAACATCTTCAATTGTAATACTACTTTCTAAAAGGCTAGCTTTGATTGTGGAAGAAAATTCAGTTGGTTTCCTATAAGTTATATCTAATACCGAGGAAAGTTTATCACCATATTTAGCTTGAAAACCACCAGCGGAAAAATTTATATTTTGAACCATTGTTGAATTCACAAAACTTAAACCTTCTTGCTGTCCAGATCTAACTAAAAAAGGGCGATAAATTTCTATTCCATTCACATAGACCAAGTTTTCGTCAAAATTTCCTCCTCTAACATTGTATTGGGTACTTAACTCATTGTTATTACTTACTCCAGGTAAAGTCATTAAAAGTGTCTCTACTCCAGAATTAGCTCCAGGAATTCTTTGAATATCTTTAGCATTAAGTTTTGTTATTCCTTGTGCATCTTTTGTTTCATTTTTTAAAACAACTTCCTCTAAAACTTCATTTTCCGATATCAGTACAGGAGAAAAACGAATTATATTTCTTTTTTTACTGAAGAACTCTTTTGTGAGTGTTTTATAGCCTAAATGGCTAAATTTTAATGTAATCTTAATATTTACAGGAATTCGAATTTGATAAAAACCACTGGAATTTGTCGTAGTTCCAGTTTCTCCGTATCTCACAGAAACATTTTCAATGGAATTATTGTCAGAGTCTTTAATAAAACCTTTAACAATTGAAGTTTTTTGACTCCATATTAATGTGGGAAATAAAAATAATATTAGTAAAATTTTCTTCACAAAGTGAGTATTTTATTTTTTGTAAAACGTAGAATTATAGGTATTCGTATTTCCTACGTTGTCATAGACTACAAGTTTAAAGATATGTTTACTTCCTACCAATTTTTTATCCTTAAAATCATAAGTTAATTTTTTCTTTTTTACATCATATTCCATTAATATCCATTCATCATCTATATAGGCTTCATAAGATTTTATACCAGATTCTGAATCTGATATTTTAATAGTCAAATACCTTAAACGACTCACCCAGTCATTATTTTTGAAATTAGAATTATAAATTTTAGGTTTCTGATTATCAATAAGTAAGCCGTATTTTCCTAAAGTTTTAGTTGTAGTAAATAATTTATCTAATTTTTTTCTTGTATCCATGTAATATGGATATTTTTTATTATTCATATTTGCGATATAAATATTACTAACTTCAGAATTTTTATACATAGTACTATCAAAAGTAATTGTGAATTTTTTATCTAATGGAATTGTGGGTTTATGAATGTTTGCAATTCTATCATCAACAGAAAAATTTAAAAATACATCTTCATAAAAAGTTTTTTTTGGAAATGCTATGGTTACTCCGTTTTTAGTAAACTTTTGAAATTTATCCTTAACTATTTTAAAATCAGTACTATCTTTTACTTGATTTATTATGGATTCACTTTTGACTCCAACTACAGGAATTTTAAGAGAGGAACTATTGCCTTCAAAATCTTTGGCTATAATTTCAATTTGATAATTTAAACCCTCTTCTATAGATATAATCCCATCTTCAATTAGTCCCCGATAAATACTAAGTTTATTCTCTTTTTCTCTAAAGGTCTTTTGAATTCTATTCTTATATTTAGAATAATATTCATAGTCTATAAGCAGATTTATAAATTTACTTTCAGAAAATGAAAACGTTTCAACATTGTGATAATATTGTCTTTTTCCGTTGATTTTCATTTCAAGACTATAAATACCATTTTTATTTAATTCTTTTCCTAATAGATCATAAACATTAATCCCCAAGCCAATTTTTCCAGAAGCGCTTATTCTATTTGTGATATAGTTGTTTGAAGAGTCTTTTTTTATAGATAAACTTTGACGTTTTAAACTTCTATTTATTCTTGAATTAGAAGCGATTGGATAGGCGATTAGTTTTTTTATTTTTGGAGCTATAGAATCTTGAATTTTTATTCCAAATACTAATGGATTAATAATTTTTTCTGTTTTGGTATTTCTTATTTCATAATGCAAATGTGGTGCAACAAACCCACCAGTTCTTCCAGAATAGCCAATTATTTGGCCTTTAGTGACTTTAATTTGATCTTTTTTTAGAAAAATATTACCAGTTTCATAACTCTTTTTTTCATATTGTATGTTTTTAACATATTCTTGGATTCCATCACCAAACTTATGTAAGTGCGCATAAACTGTTGTAAATCCATTAGGATGATTTATGTAGATAACCTTTCCATACCCCCAAATAGCGACCTTTATTCTTGATATATAACCATCTGCTGTAGCATAAACTGGTAAACCTACTCTACGATTTGTTTTAATATCTATTCCTGCATGAAAATGATTGTTTCTCAATTCGCCAAAAGTTCCAGCAAGACGAAGAGGGATATCTAATGGATTTCTGAAATAGTCAGATGGATAGAGAGTTTGTGCAACAGAGGTGAAGCTTATTAGGTATAATAAAAAAATGATTTTTTTCAAATTTCAATAATTTTTTACCAAATTAAGAAAACTATTTAAATCAAATAACTATGAATTTTAAATATTTTTATCTGTTTTTTTATTAAATCTATAAATAGTTGTCTGTTAAAAAACAGAATGTTAACTTTGAGCTATAGTTTTTATTTAAAAGTTTAATGAGTAATACTTCTGAAGCAGTTCATTTATTAGAAGAAAAATTAAAAAATTTACTTTCTAATTATGATTTTTTATTAAAAGAAAATCAATTACTACTCCAGAATTCGTCAAAATTACATCATGAACTTTTGGAAAGTAAGCAATTATTAGAACAACGAGAAAAAGAATTTAAGTTGCTCAAAATTGCTAAAACTATAGAAGGTAGTAATAATAGTACAAGAGATACGAAATTTAAAATAAACGCTTTAATTCGAGAAATCGATAAATGTATCGTTCAATTGAACGAGTAATATAATTTATTTGTATTGTGGGTAAATTAAAGATTAAATTGGTAATAGCGGGCAGATCCTATCCTTTGAGTGTGAATAACACGATTGAAGAAGAAGGTATGAGAAAAGCAGCTACAAAAATTAATCAACTTATTAGTAATTACGAAAATAATTATGCTGTGAGTGACAAACAAGATGTTCTAGCCATGTGTGCATTACAATTTGCATCTAAACTTGAAATATCTTCCCTAGATACAAAGGAAATTAACAATGAAGCAATTGATAAAATCAATGAACTAACCAAAATGGTTAGCGATTATTTAGAATAAGTACTCTTCCAATAAATTAATACACTGCCTACATTAGTTATTTGTTTGATAAACTCAACACGAAACTATTATGAAGGACAAGTCTTAGTTGCTAAAGCAAGCCTTAGGTATTGAATTTTTATCCAATATCAAGAGGATCCTTGATCAATTAGTTAGTTCTATACATGTCATAATGGAGTTTATAAAAACCTTACTATTGTAGGCTTTTTATAGAAACAAATCAAAATTATGGACCAAATGATATTTCCTGCATTGGCAGGACTAGTAGGAATAATAATAGGATTAATAATAGCAAAATTTTCTGAAAAATCTAAAGCTAACAAAATTTTAAATGCTACAAAAAAAGAGACAAAATCTCTTATTAAAGAAGCTAAAATTGAAGCTGAAGCACTAAAAAAAGATAAAATTTTACAAGCAAAAGAGAAATTTATAGAATTAAAATCTGAGCATGAAAAAGTTATTTTTAGTAGAGAAAAGAAAATTTCAGATATTGAGAAAAGAATTAGGGATAAAGAATCTCAAATTCAATCTGAAGTTGACAAGACGAAAAGTTTAAATAAATCTTTAGAACAAAAAGAAAACGATTACAATAACAAATTAACCTATTTAGAGAAAAAAGAAGATGAAATATCAAAGCTTCACAAGAGACATGTAGATCTGTTAGAACAGATTTCTGGTTTTTCTGCTGAAGAAGCTAAAAAAGAGCTAGTTAATTCATTGAAAGACGAAGCTAAATCTGATGCTATGGGGTTTGTTCAGAATACATTAGAAGAAGCCAAACTAACTGCAGAACAAGAGGCAAGAAAAGTCGTACTAAGCACTATTCAAAGAGTAGGTGTAGAACAAGCTGTTGAAAATTGTGTTTCTGTCTTTAACTTAGAATCTGACGATGTAAAGGGAAGAATAATTGGAAGAGAAGGTAGAAATATTAGAGCCCTAGAATCAGCAACAGGTGTTGAAATTATAGTAGATGATACTCCAGAAGCCATCATTCTTTCATGTTTTGATCCTGTCAGAAGAGAAGTCGCCAGACTTTCAATGCATAAATTAGTTACTGATGGAAGAATTCATCCAGCCAGAATAGAAGAAGTTGTTGCAAAAACAGAAAAGCAAATCACTCAAGAAATTATTGAGGTAGGTAAACGCACCGTTATAGATTTAGGCATTCATGGATTACATCCGGAACTTATTAAAACTGTGGGTAGAATGAAATACAGATCCTCTTATGGTCAAAATTTACTTCAACATTCAAGAGAAGTTGCAAATTTATGTGGTATTATGGCCTCTGAGCTAGGTTTAAACCCAAAAATTGCCAAGAGAGCTGGTTTACTCCATGATATAGGAAAAGTACCTGATGCTGAAAGTGAATTACCGCACGCGTTATTAGGAATGGAGTGGGCAGAAAAATATGGTGAGAAAAAAGACGTTTGTAATGCAATTGGAGCTCACCATGATGAAATAGAAATGAAAACATTATTCGCACCCATAGTTCAGGTTTGTGATGCAATTTCTGGAGCAAGACCAGGAGCTAGAAGACAAGTTTTAGACTCATACATCCAACGATTGAAAGATTTGGAAGACATTGCTTTTGGTTTCTCGGGGGTTCAGAAAGCTTATGCTATTCAAGCAGGACGTGAATTACGAGTTATGGTTGAAAGTGGAAAAGTAAATGATACTAAAGCAGCTGAACTCTCTTTCAGTATTAGTCAAAAAATACAAAATGACATGACCTATCCCGGTCAAGTAAAAGTTACCGTAATAAGAGAAACTAGAGCTGTGAATGTAGCTAAGTAATTAGTTAAGGTTATAAGTATATTCCCATTGTTAAATATTAATGTTTAACAATAGGATTTTTTTATGATTTTATAGGATGATACTTTTCTACTATTTCTTTTAAATAACTAGTATCTAAATGTACATAAACTTCTGTAGTGGTTATACTTTCGTGTCCTAACATTTGCTGTATTGCTCTTAAATCTGCTCCATTTTTTAAAAGATGAGTGGCAAAAGAGTGCCTTAAGGTATGTGGACTAATTTTTTTCTTAAGATTTATTTTGATCGCTAGATCTTTTATTATCATAAAAATCATTTGTCTAGACAATGATTTGCCGCGTCTATTTAAAAATAAAGTATCCTCGTACCCTTTTTTGATAGGTAGATGTGAGCGAATTTCATTCATGTACAACACAATATAATTTTGAGCGCTAAGGTGAATGGGTACAAACCGTTCTTTATTTCCTTTCCCTACAATTTTTATAAAACCTTCATCAAAGAATAAATCTGAAATTTTTAAATCAATTAATTCACTCACCCTTAAACCACAACCATACATGGTTTCAAGCATTGCCCTGTTTCTCTCTCCATCTCCCTTACTGAGGTCTACTGCAGAAATTAAGCTATCGATTTCTTCTTTTGACAAGGTGTCTGGTAATTTAATACCAATTTTGGGTGTTTCAATTAAATCTGTAGGATTAGTTGCTCTGTAGTTTTCAAAAATTAGATAGTCAAAATAACTTCGCAATCCCGATATTATTCTTGCTTGACTTCTTGGACTTATTTCTTTTGCTATTTCATAAATAAATTCTTGAATTAAATCTTCATTTATTTCTATTGGTGAACAAATTATTTGTTTTTTGTCTAAAAAGGTGACAAGTTTTTTGATATCCCTTATATAGCTTTGAATGGTATGAGAGGAAAGACCTCTTTCTATTTTTAAAAAGTGAGTATAATCTGAGATTGATTCATTCCATTTCATAAAATGAAGATAAGATAATTTTTAAACTAAAAACTTGAGTAACCTCACCTTAGTTACTCCTTTTTTGAAATTAATTATTTTTTTATGAATTAAATTGTACTTTTGTGACATGAAAGTTTTGATAATTAATGGTCCTAATTTAAATTTATTAGGTAAAAGAGAACCTGAAATATATGGTTCGCATTCTTTTGAGGATTATTTTAAAGCGCTCCAAAATAAATTTTCAGCTGTAGATTTATATTATTTTCAATCCAATATTGAAGGAGAAATTATAGATAAACTTCATGAAGTTGGCTTCAGTTATGATGGGATCATTTTAAATGCTGCTGCTTACACCCATACCTCTGTTGGTATTGGAGATGCTGTAAAAGCCGTTAGTACTCCAGTTATTGAAGTTCATATCTCAAATGTACATGCCAGAGAAGAATTTAGACATCATAGTTATATAGCTGCTAATGCCAGAGGAGTTATTGCTGGATTTGGGCTTAAAAGTTATGATTTAGCAATTGAGAGTTTTTTATAAATAATGTTTGTAACAAGTACGAAAAATTCAACTAAAAGATGAAATTTAGGGAAGCAACTAAAAATGATCTTCTCCAAATAGTGGAAATGATTACAGATGATGAACTCGGAAAAACGAGAGAAAATTACCAAATACCATTGCCTGTTGAATATCTAAATGCTTTTGAGAAAATAAATTCTGATGAAAATCAAGAGTTAATTGTTGTTGAAAATGAAGATTTGGAAATAATAGGCACTCTTCAATTATCATTTATCCAATACTTGACTTATCGAGGTGGAATTAGAGCTCAAATTGAAGCAGTAAGAATTAGAAATGATAAAAGAGGGCTCGGAATAGCAAAAATTATGTTTGAATGGGTAATTAATAGAGCCAAAGAGCGTAAAGTACATTTACTTCAATTAACGACAGACAAAAAACGACCAAAAGCGATTAAGTTTTATGAGAAATTGGGATTTAAACAATCACACGAAGGAATGAAAATGCACTTTAACTGAAAATAGCCAATTACATAAACTTACTAACTTCATTAAAACCATCTTACCCAAAGCATCTTACTAGAGCCTTAAAATCATTTTTAGGTTAGCTCTATCATAGTTTACATGGTCTTCAAGTTTAACTTTTTTAAACCCTACTTTTTTGTATAGATGTATTGCTGTTTCTAGTATAGTATTGGAATACAACATAATTTTACTCCAACCTTGTTGTCTTGAAAATGCTATACAATGATTTATAAGCTCATGGCCAATTTTTAAACCTTGGTATTTCGGAGAAACAGCCATTTTACTTAACTCATAACATTCTTTCTGGTTAATTAGTGCTACAGTGCCAACAATTTTAGAATTAATTTTAGCAAAAAAGATATAGCCTCCCTTTTTTATAATATAAGATTCAGGATTCCCTAAGATTTTTTTATCGTAGGGCTCTACATAAAAATATTTTTCTAACCATTCTATATTTAATTCTTTAAATATGGGACCATAGTCTGGATGAAAATTAATAATTTCTAACTTAGTTCTCAATCAAATTTTTGTATTTATTAAATCAATCATTTCTTTCTCAAGCTTATTCGTTTGATCATAGATTTCTTTAGCCTTAAAAAGAATTTCTTTAGCAAAAGATCTATCTTTAATATCTTTAGCATTAATTCTAACATTGAAGTAGGCACCTATTACAGCTGTTCTGGCACATATTGCTCCAACACCTGCATCGGATAAAGAGTTTTGGATCCCCTCTTTTGCCATCGCCATCATTACTTCCATTGAATTGTATGCAGTCTCCATAACTTTAAAAGGAATTTCTGTGGCGTATTTAGTAGCATTTTCAATAGCCTCTTGTCTTGTCTTAACTTCTTCTGGAGTAGATTTAGGCATACGAAAACCATCAATTATTTTATTAAAGGCATTGGTATCTTCATCTACTAAAAATAATAACTCTTTTTTATAGCGTTGTCCTTTTACTGCCCATTTTGAGTAAAATTCCCATTTTTCATCCCATCCAGGTTTATGTGCTGATAAATTAGCAACCATAGTACCCAATGAAACCCCGAGAGCCCCTACATAAGCCGAAATAGACCCTCCTCCAGGAGCCATAGATTCTGAGGCAGTTTCATCAGCAAGTCCTTTTACAGTATAGTCTATTAACTTTTTTGGATGATTTGCACTCATTACATATTCAATAATTCTTTCTTCCGGATGAAAAGGTTTTAAATCGTCTAAGCCAAGAGATTTAATGGCTATTTTTATTTTATCAGCTTCACTGATACCTAAAGAACGCTTCTGTTTTTGCAAAAAGTAATCTGCTGCATCTAACATGGCCTGTAAAGGAACTAAACCGACCAATTCTGATCCTGTAACTCTGATACCTCTTTTATCTGCAGCTTTGAGCGTTTCATCGAAAGCCTCGTGCATCGAGGTAATTGAAATGTTGGTTAAATTATAAGAAATTTGCGCAATGCCATATTCCTCAATATACCACCCAATCCCTTTTACAGCCTTTAATTTTCCAGGTATTCTTACAGGATTTCCATTTGTGTCTAATACTTTTTTTCCGGTAATTGGATTTCCTTCTCTTTTTACTCTTCCAGCTTCTCTAATGTCAAAAGCTATAGCATTAGCTCGTCTAGTAGAGGTGGAGTTTAAATTTATATTGTAGGCTACTAAAAAATCTCTAGCAGAAATAGCAGTTACCCCTGAATTTTTTGTTTTTGTTGTAAACGAAGTGGGACCAAAGTCTGGTTTCCAATTTTTATCTGATAATTTTTTTTCAAGTCCTTCATATTCACCAGACCTAACATTAGCTAAATTTCTTCGATTTTCTTTAGTCGCTGCATTTTCATAAAAATATCCAGATATACCTAATTCATCTCCAACTCTTTTTCCTAACCGATGGGCATATTGGGTAGTTTCTTCCATAGAAATATTTGCAATTGGAACCAAAGGACATACGTCTGTAGCACCAAATCTAGGGTGCTCACCAGTTTGTTTACTCATATCTATGAGTTCACTGGCTTTTTTAATGAGTTTGAATGCTGCCTCAATTACTTGTTCTGGTTCTCCAACAAAAGTTATTACTGTCCTATTTGTAGCTTTTCCAGGATCGATATCAAGGAGTTTAACACCTTCAACTTCAGTAACAACATTGGCAATGGTTTTGATTTTTTTTAAATCTCTTCCCTCACTAATATTTGGAACACACTCAATTATTTGCTGGTTTATCATTATGTATTTAATTTGTATGTAAAAGTTATAGGATTAATGACCTATTACATTAATTGATAAATCTAATAAAAACAATTATATAATTTAATTTTTTGATTTCAATATTTTATGAAGGTAAAAAGATCTCATAAACAACATTGAAATAATTGGTAATACAAGAAAAGAAAACTCTTGTAAACCGAAAAAATACCCATTAACTCCATTCCATTTGCCTAATATAAATACAATTAGAGAGATTGAGAGCAAGACTAAATAAAAATTGATGTATTTAACAACCCATTGGGGTATATTATTTTGTAAAAGAATAAAAGCTACAAACAGATTAGGAAAAAATGCCCATAAAAAATGAAAGTTATTCGGTGTTGTAGAATGATCGGTGAAAAACCATAAAAAACAAATCACTAACCCCAGAAGACCAGTCACAAAAAATAATAAAAAATCCAATAGCTTAGTTCTTTTATTTCTTTTTTGATCGCTGTAAGTTATTATTATTGAGAGTAAAAGAGCTATTGAAAATATGAAAAAAGGGTTATACCATTTTTGTTCAATTTCTATCTCTTTGAATTTTAAGAGTAACTGATCTTTTTTAATTAAAGGCTTATCATTATTATTTTTTGATTTTATAGCATTCTTAAATCCTAAATAAACATAATCTGGTAAATACATATAATCCTCAGCAGTAATTGCTTTATCCAGAGTATTTCCTAAAGCTAAATTAATACCGAAATTACCCCAAGTATTCCAATGAATTTCATTATCCATGAGTTGCCTTAAGCTATAATTTTTTTCAGAAAATGATGATGGAAATTGAACATGATTACCAAGAATAGTTTTAGTAATATCTCTTAATTTAGTGGCACAATTATTAAAGTAAGGATCATATAAATATTCTGCGTTTTTAGGTAAAGTATTTTGTTCTAAAAATGCATACATATCTTGTTTTTCTACTTGAGATAAATTTAGAACTTGTTCTTTCATCCATCTTTTTTGGTAGGCATAATTGGAGATGAATCTTCTAAATGATTGTTTTCCAACTTTGTACAATAATCTACCTTTTACAAAATTTACATAAAAATTGGGTTGATTAAAATCAAATAATCCATAATTAAATATATAATCAAATCCAAGAACAGAATCTTTTACTCTAATGGCACTATGACCAAAAGCTTCATATAGCAATTCTCCAGGACCAACAGTAATAATACTTATCTCGGAATGATTAGATAATTTTAATTCTTGAGATAGAACATTGTGAAGTGTGCTAAGGAATAATAATATAAATAAACAAGTTTTCTTCATGGCTTATCGTCTAAAAAAACTGTAATCAATTTTTACGGAAAAAATGTTGGAGAATAATGCATTTCCAAGACTACCAATATTGGTTAATGCATAGTCAATTTGAATACCATTGTATAAAAAACCAACACCAAAGTTAGGTTGTAAGGATAAATTTTTACTTCCATCAAATTCTGTTGTATTTTGAAAATTTCCAATACCTGCTCTTAAAAATACAAATTCGTCATAATCTAATTGAAATCCTAAAGCTGGATCTATACTGGCTATACTTGTTGATATTAAATCGTTGGTTTTGGCAAATCTCATATTTAGATCTGCCTCAGTCAGAAGATTAAAAAAGCGTCCTAACCTAAAAGATCGTGCAAGGCCAAATTGAATTTTAGGTTTTGTTATTTCGGTAGCTTCGGGTAATTCCTGATTTTGCCCTGGAATTGCATTTTGAATAGTGGCAAAAGCATCTGTATCTATAGTCCAAATATTAAAAGTTGTAGATATATCTCTGAGCATTAAACCAAATTTCCAGTTTCCTTTTTCATATTGTATTCCTGCATCTAGACCCACACCCCATGAATTTGCAAAATCACCAATAGTTCTTCTTACTATTTTGGCATTCATTCCAAAATAAACATCTTTAAAAATTAAATTCCTAGCATAAGATATGGTTAAGGCATAATCTGCTGCTGAAAACAAACTAATTCTATTAAAATCAATATTACCTTGACTATCAATTAATTCTGTGGTGTTTAAAATATCATCTACTCCAAACCTTATGATGGAGACCCCCAGTGCACTTCGATTGTCAATAGGCATTGCAAAAGCAGCATAGTTATAGTTAGCAATTCCTGCAAAATAGGAGGAATGCATAAGTGCACCCTGATAATCTTTGATATTTATTAAACCTGCTGGATTCCAATACCCAGAATTTACATCATTTGAGGTTGCTACCACAGATTTACTCATTCCTAAAGCTGCTGCATCTACACCTATGGCTAAAAATTCATTTGAGTAGTTTCTTAACGCTTGAGCCTTAATTATCAAAGGCATTAATAGAAAAAGTAAAAAGTATTTTTTTTTCAATCGATTATGTTATTATGAAGACAAATATCTAAATATATTATTGAAATAACTTTAGATTTTGACAGATATTGTATCAATTAGCCATTGTCTTTGATAAACTCAAGAATTCTATTTTCTAACCATCTATTTTTTTTAGTTAAAAAACTAGAGATAAAACCGACATGCCCACCATGATTTGTTACTTCTAAATAAAAACAATTTGATTTTTCTGCTTCTAAAAATGGATAACATGCTTTAGCTAAAAAAGGATCATCTTTTGAAGTTATCAATAAAACAGGTTTTTTTATTGAACTCAAATAGGGTCTAGAACTGGCTTTTTCCCAATAATCTTCTGGTCCTAAAAATCCCGATACTGGTGCTGTATATAAGCCATCGAATTCTTTAAATGTTTTAGAGTTCAAAAGTTTTTTAACCTCCAATTTAAACTCAGGATATTTTTGGTTTTTTATAAGAATTTTTTTTCTAAGAGACCTTAAAAATTTATACATGTATATTTTATTTTTTCGAGTCCCCATTGTTTTACTTGAACTTGCTAAATCTACCGGAACAGAAACAGCCACTCCACAAGAAACTTTATCGGAGATGCTTTTTACATATTCCCCAAAATATTTTAAGGTTATATTTCCTCCAAGACTATAACCTACAACCATTATTTTTTCGTAGGAATAATTTTCAATCAAATGGCTAATAACAAATTCTAGGTCTTCAGTTTTCCCACTATGATAGGTTGATAGTAATAAGTTATCTTCTCCACTACAACCCCTTAAGTTAAAGGACACTGTATCATAACCAGCCTGGTTAAGTATTTTTGAGGCGGCTAATATATATTTTGATTTTGAGCTTCCTTCTAAGCCATGAATAAGAACTACCAGTTTCGATGAATTTACTTTAGAAAAATCTAAATCAATGAAATCATTATCCCAAGTTGCAATTCGTTTTCTTTTATAGCTATGAGATTCTCTCATAAATATTGATCTGTAAATTGTACTAAAATGACCATTATTGAATGGAAATGAAGGAGAAAATTCAGATTTGATGATGGGCATAGCTATATTTTGTGTTTAATTTGACAAATATCTCTAAAAAATCATGATATTTAAAATCACCCAAAAGGTTTTACTATTTTAGCAAACGAAATAAAAATTATGAATATTAAAAAACACATTCCAAATATAGTTACCCTTTGTAATCTTTTATGTGGAACATTGGCAACTATATTTGCTGTAGATGGTCATTTTGAATTGACTGCATTTTTTGTTGCATTAGGTGTTTTTTTAGACTTTTTCGATGGTTTTTTTGCAAGAATTTTAAAAGTTTCTGGTGAATTAGGAAAACAATTAGATTCTTTAGCGGATATGGTAACCAGTGGAGTTGTACCTGGTATTGTACTTTTTTCTCTTTTAGGATATGAAAACCAATTCATGGATGAATTTAGCTCATTTTCGGCTATTCCTTTAATTGGTTTGCTTGTTACTCTAGCGGCTTGTTATCGATTAGCTAATTTTAATTTAGATACCAGACAATCAGAATCCTTCATAGGTTTGCCAACTCCAGCAATGAGTTTATTTGTAGTTTCATTACCATTAATTCAAATGCACTCTGAAATTGATTTTATTAGAGAATTGATTGGTAACACCTATTTTTTAATTTGTATTTCAATTTTTTTTAGTTTTTTAATGAATTCAAAACTTCACTTATTTTCATTAAAATTTAAAAACTATACTTTAAGAGAAAATTTATTTAAATATGTTTTAATGGTACTGTCTGTAATTTTTTTAATTACTATGAAGTTTCTCGCAGTCCCTATCATAATTTTATGTTATCTTATTTTGTCTATCATAAAGAACTCTATGAAAACTAAACTATCCTAGAAACTTTTTTTCTTTTTTAATTCAAAATCTTTTCCAAGATATACCTTTCTAACTAGTTCATCTTTAGCCAAATCTTCAGGAATACCCTCTTTTAAGATACCACCTTGATACATTAAATAAGTTCTGTCTGTAATGGCAAGTGTAGCCTGAACATCATGATCTGTAATGAGAATTCCAATATTTCTATCTTTTAAGTGTGCAACAATACTTTGGATGTCTTCAACTGCAATTGGGTCTACTCCAGCGAAAGGCTCGTCTAACAATATAAAGTTGGGGTCAGAAGCCAAACAACGTGCAATTTCTGTTCTTCTTCGTTCTCCACCAGATAATAAATCACCTCGATTTTTTCGAACATGGTTTATATTAAACTCTTCGATCAAAGATTCTAATTTGATTTTTTGTTGTTTTTTAGATAAATCTGTAAATTGAAGAACGGACATTATATTGTCCTCTACTGATAGTTTTCTAAAAATAGAAGCCTCTTGAGCTAAATAACCAATTCCCTTCTGAGCTCTCTTATACATGGGATAACTCGTTATTTCTTCATCATTTAAAAATATTTTACCACCATTGGGTTTTATCATTCCAACAATCATATAAAACGAGGTTGTTTTCCCTGCTCCATTGGGTCCTAGTAACCCAATTATTTCTCCCTGTTTTACCTCCAGAGAAATCTGCTTGACAACTTGACGCCCACTATAGCTTTTAGCAATATTTTCAGCTCTTAAAATCATTAATATGTGGATTATTTGTTTCTAATCTATTATTGAGTAAAAATAACAATTTGAATTTTTAAAAAGTCTTAACATTTTAATAATGTAATTACGATATCAAATTCTTGTTAAGAATTACTTTCAAGAGCCTCCCAAAATTCATAAGCTCTTCTTAAATGTGGAATAACTATGGTGCCTCCTATAAGAGTAGCAATAGAAAGACTTTCCATGATTTCCTCTTTTGTTATACCTTCTTTGTAACAAGTCTCAAGATGATAGGCAACACAATCATCACATCGTAATACAGTAGAAGCTACAAGCCCTAATAATTCCTTTGTCTTTACAGGTAAATGTCCTTCTTTAAAAGCATTGGTATCTAAATTAAAAATACGTTTGATGATTTTATTATCATGTTTTAATATTTTTTCATTCATTAAGGAACGATAATTATTAAATTCAGTTACTTTATTTGTTGGCATTTCTTTGCTGTTTTTTGATAACTATTTTCGAGACTTTTATACTTATTTCATATAAAATTAAAACAGGTATAGCAACAATAATTTGGCTTGCTACGTCTGGAGGTGTAATAATGGCAGCCAATATTAATACGATTACTAAAGCATGTTTTCTGTAGTGTTTTAGAAATTCTGGAGTTATTAGACCAATTTTAGTTAAAAAATAAACTAATACGGGCAATTCAAACATAATAGATACCCCTAATAACATATTTGTTATTAAACCTATATGCGCTTCCATTGTAAATTGATTAATCAATTTATCACTTATTTGATACGTATAAAGAAAGTTTACAGAAATTGGGGCAATAATGTAAAAACTAAATAAAACCCCTATAAAAAATAAAAATGATGCAGTGAAAATAAATCCTCGAGATTTTTTAATTTCATTAGGATGTAAACCCGGTGAAATAAACCTCCACATTTCCCAAAGGATATATGGAAAAGCTACAATGGCTCCTAAAATAAATGAAGACCAAATAGAATTCATTAATTGTTGGGTTGGTTTTAAAACTTGTAAGGTTTTTGGGTAATCCAAAGAGCAAAAGTTGCTATCCACCCCAAAAAATGAAAAGAAATCACAAAACAATCTGTAGGTAATGAAATTAGGATCTATGTGAGCAAGAAGAAATTTATTGTAAACAAATTCTTGGATAGTGAATAAACCAATTCCAATAATAAAGATTGCTGAGATACTTCTAACTAGGTGCCAGCGAAGTTCTTCAAGGTGATTTAAAAATGACATTTCTTTTTCTTGAGTCATTGAAAAAAATCTTTACAATTAATAAACTTTATTTTCATCTAAATAAAAAAAAGTCATATATTTAAGTAATTAAATATGAGTAGCAAATTTACTATAAAAATAAGATTCTACAACTATTCTAATCGTATTGTTTCCCAAATATACTAGCTTCATAATGCTAAATTATACATAATGAATTTATACCCGCCTTTAAAAAAATATTTTGGTTTTTCCCAATTCAAAGGTTTACAAGAAGAAGTTATAAAAAGTATTCTTCAAAAGAAAAATACATTTGTGATTATGCCAACAGGGGGAGGTAAATCTCTTTGCTATCAACTACCTGCATTAATGAAAACAGGTACCGCTATTGTAATCTCTCCATTGATTGCTTTAATGAAAAATCAAGTAGATGCTATCCGTGGTATATCAGATCATGAGGGTGTAGCCCATGTATTAAACTCTTCCTTAAATAAATCTGAAGTCTCAAAAGTAAAAAGTGATATAGAAAATGGTATTACTAAATTACTTTATGTGGCACCTGAATCTTTAATTAAAGAAGAATATGTTAATTTTTTAAAAAAACAAACAATTTCATTTGTTGCTATAGATGAGGCCCATTGTATTTCAGAATGGGGTCATGATTTTAGACCAGAATATAGAAACTTAAAACATATTATCAAACAAATTGATAATGTACCTGTAATAGGATTAACTGCAACTGCCACTGAAAAAGTTCAAGAGGATATTTTAAAAACATTGGGGATTACTGATGCTACTACATTTAAAGCCTCGTTCAACAGGCCTAATTTATTCTATGAGGTTAAACCTAAAACAAAAGACGTAGAAAAAGATATCATTAGGTTTGTAAAACAACGTCAAGGAAAATCTGGAATCATTTATTGCCTAAGTAGAAAAAAGGTAGAAGAAATTTCTCAAGTTTTACAAGTAAATAATATTAAAGCTGTTCCTTATCATGCTGGATTAGATGCTAAAACTCGTGCTAAACATCAAGATATGTTTTTGATGGAAGATTGTGATGTTGTAGTAGCAACTATAGCCTTTGGAATGGGTATAGATAAACCAGATGTTCGTTTCGTAATACACCATGATATTCCAAAAAGTTTAGAAAGTTATTATCAAGAAACAGGTAGGGCAGGAAGAGATGATGGAGAAGGATACTGTTTAGCTTTCTATGCCTACAAAGACATTGAAAAGTTAGAGAAATTTATGTCAAGCAAACCCATAGCTGAACAAGAAATTGGTCATGCATTACTTCAAGAAGTGGTTGGTTATGCAGAAACTTCTATGTCTAGAAGAAAATATCTGTTACACTATTTTGGTGAAGAATATGATGAGGTAAATGGTGCCGGTGCTGATATGGATGACAATACAAGAAATCCAAAGAAAAAATTTGAGGCTAAAGAAAATGTAGTTAAGTTATTATCAGTTGTTAGAGATACTAATGATAAATACAAACCTAAAGATATTGTTAATGCAATAATTGGAAAAGAAAATGCATTATTAAACTCTCACAAAACCAATTTAAAACCTTTTTTTGGTTGTGGGAAGGATAAAGATTTTTCTTATTGGATGGCTCTTCTTAGACAGGTACTAGTTGTGAATTTTATTCGAAAAGAGATTGAACAATATGGTGTTGTAAAACTCACTAAAATAGGTGAAAACTTTCTTTCCAGTCCTACTTCATTTATGATGACAGAAGATCATATTTATTCTCAAGAAGCTACTGAAGATATAATAACTAATGAAGCGAGTACTGGAGTTTCAGCCGATGAGAAACTTGTAAAGTTTCTGAAAGACTTAAGGAAAAAAGTTGCTGTCAAACATAGTGTTCCTCCATTTGCGGTATTCCAAGACCCATCCTTAGATGATATGGCTCTTAAATATCCTATCACTTTAGAAGAATTATCTAAGGTTCATGGAGTAGGAGAGGGTAAAGCAAGAAAATTTGGAAAAGATTTTATCAGCTTAATTTCTAAATATGTTGAAGATAACGATGTGGTTAGACCAGACGATTTAATTGTTAAAAGTACAGGTGTTAATTCTGGATTAAAATTATACATTATCCAGAATACTGATAGAAAGTTGCCTCTTATAGACATTGCTCAATCAAAAGGTTTAGAGATGGAACAATTAATTAAAGAGATGGAGGTGATAATTTATTCTGGAACCAAATTGAATATTGATTATTCTTTAGATGATTTACTAGATGAAGATCAACAAGATGACATATATGAATATTTTATGGAAGCAGAGACGGACAATATAGAAGAAGCTTTAGAGGAGTTTGATGGAGAATATGATGAAGAGGAGCTTCGGTTAATGAGAATTAAATTCATAAATGAAGTTGCCAACTAAATTGTCATTATAGTCAACAAAATTCCAGAAGTTATAGCTAAAAACTTATGTAAATTAAAATTGTGGTTTTCTGAACTTTCAAACAAAATTATTGTTGAAATGTGTAAGAAAATACCAATAATTACTGCCGTAATTTCAGAGCTATAGAGTTCAAAAAAAATAATTTTATCAGATAGTAACACTCCAAAAGGACTCATTAAAGCAAATACTGATAAAAAAATTCCGATTGTTTTTTTTGAAAAGTTACTATTCACCAAAAATAGTGTTAAAATAATTGCAATAGGTATTTTATGGACAATTATGGCCCATAATAAATTATCTCCTGAATGGTAGATCGGTAACCCTTCAGTAAAGGCATGAATACATAAACTTAAAAATAATAACCTTGGAAAAGTTCTTCCATTTGAATGAACATGAATATGACCGTGTTCTGCTCCTTTTGAAAAAGATTCTAGTAGAGACTGTAAAATAACACCTCCAAGGATACAAATACCCATGACATTAGTATTTGATGCTTCATTATAGACTTCAGGTAATAAATGTAAAATAGCAACAGACAAGAGATAGGCACCACTAAAGGCTAGTAACAAACGAACAATTTTTTTTGAAGGTTTTAGAATTAAGACTACTAAAACACCCGCTAAGACTGAGGCTATTAATAATAAATAAATCATGACACTACAAAAATTAACCGTTTAGATGTGTTAGGGTTGAATTTAGATAAATGATAATCACCAAAAACGTGATGAATTCTTAATCCTGCTTCAGAAAAATAGGTCTCAAATTTTTTTAAATCTATATATTTAACTCTTTCCAGAAAAGCATGTTTAATTCCTTTATCATATAAAGATATATGTTTAAGGATGAACCCATTTTTAATTTCGCGTTGTATATTAAATGTGATATTATCAACAGTTTTTACCTCCTTTTTCACTAGATTATTTTTTACAGTTACAACATTCAAAAAATCAAGAATAAGAAGTCCATTTTTGTTTAAGCCTTTTTTTATATTTTCTAAAACTAATATATCATCTTCATCATTTTCAAAATATCCAAAACTTGTAAAAAGATTAAATACTGCATCATATTTCAATTCAAAAGGTTTTCGCATGTCTTTTAATTTAAAATCTAATGTGCTGTTTTCATGTATTTTTGCAGCCTTAATACTATTCTGGGATAAGTCTGCACCGGTTACTTTATATCCAAGAGAATTTAAATAGATTGAATGCCTACCTTTTCCACAGGGTAAATCTAGTAGATGAGAAGTTAATGGAATTTTTAAAAAATCAATAATATTTCTTATGAATAATTGAGCATCTATATCATTTCTATCCTTGTAGAGTGTATGATAATAGGAGGTGTTAAACCAATCTGTAAACCAATCTGATTTATTCATATCATGATAATCAATGCAAAAATAAACTTTTCTGTCAATAAAAAGTGTAATGCAATCAGAATATAGAGGAATTAACTTTTCTAATTTCTTATGTCAAAAAGAAGTATTAAAGTGTATTTTTGTAACCCAAACTTTTAAGTATGAATACCAATTTTAAAATGACTGCCACAACTCTAAAAGGTTTAGAAGGTGTTTTAGCCGATGAACTTAAGCAACTTGGTGCTCAAGATATAAAAAAAGGTATAAGAAGTGTTACATTTAGAGGTGATCAAGGATTTTTATATAAAGCTAATATAGCTTTAAGAACTGCCATTCGTATTTTAAAACCCATCAGAACCTGTAAAATTTATGATGAAGAAGATTTATATGAAGCCATTCAAAAAGTTAAATGGGAAAAATATTTAGATGTTGAGGGTACTTTTGCAATTGGAGCCGTTGTTAATTCAAAAAATTTCACAAGTAATTCTCATTATATTGCTTTAAAATCTAAAGATGCAGTTGCAGATTATTTTAGACATAAATACAGCAAAAGACCCAATGTAGATTTAGATTATCCCGATGTTAAAATTCATGTTCACATTCAGAAAGATTGGTGTACTATATCTTTAGATTCTTCAGGAGATTCATTACACAAACGAGGGTATAGAAGTGCCACTAATATTGCACCAATTAATGAAGTTTTAGCAGCTGGTTTGGTATTACTTTCGGGTTATTCAGGGGATGAAAACTTCATAGATCCTATGTGCGGTTCTGGAACCATACTTATAGAAGCTTGTATGATAGCTTGTAAAATACCTGCAAATATTAATAGAAAACAATTTGCATTTGAGCGTTGGAAAAATTATGATGAAGATCTTTATTTTACCATACAAGATGCACTTTTAAAAAAAATTACTAATTCTCATTTTAAAATTATGGGATTTGATAAAGCTCCTTCTGCTGTATCAAAAGCCAAACAAAATGTAATCAATGCCAATTTAGAGGAATTCATAGGCGTTCACCATGTCAATTTTTTCAATTCGACTAAAGAGGTTTTTGGGAATACTACTATTTTGTTTAACCCTCCTTATGGAGAGCGTTTAAATATAGACGTAAATGAGTTCTATAAAAAAGTTGGAGATACTTTAAAACACAATTATCCAAACTCAACAGCTTGGATGATTACTTCAGATATGCAAGCTTTAAAACATGTAGGATTAAGAACTTCTAAACGTATTGAATTAAAAAATGCAGATTTAGATTGTAAGTTTGTGAAATATGAATTGTATGAAGGAACTAGAAAAGCTTCTAAGTTAAAGCACTAAGTTCTTTACATATTGTCAATAAGATTCTTTTAAAGTCTCAACAGGTTTTAAATTGTTTTTTTAGCGAAATATTTCTTTAATTAAGTAGTTATTTTAACATTAATTTTATCCATTCCTCGGGGTTTTCTAGCATCAGAAAATGTCCTGTATTTTCTAGCCAATATAATGTGTTATTTGGAATTTCTTCCCCGAGTAATTCAGCAATAGCAGGAACAGCAATAGGATCATTTTTTGCCCAAATAATCTTTGTGGGTATTTGAGTTTCCTTTAATGCACCAACCCACCGATCCCAATGTATATATCGCTCATTGATATAGTGAGTTAACTTATGGATAATTTTTCTTCCACCATTTAACTCAATTAATTTCCACATTTCTTTAAGCTCACTAGTGGTTACTTTAGAGGTGTCAAAATAAATATTTTTCATATTTTTCTTGAAAATCGGAAAGGTGGTGAATAAAGCAATGTATTTCCCAATAAATTTATTTTTTAGAAGTTTTTGAATGGTTCTTAATTGAGATAATTCGATATGTATACTACCATTTGATAGGATTAATTGTTCGATTTCTATAGTTAATTCATTCGCATTGTGGCGAGCTAAAATCTCAGTAGCTACAGATGTACCATAGTCATGTGCAAATAAGTATATTTTTTTTAAACCTAACTGACGCCATAATTCTAAGGCAATATCTGCTTGTTTAACTAATGAATAGTTAACATCTTTTGGTTTATCAGAAAACCCAAAACCTAAGTGATCATGTAAAATTATTCTGTAGGTTTTAGATAATTCTGGTAATACTTTATAATAGTCGAATGAGGAAGTAGGATATCCATGAAGAACAACCATAGATTTTTGAGTATCATAATCTTCTTTATAACTAGTATCATGGGAATCAATTACAAAGATTTGATTGTTATTTACTGTGATAAATTTACCTTTAGATTTCCATTCATTACTTGTCATAAATCCATTTATTATTCTCATCACAATGTACTAAAAATTCAGTAGTTTTGAGGTAACCTCTTAGTGAAACATAAATGGAGGCAACAACCAAAATATGAATTCATTCCTTACGTATTATGTTTAAGGATTATAATTAATAAATTAAGTGTCAGGACATTTTATAGATGTTATTTTACCCATACCTATTCAGAAAACTTTTACGTATTCTGTAACACAATCTGAATATGAATTTCTAAAAAAAGGAATGCGAGTTGCTGTTTCTTTTGGAAAGACTAAGATGTATACTGGATTGGTTTTTAAATTGCACAAAACACAACCTGAACTATATGACGCCAAAGATATTCTTCAAATTTTAGATGATAGACCTATTGTTACAGAACATCAATTGAAACATTGGGAATGGGTTTCTAACTATTATATGTGTGGAATAGGAGAAGTTTATAGGGCTGCTTTACCCTCGGCTTTTTTATTAGAGAGTGAAACTGTTATTTTTAAAAATGAAACCTTTAAAAATAATGATACTTTAGATGATGAAGAATTTCTTATTTATGAGGCCTTACAACATCAGTCTCAACTAACCATTCATCAGGTGGCTGATATTCTCGGGAAGAAGAAAGTATTACCAATTATTAATGGGTTAATTCAAAAATCTGCTGTTTATATAAAAGAAGAAATTTACGAACAGTATAAGCCAAAATTAATTAAATATGTGCGGTTGCATTCCAATTACAGTAACAAAAATCACTTAGAAAATCTGTTATCTGAATTGTCAAGAGCAAAGAAGCAGAGAGATGTTATTTTATCTTTTTTTCAGTTAGAGAGTTCAAAAAAACCAATTAAACTTAAAGAATTACTAGCTTTTTCAGGTTCCTCGTCAGCTATAGTTAAAGCCCTTGTTGATAAAGGTATTCTTGAGTATTATTTTATACAAACAGATAGGGTAACCTATACAGGTGATAGAAATCAATTACAAAATCTTAATGAATTTCAGGATAAAGCATTAAAAGAAATCAAAGATTGTTTTGAAACTAATGATGTTACCTTATTTCATGGTGTTACCAGTTCAGGTAAAACAGAGGTGTACACAAAATTAATTCAGGATATTTTAGATGTTGGTAAGCAGGCTCTCTTTTTGTTGCCAGAAATAGCCTTAACTACCCAAATTATTGATAGACTGCAACACTATTTCGGAAATCAAATTTCAGTATTTCACTCTAAATATTCTATGAATGAACGTGTTGAAGTATGGAATAATGTATTGAAAAATAAATCAAAAGCACAAATCATTTTAGGAGCACGTTCTTCAATTTTTTTACCATTTAAAAACTTGGGATTAATAATTGTGGATGAAGAACATGAAGCCTCCTATAAACAATTTGAGCCCTCCCCAAGATACCATGCTCGAGACGCAGCTATAGTTTTGTCTCAATTACATCAATGTAAAATTTTATTGGGTTCTGCTACCCCTTCACTAGAGTCTTATTTTAATGCTACAGAGCAAAAATATGGATTAGTTGAATTAAAAAGACGTTATGGTGAGGTTCAATTACCATCCATTCAACTGGTTGATGTCAAAGAAAAACATCGTAAAAAAGAAATGAATGGCCATTTTTCTGATACTTTACTAAAACAAATTCAAGATGAATTAGATCAAAAAAAGCAAGTTATATTATTTCAGAATCGTCGAGGTTTTTCCCCAGTTGTAGAATGTAAAACTTGCGGCATATCACCTCAATGTCCTAATTGTGATGTAAGCCTGACTTTTCATAAGTATAGAAACGAATTAAAGTGTCATTATTGTAATTATCAAAGAGCAATGCCAAATAGTTGTGGTGCATGTGGAAGTAATACTTTAGATACCAAAGGATTTGGAACAGAACAAATTGAATTAGAATTGAAAGAATTATTCCCTAATTATTCAATTGGAAGAATGGATTTAGACACTACTCGTGGAAAATATGGCTATCAAAAAATTATTGGAGCATTTGAGGCAAAGGAAATTGATATTTTGGTAGGAACCCAAATGCTGTCTAAAGGATTAGATTTTGATAATGTTTCTTTAGTAGGAATTTTAAATGCAGATATGATGCTAAACTTCCCAGATTTTAGAGCTCATGAACGTGCATTTCAACTAATGGTACAAGTTTCAGGTAGGGCAGGGCGTTCGAAAAAACAAGGAAAAGTAATCATACAAACCTTCAATCCATATCATCAAATATTACAACAGGTTTCTTCGACAGATTATATAGCAATGTTTAAAGAACAATTGCAAGATCGATGGCAGTATCATTATCCGCCATACTTTCGTTTAATAAAAATAACCTTAAAACATAAAGATTATCAGAAAGTAAATGCTGGTATTAATTGGTTGTCAAAGGCATTGCAAAATGTTTTTAGAGAACATGTCTTAGGGCCTTCTGAACCTGCTGTTTCTAGAATTAGAAATCAGTATATTAAAAACGTAATGATTAAGATTCCACCCAAGCAGTCTCTAGGAAAAACAAAACAAGAGATTGATAAAATCAAAAACACCTTTCAAGCAGTTGCAGATTTTAGGCCTATAAGATTTATCATTGATGTTGATGCCTATTAGATTTTAGATATCTTACACTACTCAAACTAATTATATTTTTCTACCTAAATTCATTAAAAAAATAGTATTATTTTATTGAAAAAGATGTGTTGTTTTAATAAACAAAAGTCACTATATTTGCAGCCTTAAAATAAACATTAATAAACAACTATTATGAATCATTACGAAACTGTTTTCATTTTGAATCCCGTTTTATCTGATACTCAGATAAAGGAAACAGTACAAAAGTTTGAGGACTATTTGGTTTCTAAAGGTGCCGAAATGATTTCCAAAGAGGATTGGGGCTTAAAAAAATTAGCATATCCAATTCAAAAGAAAAAAAGTGGGTTTTATCACTTACTTGATTACAAAGTAGCTGGTGAGGCAATTTCATCGTTCGAATTAGAATTCAGAAGAGACGACAGCGTTATGCGTTATTTAACAGTAAAGTTAGATAAACATGCTGAAGCTTGGGCTGAAAAAAGAAGAGAACGTGCTAAAACTTCTAAAAAATAAACTATGGCATCAACAATAGAGCAACAAGCTAAAGGGAGCAAGCAAGGTGAGGTAAGATATCTAACTCCGCTTGACATTGAAACTAAAAAAGAAGCAAAATACTGCCGTTTCAAGAAGAAAGGTATGAAATACATCGATTATAAAGATGCAAACTTCTTAATGTATTTAGTAAACGAGCAAGGTAAAATTTTACCAAGACGCTTAACAGGAACATCACTAAAATATCAACGTAAAGTTGCACAGGCTATTAAAAGAGCACGTCATCTGGCACTAATGCCATACGTTGGAGATATGTTGAAATAATTAAAGAAGTAGAATTATGGAACTGATTTTAAAACAAGACGTAGAAAATTTAGGATTTAAAGATGATGTTGTAACTGTTAAGAATGGTTATGGTAGAAATTACTTAATTCCACATGGATATGCAATGCTAGCTACTACTTCAGCAAAGAAAGTATTAGCAGAAAATTTAAAGCAAAGAGCTTTTAAAGAAGCAAAATTAATAGAAGATGCAAATGTAATTGCTGAAACTATCAAAGGATTGGAAATAAAAATTCCTTCAAAGGTTGGATCTGGAGACAAGTTATTTGGTTCAGTAAACAACATTAATTTAGCTGAGGCTATAGCCAAGTCTGGAACTGAAATTGACAAAAAATTTATAAAAGTTGTTGGTGGTTCTGTGAAGAGATTAGGTAAGTACAATGCCTCTGTGAGATTACACAGAGAAGTAGTTGCTGATATTACTTTTGAAGTAGTTTCAGAAAGCTAAACAATACATTAACCTCTGTTAATTAGATATAAAACCCAAGCTATGTTTGGGTTTTTTTTATTCACTACAACAAGTAAAGAAAAGTTTTACATGATTATTTTCAATTGATATGAAATATAGAAAACTCACCAAAGAACAGTTTGAGTCATTACATGAGGAGTTTGCTAAGTTTTTAGCATCCCAAAAAATAGATGCTAATGAATGGAATAAAATGAAAGCTGAAAATTCTGCATTAGTGGAAGATGAGTTATGTGTTTTTAGTGATATGGTATGGGAAGATGTTTTAAATAAAGTTGAGTATTTAGAACATTTTTCTAAAGAGTCTGTGAATCTTTTTAAATGTGAGAAAGATAAATTGTTTAGAATTGTTATTAAAATTAATAAGGATATCGATTTATTTACTGAAGAGGGCTACAAATGGCTGCTAGAAAATCCTAAAGATGAAGCTATTGAATATTTGAAAGGAAATAAAGGTTATTTTGAAGAAAAAAATCCTGAAATTTTTAGTTTAATTGAAAAAGGAAGTCATATTTCAAGTGGAGAATTATATCAATTTTTTAATCGATTAACATCTTAATTAAACGCGCTGTTCCTTCTTGAGCTCCATTTTTTATAAAAATTATATTATTTTTTTTAGATATAGCTGGTGATGGATCTATAACATATATTGGAGTATCGTTTGAAATATAATTAACTAATCCAGCTGCTGGGTAAACTTGTAAAGAGGTTCCAATAATTACAAATACATCTGCTTGTTTGGTAATTGCTATTGCATTTTCGAGTTCAGGAACCTGTTCTCCAAACCAAACTATATGTGGTCGTAGTTGATTTCCATTTTTATCAACATCACCTAAGTTTAAATCTTTTGACCAATCTAAAATATAATTTTTATCAATAGTACTTCGTACTTTTCTTAATTCACCATGAAGATGTAATACTTCAGAACTTCCTGCTCTTTCGTGTAAATCATCTACATTTTGGGTAATAATTTGAATTTCAAAATGCTTTTCAAGTTCTTTTAAATTCTTATGTCCTTTATTTGGCTCAACTTCAAGCAATTGTCTTCTTCGTTGATTGTAGAAATCTAAAACAAGATTAGGATTCCTTTTAAAGGCCTCTAAAGTAGCAACATCCATTATATCATGACCCTCCCACAAACCATTAGCATCTCTAAATGTTTTTAAACCACTCTCAGCACTCATTCCTGCACCAGTTAAAATCACTATTTTTTTCAAAGCTAAAGAAATTTTAAAATTAGTATGTTTGTTTAATCATGTTTTATAACAACACAAATTTACTTACTTATTTGGAAGGTTTTGTCACAGAAAAGAGAAAAAATCTTTTTAGAAAAATTTTAACGAATAGAACAAGGCATTTCACAGTGGTATTAGAAGATATTTATCATCAGCACAATGCTAGTGCTGTAATTAGGTCTTGCGAAATCTTTGGAATACAAGACATTCATGTGATTGAAAATAAGTATATGAGTAATGTTTCTAAAAAAATTGCAAAAGGATCTCAAAAGTGGTTATCATTTCATAACTATAATAAGGATAATAATAATTCATTAAAATGCATTAATACTTTAAAAAGTAAAGGGTATCAAATTATTGCAACATCTCCACATGATAATTCATGTAATTTACACGATTTTGATATTGCTAAAAAATCAGCTTTTGTTTTTGGGGTTGAGAAGACAGGGGTATCAAATGAAGTACTTGATAATGCTGATGGAATTATAAAAATTCCTATGGTTGGATTTACAGAAAGTTTAAATATTTCTGTTGCCGCTGCGATAGTTTTCGAAAATCTTAGCTATAAATTAAGAAAAAGTTCTGTGGATTGGAACTTATCTGTCAAAGAGAGGGAAAGCCTTTATTTTGAATGGATAGAGAAATCCATAAATAATGTTCAAATAATTAAAGAGCGATTTTTTAATCAAAACATTGAGGAATTAGATTGATTATTTTAATGAATTATTCTCTTACTATAATTTTTTCAATTTTAGCCATTGAATCACATCGTATGATCCATAGTTGAAATTCTTTTTCAAAATGTTTTCCAGTAACAAAATATTCAGGACATGATTTTTTATGTTGATTACTTTTTCCAAAATCTACATCTCCATTTTTTAAAATTGAAATAATAGCTGTTGAATCAATTGCCATTTCCTTCATGGATGATCTAGCATTTTCTGAATAATGAAGTTTTTTTGTTCTGATACTCTTAAGTGTTCTAGCATCCATGCCATAGTCAAAGGAGACCTCTTTTCCTTTCCAAATAAAATAAACTAGTATACTTCCCAGAGAAACACCAATTAGATAGTAAATGAAACGCTTAAATAAATTCATATTTCAAAATTAGTGTATTTCAATAATTGATACTAATTTATCTTCTTAATAAACTGAAATTACCTCTAAATTCTTTCAAGATATTGTTTTTAGTATATTTTACTAAAAACCAATAATCTGATGATGGTAATTTATCTCCGTTTGCGTTGTTGCCATCCCAACCTTTGTCATAAGGTTTAATCTCTGTAATAATTTTACCAAATCTATCATAGATTTCTATGTTAGATTCCAAATCATTTTCTAAATCATTAATATTCCAGGTTTCATTAATACCATCATTATTTGGGGTGAAAAATTTAGGGTAACTTAAAATGAAAAAATCTATAGTTTTATTAACACAATATCCAGAAATATCTCTAACGGTAATAAAATGATTTCCAGGTTTAATATTATAAAATCTTGAGTGTGATTGAAAAGGAAGATTATTTAAAGAAAACTCAAAGCTACCCATTCCTTGCTCAATGATATTAATCTCTACGGTATTGGAATCGGAAAAATCTTCTGTTAAAATATTTAATTCAAATCTTGGACTTGAACTATCTACGATGACTTTGGCTGTTTTATAATTGCAATCAGTCCCTATCTCATCAGTTAATTTTATAGTTTCAACTGTATATTCACCTGGTTCTTCAGCAATATAATTAGATCCTGTACCCACTAAATTTGTATTTAAGTACCAATTGACTGTATAGTCATTTGAATCTAATCCAGACTCTAATAAAACAGTATTAGTAACATTACCTGTTTCAGAATCTATACATAAAGTACCACCATTAATGTCTAAATCTAATAAATCGTTTACTGTTACTTGAAATAAAGATTCATTATAACATCCTTGAACACTTTGCAGAGAAGGCTCTCCAGATGGATATGCATAAACATAAATAACTCTAGATCCCAATTCTGTTATTACATATTCTGAGGGATCTATTAAATCAACTCGATTAGGTCTTCTGTAATATTCAATTACAACTCCAGGCATATCCATTATTGGCAAAGAAACACTTCCACACCCTTCAATATTTTCTAGCATATCTAGGTTTGGATTTTCTGATATCGTTACATTGAAAGCCTTTTCGTCATAGCAAGTAAATCTTTCTCCAACTTCTTTGTAAACATAAATAGTTTGTGTTGTAGAAATTAGATCTCCTGCAAATAGTTCTGAACCTTGACCAAAAGGTTCAGTATAATATTTACCATTAGTTAAAACAGGGAGTTCATAATCGGAGCAGGTATAAACATCCATAACATCGTCAACTTCAACCCCTAAAATATTTACTTCAAATAGATTTTCACTACTGCAACCCTCAAGATCATTAAAAGAATTAAATATATATATTGTTTGTGATGTATCAATAATATCTCCAGCATTGAGTTGAACTCCCTGTCCATTTGATTCTGTGTAATAATTTCCATCATTTAATTCGGGGAGTATATAATTATTACAACTGTAAATGTCTGTGAAATTATCTACAGAGGCTATGGGTCTAATTTCTACAGTAAAACTAGACTCATTATCACAGAATGAATTACTGTTGTATATGTATAGGGTCTGAGAATTGTAAAGTATATCTCCTGGAAATAATTCATTTCCATTACCTCCTGATTCAGTATAATATTTTCCATGTAAAAGCGGTTCTAAAACAGGTAAATTATTTTCACAATAAATGGCATCATTCAATTCATCAACGATGGGAATCTGATTGATAGTTACCTCAAATGATATTGTATCTGTACAGTTTGGTAATGTTGTTATTTCTTCGGCATAATAATAAATAGTTTGGGAGGTAGTAATGAAAGTGCCCTCCTCTAAAATATTTCCATTACCACCTGCCTCTGAGAAAAAGTTTCCAAACTCTAATCCTGGTATGATATAATCTCCACAATGATCAATATCTTGAAATGAATCTAAGTCAATGATTGAAATATCATAAGAGCTTTCATTTACACAATTTGTAATTGTATCTATATTCCACACATAAATTGTTGTACTAGATAAAATTTCATCTCCAGGAAATAATTCGGTTCCATTTCCATTTGATTCAGTAAAGTAGTGTTCTCCACTAGAAGTAATTGGTAAAATATAGTTATTACAAGTAATTACATTTTCTCTTTCTTCAACTGTAGGTAAAGGGTTTATCGTAATTTCATAAGGAGTGTCCATACAAAATGAACCTTCAATAGAAACATAAAAGTATATGGTTTGACTTTCGTAAAGTACGGTACCACTGGGTATTACTGTGCCAAATCCATTGGGGCCATTAATTGAGGTATAAAATCTACCATTTGGATAGGATGGAACAATAAAGCTTCCACAATATTCTGTATCTAAGGAAAATTCTGTTGTTAGAAATACATTAAAACTACTTTCGTTGGAACATCCTTCACTATTTATATTGTAAATATATAGCGTTGTGCTTTCAGTTATGATGTCGCCCGCAGATAATTCAATCCCATTACCCCCCGGTTCAGTAAAATATTTTCCATCCGTAAGTTCTGGCAATATATAATTATCACATTCATAAACATCTTCTAAAATATCTACTTTAGGTGAAAAATTTATGAAGATTTCAAACGAAATTATTTCAAAACAATTAGGATTAATGGATTCAACAAATCTTACCCAAATGGTTAGTAAAGATGTTGCTGAGGGTAAAGAAAAATTTGAAGGATTTTCAATTGCGTTATTATTATTCTCAGCATCAATTTCTGAAAGATAAAAACTCAAAGAATAGTCAGAGGGATTCAAATTATTTAATATTTGACTAGTTACCTGAGAGGCAATATCTACAGTCAATTCTGACTCGAAAACTGAAAAATCTTCTGCTATACCCGGATCTAAATTTGTTATTTTTAGTTCGAAATCTAATACTGTAGAACAGGAATTACCATTTTCAGTACTAATGTAATTCATATAAATTATTTCATCTCCCAAAGATGGGTATGATGACAATAATGAGGATTCAATAGGAATGTTGTTATTCAAATTTTCAATCGAATTGTAATAAAAAATATCGTATGATTCAGGTTCTAAACCTAGTACAGAATGATTATTAAGTAATAAATTAAATTCTGGAATTGTTTCACTTTCACACTCTAGTAAATCTAAAGGTTCATTTGCTTGTAATTCTGTTATTATTTTGTTTCCTGTCAATAAACAGCCATTAATTAAATTTGTTATAGTCAAGTCATAAGTTCCAGCTTCAGTTGCAATGAAAAAGGGGTTAGTTTCGTTTTCAATTAAAACACCATCTTTTTCCCATTCAAAAATAAAATCGTTTGTATTCGTAAAATTAGAATCAATAATTAATTGATCTCCTAAACATAATTCTTCATCTTGTCCTAGGTCTAATTGAGTATTAAAACTAACTGCTTTTATAAATACAGCTGTATCAAAATCAGAATCATTATAATCTCCAACAACCAACTTAATTCTGTAAGGGTTTGTTGGTGTTACCTCAGCTGCTGCTGATAATACAACAGTATGTCCTTTCATATTAATAGACGAGTTATCAGGATGATTTACATTATATGTGCTAAATAAATTTTTATTGACAGAATTACATGATAAATTATATTGGTTATCTCTGATATTTTTAACTGATATAGGAGTATTGTAGTTTGGTATAACTCCTAAATTTGTTTTGGTTCCAGTTGTTAAATCGGTTAAAATGAATGCAAAAACATCACTAAAACCACATTGCCATTCTCCATACTCGTTAGAAGCAAATAAAAAATCAAAACTAAAGTTTGATGAATATGGAATAAAGTCAAACTCTAAGAAGGCAACATCTGTTATGTTAACCGATTGCCCCGTTTGGTTGCTAATCTCCTCCAGATCTATATCACTATTTGTGTTAAGTTGGCTACTTAAATTATCCCCTGTATACGTTCCTTGAGAATTACGAGCTATACCACTTCTTATAATTATTCCTTCATCAATTGGAAAAGACGAATTATTACTATTAAAATAAGCAACAGACTCATTTGAGGAAAAGTTAATATTTGAACTTGTTGCACATGAATTATTTAGCAATAAATCAACTAATAATTCAGAAGAAAAAACAGAATCGTCTACAATAATTCCTTGAGAATTACAGATGTAAAAACTAAACAATGCAATTAAAAAAAATATTTTTCTCAAAACAATTTAAACTTACAGTTATTAATGACAAATATTAAGTATGTCATCTGGTTTGGTGTAAATTTAAACAGCAACAGGTAGATATACAATCACCAATAATAATGAAATTTTAAACTACCAAAATTGGGGGAGAAGATTATAAAAATATCAAATTAATATCTCTAAAGGGCAAGTCGAACCATTCAGAAACTGTTTTGTTAGTTAAAACTCCATGATAAAAGTACATTCCATTTCTTATGGTTTTATCAAATCTGGCAGCATTTTCAAAGCCTCCTTCTTCTGCAATATTTAACAAGTAAGGGGTAAACATGTTACTGATGCCAAAAGATGCAGTTCTTGCATACCTAGAGGGTATATTAGGGACACAATAATGTATAATTCCGTATTTTTCAAATGTAGGATTAGCATGAGAAGTAATTTTAGAAGTTTCAAAACATCCTCCTCTGTCTATACTTACATCTACAATAATTGAGCCTTTCTTCATGGTTTCAACTGTAGTTTCTGAAACAACTACTGGTGTCCGTTCTTTTCCTCTTATTGCACCAATGGCAACATCACACCTTCTTAACGCTTTAGCAAGTGTTTTTGGTTGAATTGTAGATGTATAAATAGGAGTATTTAAAAAGTGTTGCAACTTTCTCAGTTTGGTTATTGAGTTGTCAAAAACTTTAACTCTTGCTCCTAAACCTAGGGCAGATCTGGCAGCAAACTCTCCAACTGTACCTGCACCAATAATGACCACATCTGTTGGTGGTACACCTCCAATATTTCCAAGAAGAAGTCCATTTCCTTTATTTAGATTACTCATCAACTCTGCAGCAATTAGTACAGAAGCTGTTCCAGCAATTTCACTCAATGATTTAACAATGGGGTAAACACCATGTTCATCTTTTATATAATCAAAAGCAACTGCAGTAATTCTTTTTTTTGAAAGTGCCTCAAAATAATTTTTTGATTGAGTTTTAATCTGAAGTGCTGAAATTAGAATACTTTGTGGAGATATCATGGCAATCTCATTTAGGGTAGGTGGTGCTACCTTCAAAACAATATTACAGGAAAAAACTTCTTTAGTATCATAAGATATTTTTGCTCCAGCTTCAGAGTATTCACTGTCAGAATAATTAGAACCCTCTCCAGCACCAACCTCAATAACAATACTATGACCATTATTGGTTAAAGCAGAAACTGCATCTGGAGTTAAACAAATTCTTCTCTCTTCAAAAAGCGTTTCTTTTGGGAGCCCTATGTAAAGTTTTCCCTTTTGCTTTTTAATTTCCAACATTTCTGTTTGAGGTATTAATTCCTCTTTACTAAATGGAGAGAATGTACTCATAATTTACTTAAGTTGAATATTTCGTTGATCTTCAGCTAACTTAGTTAAATAAATATTATTCGTTATTAAAGGTAGTAAATTTTTAATTAGGGAAGGCCATTCAATTAGGCACCAAGCATCTGTATAGAGATAATCTTCAATGCCAATATTGTAAGCTTCTTCTTCATTATTGATACGATAAAAATCAAAATGATAAATGGTATCATTATTTGATGTAATATATTCATTAACAATTGAAAAAGTTGGAGAACTTGTAATATCATTAGATCCTAATTCTTTACATATTTCTTTAATTAGCGTTGTTTTACCAACGCCCATTTCTCCATGAAATAAAAGTATTTTATGCTTAGAGTTTTTTATAATAGCTTTTGCAATTTGATTGATATCAGTTAATGTGTAATTTGTATTCATAGACTATGAAAATTATTTAGGATCATAGGTAACACATGGAATTATCATTTCCTCCAAAGAGATACCACCGTGTTGATATGTATTTCTGTAGTAATTTACAAAATGATTATAATTATTTGGATAGGCAAAAAACAAGTCCTCTTTTGCAAAAATAAATGGACTATTAAAACTTACACTAGGTAAGAAAATATCCTTCGGGTTTTTCACGGCAAAAACATCTTTTTCCGAATACGAAATACTTTTACCTGTTTTATATCTTAAGTTTGAACTTATGTTTTTATCACCTATGATTTTGGTTGGATTTTTACAGTTAATTGTACCATGATCAGTGGTTATGATTAGTTTTTGATTGAGTTGTTGAGCTTTTTTAATAATTTCAAACAATGGTGAGTTTTTGAACCAACTTACAGTTAATGATCTATATGCTTTGTCATCTCCAGCAAGTTCTTTGATAACTTCCATTTCAGTTTTAGAATGTGAAAGCATATCTACAAAGTTATACACCAAAACCGTTAGATCGTTTTGTTTGGTGCCATTGTAATTAGTTGCTAGTTCTTTTCCATCTTTTAATGAAGTAATTTTATAATATTCGTGTTTAATCGAAAGATTTAATCTTTTAATTTGATCGCTTAAAAATTCATTTTCAAACCTGTTTTTACCACCCTCATCTGTGTCATTTTTCCATAATTTTGGGTGTTGCTTCTCCATTTCTGAGGGCATTAATCCTGAGAAAATAGAGTTTCTGGCATATTGAGTAGCCGTAGGAAGGATACTAAAATATGAATGTTCTTCTTTTTTCTTGTAATAATTATTTATGAAAGGTTCCAAAACTCTATATTGGTCATATCTTAAATTATCAATTACAATCCATAAAACCCCTTGATTGCTAGATAAGGTTGGAACAATATAATCACTAAACATCGTATGAGAAAATGTAGGTTTAACATCTGATGTCAAATATTTTTGATAATTATTTTTAATAAATTTATAAAATAAGTTATTGGCTTCTGATTTCTGACTTTCAAGAATTTCATACATACCAGCATCATTAATATTTTCTAGTTCTAGTTCCCAATGCACTAATTTCTTGTATAATATGATCCAATCCTCAAAAGAATTGACTGACATTAAATCCATTGAAATTTTGCGAAATTCTTGTTGATAATTAGAGGTGGTTTTTTCTGATACTAATCTAGAGTGATCAAGATTTTTTTTAAGACTTAATAATATTTGGTTTGGATTTACAGGTTTTATGAGGTAATCTGCAATTTTAGAACCAATTGCTTCTTCCATAATAAATTCTTCCTCACTTTTTGTAATCATTACCACTGGAAGATTGGTTTTTATTTGTTTGATTGTTGTTAATGTTTCTAAACCATTAATACCAGGCATATTTTCATCTAAAAAAATAATATCAAAATTATATTTTTTCACTAATTCTATTGCATCAGTTCCATTTGTGCAAGAGGTAAGATTATATCCTTTCTGTTCAAGAAATATTATGTGAGGCTTTAACAAATCTATTTCATCATCAACCCATAAAATTTTGATACTATTCATGATTAAATTATTATATTACTTTAGAACGTTAAAAGTATTTATTTGTTATGATTTGAATATTTAGAAAATGATAAAATATTGCTAATAAAGACAGATTTACTTTGTAAAAGCGTAAATTTAAGCTTTAGTTTGTAATCTTAAAATAAAATAGAAGATTTGAGTTACTTATTAACAAATAAATTGAAAATATTAAATGATCCTATATATGGTTTTATTAGAATCCCAAATAGTTTAATATTTGATATTATAGAACATCCAAGTTTTCAACGTTTGAGAAGAGTATCACAAATGGGATTCTCAAACCTCGTTTATCCAGGAGCTAATCACACTCGTTTTCATCATGCTTTAGGATGTCTCCACCTTATGCAGAAAGCAATAAATGTATTAAGAGTTAAAGGAATTAACATTTCAAAAGAAGAAGAAAATGCCTTATGTATAGCTATTTTACTTCATGATATTGGTCACGGACCTTTTTCTCATGCTCTTGAACATAGCATTGTTACGGGAATTACTCATGAGGAAATTTCTTTGAAATACATGAAACAACTCAATAAAGAATTTGAAGGGAAATTAGATCTGGCTATAGAGATTTTTACTGGCAAATATCATCGTCTTTTTTTACAACAACTCATCTCTAGTCAGCTTGACATAGATAGACTAGATTATTTAAAAAGAGATAGTTTTTACACAGGAGTTGCTGAAGGAAATATAAGCTCAGATAGATTAATTGCGATGATGAATGTTGTTGATGATGAGTTAGTAATTGAAAAAAAGGGGATATATTCTGTAGAAAAATTTTTGATAGCGAGAAGACTGATGTACTGGCAAGTTTATCTTCACAAAACAAGTTTGGGTGCAGAATATATGTTAGTTAAAGTTCTGAAAAGAGCAAAGGAATTAGCTGAGAAAAATATTGATTTATTTTGCAGTTCTTCATTACATCATTTTTTGTACAACAAAACAAATCAAGATAATTTCGATACAAGTACTTTAGATTTGTTTTCAAAATTAGATGATTACGATTTATTATCAGCAATCAAAGAATGGACAAATCATTCAGATAAAATCATTTCTAATTTATCAAATATGATTGTAAATAGAAACTTACTGAAGGTTAAGATTTATGATGAACAAGTTTCAGAAATTGATGTTTCAAATCATATAAAAAGATTTATGAAAACCTCTGGTTTATCTAACAAACAAGCCTCATATTTTGTATTTAATGGAGATATTTCTAATCAAGCTTATAACTCGCAAGAACCCATTAAGATTTTGAATAAAAAAGGGGAGATGGAAGATATTATTTTAGCTTCAGACCAATTAAATTTACAAGCACTTTCGAAACCTGTAAAAAAGTTTTTTATTTGTTACCCCAAGAAATGGAATTAGCCTAATCTTACAATTTTTCATACTTTTGCAGAAGATGAAATTCACAGCAAATCAAATAGCTCAAATCCTAGAAGGAGAAATTGAAGGTGATTCTGAAGCCGAAGTTTCAAGACTTTCAAAAATTGAAGAGGGTACCAATGGCTCTCTTACATTTTTATCTAATCCAAAATATAACTCATACTTATACACCACAGAAGCTTCAATAACTATTGTTAATGATACTTTTAAATTAGAGAAAGAGGTCCGTACAACTTTAATAAGAGTTAAAGATGCTTATAAAGCATTTTCTAAAGTCCTTGAATTTTACAACCAAGTAAAAAACAACAAACTTGGTAGGGAAGAACCCCACTACATATCAGAAACAGCAGTTATTGGTAAAGATGAATATATTGGTGCATTTAGCCACATAGGTAATAATGTTGTTGTTGGAGAAAATGTAAAAATTTACCCAAATGTTTATATAGGAGATAATGTGATCATTGGGGATAATTGCTTACTATTTTCAGGAGTTAAAATTTATTCAGAATCTGTAATAGGAAATGATTGTACTTTTCATTCAGGATGTATTATTGGTTCAGATGGATTTGGTTTTACACCCAATGAAAAGGGAGAATTTGTTAAAATTCCTCAAACTGGAAATGTTGTTGTAGAAAATAATGTAGATGTAGGTTCAAATACAACGATTGATAGAGCTACACTTGGATCAACCTTTATAAGGAGTGGTGTTAAATTAGACAATCAAGTTCAAATTGCACATAACGTAGAAATTGGTAAAAATACTGTCATTGCAGCACAAACTGGAATAGCAGGTTCAACGAAAGTAGGTAAGGGGTGTATGATTGGAGGTCAAGTAGGAATTGCTGGTCATCTTACTCTTGGGAATTATTTAAAAATACAAGCTCAGTCTGGTATATCAAAGAACTTAAAAGACAATGAAGTAGTTCAGGGATCACCAGCATTTGGTTACTCTGATTTTAATAAATCTTATGTATACTTTAAAAATCTTCCTAAAACTATTAGTAGTTTTAATAAACTAGAAAAGGATTTTAATGCTCAAAAATTAAATGATGAGTAAAAAACAAAAAACAATACAAAATGAGGTTAGCTTGTCAGGTGTTGGATTACATACTGGTAATGAGGTGAAAATGACTTTTAAGCCTGCACCTGTAAATCATGGTTTTGCCTTCAAAAGAGTTGACCTTGAGGGGTGCCCAACCATTGAAGCTAGAGCTGAATTTGTTGTAAATACTCAAAGAGGAACTAATCTTGAAAAGAATGGGGTATTTATTCAAACTTCGGAACATGTTTTGGCTGCAGCTGTTGGTTTAGATATCGATAACCTTATTATAGAAATAAACGCATCTGAACCTCCTATTATGGATGGTTCTTCTAAATTTTTTGTAAAAGCCCTCGAGAAAGCTGGAATAACTGAATTAGATGCTGAAATAGAAGAATATGTTGTAAAGGAAATAATTTCATACAAAGATGAATTTACAGGAAGTGAAATTATATTAATGCCTTCAGATGAATATCAAATTACAACTATGGTTGATTTTGGAACCAAAATTCTTGGCACCCAGAATGCTACCCTCGATAAAATAGCTGATTTTAAAGAAGAAATAGCTGATGCTAGAACTTTTAGTTTTCTTCATGAAATAGAGATGTTACTAGAAAATGATCTCATCAAAGGAGGTGACTTAAATAATGCCATTGTTTATGTAGACAAAGAATTATCTGAACCTACTATGAATAAATTAAAAAAAGCATTCAAAAAAGATAATATTAAAGTCAAATCTAACGGAATTCTTGATAATTTAAATTTACATTGGGCTAACGAAGCTGCTAGACACAAATTATTAGACGTTATTGGAGATTTAGCATTAACGGGTACTCGAATTCGAGGAAAAGTTATTGCAAATAAACCAGGTCATCTTGTCAATACTCAATTTGCTAAAAAACTAGCTAAAATTATAAAGCAGGAAAAAAGAAATAAGATTCCCCAAATAGATTTAAATCAAACTCCATTGATGGATATCCATCAAATTATGGAAATTTTACCTCACAGACCTCCATTTTTATTAGTAGATAGAATTCTAGAATTATCTGATAAACATGTTGTTGGAATGAAAAATGTGACCATGAATGAAGATTTTTTTGTTGGTCATTTTCCAGGATCACCGGTTATGCCAGGAGTCTTGCAAGTTGAGGCTATGGCTCAATGTGGTGGAATTTTAGTTCTGAGTACTGTTCCTGATCCCGAAAATTACTTGACCTATTTCATGAAAATGGATAAAGTTAAATTCAAACAAAAAGTTTTACCAGGGGATACATTGATTTTTAAAAACGAATTAATAACTCCGATTAGAAGAGGTATTTGCCATATGCAAGCCTATGCTTATGCTAATGGAAAGTTAGTAGCTGAAGCAGAGTTAATGGCGCAAATTTCAAAAATTAAATAATTATGAATCAACCACTAGCATATGTCCATCCTCAGGCTAAAGTTGCACGAAATGTTGTAATAGAGCCCTTTACAACCATTCATGCAAATGTAGTTATTGGTTCAGGTACTTGGATTGGTTCTAACGTTACTATAATGGAAGGTGCAAGAATTGGTAAAAATTGTAGAATATTTCCAGGTTCTGTGATCTCAGCTATTCCTCAAGATTTAAAATATGATGATGAAGAAACTACTGTAGAAATTGGTGATAATGTTACTATTAGAGAATGTGTCACCGTAAATAGAGGAACTTCAGACAGAATGAAAACGGTTATAGGTAATAATTGTTTAATTATGGCCTATTGTCATATTGCTCATGATTGTCTTGTAGGTGATGGTTGTATATTTTCTAACAACTCAACTTTAGCTGGTCACGTAACTATCGGACACAATGTAGTATTAGCAGGGATGGTTGCTGTTCATCAGTTTGCATCTGTTGGGAATCATGCTTTTGTAACCGGTGGTTCACTTGTTAGAAAAGATGTACCACCTTACGTTAAATCTGCTAGGGAGCCTTTATCTTATGTAGGAATTAACTCAATAGGGTTAAGAAGAAGAGGTTTTTCCTCAGAAAAAATTAGAGAAATTCAAGACATATACAGAATATTATTTCAAAAAAATTACAATAACTCACAAGCTATCCAAATTATTGAAGCAGAAATGGAGGCTACTCCAGAACGTGACGAAATAATTCAATTTATAAAAGACTCTCACAGAGGAATTATGAAAGGTTATTATAAAGCAAACTAATAAATAAATTAATTAATGGCATCAACATCAGATATTAGAAATGGATTATGTATCAGGTATAATAACGATATATACAAGATTGTAGAGTTCTTACACGTTAAACCTGGAAAAGGTCCTGCCTTTGTGAGAACAAAACTTAAAAGTGTTACCAATGGGAAAGTTATCGATAATACATTTCCAGCCGGAAGAAAAATTGAAGATGTTCGAGTTGAAACTCACAAGTTTCAATATTTATACAATGAAGGTGAAACCTATCATTTTATGAATAATGATGATTATAGTCAGATAGAATTACAAAAAAGTACATTAGATTCTCCAGAATTGATGAAAGAAGGAGAAATAGTGACCATAATTATCAATTCTGAAGATGATATGCCATTATCTGTAGATATGCCTGCAAGTGTTATTTTAGAGGTAATTCACACCGAACCTGGGGTAAAAGGGAATACAGCTACAAACGCCACTAAACCTGCAAAAGTAGAAACAGGAGCTACTGTAAACGTTCCTCTTTTTATAAATGAGGGTGATAAAATTAAAGTTGAAACTACCAAAGGAACCTACCAAGAAAGAATTAAAGCATAACCATTTTAAATGAAATTTAAAACCGTACAAACGCTTCAACAAATAGCTCATCTTATTGACGCAAAATTTGTAGGAGATAAAGATTTTAAAATTTCAGGTATTAATGAAATACATGTTGTAGAGTCTGGAGATATCGTTTTTGTTGATCATCCAAAGTATTACACTAAAGCTTTAGAATCAGCCGCAACAACTATTTTAATAAACAAGGAAGTAAAATGTCCAGAAGGAAAGACATTATTGATTTCTGATGACCCATTTCGTGATTTTAATAAAATTACAAAGTATTTTAATCCTTTCATTAGTTCTAAAGTAAGCATTGCAATTTCAGCTGTTATAGGAGAGGGTACTATTGTTCAACCCAATGTATTTATTGGAAATAATGTATGTATAGGTAGAAATTGTATAATTCATCCTAATGTTACGATTTATGATAACTCAATACTAGGGGATAATGTAGTCATTCATGCAAATACAGTTTTAGGTGCCGATGCATTTTACTATAAGAAAAGACCACAAGGTTTTGATCAATTAGTTTCAGGCGGTAGAGTAATCATAAAAGATAATGTTCATATTGGTGCCTCGTGTACCATAGATAAAGGAGTTACTGGAGATACAACTATTGGAGAAGGAACAAAAATAGATAATCAAGTTCAGGTTGGCCATGATACGAGTATTGGAAAAAAGTGTTTAATAGCCTCGCAAACTGGTATTGCAGGTTGTGTAATCATTGAAGATGAGGTTACTCTTTGGGGACAAGTTGGAACTAATAGTGGAATTACTATAGGTAAAGGTGCTGTTGTATTGGGTCAAACTGGTGTAACAAAGTCAGTTTTAGGAGGTAAGACCTATTTTGGAACTCCTATCTCTGAATCAAGAGAAAAACTAAAAGAGTTAGCACAACTTAAAAGATTAATCAGGGAAGAAAAGAAAAGATAATTTTCTTTTTTTGCTTCAAACAATATAAAGTATTTTTGCACAAATTATCAGATAAAATTATAACATGAGTGTTTTAGTAAACAAAGATTCAAAAATTATCGTTCAAGGTTTTACAGGTGGTGAAGGTACTTTCCACGCAGGACAAATGATTGATTATGGAACCAATGTAGTAGGTGGGGTTACCCCTGGAAAAGGTGGTCAAGAACACCTAGGAAAACCTGTATTCAATACTGTAAAAGAATCAGTAGAAAAAGTAGGGGCTGATACCTCAATAATTTTTGTACCACCAGCCTTTGCTGCCGATGCAATTATGGAATCTGCTGATGCTGGAATTAAAGTAATCATTTGCATTACAGAAGGAATCCCAACAGCTGATATGGTTAAAGTAAAAGCTTATATTGATCAAAAAGATTGTACTCTTGTTGGGCCAAATTGCCCAGGTGTCATAACTCCAGATGAAGCCAAAGTTGGTATTATGCCAGGATTTATTTTCAAAAAAGGAAAAGTTGGAATTGTTTCAAAATCAGGTACTCTAACCTATGAGGCTGCAGATCAAGTTGTAAAACAAGGTTATGGAATTACCACAGCTATTGGTATTGGAGGAGACCCAATTATAGGAACAACAACAAAAGAAGCTGTTGAATTGTTAATGAATGATGAGGAAACTGAAGCTATTGTTATGATTGGTGAAATAGGAGGGCAGTTAGAGGCAGAAGCTGCACATTGGATTAAAGCAGACGGAAATAGAAAACCTGTTGTTGGTTTTATTGCCGGTCAAACAGCACCAGCTGGAAGAACAATGGGACATGCAGGAGCTATTGTTGGTGGTGCAGATGATACAGCACAAGCAAAAATGAAAATTTTAGCTGAAAACGGGATTCATGTTGTTGAGTCTCCGGCAAAAATAGGTGAAAAAATAGCCAGTGTATTAAATTAACATTTAGAAACATAAATATTTCAGTACTAAAGTTCTCGTATTTGATACGAGGATTTTTTTTTAAAAAAAGAATTATATTTGAAATTAAACTACGATCAATTTATGAAATTATTAGAAAACAAAACTGCCATTATTACAGGAGCAACGAGAGGAATAGGACGTGGGGTTGCTGTTGAATTTGCCAAGCAAGGTGCTAATATAGCCTTCACATATAGTTCTTCTGTCGATGCAGCTAATGCTTTAGAAATAGAATTAAATGCTTTGGGAATTAAAGCAAAAGGGTACCAATCTAATGCTGCTGAATTTGAAACAGCTCAAGAATTGGCAAAAGAAGTTTTGAAAGAATTTGGAAGTATTGATGTATTGGTAAATAATGCAGGAATTACAAAGGATAATTTATTGATGAGAATTTCTGAAGACGATTTTGATAAAGTAATCGAGGTAAATCTTAAATCTGTATTCAACTTAACAAAGGCTGTCATTAGACCAATGATGAAGCAACGTTCAGGTTCTATCATTAATATGAGTTCTGTTGTTGGATTAAAAGGAAATGCAGGCCAATCTAATTATGCTGCTTCCAAGTCTGGTATTCTAGGTTTTTCTAAATCTGTTGCACTTGAACTAGGCTCAAGAAATATTAGAAGTAATGTTATCGCTCCTGGTTTTATAGAGACTGAAATGACTGAAAAATTAGATGAAGCTACTGTTCAAAGTTGGAGAAATTCAATTCCATTAAAGCGTGGTGGTACACCCTTAGACATAGCAAACGCATGTGTCTTTTTAGCTTCAAATATGAGTAGTTACATTACAGGTCAAACCTTATCTGTAGATGGAGGTATGTTAACATAATTTTTAAAAAAAAATAATCATATTACAACCTAGACATTATTGCTGTCTAGGTTTTTTTATATCTTTCAAACAAATAGTATATTTTGAATCAATATTTAATCATCTGGATTCTTTTTTTTCTAGTTCTAAGTAGTTTATTTGGCTATTTTCTATATTATTACAGAGTTAAACAACCTGCCAAAATAGATCTACTTTTAGCAATTATTCGTTCGTTAGTATTTTTTTTAGTTCTAATTTTACTTGTAAACCCATCGATTACTAAAAAAGTCCTTAGTTCTCATAAAACAAAGCTTTCAGTTCTTGTCGATAATTCATCATCGATTAAGTTTTTAAAAAAAGACAGTTTAATTACTCATATTTTAGGAAGTTTAAAGAATGATAAAAAACTAAATGATAATTTCAAAATTAATTATTATTCTTTTGGAAGTACATTCAAATTAAGTGATACTTTCAGTTTTGATGAGTATCAAACAGATATATCAGTTCCACTTGAGAGAATTTCTAAACTTCAGAATAATACAATACATCCAATCATTTTAATTTCTGATGGAAACCAAACCATAGGTAGTGATTATCAATATACTTCAATAAATGATCCAGTTTTTCCAATAGTTGTTGGAGATACTAGTATGAACAACGATGTAAGAATTTCACAAATAAACGTAAATAGATATAGTTTTATCAATAACAAATTTCCAATTGAAACAATATTACAGTATGAGGGAATTAAACCTGTAAAACTTAGATATTCCATTGAAAATAATGGAAAGGTTATCTTCAGTAAATTACTTAATTTCTCTGAAAAGAATAACTCTCAAATCCTTAGGAATTATATCAAAGCAACTCAAGAAGGGTTAAACTTGTTTAAATCAAAAATTGAGTACTTGAAAAATGAAAAAAACATCGTTAACAATAGTAAGATCTTTCAAGTTGATGTTATTAATAAACAATCTCAAATTTTAATTGTTAGTTCTTTTTATCACCCAGATTTAGGTGCTTTAAAGAAAGCAATAGAAAGTGATAAGCAACGTAAGGTAAGTATAAAAATTATAGGTAATGATGATATACAAATTAATGATTATCAGCTTATTGTATTGTATCAGCCAACTAAAGAATTTGATTCGTTACTAAATCAATTAAATAGTAATAAATCCTCATTTTTTATGATTACAGGTTCTAAGACAGATTGGTCTTATATTAATAATAAATCCTTAGGGATTAATAAAAAATACATAAATCAGCTCGAAAAGTATACTCCTGTATTTAACACTAGTTTTTTAACTTTTTCACAAAAAAATATAGGTTTTGAAAATTATCCTCCCTTATCAGATTATTTTGGTGAAGTATTGATTTCAATACCCCATCAAACATTATTATTTCAAAATATCAATGGCTATTTGTCTCAAATGCCACTTCTAATTAATTCTAATGAAAATAATCAAAAAAAAGTATTTTTATTTGGAGAAGGTATTTGGAAATGGAGGTCAAGTAGCTTTCAAACCTATAACACATTCAAATATTTTGATAGATTTATTGGAAATATTATTCTATATGCTTCAAATAATAAAATTAGAGATCGATTAGATATAGATATTAAATCTTCATATAATATCAATTCTGAGATCTCAATTAATGCTTTTTATGTAGATGAAAACTATCAATTTGACAATAGAGCTACATTACTATTTACACTTTTAAATAAGAATACAAATCAAAAGAGAACATTACCATTTTCATTATCTAATGCCTCTTATCAATTAAATTTAAGTTCATTAGATCCTGGAAAATATGAGTATATAATAAGTGTTGATGGGCAAAACATTTCAAAAAAAGGAAAATTTGTTGTCAATGATTTTTTTGTTGAGAAGCAATTTACAAGAGCGAATAGTGATAAACTCGATCTATTGGCAAAAAAAACAAAAGGAGAGTTATATTTTGAAGATAATTACAATTTACTTGTAGATAGGTTAGTAAATGATAAAAAATTTGAAATTCAAAATAGGTCTATAGAAATTATTAGTAACCCTATTAATTTTAGATGGATTATGATTCTTTTAATATTTTTATTATCGATTGAATGGTTGATTAGAAAATATATGGGTAAAGTTTAAATAAACCCTTTTGTTAGATAATTTTGAATAACATCCCTGAATAATAACATTAAGTTGTAAATTAGCATAAACAAAAAATTAAAAAAAATGGCAAATAATCAAATTGAATTTAAATTTCCAAAAGGAGCCCTATTCACGATAGGAATAATACTAACATTAATTGTTTTGATTTCAAAATCTGCAATTACAATTGGTTCTGGAGAACGTGGAGTTTTATACAAATTAATTGGTGGTGTAGAAACAGATTCTCCACCTTTAGATGAAGGTTTTAATCTCGTAATGCCTTGGAACAAGGTTTTTAAATATAATGTTAGACAACAAGAGTTGTTTGAAGAAAAGATGTCTGTTTTATCCTCTAACGGATTAGAAATTAAGTTGGATGCTTCAGTTTTATACCAAGCTACAACTTCTACAGTTGCACTACTTCATCAAACTAGAGGTGAAGCCTATGAAGATGACGTAATTATACCTGCTATTAGATCTGCAACTAGAAGTGTTGTTGGACGCTATACTCCTGAACAGTTATATTCTACAAAGAGAGATGCAATACAAACCGAAATATATGAGGAGACAAAAAAAATACTGAGCCCTCAATATATTCAATTAAATTCTGTACTAGTAAGAGATGTTACTCTTCCGCCTACAATCAAAACAGCAATAGAACGTAAATTAAAGCAAGAACAGGAATCTCTAGAATATGAATTTAGGTTAGTTACTGCAAGAAAAGAAGCAGAAAAACAGATTATTGAGGCTAAAGGGAAAGCAGATGCAAATAGAATATTAAGTGCTTCATTAAATGATAAAATTCTTCAAGATAAAGGAATTGAGGCAACAATTAAATTAGCTCAATCTCCTAATAGTAAAGTAGTAATTATTGGATCAGGAGAAACTGGAATGCCTATTATATTAGGGAACCAATAATTTAAAATAAATTTTAATACATAATAAACCAGCTCTAGGGCTGGTTTTTTGTTTACCTAAAAGTATTAGTAATTTAGATAATCAAATCACTATAGGTATTAATTTCCTTTTTTTGAAGGCAATCTACTTCTTTCAATTTTGCCTTGTTTTAGCGCCTTGTATACCTCGTAACAATCAAGTACAGCCTCAATCATCTGTAAATCACTAGCATTTTTTACAAAATATTCAGAATAGTTACAGTCCGAAATTAACTTCATAAGATCGTTTCTGTCCATTTCAAGATACTCCATCATAACTTCTCTGTCAAATTTACCCGCCATAATCTTTCTAAGATTATCCTCCTTTTTTATTTTTTGAAGCTTTTTTAATTGTTTGGGTTTTTTACCAAATAACTTGAATAAAAAATCAACAGGCTGAAATAGTGCTGCAATTGGCGAAGAAAAATCTCCAGCTCTAGGTCTGGCTATTTCATAGGTTTGTCTAATTCCATTAATTTTAATTCTAGTAAACCTATCCTTTGGTACTTGTTTAACATCTACTTCCAAAACCCCAATTAATTTACTAGATCTAATGATAATTTCTTTTATTTCCTCAGACTTTTCATACAGTGCAATTAATAATTCATTTCCTTTTAATAAATCATTAGTTACTTTAATCTTTATAGAGGAATGTCCTAAGTAAGATACCATTACAGTATCATTATTTTTAGCTGTTAATTCAAAAAAACCTTTGTCATCAGTAATCGTTCCTGAGACTGAATTTAAATTTAATATATGAGAGGCACTTAATGGTTTTTTTGTTTCAGAGTCAATGACTTGACCTTTTAATATTTTAACAACTAAACTATCTTTTTGAGCGTAGACTTGTATTGAAAGGAAAAAGAAGAATAGTAAGGTTAATTTTCTGTAGTGCATGAAACAAAAGTAATGATTAATAGCCAACAAGTAGGGTTAATGTTTTGTGAAAAGTAAATAAAAGTGCGCACGAGAAGATTCGAACTTCCACATCCTAAACGGATACCAGCCCCTCAAGCTGGCGCGTCTACCAATTCCGCCACGTGCGCTTTTAAATCAAAGACTCTGTCTTTAGTGACCGGGCTGGGGCTCGAACCCAGGACCCTCTCCTTAAAAGGGAGATGCTCTACCAACTGAGCTACCAGGTCAAAAATTTACTAAAAGAATGCAAATATAAACGCATTCAAACATAAAAGCACTTTTTTTACTTTATTTTTTCAACGATATTTGTACGTAAATTTTTTTGTATGAAAATAATTCTTTTGGGGTATATGGGTAGTGGTAAAACTACAATTGGTATAGAATTAGCAAAAAAGCTTTATCAAAATTTCACAGATTTAGATCATTATATTGAAACTAAAGAAAATAAAACAATTTCAGATATATTTGACGAAAAAGGAGAAGTATACTTCAGGAAAATAGAACATTATTATTTAAAAAAATTCATCAATGAAAATGATTCTTATGTTTTATCATTAGGAGGGGGGACTCCTTGTTATGCTAATAATATGGAGATGATTTTACATGTAAATGATCTTCATTCGATATACCTTCAGGGGTCAATATCTACTTTGTATGACAGATTAATACATAATAGCTCTAAAAGACCTCTGTTAGTTTCACAAACAAAAGAAAGCTTAGTTGAATACATAGCAAAACATCTATTTGAAAGGGGCATATATTATGAAAAAGCAAGACATCGAATTTCAATCAACTCAAAAAGTATAGAGGCTATTGTTGCTGAAATTAGAATATTACTACATTAAAATAGCTTTTGAATCCTTTTCATCAAAAAAAACTTCAACATGCTCATTAATTGAAGTTGATAAAGAAATTCCTTTAAAATCTGCTTTCACAGGGTATTTTTTATGATTTCTATTAACAAGGACAGCAGTTTTAAAACGTTTCAAAGGAACCTCTAAAAAATATTTTATTCCATACATTAGTGTTGTTCCTGAATTTAAAACATCATCTACTAAAACAATAGGTTTATTTTTTAAATCAGAAGTTTTAATACTAGTAGAAATAGTATTTAAAGGATTTTTTTTATCAATATAAACTTCACAAAGTATAACTTTTAATGAAGATATCTGCTCCAATGTTTTAGTAAGTAGTTTTGAAAAGTAAAAACCATTTCCTTGAATGCCAGCAATTACAACTTCTTTTTCAGAGCTATTTGCCTCATAAATCTGATAAGCAATTCTTTTAATTTTCTGATTAATTTGATTGTGATTTAGAATCGTAGTTGTTTCGTTCATTTTACTTATTGTTCTGGAAATTCATAATAATCATCTATATCTCTTCTGTCCTTTTTTGTAGGCCTTCCTGTTCCTTTTTTTCTGTAATAATCTTTAGAATATTTTAATAAATCTAATTTTTCAAATTCCGCTTTAGGAGTAATATCCTTACAAAACTGGTGAACTAGTTTTGCTCCAATTCTACTTATAGGAATATCAAGTATTTCAATTTTATAATTTATTTGATTCTTTCGAACAGAAAGAATTTCACCACCATATACATCTTTTGAAGGTTTACAGTTAGACCCATCAATTTTAACATGTCCTTTTTTACAAAATTCAGTCGCAATGTTTCTTGTTTTGAAAGTGCGAATACACCAAAGATATTTATCTATTCTCATAAAAAAGTTAAAAATAACAGAATCACTTTCTACAAAGGTATAAAAATGGTAAATTGCAGCACTAAATTTATGTAAATGTTTAACAGAAAGCTTTTATTTTTATTTTTATCCATATTGTTAATAGGCTATGCCTGTAATGATGATAATTTTGGTGTTCAAGTAGATGATTTTGATTATGAGGGTCAAGCATTGGTTGATAATGATTCAATCCTTGTTTTTTTAGAAAATCATTACTACAATGATGCTATAGATTCAGTTCAGCCTTTAGTTACAGGTGCAACTTCACTTTTGAATGATTCTAGATTAATCATACAAGACGTAACAGATTTTGATGTAGATTACAAGTTATATGTTTTTGTCAAAAGTGTTGGGAATCCAGTTCCTGATAAAGGTTATCCATCTGAAGTAGATTCAGTTTTAGTAAAATATAAAGGTCAATATTTTAATTCTACAGTTGAATTAATTGATTTTGATGAACGTACTGTAAATCCTCTTTGGCTTACTTTAAACTCTGTAATTCGAGGTTGGTCTCATGGTTTTACTAATTTCAAAGGTGGAGAGAATATCACTAACAACGGACCAATTACCTATGCAAATGGAGGTAAGGGTGTATTATTTATACCTTCCGGTTTAGCATATGGGCAATTTGGAACAACAGGAATTCCACCAAGTTCGAGTTTAATGTTTTATATAGAATTATATGATATAGTTGAAAACACAGACCATGATTTGGATACTGTCCCCTCTATATTAGAAGACCCTGATGGTGATGGAGATCCAAGAAATGATGACACTGATGGTGATGGTTTTCCAAATTTCACCGATCCAGATGATGATAATGATGGAGTTTTAACAAAAGATGAAGGTGGTGCCGATGGAGATCCAACAAATGATTTTAATGATCCAAATAACCCAACTTTGCCCGATTATTTGAATCCAGACATTAATTAGAAAATTATTCTTAAAAAAAGCTCTTGAAATTCAAGAGCTTTTTTTATTCATCTTTTTTAGATTTAGTAAGTCTATAAGAAATTCCAAAGATTATTTGACTCACTCTTTTGTCAAAATTAAAATTTGTGTCGTTTATTGTATTGTCAACAAAAACAGTTTCAGTTTTAGACAATCCTCTTTCCCATCTAATATCAAAGCCCAAACGACCTAATTCAACTCCTCCGCCCAATTGAATTCCTAATGAGAAATTTTCAGTAGAGACCTCTTTTAAATCATTTAATTCAAAATCTGATGACAAAATGTATTGGAAGGAGGGTCCAGCAAAAACATTTCCTATGCCTAGAAATTTCTTCCCGATTAAAACGGGTACATCTATTTTTCTAAATTTAAAATTAGTATTTCTCGGAACGGCAAAATCACTGTCGTAATTTACACTGTTATTTAACTCAGTATACATTAATTCTGGCCTTATGTAAAATCCAATCACAGGTAATTTTGCTCTGAGCCATACCCCTGTATGAATACCAGTCTTAGTCTTTGCACCATTTAAAACGTCATCAGAAACACTTTCAAAAGAGTCTGAATTGTAATTAATTCCAGCTTTTACTCCAAATTGAAGTTGGGCTTGTGATTGCTGAGTTACTAGAAAAAGTAAAAAACAACCAAATATTATTTTTTTCATAATTTTTAGTTTAAAATTTAGCCTTATAAATTAATTATTTTCTCTTTAACACATTTTTTACTGCACTTACAACCGCTTTATCATTTATAGCGTATTTTTCCATTAATTCTGCTGGTGTAGCAGATTCACCGAAAGTGTCGTTAACAGCTACAAACTCCTGTGGAGTAGGATAATTTTGCGTTAAACATCGAGCTACACTTTCACCTAAGCCTCCAAACTTATTATGCTCTTCAGCAGTAACAATACATCCTGTTTTTCTGACAGATTTTATGATTGCTTCCTCATCTAGTGGTTTTATTGTATGAATGTTAATTACTTCAACACTAATTCCCTCTGATTCTAATTGTTCGGCGGCTTGTAACGATTCCCATACTAAATGACCAGTAGCTACAATTGTTACATCAGTACCTTCAGTTAAGTTAATGGCTTTTCCAACCTGAAAAGGTTGGTCTGTTGGCATGAATACAGGTACTTTTGGACGACCAAAACGTAAATAAACAGGACCGTCATATTCAGCTATAGCAATAGTGGCTGCTTTTGTTTGATTGTAATCACAGGTGTTTATGACAGTCATCCCTGGCAACATTTTCATTAATCCTATATCCTCTAAAATTTGATGCGTTGCACCATCCTCTCCTAAAGTTAAACCAGCATGTGATGCACAAATTTTTACATTTTTATCTGAATAGGCTATGGATTGACGTATTTGATCATATACTCTACCTGTAGAAAAATTAGCGAAAGTGCCTGTAAAAGGAATTTTTCCGCCTATGGTTAAGCCAGCAGCAATACCCATCATATTTGCTTCAGCAATTCCTACCTGAAAGAAGCGTTCTGGATGATTATCTTTAAAAACATTCATTTTCAATGAACCAATTAAATCAGCACATAGTGCTACAACATTAGGATTTGTTTTCCCTAACTCTGTTAAACCATCACCAAAACCAGAGCGAGTGTCTTTCATTTCTGAGTATGTATATTTTTTCATTTCTTGTATTGTTATTTTAAGTAAAAATAAACTATTAATTAAACCTTATTAAGCAATTTTAAGCAATTCTTTATACAATTTATGAACAGGTAATCCCATTACATTAAAATAGCTTCCAGTAATTTTTTTTACACCGATCAAACCAATCCAATCCTGAATCCCATAACTTCCAGCTTTGTCATATGGAGAGCATTTATCTATATAATAATTAATTTCCTCATTCGTAAACTCTTCAAACAATACCATGGTTTTATCATTAAATATTTTTTGTATGGATTTCCCTCTTATACTTACTGATGTGAAAACATCATGTTCCTTTCCAGACATTTTTTTTAGCATGTCAAATGCATCTTTTTTGTTTTTCGGTTTTCCAATAGCTTTTTCTTCAAACCAAACAATAGTATCCGATGTTATTAACAAATCATTGGCTTGTAAATTTTTGAAAGATTTAGATTTTAGATCTGCTAAATAATCTGTGATTTGAGCTCCTTTTAAATGCTTAGGATAAACTTCTTCTACTTCTCTAATGTCTATGGTGAAAGGAATATCTAATTCTTTGAATAAATGTTGCCTTCTTGGAGAACCTGAAGCCAGAATTAAATTATAATTTGAAAGTTTTTCTCGTAGCATTATTGGAAAATATATGAAGTCATAAAAGAGGTAAAGAATAGATATTTATTAAAAAATCAGGTATTAAATGTTTTTTTTATTCTAGCCAAATCACGTTTATTATCTCTGTTTTTTATAGTTTCTCTTTTGTCATGTATTTTTTTTCCTTTAGCTAGGGCAATTTCGAGTTTTGCCCATCCATTTTCATTTAAGAAAAGACGCAATGGAACTATAGTATTTCCCTTGGCCTCAACATCCTTTTTTAAGCTACGTAATTCCTTTTTATTGAGTAACAACCTTCGTTCACTAGTAGTCTTATGATTAAAATGATGTCCATACAAATACTCTTCAATATACATATTAACAATAAAAAGTTCTCCTTTATCATTAAACTCACAAAAGCTTTCTGTAATTCTCGCTTTACTTTCACGAATTGATTTAATTTCTGTTCCAGTTAATTGAATACCGGCAGTATATTTGTCTAAAATCTCATATTCAAAACGAGCTTTTTTATTCTGTATATTTATTTTTTTTTGAATAGCCATTGAAAATATAATTCAAAAATTGAATTTTTATATAAATCTTTACAAAGATACATTTTTAGAACGCTTTAATAGCTGTAATTTTGGTGTATATGTTTAAAACTGTGTTCATTTAATGCAAGTATATGAGATCATTATTTATTTTATGTAGTATATCAATTTTCATGTTTACATGTAAACCATCCAAAAAGAAACTTTCAGCACAAGATATTATAGATACTTGTATTGATGTTTCTGGTGTAAATAAATTATCGAACGCAACACTTACATTTAATTTTAGAGATAAATTTTATGCGGCAAAAAGAAAATATGGTGAGTATAATTTAACTAGAGTTTTCACAATAGGTAATGATACCATTAAAGATATTTTATCTAATTCTGGCTTTGAAAGAATTAAGAATTCGAAACCAATTGAGGTAGAGGACTCTATGGTAGTTAAGTATAGTGAATCTGTCAATTCAGTTCATTATTTTTCTGTTTTACCTTATGGTCTAAATGATATAGCCGTAAAGAAAACTTTATTAGGTGAAGTTGAAATTAAAGGCAAAGAATTTTATAAGATTAAAATTACCTTTTCAAAAGAAAATGGTGGAGTAGATTATAATGATATTTTTATTTATTGGATTAAAAAAGATAATTTTAAATTAGGTTATTTAGCATATAAGTACACTACCAATGGGGGAGGTATGCGTTTTAGAGAGGTTTGTAAAGAATATTTTACAAATGGAATCTTTTTTGCAGATTATGATAATTATGAACCAAAAAATCCAAATGTTAGGCTAAATCAATTAGACAAGATTTTTGAAAAAAAAGGCTTGAAAAAAATTTCAGAAATTAAATTAAACGATATCAACATTGTTTTTAATTAATTTTCAATAGTAAAGAGGAGCTCTTTCCATCAGAAATAGTTACGATATAAAGATTTGAATTGTTTTTATCATCTATTTCATCATATTTCTCTATTCCTAAAATTTTATTTACAAATACATTAGTTGTATTACTGTGTCCAACTACTAGAACAGTTTTCCCTTTTGTATTATTTTGAAATGCCTCGGAATACATGTTTTTTGGATTGTAAAGTAAAATAGGTAAGTTTTTACTAGTAGCCGTTGGTTTTGCTGTTAGTTTGGTTCTATTGTAATCTGTAGAATATATAGCATCAAAGGCAACATTGGAAAATATCTCTTTCCAGGCTTCAGCTCTCTTATATCCATTGTAATTTAAATTCGGGTTTTTATCTGTTTTGTCAATTCGTAACTTCTCGGCATGACGAATGAAATAGTATGTGGTGACTTCTTGAGCTTTTGAAACTAAACAAGTAAATAGAAAGACATAGATTAGAACTGTTTTTTTCATACTTAATAATTATAAAAACGAATATAACTAAAAAATTATCTATCTGTTAGGTTAAGTATCTTTTCTATGTTTAATTGAGAATGGATTTATCAACCCTATGGGTTTGATTTCTGAATACCAATTGATTATCAAAACAATCTAATAATATAATGCTGTTATCATTTATGTTACCCGCCAATATTTCTTTTGACAATTGATTTAAAACTTCTTTTTGTATTACTCTTTTTACAGGTCTTGCACCATATTCGGGTCGATATCCTTTTAGCGTTAGATATTCTATAGCTTCTGCAGTGGCATCTAAAGTAATTTCTTGTTTAAACAATATGTTTTTTACATGTTCAAGTTGAAGATGTACTATCGATTTAATAGCATTTTTAGATAACGGAGTAAATAGTATAATATCATCAATTCTATTGATAAATTCTGGGCGCATATTTTGTTTTAGTAAACTAATTACCTCCTGTTTTATCAATACTGAATTACCCTCATTGGATTCTTTGTGAAATTCAAATTTTTCTTGAATAATTTCACTTCCCATGTTAGAAGTCATGATAATGATGGTATTTTTAAAATTGGCTATTCTTCCTTTATTGTCTGTTAACCTTCCTTCATCTAAAACTTGTAATAAAATATTAAAAGTATCTGGATGGGCTTTTTCAATTTCGTCAAGAAGAATAACAGAGTAGGGACGACGCCTTACAGCCTCAGTTAATTGGCCACCTTCATCGTATCCTACATAGCCCGGAGGTGCACCTACCAACCTACTTACAGAATGACGTTCTTGATATTCACTCATGTCAATTCGTGTCATAGCATTTTCATCATCAAATAAATATTCTGCTAAAGCCTTTGCTAACTCAGTTTTACCAATACCCGTTGTGCCTAAAAAAAGAAAAGAACCAATGGGTTTATTAGGATTTTGCAATCCTGTTTTAGAGCGTCTTACAGCATCTGAAACAGCTTCAACAGCTTCATCTTGACCCACTACACGTTTATGAAGTTCTTTCTCTAAATGAAGTAACTTTTCACGATCAGATTGAATCATTTTTGTAACAGGAATACCAGTCCATTTAGCTACAACTTCTGCAATATCCTCATAGTCTACTTCTTCTTTAATTAAATGTGTTCCTTTTTGTTTAGAAAAGATACTTTGTTGTTTCTCTAATTTTAATTGTGCGTCTTTAATTTTACCATATCTAAGTTCAGCAACTTTTCCATAATCTCCATTCCTTTCTGCTTTTTCTGCCTCAAGTTTATAGGATTCAATTTCAGTTTTTAAATTTTGAATTGCATCAACTACGGCTTTTTCTGATTGCCATTTTGCGTTAATTTCTTTACGTTTATCCTTGTATTCTGCAATATCAGCATTTAAAGATTTTAATTTTTCCTTATCATCTTCCCTTTTTATAGCAGCAATCTCAATTTCTAATTGCATAATATTTCTATCCAATACATCTAGCTCCTCAGGTTTAGAGTTAATCTCCATTCTAAGTTTAGAGGCTGCTTCATCCATTAAATCTATTGCCTTGTCAGGTAAAAATCGTGTCGTTATATAGCGTTGAGATAATTTTACTGCACCAATAATTGCTTCATCTTTAATACGTACTTTATGATGAGTTTCATATTTATCCTTAATACCACGTAAAATCGAAATAGCATTTTCTGTATCAGGTTCATCAACCATTACTTTTTGAAATCTTCTTTCTAATGCTTTATCTTTTTCAAAATATTTTTGATACTCATCCAAAGTAGTCGCCCCAATTGCTCTGAGTTCACCTCTAGCTAAAGCTGGTTTTAATAAGTTTGCTGCATCTAACGCACCTTGATCTGCACCCGCTCCAACTAATGTGTGAATTTCATCTATAAATAATACAACATCTCCATTAGATGAAGTAACCTCCTTAATAACAGCTTTTAATCGTTCTTCAAACTCTCCTTTAAATTTTGCTCCAGCAATTAGAGCTCCCATGTCTAGCGAGTAAATCTTTTTATCTTTTAAATTTTCAGGAACATCTCCACGAATAATTCTATGGGCTAAACCTTCTGCTATAGCAGTTTTTCCAGTTCCAGGCTCACCTACTAGGATAGGATTGTTTTTGGTTCTTCTAGATAATATTTGAAGTAATCTTCTAATTTCTTCATTCCTGCCAATTACTGGATCCAATAATCCATCCATAGCCATTTGATTAAGGTTGTTAGCATATTTACTTATTGCATTATAAGTTTCCTCAACATTTTGTGAAGTAACTTTTTCTCCTTTTCTCAATTCTTCTATTGCAGCATTTAACTCTTTTTGAGTCAAACCGTTATCTTTTAAAGCTTGGGAAATCTTAGATTTTGATTTGAATATAGCAAGGATAATGTGTTCAATAGACACAAACTCATCACTCATTTTATTGGCAATTATTGACGCATTATTAAGAGTGTTAAGAGCCTCACTAGAGAGTGTAATTTTAGTACCAGATACTTTTGCAAAACTTTCTAAAAGTTTATCTAATGTTGTTTTAATACCCTCTAAGTTGATATTTGTTTTTTTAAATAAAAAAGGAATCACATTCTTATCAACAAGTGTAATTGATTTAAAGATATGTTCATTTTCTATTTGATTATGATTTAATTCTTGAGCTAAAGTTTGTGCTTTTTGAATTATTTCTTGAGATTTAATAGTGAAATTATTGAAATTCATTTGCTGTTTTTTTTAATTATTTTTCAAAAAGCATTCCACATTAAACATTATAAATTTAGCAGTCAAAATGTCTTATCTTGCCCATTATTACTGACTTTTTGACATTTTATGTTCAGATTTATTATTAATGATTACTGATAAAATAGGAAGAATTAAATAATTAATTGATTTTGATTTTAAAATTCATTACTCCACAAAAATTAGCTAAATTTGTTTTCTTTTATTTTTAAGAACGCTAAAACCTAGACTTACGATTAAAGTTATTCAATGGGACTATTTAATTCTATCTTTTCAAATTCAAATAATCAATCATTACAAGAGGCAATTAATTGGATTAATCTCACAAATTTAGACGAGATTACAGATATAAAAACTCTCTCAATATCAGAGTCAATTTTTATATTTAAACATTCTACCCGATGTGGAATTAGTAGAATGGTCAAAAAACAGTTTGAAAAATTATTGCTACCAAATAAAAACAATATTAAAGTTTATTATTTAGATTTATTGAAATACAGAAATGTTTCAGATGCAGTGAGTGAAGTTTTTCAAGTTAGACATCAATCTCCTCAATTGTTAATCATTAGAAATGAAGTAGCTGTCAAACATGCATCCCATTATGATATTACAACAATTAGCATAAATAAATATCTCTAACCGGTTTTTAATAAAATTATTTAAATTTTGTCTGAAATTAATACTATCAAAAATACTTCTGGAAAAGAACTCTACAACTATCAAAAAATCGCCATAGAAGAAATTTTTCAGCGATTTGATACTGCTGCTGAAGATTACCACCTATTATATCAATTACCCACTGGAGGAGGTAAGACCGTTATTTTTTCTGAAATTGTAAGACGTTACATTTCCAAGTTCAATAAAAAAGTACTGGTGTTAACTCACAGGATTGAGCTTAGTAAACAAACCTCTAACATGCTTGGTGAGTTTGGGGTACCAAATAAAATTATAAATAGTACAGCAAATTTAGATGATCAAGACAATTATCATTGTTTTGTTGCTATGGTTGAAACGTTAAAGAATAGATTAGCAGACGATAAGTTAGATATTTCTGATATAGGGTTAGTAATTGTTGATGAAGCTCATTACAACTCTTTTACTAAAATTTTTAAATTTTTTGATAATTCTTTCATTTTAGGTGTTACAGCAACTCCATTAAGTTCTAATATAAAGCTTCCAATGTATGAAAACTACAAAGAATTGTACGTAGGAGAAACCATAGAGCATTTAATAGAAAATCATTATTTAGCAAGGGCAAATATGTTTTCCTATAATGTTGGTTTAACCTCTCTTGAAGTAGGAGCCAACGGAGATTATACCGTAAAGTCTTCAGAAGATTTATATACCAATGCTGATATGCTTTCAAAACTGGTAAGTGCCTATGAGGAAACCTCAAAAGGTAAAAAGACATTAATTTTTAACAATGGTATCCATACCTCAATACAAGTTTTTCACGCTTTTAAAAGAGCTGGATATCCAATTGCACATTTAGATAATACTAATACAAAAAAAGAACGTGATTTTATTCTTAGATGGTTTAAAAAAACACCCAATGCGATTATTACTTCTGTTAGTATACTAACAACAGGTTTTGATGAACCCACTATTGAGTCTATAATATTAAATAGGGCTACTAAATCTTTAACGCTATACTATCAAATGATAGGTCGTGGCTCTAGAATTTTAGATAATAAGTCCACCTTTAATGTAGTTGATTTAGGTAATAATTTTCACAGATTTGGGGCTTGGGGTGCAGATTTAGATTGGCAGAGAATGTTTAGAGCTCCAGACTACTATTTAGATTCAATTTTATCTGACGAGGAAATTGAGGGTGCTTTTAGATATGAACTACCATGTGATATTAAAAAAGAATTTTCAAAATCTTCTGATTTATATTTTGATGTTAAAAAAGAGTATTTAAGTGCTGTAAGAGCAGGTGAGTCCTCAAAAAAAGTATTGGAAAGATCCATTATTCATCATGCTAAAATTTGCATTGAAAATAGTGATGATGTTTATGATTCATTAGCTCTAGTAAAAATGCTAGGAGAAGAAATAGATGATCGTATTAACAGGTATTCTAAATGTATTTCTAAAAGTACACATAATTTCATCACGTGGTTAAAAGATGATTATCGTAAGAAACTTAAAGCCTATTTAAGATCAAATTTTGATGAAGATTTTGAAAAAATTCATGGTTATCCACCAATCGAAGAGTAATATTTTAAAAAAAAAAAGCTTTCTGTGAGAAAGCTTTTTTTGATGTTATAAGAACTTATTTAGCTATTTTGCTGGTAATATTTGTCCAACACATTCCCCAAAACCAATTCTAACACTATCATTTTTACAATGTGCCCTCATAATGACTGTATCAAAGTCATTAATAAACTTTCTCTCTGTTCCATCACTTAATTTGATAGGATTCTTACCTTTCCAAGTAAGTTCTAACATTGATCCATAACTATCTTCGGTAGGACCTGATATTGTGCCACTCCCCATCATATCACCTGCATTTACAGGACATCCATTTACGGTATGATGTGCCAATTGTTGTGCCATGGTCCAATACATATATTTAAAGTTTGAGTTGGCTATGATGGTTTCTTTTTCACCATCGGGTTGAATACCGACCTGTAGGTTGATATCAAAACTTCCTTTTCCTTCAACTTTAAGATATGGAAGTGGTTCAAAATCTTGTTTTGGGTTTTCAACTCTAAAAGGCTCTAAGGCATCTAAAGTTACGATCCATGGTGAAATTGTCGAAGCAAAACTCTTACCCAAAAAAGGTCCTAATGGAACATATTCCCAGGCTTGTATGTCTCTTGCAGACCAGTCATTAAATTGAACTAATCCAAAAATATATTCTTCCGCTTCTTCAACTGGAATTCTTTCTCCTAAATTATTTGAAGCCGTTGTAATAAAAGCCATTTCTAATTCAAAATCTAATAGTTTTGAGGGGCCAAAACCTGGTGTAGTAGAACCTTCTGAAGGTCTTGTTTGTCCGAAAGGCCTTCTTATTTTTGTTCCTGAAGGTATGATTGAAGAACTTCGACCATGATATCCAATAGGGATGTGAAGCCAGTTTGGAAGTAAAGCATTTTCAGGATCTCTAAATAAACTACCAACATTTGTAGCATGCTCTTTACTCGCATAGAAATCTGTGTAGTCACCAACACTTACTGGCAACAACATTTCTACTTCATCCATTCTGAAAATAATTTTATCTTTATGAGTAGCATTATCTCTTAATTTACCATTAGTAACATCAAATACATCAGCAATTCTATTTCTTACCAATCGCCAGGTTTTTCTTCCGTCTGCAATAAAGTCATTTAAATTATCTTGTAAAAAAATATCATCAGTTAAAGGAATACCTTCAAAATATCCCAATTGATGAAATGCTCCTAAATCAATAGCAAAATCACCGATTCTACTTCCTATTGTAATAATATCGTCTTTGGTGATAAAAACACCAAATGGGATGTTTTGTATTGGAAAATCAGAGTTATCAGAAACTTTTAACCATGATTTTCTTTTGGGATTATTGGCTGTTATTTTCATTAAAAATTGTTAATAAAGTTTGTATCAAATATAATGGAAAGATATCATCTTAAAAACGTTTTTTGAGTACATTTGAATTTCTTTTAATTAAATTTTAACAATGCAACGAGATAGAGAAATTTTTGACTTGATAGAGGCTGAAAAACAGAGACAATTAAATGGCTTAGAATTAATAGCTTCAGAGAATTTTGTGAGTGATCAAGTAATGGAGGCAGCTGGCTCAGTGTTAACAAATAAGTATGCAGAAGGATATCCTCAAAAAAGATACTATGGAGGATGTGAAATTGTAGATATTGTTGAACAGTTGGCTATAGATAGAGCTAAGGAATTATATGGTGCTGAATACGCTAATGTTCAACCCCATTCGGGTTCACAGGCTAATACAGCTGTTTTTCACGCCTGTTTAACCCCTGGAGATAGAATTTTAGGATTTGATTTGTCTCATGGAGGTCATCTAACTCATGGATCACCCGTTAATTTCTCCGGGAAACTTTATGAACCTCATTTTTATGGTGTTGAAAAAGAAACCGGTGTTTTAAATTATGATACCATACAAGAAATTGCACTGAAGGTTCAGCCAAAATTAATTATAGCAGGTGCATCTGCTTATTCTAGAGATATAGACTTTAAACGTTTTAGAGAAATAGCAGACAGTGTAAATGCTTTATTATTAGCAGATATTTCTCATCCATCGGGGATGATAGCTAAAGGAATCTTAAATGATCCTCTCCCTCATTGTCATGTTGTAACTACGACTACGCATAAAACTCTCAGAGGACCAAGAGGTGGCTTGATTTTAATGGGTAAAGATTTTGATAATCCTTTTGGTCTAAAATTAAAAAATGGAAAATTAAAAAAAATGTCTGCTCTTCTTAATGGTGGTGTTTTTCCAGGAAATCAAGGAGGGCCATTAGAACATATCATAGCTGCCAAAGCAATTGCTTTTTCTGAGGCGCTAACAGATGAGTTTTTACATTATCAAATTCAAGTAAAGAAAAATGCTGCAACAATGGCTAAGGCATTTGTTGAAAAGGGATATGACTTAATATCAGGTGGTACAGATAATCATGTAATGCTTATAGATCTTAGAAATAAAAATATTACTGGAAAAGAAGCTGAAGCTGCATTAGGTAAAGCGGAAATTACTGTAAATAAAAACATGGTTCCTTTTGATGATAAATCTCCATTTGTTACCTCTGGAATTAGAATTGGAACCCCTGCTGTAACTACAAGAGGCTTAAAAGAAGACGACATGATTGTAATCGTTAATTTAATTGATGAAGTCATTGAAAATTATGATAATACAACTATCATAAACTCGGTAAAAGAGAAAGTTCACAACTTAATGAGTCATAGACCCTTATTTAATTTCTAAATATTAAAATATAACATGGCTATTAGGGTTTTTATTTTATTTCTGATATTTTCGAATATAACAAATGCTCAATTAGCCTTTGATGATGTGGCTTCTCAAATTGGAGTTAATTACAGTTATGGTGATTCTGAGTACGGAGGTGGGGTTTCTTTTGCAGACTTTAACAATGACGGCTGGGACGATTTAACTTATGCCTCAGAAAGCGGAGTTGATATCTATTTTTTTAAAAATGTTGAAGGCGTATTTAACCTGGTAACTTTTAATGGAATTTCAAACACTAATAAAGCAAAACAAGTAATTTGGGTAGATTATGATAATGACGGAGACAAAGATTTATTTGTTACTGCTTTAGAAGGTAAAAATTCATTTTATATTAATGATGGTGAAATGAATTTTACAGACATTTCATCTATTATTGGAATATTTCAAACAGATCTTTTTAGTTATGGGGCCTCATTTGGTGATATTGATAATGATGGTGATTTAGACCTCTTTATATCTAATAGATCCCCTGAAGATCATAATTATTTATACAGAAATGATTCAGGAACATATGTGGATATTACAAGTGCCTCAGGAATATTATTGGACGGAGAATTGTCTTTTTGCTCTATTTTCTTAGATTACGATAAAGATGGTTTACTAGACCTATATGTATCAAATGATAAAGAAGAAAACATCAACAGATTATACAAGAACCTTGGAGATGGTATTTTTCAAGATGTTTCAATTTCTAGTAATGCGGGAGTAGATGTGAGTGCTATGTCTACAACATTAGGAGATTTTAATAACGACGGTTGGTTTGATATTTACATAACAAATACTCCATTTAGTCAAGTTTCACTAATTCAAGGAAATGTATTTTTAAAAAATAATGGTGACGGTACTTTTACAAATATAGCCACTGAAACAGGAACATCGTTTGATAGTGTAGGTTGGGGATCCGTTTTTTTAGATGCTGATAATGATGGCTTATTAGACCTTTATGTAAGTAGTAGTGAAAATGGAGCTGGACCATTTATATCATCTGCTTTTTACCATCAACAAAATGATGAAACTTTTACTATACCTGAAGATATTGGATTTAATTCAGACTTAAGAGAGAGTTATTCTAATGCTATAGGCGATATTAATAATGATGGTAAGCCAGACATTATTGTTGGAAATGATTCTGAACCTAATTTTTTATGGGAAAATAAAACAGTAAATGAAAATAATTGGTTAAAGGTAAAGTTAGAGGGGGTAGTTTCAAATAAAGATGGTATAGGAAATACTATTGAAATTAAAAGTGATGGACAAACTCAATATAGATTTACATTGGCAGGTGAAGGGTATTTATCTCAAAATTCATTTTATGAATTTTTTGGACTCGGTAATGCAACCGAAGTTGATTATGTAAAAGTTACTTGGACTGCCACAGGTGAAACAGAGACTATTAATAATGTAACTGCCAATCAAGCTATAATAATAAAAGAAGGATCTGGTATTTTAAGTAGTGATGGGATATTTAAAGAGTCATTATTTAGTGTATATCCAAACCCAAGTAATAGTGGTATTTTTAAATTGTCTCTTGTAAATGAGAATAAGGTCTCTATACAAGTTTTTGATATTTCAGGTAGGTTAATTACCGAAAAAAATGATTTAAAAAATAATGATGAAATTAATTTAAGTCAATATGCCAAGGGAGTTTACATAGCAAGACTCAGTTCAGAAACTAAAAACAATTCTCTAAAATTAGTTATAAACTAATCTTCTAAGGCTCTGTCAAGCAAATTTTTGTTCATAATTTTACTGGTCTTTGCACCCAATTCTTTAATCTTTTCAACTTTTTTTACAAGATTACCTTTACCGGTAAGTTTTTTCATTGATGTGTCATAAGTACCTTGTACAGTCTTAAGTTGGGTGCCTACTTTAATTAAATCATTGGTTAGGTTTACAAATTGATCGTATAATCTTCCAGCTTGATTTGCTATTTCCAATACATTATTCTTCTGATTTTCCTGTCTCCACATGGAAGAAACTGTGCTTAAAGTAGCAAGCAGAGTAGAAGTAGATACTAAAACAACATTTTTATCTAAGGCTTCCAAATACAATTGATTATTATTACTTAGTGCCAATAAATAAGCAGGTTCTATGGGAACAAACATCAGAACATAGTCTGGAGCATTAATTTCATATAAAGTTTCATATTTTTTTTCACTTAATTCTTTGATATGCTTGCGAATACTTTCAATATGCTTTTTAAGATGGAGGTTTTTGTGTTCTTCATCCTCTGCATTAAAATACGCCTCATAATTTGTTAAAGAAACCTTTGAATCCACAATTAAATGACGTTTATCGGGTAAATTAATGATAAAATCGGGCTTTTTCAATCTACCCTCTTCATCTCTATACCCCCCTTGAGTGGTAAAATGAATACCTTTAGCAAGATTAGCTTTTTCTAGAAGAATTTCAAGTTGAGTTTCTCCCCAATCTCCTTGTGCTTTACTATCTCCTTTTAAGGCTTTAGTAAGATTTACAGCTTCTTTACTCATTTGCACATTCAAATCTTTCAAGGTGTTGAGTTGTTCTTTTAATGCAGAATGCATCCCTACACTTTCCTTTTGAGATTCAGATACCTTTTTTTCAAAACCTTCTATTTTTTCTTTTAAAGGATTTAATATAGAAGAAATGTTTAGTTTATTTTGTTCAGTAAATTTTGTTGATTTTTCTTCTAATATTTTATTGGCTAGATTTTCAAATTCTTTAGTAAACTTTTCTTGAATCGTATTTAATTCTTCTTTGTTTTTTTGCATTTCATTTTCAGAACTCTTTAACTCAGTGGCTAAACGAGTTTTTGTTGCTATTAAGGCTTCTTTTTCAAGTTGAATATTTTTTAAATCTTCTGTTATCTCGTTAAGACTGTCATTTAGAAATAAATTTCTTTCCTTAAGTGCTACTTGTTCTTTTTCAAATTTTAATTTTGAAAGGTATCTCCCCAAAAACAAACCAATAAAAGCACCAGTTATTATTACAACCAAGTTCATAAGTAAATCTATCATGATTCAAAAATAAGTCCTTAAATTTATAACTTTTAAATTTGAAGATGCAAAAATTATCAAAATTTATATTTAAACGGATTTTAGGTTGGAAATTAGTGGGTAACTTCCCCAAGCATTTAAAAAAATATGTAGTAATAGCTGCTCCACATACAAGTTGGCAAGATTTTCCTATTGCTATATTAGCCAGAAATTATACTGGTGAAAAAATAAATTTTATAGGGAAAAGTTCTTTATTTAATGGTCCTTTTGGATTTATCTTTAGGGCCTTAGGAGGAACTCCTGTAGACAGAAGTCAAAGTACCAACATGGTAGATGCTATTGTTAAAATATTTGATAACAATGAAGAATTCAGACTTGGAATTTCACCAGAAGGAACCCGAAAAAAAGTTACACACTGGAAAACAGGTTTTTATTATATTGCCAAAGGTGCTAAAGTGCCCATAGTCATGGCAACCTTAGATTTTGAGTTTAAGCAAATAAAATTCTCAGAACCCTATTATACCACCAATAGTAAGGAAAAAGATTTTGAATATTTTCATGCTTTTTTCGAAGGAGTAAAAGGAAAACACCTGGAGCTATCCTAGTCTTTAAATTTACGCCCTACTTTCTCAGAAATCCCAATAATGACCTCTGTAGCTTTCATCATAGATTCTACAGGAACGTATTCATACCTTCCATGAAAGTTATGACCACCAGCAAATATATTAGGGCAGGGAAGTCCCATAAAGGAAAGTTGTGAACCATCTGTACCTCCCCTGATGGGTTTAATTAAAGGTGTAATCCCAATATCTTTCATAACTTCTTCGGCAATATCTACAATATGCATAACTGGAACTACTTTTTCTTTCATGTTAAAATATTGATCTTTAATATCTATTTCTATTGCATTAATTCCGAGTTCAGAATTCATTTGCTTTACTAAATCTAACATCAATTGTTTTCTTTCATCAAATAATACACGGTCATGATCTCTAATGATAAAATCTAAATTTGTTTGTTCTACTTTGCCTTCAATTTGATGTAAATGGAAAAAACCCTCATAACCTTCTGTAGATTCAGGAACTTCTTTTGAGGGCAATCTAGATATAAAATCACTACCAATAGTTATTGAGTTTATCATTTTACCCTTTGCATATCCTGGATGAACAATTTTTCCATTAATGGTTATTTTTGCACTAGCAGCATTAAAATTTTCATATTCTAATTCTCCTATTTGACTCCCGTCCATTGTATATGCCCATTCTGCACCAAATTTTTCTACATCAAATTTGTGAGCACCCTTACCAACTTCTTCATCTGGAGTAAAGCAAATTCTTATTTTACCATGTTTAATTTCAGGATGTTTAATTAAATACTCCATTGCTGTTACAATTTCTGTGATACCAGCTTTATCATCGGCTCCTAGTAGTGTAGAACCATCTGTAGTAATTAAAGTTTGACCCTTGTATTGAAGTAAATCTCCAAAATATGAAGGGCTCAAAACAATATTTTCTTTTTTATTGAGCACAATGTCATTTCCATCATAATGATGATGGATTTGAGGTTTAACATTGGCTCCAGAATAATCTGGTGTGGTATCTATATGTGAAACAAATCCAATTGTTGGAACTTCATAATCTAAATTACTTGGTAGCGTTGCCATTACATAACAGTTTTCATCTAATGAAATGTCTTCCATTCCAATAGCTTTTAGTTCATGAACTAAAAGATTGGCTAAATCCCATTGTTTTTCTGTACTTGGAAAATCAGGATTGTTTGGATCAGATTCTGTATCTATGGTTACGTAACTAATAAATCTTTTTATAATGTGTTCTTTATTTATCATTTTAAAATATAATTTTATCTAACAAATTAATTCCTTTACAAATTCTTTCTTTGATGAAATTCTCTCCATAAACCTCAATTTTAGCATGAATATAATTCTTTTCATCCAACCTTATGAATAGATTAGAAACGCTATAATTAAAATTATTATTTACTCCTTCAGCCTCAGAATAAAAAGAAGGTTTTCCTTTAAAAACTATTTTATTGGTGTTAGTTTCAGTAAGCTGAAGTTTTGATAAGTTTGAATTAAATTTTTTAAAAAAAATTGAATCGAATACAATTTTATTAGATACATGAGTAATATCTATCAGAGTAGTTTCTTTTAATTGTTTGGTAGTATCTGCCGAAAAAATAGAAGATTGTTGGTTGTCGTAATAAAAATTAGTTTTCCAGTGGTCTGGATAATAAACAGAAAAGATTTTTTTTACATCTTCAATTCTTTCAAGGTTTGGAAATGTTTCTAACTCACAATCAAATGTATCAACAAATGAGGTTTTGTTTGAGCATGAATTTAATACGATTGCTAGAAACAAAAGTGTTTTAATTTTCATCATTAAGGGATAATTAACTTTCCTATTATATTATTTCCCGTTAACCAAGCTGTATTTCTATCTACAAATTGTATGGCATAGTAGGGCTCTTTATTTATATCATTCCAAGTTAATCCACCATCATTGGAGAAAGAAATACCTGTTTTTCCAACAGCGAAAATCTCTTTACCATTGGTTTGAGGAACATATTGGACACAACTTTTATAGTTGGGGATTTGCTCATCTGCTACCAAGGTCCAAGTTTCTCCACCATCATTTGTTATCGCTTTATTTTTTGAATTCTCATTAGGTTTTGAATAATCTCCACCAATAATGATTCCATTATTTTGGTCAAAAAAATCAATAGAATAGATTCCTTGTGAACCAGAACCTTGAATAATAGGAGTTTCATATACTTTCCAAGACACTCCATAATCATTAGACTTAAAAACTCTCGACTGTATTCCGCCTGTAGCAATCCAAACAGTGCTGTCTAAGACTTTTATATTAGTATTACTAGCAGCAAATGCTGCTTCGCCTTCTTCAATTTTAGGAATATCTTTACATGGAGTTTTGTTCCATGTGTTTCCACCGTCAGTGGTGCGAATTATTGATAAACAATTTTCATCAGTTGGATCACCCATGGCGATACCATTTAGGTCATCAAAAAATTTCATTGAATCATAAAATACTTTTGGATGATGTTCTTTATAGACAATGTATGCCTCTGAAAAATTATATTGATATAGTACAGCAGGATTTGAGATGGAAAGTGCATAAACTAATTTAGATGCTGTGTTAAATGCAATACTTCTAAAATTAGGAGTTATGGAGTCTTGATATTTAAATTGTGTTTTTTGCCAAGTTTTACCACCATTGTTTGTATATCCAAGATACCCATTTGAACCAGCATAATACATAGTTAAAGAGTCGATAGCTACCAATGATCGTATACTAGTACTATCCGTTTTAAAAGGTCTAATTATGATATTATCAATTTTTCTGGGTTTATAGTTATGATTACAAGAGGAGAAAAAAATAAATAAAAAAACAACAGTAAATAATGATTTCATTTTGATATTTTTATAAAAACGAAAATACACAAATCATTTGTTGAATAATGAAGAAAGCGTTAGTAATTTCTGGTGGAGGTAGTAAAGGAGCATTTGCAGGAGGTGTTGCTGAGTATTTATTAAAAGAAAAGAAAAATATATATGATATATTTTTAGGAACCTCTACCGGTAGTTTAATGGTTTCACACTTAGCATTGGGTAAAATTGATGCTCTAAAAAGTATTTATACACAAGTAAATCAGCGTAGTATTTTCAATATAAATCCATTCAGAATAACAAATAAAAACGGAGTCACCATAGTAAATATTCGACACACAGCTACGATATTAAATTTCCTAAAAGGAAGTAAAACCTTTGGTGAAAGTAAAAATTTAAGAAGGTTAATTTCAAAAAATATTACCAGAGAGCTATATGATACTATTCTCAAAGAAAAAAAAGAGGTAGTAGTTACTGTTTCTAACTTTACAGCGAATAGAATAGAGTATAAGTCAATTCAAAATAATACGTACGAAGATTTTTGTGATTGGATTTGGGGTTCTTGTAATTATATTCCTTTTATGAGTTTATTGGAAAAAAATGGTCATCAATATGGAGATGGTGGTTTTGGGTGCTTAATTCCTATTAGAGAGGCTATCGAAAGAGGTGCAAGAGAGATTGATGCAATAATCTTAGAAACTGAGATTACACAAATTAACAGAATGCCTGCAAAAAATCCTTTTTCATTATTGTTTACTGTTCAAGAGTTTATGATGGAACATGTTGAAAAGCATAACATTACTATAGGTAAACTTTCTGCAAAACAGAATGGTGTAGCGCTAAATTTATATTATACTCCAACCGTTTTAACCACAAATTCATTAGTTTTTGAGGCAAAAAAAATGGCTAAGTGGTGGAAATCTGGATACGAATATGCTCAAAAAAGAGAACAAGAAAACTCTAGTGAATTTAGGGCCGATATACTAGATATTTAAAAATAGTTATTTCTTCTTAAAGTTAACAAACATAGTACCTTTGGAAGGGTTTTTAGCATTAGAATCACTAATTTCCTCCAAGTTAAGCGTTGAATTTGATTTATAACTACTCGATCTACCCCCTGTGGCAATTAAAAAGATAGTTCTGTCTAATAGTGGATCGCTTCGCTCACCTAATACTCCAAGATTATTGTAATCTTCAGGAAATACTACGGTAGGCTCTATACCATTGGGTTCATTAGAATCGTCCTTATTTTTAATTTCTAAAACAAGAGGTTGTATAGCCCAAGTGTGATTTGAAGCTAGATTATCTCCAGTTCTCGTATAATTATCAGAATCATAAAGTGTTACTGAACCTTGAACTTTTCCAGTAGTTTTCTTACCAACAGAGCTAACATCTATATATGAAGATAAACTATTCATTACCAACTCTGAGGCTGAAGCTGAACTGCCTGAAGTTATGAAATAAACACGATTAAGATTAAGTGAATTAATCGGTTCTTGTAAAATTATATTTTGATTTTGATCTCTATTTATAATTTGATTTGTGAAATTATTCTCAAAAACACTTGCATCTAGGGCATTCATCACTTTTGTATTCCATTGTTCTTTAGAAAATAATTGACCGTTAAATTGTCCTGTAACCATTCCTCCAAGATAAGTTGCGGTTGCAACACTTCCACCACCATTATAGCGAAGATCTATAATTAAATCTGTAATATTTTCTGATTGAAATGAGGCGAATGCAGCATTTAACTCTCCATCAAAACTGCTAGAAAATTGATTGTAAAGTAAATATCCAATTTTATGAGACCCTTCATCTATTGTTTTTACAATTGCAACTGGATTTTCTTGTAATTGTGTTTTTGTTAAGTTGATGGATGTTGTATTTGTTATTGGATTTCCATCATTAAATTCAGCCAAACTTATAGTGTAATTAACACTATCATCAAAAAGAAGACTTCTGTAGTTAGACTCTGTTAATTGAACACCATTAACTTCAGTAAATAACATTCCCCTTTCTATATTTTTTGTTTCAGCATCAGATTCTGGTATCACATAGCGAACGTAGCCAAATACTTTTGAGGGGTCATTTGCATATCTTACCAAACCAAATTCCATACCATTACTTAGATTAATTCCTTGAAAAGAATTCTCTAAGGCAATATAATCATCAACAATCCATGAAAACCGATCTATCACTCCAGGTTGATATCTCAAACTCTCAAATAAATCTCTTGGTGAAGAAAAATTAGAGTATTCAGTATATAGTTGACCAATACTCGAAAATCTTGTGTCTGATAAATCTGGAACATTTGGTTGCCATAAATAATAATTGTTCATAGCTCTCCAAATAAATAAGTGAATTTCGTCATTTTCACTTGCCATATAATTATCACTTTTTTCACATGAAGTGAACAATAGTAAGATAGTGGTAAAAAGTAGTGTGAATGTATATTTAATATTTTTCATTATCGCCCTAAATTTGGTAAATCTTGTTTTATAAAAGTTCCTTTATCTATAATTCTTTGTGTATCTACTGAGTTGTATATAATATCTAATTCAAATGGATTGCATGGGTAATTTACACCCAAATTTCCTGTTGAAATATAAGAAAGTGTAATGTCTAGTAATGGATCTGATGTCTCACCAAGTTCTCCTAAATTTAGCGGATTTTCTACTGGGCATAATGCAATAGTTGGTGTAATTCCAGAGGTATAGGTTTCATCTTCCTTATTAGAAAATGACAGTACTGTAGGTCTTAATGAATAGGTATGGTTTGGATTGACATTGAAAGCATCATAATCAGGGGAATCATATAAATTTATGGCTCCTAAATTATCACCGCGTGTCTTATTTCCAAGAACATGAACATTAATATAAGGGTTTAAACTATTAATTAGTAATTCTGTTGCCGATGATCCAGAATAACCATCACCATTTAAAATGATATAAACGTCTGTGAGATTTAAACTACTAATGGTAGTGTTATTTTTAAGTCTTGTTGGAAATTTTGTAATCACTGAATCTGGTTGATTGAGTTCAAACCAAGTTTGAGATTTAGTATTCCAAGTTTCTTTGATAAATATTTCATCTGTAAATTGACCTGTAATCATCGAAGCTATTTCCGATATAGTTCTTGCATCAGAATAACTTCCTACAGCATATCTCAAATCAATAATTAATTCGTTTACAGATTGATTTTTAAACTCCAATATTGTGGCATTAATATCTGCTATGTAATTGTCTGAAAAATCATTATTGTACAATAGATAGCCTACATCTTTTGCACCAAGATTAAATACCTTTTTTAATAAAATTGGAGAATATTGATAATTTTTTTTTACCAAATCTACTCTCATGTCGTTTTTCGCTAATGAGTCACCATCATAATATGCCATGAGTAATTTAAGGGTGTCTTGAGGATAATCTAATAACAAATCATTATAATTGTCTTCTCTTAAAATAATAGTGTCGGTTTGATCATTTATAATTCCATAAAAAAAATCACCTCTTGACAGGTTGTTAGTTGATGCTTGTGAATTTGGAAGAATATGAGAAACAACCCCTATAATAGTATCCAATATATTTGAATCCTTAAAAAGTCCAAATTCCATCCCTGTAGTAAATGAAGTCCTTAAAGGCGTCGGTAAATCATTGATTTCGTAATTTTCAACTAATTCCGACCTTGAATCTGTACTCTTTTTTAATGAATTAAAAATCGCTCCTGGAGTGTCAAAACCACTTAAATAACCCTCTAATTGTTGATTAGAACTGAAGCGTCTATCTGATAAATCATCTATATCCTCTTGATATAAATAATAAGCATTTAAACCTTTCCAAACAAAATCTTGTACTTCAACAGATGGGTTTAATTCATTATCAGATTTATCACAACCTTGTAACCAAAGATTTATAAATAAAATTAATATGAGAGGTTTCGTTAAAATTTCTTTCATAACTTGTATTACAATAACAACTTAAACGCAATTTAAGTATAATTAGTATTTTTTCATCTATTGATGTAACAAAATATAATGCACTTCGTCGAAGAGATGAAGAATTTATAATTAAAGAGTAGAAATTATAAAAATGAATGAGTCAGACTTTTTGAAAGTAGTTTTACCCTTCAAGGATAAAGTCTTTAGATTGGCAAAAAGATTATTAGTTTCTCAAGATGAAGCTGAAGATGCGACTCAAGAGTTGTTATTAAAGTTATGGAAAAATAAAGATAAAATTGAAGACTATAGAAATACAGAAGCATTTGCGATGACAATGACAAAAAATTATTGTTTTGATAGATTAAAATCTAAACAAGCTAGTAACCTAACCTTGATTCATAATAATTATAAAGAAAATGAAACAAGTTTAGACAAGAAATTAGAATATGAAGATAGTGTTCATAAAGTACATCAACTCATTAAAAATTTGCCAGACAAACAAAGGTTAATTATTCAATTACGAGATGTAGAAGAGTATGATTTTGAAGAAATAAGTGACATAACAAAAATGAACCCAACAGCTATAAGAGTTTCATTGTCTAGAGCAAGAAAAACAATTAGAGAACAACTCAAAAAACAACATAACTATGGACTTAATTGAGATAGAAAAGCTATTAATAAAGTATGAGAATGCTGAAACAACCTTAAATGAGGAAGCAATTTTAAGAACATATTTTCTAACTGAAAAAGTTCCATCACACTTAAAAGAATATCAACATATTTTTACATATTTAGCAGCAAGTAAAGAGGAGGTATCCTCTGTTAATCATAACTTTAAACTGAAACCCAGAAATTACAGATGGATTTCAATTGCTGCGAGTATAGTGCTATTCATAGGTGTGTATGGAGGGCATTCTGAATACAAAGAATATCAGAAAAAAAATGAGGCATTAAAATCTTTGGCTCAAATTACAGAGGGTTTAAAATTAGTATCTGTCAATTTAAACAAAGGAAATCAATCATTTAAAAAACTACTTGTATTTGAAAATACATTAAATAAAGTCACAAACATAAATATTAACAATTAAAAATATAAACAATGAATAAAACACTTTTTTTGATTGCTATGGCAATCACAACAACATTTAGTTATGGACAATCAATTTTCGATAAATTAGAAGATATGGATGGAGTTATGTCTGTAGTCATTAACAAAGATGCTTTTGAAATTATATCAAAGTTTAATTTTGATAATGACAAAGGAGGTAATGAAATGACTAAAGTCTTCAAAATGATAGATGATTTAGATGAATTTAAAACCTTCTCTACTGATGAACAAGAAATTGCAGTTCAAATGGAAAATATGGTTAAAAGCGAAGTTAAAGTAAAAAAATTAACGGAGTTAATGAGATTGAAAGAAGACAACTCTAAAGTATGGATCTATGTAGAGAAAACATCTATGAAAGATATGGTAAGTGAAGTTCTTATGTTGGTCAAAGGGATAGATGAAAAAACAAATGGAATGTCTAAGGCCATGATTATTTCATTGAGTGGAAGTATAGATATAAATAAGATGTCAACTCTTGTAGACACTTTAACTAACAAAAACTAATTATGAAAAAAATAATATTTATTTTATCAGTGTTATCCATTTTTATATCATGTGATAACAAACAAAAATCTATACAGTCCTATATGGTCAATCATCAGGATGAACCGGGATTTATGGCTCTAGATTTACCCATGAGTTTAATTCAATTAAAAGCCGGTGAGGTGCCTAAAGATGTAAAACAAGCCTATGAGAGTATTAAAAAAATTAATTTATTAGGACTACCATATCTCAACAATAAGGAAGATTACGAATCCGAAAAAAAAGAAATTTCTCAAATACTAAATAATTCATCTTTATATAGAAAATTAATGAAAATGGATATGAACGGAATGAGAGTTTCTGTCTATTATAGTGGTGGCACTGATGATATTAATGAAGTAATTGTATATGGTTATTCCAAAGAAATGGGAGTAGGCGTTGCTAGGGTTAAAGGTAAAAACATGAACCCAACAAAAATTTCACAAATGGTAAATTATCTAAAATTAGAATCTAATCAAATGGTCATTGAACAATTAAAGAACGTTTTTGATTCAACAAAATAATTTAATCAAAATGAATAAAAATTGATGTCATCAATCTTCTGAGTTCTTTTAACTAGGGATTAACAACTGATTTTGTATTATTTACTATTTTTGGGAATCAACATTATATACATGAAGTTACAGAGGCTATTATTTGTTATCATTATTTTATCGTGTTTATCTATTGCTTCACAAAGTCAAGATCCAGCCACTATTTATAGAAAGGAAAGAGATAAAATAAACAATCTAGTTCATACAAAACTCAAAGTTAATTTTAATTTTGAAAAGAAAGAGTTAAATGGAGAGGAGTGGGTTACTTTAAAGCCTCATTTTTATCCAGTTAATCAGGTTGTATTAGATGCAAAAGCTATGTTAATTCATACTGTGAGTTTAGATGGTAATAATTTAGACTTTAGCTATGATGGTCATCAATTAAAAATTGAACTCCAACGTCAATATACAAAAGAGGAAAGCTATACTTTATACTTAAAATATACTGCAAGACCCGAAAAAGTTAAGGAAAAGGGGAGCGCTGCAATATCATCAGCAAAAGGTTTATATTTTATAAATCCTACAGGGGAAGAGTTAAATAAGCCTACTCAAATATGGACACAGGGTGAAACAGAATCCAATAGTTGTTGGTTTCCAACGATAGATTCACCCAATCAAAAAACAAGTCAAGAAATTTACATCACAGTTCCTAACAAATTTAAAACACTTTCAAATGGGAAACTTATTAGCCAAGAAGTTTCTGGAAATAATCGAACTGATTATTGGAAATTTGATCAGAAACATGCACCCTATTTATTTTTTATGGGGGTAGGTGAGTACGAAGTAGTTGAAGATTCTTATAAAAATATTCCTGTTAATTATTATGTTGAAAAAAAATATGCAGCCTTAGCTGAGGATATTTTTGGTCTTACACCTGAAATGATTGGTTTTTTTGAAAACAGACTTGGTGTTAATTATCCATGGGACAAATACAGTCAAATAGTCGCAAGAGATTATGTAAGTGGTGCGATGGAAAATACTACTGCTGTTATTCATGGAGAATCTGCCTATCAATTGAAAGGACAGTTGATTGATGAAAATAGACAAGAAAACACTATAGCTCACGAAATATTTCATCATTGGTTTGGAAATTTGGTAACAACTGAAAGCTGGAGTAATTTGGCTCTAAATGAATCATTTGCCAACTATAGTCAGTATTTGTGGAGAGAATACAAGTATGGAAAAGCAAACGCAGATGCTCACCTTTTTGAAAATATCCAACCTTACTTTATTGATGTTACTCATCATGAAAAAAAACTTGTCCGATTCTATTATAAGGACAAAGAGGATATGTTTGATCTTGTAAGTTATAATAAAGGGGGAGCTATTCTTCATATGTTACGCAACTATTTAGGTGATGAGGCTTTTTTTTCTGGATTAAAAAAATATCTAATTCAATATCAATATAAATCTGCAGAAGTTTCTCAATTACGTCTTGCTATGGAGGAGGTTAGTGGTAAAGATTTGCAGTGGTTTTTTAATCAATGGTTTTTTGGGGCAGGACACCCAAATATTCAAGTCTCCTATGATTATAATTCCCTAGAAAAAACCGTGACTGTTAACTTTCTTCAAACCCAAAATAATGTTTTTAAATTTCCCATGGCTATTGATATTTTTGAAAATGGCACAAAAACTAGACACCATGTTTTTGTCGATAGTAGAGATAGCTCATTTAAGTTTATTTATGAAAGTAAAAGCCCTGATCTAATTCAAGTTAATGCTGATGGTGTATTATTGGCGGATTTTTCTGAAAATAAAGTTTTGAGTGATTATATTTTTCAACTTAAACATGCCGATAATTTTATGCACAAAAGAGAGGCATTATTAAAAGTAGCAGAAAAACAAGATCAAAAACAAGCTTTTAACGCTATTAGTGATGCCTTAAATGATGAATTTTATTTCATAAGGATATTAGCCTTAGAACAGATCAACTTAATTAATAAATGGTCAAAAAAATCTGCAATAAATACAATCAAACGTATAGCATCAAATGATCCCAAGACCCTTGTTCAAGCCACAGCCATAGAAACTCTTGGTAAATTAACAGATCCTGAATTAAGGCCTGTTTTTTCAAAAGCTCTCAACAGTGATTCTTTTAGTGTAGTAGGAAAAGCATTAGTTGCAATGTATTATGTAGACAAGGAATATGCAGTAAAAAAATCTAAAGAACTACCAATTGAGGTTAAAAACATCATAGCCACACCACTAACACGAATATATATCGAAGAGAAGGATGATAGTGAAATGGCATTTATAGCCAATAATGTTTTGGCGGGTATGTACTTAAATAATAATCCAAAAATTCAACAAATCTATAAAGATGCTTACGAACAAATAGCTATAAGTAATAATAGCGAAGCCATTAGAAACTTAGTCAATGATGTTATTGTAAAAGGGAATCAATACAGACAATATAATTTTCATCAGGTTGGAATAAGTCTCTTAAGACAAATGGTTCAGAAGCAAAAAAAGGCAAATTTATCTAACAAGCTTGAGAATATAGAAATTATAAGAACAGGAATTGCTAAATTAATTCAATAATTAACCCTTTTTATATTCATCAAAAGTTCCATCAGTATAAAAAACAACAATTCTTTCCATTTTTTTTGAGGGTAGAGAAGGTTTAATATCAGAAGCTATTTCATTACCATGAGTTGAATTAGTGGTTTGTATATCTTGAGTTTTAGGATATTGACCCTTTCCATTCAAAAGCCAATATATATCTACATCACTAAATTCATTAGTAACTTTTAAGATAAAGTCTAAACTAGGTTTATTTCTACCAGATAATATATGAGATATACTCGAACGTTGTACACCAATTTTGTCAGCAAATAAAGACGCTGTCAACTGGTGATTTTCAAGTATTTTTTTAAGTCTATTTGTAAAATCTATCTTGTTTACCATTGTAAACTATTGTTTGAATTACAAATGTATACTTCGTAATTTTAGTTTCCAAATTTTAATAAAAAAAAGTAGTTAAATAATTTTATTTTATTAAAGTTAAACTTTATTTAAAATTTATAATTAATTGATTTATAGTATATTAATTATTTTTAATATAATAGATATTTTACTTGTTAAATATTGAATATTACAAATGTAATTTCTTATGATTTTGTTTACAATAGTTATAAAAATTATCAATAAAAATGGTAACAATTGTAATTTTTTATTCTTTTAAAATTATAAAGTGTTTTTTTAATATTACTAAAATGAATCATGTATTTTTGTTGATAGATGAATGATATTAATACACTAATCAATACTGATTTGGCAACAAGAATAGCCAAGGAATATAAACATACCAATGTTCATGGAAGATATGTTACAATTGACAAACTAGAAGATTTCCTTTTTAAATTAAATGATTCTTCTAAAATCTTCATTAAAAACATCGGAAAATCTGAAGAAAACAGAAATATTTATCAAGTAAAAATGGGAAAAGGAGATAAAAAAATCCTAATCTGGACTCAAATGCATGGTAATGAAAGTACTGGAACCAAATCCGTCATTGATTTTATTAATTTTATTAATACCTCTAAAAACAAAATAGCAAATCAAATTCTTTCTAATTGCACGATAAAAATTATTCCAATACTAAATCCTGATGGAGCAGAATACTATACTCGATTCAATGCCAATGCAATAGACCTTAATAGAGACGCAATCGATAGAAAAGCAAAGGAGAGTAGTTTATTAAGAAAGGTGCTTAAAGATTTTACTCCAGATTTTTGTTTTAATCTTCACGATCAGCGAACAATTTTCGGAGTAGAGGGCACTACTAATCCAGCCACACTGTCTTATTTAGCACCCTCAGAAGACATAACAAGAAAAGTCACTAAAACAAGAAAAGTGACTATGAATATTATTATTGCTATGAATACACTTTTGCAACAAATAATTCCAGGACATGTTGGAAGATATACAGATACTTTTTATCCGACAGCTACAGGTGATAATTTTCAAAAACTTGGTTTTCCAACTGTACTTATTGAGTCAGGACATTATAAAGATGACTATCAAAGAGAAAAGGTAAGAGAATTTACATTTATATCATTACTGCAAGGTATTTTTCATATAAGCTCAACAAATAATTTTAAAGAATTTAATTCATATTTTGATATTCCTGAAAACAATGATTGCTACAGAGATCTATTACACAAATTTTCAAATAAGCCCAATGAGGCATTTCAATATGAAGAAATTTTAGAAAATTCTGATATAAAATTTATTCCAAAAAGGGTAAATATTAATATTTCAAGTCATTTTTTTCACAAAGAAATCGATTTCGTTAGTTAAATTTTTGAATTTTTAACAAAAAAACCAAAGAAATATTCAATTAAATTTATACTTTTGTAGAATTATATGAATAATCTCTATTAAAATGAAAAAATTTATTTTAGATGAAATAGATCATCAAATTTTAGATATCTTAATTGAAAACGCGAGAACTCCATTTACAGATATTGCTAAGAAATTATTAGTTTCTGCAGGTACAATTCATGTTCGTGTAAAAAAAATGGAAGATGAGGGAATAATACAAGGTTCAACATTAACCTTAAATTATGAGAAGATGGGATATTCCTTTATAGCTCATGTTGGTGTATTTTTAGAGAAAACATCTATGACTCAAAATGTAATTTCAAATTTAAATTCTATTCCAAATGTAACTGTTGCCTACGTAACTGCTGGAAAATACAATATCTTTTGTAAGGTTAGAGCAAAAGGAACTAATGATGCTAAAGATATTATATACAAAATAGATGAAATTCCTGGGGTAAGTAGAACTGAAACAATGATTGCACTTGAAGAAAGTATAAATGATAAAAAAAGAATGATGCATGCAATTTTTAAAGAACTTTAAAAGAACATAGCATTATAATTTATTAGTTATTAACCTTATCTATATTGATAAGGTTTTTTTATACCTAAACCTCAAATAGGAATGCATATTCATTTTTAATGCTATCAATAATTTAATTAATTATAATCATATTTGATTTTGAAAATAGTATTTTCGTTAAATTAATTAGACCGAATGAAAATATCTCATGAGTAATATTTTAAAATATAATTTAAAAGGTGTAGAAGAAAAAACACTTGTCAATTTATATCTTCAAATGTTAAAACCTCGTTTAATTGAGGAGAAAATGCTTGTTTTACTTAGGCAAGGTAAAATTTCTAAATGGTTTTCAGGAATTGGTCAAGAAGCCATCTCAGTAGGAGTTACAGCTGCTCTTAATAAAGAAGAGTATATACTTCCAATGCACAGAAATCTTGGTGTTTTTACAACAAGAAAAATACCCTTACATCGCTTGTTTTCTCAATGGCAAGGTAAAATGAATGGTTTTACTAAAGGAAGAGATCGTAGTTTTCATTTTGGTACTCAAGAATATAATATTGTAGGAATGATATCGCATTTAGGACCTCAATTAGGTGTAGCAGACGGTATAGCTTTGGCAAACAAATTAAAAAAGAATAATCAAGTTTGTGCAGTTTTTACTGGAGAAGGAGGAACTAGTGAAGGTGATTTCCACGAAGCCTTAAATGTAGCCTCTGTTTGGGATTTACCTGTATTGTTTTGTGTCGAAAATAATGGATATGGATTATCAACTCCAACCGCTGAACAATATCGGTGCAAAAACATAGCTGATAAAGGAATAGGTTATGGTATGGAAAGTCATATTATCGATGGAAATAATATTGTAGATGTTTATACAAAGGTATCTAATTTGGCAAATGATATCAGAAATAATCCTCGTCCAGTTCTTCTAGAATTTAAAACTTTCAGAATGAGGGGGCATGAGGAAGCCAGTGGTACAAAGTATGTACCTCAAGAACTAATGGATACTTGGAAAAATAAAGATCCTTTAAAAAACTTTGAAACTTTTTTATGTTCAGAAAATATACTCACAACACAACAAATTAATGATGAAACTTCACTGATAAAAAAAGAAATTAATGAACATTTACAAATAGCCTTCGATGAAGATTTAATAACTGCAGATTTAAATTCAGAACTTAAAGATGTTTACAAAGAATATGAACCAGAAGTTATAGCGCCCTCCAATCAAAAATCTAATATGAGGCTAATAGATGCGGTGTCTAAGGGTCTACGTGAATCTATGGAGAAACACGATCAATTAATTATCATGGGTCAAGATATAGCTGAATATGGAGGTGTTTTCAAAATTACGGAGGGCTTTACTGCACAATTTGGTAGAGCGCGTGTAAGAAATACGCCCATCTGTGAATCAGCTATAGTTTCAGCTGCTTATGGAGCTTCATTGAATGGAATGAAAACTGTTATGGAAATGCAGTTTGCAGATTTTGTGAGTTCAGGGTTTAATCCTATCGTAAATTTATTAGCAAAATCTCACTACAGATGGAATCAAAATGCGGACGTTGTAGTAAGAATGCCTTGTGGTGCAGGGGTAGGTGCTGGTCCTTTTCATAGTCAAACAAATGAAGCATGGTTTACAAAAACACCTGGATTAAAAGTGATATATCCAGCTTTTCCAGAAGATGCCAAAGGTCTTTTGTGTGCGTCTATAAATGATCCAAACCCTGTTTTATTTTTTGAACACAAAGCACTTTATCGTTCTGTATACCAAGATGTATCGAATGATTATTTTACAGTAGAATTAGGAAAAGCCTCCCTCATAAGAGAAGGTAGTGAAGTAACAATTATATCCTATGGTGCAGGGGTGCACTGGGCTATAGATACCCTTAAAAATAATCCGAATATTAAAGCTGATCTCATAGATTTGAGAACATTACAACCTTTAGATGTGGAAACAATATATACTTCAGTAAGGAAAACTGGAAAAGCAATTTTTCTACAAGAAGATTCTCTTTTTGGTAGTATTGCAAGTGATGTTTCTGCTTTAATTAACGAAAACTGTTTTGAATTTCTGGATGCTCCAGTTAAACGTGTAGCTAGCTTGGAAACCCCAATACCTTTTCAGGGTGAATTAGAAAAACAATATTTGCCAAAGCACCGATTTATCGATGAATTGAACAATCTATTAAATTATTAATTAAGAACACAAACAATATGATAAACAAACAAATTATCTTAAAAGAAAGACCAATTGGCTTTCCTACTGATTCTACATGGAATTTAGAATCTAATGCTATTCCAACACTTAAAAAAGGAGAGGTCTTAATTCAACATCACTATATTTCGTTAGATCCAGCGATGAGAGGATGGATGAACGATAGTAAATCATATATAGCTCCTGTTGGTATAAACGAGGTAATGCGTTCTGGATCTATTGGTAAGGTTATAGAAGTTAATAACCATCCAGATTTTAAAGTTGGAGACTGTGTAACAGGCTGGGGGGGTGTTCAACAGTATGTTGCTACTGACGGAAAAGGTTGGTTTAAAGTAGATGATAGCGTAGCGCCAATGCCTTTGTTTATTGGAACTCTAGGAATGCCCGGAATGACAGCCTATTTTGGAATTCATGAAGTTGGAAAAATTAAAGAAGGTGATATTGTTTTAGTGTCTGGAGCAGCAGGTGCTGTGGGAAGTGTTGTTGGACAGATTTCAAAAATTAAAGGATGTACTGTAATTGGTATTGCCGGTGGAAAAGAGAAATGTGACTATCTAATAAATGAGTTGGGTTTTGATGCTGCTATAGACTATAAATCTGAAAACATTTATGAGGCTTTAAAAGAAAAGTGTCCTAAAGGAATTGATGTATATTTTGATAATGTTGGAGGAGAAATTTTAAATGCAGCACTAACTAAGCTTCGAATGCATGCTAGGATAGTTATCTGTGGTGCTATTTCTCAATACAACAATAAAGTAAAGATTAAAGGACCAAGTAACTATCTAAGTTTACTTGTTAATAGGGCAACGATGCAAGGTATGGTTGTTATGGATTATGCTAAAGATTATAAGAAAGCTGCTCAAGAAATGGGCATGTGGATTGCTGAGGGAAAATTAAAATCTAAAGAAGACATTTACAACGGTATTGAAAATTTCCAAGATACTTTTGCCCGCTTGTTTAGTGGTGATAAAAAAGGGAAATTAGTTTTAAAAGTTATTGAAGAATAAATTTTGGAACATTTTTTTCAATGCCCTTATTGTTGGGAAGAAATTTCAATGATTTTAGATCCTAGTATTGGTAAACAGACCTACATAGAAGATTGTGAGGTTTGTTGTAATCCAATAGAACTAACTCCTGAGTTTAATTCAAATGAACTCATAGTCTTTGAAAGTAATTCTATAGAGCAATAATTTATTTAAGAGGATTATTCCAGGAATACTTTTGAAATAATTGTAACCAATCATCAGGAAAAGAGGACTTTAGTCTCAGTTTTTTAGTTGTGAAAGGGTGGGTGAATTCTAGAGAACCTGCATGTAAAAAAAGTTTTTTCCACCCAAATTCCTTTTCGTACATAAGGTCATGATTTTTGTCACCATATTTAGCATCATTTATTAAGGGAGTAGACACTTTATTCATATGAATTCGAAGTTGATGCATTCTTCCGGTTATAGGTTTGAGTTCAACTAAACTATAGCGAGATGAATCATAGGGTTTTACAGGTATATCAAGAACAATTGTATTTAAAAGTTTTACATGGGTCTCTGCATCTTTGTACACTGAAGCATCTCTTCCTTTTACTGGTGAATCAATTATTAATTTTTCTTTGGAAAAACCGCGAACCACACCATAATATGTTTTTTCAATCTCATGATTTATAAATAAAGCTTGAAAAGGTGCAACATATTCTCTTTCAGAGGCCAATAAAATAATACCCGAAGTTTTTCTATCTAATCGATGAATAGGAAAATGTTTTTTATTAAATTGATTTTCAATTAGTTGAACTAATGATGCTTCATCTTTTTTATTTCGCGAATGATGAGCATGGTGAACTAATACATTATTTGGTTTACTAACAACCACACAAAAACGATCTTGATATAGTATTTCTAAAGACATCAAACAGTTTTTTTAACTAACAATAGAAGTAACAAAGAAATAAATCCACATACGGTGAAACCTACAAATAGTGGCAGAGCAGTAGTTTCTATAAAACCACCGATTAAGGTCGCAATTGGAACAGCCATAATGGTTGAAACAAACCCATTAATAGCAGCACCTATACCAGCAATATGACCCAGAGGTTGCATAGCTAGTGATCGTACATTGCCAAATAAAAAGCCAACGGAAAAAAACTGAATACCTAAAAAACATATAAGTATACTAATGTCAGGATTAGATGTTCCAAAATAAAGTAGGGTATAGGATAAGGAGGTTATGGAGAATACTACAATAAAAATATTGACCAACTTTCTCATACCAAATTTAACTACCAATGCACCATTTGTAAAAGTAGCCAAACCAACGGAAAAAGCTAATGCACCAAATATATAAGGAAACTCATTAATAAGTCCATATTGAACTTCAAAAATATGTTGAGATGTACTCAAAAATACCATAAATGAACCAGTGGCTAAGCCAGAAATCATTGTGTAAATTACGGCTGATCTATGTTTTAAAAACTCTATAGAACCTTGAGTGAATATTGAAAATGAAAATTTTTTCTTATAAATCTTGGGTAATGTTTCAGGTTGTCTTTTCCAGAACCAAATTAGAACTAGAATTCCAAACACTAATTGACTATAAAATATGGATTCCCATCCATAATTATCTAATAGAAATTTACCTAAGCTAGGAGCAATGATGGGTACTAAAATAAAAATAGTAACTACAAAAGACATAATCTTGGCCATATAATCACCTTCAAAACGATCTCTAATCATTGCAATACTTATAGATCTAGAGGCAGAAAGACCAATTCCTTGAAAAATTCGTCCAAGAACCATAATTTCAATATTGGGAGCATAAATGCATAAAAAACTAGCCAATACGAAAACTCCAAAACCAATGTATACAACAGGTTTTCTTCCAAAACTATCTGAAATAGGACCAAAAATTAATTGTCCAAAACCTAAACCTAAAAATATCATTGTAATTAATAGTTGGTTTTCATTTGGAGTTTTAGTGCCAACTGATGAACCTATAGGTTGTAAGGCGGGAAGTATTGTATCTATGGACAAGGCCACAATAGACATCAAACAAGCCATTAGTAATATAAATTCAAATTGAGAGGTAAATTTTTTTGTACTTGTTGAGTTGTTTTTCAAATTCATTGCGCAAAAGTAAACTATTTTACTATTCTATATATTTACTTTTTCAGAATCTATTTAGGTGAATATATCGAGTAGTATTAAAATCCTACTTAACATAATATAAATTATAGCACAAATACGTTAATTATATAATTATGTATAAATGAGTTCTGTATGGCTTATACTGGATTATGTTAGGCTAATCGATAATTAAAGTAAATTAATTACAATTATTATGAAAATTTCTCCTGTTGTAAAGGTGTAAAATTGTAAGTGCAATAGCAGGAATGTATATAAGATTTTCATTTAATTGAAACCATCCTATTTTTTCATTTGAGATGATAAAAAATAGAAAAGACCAAAAAAACCATAACGATATACTGATTACTTTATTTTTTGATTTAAGTGTTGAACTATAAACCGCAAAAAATGATATAATTACAAATAGAATGTCAATTAATCTCCACCATGTTGGTGGCGTACCACAACAATTTAAAGTTCCTGCTTGTGCTATAAAAATTAATGGAGTTGCAATACAATGCAACATACAAAGTGTGCTAGCAACAGCACCGATACTATCTGGTTTTTGCTTTATTAAAATCATTAATTTTTTTATTTATGCAGCAAAAATAAATAATTTATTTTTATTGCAACTATGTTGCATTATATTTGTTGTATGGGAATTATAAGAAAAACAAAATCTGTTGAAGTTTTACTCAATGAATTTAATAATAGCTCTTCAGCGATTTCAGCAACAAAATTAATAAGTAAACTTAACTCAAGATTTAACAAAACAACCATCTATAGAGTTTTAGATAAACTTGAAGATGATGGTATCTTACATTCCTTTTTAGGTAAAAATGGGTTAAAATGGTATGCCAAATGCAATAATGGATGTTCTCCAGATTTTCACAATGATATACACCCCCATTTTCAATGTTTAGATTGTGGAAAAGTTGATTGCTTATCGTTTCATATTAAAATGCCAGAAATTCCAAATAGAATAATTAAGTTTTCTCAACTCTTAATTCAAGGAAAATGTGAAGAATGTTTGACGTAAAAGTTTTGACAATAACCTTTTAATACCACTTCTTTCTCACTCCAATAAAAATAAATATCATAAGAGTATACACTAAAAAAAAAGGAATAATAGCGGCTTTTAACCCCAAAACTAATAGAATTGCAATAATTAACAATTGAAAACCCAACCCAAAAGTAGATACACAAGTCATAAACCAATTGGGTAAAATTGTTCCTTGATCAGCATTTTTATCTAAGGTATAAATAACCTTATCAAAAAAACCGTACAGTATTTTATATAAATTAAATAGTAAAGTCACATGTTGTTGTTTCTCCCCTTTCAACGCAACAGGTATGTTGTCTTCAAAGACTCTACTAGTAGTATCACCATTAAATCTATTTCTTAAAATAACATAATAGTAGTTGTATAAAGTGCCCTGTAATTGTAAACCCACAAATGCCATAATACAAAACCAAAAAGAAATAGAAGTTATGTGCCAAATTGTTATCAAAAACATAGCATTAAGTATAATATCTGCAACAGAATCTAAATATCTACCTGTATATGAGGGTTTTTTCTTAACACGAGCAAGTTCACCATCTGCTGCGTCTAAAATAGATTTGAAAATTAAAAAAAATGCTGCTAACCAAAAATAACCACTTAGGATACAATAAATGGCAAAAAAACCAGAAATTATAAACGCAATGGTTACATGTATTGGTGTAAAAGAAGTGCTTTTTAATCCATTAGCTATAGACTTTGCTATAGGTCTCCCATAATCTGAAAGATCTATAAATTGGTGCTCTTTTGGTAACTTAGACATGAAAAAGAAAAAAATCGTAATGTGGAATATACCAGATTTTACACCTCAAATATACTCTTAAATTATATCTTTTTGATTTAATACTATCTTCTTGATAATTATTTTATTAACTATCATAATTTAATTGTTAAACAAATGTTTTACTCTTTATTTTAAATTTAATATTTAATAAATAATTGAGGTTATTGTAGTATTTTTACAGTAGACTATTTGAGTCAAATAATAAATAATATATATCATGAAAAATATAATTTTTAGCATCATTTTTCTTGTAACAGCTAGTTTTATCAGCTGTAATAAACCATCAAATACTACTTCTTCTAAGTCTATAGAAAACTCAAAAGAGATTACTTTTGGTGTCAGAGGTAATTGTGGCATGTGCAAGAAAACTATTGAAAAAGCAGCCAACAGTTTGGAGGGTGTTTCATCTGCAGTTTGGAATATGAATCAAAAAACAATCGTTGTTTCTTATGATAGTATAAATACGAATGTAATGACTATTCACAACGCAATTGCAGCATCTGGTTATGATACTGAAAAAGTTTTAGGTAATGTTGAAGCTTACAATAGTTTGCCTGGATGTTGTCAATATGATCATGATATGGAAATGAATCAAACAGCTGAACAAGAATAATTAACCCCTAGTTTTTCTAAACTGATACCATAGAAACATTGAATTTACTTAACCTATTAATTTGGTTTACAGGAGTCGCCTTTATTTATTTTGGGCTCAATTGTTTTTTTTCTACGTTCATAAAATCAGAATTTGAACGCTATAATCTACCAGGTTATAGAAAACTTACCGGAGTTCTTCAGTTATGCGGGGCATTTGGTCTACTGATAGGATTATATTTCAATACAATCCTCTTATTTTTAGCATCAACTGGATTATTTTTACTTATGTTGGGAGGTTTTATTGTTAGGTTAAAAATTAAAGACAGTTTTACAAAATCATTTCCTGCTTTTAGTTTTGCAATTTTAAACCTCTTTATTGCTGTAAGAACTTTACTAACCTATTTTTAAATAGATAAATAAGCGATAATTAAATTCATTGCCATAAATAGGAACGCTGGAAATGATTTAAACAATGCATCTTTAACTTTAAAATGCATTGCTATTGATCCTAACAAAAGTGCTGCTAAACCCAAACTACTATACAATGTTAAAAAATTATATTTTATAGATACCAAAAGTAAAATTGCTAATCCTACTTTAACTACAAAAACAACTTTATAAAATGTTTTTGACAATCCATAAACATTAAATTCCTCAATAATGGTCGTAGCATCTCCTCCTCTCCATTTAGAGGGTTTATTTGGTTGAATTAACCAAACATTTATGATACTTACTCCAACAATTATTTTTAAAACAATAAGAATATATTCAAGAATTTCCATAAGTTTTACTATTTAAATTTATTTATAAACGATATTTTTTGGGGTCTAAAAGGCTTTTTATAAAAAAGCCCCTTAGACTTAAATTTAATCTTTAATTAATCCCTGACCCTCAATCCATGGAGCCTCTGACTTAATAAGTTCATTTCTAAGTGATGGCAATGTTGAATTTAGAATAGGATATAATTTATTCTTAACTTTTTTGAGTTGGCTTTTTACTCTACTGAGTAACATCATATGCTCATCTGTAGGACCATAGGTGTTTCCAAAAGCAGTCCATCCTAATGAACCTCCATCACTAGCTGTTGGATTAGATCGTTCCCCTATTTCATCTTTTATACTATCTCCATGAAGTTCTTTGTCTATAGTTAACAAAATATTTTTTGTTTCATTTAACTTTTTAAATAACTCATTGGTGGGTTTTGAAGCTTTATTTAACGCTCTCAACATTGCATTTGTAGTTTTTATACAATTTGATAAGGCTATATTAGTAGAAGTCAAATCTTGCTGGAATGCTATCACATCCTCTCTAAAGTCATTGATAACTTGATTTGATTTTCTTGGTAATGTTCCTTCATATAATGGAACTACCTCAAAATTCACAGGATCTTGAAGAGTGGTATGAATACCATTTATTCTTTTTTCTAAAGTTACAGAATAGGTTCCTGGAGTTACCATAATACCCCCACCTCTATTAAATCCTCTTCTAGAAGAAGATTGAAGACGTTCACCTCTTTTACTTGGATAATCCAATCTCCAATTCACTCTATTAAATCCTTTTTTATTTGTTCCTTTGATAGTATTTACAACATTACCACTTAGATCTTTAATAACTAGCATAATTGATGGTCCATCTTGTCTATTCTCTTCTTCAAGTACATCCCATCCAGGAAATTGAATATTCCCTTTTTTCTCTTTACTTCTTCGCAACTCTTTTTTAGATTTAATTTTATTAGGCATAAAATAAGTGAAGTTTGCCCCAAACGGAGGGTTTTTAGCGATCCATTCAGCATCTCCTTGACTTCCCACTCTACTAGATTGCCTATACCAATGTGCGTCTTTTACTGGGAATATAGTTGCTTCTGAAGACATCATCGTTTTATTGAATGTTCGAAGAGGAGTAATATCATCTAAAATAAATATTCCTCTACCAAAAGATCCCGCAACCAAATCGTTTTCACTTCTTTGAATTTTAATGTCTCTAATAGGAATTGTTGGCATCCCTCCTTTTAATTTTATCCAATTTTTTCCACCATTAGTTGTAAAATAAACACCAAATTCAGTAGCGGCAAATAATAAATTTTTATTGACATGATCTTGAACCAATCTCCAAATTAAGAGTTTGTTTGGCAAATCTCCATTAATAATTTTCCATGATTTTCCTTTGTCAGAACTTTTTATAATGTAAGGGCTGTAATCACCATATTTATGATTGTCTAAAGCTGCATAAACTACATTGGCGTCAAAAAGATCTGCACGAACATCATTCACAAAAGGTGTACTTGGTAATCCTTTTACAGTATTCAATACAATTTTTTTCCAATTAGCACCCTCATCCTCAGTTACTTGAATTAGTCCATCATCTGTTCCAGCATACAAAAGGCCTTCTTGTTTGGGAGATTCCGCTAAAGATGTAATGGTATTATAGTTAGACATAGCACCAACATCCCATGCATTATCCCAACTTTGAGTTTTACCATAATAAGGAAAACTCATTCTTTCTTGATTTAATGTTAAATCAGATGAAATAGGCTCCCATCCATCACCTCTATTTTCAGACTTCCACACCCTTTGAGATGCAAAATATAGACGCTTAGGATCATGAAAACTTACTAGAATTGGAGCATCCCAATTAAACCTTTCATAGGGATCTCCCTCTCTGGCTTGTGGTTGAATAAATACAGTTTCCCTTGTCTTATTATCTATTCTCCACAAAGCTCCTTGCTGAAATTCACCATAAGAAATATTAGGATTTCCAGGTTCTGTTGCTGTCTGTGCACCGTCAGCACCAAGTGTTTTTCGCCAATCTGCACTTGCGATACCATCTGAACTAATGGTTCTAGAGGGTCCCATATGCGACCCATTATCTTGAGTACCACCATATACATTATAAAATGGTAGCGCATCATCTACAGCGATTTTAAAATATTGAGTAATTGGTAGATTACGAACATATTTCCAACTTTGAGTACCATCAAAACTTTCATATAATCCTCCATCAGTTCCAATCAAAAGGTAATTTGGATCTGATTTTTTAAAAACAAGCGCATGGCTATCGCTATGTTGATTAGAACGACGCATTCTTTTAAATGTCTTTCCGTGATCTTTTGATTCTAAAGCACTATTATTCATAAAATAAATAGTGCCTTCATGATGTGGAGATGCAATAATTTCTTGATAATAGTGAGGTCCGGTACCTCCCGCAACAGCGTCTGATTGTTTCACCCAGGTTTGACCCCCATTAGAAGACATAAAAAAACCACCCTTAGTCCTATCTAATTCTATAGCCGCATAAATTACTTTAGAATTAAAAGGAGACATAGCCAATCCTATTTTACCCAAATTAGAATTTGGAATTCCATTTTTTAAAGCTTTCCAAGTAGTACCTCCATCGATACTTTTATGAAGCCCAGAGCCTGGACCTCCACCAAGATATCCAGCAACAGTTCTATGCCTTTGCCAAGTAGCCGCATATAAAATATCAGGATTTGTTGGGTCTATGAGTAAATCTGTAGCGCCAACCCATTCTGAATCTCCAAGAGTACGTTTCCAGGTTTTACCACCATCAGTTGACTTATATACTCCTCTATCTCCTCCTTTACTCCATAAGGGTCCTTGTGAAGCTGCCCAAATAACATCTGAATTTTCAGGATGAACTATAATTTTAGATAAGTGTTCAGAATTTTCTAAGCCCATATTTTTCCATGATTTACCATCATTGTGGCTAACATAAATACCATCACCAAAACCTGCATGTCGTCCACCAACATTTTCTCCAGTGCCCAACCAAATTGTACTTGGGTTATTTGGATCTATAGTTATACAACCCGTAGAATATACTTTTTGATTCTCAAAAATAGCTTTCCAAGTAGTTCCAGAATTATTAGTTTTCCATACACCTCCTGAACCCACAGCCACATACCAAACATTTTCATTATTTGGATGAATGGCTATGTCTGCAATTCTTCCTGAAGTCATTGCTGGGCCAATATTTCTAAATTGTAAACCACCAAATAAATTAGCATTTGATTTTTGAGCGATACCTTGTTGATCTGTTACAAGAAAACAAACAAGCATCATTAGTATTGTTGTAAGTTTATTCATCTTTTATTATTTTATCTTACAATATATAAAAAAATAAAATTCACAATTGTATTTCATTAACAAATAATCAATATAATTTTAATACTAAAAAAGTAATTTAGTAATAATTATATTTACATATGAATTCTAAACCTTTCCCTTCAAAATTATATGCATGTTGGCATCCCATTGGCTATAGCGATGAAATTACATCTAAGCAACCTTTTGGAACTATTTTATTAGATGAGCCTGTTGTTATATGGAGAACTTCAAATGGTACACCCCATGCTATGCGAGATTTATGTATTCATAGAGGAACTGCTCTATCTTTAGGTTGGGTTGAAAATGATTGTTTAGTATGTCCATATCATGCATGGCAGTATAATAAAGATGGAGCTTGTGTTTCAATTCCACAAGCAAAAGATATAGAGATTCCTTCAAAAGCAAAAACCCCCAGATATCACTGTCAAGAAAAGTTTGGAATCGTTTGGGTAGCTCTTGAAAATCCTAAATTTGATTTGCCAGATATTCCTGAATTTGAAAACGATAATTGGAAATTAGTGAATACAGGTCCTTTTAACTGGAATTGTGACAGCTCAAGACAAGTCGAAAATTTCACAGACTTTGGTCATTTCCCTTGGGTTCACCCCGGACTTTTGGGAGATCCTAAAAGACCTGAAGTTCCAAATTGTCAGGTAACTATTAAAGGATCAGTACTCCATTACTCCATAACAAGACCGGAAGCAAAAAATAGTGATGACTTTCCGGTTTTTGCAAATGATACTATCATTAAACCCGAACGAAAAAGTGTTTATGAATTGCATTTACCTTACACTATAGTTCTTCGTTTAGGTTGGGGTGGTAAAAAAGGGATGGTTTATTTTTTTAGTTCACAACCCATATCGAAGAATTCTTGCAGAGGCTTTTGTATTGTAGCACGGAATTATGATTTTAATGAACCTGACACTATTTTACAAGAATTTGAAAAAGTAATTTTTGATCAGGATAAACGTATTGTTGAGTCTCAAAGACCCATTCAAGTTCCCTTTGATTTATCTGAAGAACTTCATTTAAAATTTGACTCAGTGGCTTTGAATTATAGAAGAGCTATGAAAAAAAATAAGTTACATTATTAGACAAAGCTTAGCACTGTTTATAATTTTTTATACACCACTACTCCTTCTTTAATGGTTTCTAAAACCTTAATATCTTTAACTTCAGCAGCAGATACTTTTAATGGGTTTTGATCCAAAATTATCATATCAGCCAGTTTATCAACTTCCAAAGTTCCTTTTTGATGTTCTTCGAAGTGTTGATAAGCAGACCAATTTGTAATGGCAAGAAGTGCCTCATAAGTGGTTAGTCTTTCTTTTTTACCAATCACTTGACCAGATCGAGATTTCCTATCTACCGAAATGCCTACCATACGTAACAAATTAGGGAGCGCTACAGGAGCATCTGTATGAATCGTAATTTTTAAGCCTTTGTTTAATGCAGTTCTTGTTGGGCTTATTGTGTTACCTAGACTATCACCAATAATCTGTTTATGCCAATCTCCCCAATAAAAAGTATGTAAGGGAAATAAGGAAGCGATTACATCTAAATCTTTAAATGCATCTAATTGGTCTTCTCTTATGTATTGTCCATGGATAAGAACATTTCTTCTATCCTTATTTCCATATTTTTCTATAACTGGCTTCATTGTTCTTATCATTTGATCCATGGCTGCATCTCCATTGGCATGAGTATGGATTTGCCAATTATTTTTGAAAGCTTTTTCATAAATTGCCATTACTGAGCTATCCTTAGGAATGGTTGGATACCCAAGATATCCTTTTTTAGCACCATCTGGTGGGATTAAATAAGGAAGTGTTCTCCAAGCAGTTCTTCCCTGTGGAGAACCATCTAAAGTTAACTTTACTCCTCCAATTCTATAATGGTTATCATAGTTAGATGAATTCCATTTAGAATTCATGAATTTATCTACAAACAAATAATCTACATAACTCACCACATCTAACTTTAGTTTACCAGCTTGGGAAGCGGCAACTAATAATTCGTGATTTTCCATAGCTCTCCCCTCCTGAGCAGTTGTATATCCGTATGACAATGCCATTTCTTGACCTGCTTCAAAAAATTGATCTGCTGCTTTTTTTGAGGTTGGATTCAAAACTTTTAACATATAAGGTATGGCTGCCAACTCCTCTAGAACACCATTAGGTTCATTACCGTTTTCTCTTCTAATAATTCCACCTTCAGGATTTTTAGTCGTTGAATTAATCTTTAATAATTCTAGTGCTTTGGAGTTTACTACGGCAAAATGACCCGAAATATGTACTATCATTATTGGAAACTCTTTAGACACTTGGTCTAAATCATGCTTCGTAGGAAATCTTTTCTCCTCCAAAACAGAATCGTCAAATCCCATACCAAAAATCCATCCTGTTAAAGCTCTATTTTCTGGGGTGTTCCATTTTTTTAAAATTTCAATAAGTGATGGAATATCTTTTGCACCTGCATCTGGAGGGGGTAATATCTGTGCACCTATGGCTTGTGCAGAAAAAGAGGCAAAATGTGCATGACCATCTATAAAACCAGGCAGGAGTGTATTCCCTTTTAGATCAACAATTTTATAATTTTCACCAGCAATATTTATTGCTTCTTCCCTAGAACCCGTAAAATGTATTGTTTTTCCTTTAACAATAAGAGCATCTACATACTCAGGAGAATTCCCTCGCATTGTGATAATATCACCATTAAAATATAGTTTTGTTTCTGGTTCATTTTTTGAAATATCTTTTGTGCAACTTAAAAAGCAAATGAATAGGAATAAGAATAGAAATAAGTGATTTTTTTTCATAATGGGGTTATAATTTTTTATCTAATTTAAAAAAAAAATAACGCTCTTGTATAAAAAAAGCTGTAAATGTTAATTTACAGCTTTAGAATACTTTTTAAAAAGTAATTTTATTTTTTTAGAGTAACTTTTACAGCATTCATCCCCTTCATACCTTTTTCTAACTCAAAAGTAACCCTATCATTTTCAGAGATTTGGTCAATGATACCGCTTACATGAGTAAAATATTTCTCTTGGGTATCTGAGTCGATAATAAATCCGAAACCTTTTGAAGAATCAAAGAATGAAACCTTACCACTTCTCACAGGATCTACCTTATCTGCATCTGTCATTTTAGGAACACTAATTTCAATATTTTTTGCTTTAATATTTACTTTTAAAGAGGGATCTGGTGGTGTATCAGTTAAGTGCCCGTTGTGGTCTACATAAGCAAACTCAATACCTTTACTCCCATTTTCTTTAATTTCTGCTCTTCTAGCCTCCATCTTCTTACGCTTATCTTCACGTTTTTTTAAACGTTTTTTTTCTTTTTCACTTTTATTGAATGTCTGTTGTGATTTTGCCATTAGTTTTATTAAATCATATTAAATACTTTGTAAATATATCCATATTAGTTTACATTAAAAATAAATTCCTGTTCAATATTCTAAATAAATAATAAAAATTTCATTCAATAATCTAATTAATAAATATAAGAGTCCTTTAGATTACAATTATTATTTAAGTTTGTAAAAAATAATTTGTGAGAGTATTTCTAACTGTTTTTTTAATATTGATATCTTCAAAAATTGTTGTTGTTGACGCTCAAAATTCTGTGGCAAGACAATGGAATGATGAACTCTTAGAGGCAATAAGAAATGATTTCGCTAGGCCTACAATACATGCTAGGAATTTATTTCATAGTTCTATTTTAATGTATGATGCATGGGCACTGTTCAACGACAATGCAGAAACCCTATTTCTCGGGAAAACTTTTGGAACATATTCTTGTGATTTTAATGGCATTTCATCTCCAGCTGATTCAAATGAGGCAATTCATCAGGTCATAAGTTTTGCAATATATCGTTTACTCGTTCATCGATTTGCTGATTCTCCTAATGCTGAAAATACATTAGAAAGCCTTACAAACTTATTTGAATCTTTTGGATATGACCCAGCACTAACTAGCCTAGATTATAGCTCAAATTCATATGCTGCATTAGGAAATTACCTAGGCCAAGAAATGATAAATTTTGGCTTACAGGACGGCTCTAATGAGCAAAATGACTACGAAAACCTTTATTATACTTCTTCCAATGATCCCTTAGTATTAGATTTATATGAAGATAATACGAACATAAATCCAAACAGGTGGCAACCTCTTGCTTTTGATGTATTTATTGACCAGAGTGGAAATATTTATCCTTTAGATACCCCAAGCTTTCTGAGTCCAGAATGGGGTCAAGTAACTCCTTTTTCATTAAAATCAGAAGATTTATCAATTTTAAATGATGGTTTTGATAGTTATGTATATAACAATCCTGGAGCCCCTTATTTTATTCAAAATTCATCAGCTAATGGAATTGAAGACCCTTATAAATGGAACTTTGCATTAGTAATAGCATGGTCTGCACATTTAGACCCAAACGATGATAGTCTAATAGATATCTCACCAGGATCTTTAGGAAATACTGACCTATCTTCTTTTCCATCTACATTTGAAGAATACCAGACTTTCTATAACTTTTCAGAAGGAGGATCTGTTGGGAATGGTCACGAAATTAATCCTATTACAGGGATGCCCTATACCCCACAAATGGTAAAAAAATCTGACTATGCTAGAGTTTTAGCCGAATTTTGGGCAGATGGTCCAGATTCAGAAACCCCTCCTGGACATTGGTTTACAATTCTAAACTATGTAAATGATCATCCAGAAACTATAAAAAGATTTGCTGGACAGGGTGCTATATTGAGTAATTTAGAATGGGATGTTAAATCTTATTTAGTATTGGGTGGTGCTATGCATGACGCTGCCATAAACACATGGGGCATAAAAGGGTATTATGATTATGTGAGACCTATATCTGCAATTCGTTACATGGCCTCTAAAGGCCAAAGTACAGACAACACATTACCTAGTTTTAATCCTCATGGACTACCCTTAATTCCAGGTTTAATTGAAGTGATAGCTTCTGGAGACGATTTAGCAGGAGATAATGATATAAATATAGGTAAGATAAAGGTTAAATCTTGGAGAGGCCCAGATTTTATAGATAATCCAGATACCGACGTAGCTGGTGTAGATTGGATATTAGGAACTCATTGGTGGCCTTATCAAAGACCCACATTTGTAACCCCTCCATTTGCAGGATATCTTTCGGGTCATTCTACTTTTTCAAGAGCAGCAGCTACCGTTCTAACCAAAATTACCGGTAGTAAATTTTTCCCTGGAGGTCTTGGAACTTTTGATGTAATTGAAAATGAGTTTTTAGTATTTGAGGAAGGCCCTTCAGAATCTTTTACTTTAGAATGGGCAACCTATCAAGATGCTTCAGATCAAACAAGTTTGTCTAGAATTTGGGGTGGAATTCATCCTCCAATAGACGATATAAAAGGAAGAATTATAGGTGAAAAGATAGGTGAAGATTCATTTGATCTGGCTCAACAATATTTCTCTGGTACATTGAGTAATTCCCTTATAACTAATCCTAATATAAACACTAAAATTTATCCATTACCTGTTCAAAATTTCCTTCATATTGAAACACGATTTTTAGAAGAAATTAAATTAGAATTGTATTCACTTTCAGGTAAGCTTATATTTTCAATAAATAATACTAATCATTTTGGAGTTTTAGAAGTAAACTTAGAGCATTTGGCTCAGGGAGTATATATTCTTAAAGGGCTTTCTAACAAAGATTCTTTACTCTTTCAGAAAAAAATTATCAAATAATTTCTATTATTTAAAAATCTACTACAATACCAATACTTGGTATAGATGTACTTGTATCTTGATCTATTTGTGATAAACTAAGTGGTGTAATTAAATTACCACTCATATCTCTAGACAAACCATATTCATTGGGTCTTGGTATACTTTGACCAAGAACATTTTGAACTTCAAAAAAGATATTTAAACTGAATTGACTGTAATTCCACTTTTTATCTACTCGAATGTCTAACTGACTGAACGTTTCTAGCTTTTCTTCACCAAGACGTGAATAGTCTAATACAATTTCTGGATAAGAAGCCAAAGTTGCTTCCAAGTTTGTAGGTACATAAGGGGTATTGCCTGCAAAACGATATCTAGAACTTAATTCCCAATTTCTCTTCAATTTATATCCACCTACAAAAGAAATCAAATGTCTACTGTCCCAAACAGAGGGTATGTATGTAGAAGTATCAAAACCTGTAAATTCACTGAAGAAATACGTGTAAGAGAAAATACTGTAAAAGTTATTTAGGAGCTTTTGTTGGTATTGAAGTTCTAAACCATAACTTCTCCCCTTACCCACAGTTTCAACATCTTCATTTCCTAGTACTTCAAAATCTGCTCCTTTATTTGCCAAAGAAACTTGATCTAATACGGATACCGGATAATCTGAATATCGCTTGTAAAAACCTTCTAAAGAAACAATGGCTGCCGGATTTAAATAATGTTGTAAGCCTACAACATAATGATCACTTTGTGTATAATCACTGTCTTGATTGGAAAGTGTACCATTGGGGTCTCTAAAACCTAAAATTGTGTAAGGTGCTATTTTAAAATAACGACCTGCTGTAGCACTAATACGCCAATCTTCTTGAAATTCATAAGATAAGGATAGTCTTGGAGAAATATTAGAGCCTAAATTACTTGAACTTGTAAAGCTATCATCATCAGTTCTAATTCCAAGAGAGATGTCAAATTTATCATCAAAAAATGAACGAGTTGCATTCACAAAAAGACCGTATTTTACAAAATCTATCTCAGTACTATAAAAAATACCGTCAGAAGGATTGGTAGTATTGTTAGTGTAGAAAGAGTACTGTGTATTAAAACCACCTGAAATTTTCCAATCGTTAATGAATTTTGTAAGCTGATATCTTAATTTGGTTTCAGATTCTACAGCATCATTTCTAAAAATAATTCCAGTTTCATTTTCTGGATCTAAGTAGCTGGTAAAAATATTTTCTAATCTATTATTACTAAGCGTAGTTTCCATATATCCAGAATTATCTGTAAATCTTTTTCTCCAAGTAACTCCAATAGAATTGGTTTTTTGTTGTATGAATGGGGCTTGTTCTAATACAGCTTGTGCTTCTTCATCATAGTCTTCTGGAGCTTCAACACTAAAATCATCTACAGACCCTAAACCAATGAAATACAAGTCATTATATTTATTTATCTTATGCGTTAGTTTATATTGGTAGTCCCAATAATCTGGCCTTATAGGTAGACCTATCAATTTAAATAAAGCTTGTAAATAACTTCGTCTTACTGATAGTAAAAAACTTGTATTACGCTCTTTCTTATTATTTTTAAATAAAGGACCTTCAAACGTAAAAGCAGCATCGGTGGCACTCACTCTAATATTTGTATTGAAACGTTCTTTATTTCCATCACGTTGTTTAAATTGAAGAACACCGGACAAAGGATTATCGTATTGCGCTCCAAAAGCAGATGTAGATAAGGTTACATCATTTATAAAAGCCACGTTTAACAAACCAACAGGACCACCAGCACTTCCTTGTGTAGCAAAATGATTGATGTTAGGTACTTCTACTCCATCTAAATAATAAACTGTTTCATTGGGGGCACCACCACGAATGATAAGATCGTTTCGAAATCCTCCTACAGAAGGAGAAACACCGGGTAATGATTGAGCAACCTGAACTACATCATTGTTACCTCCTGGATAGGTAGCTATTTCTACAGCAGATAAAGACTGGGTAGATAAAGGAGTTTCTTTAGGTCTACTTATTTTATTTTTATTTGAAACCACTACCTCTTCTAAAGATTCTGAAGCTTCAATCAAAACAAAATTAAATGATCGATTCCCTTTAGACTTGATGATAATATTAAATTTAGTTTGGGCCTCATAACCTAGGAAACTGGCTGTTAAATTGTAAGATCCTGGTACTACATTTGTAATCTGAAAATTTCCATTTTCATCTGAAGTAGTTCCTTGATTATTATTTAAATATAGTGTTGCTGCAAATATGGGTGCTCCTTTTTCATCAACAATATTTCCTCTAATACTTGTTTTTACTTGAGCTATTGATAGGGTTGTAATGGAAAAAAGAAAAAATAATAGGGTGTATTTAGGTCTAAAAGTCATTATAAAAGTAATTAACTACTAATGCCACAAAAATACCATTTTTAAAGAGTTGCCAATCGATTTATTATTTTTTGCCTAATTTTAATGGTGAATTTATTAAAACTTTAACATCATTATGAGCTACCAGAGAAAACCTGCTAATTTATTTTGGCTTATTAGTACTCTAGCGCTTATTTGGAATTTAATAGGCGTATTTAATTACTTAACTCAGGCATTTATGACTGATGAAATACTAGCCTCTTTACCCCAAGATCAACAACTTATGTACCAAGAAGTTCCTGCATGGGTAACAGCTGCTTTTGCTGTAGCTGTATTTTCTGGAACAATAGGGGCTGTACTAATGTTATTAAAGAAAAAAATAGCGACCACTTTTTTTATCCTTTCTTTCATTGGAATAATTAGTCAGATGTCTTATGGTTTGCTAATAAATGAAAATACAGATTCCTATGGCCCAATGGGTCTACTAATGCCCCTTATGATTATTTCTATTGGAGGCTATTTAATTTGGTATTCAAAAAAAGCAGCTGAATACACATGGTTGTCTTAACTAGAAGTTAGTTGCCGTAAATTTAATATTCAAGGCTTTTTCAATTTCATGAATTCGTTGAAGTTCATTTGGAAGAACTAAGGCTATTGAACTTCCTTTTTTACCTGCTCTAGCTGTACGTCCACTTCTATGAGTGTAATAATCTAGTTGATCTGGTAATTGATGATGGATAACAAAGCCTAAATCTCTAACATCTATTCCCCTAGCAGAGACATCTGTAGAGATTAAATATTGTAAACTTTCGTTTTTGAAAGCACGCATTACTTTGTCGCGTTCTTTTTGTTGCATATCGCCTTCTAGAGCATTAATAGAAAAACCCTCCTCTTGTAGAAGCTTGTTTAAGTTTTGGGCACCTGCCTTTGTTCTACAAAAAATTATTCCTCTGGCATCTCCTTTCGTTTCTAAAAAACGGATAATAGTGGCTGTTTTTTCTTTGATGGAGGTTGTTACATATTGATGGCTAATATTAGCATTTACCGTGGCATTTCTGTTGATCTCTATACGAGGTGCATTGGAATCCATGTAAGTTTTTATAATTCTTTGGATTTCTTCTGGCATCGTAGCAGAAAACAACCAAGTATTTCTTTGCCCTGAGGTATATTTTAAAATTCTATTTAAATCTTGTTTAAACCCCATGCTTAACATTTCGTCAGCTTCATCCAATACTAGGGTTTTTATTTCTTTTAAATGCACCTCTCCTCTCTCAATTAAATCTATCAATCTTCCTGGAGTAGCCACAATTACATGCGTAGTCCTCTTCAAATTATGAATTTGTTTCTCTATTTTTTCACCACCATAAACTGCTTCCACAAACACCTTTGCATTATAATACTTGGTATATTTAAAGAGTTGTTTTTTAATTTGTTGCACTAATTCTCTGGTAGGCGACAAAATTAAGGCTTGAACTGCTGTGTTACTCGGATCTATTTGTTGAACAACAGGTAAACCAAAAGCTGCAGTTTTTCCTGTTCCTGTTTGAGCCAACCCAACAAAGTCAGTTCTTTTGTCTAATAAGATTGGAATGGTTTTCTCCTGAATTTCAGAGGGACTCACAATACCTAATTCTTTAATAGATTGTACAAATGGTTTTTTTACACCCAAGGAAGCAAATGTGCTCATCATTATATTAAATTTCTGATTGCAAAGGTACAGTTATTCTGGAGCTAACAGCATTAAAATTTGATCTGTTATTCGAGAGGGTTTAAAGGTTTTTGCATTGACCAAACAAAAGGTAGTTTGAGCCTTTACAATGGGTTTATTGTTTTTATAAAATTCTACGTGACGAATAGAGCGTATGCCTCCTGTTTTTCCTACCCATGTTTTAGCAGTAATGGTATCTCCCAATAGTGCTTGACCTACATAATCTATTTCATGTCTGATTACTACCCAGACATAAGCAGAAGTGTCTACATTCTTTTTCAGTTCGGTCCAATGTAAATTTGCTATGTCTTGAATCCATTGCAAATACACGACATTATTAACATGATGAAGTTCATCTATATGAGCCGGTTTAACGGTATATTTTGTTTCAAAAACAGCCATACAACAAACTTAACAGAAAATTTCGCGGAAATGTTAATTAAACCCTAAATATTTTTTTAGCTAAAATAAGCTGTTTTAATATGTAGATATTTGCAATACTTATATGACAGAAACTGCCAATACTTTAGGAACCCAAAAAATAAGTACACTTCTTATAAAACAAGCCATCCCCGCCTCTATCGGAATATTAGTGATGTCTTTAAATATGATTGTAGATACCATTTTTGTAGGACAATGGATTGGCTCTATGGCCATTGCAGCCATTACTGTAGTATTGCCTATTGTCTTTTTAATATCTTCTATAGGCATGGGTATTGGTATTGGAGGAAGTTCCATTATTTCTAGAGCCCTTGGGGCTAAAGCTATAGATAAAGCTTTTTTAACTTTTGGAAATCAAATTTCCTTGACCTTAGTCTTGTCTGTTTTATTTGTGCTTATTGGTATTCTTTTCTACGAGCCTCTTTTACTATTGTTTGGGGCTAACGGTGCAATTTTAGCACCCGCTACAAGCTATTTTAATGTGGTATTGTATAGTGTTCCGTTTTTAGCTTTTGCCATGATGGGTAACCCGGTTATTAGAGCAGAAGGAAAACCCAAATTTGCAATGTATGCCATGATTTTACCGGCCATTTCAAATATTGTCTTAGATATTGTCTTTATAAAATTTTTAGATTTAGGTATGTTTGGCGCAGGTTTAGCCACCTCAATTTCTTATGCTGTATGTGGGCTTTTTATTTTTGGATTCTTTCTCTCCACTAAAAGTGAATTGAGTATAAAGCCCCATAATTTTATTTTAAACTTTTCTATTGTTAAAGAAATTGTACAATTAGGCGGAGTTACTATTGCAAGGCAAGGAACCATTAGTGTATTAATGATTGTTTTAAACGCCACCCTATTTACCTACGGGGGAGAAAATGCTATTGCTGTTTATGGTATTCTTAACCGAGTAATGATGTTTGCCTTATTTCCTGTTTTAGGGGTAACCCAAGGATTTTTACCCATTGCAGGATATAACTATGGTGCAAATAACAATGAAAGAGTTAAAGAAACCATTAAGATGGCTATACTTTATGGAAGTGCTGTAGCTACCTTGATTTTCATAGGAATCATTTGTTTTCCAGAGGCTATTGCAAGGCTATTTACCTCAGATGTAGCATTGATCGAAGAAACACCCAAAGCTCTATTGTATGTATTTTTAGCCACCCCTGTAATTACAGCACAGCTCATTGGTTCTGCTTACTTTCAGGCAGCGGGTAAAGCACTACCTGCACTAGTGCTAACCCTACTAAAACAAGGAATATTTTTAATTCCCTTAGTGTATGTAATGCCTAAATTTTTTGGATTGAATGGCATATGGTTTTCTTTTCCTGTAGCTGATGTTTTAGCCACACTAGTTACTTTGCTCTTCTTACGACGTGAAGTACGCAAGTATTTAAACTAACTTTTAGTAACTTTACAAAAAAATGTTAATGATCTAAGAATTTTTATTAAATATGAGATTTATAAACTTATTAGTTCTTCTTTTTGGGTGTGCTTTTTCTGGTTTTGCCCAAGAAACCATTTATGCATCTCTTACGCATGACGGAATTCAGCGAGATTATATATTGTATATTCCAGAGTTATATGATGGCAGTTCAGATGTTCCTCTGGTCCTTAATTTTCATGGATTTGGGAGTAATGCAACACAACAAATGTTTTACGGTGATTTTCGTGATATTGCAGATACAGAAGGATTTCTTTTAGTGCATCCTGAAGGAACTACAGTTATTGGAAATCAATTCTGGAATGTTGGGTTTCCTGGGATTTCAAGCACCATCGACGATGTTGGTTTTACCGAAGCTTTAATTGATGAATTGGCAGCTTCATATGCCATAGATTTAGATAGAGTTTATGCAACAGGAATGTCTAATGGTGGTTTTATGAGTTTTTTATTAGCCTGCCAATTGAGTGAAAAAATTGCGGCTGTAGCTTCTGTTACTGGTGCTATGACCCAAGATACTTTTGATAATTGTAATGCTCAACGCCCCGTACCCGCATTGCAAATTCATGGTACTGAGGATGATGTTGTTCTTTATAATGGAAATACATTGTCACTATCCATTTCAGATATAATTTCTTACTGGGTAGATCATAACAATTGTGAAACAACTCCAACAACTACATCACTTCCAGATATAGACCCTTCAGACGGAAGCACCATAGAACATAGTGTTTATGAAGCTGGTGATAATGGAATTACTACTGAGCATATGAAAGTTATTGGAGGAGGTCATACTTGGCCAGGGTCAGTAATTAATACAGGGGGAACAAACCAAGATATTGATGCCTCTATGGAAATCTGGTTATTCTTTTCAAGATATGATATCAATGGACTGTTATCAACTGATGACTTTGAAAATAACCAAGTGACTGTCTATCCAAACCCAACTCAATCTAAAATTAAATTGTCATTGAATTTTTCTAAAAAAGTTAATTATAAATTGTTTTCTCCTCTAGGAAAGCAATTAATGACTGGGACAATTACATCAAGTAACGAAGAAATTGATATATCACATTTACCCTCAAATATTTACTTTTTAAAAATTGGTAATCAGTTCTATAAAGTTCTAAAATCAAATTAAATTCTAGCATGAATAAAATAGGTGTTTTTTTTATCTGTTTATTTGTTTTAGCCTGCAATTCAAATGATGAGCCTACTATTGAAAATAAATGTGATGTGTCATCTGAGATTATTTCCTCTGAAGACTTTAGTGCTGTTTCTACCTCAAATTATGTAATAACTAAAGTTGAAATTAACGAAGATTGTATAGAAATTACTTTTGGTTCTAATGGATGTGGAACAGAATTATGGGAGGAACATTTATTTAGTGTAGATTCTTTTTATACAACTTTCCCATATCAAAGAGCTTTAAAAATGGAATTAATAAACGAAGAACTCTGTGATGCCAATTTTATTAAAATGGTTTCATTTAACCTAATACCTCTACAATTAGAGGGACAAGATTTATTACCATTGAATATTTATGGTTGGAATGAGCAGGTTATTTACGAATATTAAAAATTTACTAAATTAGTTTCAGAAATCTACAACTCAATTGTGAATTGAATTTTTCTAAAATTGATGAACCAATTAAATTATGAAAGTATTCAAAATCACAACAAAGATATTTTTCCTAATGTTTTTTACTACATTATCATATGGTCAAGATTGGGCCAATTTAAAGCGTTTTCAACAAGAAAATTCTGAGTTGATGCTTGCAAAAGCCCATAAACATCGTGTGGTATTCATGGGAAATTCAATTACAGAGGGTTGGTTAAGTATTCGACCTGAATTTTTTAAAAATAAACCCTACGTAAATAGAGGTATTAGTGGGCAAACAACTCCTCAAATGCTATTACGATTTAGACAAGATGTTATTCATTTAAAACCTTCAACCGTAGTTTTGTTGGCAGGAATAAATGATATTGCTGAAAATACAGGCCCCTCAACCATTGAAATGATTGCTAATAATATTATATCAATGGCAGAATTGGCAAAGGCTAATCACATTAACGTTATTATATGTTCTGTACTACCTGCTAACAAATTCACATGGCGTGAAGGACTTAAGCCTGCAGAAAAAGTTATAAAACTCAATGCAATATTAAAATCATATTCAAAGAAACATAAATTAACGTATGTAGATTATTATTCGGCTATGGTGAATGACTCCCATGGTCTTAAAAAAGAACTTGGTGAAGATGGCATTCACCCCAACAAAAACGGATATTTAATTATGGAACCTATTCTAGAAAAAGCAATAAAAAAATATATGAATTAAACTTTTTTTATTTTACAGAGTCAAAGAATAAAACAATAGAAAAATGAAAAATTTACCCCTACTCCTGATTACTTTAACTTTTATGTTATCATCATGTAACAACGATGATGAAATTACACTTCCACAAGAAACCCAAGGGTACAACATGTTACTTATTGGCAACAGCTTTTTCAAACCCTACGCAAACAATCTCAATAAGTTAGCTTTAGATGCTGGTTTTGAAGAACATAATGCAACACTTGTTTTTAGGGGTGGTGACAATGGAAGACCTATTAATTTTTGGAACGACTCAAATAGTACAGCTCATCAAGAAATTAAAGCCACATTAGATCAAGGTAATCTTGACTATTTTGGGATGACTTCTGGCTATGATTTTGATAATGTAGTTGATCCCTTTGAGGGCCAACGTGAATGGATAAATTATGCATTACAAAACAATCCAAATATTAAGATTTTTATAGCCATACCCGTAATAGATTTTCCTGCCTCTTGGGATGAAAGAGCGGAAGAATTTGGATATGAAACCATAGAGGAACTCTACGACTACTTTGTAAATATACTTGTCAATCAATCAATGATTAACGAATTGCGTAGCGAATTCCCTTCAACTACAATTTTTACTATACCTACGGGATGGTCAACTCTTAAATTGGCACAAATGTATGAAGAGAATTTATTACTAGATGCTATTTCAATGTTTGGGCCAAAACCGACGTCTTTATTCACAGATCAAAAAGGGCATCAAGGTCAAATAGCCATAGAAACTGGTACTCTTGTTTGGTTACAGAGCATTTACAATGTAGATCTTCTTACGAATACCTATGAAACCGGTTTTAATACAGATCTTCATGACATTGCGAAGGACGTTACGGATAATCATGATCCAAATTATAAGCAATAAATAATTAGATTATAGACTCGCCATTTAAATTTGTAGTGAGTATATCGCTAAATAAATTAAAAAATGGTCTTAATGCCTTGTAGGACTTATCTACCTCTAAACTAAAGTTTGGAGAGAGTACTTCATCATCTGTAAAATTTCGAACAGCGATAAAACCTTTTTTACGTAACAAATCTATATCTGGATGCTCTTTGTCAAAACCTCGTGGCGCGGTTTTTAATTCATCACCTTTAAATGTATTTCCAAAATAGTGTTGAAAGTTTTTATCTTCTAAAATTTCTCGAAACTCTGAAGCATCCACTTCTATTTCTTTTCTTAATCGAAATAAATCTTCCTTGTTAGGCTCCCAAAAACCACCAGCTAAAAAACTCTCACCAGGTCGAATCCTAAGATAATACCCTCCACGTAGATGTTTGCCTAATCTTGAAAATGAGCCTGCAAAATGGGGCTTGTAAGGTGTTTTGTCTTTTGAAAAACGAACATCTCTATAAATTCTAAACAATTTAAATTTTTCAATTTCATCGTGTTTTTCAAGGTTATTTCTAATCTCAGCATACAACTCCTTAGCATTGTTTTGAGCTTCTATAAAGATGGGCTTATGTTCTGCAAACCAATCTCTATTGTTGTTTATTTTTAATTTTTTGAGATAAGATAAGCTAGATTTATCGAATTGCATAGTTGAAGATTTAAGAAAAATAAAATTACAAAAAATGATTTACTAATGATTTGTATTTTTGAAGTAGAATGAAAGGTATACAACAACGGTATGAGGGTTTTTTAAAAACACCTACATTATGGGAAGGTGCTGCTGTGTTTGAGTTAACACAATTTAAAATTGAGCAAAAATCTATTGTTTTTGATACAGAAATAGACGCTAAACAACGATTGGGTAAATATATTGAGCGTTTTGTTTCTCATCAACTAGCAAATACCGAGGGTATTACTTTAATTGCAGAAAACATTCAGATTTCTAAAGATAAAATTACCCTTGGAGAGTTAGATTGTTTGTTCTATAAAAATGAAAATCCTATTCATTTAGAAGTTATTTATAAATTTTATTTGTACGACCCAACTAAACAGGGCTTAGATTGCTGGATTGGCCCTAATAAAAAAGACAGTCTCGTAGAAAAATTAGATAAACTTAGGCAAAAACAATTGCCTCTACTTTATGCTAAAGAATCTGAAAAGTACCTAAAAAGCATCTCTCTTGATACTACTGATTTTTTACAACAGGTTTATTTTAAAGCGCAATTATTCCTACCTTTAGGAAAAAATCCCACAATCAATTCCCCCATCAATACAGACTGTATTGTAGGATTCTATTGTTCACTTTATACATTGACTGAGTTTAAAAATGCAAAATTCTTTATTCCTTCAAAAAAAGATTGGTTAATAACTCCACATACCAATGTAGATTGGATAGTGTATGAAAAGTTTCTCGAACAAAGTAGAACCTATCTAAATCGCCAGTTTTCACCGATGTGTTGGATGAAAACAACATCAGGAGAACTCAAAAAGTTTTTTTTAGTATGGTGGGAGGCATAAATACTCTAATAGTTACTTTTCTCTAGCTTTTAAGATCTCTACAACATCATTAAGTTTAAATCCCTTGGTTTGTAATAACAGTAAATAATGAAATAATAAATCTGCGCTTTCATTTAAAAATAAGGTATCGTTGTTGTCTTTTGCCTCTATAACTAACTCTACAGCTTCTTCCCCAACCTTTTGAGCTACTTTATTAATTCCTTTGTTAAATAGACTCGCTACATAGGATGTAGAAGCATCTGCGTGCTCAATTCTATTTGAAATGATGTTTTCTAATGTAGAAATAAAACCATAGGATACTTTATTTGAATCATTCCAGCAGGTATCTGAACCTGTGTGACAGGTTGGCCCTGCTGGTTTTACAAAAATTAAAAGGGTGTCATTATCACAATCTAATTTTAGATCTACCAGGTTTAAAAAATTTCCACTCTCCTCGCCTTTTGTCCACAATCTATTTTTTGTTCTGCTAAAGAAGGTTACTTTTTTTGTGTTTTGTGTGATCTCCAAAGCTTCTTGATTCATAAAACCTAGCATGAGAACATTCTTAGAGGTTGAGTCTTGTATAATTGCAGGAACCAAACCCTCTGTATTTTTATTAAAATCTATCTTCATAATCGTACTTGTATCATATTATTTTTTAATTCTTGTTTTAATTTAGGTATGGATATTTCTCCAAAATGAAATACACTAGCTGCCAGTGCAGCATCTGATTTTCCTTTAATGAATGTGTCTGTAAAATGCTGAGTTGATCCTGCACCTCCGGAAGCAATAATTGGGATATTAACCAATGCTGATAGCTTTGCTAATGCTATGTTAGCAAAACCTGCTTTGGTTCCGTCATGATCCATAGAAGTAAATAAAATCTCTCCCGCACCCCGTTGTTCTACTTCTTTTACCCAATCGAATAATTCTAATTTTGTAGGAATAGTTCCTCCAGCTAAATGCACCATCCATTTTCCATTTACTTGCTTTGCATCTATGGCTACCACCACACATTGACTTCCAAATTTCTGAGACAATTCATTTATTAATTCAGGTCTTTTAATTGCCGAAGAATTAATAGAAACTTTATCTGCTCCACTTTGTAACAAATTATCTACATCTTCTACAGAAGAAATCCCTCCGCCTACTGTAAATGGAATATTTACTTGTGCTGCAACTTTTAACACCATTTCTAACATGGTTTTCCTTCCTTCTAATGTGGCAGAAATATCTAAAAACACCAACTCATCTGCACCAACATCTGCATATTGTTTTGCTAAAGCCACAGGATCTCCTGCATCAATTAAATTAACAAAATTGACGCCTTTCACAGTGCGTCCATTTTTAATATCTAAACAGGGTATTATTCTCTTTGTAAGCATCTTAATTTGCTAATATGTACGTTTCTAATTCCTTTAAACTTATTCTATTCTCATAAATAGCCTTTCCTATAATTACACCTTCACAACCCAATGCAGCTAGCTTTGGAATCTCATCAAAAGTTGAAATTCCTCCAGAGGCAATGAGCTTAACAGCTGATGCTTGAGTTAAGATGTTTTCATACAAATCAAAAGAGGGGCCTTTTAGCATTCCGTCTTTTGAAATATCTGTACAAATCACATAGTCAATACCTTTAGTTAGATAGTCTATTATGAATGGAATAACATTCAAATCACTTTCTTCTTGCCAACCATTTACAGCAACTTTCTCATCAAGGCAATCTGCACCTAATATGATTTTATGAGCTCCAAATTTAGAAATCCAATTTTCAAAGACAGGTGTATTTTTAACTGCAATACTACCTCCAGTAATTTGATTTGCCCCTGATTCAAAAGCAATGTGTAAATCTTCATCAGATTTTAAGCCTCCTCCAAAATCAATTTTCAAATTTGTCTTTGAGGCTATTTGCTCTAGAATCTTATAATTAACGATATGGCTTGCTTTTGCTCCATCTAAATCTACAACATGTAGATACTCAATTCCCGAACCTTCGAAGGCATAAGCAACCTCTAAAGGGTTTTCATTGTATATTATTTTAGTGTTGTAATCTCCTTTAGTGAGTCTTACACATTTTCCTTCAATAATATCTATCGCTGGTATAATTCTCATGTTATAGTTTTAAAAAATTTTGTAAAATTCTTTCGCCAGATCTCCCGCTTTTTTCGGGGTGAAATTGAACCCCATAGAAATTATTTTTTTGAAGCGCAGAAGCATAAGGAAGTTCATAATCTGTTGTTGCTATGGCACATTCATTATTTTCGGCATAATAACTATGCACCAAATACATATATTCTTTATCAGGAATCCCATCAAACAATCTAGATTTTAAGTTGGTTATAGTATTCCATCCCATTTGAGGAACTTTTACTGAATTTGAAAAACGTTTTACAGTTACATCAAATATTCCCAAGCCTTCTGTCTGACCCTCCTCTGTTTTGTTACACATTAACTGCATCCCTAAACATATACCCAAAACGGGTTGTTTCAATTTTTTAATTTCATCTATCAAACCAGTATCCTTAAGTTTATTCATGGCTGAACTAGCTTCTCCTACACCAGGAAAAATAATTTTATCAGCAGCTTTTATGAGCTCAATATCGTTAGATAAAACAGCGGTTACACCCAATCTGTCAAAGGCAAATTGAATACTTTTTATATTCCCAACCCCATAATCTAAAATCACTAAATTCATTATAACATTCCTTTTGTAGAGGGTAAAATCATTTTTTCCACATCACGTTTGACCGACATTTTAATTGCCTTAGCAAAGGCTTTAAAAATGGCCTCTATCTTGTGGTGTTCATTAGTACCTTCTGCTTGTATATTTAGATTACACTTAGCACCATCTGTAAATGATTTAAAGAAGTGAAAAAACATTTCTGTTGGCATTTTACCCACCATTTCACGTTTAAAATCTGCTTCCCAAACCAACCAGTTTCGTCCACCAAAATCAATGGCTACTTGAGCCAAACAGTCATCCATTGGTAAACAAAAGCCATAACGTTCTATGCCTAATTTACTTCCCAAAGTCTTTGCAAAAACCTCCCCTAAAGCTATAGCGGTATCCTCAATGGTATGGTGTTCATCTACATCTAAGTCACCCTTTACTTTTAGTACTAAATCCAATTGGCCATGACGAGCAATTTGATCTAACATATGATCAAAAAAGGAAATTCCGGTTGAAATATCACTTTTTCCTGTTCCGTCTAGGTTTAAATCGATTTGAATTTGTGTTTCATTGGTATTTCTTACAATACTACCTGTACGATCTTGAGCTTTTAAAAATTCATAAATTGTAGACCAATCTTTTGTTTCTAAAGCAATATAATTTACCAATTCACTTTTCGAAACTGTTAATTCATCATTCCCTTCAGTATTATCATTATTGATGTAAATACCCTTTGCTCCCAAATTTTTTGCCAATTCAATGTCTGTCATTCGATCACCAATAACGAAAGAGTTTTCTAAATCATAAGTAGAAGCTTGGTAATGAGATAGTAGACCTGTATTAGGTTTTCGAGTTGGTGCATTATCTCTTGCAAAGGTTCTATCAATAATTTGCTCTGAAAAAACAATACCTTCATTTTCAAAAGTGTTCACCAAAAAATCATGTACTGGCCAAAAAGTAGTTTCAGGGAAGTTAGAAGTTCCTAATCCATCCTGATTCGTAACCATAACGAGTTCAAAATCTAATTCTTTGGCTATTTTGCCAAGGTATTGAAATACTTGAGGGTAGAATACTAACTTTTCAAAACTATCAAGCTGATAATCTATAGGAGGCTCTAAAGCTAGGGTTCCATCTCTATCTATAAAAAGTACTTTCTTCATCTATATTAATTTTAAGGTAGTTATTAATTTTTCGTTGTCATCTTTTGTCCCTATTGTAAATCGCAAACAATTTTCACATAACATCTGGTTGCTTCTGTTGCGAACAACAATTCCATTATTTAGTAATTGTTCATATCGTAGGTTAGCATCATCAACCTTTACCAATAAAAAGTTGGCATCGGATGCATATACTTTATCAACTATATCAAGTTTTTTTAAGTCTTTAATCAATTGATTTCTTTCAGACGTAATAGCTTTTATTTGGTTGTTAACTTCATCTCTATTTAAGAGTGCTTTTAAAGCAACATCTTGAGTGAGTTGATTTACATTGTACGGAGGCTTAATCTTATTTAAAATTGAAATAATTTCCTGAGAAGCATAACATATTCCTAGACGAATTCCAGCTAACCCATAAGCTTTAGATAAAGTTTGTGTGACTATTAAATTTGGAAATTCATCTAACCTGGCTAGCCAACTATCTTCATCAGAAAAATCTATATACGCCTCATCTATAACTACAATTCCGCTAAATTCTTTGAGTAATGTTTCTATGGTATTAGCATCAAAACTATTGGCTGTTGGATTGTTGGGTGAGCACAAAAACAAGACTTTGGTATTGGTGTTTTGAACTTTTACCACCTCCTTAATATTCGGTTGAAAATTATCTAATAAAGGAATTGTGATCAACTTAATGTCATTCATTTTAGCCAAAACCTCATACATACCATAAGTAGGTGGCAAAACAATTACTTGATCTTCTTTAGGTTCACAGAACACTCTAAATATTAAATCCAATACTTCGTCACTTCCGTTTCCTAAAAGAATTTGTTCTTTGGACACTCCTTTAATTTTAGATAATGCTTCTTTAACTAAATTCTGTTGCGGATCTGGATATCTATTTAAACCTGATTCAAATGGATTTTCATTAGCATCCATAAAAATAAACGCTGATGATATCTCTTTGAATTCATCTCTTGCAGAGGAATAAGGTTGTAATGATTTTATATTTTCTCTAATTAACTCTTTAATTTCCATTATTTTAAGTCTTTTAATCTTAGGGTTACTGCATTTTTATGAGCTTGTAAACCCTCAGCTTCTGCCATGAGTTCAATAGAGGATCCAATGTTTTGAATTCCTATTTTTGATATTTCTTGAAAGGTTACATTTTTAGAGAAGCTATCTAAATTAACTCCAGAGTAAGCTTTTGAATATCCATTGGTTGGCAAAGTATGATTAGTTCCTGATGCATAGTCTCCAGCACTTTCAGGAGTGTAATTCCCTATAAAAACTGATCCTGCATTAATAATGCCATCAACAAAAAAATTGTTATCACTAGTGCATACTATAAAGTGTTCTGGACCATATTCATTAATTAAAGCTAATGCCTCCTTAAAATTGTTGACCAAAATAGAAATTGAATTCTCAATAGCTTTTACGGCAATATCCTTTCTTGGAAGATCTTCGAGTTGTTTCTTAAGTGCTACAGAAACATTTTCAATCATTTTTTTTGAAGTGCTAACCAAGAGTACCTGACTATCTATTCCATGTTCTGCCTGACTTAATAAATCAGAAGCTACAAACGATGGGTTGGCAGAATCATCTGCCATGACTAACAATTCACTTGGACCTGCAGGCATATCTATAGCTACTCCATATTTAGTTGCCATTTGTTTTGCCACAGTAACGAACTGATTTCCAGGTCCAAATATTTTATAAACTTTCGGAATGGTTTCTGTTCCAAAGGTTAATCCAGAAATTGCTTGGATTCCTCCTACTTTATAAATGCTGGTTACACCACAAAGATTGGCAGCATATAAAATTTCATTAGCAATTTTACCTTCTTTATTTGGAGGTGAACACAATATTATTTCTTGACAACCCGAAAGTTTTGCAGGAGTGGCTAACATTAAAACTGTTGAAAATAATGGTGCAGTACCACCTGGTATGTATAAACCAACTTTTTGTATGGGTCTTTTCTCTTGCCAACAAACTACTCCAGGCATGGTTTCTTGATACACCTTTTCAGATTGTTGTGCCTTATGAAATTTTTCAATATTGCTAGCGGCCAATTGAATGGCCTCTTTTAATTCATTAGAGATCTTTTGAACTGCAATATTAATTTCATCTTCAGTAACAACTAATGATGAAAGTGAAACTTTATCAAATTGTTTCGTATATTTTCTTATGGCCTGATCACCATTGCTCTGAACATCCTCAAAAACTTGATTTACAATTGTTTCAATTTCTTTAAATGTTTGTGTAGGTCTCTTTAAAATTTTGGACCATTTATGTCTACTAGGATATACAATATATTTCATTACAAGACCATTTTTTCAATTGGACAAACTAAAATACCCTCTGCTCCTTTTTCTTTTAATTCATCAATAATTTCCCAAAATTGGTCTTTACTAATTACAGAATGAACAGAACTCCACCCCTCTTCAGCAAGAGGTAAAACCGTAGGACTTCTCATTCCTGGTAAAGCTGTTAAAATGTCTTGTAGTTTATTATTTGGGGCATTCATCAAAACATATTTTGAGTTTCTGCCTTTTAAAACAGATTCTATTCTAAATTCGAATTTCTTTAAAATACGTTGCTTTTCATTTGATAGTTTTGGTGATATTGCCAATACAGCTTCCGATTCAAGTAATATGGCTACCTCTTTCAAATTATTTTTGAATAAGGTGCTACCACTAGAAACAATATCACAAATTCCATCAGCTAATCCAATATTAGGTGCTATTTCGACAGAACCATTAATGATGTGAACGTCTGTACTAATTCCTTTATCTATTAGATATTTTTTTACGGTATTTGGATAGGAGGTAGCGATTTTTTTATTGGTAAAAAAGTCAAAACCCGTATAGGTTTCATTTTTTGAAATTGCTAAAGAAATTTTACATTTTGAAAAACCTAAACGTTGTGTAAATTGAATACCCTCACCTTTTTCAACAAGTACATTTTCTCCAATAATGGCAATATCTACAACACCATCTTTTAAGTACTGAGGAATATCACCATTTCTCAAATAAAAAACTTCTAATGGAAAGTTTCTAGCTGAAGCTTTGAGTTGATCTTTTCCATTATCTATGGAAATTCCACAGTCTTTAATAATTTTTAAGGAATCTTCATTTAATCTTCCTGATTTTTGAATTGCAATTCTTAATGTTGTCATAATAATAGACCGATAGTTCGGTTAATTTTTAAAATAATTGAGAAAATCTAAAAGAGTTTTATAAACAAAAAACCCGTTTGATTGTCTCAAACGGGTTAATAATATCTTGAATTTAATCAATACATTTTTACTTCGCCTGAGCCGAATGATAAAAATGATGATGATGTTTTTGATTAAATTTCATGTCTTATTTTAGTTAAGCAAATTTTGCAATTTTATTTATTGATAACCAAACGAATTCCTTTATTTATTTGTTAAAAAAAATATTTTTATGATATTCTAAAATTTTGAATTAAAATTTTAATAATCTCTTTAAAAAATAACTTTTATTTTAAATTTTGTAAAATAAAATCAACTGTTTTATTGGTGTTATTGTTTACAAAAAAAGAATCTGTTAAATGTTTAGCAGGAATTGCATACTTATTTAAAATCATATAATTGATAGCATCTGAAAATTCTAGTGATACTTTCCCTGTAATTAATAAGTTTAAATCTTTACCACTCTGATAATAATCATAAATTTTTTTCAAGCCTGAAAGATATAAATAGTCTTTGGTGAAACCTCCACCTCTATGAGCACGAACAGCAATATAAAAAGCCTCTTCTCTATCTAAATCGTAGGTGTTATGAAGTAATCTAAAGGTTTTAGAAAATGAATAGCCTTTTGCTAAACTATCTACAGCCAAAACCCTATATGATAATTCTTTTAATCTTTTTACTGTAAGATTACCAGACATGTACTCACTAAATACAGCAAGTCCCTCCTGAGTTTCTACGTTGTTAGGAAATCCATGAGAAAATATTTTTAAAGGATGTAAAATACCATTCATGGTTGTTACCATATGAACTCCAATTTCATGATGAGTTAAAATCTTTATTTCATTGTCTGAAAAAATATGATTTGAGTTAAGGACTAATGATTTATTGCTATTCGAAACCATAGCAATAGCTCCTATTTTGGCTGATTTTTTTATTTCATAAGAAAAATCATAGTTTTTTGAATATGCTTTAAAAAAAGGAATACTTTGATCTGCAGTATATTTAGGTTTGAATTTCTCTGAATTATAATTTTCAGTGTCAAAATGTAAAATAAATTTAGCATTTTCTACATCTTGCTCTGTGGGAGTTCCAAAAGATCTAAGACTATTGTAATAAAACCTTTTTCCTTTTCCTATAGTTTCTATACATTGAATCAAACCTGAATAAAAATAAATCAATTCTTCATAAAAATCTTTAAGGACATCATCTTCAATAGAGGTAATCGACAACTTGAAAAACTCCTTATGTAAGTTAAATTTATCAAAATCTCTTTTTGGATAGCTAAAACAGGGATCTGTGAGATACTTAGAATTAAAAAACTTTTCTTTTTCAGAAATGATATTAATAGGATTTACATAATTTAAAAGTTCAATTTTTTTAACAAGTTCATCTATACGGGTATCAATTTTAAACAAATTTTTATTTACTAGGGTACTAGAATTTATCATAATTGGGGAGCTGTATGGATGTTATATTTATTTTAATTTGTGACGTTCATAAAAAACATGTGCATGCTTTTTTAATTGATTTTTTAGATGTGTTTCAATAGTATCTATAATATCAGGATAAAGTATTTGCTCTAATTCATGACAATACACTTTAGCAACTTCCGTAGCTAAAACTAAGGTGTTTTTGAAGTTCTGGGTTATGTATTTCAAAAAATAGCCATTACCCTGAAAAGTATCATTAATTTTTGAAGTAGATACAATCCCGTTATTAAAAGGAGTTTTTTCTAAAATTTCCCTCCAAGATTCAATATCATCACCAAACCTATTTTCATCAACGTTTGAAGTTCCTAAATTCCAAGTTGGCACCTCTCTATCCCAACGCATCCAATTATAACTGTGCATATCATATACTATGGCTACTTCAAATAAACTCTCGATTTTTTGAATTAATGCATGAACAACCTTGTAAAAATTATGATGTTTTGATAAGCTTTTTTGTTTGGTTTCTTTTGACAAAGAGGAACGCCATAGTTTTTTTTTCCAAGCATCATCATATATAGCAGCTTCAGGAGGTCTGTTGAGATCATATTCAAATCTTGAATCAATTCCTGCAATCACAATGGGGTGAGATTGAATCATTGTTTTTGTTGCTGGATCTTCCTCATACCATCTTTCATATTGTGTATGAATACAATTATTCCATAATTCTTTTCTAAACTGGTTTCCATTATGAACTGCTGCACATACATAATGGACATATTGATCAATTTTAATACTAAATGAATAATCATATGAAACTGCGTGAAAAATTTCCTGATTATTAATTTTATCTATAATTTCATTAATTGACAGCCGTAACATCATGCTTCGTTTACCATTCTTTTTAAATCCGTTTTTCTTTTAAAAGCTGCATTTCTCTCCAAAACTTTACTTTCCATAAAATCTACTACTTTCTCTTGAAGTTTTGTTTTATAAACTTTATTAATGTAGGTAATACCTCCCGGACTCATAACATTTACTTCCACAAGTTTACCTCCTATAACATCTATGCCAACAAAATACAAACCATCTTTTAATAATCTAGGTCCTATTTTTTGACATAATAACTTTTCTTGTTTTGTTAATTTATGTTTTGCAACTGTTCCGCCTGCAGACACATTAGATCTGTGATCTTTTTCTCCTGGAATTCTCCTCATAGCTCCTATTGGAATCCCGTTTAAAATTAAAATCCTTACGTCTCCCTTATCTGCACCCTCAATGTATTCTTGAAGGATTACATAATCAGAGGTTCCATCTTTTTTATGAATATAGAAGTCTAGCAGTGAATTTATATTTCCCATAGCAGATTTTTCAATCAAAATAACACCAGAACCACCAAAACCATCTAATGGTTTTAAAATCATTTTATCTGATGAGGATTCTTCAATCATTTTAATCAAATAATTTTTATTCTTAGAAACATGGGTTACAGGAATAATTTCATTATTAGGATCTTCAAAAGCTGCTGTATACAACTTGTTATTTGCTTCCCTTAAACCTCGTACTGAATTGATAATAAAAACATCATCTTTTACTGAATCTAAAAAGTTTAACATCAAAGGATCAAGTGGAGGTTCAGCTCTCATAAAAATAACATCAAATCCAGCAATAGGTAACATTTCCTCTCTTGTTGTGGTATTCTTATAAAAAGATTTAATGTTTCCGGAAACTTTTTCAGTCCTATTCAATATGGTGCAAAAAGCACTTGTTACACTGTTTCTAATCGTTAGATTAGAGGGAGTACATATGGCAACCCCATGATTTCTTTTCATACATTCATGAATTAACGTGAGAGAAGTATCATTTTCTGGAGATTTTATACTTTCCCAGGGGTACATTAAAAAACAAACATTCATTTCAATAAATTTACATAATTAATTAATTTTTTTCATAATTATTACCTCAGTTTTTCTTTTTAGGCTCACCCAATTTACCAACAGAAGAGGCAACTAACATAGATACAGAGGCATCACCAGTAACATTCACTACAGTTCTACACATATCTAATGGTCTATCTACCGCAAAAATAAGTGCCAAACCTGCTTCAGGAATTCCAGCATACCCCAAAACTCCAACAAGCATTACCATACCTGCTCCGGGAACTGCTGCAGAACCGATTGAGGCAAGTGTTGCTGTAGCAATTATTCCTAATTGTGTACCAAAAGATAAATCCATTCCAAATGCTTGCGCTATAAAGACAGCAGCAACAGCTTGATATAAACTTGTACCATCCATATTTATAGTAGCACCTATCGGTAAAACAAAACTTGCAACTTCTTCTTCTACTCCAATATGATCAGTAACTCTTTCCATAGTTACAGGAAGTGTTGCTGCACTAGAGCTAGTAGAAAATGCTAATAATTGAGCCGGAGAGATTGCTTTCATAAAAAAGTTTGGTCTTTTTTTTGTAAACACTAAAACAAAAATATTATAAATAACAATCATTAATGCCAGACCTAACAAGACAGTTAAAGCATACCATCCCAGAGCTTTAAATAAATCTACACTAGGAGATTCTGCAATCAAAGCTGCCAACAAAGCAAAAACACCGTAGGGAGCAGCCAACATTATTAAGTCTACCATCTTTAAAATGACTTCGTTTAAACCATCAAAAAAACTTTTTACGGTCTTTCCTTTATCTTCAGGAATTAAAATTAATGCGATTCCAAAGAAAACAGCGAAGAATATTACTTGTAACATATTTCTATTGCTTGTAGCTGCAGAAAAAATGTTTTGAGGCACTAAATCTATCAAAGCTTGTAAAGGACCACTCTCCTTTTGCTTTGTTGCTTCTTCTTTATATTTTGTAGTATTATTACTGTACCCTTCAACTAATTCTGTTCTTGTTTTATCTGAAATAGAATTTCCAGGTTTTACAATATTTACTAAAACTAAACCAATCGATACTGCAATAACAGTTGTAATAATATAAATAACAATGGTTCTTCCACCCATTCTTGATAGTTTAGAAATATCCTTTAAATCAGATACTCCTTTAATTAAAGCAGCTAAAATTAGTGGAATAGCTATTAATTTTAATGAATTAATAAAAATGGTTCCAAATGGTTTGATCCAATCTTTTATAAATTCTTTTCCAAATTCAAAATTAGTCATTACTAGAGCAAAGACAACTCCTAATGCCATACCTATTAAAATTTTCCAATGTAATGCAAGATTTTTCATTTAAATATTTTATATTTTTTAATTTTTGAAAGATAAATAAAATCTTAATAAATATTCTTTTTAATCTAATCTAGTTTTGTTTTTTTATGATTAACTAATCCTCTATTTTTGTTGCTTATATTATTGTAAATGGAGAAATTAAAAGCACGTTGGGGTATTACTTCAACTATTCAAATAGTTCTAATTTTTATTGTTTTTGCTATTAATGGTTCTTTTGCTGCTTGGGTTGCAGAACCTGTAATGTCTTTTTTAGGAATGTATAAAACATCTACAAGTGGTTTTATCTATTGGCCGTTAAGAATAATAATCATTTTTCCAATATATCAAATAACACTACCTATTGTTGGCTTCTTGTTCGGTCAATTTAAGTTTTTCTGGAATTTTGAAAAAAAATTTTTAAGTAGAATAGGTTTAGGTTTTCTTTTCAAAAAAGAAAAATAATCTATGAAGTTTGAATTATTTTTAAAACATATTGAGACTTTAAAGAATACCAAATTACCGGGTATTGAAGCTCAATTTAAATTAGCTCCCAAGTTGCGCCTAAATTACAACGCAAAAAAATTAAAGCTAATGATCCAAAAATTGCTGCTGTACTAGCTTTATTTTACCCAAATCAAAATAATGAGGTTACTTTATTATTAACTAAAAGAGCTAACTATAATGGAACTCATTCTGGTCAAATAAGTTTTCCAGGAGGAAAAGTTGAACAATCAGATCTTAATCTGAAACAAACTGCACTAAGAGAAACATATGAAGAAGTAGGAATAATAGACGAAGATATTGAAGTGATTCGGGAGTTTACTGAAGTTTATATACCTCCAAGTAATTTTTTAGTTACTCCTTTCATTGGAATCATTTATAACAAACCCGTATTTAAAGTAAATTCTGAAGTTGCAAAAATTATTGAGGTTCCATTTTCTAAACTCATAGATGAAACTAGTATTGGTAGCATCAAAATAACAAACTCATACATGAAAGAAAACTCTGTACCCTGTTTTAAAATTGATGATTCTATTATTTGGGGAGCAACAGCAATGATATTGAGTGAAATTAGAGAAGTGTTAAAAATATAAAACCATATTTTCTTTTTACTTTAGCAAGTAATTATTAAAACAACTAACATAAATGCCTTTATTCAAAAAGAATCCTTTCGGTCATATATTGTGGGTTAAAAAAATGTTGATCAGAATACTTGGTGTAATCTCACATGGTCGATACAGAAGTTTTAATAATTTACAAATTGAAGGTTCTGAGATTTTAAGAAACCTTCCTGATACGAATGTTCTTTTTATATCTAACCACCAAACCTATTTTGCTGATGTTGCCGCTATGTTTCATGTTTTTAATGCCGCTTTAAAAGGAAGAGACGATAATATTAAAAATATTGGTTATATATGGAATCCAAAACTGAACTTATATTATATCGCTGCTGGTGAAACAATGCGTTCAGGTATATTACCAAAAATATTTGCATATACTGGATCTGTATCTATTGACAGAACCTGGAGAAGTGCTGGAGAAAATATTAGTAGACAGGTAAAAATGTCTGACATATCAAACATCAGTAAAGCTTTAAATGATGGTTGGGTGATTACTTTTCCTCAGGGAACAACTACACCTTTTAAACCTATTAGAAGAGGAACTGCACACATCATCAAAACCTACAAACCTACTGTAGTTCCAATAGTTATCGATGGGTTCAGACGTTCTTTTGATAAAAAAGGCTTAATGATAAAAAAAAGAAATGTACTTCAATCAATGGTTATTAAAGAACCGTTAACAATTGATTATGAAAATGATGAAATTTCTGATATAGTCACTAAGATTGAATATGCAATAGAACAACATCCCTCTTTTTTAAAAGTTATCTCAACGGAAGATTATGCAAAACAAGAGGAAGAATTACACAAACAACGTAAATTCTGGAATCTTTAAATCCCTTTTACTTCCCCCAAAAATTTTTAAAATCAATTATAGTTATTGTTGATGGTTTTTATTAAATTTATAATAAATTATTATTGATGACTATCACTCAATTAAAATACGTTTTATCCGTAGCTGAATTTAAAAATTTTACGATTGCTGCTGAGCATAGTTTTGTTACCCAACCAACACTGAGTATGCAAATTCAAAAATTAGAGGATCATTTAGGTGTTTTAATTTTTAATCGTTCAAAAAAACCTATTGAACTAACTGACATAGGTGTTAAAATAGTTGAACAAGCTAGAGTAATCGTTAATGAAAGTAATAGAATTGAAGATATTGTTCATCAACACAAAGGATTTATAGGTGGAGAATTTAAATTAGGAATTATTCCAACAGTAATGCCAACATTACTGCCAATGTTTTTAAATAATTTCACTAAAAAATACCCAAAAGTTAAGCTTATAATAGAGGAACTTACCACTGATGAAATCATAAAAAAACTATCAGATAACCGTCTAGATGCTGGTTTAGCTGCTACTCCTCTAGAAAATGAAATGATAAAGGAAATGCCTTTATACTATGAGCCCTTTGTTGGGTTAGTTCCTGAAGAACACAGATTATTTAATAAAAAAGAAATTGAATCGGGAGAATTAGAAATGGAAGATATCTTGTTGTTAGAGGATGGACACTGTTTTAAAGATAGTGTAATCAATTTATGCAGAACATATAAAGCAGATCATAATAAAGGTTTTCAGTTAGAAAGCGGAAGTTTCGACACACTAATTAAATTATCAAAGGAGGGACTAGGTATGACTTTATTACCCTATCTCCATACCTTAGATTTAAATGAGGCCGACAATAAACTCCTAAGAGATTTTACCTCACCACAACCTGCTAGAGAGATTAGCTTAATTTATCACAAATCACAATTGAAAATTCAGCTAATTGAAGCTTTAAAAAATTCTATTGACGGTGTTATTCGTGGAGCTATCTCGTTTAGTGATGTAAAGATTATTAGTCCTTTACAAAAAAAATAATGCCCTAATTATTGATACATTTTCTCTCTGAGAGCTTTCACTTTTGAATCCGAAAGATACTCATCAAATGTAGTCTCTCTATCGATAATACCATTAGGAGTAATTTCTATAATTCTATCAGCTACTGTTTGAGCAAATTCATGATCATGTGTAGAAAATAAAACTGTTCCTGGGAAATTTATTAATGAATTATTTAAAGCCTGTATGGATTCTAAATCTAAATGGTTTGTTGGCTCATCTAAAATTAATACGTTAGCTCTTTTCATCATCATCCTAGATAACATACATCGTACTTTTTCACCACCTGACAAAACATTACTTTTCTTTAAAGCCTCCTCCCCTGAAAAAATCATTTTACCAAGAAAACCTCTCAAAAACACTTCTTCTCTCTCCTCCTCTGTTTTTGCATATTGGCGCAACCAATCAACTAAATTTAAATTACCGTCTTGAAAAAAAGATGAATTATCTAAAGGGAGATAGGATTGAGTTGTTGTAACCCCCCAGTTAAATTTTCCAGCATCAGGTTTTGCACCTCCTGCAATTATTTCATAAAAAGCGGTGATTGCCTTTGAATTTTTTGAAATAATAGCAATTTTATCGCCTTTGTTTAAATTGATATTAACATTGTTAAATAAGGTTTCATCTACTGTAGATTTAGAAAGTCCTTCTATATTTAAAATTTGATCACCCGCCTCACGTTCACTTTTAAATATAATTGCCGGGTAGCGTCTACTTGAAGGCTTTATTTCATCAACATTTAACTTTTCTATCATTTTTTTTCTACTTGTTGCTTGTTTAGATTTTGCAACATTAGCAGAAAAACGTCTAATAAAATCTTCAAGTTCTTTCTTTTTATCTTCAGCTTTTTTGTTTTGTTGGGCTCTTTGTTTTGCCGCTAGTTGTGAGGATTCATACCAAAATGTATAGTTCCCTGAATAGTGATTGATTTTACCGAAATCAATATCAGAAATATGGGTACAAACTGCATCTAAAAAGTGTCGATCATGAGAAACAACGATAACAGTATTATCAAAATTTGCTAAGAAATTTTCTAGCCATGCAATAGTTTCAAAATCTAAATCATTGGTAGGTTCATCCATAATTAAAACATCTGGATTACCAAAAAGTGCTTGAGCTATTAATACTCGTACTTTTTGTTTACCATCAAGTTCACTCATTAAAGTATAGTGATGTTCCTCCTTAATCCCTAGATTAGAAAGCATGGCTGCAGCATCAGAGTCTGCATTCCAACCATTCATCTCTTCAAACTTCACTTGTAACTCACCAATTTTATCAGCATTTTCGTCTGTATAATTGGCATAAAGTGCATCAATCTCAGATTTAATGGCAAATAAATCTTTATTTCCCATAACAACAGTTTCCAATACTTGAAAATCATCAAAAGCATAATGGTCTTGAGTTAAAACTGACATCCTTTTACCTGCCTCCAGAGATACATGACCTGAGGTTGGCTCCATTTTTCCTGAAATAATTTTTAAAAAAGTAGATTTACCAGCACCATTAGCCCCAATGATCCCATAGCAATTTCCATGAGTAAATTTTGTATTTACTTCATCAAATAAAACTCTTTTTCCAAACTGTACTGATAAATTTGAAACTGATAACATTATTATTTTTTTAAAATTTGTGCAAAAATACTAAATAGATTTAGTTTTTGATCATAATCATAAATGTTTAACCATAAAAATCATCATTTTTTGATCCTTAAATGTTTGATGATATTATATTAACAAACATATATATGCTTTTTCCTGTCTTTTAACAAGCAATTAACAAGCTTGCCTTGTGTAGATACGTATTTTTGTAAAGTAATGGGGGCAAATACAATAAATTTCAGGCTAACAACCTTGATGCTAATTTTCTCAACAATCATCATTAGTGGTTGTGTTACAAGCACGCCTTGTGAAAGCACTTATTTTGGCGGTAAGATTATTAATCCTAAAACTGACCATGTAATACTTTACAAAAATGAAATCCCTTTAGACACCTTCTTTTTAGATGAAAATAATTCTTTCCTTGGTGAGATACCTACACTACAAGAGGGGCTTTATAATTTTAAGCATGGTAATGAAGAGCAGTATATTTATTTAAACCCAAAAGACAGTCTTCTTATTAGACTAAATACCTGGAATTTTGATGAAACATTAGTTTTTAGCGGTATTGGAGCAGAAAGAAATAATTTATTAATCGATAGCTTTTTAGAATCAGAAAATGATAGAAAAGTATTCTACAAATATTATGACCTTACACCATCTGAATTCAATTCCAAAATCATAGAAGCGGAAAAAATTAAATTAGATAGATATAATGATTACGTAAATAATCATCCAGAGGAATCTGAAAAGTTCAAAAATATTTTTAAAATTGCTCTTACTTACCCACTATACAGCAAAGTTGAAAATTATCCTTTGGCACGTTCTGCTAAATCAGATAGTGACGGAAATTTAGAGGTTGACGATTACTTTTATAAACACAGAGAACAAATAGCCTTGGATAATGATTCTTTAATGTATTTCTATGCCTACAGAAATTATGTTTTAAACAATTTGTACAATAGAGTGAATGCTCTTGGTTATGACATTAATTCTAATGAATTTACAATCCATCTTTTAAAATCAATCTCATCGGAGCTAAATGATGAAAATTCAAAAAATTCAATGATGAGAAAAACATTCATCAGGCACTTTTATTGGAATTCCTCTAAATCTATTAATAAAAATACAGTAGATACTTTCTTAAAATACAATACAAATTCAACTGATAAAAACTTAATACTCAATTTAACATCCGATACTGAAAAAGTAAATGAAGGTGCATTATTAGAAGATTTTTACATTACTGATTACAACAAAACACGAAGATCAGTTAAGAGGTTAATCAAGAATAAAAACACTGTCTTATACTTTTGGAATCCTAAATTCATTGGTAAGGATTTCATAGCCAGTAGAATACAGTATTTTTCAGAAAAATATCCAAACTTAAAATTTATTGGTGTTAAGATTAATGGTGATAATAAAGACAGAATTTATAAGTTAGATATAAAATCTCAATACTATCTAGAATCATCAAGTAAAGCTAACATCTTTTTAACTAGTCAGATTCCTAGAACAATTTTGATTAACAAAAAAGGGATAGTAACAAACTCCTTTGCTTCGTTGTCTTCAAGAAATATTTTTAATCAAATAGATCAATTGGCCAAAACTAAATAGTATCCTACATTTTTTCTATTTTATTTATGGTACATTTGCACGATTTTTAATGAAAACCTAAGTTTTTCTTAATCATCTAGTCGTTATATAAATTAAGATTTACAGGTGGGCATCTGTGGATCAATAAAAACACAGTATGTCAACATTTTTAGAATTAGGTTTAAAAGAACCTATAAATAAAGCTTTAACAGATTTGGGCTATGAAAAACCAACTGTTATTCAAGAGAAAGCTATTCCACAAATCATATCTTCATTAGATGATTTAAAAGCATTTGCACAGACAGGTACTGGAAAAACAGCAGCATTTAGTTTGCCTATTTTACAGTTAGCTGATGAGAATAATAAAAACACGCAAGCCATTATATTATCGCCAACTCGTGAACTAGCAGTTCAAATTGGAAATAATATAAAAGAATTTTCAAAGTATATTCCCAATATAAAAGTAGTTACTGTTTATGGTGGAGCTAATATTGAAGAACAAATCAGAGCGCTCAAAAAAGGGGCACAAATTGTTGTTGGTACCCCAGGAAGAACTGTAGATTTAATAAATAGAAGAGCTTTAAAGCTTGGTAATATTGAATGGTTGGTTCTCGATGAGGCTGATGAAATGCTAAACATGGGGTTTAAAGACGAATTAGATAAAGTTTTAGAAGCTACACCTGAAACTAAACAAACCTTATTATTTTCTGCTACATTTCCAAGAGAAGTTGAGGCTATTGCAAAAAATTATATGACTAAACCCGTTGAAATATCATCTGGTCAAAAAAATACAGGGTCTGATAATGTTAGTCATGAATATTACTTAGTATCTGAAAGAACCCGATATCCGGCTCTTAAAAGAATCGCAGACTTAAATCCTGATATATATGCAATAATTTTTTGTAGAACAAGACGTGAGACTCAAGAGGTTGCTGATCATTTGATTAAAGACGGGTATAATGCAGACGCCCTACATGGAGAACTATCTCAGGCTCAAAGAGATTCAGTTATGGGTAAATTTAGAACAAAAAATATCCAAATTTTGGTCGCTACAGATGTAGCTGCAAGAGGGTTAGATGTAACTAATTTAACTCACGTTATAAATCATAAATTACCAGATCAAATTGAAAATTACACACATAGAAGTGGAAGAACTGGAAGAGCTGGTAAAACAGGTATATCTATTGCACTAGTTAGTAATAAGGAAAAAGGTAGAATTGGTGCAATTGAAAGAATAATTAAAAAGAAATTTGTTCACTCTAAAGTTCCTAGCGGTAAAGAAATTTGTCAAAATCAGTTAATGCATTTAATTGATAAAGTTAAAGGTATAGAGGTAAAAGAAAGTGAAATTGAAAATTTTCTACCTAGTATTTACGAAAAACTAGAGGGATTATCTAGAGAAGAATTGATTCAAAAATTTGTTTCATTAGAATTTAATTCCTTCTTATCCTATTATGAAAATGCACAAGATTTAAATGATTTATCCTCTAAAGATAACAGAAGGAATGGGCGAGGCACAAATGAAAATATGACTCGATTTTTTATAAATATCGGTAGAAAAGATAGTTTGAACCCTGCAAAATTAATAGGTCTGATAAATGATCAAGATATTACACCCAATATAGAGATTGGTGCTATTGATATTTTAGATACATTTTCATTTTTCGAGATTGATAAAAAATTTCAGGAACAAACATTAAGTTGTTTTGCTAAAAACCAACCCGAGTTTAGTGGTAGAGGAGTTAATATTGAAATCACAAAAAAAGAACGTGGAGGAAAAAGGCGCGGAGGGAAAAGAGCTTTTGGTAAAAAAGAAGGCGGTGGTTTTGGTAGACGTAGAAATTCAGAAAAATCATTTACAAGTAAACGAAGTGAAAGTAGAAAATCTTCTAGAGCTGGAGGAGGCAAATCTGATAGAAATTCTAATAATAGAAAACCTTCTGGATTTGGAAGAAAAAGAAGATAAATTTCTTTTAATTAAAAAAACCATCAATTAATTGATGGTTTTTTTGATTTATATTTCAATTAAAATAAAACTATTGTTCCATCATTGAAGCTGCAATTTTTTTGTAAGTACCATTCTCTAATGATTCCCTTATAGCCGTAAATGCAACAATAGTTTCATCAATATCATCTTGTGTATGAGTTGCAGTTGGTATTAATCTTAATATTATCAATCCTTTAGGTATCACAGGATAAACCACTATGGAACAAAATACACCATGATTCTCTCTTAAATCGTGAACTAAAGCCATCGCCTCTGGAACATCACCTTTTAAGAAAACCGGTGTAATACAGGTTTGAGTAGTTCCTAAATCAAAACCAGCAGAACGCAAACCAGATTGTAAAGAGTTCGTATTTTGCCATAGTTTATCTTTCAATTCTGGCATCGTTCGTATCATATCTAATCGTTTCAATGCCCCTTTTACCATTGCCATAGGTAGTGTTTTGGCAAAAGTTTGAGAACGCATATTGTATTGTAAATATTGAATAACGTCTTTGTCACCAGCCAAAAAAGCACCAATTCCTGCCATAGATTTAGCAAAAGTTGCAAAATAAACATCTATATCATCTTGAATACCTTGTTCAAAGCCAGTACCTTTTCCTCCTTCTCCTAAAGTTCCAAAACCATGAGCATCATCAACCAGTAATCTAAAATTATATTTTTTCTTTAGTGCTACAATTTCTTTCAAACGCCCCTGCTCTCCTCGCATTCCAAAAACACCTTCTGAAATTGCTAAAATACCTCCTCCAGTTTTTTCAGCCATTTTAACAGCACGTTTCATGTTTTTTTCAAAACTTTCCATGTCGTTATGTCTGTAAACAAATCGTTTACCAGGATGAAGTCTTACACCGTCAATAATACAGGCATGAGTATCTACGTCATACACAATAATATCATTTTTTCCAACTAAAGCATCAATAGCAGACATAATACCTTGATAACCAAAATTTAATAGATATGCTTTTTCTTTACCTACGAATTCTGCACACTCATTCTCTAATTGTTCATGATATTTAGAATGACCAGACATCATTCTTGCACCCATAGGATAAGCCATTCCGTGTTCTATTGCAGCTTCTCCGTCTACTTTTAAAACTTCAGGATGATTTGCTAAACCTAGATAATCATTAACACTCCATGTAATAACTTTTTTCCCATTAAAAATCATTCTATTAGAAATTGGACCTTCTAACTTAGGAAAAACATAATATCCTTCAGCTTTATCAGCCCAATTCCCCAAGGGTCCTTTATCTTCTTTAATTCTAGTAAATAAATCGTTTGTCATTATTTAAAGTATTTATACCGTCAGTTTTAAGCCTGCAAAGTAACTGAATTTTGTGGAGTAAATCAAATAAAAAAAATCTGAATTAGGAACTTAAAAGTAAAATAAACAATGATATTTTAGGGTTTTAAATGTAGGTTGGAGGTTTATTCTGGGGTAAGTTAGAATCATAAAAACCTTGTTCCTTCATCCAATCATCACTGTAAATTTTGTTCATGTACCTAGATCCATGATCAGGAAAAATTAATACCACAAAACTGTCTTTATTAAACATTCCCTTATTAAAATATTGTTCTGTAGCTTGCATAATAGCTCCACATGTGTATCCAGGAAAAATCCCTTCTTTTTTGATAATCTCTCTTGCTTTGTAGGCTGCATCTTTATCAGTAACTTTTTCATAAACGTCAATGACAGAAAAATCTGTAGCACTGGGAATTAAATTCTTACCCAGCCCTTCAATTTTGTAGGGCTTGATTTCATTTTTGTCTAATTCACCTGTTTCGTGATATTTTTTCAATACTGACCCTACTGCATCTACACCTAATATTTTAATATTTGGATTTTGTTCTTTTAAATATTTAGCTGTACCAGAAATTGTACCTCCTGTTCCACTTGCAACAACTAGATGCGTTACTTCTCCATTAGTTTGCTTCCATATTTCTGGACCTGTAGTAGCATAATGAGCTTGGATGTTTAATTCATTAAAATATTGATTAATGTATACAGAGTTAGGTGTTTCTTTATGAATTCTTTTGGCCACCTCATAATAAGATCTCGGATCATTGGCTGCTACATTAGCAGGACAGATAAACACCTCAGCTCCCATAGCGCGTAATCCATCTATTTTATCTGTAGAAGATTTATCACTAACAGCCAATTTACATTCATAGCCTTTAACCATAGCAATCATAGCTAATGAAAATCCAGTATTACCGGAAGTTGTTTCAACTATAGTACTTCCAGGTTTTAAAATGCCTTTTTTTTCTGCATTTTCAACGATGTGAAGTGCTATTCTATCTTTTTGAGATTGACCTGGGTTAAACATTTCTAGTTTTGCAAAATATTTCCCTGGAAATTTTTTTGTAATGTTATTAAGTTGAATCATTGGAGTTTGTCCAATTAATTCCAATAAATTCTTGTGAACTCTTTCGTTTCTATCCATTATCAATCAATTGTAGAATAGTATTTGCTTACAACTTGTTTTCTAAAGCCAAAAGAAAAGTATAATCTCTTGCCGTTTCTTTTAAAGCATCAAAACGTCCGGAAGCACCTCCATGACCTACATCCATGTTAGTATGGAGTAATAAAATATTATCATCAGTCTTTAATTCTCTTAATTTTGCTACCCATTTTGCAGGTTCCCAATATTGAACTTGACTATCAAAATAACCCGTAGTAACTAGCATGTTAGGATATTCTTTTTTCGCTACTTGGTCATAAGGAGAATACGATAACATATAATCGTAGGCTTCTTTTTCTTTCGGATTTCCCCACTCATCAAACTCACCTGTTGTTAATGGAATAGATTCATCAAGCATGGTAGAAATAACATCTACAAAAGGTACTGCAGCAATTATCCCATTGTACAACTCTGGATTTAAATTACTAACAGCTCCTACGAGTAAGCCACCGGCAGATCCACCCATTGCATACAAATGTTCTGCAGAGGTATAGTTATTTTCAATTAAAAATTTAGAACAATCTATAAAATCAAAAAATGTATTTTTTTTATTCATCATTTTTCCATCATTATACCATTCTCTCCCTAAATATTGTCCTCCTCTGATGTGAGCTAATGCGTAAACAAATCCTCTATCCAACAGACTCAATCTTGTAGAAGAAAATCCATCAGAAATCGTATAGCCATAAGAACCATAGGCATATTGCAATAAAGGTGTGTTTTTATTTAATTCTGTGTCTTTATGATATACCAAAGAAATAGCAACCTTTTTCCCATCTCTAGCAGTAGCCCATACACGCTCACTTTTGTAGTTGTTTTTATCAAATTTACCACCCAATACTACTTGTTCTTTCTTAATTTCTTTTGTTTGGCTTTTCATATTAAAGTCAATCACAGAATTTGGAGTAGTCATTGAATTGTAGGAATAACGAATAACATCAGTATCAAATTCAGGGTTTGAATATACACCAGCTGAATAGGTTTCTTCATCGAAGGGTAAATAATAATCTTCTTTACCATCCCAGGTTTTAATTCTAATCTTACCTAAACCTTCAGTTCTTTCTTCAATGACTAAATAATTTTTAAATATGGACACATCTTCAAGTAAAGTTTCTTCTCGGTGTGGAATTACATCTACCCAATTTTCTTTAGTGGTTTTATTTACTGGGGTTTTCATCAACTTAAAGTTGGTTGCATTGTCTTTGTTAGTTTGTATGTAAAAATAATCTCCATAGTGTGCTAAACTATATTCTAAGTTTTCTTCTCTAGGTTGAATGACTTTCCACTCACCATAGGGTTTATCTGCAGCTATAATTCTAAATTCAGACGATAAAGTGCTTGAACTACCAATAACAATAAATTTATGGGATTTAGTCTTGTACACATAGGTGTTATAAGTTTCATCTTTTTCTTCAAAAACAACAACATCCTCGGATGCGTCTGTCCCTAATATATGTCTGTAAATTGAGGAACTACGAAGTGTTAGAGGGTCTTTTTTTGTATAAAAAAGAGTTTTATTATCATTTGACCATACAGATCCACCAGTAGTATTTTCAATTTTGTCAGAAAGTATTTTTCCTGTTTCTAAATTTTTAATTTGAATGGTGTATTGTCTTCTACTAACTGTATCGGTTGCAAACGCAACTAAGTTGTTATCAGGACTAACATTAAGCCCACCCAACTGAAAATACTCATGTCCTTCAGCTTCTTCATTTACATTAAAAAGCACTTCCTCTTTTGCCTCAAGAGTTTCTTTTTTCCTAGAATAAATAGGATATTGACTCCCCTTTTCAAAACGAGTGATATAGAAATATTGGTTTCTAAAATAGGGAACAGATGTATCATCTTCTTTAATTCTCCCCTTCATTTCCTCAAAAAGCTCTTTTTGAAAGTTGTTTGTTGAGGCGGTTACTTTATCAAAATATTCATTCTCAGAATTAAGGTATGCTTCAACTTTTTGAGTTTGAGCATCTTTGTTTTTAGCAATTTTTTGTTCGTCTGTTAAACGCATCCAAAAATAATTATCTATTCTTGTTGAGTTGTGAATGGTTAATGATTTTGCTTGTATTTCTGCTTTAGGCGTTTTCACGTCTTTGTTCATTTTTATTTCTGGTTTACACGATGATGCAAAAATAATACATATCAATGCACTAAACTTTAATAATTGTTTCATTTAAATAGTTTTTTTAAAAAAAATTACATTAAAAAAAGATTGTATTCTATTAACACAAATTATCATTTTTCAAAATCTAAAATAGACTTCTTAATAATTGATATACAATCTAATAATTCATTCTCATTCATTACAAGTGGTGGGGCAAAACGAATAATGTTTCCATGTGTTGGTTTGGCTAATAAACCATTATCTCTCAACTTTAAACATATATCCCAAGCGGTTGAACTGTCTTCAGTATCATTGATTAAGATAGCATTTAAAAGACCTTTACCTCTTACTTTTTTAACCCATTTATTTTCCTTTGCAAATAATGACATTTCCGCTCTGAAAATCTTACCCAAACGCTCAGCATTTTCAGCTAAATCTTCTTCTCTAACAACATCAAGTGCAGCTATGGCAACTGAGGCTGCTATGGGATTACCACCAAAAGTAGATCCATGATTCCCTGGTTTAATTACATTCATTATGGAATTGTTTGCTAATACTGCTGAAACAGGATAAGCACCACCACTTAATGCTTTTCCTAAAATTAAAATATCTGGCTTAACATCTGGTATACCAGAACAATTTTTATCTTCACAAGAACAATTTCCACAAGTAGCCAAAAGTCTCCCTGTTCTAGCTATTCCGGTTTGAACTTCATCTGCAATAAACAAAACTCCATATTCTTCACACAATGCTTTTGCACCTGCTAAATATCCTTCAGAAGGTACATAAACTCCAGCTTCACCTTGAATAGGTTCCACCAAAAATCCTGAAACATTTTTATTATTTTCAAGGACTTCTTTTAAGGCTATCAAATTATCATATTCAATTTTAATAAATCCATTTGTATAGGGTCCAAAATTCTTTCTAGCTACAGGATCATTAGAAAAAGAGATTATGGTAGTAGTTCTTCCATGAAAATTATTTTCACAAACAATAATTTCTGCTTTATTTTCATCAATCCCCTTTACTTCATAGGCCCATTTTCTACAAAGCTTCAAAGCTGTCTCAACAGCTTCAGCTCCTGTGTTCATTGGTAAAACCTTATCAAAACCAAAATATTCAGTCACATACTTTTCATAAGTTCCTAAAACATCATTGTAAAATGCTCTTGAAGTTAAGCTCAAAGTCTTTGCTTGAGCAACCATTGCGTTTACAATTTTAGGATGGCAATGCCCTTGATTTACTGCTGAATAAGCAGATAAAAAGTCATAGTATTTTTTACCCTCTACATCCCATACATAAACACCCTCTCCTCTACTTAAAACTACAGGTAATGGATGATAATTGTGTGCACCGTGTTTGTTTTCTAATTCAATCGCTTGTTGCGAAGTTACTTGTTCTAAAACAGCCATTTAAAATAATTTTTAAGGTTAATGCTTTAAGTTTTTAAAAGCATTGTTTATACCTTTAAAAGGAAATAAACATAATAATTAAATCTCGCTTTTGCGAGAGAAATAACCATTCCTTATCTACCTTTATCTTTTCGAAAGATTCAAAAATTCAGCGTGGGAAAGAAATCATCCCTGAGTGACGCAATTTAAGAAATATAATTCATATCAATCTCATCAATTTAGTCAGTAATTTTATTTGTAATTGATATGTTTTGTTAATTTTGCTGCAATTGAATATCATTTCATATAGATGCCAAAAAGAGAACGAAATAAATTTGTTAAAAGAGGTCAAATATTAGAATTAACAATAGAAGATTATGCCTTTGGAGGAAAAGGAATTGCCAGAATTAGATCTGAAAAGGGAGTTTTTGTTGTGTTTGTGCCAAACACAATTCCAGGACAGAAAGTTAAGGCTCGTGTAAAAAAGTCTTCTAAAAATTATGCTGAGTGTATTCTGATTGATGTTTTAGAGACTTCAGTAGATGAGGTTGCTGTACCTTATCAAGATATTCCAGGTGCACCTTTCATTCAATTACCTATACATTTACAACACCAATACAAAAGAGAAAGTACTTTATCTTTATTCAAACGTATTGGAAAAGTACCCAACATTGAGGAACTCTATGATGAATTTGTAGCTTCACCGAATTTATTTCATTATAGAAATAAAATGGAATATGGTTTTTCTGCTATTGGTTACGACAGAAAAAATAAAACAGATATCGATATTTTTACCTTAGGCTTCAAAAGACGTGGTGTTTGGTGGATGGGAGACAATCTAGAAAAAGATTCTGGACTTTTTGATGCTGATGTAGAAAATAATATTAGTACCATAAGAAAATATTGTGAGGCTACAGGTTTAGCTCCGTGGCATGGACCAAAGAGAGAAGGTTTTTTTCGTTTTTTTGTAGTCAGAAAATCCTACAAGACTAATCAACTTTTATTTAATTTAGTCACAACATCTCCAAATCTTCACCGTTTTGATTTAACTGCTTTTTCTGAATTATTGCAAGATATTTTTAAAGACCGTTTTGCTGGACTTATACACTCCATAAATGATGAAACAGGTGACAGAACTTTAGCAACTACTGGGAGAAGCCAACTAATATCTGGAGAAGATAAAATTATAGAAGAATTGTTAGGATTAAATTTTGAAATTAGTATGAAGAGTTTCTTTCAAACTAATCCAAAATCTGCTGAAAAATTATATTTAAAAGTAATCGAATATGCGTTAGAAAATAAAGAAGCCATAAACAATACAATTGTTATGGATTTATTTTGTGGAACAGGTACTATTGGTCAAATACTGGCTTCCAGAAGCACTAATGCTAAAATTATTGGAGTAGATATTGTTGCCTCTGCAATAAAAGACGCCATCAAAAATGCAAAAAGAAACCATATTGATGGATTGAAATTTTTTACAGCAGATGTGGGAAAGTTTCTTCATGAACATCCTCAATACAAAAATAAGATTAGAACCATAATTTTAGACCCCTCACGTGCGGGTATTGCTCCTAAAACTCTTCTCAAGATTATTGCCATAAATGCAGAAAGAATAGTCTATGTGTCATGTAATCCTGCTACTCAGGCAAGAGATACTGAAGAAATGATGAAACATGGTTACCAAATTAAAAAAATAAGTCTAGTAGATCAGTTTCCTCATACATCTCATATTGAGACGGTTGTGTTATTCGAAAAAATATAGTGTTTGATGTAGTTTTATCAAATCAAAATTGTTGTATTTTTGATAACAAATACGTGCTTAAAATGAAAAAATTAACAGAGGTAGAAATTGTAAATAAATTGAAAGATTTACCAGAATGGGACTATTATGAAAATGCCTTACATTCAGAATTTGAATTTGAAAGTTTTAAAAACTGTATGAGTGCTATGATGAGAATCTCTTTTGAATGTGAAAAATTAAACCATCATCCTGAGTGGACAAATGTATATAATATGCTGGAGATTAAATTGACAACTCATGATGCTGGTGGCGTCACAGAATTAGATTTTAAATTGGCAGAGGCTATGGAAAAAATCGTAGAAATTGAAGAGTAAAACTATCAGTCAGAAATCATAAAATGAAAAAATATTATTTATTAATATCACTTATTGCTCTTTTTGTTTCAAGTTGTGAAAAGGATGATTTTTGTATTGAACCTGTTACTCCTAACATGATTATTCGTTTTTATAATGCAACAAACATAACACAAACAAAGGCTGTAACAGAATTATCTGTTTACCCTGAGGGGTTTGATGAACTTTATTCTAATGAAAATTTAGATTCAATTTTAATTCCTTTAGATGTTACAAGTAATCAAATCATTTATAACCTCTCTTCTGAAAGTAATTTAGATATTATTACCATTAATTATGATGTTGAAGAAGTTTTTGTTTCTAGATCATGTGGTTTTAAAGCAATTTTTAACAATGTTAGTGTTACATCAGAACCTTCCAATGATTGGATTATTGGACTTACAGAGACCTTAGAAAATTCCATTACAATACCAACAATAGATAATGAGACATCAGCACACATTAAAATATTTCATTAAAATTTGTTTTTTTATCATTTTTGTTAGTGCTTCTGCCCAACAAAGTAATGATTCTATACCCAAAGACAGTATTGTTTATAAAACAAATTATGGTCTTAGGCTAGGTATAGATATAAGCAAACCTATTAGATCTTTATTACAAGATTACAACAGTGGTTTAGAAATTGTTGGTGATTATAGAATTTCAAAAAAATGGTATGTGGCAGCAGAACTTGGAAATGAAAAGTTTATAACAAGAGAGGACTTTACGAACTCTACTTCCAAAGGAAGCTATTTAAAAATTGGTTTAAACTACAACTCCTATAACAATTGGTTAGACATGAATAATGAAATCTTCACTGGTTTTCGTTATGGTTTTGCTGTATTTGATCAAATCCTAAACAATTATCAAATAAATAGTAGCCCGCTACTCCCCCCACTTATTAATGACACTCCCTACACAGAGAGTGGATTAACTGCTCATTGGTCTGAATTCGTTTTAGGTTTTAGGGCAGAAGTATATTCAAATGTTTTTTTAACATTTAGTGGTTCCTACAAAATAATGATAAGTCTAAAAGATCCCGTAAATTTTAAAACTCACTATGCACCAGGTTTTAACAGAGTATATACAAGTAATACGGGTTTTGGCTTCAATTATACAATTTCATATTTAATTCCTTTTCGTAAAAAATAACTATAATTTTTACTAACTTAACTCCTCAAAAAAATTACAACCATGAATAAAATACCTAGCGTAAATTTAGCTGATTTTTTATCTGATGATATTTCAAAAAAACAACAATTTATAAATGATATTGGTAATGCCTATGAAAACATTGGCTTTGTAGCTTTGAAAGGACATTTTTTGGAGGATTCGCTTGTTGAGGAATTATACGAACAAATTAAAAAGTTTTTTGAACTTCCAGTTGAGGTTAAACGAAAATACGAGGTTCCAGGAATTGGTGGTCAGCGTGGTTATGTTTCTTTTGGAAAAGAAAGTGCTAAAGGAAGAAAAGAAGGTGATTTAAAAGAATTCTGGCATTTTGGACAATATGTTGAAAATAATCCTGAATTAGAATTAGAATATCCTAAAAATGTTATTGTTGATGAATTACCAAAATTTAATCAAGTTGGTAAAACAACCTATAGAATGTTAGAAAAAACCGCAAAATATGTATTACGTTCATTAGCTATTCATCTAGGATTAGAAGAAAAATATTTTGATCAGTATATACATAATGGTAACAGTATCTTAAGACCTATCCACTACCCTCCTATTCAGTCTGAACCAAAAAATGCAGTTAGAGCTGCTGCTCATGGTGATATCAACTTAATTACTTTATTGATGGGAGCTCAAGGAAAAGGTTTACAAGTTCAAAATCTTAATGGTGATTGGATAGATGCTATAGCTGAACCTGACGAAATTATGATTAATGTTGGTGATATGCTATCTAGACACAGTAATAACAAATTAAAATCAACAATACACAGAGTAATCAATCCACCCAAAGAATTATGGGGTACTTCAAGATATTCTATTCCTTTCTTTTTACACCCGGTAAGCAACATGAAATTAAATGTACTAGAAGGATGTATAGATCAAGATAATCCTAAAGAATTTGATGATATTACAGCAGGAGATTTCTTAAACGAACGCCTACGTGAATTGGGATTGACCAAGTAGAATTTTATGGATTTAAAAGACCAACTCAAAAATTTATTTCCAGATCACAAAACACCAGATGAAACAGCTAATTCTGAAGAATCTATTGTTTGGCTTCAAGATGAACCCTTAATATGTAAATATGAAAAACGAAAAGGGAAACCAATTACTATTATAGAAGGCTACAATGGAGCTACAAAAGACTTTAAAATACTGGCCAAAGAAATAAAAACAAAACTTAGTGTGGGCGGTAGTTTTAAAAATGAACGCATAATAATTCAAGGAGACTACAGAGACAAAATAATGCAAATGCTAAAAGATAAAGGATTTTCAGTTAAACGTATTGGCGGTTAACCTTTTATAAACATATACCGAGAAATGAAATTGAAAGAATCTGAACTCATTTTAAATGATAATGGCAGTATTTACCATTTAAACTTAAAGCCAGAAGATATTTCTAATGATATAATTTTTGTTGGAGACCCTGATAGAGTTGAAAAAGTTACACAATATTTTGATCGTATTGATTTTTCAACACAAAAAAGAGAATTTAAAACAATTACGGGAGTCTATAAAAACAAAAGAATATCTGTAATTTCAACAGGCATTGGTTCAGATAATATTGATATTGTTTTGAATGAGCTAGATGCTTTAGTAAATATTAACTTTCAAACAAGAACGATTAAAGAAAATCATACTGCTTTAAATATAATTAGAATTGGGACCTCTGGTTCCTTACAAAAAGACATTCCTGTAAACAGTTTCCTTTTAAGTACTCATGCACTAGATATAAATGGAATGTTACGTTCATATCCTACCGAAAACATTTCACATTCAGACATAGAAAATGCATTTGTAGCCCATACAAATTGGGACCCTAAAAGATGTTTTCCATTAGTTATTAAAAATAGTAAAACACTCGAATCTAAATTAGTGTCTAATAAGGTATTTAAAGGAATGACTGCTACTGCTGCTGGTTTTTATGGACCTCAAGGAAGAATCTTGCGCATAGCAGTTAAAGATCCCAATTTAAATTCTAAAATAGACTCTTTCGACTACCATGGTATAAAAGTTACAAACTTAGAAATGGAAACATCTGCAATTTATGGTTTGTCTAAACTTTTAGGACATAGAGCATGTTCTATGAATGCAATTATTGCAAACAGAGCTTTGGGTATGTTTAGTGAAAACCCAGATAAAGTGATACAAGATTTAATTCTTTATACCTTAGAAAAAATGGTGAGTTAAAAAATAAATACGTAATTTTAATGCATAATAGTTAGTTTATGAAAAAATATTTTTATGTTTCAATCTGTGTTCTTGGCTTAATGTGTTTTTCATCTTGTAGAAGTACATCAAAACCTTGTGGATTGGCTGAAAATCTCAAGATATCATTAGATAAATTTCCAAAACAATTTATTGAAACTTCAGAATTGATGAAATGCTAGTTCTTAATTCTCTTTTCAACTAGAGTTTCTTATAGGAAATACGATTACCAAACAATCGCTTTTTGATGATGTTTTTTAAGATATTCATTTGTTTTAGAGAAGTGTCTACAGCCAAACCAACCTCTCCAAGCTCCAAGTGGTGAGGGATGAGGTGCTACAAGTATATGGTGTTTGTTTTGATTGATCAGTTTAATTTTACTTTGGGCAAATTTACCCCAAAGTAAAAAGACTACTTGTTTTTTTTCTTGAGATACTTTACTAATAATTGCATCTGTAAATTGTTCCCAACCTTTGTTTTGATGACTACCAGGTAGCCCCTCACGAACAGTTAGTGTTGAATTCAATAACAATACACCTTGCTTTGCCCAGTTTGTAAGATCACCAGAAACTGGAATGGATTTGTTAAGATCTGTATGTAACTCTTTAAAAATATTTTTTAATGATGGTGGATGCGAAATATTATCCTTTACAGAAAAGCATAAACCATTTGCTTGCCCTTTACCATGGTAAGGATCTTGACCAATAATTACTACTTTTAAATTCTTTAAAGAACAGCTATTAAAAGCCTTGAAAATATTATTTTCTTCTGGATAACAAATATGATTTTCATATTCAGATTTCACAAATCTAGCAAGTACCTTAAAAGTCTCTTTATTAAATTCTGGTTGTAAAATCTTTTTCCAACTTTCCTCAATATTAATAATCATTCTTTTGCTATTTTTGTGTTCATCAAATATAGAGGTTTGAATATTCATATTTCTGAAAAAGCATTACAAGATTTAGAATTTACAACGGTTATTCAACAAGTTGCGGCTTTTAGTATTTCAGAATTAGGTAAAGAACATATATTAGAAACCATACCTTTTTCCAGTAAAAAAAGACTCCTAAGAGAATTAGAATTTACAAATGAATATTTATCATCTTTTGAAAGTGATAATAGAATTCCAAACCACGGTTTTGATAATATATACGAACAGCTTAAACGATTAACAATTGAAGATAGCTATATAGAAACAGAAAGTTTTCTAAAAATAGCAACAACCTCTGAGACTATTAAAGAATTAAAAAAGTATTTTAAAAAATTTCATACCTATTATCCGCAACTTTCAATTTTAACCGAAAAAGTAGACTTTGTTCAAGAAATAATTGATCACATAAAAAAGGTAATTACACCCTATGGTGAAATTGTAGATAATGCTTCTCCTGAATTGAGAAAAATAAGAAGAAGTATCAATAGTTTACATGGTAAAATAGGTCAAAGTTTTTCTTCTGCATTGGGTAGAGCAAAAGCTGCAGGTTATTTGGATGATATTAAAGAATCTATAATTGATAATCATCGTGTTTTAGCAGTATTAGCAATGTATCGAAAAAAAGTAACTGGAAGCTTGCTTGGCTCCTCCAAGTCTGGAAATATCGTTTACATTGCACCACAGGCAACACTAACATATCAGAGAGAATTACAAAATCTCGAATATGAGGAAAAGCAGGAGGTTATTAGGATTCTTAAAACTTTAAGTTCTAAAATAAGACCCTATTCAACATTATTAGAATCACAACTTGAATACTTAACACATTTAGATGTGATAAGCTCAAAAACAAAATATGCATATTCCATAAATGGAGTATTACCAAAAATTGCAAAAAATAAAAACTTATATTTTAAAGATGCCTACCATCCTATACTTCTAGTAACTCATAAAGAAGAAAATTTAGAAGTAGTACCCCAAACCATACACCTTAATGATAAACAACAAATTATAGTAATATCTGGACCAAATGCTGGTGGTAAAAGTATTACTTTAAAAACTATTGGTTTACTACAAATTATGTTGCAAAGTGGTATTTTAATTCCTGTAAATGAACAAAGTGAAACTACAATATTCGATACTATTTTAACAGATATTGGAGATAATCAATCTATTGAAAATCAATTAAGTACTTACAGCTATCGATTAAAAAATATGCGTTATTTTTTACGAAAATGTAATGAAAATACATTGTTTTTAATAGATGAATTTGGTACAGGTAGTGATCCTGAATTAGGTGGAGCTCTAGCAGAAATATTTTTAGAAGAGTTTTACAACAAAAAAGCTTTTGGAATTATAACTACTCATTATTCTAACTTAAAGGTTTTAGCAAATGAATTAGACGATGTGACTAATGCTAACATGCTATTTGATGAAAAGACTTTAGAACCACTTTACAAATTATATGTAGGTCAGGCTGGTAGTTCTTTTACATTTGAAGTTGCACAAAAAAATGGAATTCCATTTCATCTAATAAACAAAGCAAAGAAACGTGTTGAGACTGAAAAAATTCGTTTAGACAAAACAATATCAAAACTTCAAAAAGAAAGAAATCGTCTGCATAGAAACTCTGAAAATTTAGAAAAACAAAAATCTAGAGGATTAAAACACATTGAGAACCTACAGGATAAAGAAGACAAAATTCAAGCAAAATTAGCTGGATTTCAAGAATTGTATGATAAGAATCAAAAAATGTTATCATTAGGAAGAAAAACTAATGAATTATTCAATAAATATTTTCAAACCAATAATAAAAAAGAATTACTCTTAAATTTTAAAAAGTGGGTTTCAGATGAAAAAGTAAAACATGTGAAAAAAAATCCCCTAAAGCCCAAGACAAAATCGCAAAAAAAACAAGCTAAACTTGTGGAAAAACAATTAGAGGAAGTTATTCAAAAAGTTGAAAATGAAGTAATGAAAAAGGTGGTTGAAATAAGAAATATTAAAAATAAAGAAGCTGAAAAACTAGCGAAAATTAAGGCTGAATATGTTTTTAAAGTTAATGACAGAGTAAGACTTATTGATGGAAGTTCTGTTGGTACTATTGAAAAAATTGAAAAGAAAAAGGCTTTCATCAATTATGGAAACTTTACAACTGAAGCTTCTTTGGAAAAACTAGATTTGGTAGAAACTAAAAAAAAGTAATTTTGTTTTAAATTATAACTAAATCCATGCTAAATTATTTAAAAAGAGTATTAGAAAATATGCCAACTAGTTGGTTATCTACAACTACCCATAGACTAGATATTTATGATGAAAGTTTAGCTAAAACTGAATTTTTACATCAGTTTGAAATCTTAAAAAAGAACAACAATTTTGATACTTCAACCTTAGATGAATTACCTACAGCTTATGATTACATTCGTCTTGGGCATCCTTTGTCTTGTATATTAGAATGGGCTGTTGCTTATCTACATCACATAAAATCTGAGAATATTATTAGTTTTTCATCTCAAACAATACCGATTCTAGCAATACTGAGAAAAAATTTGTTAGCACAAATTAATACTCAAATCATTTATACAGATAATTTTCCAAAGTCTTTTGATCATGAGGCGATCATGAACACTTATGGTTATAAGTTTGAACTTAAAAAGGTAGAAAATTTATCTGATATTCCTTTTTTTAAAGGAAGTACCATACTGGTTTCAGAATCAGACACCATAGAGATTAATAACCTTGATTCAAATGTTGATTTTTTTGTTAATGTTTACAATGGTATTGGTAGTGTTTTAATTGTTAATGGAACACAAAACACAAACTATATTTCTGATATACAACATGTAAGAAGAAGAGAAACAATTGCAATGACTCCAACAAATTGTCATATCGCTTTACAAGCTTTAATTTCCAATTCAAATTTTTCTATTTCAACTTCTCATGTAGAAGTCAATAAAAAAATTGTAGAAGATGAAATTATTGATATTAGTGGTGCAAATACGATTCCTTTAATTGGTTCTAGTGGTCTATCCATCCAATATGCTATCATGATGGGACTTGTAGACTTTGCCCAAGAAAGTTATTCAGAAAAACCTATCAAATTTATAGTTCCGCCAAATTGTTATGGAGGAACAAACGATCAGGCAAGAAGAGTGGCTGCCTGTATAAAAAATGTTGAAGTAATTGATTTGCTTGTAGATAGAAATAATGATATGGTAAATAGTATTGATCTTATCTTAGATGAGGTTGCGACTCAAGACACGGTACCATTTATTGTTGCTGAAATTCCAACTAACCCCAGAGTTGAAGTTCCAGATTTAATTCAATTAAAAGCTATTTTAGAAAAAAAACGATTAACAAATCATGGTGATCGTGCTATTAATCCTGTTTTTATTTTAGATCAGACTTTCTGTCCAAATACTCCTTTTCTTGATACGGTAGATGTTTTTTCAACAATACATGCAATTTCATATGTTAGTGGTTCAAAATTTCCAAGTGGTGGTCAATGCACTGCAGGGTATTGTATAGGAAATAAAAAAACTGCTGTGTTAATGCATAAAATTGAAAAACATCTTCATATTTGTGACAATCAGGCCACAGCTCTTCAATACGAAATTTTGGCAAAACAGTTACCCTCTATGAATCAAAGGATAATTGATGCTTATGAACATACTCGAGACTTTGTAAACTTCATAACCAAGACTTTACCAAGTGCACGAATAAATTTTGTTTCTAAAACACTAGCTGAACAGGGCTTTACTCCTTCTGTTTTTTCATTAGATCTTCCTACTAAAGGAAATACGAGTATTGAAAAAGAAAATTACAAAAGAGCATTAAATCTTAAATTAATAAATTTAATGATTACAAAATTACCTGATCAATGTAAATATTGTGTGAGTTATGGTCAGCTAAAAGGAAGTTATTGGACGATTCCCGCTACTTCCACACAAGGAACTACAAAAGAAGGAGACAAAGATTATATTGTAAGAGTATCCTTATCTCCAAAGATTAACATGACCCTACTTAAAGAGGTGTTTTTAGAATTTGCAGTAAGCATACAATAGCTTTTATTTATTCGTAACCTTCAATTTGGTGGTCATAAAAATCAGAGGCAGCTTCAATTAGTTTAGAGACTTCATCTGCAATATCCTCCTCTTTCTCTCCAGACAAATCCTCAAACCATTCAATTTTATCATCTTTTAAATTGATTAAAAAACGTGGAAATTCTGTATGAAGCACGAATATATCTTCAGGAAAACTACTGTTATCAGCTAATAAAAATTTAGGTAAGACCATAATTATTTGTTTTTTATCAATTTTAAAGTTAAATAATTAAAACGAAGATATAATAAAATAGATGCAGATGATAATCCCGCTAATAATCCTATCCAAATCCCAACACTACCAAAAACCTCCACTTTTCCTAATAGAAAACTGATTGGAAAGCCAATAATCCAATATGAAATAAAGGTAATTAACGTTGGTATATTCACATCTTGAAGACCTCTTAAAGCTCCCAAAACCACAACCTGTATACTGTCACTGATTTGAAAAATTGCAGCTATTAATAATAGTTGTGAGGCTATACTTACTACTTCCATTGTATCAATAAGATTTTCAGGATCATGTATATCAACGTAAATTTTAGGCAACTGAAATCTGAAAATTAAAAACAACAATGCAAAACCAGTAGCAAATATGATGGCTAAAAGAAAAATTGAAATGGCTATTCTTCGTAATTCTATAAATTTTAATAATCCTTTTTGATTTCCAACTCTTATCATAGCAGCAACGCCTAAACCCATAGCAATCATAAATGTCATTGAGGATAAGTTTAAAGCAATTTGATTTGCTGCCTGAGGATTTTTACCCAATAGACCACTTAACCATATAGCTGCAGTGAAAATAGCTATTTCGAAAAACATTTGAAGGGCACTCGGTGCACCCAAACTAATTATTTTTTTCAGCATAAATTTTTCAAGTATAAAAATTTTAATGCCAGTTACAAATCTCTTGGATCGATCTTCTTTTTCTAACAACCACCATAGATAGACAACCATAATAAATCTAGATATAAGCGTACCATATGCTGCACCAATGATTCCAAAAGCAGGAAAACCTAATTTTCCAAATATCAAAACATAATTTAGAATTATATTTATAAGGTTAGCCACTATTGTGGCATACATAGGATATTTGGTCATAGATAACCCATCACTGAATTGTTTAAATGCTTGGAAAATAATCAAAGGAATTAAAGAAAAGGCTACCAAATCTAAATAGGGAATGGCAAGGTTTACAACTTCTTTAGGTTGATTCAGAAGATTACTATGTAAAAGAGACTTTGAGAGTAGTAGTAATAAAAACATACTTATCCCCAAAACAGTACATAAAAACAACCCATGTTTGAAAGTTGATTTCACCTTCAATAAATTTTTGGAAGCATCTGCTTCTGCAATTAAAGGGGTTATAGCGGTAGAAAAACCAATACCAATAGACATGGCAATAAACATAAAACTATTTCCTAAAGAGACTGCTGCTAATTCCGCAGTTCCTAATTGACCAACCATAATATTATCTACAAAACTCACAAAAGTATGCCCTAACATTCCAAGCATAACAGGTGCAGCGAGTGACCAATTATATTTAAATTCTTTTGTGTAAATACTTAGATTCATATGGTGTGAAAAATATGCTGCGAAGTTATTATAATAATTGTTGTAATAATTAACAATATTAAAAGAAATTTACTAGCTTTATTCTATTACATTTACACCCTTTAAAAATAAATACAATGACAAAAATTACCCTAGGAGGAACTCCTATCTCAACTGTTGGAAAACTGCCTGAAATTGGTTCAAAAGCTCCTGATTTTAAACTAACAGCAACTGATCTCTCTAAAAAATCATTATCAGATTTTAGTGGATTTACATTATTATTAAATATATTTCCTAGCGTTGATACAGGTACTTGTTCAGCTTCAATAAGATCTTTTAATAAATCTGCAGCCAGTATGAAAAACACAAAAGTATTGTGTATTTCAAAAGATTTACCTTTCGCTCAACAACGATTTTGTGGTGCAGAGGGAATTGAAAACGTAATAATGCTATCTGATTTTGCAGATGGAAATTTTGGTAAAAATTATGGATTAGAAATTTCGGACAGCTCTTTTATGAATTTACATTCAAGAACAGTAATCGTAATAAATCCTGAAGGTATGATAAGTTATACTGAACAAGTTTCAGAAATAGCAAATGAACCAAATTATGAAAATGCTTTAGCAGCTATTTAAAATATTCAAGTGAAAAACCCAAAAGATAATTTCATTGTTGAACGCATTAGAAGTATTAAATTTTCCCTTCGTGGTATTTGGTTTCTAATTTCAACAGAAAGCAGTATTAAAGCCCAGTTATTTATTGTTTTTTTAATTTCACTAGCTGGGATTTATTTTGATATCAATACCAATGAATGGCTTGTGCAAACCTTAGCTATTGGATTAGTTTTAGTTGCTGAGTCATTAAATACGGGCATAGAAAAATTAGCTGATTTTGTTCATCCTGATTATCATAAAAAAATTGGTTTCATCAAAGATGTATCTGCAGGTTCATCAGGTATTGCTGCAATTATTTCTTTAATAATTGCTGGAATTATATACATTCCAAAAATAGCATTACTTTTTTAAGTAAATACTTTATATTTACTTTTCAAATATTCTAATTTTTATGGCCAAAAAGACTAAAAATGATACAAAAACTGAATCTTCAGGGTCAAATTCGTTTGTTAATTTTTTAAAAAGCAGGCAAATTCAGACGGTTATTGGATCATTTTTATTGCTCTTCTCAATTTTTCTTTTAGTTGCATTTATTTCTTTTTTCTTTAATTGGCAAGAAGACCAAAGTATAATTCATGAATTTTCAAACAAAACAGTACAGGGAAAAAATTTATTGGGTAAAGTTGGTGCGAGCTTAAGTCATTTTTTCATATACAAAGGTTTAGGAATAGGGGCTTTCATTCTTCCATATCTTTTATTTTTATCAGGTTTATATTGGTTGTTTAGAACCAAATTATCTAAACTAATTGCAGCCATCAATTGGGGGCTTTTATCTATGCTGTGGATTTCAATTTCTTTTGGTTTCCTATTCAAATCAAATACTCTTTTGGCTGGTGTCATAGGTTATGAATTAAATCAATATATTCAATTATTTATAGGAAAAACTGGCCTAGGTATCAGTTTAATGTTTCTATTATTAACCTTCATAATTATAAAATTTAAAATTACTCCAGAAGTACTCATAAAGAAGTTTAAGAAAACAAAAGAATTTGACAATGATATTCATTCAACTATTGATCAAGAAATTATACCTGAGCAACCTATAACCATTGTCGAGGAAAAGTCTGAATTTGAATTGTCTGTTGAAAATCTGAAACCAACTATTGAAAATCATTCAGAGGTATCGTCGACTACTGATAAAATTAGTTCTAAAACTGAAAAAATTAATTCCGAAATTACTACTGAGGATGTAGAAATTGACATAAAAGAAATCACAGAGGAAGAAAATGTTTCTGAGAATTTATCAAAAAAATTGGTAAAAGATTTTGGGGAATTTGATCCAACATTAGAATTAGGAAACTTTAAATTCCCTACTTTAAATTTATTGAAACAATATAACGAAAGCATATCTATAGATCCTGAAGAATTAGAGCTTAACAAAAATAAAATTGTTGATACCTTAAAAAACTACAAAATAGGTATTGCGCAAATTAAAGCTACTGTTGGTCCCACAATTACATTATATGAGATAGTTCCTGAAGCTGGAATTAGGATTTCAAAAATTAAAAATTTAGAGGATGATATTGCCTTATCATTGTCTGCATTAGGAATTAGAATTATAGCACCCATCCCCGGAAAAGGTACAATTGGTATTGAAGTTCCCAATAAAAATTCTACGATTGTTTCCATGCATTCTGTCATTGCATCTAAGAAATTTCAGGAGTCAAATATGGAGTTACCTATTGCTCTTGGAAAAACAATTTCTAATGAAACTTTTGTTGTTGATTTGGCTAAAATGCCACATTTACTCATGGCTGGTGCTACAGGACAAGGGAAATCTGTGGGTTTAAACGCAGTACTAACCTCATTACTCTACAGAAAACATCCAGCAGAAGTAAAATTTATATTAGTTGATCCTAAAAAAGTAGAATTAACTTTATTTAATAAAATTGAACGTCACTATTTAGCAAAACTTCCAGATTCAGATGAAGCAATTATCACAGACACAACAAAAGTTGTTCATACTTTAAATTCGTTATGTATAGAAATGGACAATCGCTATGATCTACTAAAATCTGCGATGGTAAGAAATATAAAAGAATATAACAATAAGTTTAAGGCTAGGAAATTAAATCCAAACGATGGACATCAATTCCTTCCATACATTGTTTTAGTAATAGATGAATTTGCAGACTTAATAATGACTGCAGGAAAAGAAGTTGAAACCCCAATTGCTAGATTAGCTCAGCTGGCAAGAGCAATTGGAATACATCTCATTGTAGCAACTCAAAGACCTTCAGTGAATGTTATTACTGGAATAATTAAGGCTAATTTCCCAGCTAGAATTGCGTTTAGAGTAACCTCTAAAATAGATTCAAGAACCATTTTAGATGCTGGTGGAGCCGATCAATTAATTGGTCGAGGTGATTTACTATATACTGCTGGAAATGAAATAGAAAGAATTCAATGTGCTTTTGTTGATACTCCGGAAGTAGAAAAAATAACAGATTTTATTGGTTCACAAAGAGCCTATCCAGATGCCCATTTTTTACCAGAATATATTGGTGAAGATGGTGGCACAAGTATTGATATAGATATTTCAGACAGAGATAAATTATTTAAAGAAGCTGCAGAAATTATAGTCATTGCACAGCAAGGATCTGCATCATTATTACAAAGAAAATTAAAACTTGGCTATAACAGAGCTGGAAGATTAATTGATCAACTCGAGGCCGCTGGTATAGTTGGAAACTTTGAAGGCAGTAAGGCTAGACAAGTTTTGGTTCAAGATCTAGTAGGACTAGAACAATTATTAGAGAATGAAAAAAATAGATAGAATGAATAAAATTTGGTTATTTGTTATTGTGTTAATGATAAATATTTCAGCTAAATCTCAACAGGATAATGCTGCAAGAATACTATTAGATAATGTTTCAGAAACCATGAAATCATACACTAATATGAGCTTAGAATTCAGTACTTCATTAATAAATGAAGAGGCTGGGATAAATGAAAATGACCAAACACCAACTAGAGGATCTATCATACTTAAAGGAGAAAAATACAATTTAAAATATTTGGGGAATACCTTTATTTTTAATGGTAATAAACTTCATGTGATTAACCATGACGAAAAAGAAATCATGATTAATGATCAAGATTTAGAAGAAGATGATGGTGTAATTTATCCATCTAAGCTACTCACTTTTTACAAAAAAGGCTATAATTACAAGATGGGTATAGTTGAAACCATAAATGGTCGAAAAATTCAATTTGTAGACCTCACTCCTATAGATACAGATTCTGAAATTATTAAAGTTAATTTAGGTATAGACATAAAAACTAAACACATTTATAAATTAATACAATTTGGTGAAAATGGTACAAAAACTATTTTAACCATAGATCAATTTAGAAGTAATCAAAATATTTCTGATGATCTTTTTATGTTTGATCAAAATTCTTATGAAAAACTTGGTTATTTAATAGACTAGATGAAAATTTTAGATCGATATATTTTAAAATCATTTTTAGTTCCATTTTTTGCAACTTTTTTAATAATCCTATTTGTACTTGTAATGCAGGCACTTTGGATGGCTTTTGAAAGCATTGCTGGAAAAGGTATTGGACTTTTTTTCATCTTTAAATTTCTATACTATACGGCATTAGTTGTTTCCTCTCAAGCCTTACCAATAGCAGTGTTGTTATCGTCTATAATGGCATTAGGAAACATGTCAGAAAACTATGAGTTTGCTGCTGCTAAATCTGCAAGTATTTCTTTAATGAGGTTCATGAGACCCTTGATTATATTAACACTAATAATTAGTGTGTTAAACTTTTTATCGCTTAACTATGTATTTCCTTATGCTACATTAAAACAAAAAAATCTTACAAATAACATTAAAAAGAAAACTCCCGCACTCGCCCTAATTTCCGGTAGTTTTAATTCAGAAATACCTAATTATCAAATAAAATTTGATGAAAAATATGGTGAAAAACAAAACTTACTCAAGAAAGTTTTAATTTATGATCTTTCCTCAAAAAAAGGTAATAAAAAAATTATCACAGCTGAAAGAGGAAAAATTATAAGTGAAGAGGGAAGTAAATACATGACTCTGGTTCTATTTGATGGCTATTATCATGAAGAGCATATTCCAAAAAGAAGGAATTTAAATTCAATGAAAAAAATGCCTGCATCGAATGCAAATTTTAAAGAATATGCTTTTAACATAGATATCTCAAAGTTTACAGATGATGATTTAGATGATGAAAAATACACCAAAAGTTATAACATGTTAAGTTTAGGTCAACTTAAAGATACCATACCAGCAATGAAATTATCTTACGATGAGTATTTGACTTCTAAATCTAAAAGTATTTATATTAAAACAAATGCAAAAGAGCTCTATAATCAAAATGATTCTCTTGCTCTATCTAAATTCAAACCTGAAGTTCTGGACAACTTTAATATTAATGGTAAGATTAGTGTTTTAAGTGCAGCAATAAACAATGTAAAAAATTCAAATAAAAATATTAAAACCGATAAAAAATCTATTCAGTGGAAAAGAAAAATATTAAATCTATATGATATTGAATTTCACAATAGAATAGCCATTTCTCTTTCCTGTTTAATTTTATTTTTTATTGGTGCTCCATTAGGTTCTATAATAAGAAAAGGTGGTTTTGGGTTACCAATGATTTTAGCTATAATTATTTATGTAATCTATTTTTTTGTAAATACATTTGGCAGAAACTTAGCCGAAGAGAGTTCTCTTTCAGCTTTTGTAGGTTCTTGGGTGTCAAGTGTAATTATGATCCCTTTTGCTTATTTCTTAACAAGAAGAGCTTCAAAAGGTATGGGATTATTTAATATTGATGTATTTTTACATCCAATAACCAAATTCATAAAAAAGGTAAAACCTTCTGAATAAATGAATACAAAAACAGCCAGTTCAAATAAGATAGAATTGAATACAATCGAAGAGGCTATTCAAGACATCAAAAAAGGGAAAATTATCATTGTTGTAGATGATGAAAACAGAGAAAATGAAGGAGATTTCTTGGCAGCCGCAGAAATGGTAACTCCAGATATGATTAATTTTATGGCTACCCACGGACGTGGTTTAATTTGCGCTCCTTTAACCGAGTTACGATGTAAAGAACTAGAATTAGGAATGATGGTGTCTAATAATACAGACCCTATGGAAACTGCATTTACTGTTTCTGTAGATCTTCGTGGTAAAGGTGTGACTACAGGTATTTCTGCTTCAGATAGATCAAAAACTGTAAAAGCTTTAATTGATAGTGAAACTAAATCTTTCGATCTCGCAAGACCTGGCCATATATTCCCACTAAAAGCCAAAGAAGGTGGGGTTTTGAGAAGAACAGGCCATACAGAGGCTGCCATAGACTTTGCTCGTCTTGCAAATTTAAAACCAGCGGGGCTAATCGTTGAAATTATGAATGAAGATGGAAGTATGGCTCGTCTTCCTGAGTTGATAGAAGTTGCCAAAAAATTTGACATTAAAATTGTTTCGATTGAAGATTTAGTAGCCTACAGAATGGAACATGATTCTTTAATTGAGAAAAAAGAAGATTATACGATAAAAACTAGATTTGGAGATTTTCGATTAAGAGCCTATCAACAAACCACAAATAATCAAATTCACCTAGCTCTTACCAAAGGAGTATGGGAAACTGATGAAGTTGTTTTAACAAGAGTTAACTCGACATTAGTCAATAATGATATTTTAGGAACACTTACCAATAATGCTGATAAAAAACTTGATCAAATGTTTCAAACCATCAATGAAAATGGTAAAGGCGCAATTTTGTTTATAAATCAGCAAAATCAATCTCAAAACTTATTGAATCGCTTACATATTTTAAAGGAAAACCAAGCTAATGGAATTATGAAAGCACCAATGATGGCTATGGACAACAAAGATTTTGGAATTGGAGCTCAGATATTACACGACCTTAACATTAGTAAAATAAAACTCATGACCAATACTAAACAAACAAAACGTGTTGGAATGATTGGATATGGTCTTGAAATTATAGATTACGTTAGGTACTAAAAATAATTATTTAGCACCGTATCTATTGGAATATCTATTGGTGTTTTATCCTTCTCAAACCATTTTCCAGCAGATTTACCCTTTAAAATTATTGAACGATCATCGACTTCTAACCAACTTCCTTCTCGTAAACCCAAAACTGATGTAGTATTAAAAAAATGAAACTCTTTAATTCTTGTCTCCCTTGTTTCTCCCATATGCTTTGAATCTTTAATTGGGTCTAAATAATGAGCATTAATATTAAAAGGGATTATTCCAAGGGTTTGAAAACTTGGAGGATAAACAATGGGCATATCATTTGTATTCATCATGGAAATACCACAAATATTACTTCCTGCACTTGTACCTAGATAAGGTGTTCCACTGGTTAAAACCTGGTAAAGAACCGAAAAAAGATTTTGTTTATGCAATTGGTTTACTAATTCGAAAGTATTACCGCCACCAGTAAAAATAGCCTCAGCATTTATAAGGGCTTCTTTTGGATCATCAAACTCATGGATTCCAGTAACATCAATTTGAATTGAATTAAAAAAACGAGAAACTTTTAAAGTATACTCATCATAAGAAATTCCACTGGGTCTAGCGTATGGGATAAAAAGAAGAGTAGTGACTCCCTTAAAAAAAGAAGTTAAATTAGGTAACAAATATTCTAAAAAATCTGTACCATAAATTGTTGATGAGCTTGCTATTAAAAGTTTTTTCATGAGTTCAAAAATACACAATGCTTTTGTTATTTAACAAAATATTATTGTATACTGCAAGATATATTAGAATTTGATATTTATCTTGTAATGAAAATATATTAAGTGAATAAGAAATTAATTTTAATCGCAATTTTACTCTTTTCATCTAACCTTGCAGCACAGAAAAGTAACGTATTTCTTCGCGGAATGGTAAGAGATTCTTTGAATTTAATTAAAGATGTACATGTTGTTAATCTTAACACTTTAAAAGGAACATATTCAAACGATTATGGACAGTTTCGTATTTCTGTTTCATTAGGAGATACTCTAGAATTTACCTCTGTACAATTTGAAACTGTCAAAAAGGTAATCACTGATGGAATTTTTTTTAGTAAAAAATTGAATCTTATTTTAATAAATAAAAATTATGTCCTAAATGAAATTACAGTAAAAAAACACAGTTTAATAGGTGATTTAAGAACAGATAGAAAAAAAGTTCCTGTAGATACCATAGCTCTAAAAGGAAAAAAAATGAGTAATATCATTGATAACATCTCAAAAGAATCTCAAAAGGGTATATTAAATACCCGAAGTGTAAAACACAGTAAACTTGCAGAAGAAAGCATTAGAAATGCAGATCCGACAAGATCATTCAATGGGGCTAATTTGATGGGTATCGTTAATGGGATTATCAATTTAATACCCAAAAAGAAAAAAAATAAGCTATCAAAAAAAGAAATAAACGAAGTATTAAAAAATAAAATATTAACTGATTTTGGAAATAATTTTTTTGAGGAATTAAAAATTCCGAGGGATCAAATTATACCATTTTTAGAATATTGTAAGCAATTTAATATTGAAGATTTATATAAGGAGAACAAAAGACTTGATATCATTAAATTACTAGAAGATAAAAGCCATATTTATTTGGTTCAATTAAAACAAAATTAGTGTTCACATAAAAAATTATATCGTACTTTTATAGTAAAACAAATTAATTTGAAGAAAATAATATTCTTAATTATTTTAATTATTAATAGTAGTAGTCTACTAGCCCAAAAAAATAAATTCTGGCTTTATGGTAAACTCAAGGATTCAAGTAGCGTTGTAAAAAATGCTAACATTATAAACTTAAAAACTAATAAAGGTACTTTTTCGAATGATTTTGGAGATTATAAAATTGTAGTTTCTGTTGGAGATACTTTACAATTTTCCTCTGTACAACACAAAACTATATATCGTATTGTTAATGATTTTATCTACAGATCTGAAGTTTTAGATGTTTTTATGATCAGTTCGAGGTATGAGTTAGATGAGGTAGTGTTGAAGAGAAATGATTTAGATGGTTTTTTATCACTTGACCTAAAAAAAACACCAGAAGATAGAAGAGCTGAAGCATTAAAGAAGACGATGAACTTTTCAAATGTGAATATGAAGGTTATATACAATGGTGATTACATAGATCAAAGAGTAAGACCACCTATGAATAATGTTGACCCTATTGCTATGTTTGCTGGTGCAGGAGGAGGAGTTGTAATACCATTTAAATATTCAGAAAGGCTCTGGGCATTAAGAAGAGATGTAGAATTTAGAAATAATTTTCCAAATATGTTGTTGAGTGAATTTGGTGAAACTTTTTTTAAGAATGACCTCAAAATTCCCATGAAAAAATTATATAATTTTTTAGAGTATTGTAATCCACTAGGTATTGAGGATTTATACAAACAAAACAGAAAAATAGAATTGATTAATGTACTAAAAAATGAAAGTAGTACTTACTTGCTTCTTATTAACGATAAAGAAAAATAATTTTAATAGCCGTTAATATTATTTTATGAAAAAAATTGCACTCCCCTTTTTACTATTCATACTAGCTTTTTCAAGCCATAAATATTACCTAAGCTTAACTCAAATTGAATATAACAAAGACCATAAAAGTCTAGAGGTTATCATAAATGTATTCATGGATGATATTGAATTAGCAGTTAACAAAGAGTATGATGTAGATATGAGACTAACAACTAAGGAAGAGTTGAAGGGTGTTGATGAATATTTTCAAAAGTACCTAAGTAATAATTTAAAGTTTTTTATTAATAATAAACCTGTCCAATACAATTTTATTGGAAAAGAATATGAGGGAGATTTGGTGTATTTTTATTTAGAAATAGAATTAAAAGAAGATCCATTATCCTTGAAAGTTATTAATACATTACTTTTTGACTATTTTGAACAACAACAAAATGTCATAAAATTTAAGAACGGTTCAAAAAGACAAAGTAAAATACTATCAATTGATACTAATAAAGCTTTGTTAAATTTTTAAGAATTACTTTAATTTATTTACTAGAGTTTACTATTTTCAACAAAATTTTTTAAAAAATAAAATATATGAAAAAAATAGTTACTCTAGCTTTGAGTTTTTTATTTATTATAACTGCAACCCAAGCGCAAAATTCAAGTAAAAAACAAATTAAAGGGCATACAGACCAAAATAAATTTAGGCAACTTAAAGATGTACTCCCAACACCAAATAACAGAAGAACTGCCTCAGGTGCCCCAGGCTATGAGTATACTCAACAAAAGGTTGATTATATAATGGATATCGTCTTAGATGAAAAAACAAATAAAATATTTGGAGACGAATCTATCACTTACAAAAATAACTCTAAAGATCATTTGGAGTATTTGTGGATCCAATTGGATCAAAACATGAGATCGCCAGATTCAAAAACTCCATTAGCAAATTCAGAAAAACTGGGAAGCACACCATTTAATGGACCGAAAACTTTTACAAAAAAAAATATCTTAAAACCAGCGGATTTTGGATTTAAAATTGAAGAGGTTAAAAATATAAATGGAGAATCTCTCTCATATACCATTAATCGAACTATGATGAGAATCAATTTACCACAACCCCTATCCCCTGGTGGTTCTTTTCAATTTAGTATCAAATGGAATTATTTAATTAACAATTCTGTTACAGATGGTGGAAGATCTGGTTTTGAATTGTTTGATGATGGTAACAAAAACTATACTATTGCTCAATTTTTCCCTAGACTAGCTGTCTATGACAATGTTGAAGGATGGCAAAATATGCAATTTTGGGGCAGAAGTGAATGGGCGCTTGAATTTGGAGATTATGATGTAAAAATTACTGTTCCTGCAGATCATATTGTTGACGCAACTGGTGAATTACAAAATGAAAAAAGAGTATTAACAAAAGAACAACAAAAACGTTTTGAAAAAGCAAGAACTTCATTTGATGAACCTGTTTTTATAGTTACTCAAGATGAAGCAGAAATCGCTGAAAAAGGAAGATCAAATAAAACTAAAACTTGGCATTTTAATGCTAAAAATGTACGCGATTTTGCTTTTGCTTCATCAAGAAAATATATATGGGATGCCATGGCTGTTAATATAAATGGAAAAACTGTAATGGCGGTTTCGTTGTATCCTAAAGAAGGAAATCCTTTATGGGAAGAACATTCTACCAGAGTTGTTGCCAATACTTTAGAAGAATATTCAAAAATGACTTTTGATTATCCCTACAGTAAAGCCATTTCTGTTCATGCAGACAGACAAGGAATGGAATACCCAATGATTTGCTTTAACTATGGACGACCAAATCCTGATGGTACATATTCTGAAAGAACAAAAAGAGGAATGATTGGAGTGATTACTCATGAAGTAGGTCACAATTTTTTTCCAATGATTGTTAATTCTGATGAACGCCAATGGACTTGGATGGATGAAGGAATTAATTCTTTTGTTGAAATTTTGGCTGAATTAGATTATGATCCAAATTTCTTTACTGGTAATCTTCCAAAAGATATTGTAGGGTATATGAGTATAAATCAAGATAATCTCTCACCAATAATGTCACAAGGCGATTATGTAAAGAATTTTGGACCTAATGCTTACACAAAACCAGCTGCAGGGCTTTATATGTTGAGACAAACAATAATGGGACCAGAGTTATTTGACTATGCCTTTAGAACCTACGCTAAACGGTGGATGTTTAAACATCCAAGCCCAGCTGATTTCTTCCGAACTATGGAAGATGCATCAGCTATGGATTTAGATTGGTTTTGGAGAGGTTGGTTTTACACTACAGATTACAACGATATTGCATTAAAAGAAGTTAAAAAATTTATTTTAACAGATCAACCCACAGAAGAAGCAAAGAAAATGGCAACAAGATACAATATGGATTTAGCTGACTATGATGGGAAACTTGTCTACTATAAAGAAGAAAAAGGAGCTAGCAACAATGCTTTAAATGCCTCTGAAATCCCTGTCATTAAAAATCACATAGCCTCAATGACTGAAGATGAGAAAAAATTATTAAAAGATATTCCAAATTACTTTTACGAAGTAACTTTTGAAAAACCAGGAGGATTGGTAATGCCTATAATAGTTGAACTAGAGTTCGAAGATGGCTCAAAAGATCGCTATAAATTTCCAGCTCAAATATGGAGATATAATGATAAAATGGTTTCAAAAGTTTTTAAAACTGTAAAAGAGATTAAAAAAATTATTATTGATCCCGATTTAGAAACAGCAGATATTGATACCTCAAATAACAGTTGGCCAAAGAAAGACAATTCTAAGTTTGATAAATTTAAAAATAAACTCAAGGGATAATATTAACTAACAACTTTTAAACTAAATTTCAAGAATGAATAAACTTACAACTCTCCTACTTTCTATTTTGTTTATATCTCCAATGATAAAGGCTCAGGAAAGGACATCAAAAACTCAAAAGGGTCATACAAATCAAAATAAGTTCAGACAACTTAAAGATGTATTAGCTACACCAAACAGCCAAAGAACAGCCTCAGGTGCTCCTGGTATTAACTATAGTCAGCAAAAAGTTGATTATGTAATGAGTATAGTACTTGATGATGATCACCAAAAAATTACTGGAAATGAAACCATAACCTATCACAACAATTCTGATGATACGTTAAAATACTTATGGGTTCAATTAGACCAAAATGTTAGGGCAAAAGATTCTAAAACCCCAGACATTACTCCAAGTAGTAAAATTCCTGAAAAATTAAATAAACGTTGGTATAACGCTGTTTTTAGTGAACCGTTCGATGGAGGGTTCAATATTATGAGTGTTAAAAACTTAGATGGTAGTGATTTATCCCATACCATCAATCAAACCATGATGCGAATTAATTTAGAAAAACCTTTAGCATCAGGAGAAAAGTTCGAGTTTAAAATATCTTGGTGGTATAACATTAACAATCATCGAGTAAACAGAGGAAGATCAGGATATGAAAATTTCCCTGAAGATGGAAATAATAACTATGTAATTGCTCAATTTTATCCAAGATTATGTGTGTATGATAATGTTGAAGGTTGGCAAAATGATCAATTTTGGGGACGAAGTGAATTTGCATTAGAATTTGGAGATTTTACTGTAGATATCACTGTACCTTCTGATCATATTATGCAAGCTACAGGTATACTCAAAAATGAAAATGAAGTCTTATCTAAAAAACAACTGAAACGTTTGAAAGAGGCGAAAAATACTTATGATAAACCTGTATTAATTCAAACTCAGGATGAAGCTATATCAGCTGAAAAAAATCGATCAAAAAAAACCAAAACTTGGAGATATTATGCTGAAAATGTAAGAGATTATGCTTTTGCTACCTCAAGAAAGTTCATATGGGATGCAATGGCAGTTGATATTAATGGTAGGTCTGTAATGGCTCATTCTTTGTATTCTAAAGAGGCCAATCCTCTCTATGGAGACCACTCTACCCTTGCTACCGCCCAAACATTGAAAACTTACTCAAGATATACATTTGATTACCCTTATCACAAAGCAGTTTCTGTTGACGGTCAAATGGGTATGGAATACCCACAAATGGCTTTTAATCCTGGAAGACCAGATTTACCTGACGGAGGTTATTCAGATAGAATGAAATATAGAATGATTAAAGTTACCATCCATGAGGTGGGCCACAACTTCTTTCCTATGATTGTTAATTCGGATGAGCGTCAATGGACATGGATGGATGAAGGCTTAAATTCCTTCGTAGAAATGTTAGCAGAATTAGATTATGACCCCAACTTTCCAATAAGAAGAGGGTTGCCAAAAAACATTGTTCCTTACATGAATGGTGATCAATCAAGAATTGCGCCTATCATGTCTAAAGGTGATAATGTATACAGTTTTGGTAATAATGCTTATGGTAAGCCTGCAACAGCACTTTGGATACTTCGAGAGACCATTATGGGGCCAGAATTATTTGATCATGCATTTAAAACTTATTCACAAAGATGGATGTTTAAACATCCGACACCTGCAGATTTCTTCAGATCTATGGAGGATGCATCTGCTATGGACTTAGATTGGTTTTGGAGAGGTTGGTTTTACTCAACTGATGTAACTGACATTGGAATAAAAGGAGTAAAAAAGTTTTTTAAACAAGATGCTGATAAAGAGGTAAATTTTATTGAAGAAACCTCCGAGGGATTAACATTTTCATCAGAAAACGCAAAAAAAGCAGATTCAAACTTTTTTTATGAGATTACATTTAATAAACCAGGAGGATTGGTAATGCCAATTATTGCAGAATATACCTACAAAGACGGAACAAAAGAAAGAAAGGTTTATCCTGCTCAAATTTGGAGATATAATGATAATGAGATTACTAAGGTGGTTAAATCAGATAAGGAAATTTTAAATATCACTATTGACCCAGACCTAGAAACTGCAGATGTAGATACTACCAACAATAGTTATCCAACGAAACAAGATTCTAAGTTTAGCAAGTTTAAGACTAAAATTAAAGGGTAAATAAATTTGCTCTAATCATAAAAAAAACCACGATAATCATCGTGGTTTTTTTAGTCTTTTGATAAGGGTATCTATATTAATTATGATTTAATTTTAGATTTTCTAAACATCAACCAAAAACCAATTAAGATTAACGGAATACTTAAAACTTGACCCGTATTTAAGTTAAAAATCCAATCTTCTCTTCCATCAACTTGTGCTTCTTTAAAGAATTCAATAAAAAATCGAGCAGACCATAATCCTATCATAAACAGACCAAATAAAAACCCTGTCTTTTCTTTTTTATCTGTTTTCCAATAAAATCTCCACAAAACAAAAAACAAGAGGAAGTAACACAAAGCCTCATAAAGTTGTGTAGGGTGTCTTGGTAACATTTCTACATCTTTAGTTTTAAAGATAACACCAAAATTTGATCCCGTTGGTTTTCCATAAATTTCTGAATTAAAAAAGTTTCCAATTCTAACAAAAGCAGCACCAAGAGCAGAAACTATTGCCATTCTATCTAAGATAAAAAGTAATGATTTCTTTAGATGCTTTCTACTGTACAAATACATTGCAAAAATAATAGCTATAGCTGCTCCATGGCTAGCAAATCCAGTGTAACCAGTAAATTTCCACCCCTCTAATAAACCAAAAATTGCAGTTTCTCCGGCAGCACGTTTTATAGGTAGAATAATTTCAAGAAGATTATTTTTATAATAATCCCATGAATAAAAAAATACCTCGCCAAATCTCATTCCTACCAGCATTGATATAAAAGTATACATGAAAAGTGTATCTAATTTATCTAGATTTATATTCTCCTTTATGTAAATCTTCTTCATTAATCGAAGACCCATTACAAAAGCTGCAACAAACATTAGACTATACCAACGTATAGTAAAAAAACCTAAATCTATGCCTAAAGAAGGGTCCCAAGTTATAGCGAAAAAATTCATATTTATATTTAATTTTATATTATTAGAAATGATTATTTATTCTTTTTTTCTGGAACTGGATCATAACCACTTCCTCCCCAGGGATGACAACTAATGATACGCTTTAAAGATAACCAACCACCAATGATTAAACCTCTTTTTTTCAAAGCTTCAATAGCATAATGTGAACAAGTTGGATTATACCTACAAGTTGAAGGTGTAAAAGGGGAAATAGCTACTTGATAAAATCTAACCAGCAATACTAATGGATAAGTAAGTATACTTTTAAACTTCAAAGATTTACTTTTTTGTTATTATTTATTATCGTTTATGAAAATTAGTTTATTGAATATGATGTTCCTTCTCTCCCATCTTTTAGTTGAATCCCAATAGCTAATAATTCATCTCTGATTTTGTCGGATAATTCCCAATCTTTATTTTCCCTAGCTTCTTTTCTTAACTTTATTAATAGTGATACAACACCGTCAATTTTTCCTGAAGCTTGTTCTTTTGTGTCATTAAGTAATCCAAGTACATCAAAAACAAAAGCACTAATTGTAGCAGTAAAATCTACCAAATCATTCGAGGTTATTGATGCTTTACCTTCTTTGATCTGATTGATAAACTTTACCCCTTCAAAAATGTGAGAAATTAAAACTGGAGTATTAAAATCGTCATTCATAGCATCATAACACTTTTGTTTCCACTCAGAAATGTTAACAGAGGAAGATTTTTGAGTTGTTAAACTCACTAGACTCGTCATGGCATCCATTAATTTTAAATACCCTTTCTCTGAGGCCTCTAAAGCATCGCTAGAAAAATCTAAAATACTTCTATAGTTGGCTTGCATATTGAAAAATCGAACAACACTTGGGGAAAACGCTTTACTTAAAATCTTATTTTCTCCTGTTAAAATTTCATTAGGTAAAATATAATTCCCTGTAGATTTAGCCATTTTTTGACCATTCAATAATAGCATATTAGTATGCATCCAATAATTCACTGGATCATGACCAGAACAAGTTTTAGATTGTGCAATTTCACACTCGTGATGAGGAAATTTTAAATCTAATCCACCCCCATGAATATCAAACTTATCACCCAAATATTTGGAACTCATCACTGAACATTCTAAATGCCATCCAGGAAAACCCTCAGACCACGGAGAAGGCCAACGCATGATGTGGCGATCATCAGCTTTTTTCCATAAGGCAAAATCTTGTGGATTTTTTTTATCAGATTGGCCATCGAGCACTCTGGTATTATGTATTGCATCCTCTATCTTTCTTCCCGACAAAATTCCATAGTTATTACTTTTGTTATAGGCTATCACATCAAAATATACAGAACCATTGATTTCATATCCAAGGCCTTTATCAATGATGTCTTTAATCATTTCTATTTGTTCTACAATATGACCAGTAGCTGTGGGTTCTATACTTGGAGGAAGGAAGTTGTATTTTTTTAATACATCATGAAAATCGACAGTATATCTTTGTACAACCTCCATAGGTTCAATTTCCTCAAGACGTGCTTTTTTTGCAATTCTATCTTCTCCTTCATCTGCATCATTTTCCAAATGACCCGCATCTGTTATATTTCTGACATATCTTACTTTGTATCCTAGGTGTAAAAAATAGCGATAAGCGACATCAAAAAACATAAAAGTCCTTAAATTTCCAAGGTGAACATTACTATAAACCGTTGGACCGCAGACATACATACCAATATGTCCATCGTGAACAGGTTTAAAAATTTCCTTGGTTTTGGATAGTGAATTATATATTTTTAATTGATTCTCTTTGTAGAGTTTCATCTTCAGTATAGTTTTGGGGTTAAAGATAGGCACTTTATAAAGAATACAGAAATTCAAATGATCATGAAATTTGCTTGTAGTTTGATTTTTATCTAATTGAATGTTGTTTTAAATACAATTAATAGATGCTTTTTTAAAATGATAGCTTTTACATCAATATTATTTATAAATTTACTTTTAAATTAGGTCATCTATTATGGCTAAAAAACAATCTTCTACGTTATTTCACAAAGAGGAACTCACTATTATGAAAACCACGAGTAAAGCTTCAGCAAACATAATTAAGTCAAATAGAAGTAAAAGTACATCTGTAAAAAAATTTGTTACTGAGATAGTAGCGGGTAACATTAGTTATCTCAGTAGAGCAATTACTTTAGTTGAAAGTACTAATAGAGATCATCAAAAAAAAGCAAATGAAATTTTAGAACAATGCCTTCCCTTTGCTAACAAATCTGTAAGGATTGGAATAACTGGGGTTCCAGGTGTCGGAAAAAGCACCTTCATAGAGGCTTTAGGAAAACATCTAACAAATCACAACAAAAAAGTAGCTGTATTAGCTGTAGATCCCAGTAGTTCAGTAAATAAAGGAAGTATTTTAGGAGACAAAACAAGAATGGAAAAATTGGTTAATGATAAAAATGCATTTATAAGACCTTCTCCTGCCGGCTCTTCTCTGGGTGGTGTAGCTCAAAAGACAAGAGAAAGCATTGTGCTTTGTGAAGCCGCCGGATTTGATACTGTTATTATTGAAACCGTTGGTGTTGGACAAAGTGAAACTATGGTGCATTCCATGGTTGATTTTTTTCTACTTCTAAAGATTGCAGGTGCTGGAGATGAATTACAAGGTATAAAAAGAGGTATCATTGAAATGGCTGATGCAATTATTATCAATAAATCTGATGGAGATAATATTAAAAATGCTAATATCGCAAAAATAGAGTTTAACAAAGCATTACATTTGTATCCTCCTAAAGAAAATGGCTGGCAACCAAAAGTTGTCACTGCGAGTGCGCTTAAAAATATAGGTATAGATGTAATTTCAGAGATGATAGATCAATATATAGTTTTAACAAAAAAACAGGGGTTTTTTAAAACTAAAAGAATTAATCAAAATACTTTTTGGTTAAAAAATACAATAGAAGAAAATTTGTATTCTTCATTTTTTAAAGACAAAAATATTTCTATTGATTTACAACAAGAAATTGATCTTTTAAAACAAGGGAAAACTACACCTTTCAATGCTGCAAATAATTTGTTAAAAAAGTATCATGGAAAAACTTAAAGAACATAAATTTCTTTTACCCCTAACCTTATTTCTATTTTGTATTTTAAATAGTATTCAAGGAAATTATACTGAATTATTACCAGATGAGGCCTATTATTGGGTATACAGCCAATATATGGATTGGGGTTTTTTTGACCATCCTCCTTTAGTCGCTGTTTGGGTAACTATTAGTAACCTCTTATTTTCTGATGAACTTGGTGTTCGTTTTTTTTCAGCAATCTCATATAGTTTGATGTTATATTTAGTATGGATTACGATTGATCATCCTTCAAAAAATAAATACTCCTGGTTATTTTTGTTACTATTTGCTTCAACAGCACTGTTAAATGTTTATGGTTTTATTACCACTCCAGATACCCCTTTATTGTTATTTCTTGCTCTTTTTCTTTGGGCCTACAAACTTTATTTAACTCAAAAAAATACATTAATTTATTTTATTTTATCTTTTGCTATTGCTGGAATGATGTACAGTAAATACCAAGGAGTTTTAATCCTATTATTTATCTTATTATCGAACTGGAAATTAATAAAAGATTATAAAATTTGGCTAGTGTGCTTAGGTGCATTAGTCTTGTACATTCCTCACATTCATTGGCAATACATTAACGATTTTCCTTCGATTAGATACCATTTGTATGAAAGAGCCTCTGTGGCTTCTTATAAATTTGAATATACCCTTATGCATGTTGTAAATGCAATCGCTATTTTAGGATTCACATTTATAATTATCTATAAAGCATTTTTTAAAGGGATTAAAAATAAAAATATTTTTTATAGAGGTCTAAATGCTATTGTTTTGGGATTTTTCTTATTCTTTTTAATTGCTTCCTATAGAGGTCATGTTCAGGCACAATGGATTGCACCAATTATGTTGCCCTTAATTTTGATTACATTTAATTATTTAGTTGAACATAAAAAAAATATTCGCCTATTCTGTTATTTAGCCATTACCAATATTATCATCATTGTATTCGCAAGAATTGTATTAGCAAATGACGGTATTCTTCCAGTTAGATTAGACTTTCATGGGAATAAAGAATGGACCTTGAAGGTTAAAGACCTAACTAAAAACTCTGAAAAGTTATTTATTAATAGTTTTCAAAATGCATCTATTTACTGGTTTTATACCAAAGAAAAAGTACATTATGAAAAGAATTATTTAGGTCGAAAAAACCAATATGGCTATTTACCTGATAACGATGTTTTTTCCTCAGATTCCATTGCCTACATTACCAGAATATCAAAAGAATATTCTGAAATAAAAATGAAAAGCTCAGGTAAAGACTCAATTTTCATCTCGTTTATAAAAAATTATAAACCTTTATTTGATGTTGAAATTAATTTTACCAATGCAGTCAATTTGGAATTTAATACTTCGATGAAAAAATCTTATGAGGCTGTGATTAAAAATCCTTATTCTTTTGATATAAGTACAAAAGAAATAGAGGTTCATGTTGTATTTCAGAATAAAAAGGGAAATGAAAAATATAGTATTCCTGTGAATATAAATAGTTCAACAATTAAAGCCATGAGTGAACAAGTAATTTTAATGGAGCTAGATGGATCCTTGCTATATGATTTCCAAGAATACCCTATTGTTGGAATTGGAATGAAAACTACTAAAAATATGGATTTAGTGAAAGTAAGCTCACTAAACAATTTTAAAGTTGTTCATTAATTAAAACGTTTTTATAAATTTGTCCTCAAATTTTATGATGATTAAGAGACTTCCAAATTATATTAAATATTTGTTTATTAATGTTGGGTTTTTATTTACATATCTATTAATTTTTAGACTTATATTCTTTTATTTTGTTGCTGATTTAGATTCAGCTACACAAAAAGATATCTTAACCGCTTTTAGTTATGGAATTCGTTTTGATATAAAGTTAGCTATACTTAGTTATTTCCCTCTTTCTATCCTAATCCTTATTGCTAATCACTTTTTCTTTGAAAAGAAAATTTACAGAAAAGTTTCTGTAATTTATCATATTATTATTTATTTAATTATCTCATTATTTTATCTAACTGATATTGGATATTATAGTTACTTGTTTACAAGATTAGATGCTACCTCATTACGATTTTTATCCAATTTTAAAATATCTACACAATTATTAATTGAAACCTATCCTGTTTTTAAAGGAGCTCTAGGGTTGCTTATTTTATTTTTAATGGTTCGTTTAGTAAGTCGAAAGTTGTTTGATAAAATGATACCCAAAAAAACATTTTATTTATCTAAAAAATTAAAAGCAATCTATTTTATTAGTAGTGTTTTAATTCTTTCCTTTGGTGTATATGGAAGTATTACTCATTATCCTCTGAGATGGAGTCAAGCATTTTTTTCAAAAAATAATACCATAAATCAATTTGCTTTAAATCCTGTTTTAAACTTTTTCGATAGCTTTGCCTTTAGGAATGAAGGTGCTGATATCGATACTACTGAAGCCTATTTTCCTGTAATTGCATCCTATCTGGGCATCTCAAAGGATTCACTATCATTTGAAAGAAAAATCACTTTTGACAGTATACATGAAAAACAACCTAATCTTGTTATCGTAATGTTAGAATCTTTAGGAGTCGTTGGCATGGGAAGTGAGGGCAATGTGGCAGAAGCGACTCCTTACATAGATTCAATCATTAATAAAAGTACTTATTTTGAAAACTTTTATGTACACAAACCAGGTACGGCTGCTAGTGTTTTTTCAAGTATTACTGGTCTTGCAGATGTTGACAATCAAAAAACTGCATCTAGAAACTTAAGAGCTATAGATCAAAAAATTATATTTGATCAGTTTGAGGGCTATCAAAAATTATACTTTCTCGGTGGGAGTGCTAATTGGGCAAACATTAGAGGAGTATTTCAATCCAATATCAATAACTTAAAAATTTATGAGGAAGGAAGTTATGAAATAGAAGATCGAGCGGATGTTTGGGGGATAGATGATTATGATCTTTTTAAGGAATCTGATAAAGTTTTAAAAGAGCTTCATGATGCTAACGAACCCTTTGTAGCCTATATTCAAACAGCTACAAACCACAGGCCCTTTTCTGTTCCTGAAAATAAAGAAACTTTTCAACCTCTTTCAGAAGACGATATAGAAGAATCTACTTTAAAAAAATCTGGTTTTATTTCCTTAGCTCAACTCAATGCTTTACGGTATTTAGATTTTAATGTACATGTATTCTTAAGAAGGGCCAAAGAATCTGGATATTATGAGAATACCATATTTGCTTTTTTTGGAGATCATAATACCTCTATGAATAAAACCGAGTCTTTTAAAAAAGAATTTGATTTAGGAATACAAGTTCATCATGTACCATTATTTATTCATGCACCAAAATACTTAGCACCACAAAAAATAAATAAGACTGCAAAACTAGCTGATTTATTTCCAACACTTGCAACCATAGCAAAATCAGACTACACAAACTATACCCTAGGTTCAAATGCACTAGACACCTTAAAAACTGATTCTTTTGGTTTTTTGTATTTAAAAATTAACGGTGAGCCTGGTATAGGTTTAATCCAAAATGATTTCTATTTCACAAAGACGAACTATAATAATTCTACAAGTTTATATAAGCTATCTGACGAGGAAAAAATAGATGTTTCAAACACCTATCCAAGTGTTGCCTCTAAAATGGATAGTCTTATCACATCCTATTACCACAGTACAAAATATTTATACTACAACAATAAAAAGGATGATAGTAAGAAAATTAAGAAGTAGATTTTTACTGAAATCTTTTAGTTATTCTAAGTTTTTTTTGAAGAAGATAAAATAAGGATCCAAAGAAAATACCTGCCATATATCCAACTAGTATATCTATGGGGTAATGAACACCTAAATAAATACGGCTATAACCAAAAAACAAAGGGAAAAGTAACAACAACCAGATGTACTTATAATAAGGTTTTAAAAGTAAAATTATAAAGAAACTAAAAGTCATTGAGGAAGCTGCATGACCAGAATAAAAACTAAAACTTGAGGGCTTATAATCAAACTTTCGAATTTCTTGAATTACGGCTTCCGTATTACAAGGTCTCAATCGTTCAAAAGTATTCTTAATAAAATTTGTAAACTGGTCTGAAAAAGCAACCAAAACTATTAAAAATAACAGCATTAACGCACCACTTTTCCAGCCAAATTTTTTAAAAATTAAAAACAATAAGAAAGCAAACAATGGAGACCAACTAAATTGATTTGTCAAAAAAAACCAAAAGCTATCCCATTGTTCACTTCCTAAATTATTAAGAATGATGAGTAATTCTGTGTCAATCTGTAATAGACGTTCTAGCAAATTATTTTCCTACTTTTAATAGTTCTAATTCAAATATTAAATCCGCTTTTTTAGGAAAAGGACCACCTCCAGCTTCACCATAACCTAAATAATATGGGATGAATAGTCTAGCTTTACCACCTACTCTCATTTTCATTATTGCCTCTTTAACCCCAGGAATTAAGGGGCGTTTGTCTAATGTAAATTTAAAAGGAGCTCCTTCTTTGGTCGATTGAATTAATTTACCATCTGCTAAATACATGGTATAATTGATTGTGGTTTCAACAGAAGAGCTAAATCTTTTACCTTTTCCTCTTCTTAGGGTTAAAATTTGCAGACCTGATTCTTGTTTTTTTGCATTTTTTACATTCATTTTTTCATAAAACAATTTCTTATCTGAAGCAAATTTTTCTAATCTAGCTTTTTCAAATTTTTCCAATTCAGCTAATCGTTCTAATTCTTTTTCTGAGCTTTTAGAAAATTCTTCTTCAAATACTTTTACGGCATCATAAGATTTTGCTGTTTCACCTTTTCTTACAATCGTAATATTATCTATAATATCAGAATTAGCTATAGAATCAAGAATATTTAAATCACTAACAACTTTTCCGAAAACAGAATGACATCCTACTCTTGGGTTACTACAATCTTTCAACTGATTATTAGTATCGTAAGCATCTAACCAAGGTGTTTCTTTGTATGTGATAAAAAATTGACTTCCATTGGTATTAAATCCTGAATTTGCCATAGATAAGACTCCTTTACTATCATGTTTCAAATCTGGATTGAACTCATCATAGAATTTATATCCGGGACCACCTTGACCATTCCCCATAGGATCTCCTCCCTGAATCATGAAATCTTTAATAACTCGATGAAATGTTAAACCATCATAAAACTTCTTTCCTTTTAATGAATCTGTAACTTTTGGATTTGTACCCTCTGCCAACGTGATAAAGTTTGCAACTGTTAAGGGAACTTCATTGGGATATAACTGTACTATTATTTTACCTTTATTAGTTTCAATATTAGCATAAATTCCGTCTTCAAAGTTTTTGTACTCATCTTTACATGAAGTAAAAATTAGTGTAAATAATACTAAAATTTGTAAACTTCTTTTTTTCATATTCTTATTTATTTGATATTAATTAATGTAACTCTACTTATTATGGAAGTATTAATTCCTATTTTATCCTCGTCTCCAATAACACCATAAGCATTAAAAGAGGGTATAATAAACTTGATACTCTCTCCTTCCTTCATTAATTTCACTCCAAATTGTAATCCTGGAATAAAATCTTCTTTATCAACAATATATTCTCTAACGCCTATAAGTTCTTTTGAATATATAATTTGATCACTTAAATCTAAAACATCATATGTTAATGTAATAATGTCATCTTTAGATGGTGTAATCGTATCCGTATGATTTTTTTCTATATAGTGATACCAGAATCCATAGGGAGAACGAATATACTCATGAACACTATCTTTTTCAATGTAATTTTTAATTTTTATTTCTTCAATAGTGTTAATTTTTTTCAATAATGCTGTAGTAGACTCCACCAAATGGCTTTTAGTCACAGATATAGGTCTTCTGGGTTGTTGTTCCGAGCAAGATATAAGTCCAATAAAAACACTAATGAAAAAAAATCTAAACTTCATACGACTTTAGTAAACTTTCTTTATAATCAGGTAATAATGCATTGAATTTGTTTATCGTATCATCCATAGAAAGGTTAGACTTCCCTCCTGCAGCATTATCATGACCTCCTCCATTAAAATGTTTTCTTGCAAATTGATTCACAGAAAAAGTACCTTTAGATCTAAATGATATTTTAATTATTCCTTGTTCTTTATCTTCTATAAAAATTGCAGCCATAACAACGCCTTGAATTGAAAGTGCATAATTTACAACACCTTCAGTATCTCCCTTTTTAAAATCATTAATTGTTTTTTCTTCCTGAGTAAGGGTTATATAAGCTGTTTTAAAAACCGGTAACACTTTGAGATTACTTAGAGCTTGTCCTAGTAATTGCATTCGACCATAAGAATTTGAATCATAGATATTACTGTGAATTCTATCATTTACAGCTCCTTTGTCTATTAAATCTGCAATAACTCTATGGGTTAAACTTGTTGTTGATCGAAATCTAAATGAGCCAGTATCTGTCATAATACCGGTATACAAACAGGTTGAAATTTTTGAATCAATCAAATCTAAATCTCCCATTTTTTCTATAAAATGATACACCATTTGGCAGGTTGAACTCATCTCAACGTCAGAATACATATAAGAAAAATCATCAGGTTGTTGATGATGATCTATCAACATGAAATCATTTTGATATTTTTCTAGAGTATTTTGCATATCCGTTCCAACCCTATGAAGTGCATTAAAATCTAGCAGGAAGATAATATCTGAGGCGTTTATGGCTCTTTGTGATTGTGAATTTTGCCAATCAAATCGATAGGTGGCTTTAGAGCCAGGTAACCAGTGTAAAAAATCTGGATATTCATTTGGGACTACAACTGTAGGTGAATGTCCTTTCATTTTAAGGTAACGACACAAACCCAATGAGGCACCCATGGCATCACCATCTGGATTTCTGTGTCCAACTATAACAACATTTCTAGGTCTCTCTAAAAATGATTTCAGCTCATCGAATTGTTTCAAAATCATAAGTTGCGAAGATACAATTTTATTAAAAATTTATGTACTTTTGCCGCAATTTAAAAAACATATATACGAAATAAAATGGCAACAAACAGAACATTCACAATGATTAAACCAGATGGTGTTGAAAATGGACATACTGGTGCAATCTTAGATAAGATAAACTCAGCAGGTTTTAGAATTGTGGCAATGAAAAAAACACAAATGACTAAAAATGATGCAGAGGCATTTTATTCAGTTCACAAAGAGCGTCCTTTCTTTGGAGAATTAGTAGCATTTATGACTAGAGGTCCTATTGTAGCTGCTATTTTAGAAAAAGAAAATGCTGTTGAAGATTTTAGAACTTTAATTGGTGCTACTAATCCAGCAGAGGCTGCTGAGGGAACCATTAGAAAATTGTATGCAACTTCTATGGGTGAAAATGCAGTTCATGGATCTGATAGTAATGAGAATGCAGAGATAGAGAGCAACTTTCATTTTTCAGGAAGGGAGAAATTTTAAAAACAAATAAAAAAACCGAACTAGAATGTTCGGTTTTTTTATTCATTTTAAACTAACAATAACTTTGAAATCACCTTATCTCCAACTTCCTCATTAATCATTTTAATAATTTTTTCCTTACCATAACCTAACTCCTCTCTTAAAACAGAAGATGTTAACCTTATTACCAAGGTTTTTTTTTGTAATTCTATAGAATGAGTATATGAACTTACTCCCTTTCCCATAAGTTTATGCCAAGCTTCCTCAATTTTAATTTTTTGCATCCCTTTAGACAAATTATTTTCTTTTATGAAAGATTTCATAAGTTGTTTTAGTGCTAAAGAATCATTCTCTCTTTTAGGCATGTTTTCTCTGTTTTTTATCAATTTTAATATAGGACCCTAATGTAATTAAAAATTACATATTGTAAATTTGAAATAACTTATTACTTTGTTCAAGAATATTTTCAATTCTGTCGGAATGCGTGTCAGTAATAAATATCTGACCAAATTCATCATTATTTACCAATTCAATGATTTGAGAAACTCGATACTCATCAAGTTTATCAAAAATATCATCTAAAAGTAATATAGGAGTCAAATTAGATTGCTTTTTTATAAATTCAAATTGAGCAAATTTTAATGCTATTAAATAGGATTTTTGTTGTCCTTGAGAACCAAACTTTTTAACTGGATATTTACCAATTTCAAAGCTTAAATCATCTTTGTGAATTCCTACTGTGGTATACTGCAAAACTCTGTCTTTTTCTAAACTTTTATCTAATAAATCTCTGAATGAGGAAGTAATTAATTGACTTTTATATGTTAAATCTACTTTTTCTTTATCGTTTGAAATGATTTGATATTTACTGTTAAAAATTGGAATAAAATTGTCTAAAAAAATTCTTCTTTTATCAAAAATATGAGATCCGTAAGCAATTAATTGTTCATTATAAACATCAAGATTAACAGCGTCAAAAGTTCTATTTGCAGCAAAAAATTTCAACAAGGCATTTCTTTGAGATAATACTTTATTATAGGCAATAAGATCTTTTAAATACGTTTTATCTTGTTGGGATATTACACCATCTATAAACTTTCTTCTTGCATCACTTCCATCAGTAACTAAGTCTCTATCATAAGGAGAAATAATAACAAGAGGAATTTGACCTACGTGTTCGGAAAATTTATCATAAGTCTTTCCATTTCGTTTTAAAAGTTTCTTTTGCCCCTTTTTTAGACTACAGATAATTTTCTCCTTTCTATCATTAATACTGTAATCACCCTCAATGACAAAAAAATTCTTAGTATGTTGAATATTTTGAACGGCTATTGGATTAAAATAACTTTTTGTGAAAGATAAATAGTAGATTGCATCTAATATGTTTGTTTTACCAATACCATTTTGACCAACAAAACAGTTAATTTTTTTTTCAAAATCAAAAGTTTTAGAATCAAAGTTTTTAAAATTAACTAAAGATAATTTTCGTAAATACATAACTAAATTTTAAAGTCAATACGGTTCTGCAAATTATTGAAAAATTACGATATATTGGCTTTCTAAATCCAATTAAAAAAACTATTTTTGCCCAACAAATTTTTATTATAAATATGGCAACATATAAGAAGAAAGGGTATAAACCTAAGGACAAGAAAGAGCAAGAAGCTATAGACATGCAGAGCACAACTGCAGAAGTTTTTAACACGCTAGACAACACTGCATCTAAATCTGAGCAATGGATTGAAAAAAATAGTAAGCCGCTATTTTACAGTTTAGTTGTTGTGATTGCTCTAATCCTTGGTTTTTTAGGATACAATAAATTTATAATTGAGCCTACAGAAGAAGCTGCCTCAAATGAACTATCTTTTCCAAGAAAACATTTTAATGAAGCTGATTTAGCTGCTGGATCTGAAATAGATTCATTACTTCAGCTTGGTTTAGATGGGTCTGATAATAAATATGGTTTCTTAGACATTTCCTCTCAATATAGTGGTACAAAAGCAGCAAATATTGCAAATTACTACGCAGGTATATCTTATTTAAAATTAAAAGAATATCAAAAAGCAATCGAATATCTAAGTAAATTCTCTTCTAATGATCAAATTTTAGGGCCAACAGCCATTGGTGCCATTGGAGATGCATTTGCTGATATTGACCAAGCAGAGGATGCCTTAGAGTATTATGAAAAAGCAGCTTACTTAAAGGATAATGAATTTACAACACCTTTATTTTTGTTCAAAGCTGGAAGAACTGCATTAGATTTAGGACAATTTTCTAAAGCTGAGAAAATTTTCACTCAGATAAAAGATGATTATCCTACCTCTGATATCGGAAAAGATATTGATAAGTATATTTACAGCGCAAAATACGCCCAATAATAACAATGGCAACAACGAATTTATCACATTATGATAAAACAACTATCCCAAATGCGAATCATCTTCGGTTTGGGATAGTTGTTTCAGAGTGGAATTCAGACATCACTGAAAACTTAAAAGATGGTGCTGTTAAAACTCTTCTAGATTGTGGTGCAAAGCAAGAAAACATTATTACATGGAAAGTGCCAGGAAGCTTTGAGTTAGTTTATGGTTGTAAAAGAATGATAAAAACACTTCAGTTGGATGCTGTCATTGCTATTGGAAACGTTATTCAGGGTGAAACTAAACATTTTGATTTTGTTTGTAATGGAGTAACTCAAGGAATTGTGGATTTAAATGTAAAACACGACACCCCTATTATCTTTTGTGTTTTAACTGACAACACCAAACAACAATCCATTGATAGATCGGGGGGTAAATATGGAAATAAAGGAATCGAATCTGCAATCGCTGCTATTAAAATGGCTTCTTTAAGTTAGATTTAACATAGCAAATTCCTAACAATCTTGACCATTATTTTATTATTGAGTAACTTTGACAAGCAAACATTGCTTCTGGCTTAGTAATTTAGTAATCCAAAAACTCACAAAGTATTGCATGTCTATTTTAAAGAGAAAAAATAAAAAATTTGATTATCAACCTAGATACTATAAAGGTGAGGGTAATCCTTATGCTATCAAGCATAAATTTGATGAATTTAGAAGTTCAACTGGAGCTAACACTAGTTTAAAAGGTAAAATTAAAGGTGCTATTAGTGAGCTAAAAGGAGAAAAAAATATTCTCAAAATAGACAATGAAATCTATGAACTAGATGAGCCTAAAACTAATTCAAATAAAGTTGTTTTGTATATTATAGCCGTTTTAGTTCTCATTTTTTTATTCATCATAGACTTTGATCTATCTATCTTTAGTCAAAAATAATGTCAAACATTATTCAAATTTTACCAGATCATGTTGCCAATCAAATTGCTGCAGGAGAAGTAGTTCAAAGACCAGCGTCTGTTGTTAAAGAATTATTAGAAAACTCTATTGATGCCTCATCAACATCTATTCAACTTATCATTAAAGATGCCGGAAAAACTCTAATACAGGTTATTGATAATGGAAAAGGAATGAGTGCAGTTGATGCAAAATTATCATTTGAACGGCACGCAACCTCCAAGATTAAAGTCGCTGAAGATCTTTTTAAGCTCCATACTAAGGGTTTTAGAGGTGAAGCTATGGCATCTATAGCTGCAATTTCTCATGTAGAAATGAAGACTAAGCAAAATTCTCAAGAAATTGGTACTCATATAAAAATTGAAGGAGGTAAAGTTAAGTATCAAGAAATGTCAGTTACCCCTATTGGAACTAATATTTCTGTAAAAAATTTATTTTATAACATACCTGCAAGAAGAAATTTTTTAAAATCTGATACTGTTGAAACAAGACATATTATAGATGAATTTCAACGTGTTTGTTTAACTCACCCAGAAATTAATTTTAGTCTACACCATAATGACAATGAAATTTATCGTCTAAAAGACAGTAATTTAAGAAAAAGGATTGTCACCATTTTCGGAGCTAAGATGAATGAAAAACTTGTTCCCGTATCTGAAGATACAGATATGATTTCAATCAAAGGTTTTATTACAAAACCCGCTTACTCAAAGAAAAAGAGAGGGGAGCAATTCTTTTTTGTAAATAACCGTTTTGTAAGAAGTCCTTATTTAAATCATGCTGTAGTAACTGCTTTTGAAGGGTTGTTGGAGCACGGCTCACATCCTTCTTATTTTTTATACTTAAACGTTCCTTCAAAGAGTATTGATATCAATATACATCCAACTAAAACTGAGGTTAAATTTGATGATGAAAAGGCGGTTTATGCTATCTTAAGAGCAACTGTGAAACACAGCCTTGGGCAATACAATGTAGCCCCTGTTTTAGATTTTAACAGAGATGCTACTTTAGATACACCCTATAATTTCACAAAACAAGAATCAAAACCCTCTAGTCCGAAAATTACTGTAGACCCATCTTTTAATCCGTTTAGTAAAAATGATAGCATTCAAAATAAACCCTCATATGAAAAGGTAAAAGAAAATTCAAATTGGGAAAGTTTGTATGTCACAACTAACGAGGCAAAACAACAAGAACAGCTTTTTGATGAAGGAGAAAATTATCAATCCTATAAAACTATCCAAATACAAAGAAAATACTTATTAAGTTCAATTAAGTCAGGTGTTGTTTTAATTCATCAATCTCTAGCGCACCAACGTGTTCTCTATGAAGAATTTCTAAACAGTTCATCATCAGAGGAGGTTCATAGTCAACAATTATTATTTCCAATAACAATTTCGTTTTCATCTCCTGAAATAGAAATGATTTACACCTTAAAATCAGAATTAGAAAATGTTGGGTTTTGTTTTGATGAATTTACAAAAGAATCAATTACAATAAAGGGAACACCGATGTCTATAACTGAGAGTAAGATTTCATCGGTATTAGAAGAGCTTTTAGAAAATATTGACATAGGTGTGCCTGAAACAAATTTTAAGCCGTTAGAAATTATGGCTTCTTCATTTTCAAAGTCTATTGCGATAAAGACAGGCCACGTATTATCACAAAAAGAACAAGAAAATCTTGTTAACAGATTGTTTTTATGCAAAGAACCAAGTATTAGTCCTTCTGGAAAAGCAATATTTAAAACGCTAACCTTACAAGAAGTAGATAAACTATTTGAACGCTAATCTATGAATGGAATAAAACTTACAGAAGGAATAAAGCATTTAATAATTATTAGTGTTATTATATTTATTGGGCCACAACTCATAAATATAGATCTTACCAACCTACTGGCATTACATTTTCCTAAAAATGAAAATTTTGGTTTTTGGCAATATGTGACTCATATGTTCATGCACGGAAGTTTTGCTCATATTTTATTTAATATGTACGGCCTTTGGGCATTTGGGACACCTCTTGAAAATATGTGGGGGAGAAATAAATTTTTATTTTTTTATTTTTCAGCTGGTATTGGCGCCGGATTAATTTACTCACTAGTTAATTACTATCAATTCAATACATACTTTGAGATTTTAATTCAAAACGGACTAAACTCAAATAATATTTCAAAAATTTTAGATACGGGCATCTACACTAATTATGCAGATATTATTACCTTATCTAAAGAAGAATTAAGTAAATTTTACAGTTTATACCACACACCTGCAGTAGGAGCATCTGGAGCTGTGTATGGAGTTTTAGTTGCTTTTGGCATGTATTTCAAAGATGCAAAACTTGCACTTATATTTTTTCCAGTTCCGATTGCAGCAAAATACTTTATTCCTCTAATATTACTTGGAGATTTATTTTTTGGGATGACTAGATACTCCGTTGGAAATGTGGCACATTTTGCTCACATAGGTGGAGCAATTATTGGCTTTATATTAGCTTACTATTGGAAAAATAATCAATTCAAATATTATAAATAAATGAGTTTAATTAACGATTTAAAATTTAAATTCAGATCGGCATCAATTATACAACAACTAATTTATGTTAATGTATCCCTATTCATTATAACCTTACTATTCAGTTCTTTTAGTGGTTTATATGGAAACAGAACAAACATTATTTATGAATGGTTTTCTTTGTCTTCATCATTTAATGCGATATTAAGTAAACCATGGACATTAATTACTTATGGATTTTTACATAATGGATTTTTACACATATTATTTAATTGTTTAATACTTCACTTTTTTGGAAGACTTTTTTTAGAATATTTTTCTCCAAAACAAGTATTAAATTTTTATATTTTAGGTACACTTTTTGGAGGAGTTTCTTATTTAGTAAGCTATAATTATTTTCCCTTATTCGAGGGTAAAATTCATACACTTGTAGGAGCATCAGCAGGAGTTACGGCCATTGTTGTTGGAATTGCTACATACATTCCAAATTACCAACTACAAATGAGAATTTTTGGATATGTTAAATTGTGGAAATTGGCAGTAGCTTTTATTCTTTTTGATTTAATTTCATTAGCTGGTGGAAATGGTGGTGGTCATATTGCTCATATCGGTGGGGCATTGTTTGGTTATTTTTATGTTTCTCAATCTTCCAATACTACTAACCCTCTTTTTAGCTGGTTTTTAACTTTTTTTTCCAAACGAAAAAAACCACTTCAAACTGTACATAAGTCAACCAAAAAAAACAAAGCAAGTAAAGTAACCCATGATAAACAAGCTAAAATAGATTCAATACTAGATAAGATTAGCAAAACAGGTTATGAAACACTGACCAAAGAAGAAAAGGAATTTCTTTTTAAACAAAGCAAATAAAACAGAATAACTTTTAAAAAAAAGAAAATAGTTAGTAAATTTCGAGATAAACATATGAGAAAATAGATGGTAAAGTATACTTTTTGGCATAAAATAATTGTCTTTATAAATTCTATTTTAGCATTACTATTACTCTTGTCTTACCTCCTACCTTACCTATCACCAAAAGTAGTTCCAATTTTTACTGTTATTAGTTTAGCTGTGCCAATACTATTTATTTCAAATGTTTTTTTTGTGATTTATTGGATTATAAAGTTGAAAAAATACTTCACCATTTCTTTAATTTCAATCGTTTTGGGTTTTGGTCACGTCAGTAATATTTATAAATTTTCAGAAAAGGAAATATTTCTTAACGATGATTTAAGAATAATGAGTTATAATGTTCGTTTATTTAATTATTTTAATTGGACTAATGAAGGCTCAATTGTAAATAAAATAGATTCATTTATTTCTGAAAAAAAACCAGATATATTAACGATTCAAGAGTATTATGAGGCAGAGAACCTCGAACGTAAGTACCCTTATCAATTCATAAAAACAAAATCTAATTATAATAAATTTGGTTTAGCTATTTTTTCTAAATATGAGATTATAAATGCAGGTTCTTTAGATTTGAAAGAGAGTGCTAATAACATTATTTTTACTGATATTCTCAAAGAAAAAGATACCATAAGAGTTTACAATATTCATTTAGAGTCTCTAAAAATGAATACCAATAAAGAAAATTTTGGAACAAAAGATTCTGATAAACTGATCAAGAAAATGGAAGCTTCTTTTCAAAAGCAAGCAAAACAGGTAGAATTATTTTTGGAACATGAACAAAAATGGAATGGAAAAAAAGTACTATGTGGAGACTTCAATAATACCGCATTTTCATGGGTGTATAGAGAACTCTCTAAAAATAAGCAAGATGCTTTTAAAGAAGCAGGTAAAGGTTTAGGGAGAACATTCGATTATTGGTATCCTTTAAGAATAGATTTTATATTATTGGATTCCTCCTTTAATGTCAATAATTTTAAAACATTTGATGTTCCTTATTCAGATCACTATCCAATTTTAGCAAGAGTAAACTTAAAATAGATAGATTTTTAGCAATCAAATTTATTGCGTTTTGTAAACAGTTCTAAGGTCTAACATGTCTAAAGGATTGCAACCTAAACCACGAATGTTTTTTTGAGAAAAACGAATTACTTGATCATAATACAACGGAACAACTGGAGCTTCATCTATTAAAATACTATCCATCTTTTGGTAAAGTTTATATCGTTCTGAGGAATTAATGACAGAAATTGATTTTTCATAGAGTTGATCGTAGTCAATATTTTTAAAGTGAGTATAGTTTGGTCCGTTGGGTGTAAAATTTTTACTGTAAAACAGTGATAAATAATTTTCAGCCTCAGGATAATCTGCAATCCAACTAGCACGAAAAATAGAGAATTTCCCTGTAGCCTTACCCTGACGCAAGGAAGAAGGAGGTATTACATCTACCCTAACCTGAATCCCAATATTTTGAAGCTCTCGCTGAATAAATTCACATAGATCTAAATAATTACTATTGGTTGTAATGGTAATTGATGGGTTATCAATACCTGTTTGATCTTTGTATGTCTGAATTAAATTACGTGCAATTTTAGGGTTATATGAATAGCCTTTTACATGATTAAAGGCTGGTAATCCCGGTGGAATAAATCCATTAACTGCAGGTATTCCTATTCCATTCCGTAAATAAGTAATCATTTTTTTTCTATCAAAACCATAATTAATAGCTTTTCTGATCAACTTATTACTTAAGGTTTTGTTCTTATGGTCTAAGTATATCCCTAAATATTCTGTATTGAGGTATGGACCTATTTCCATAAAGATTGTTTGATGGTATTTAGATTTTAACTTTCCATTACGAGTAATGATGTCATCTTTGTATGAGGCATCAAGACTTTTCATAAAATCTAAATTACCTTGAATAAATTGCAAAAATTCACTTTGCTTATCTGGTAAAAATGTAACCGCTACCGCCTCTAGATATGGAAGTTGATTTCCCTTACTGTCTTTTTCAAAATAAGTTGGGTTTTTTCGAAATACAAGTTTGGTGTTTTCTACCCATAATTTAAATTGAAAAGGACCAGTTCCTATAGGGTTTGAACGGTATTCATCACCAAAATATTCAATAGCTTCTTTAGAAACAACAGAACAATATTTCATAGCTAATAATCCTAAAAATGGAGGAAAAGCTTGTTTTAATTCTATTTGAAAAACCGTATCGCTAATTGCAGAAAAGTTTTTTACATTTTGTAATACCCAAGCTCCCGGTGATGCAACATTATTATCTAAAAGTCTATGAAAACTATACTCAAAATCAGTAGCGGTAACTATCCTTGTGGAATCTACACCAAACAGAGTATGTCTATGAAAATAGACATCATCTCTTAATGAAAAAGTATACACTTTCCCATCCTCTGAAATGTTCCAGTTCTTTGCAATACTGGGTTTTACTTGTAAACTATCATCTAATTGGACCAATCCATTATACAATTGGTTAACCGCCCAAATATTAGGCTGATCTTTTGCAAAAGCAGGGTCTAAAGAGGTAATATTCGAATGTTCATTGTATCTAAAAACCTGAGAATTACCAAAATTAAATTCTTCATTTTGACACGAAACTATGATAAAAACAAACAATAAATAACACCAATTATCTCTCAAAACCATAATCTCTCTCTACTTTACAAATTCTTAATTGATATTTTTCATACCATTTATTTCTTCCTACAATTCTTGCCTCTGTATGTTCAATATTGTTTTTCCATTTAGTAATAGATGCTAAATCTTTCCAATAGGAAACTGTAATTCCAATGTTACTTCTAGCTGACTCAATTCCTAGGTATCCCTCTTGAAGCTTGGCCAATTCTTCCATTCTTTCAGCAGTTTTTTCATAATCAGTCAAGTTTTTTGTTAACAATGTTGTGAAAATAACAGCATAATAAGGTGTATTTAAATTGGTTACTATCATAATATCAACTGGTATTTTTTTTCAGGTAGTTTAGAATCAGGATCAATTCCATCACTAACATATTCAAAATTACATTTTTTCAAAATCTTAGCAGAAGCTACATTAAGGTTGATTACATATCCAATCAATTTTGGCATACCAATAGATTTACAATACACTACAGAGGCTTTACATAAATCGTAACCATACCCTAAATCCCAATATTTTTCTAAAAATCGATATCCAATTTCATCATCTCCTTGATCATCTTTACAAAAACCTACAGTTCCAATAAATTTATGATCTGATTTTCTTTCTATGGCATAAATCCAGAAATCATTATCCTCTTTATCATAAAAGCCAATTAACCGCTCTAATTCAATTAAATGTTCTTGTTCTGTTTGAACTTCTCCAGTAACAAATTGCATTACTTTTGGATTACTTTGCATTTCATGATATGGTTTTATATCACTCATTTCTAGCCTCCTAACAAGCAATATTTCTGTTTCAAAAATGATTTGACTGCTCATGTATCTTTTCAGAATTATTGTAACTTTGTGTGCCTTTAAATGTACAAGAATGAATGCAGATAAAAAAGTAGCATTTTACACCTTAGGATGTAAGCTTAATTTTTCAGAAACATCTACAATCGCTCGTAATTTTGTAAACGAGGGCTTCAATCGCGTAGATTTTAACGAAAAAGCAGATGTATATGTTATCAATACGTGTTCAGTTACTGATAATGCTGATAAACGCTTTAAATCTATTGTTAAAAACGCTTTAAAGAAAAATAAAGAGGCATTTCTTATTGCTGTTGGTTGTTATGCACAGTTAAAACCTGAAGAACTTGCTGCTATTGATGGTGTTGATTTGGTTTTAGGAGCAACTGAAAAATTTAACGTTACTAGTTATATTAACGATTTAACTAAAAACCAACATGGTGAAGTTCATTCTTGTGAAATCTCAGATGCCGATTTTTATGTGGGTTCTTACTCTATTGGTGATAGAACTCGAGCTTTTCTAAAAGTACAAGATGGTTGTGATTATAAATGTACCTATTGTACAATTCCTTTGGCTAGAGGAATTTCTAGAAGTGATACCCTAGAAAATGTATTGACTAATGCTCGAGAAATATCTAAAAAAGGGATCAAAGAAATTGTACTAACCGGAGTAAATATAGGAGATTATGGAAAAGGCGAATTTGGAAATAAAAGACATGAACATACTTTTTTAGAATTAGTAAAAGAGTTGGACAAGGTTGAAGGAATTCATCGTTTAAGAATTTCATCAATTGAACCCAATTTATTAAAAGACGAAACCATTGATTTTGTAGCAAATTCTAAAACTTTTGTACCACATTTTCATATTCCATTACAAAGTGGTAGCGACGATTTATTAAAATTGATGAAACGTCGTTATTTAAGAGAAACTTACACCAATAGAGTCCATAGGATTAAACAAACAATGCCGAACGCATGTATTGGTGTAGATGTTATTGTTGGTTTTCCTGGTGAAACAGATGAGCATTTTTTGGAGACTTACAACTATTTAAATGATTTAGATATTTCATATTTACACGTTTTCACCTATTCTGAAAGACCAAATACAGAAGCTGTTTTGATGGATGGTATTGTTCCAAAAAAAGTAAGAGCAAAACGCAGTAAAATGCTACGAGGGTTGTCTGTGAAAAAACGCAGAGCTTTTTATGAAAGTCAAATAGGTAATTCCTGCACAGTTTTATTTGAAAGTGAAAATAAAGAAGGATATATTCATGGATTTACTGAAAATTATGTAAAAGTAAAAGTGCCTTGGAATCCTGACTTAGTGAACACATTACAACGTGTTTGTTTAACAAAAATTGACAAAGATGGATTAGTAAGGTTTGATTTTATTGACGAGTTAATCTCGTTATCTGCAATATAACCCTTAGTCAATGAAAAAGATACATCTCTATTTTATGCCTGGCCTGGGTGCTAATCCTAAAATATTTGAACATATCTCACTTCCAAAGGATCAATTTGAGATACATCTTTTAGAATGGAAAATACCAATATCAGAAGTTGAGTCAATTCAGGATTATGCAAAAAGAATGACTTATGAAATTAAACATCAAAACCCTGTTTTATTGGGTGTGTCATTTGGAGGGGTTTTAGTGCAAGAAATAGCAAAAATTATTGATGTAGAGAAAATAATTTTGGTATCAAGTATAAAAAGTCATCATGAATTTCCCTACAGATTAAAACTGTTACAAAAAACCAAAGCTTATAAATTTTTCCCTACAAAAATCATTGAAAATTTTGATAAGTATAAAAAATATTTCTTAGGAGATTTTCTCAAGAAAAGGGCTGATTTATATACGTTGTATTTGTCTGTTAATGATGCTGTATACTTAAAATGGGCCATTTACAGCCTACTCCATTGGAAACAAGATATAATTCCTGAAAATATTTTACACATTCATGGAAATCATGATCATGTTTTTCCTTCGAAGCATATTCATAATTTTACTGAAATTAAAAATGGAACTCATGTGATGATTTTATTGAAAGCTAAAGAAATTTCAGAAATAATTATTAGTGATTTTAATAAATTTCATTAGTATTTTATTAATTTTAAGTAATTAAAATCTTAATAAAAATACAATGCCAAAAATAATACGTTATGTATCAATACTATTGATAACATTGCTTTCAATTACTTTTTTTAACGCTTTACACATTTCTGATGTTAGCCCTGAAAAAAACACTTCAGAAACTTATTCGATAAAAGCGCTAAAAATACCCAGTGATTTGACCTTTGCTGGAGAAAAAGTACCCACAGAACTTTATGATATTAAAGAAAGAATGGATAGAGAATTATTAGTTAATACCTATTGGCAATCTAATGGGTTATTATTAATTAAAAAAGCTCATAAATACTTTCCTCTCATTGAACCCATGCTAAAAAAGTATGGAATTCCAGATGATTTTAAATACTTGGCTGTGGCAGAAAGTGGTTTAGAAAATAATTCTTCCCCTGCTGGCGCTGCTGGATTTTGGCAATTTTTAAAATCATCAGCTAAAGAGTATGGTTTAGAGGTGAATCAAAACGTAGATGAACGATACAATCTGGAAAAAGCAACAAGAATTGCCGCTGAATATTTGAAAAAATCTAAAGAACGTTTTGGTACTTGGACACTTGCAGCTGCTGCATATAATGCAGGTAATGCTCGTATTGCAAGAAATTTAAAAAGACAACAGGTAGATAATTATTATGATTTATTATTGAATAATGAGACTGCTAGGTATGTATTTAGGATTGTTGCATTGAAAGAAGTATTATCTTATCCCAAAAAATATGGATTTGAGTTTGATGAAGAAGATTTATACAAATTACCAAATACCCAAATAGTAGAAGTGGATACAGTAATTAGAAACATTGCTTCTTTTGCTAAGACATTTAATACTAATTACAAAGAATTAAAACTTCATAATGCTTGGCTTAGAGAAAATAAATTAAATAATAAAAGTCGAAAATTATATCAAATTAAGATTCCTAATAATAATTAAATTCATAAAAAAAGCCTATCTGTTTAGATAGGCTTTTCTATAAAAAATTAATTTGTAGTATAAATTAGATTACTCTTACGTTTACTGCGTTTAATCCTTTTCTTCCTTCTTGTAACTCAAACTCCACTTCATCATTTTCGCGAATTTCATCGATCAAACCTGACACATGTACAAAATGTTCACTGTTGTTTCCTTCTTCAATAATAAATCCAAATCCTTTAGATTCGTTGAAAAATTTTACGGTACCTTTACTCATAATATTTAAAATGTTTTGTTGCCTTTATTTAAAACAACGTTGTTTATAAAATGCAAATTTACATTAAAATTATTATAAAAATCTATTTTTTAAAAATTCTTTTAACTACTTAATTTATTGATTAAGAAATAATTAATGAATCCCTCTTGATTGTTTTTAAAATAGTTTACTTAAAAAGTTTTTTTGTGGATTCAAAATCAGAAATAATTTCTTCTAGAATATCTTTTGAAGACTTCACTTCATTTATAATACCTGCTATTTGACCAATTTCTAATTCTCCTTGAATTAAGTCACCTTCGAATATTCCTTTTTTTGCCCTAGCTCTTCCTAATAATTCTTTTAATTCCTCATTTGATGGATTTGTCTTGTACAAATCTTCAATCTCATAATAAAATTTATTTTTTATCAAACGCACTGGAGCTAATTCTTTTAAAGTGAGTTGTGTATCCCCATCTTTAACCTCAATAATTTTTTGTTTAAAATTTTTGTGAGCTGAAGATTCTATGGAGGCAGCAAATCTACTTCCAATTTGAACTCCATCAGCACCAAGAACCATAGCAGCTAACATTCCGCGTCCGTTCCCAATACCGCCAGCAGCAATAATTGGAATTTTAAGGTGCTCTTTAACCATAGGAATCAGGGTAAATGTGGTGGTTTCTTCACGTCCATTATGACCGCCTGCTTCAAAACCCTCGCAAACTACTGCATCTACACCTGCTTGTTCTGCTTTTAAAGCAAACTTTACTGAACTTACAACGTGAACAACAGTAATTCCTCTTTCTTTTAGGAATGAAGTCCATATTTTTGGATTACCTGCGGATGTGAATACTATTTTTACATCTTCCTCAACAATAATATCCATCAATTCATCTACCTGAGGATATAACATGGGAATATTTACACCAAAAGGTTTATCAGTGGCTTTTTTACATTTTTGGATGTGTTCTCTGAGCACATCTGGATACATCGATCCTGCACCAATTAAACCCAAACCTCCAGCATTAGAAACAGCTGAAGCTAATTTCCAACCACTTACCCATACCATACCTCCCTGAACTATTGGGTATTTAATATTAAAAAGTTGTGTAATCTTATTCATATATTTATTAAGAAATAACTCCAGATCCTAACAATTCTTCATTTTTATACCAGGCCACAAATTGACCTTCTTGAATCGCAGATTGAGGATTTTGAAATTCAACAAATATTCCATTATCGACCTTATATAAAGTAGCTTTTTCTAAAGGTTGACGATAACGGATTCTTGCCTCAACTTCAAGAGATTCATGAGTATTTAATTGAAGATCTTTACGGATCCAGTGCTCTTCATCATTAGAAACAAATAAAACACTTCTATATAATCCACTGTGAAGTTTACCTTCCCCTGTATAAATTATATTTTCAATTACATCAGTTTCTATAACAAATAAAGGTTCCTTAGTCCCACCAACAGCCAAACCTTTTCGTTGTCCTTTTGTGAAAAAATGGGCACCAGGATGTTTACCAACAATTTTTCCATCATCTTTTTTGTATTGATATTTAGTGGCAAAAAAATCTAACTCTTCTTCTTTAGAATTAAAATTTGGAGGTTCTCTTTGATAAATTTCTGCAGTACTATCAATTTGAATAATATCTCCTTCTCTCGATTGAAGTTTTTGTTGTAAAAACTCTGGTAAACGAACTTTACCGATAAAGCATAAACCCTGAGAATCTTTTTTCTCTGCCGTAATTAAATTTGCTTTTTTTGCAATTTCTCTCACCTCAGGTTTGGTCAATTCTCCAATAGGAAAAAGTGATTTAGATAATTGATTTTGAGATAATTGACATAAAAAATAAGATTGATCTTTGTTAATATCTTTTCCTGCCAATAGTTTATAAATGGATTTTCCATCTATAATTTCCTCCCCTTTTCTGCAATAGTGACCTGTAGCAACAAAATCTGCTCCAAGATCTAAAGCAATATCCATAAAAACATCAAATTTTATTTCTCTATTGCACAAGATATCAGGATTTGGAGTTCTCCCTTTTTCATATTCATCAAACATATAATCAACGATGCGTTCTTTATATTGCTTACTCAAATCCACTACCTGGAAAGGTATATTAAGCTTTTCAGCAACAAGAAGCGCATCATTACTATCCTCTAACCATGGACATTCATTTGAAATAGTAACAGAATCATCATGCCAATTTTTCATGAATAAACCAATGACTTCATAGCCTTGTTTTTTTAATAAATAGGCTGTAACACTACTATCTACACCGCCAGAAAGACCTACTATTACTCGTTTCATGAATTAAAATCTAAATCGTCAACAAACTTACAAAAATGCGCATGAACTTTATTTAGAAAATAGTGTTTATTAGAGGGTAAATAGGAATATGTCAGTTTTTATTGATGGAAGTCTTATTGAATTTTTGACCCTCTTTTATTTCTTTTTTAGATGCTTTTTTACCACCTATATAAAATTCCCATTTCCCAATCCTTTTTCCCTTACTATAGTAGCCTTCTTCTTTTAAATCACCATTCAATTCAAAATACATTCCTTTTCCATCCAGAATATCATTCTTATAGGTAACTTTTTCTATTAAAACCTGTTGATCTGAAAATTTTTTTGAGACACCATTTTTCAACCCATTACTATATTGGGTAATCTCTAAAATATTTCCATTCTTGTAATAATTTTTTAACTCACCCTCTAATTTTCCATCTTTATAAAACTCTTCTGAAAAAATGGCGCCGTTTGGAAAATAATAAATCCACCTCCCTATTCTATTCTTTTTAACCATAATTCCTTTAGTTCTTAACTTTCCATCTAAATTATAATAGCTAACTTTTGCAGAATCAGAAGTTGAAGAAAATTCTTTAATGATTGTTGGATGTTTAGAGGTAGTAATGTCATAATATTTAAAAACTCCCACTTCTTTACCATTTAAAAATGACCCAACATAGCGAATCCGCTTATTGGAATAGTATTTTTTCCACACACCAGTTCTTTTTTTATCTTTAGTAAATTGATTAATTTCTTGAGCCTTTGCTGGGGTTAATCCGAAATAAAAAGATGTAAAAAAAAATAATGTAGTAGTTAATTTAGTGGTTAGTAGCCTACAATACTTCATAAAGTAAATATACAGAATTGATTTTTTTATTTAAAAATAGATTAAAAATTTGAATGGTGAATAAAATACTTTTATTGCATTAGTGGTATTTCTAAAATTATTAACAGAATTGTTTAATCTTCCATAATTTAATCTTTAGTTAATTAAACTCCCTTACATTCAAATTAAAGTATCTTTTCTTTTTGATTTAAAAACATGAAAAAAAACCTAGTAAATCTAAGTAATTGAGTATTTTTGTTTTTGTTGAACTCAACCACACAAAATGATTATTACACAATTAAATGCCATTTCTCCAATTGATGGGAGATACCGAAATAAAGTAGCACAATTATCAAATTATTTTTCAGAGGAAGCACTTATTAAATATAGGGTTTTAGTTGAAATAGAATATTTTATTGCATTATGTGAAATTCCACTTCCACAGTTAAATGGTTTTGACAATACAATTTTCCCTGAATTAAAAAAAGTTTATGAAAATTTTTCTTCTGAAGATGCACAAAAAATAAAAGATATTGAGAAAGTAACCAATCATGATGTAAAAGCCGTTGAGTATTTTATTAAAGAAAAATTTGATTTACTTGGCCTAGAAAAATACAAAGAGTTTATTCACTTTGGATTAACATCTCAAGATATCAATAACACAGCTATACCTCTTACAATAAAAGATGCAATCAATGATGTTTATTTAATAGAACTAACAAAGGTTTTAAATAAATTAAAAGAACTATCAGAAGAATGGGCAGAAATTTCAATGTTAGCCAGAACACATGGTCAGCCGGCATCACCAACACGTCTTGGTAAAGAAATTCAGGTGTTTGTTACAAGAATAGAAGAGCAATTAAAGTTCATACATCAAATCCCACATGCTGCTAAATTTGGAGGTGCTACTGGAAACTTCAATGCTCATAAAGTGGCCTATCCAACATTAGATTGGAAAGCATTTGGATCAAATTTTGTGAATAAAATTTTAGGCTTGCACCATTCTTTTCCTACAACTCAAATTGAACACTATGATCACATGGCATCTCTATTTGATGGGTTAAAAAGAATAAATACTATTTTAATTGATTTAGACAGAGATATTTGGACCTACGTAGCCATGGATTATTTCAAACAAAAAATAAAGAAAGGAGAAATAGGTTCATCTGCAATGCCTCACAAAGTTAACCCAATAGATTTTGAGAACTCTGAAGGTAACTTAGGAATTGCAAATGCAATTTTTGAGCATCTTTCGAGAAAACTTCCTGTATCTAGAATGCAAAGAGATTTAACTGATAGTACAGTATTAAGGAATGTAGGAGTTCCATTTGGACATACACTAATCGCGCTCGCTTCAACATCAAAAGGTTTAAATAAGTTGTTACTAAATAAAGTTAAATTTCAAGAAGAATTAGAAAATAATTGGGCAGTAGTAGCTGAGGCAATACAAACAATTTTGAGAAGAGAAGGCTACCCAAATCCATATGAGGCTCTTAAAAGTTTAACCAGAACCAATGAAAGTATAAATCAACGTTCTATTGGTAAATTTATTGAAAGTCTAAACGTTTCAGATGAAATTAAAAATGAATTAAAGTTAATAACACCCTCAAACTACACCGGAATTTAATGAAGAATAATTATAAACTTACTGTCCTTTTTTTATCCTTAGTTTTCGTTTTATTTTTATCATCATGCCATTCAAATAACAGCAATGATGCTGAAAGATTTAAGTTGGGTGTTTTTGAGATTCCTGCAGGTAAAGGCTATAGTAAAACTATTGTAACAAGAATTGATAGCCTTCAAATTGAGGAATACACAAAATTCACAGAGATATCGACAGATTCAGGGGTTTTTAAGGAAGAAAATAAAGTTATTGATACGTTGTACATCAAATGGAAAAATAATTTCTTTTACACTTTAAAAATGAAATCCCCAAAAACCGAATTAGACAATGATCCTATTTTTGTACAAATAAATAAAATTACTGAAAACTCCTATGAGTTTACTGCAAAGATTGGATTTTCAGAATTTAAACAAAAAGGTACTGTTTATTTAATCAAATAGCGTATGGAATTGTTTTTACAAATAGATACATGGGTTGCACTTTTAACGCTAACTTTTTTAGAAATTATCTTAGGAATAGATAACGTTATATTCATTTCTATTTCTGCAAATAAATTACCTGAAAATCAACAAAAGAAAGCAACATTATTGGGCTTGTCTCTAGCAATGATTACTCGTGTTTTATTGCTTTTTAGTGTTTCATATTTGATTGCATTAAAAGAACCTTTTTGGACGATACATACTTCATGGTTTACTGCCGGATTTACTGGACAAAGCTTTATTCTATTTCTAGGGGGGTTATTCTTATTGTATAAAAGCACAAAAGAAATTCATCATAAAGTGGAGCAGACTTCCATCAATGATAATCATAGTAAACCCAACAAAAAAAATACATTTACCAACATTATTATACAAATAATTTTAATTGATATCGTTTTCTCTTTTGACTCTATCCTTACCGCAGTTGGAATGACTAATGGTATAGATGGTGCATTACCTATTATGGTAATCGCTGTTATAATTTCAATGATAATAATGATGGTTTTTGCAAATACAGTTAGTACATTTGTAAATAATAATCCAACAATTCAAATGCTTGCACTTTCTTTTTTAATATTAATTGGTTTTATGCTAATTGCAGAGGGAGCACATTTATCACATTTAGTAATATTTAATAAATCTGTAGGGGTTATTCCTAAAGGATATTTGTATTTTGCCATTGCTTTCTCTTTAGGAGTTGAAGTTTTAAATATGAAAATTCGTAAAAAAAAGAAATCATAGAAAAAAACAGAAAACATAGCGTAATATTATTAATCTTATTTCTAGTTCTTCCTTCAACTATTCAATTTGCTCATGCTTTTGAGGAACATAAAATACTTGAATGTTGCCTAGAAAAAGAAAACCACTATCATCAAAATGATTTTAAATGTGAGTTTTGTCATTTACAATTTAAAACATTTACTACCATTCAAAATGAAGTTTATTCTTTCATAGATGAGTGTATCAATTTTAAAAAAATAAACAAATATCAATTTCTTTCTAGTCATCGAGAATTATTATTCTCGTTAAGGGGTCCACCTATTTTTAACTTTTTATAAAATCATATAAAAGTTAAAAATAAAACCTAATGCCAAAAAAATATTATTTGACTTGTCTATTATTATGCTTTACCTGCATAATTATAAGTCAAAATTGTAAACTTAATCTTAGAGGAAATGTAGCAGATTTTCATAATGGATTGCCTATCGAAGGTGCCTCCATTAAAATTGAAGATTCTGAAATCTATTCAATTACTGATAGTAAAGGTAATTTTATGGTAAAGAACATTTGCACCACAAAATTTAAGATTATTGTCTCCCACATTTCGTGTAATTCAGAAATAATATCTGTAGACCTTGATAAAAAATCATTTATCAAAATTCAACTTGAACATCATATAGAAGAATTAAATGAAGTGAATATCAACGCTCAAGTGGATAAAAAAACCAAAACCGCTCAAGAATCTGTGATTAGTAGTGATGTCCTAGAGCGTTACAGTTCATTAAACTTAGGGGATGTAATTAAAGAAATTCCTGGTGTGACATCTATTAATACCGGAAATACCATTGTAAAACCTGTAATTAATGGTTTGCATAGTAGTAGAATTATGATTTTATCCAATAATGTTCGTTTGCAAGATCAAGAATGGGGTATAGATCATGCACCAAATATAGATATCAACAGTATGAATCAAATATCGGTAATTAAAGGTTCTGGGGTATTACAATATGGTGGTGATGCCGTTGGTGGTGTAATTATTTTAAAACCAAATAGAATTATAGCTAAAGATACGCTTTTTGGAAAAACTATTGTTGGAACGCAAAGTAATGGTCGTGGTTATAACTTCAATTCTAGTTTAACTAAAAATTATAGTAATGGCTGGTTTGCAAATATTCAAGCTTCATACAAAAGAAATGGAGATTTTAAAGCACCAGATTACAATTTGACAAATACGGGATTAAAGTCTAAAAGCACTGCAATCCGATTTGGTAAAAATAAATTTGAATCTGGTTACGAATTGTATTACAGTTATCTAAATAACGAAATTGGAATTTTAAGAACATCACACATTGGTAATCTTTTTGATTTTAGACGTGCTATAAATTCTAACCAACCTATTGTAATTGATGACTTTAGTAATACTATTAATGTTCCAAAACAAGATGTGACTCATCAATTGTTAAAAGCTAATTATTACAAACGTTTTCAAAATTTTGGTAAAATTAATTTACAATATGATTATCAAAATAACAGACGTAAAGAATTTGACGTGAGAATTGGAGATCGAATAAATATTCCTGCGGTAGATTTAAAATTACAAACTCATACCATTTTAGCGGATGTAAGTTTAGATTCAAATTTAGAACAGCGAGTGAATTTTGGGATGCTCGGACGTTACCAAAATAATTTTGCAAACCCTGATACAGGCGTAAGACGTTTAATACCAGATTATGATAAGTATGATTTTGGAATTTACACCACATCAGACTGGCAAATAAATGACAATTTTAGTATTGATGTAGGTATTCGCTACGATTTTAATAGGATAGATGCAAAAAAGTTTTATTTAAAATCAAGATGGCTAGAACGTGGTTATGATGAAATTTTTTCAGATATCATTATTGATGAATTTCCAACTCAATTTTTAACAAATCCAAAATTCGATTACCACAATATTTCAGCCTCTGCCGGTGGAAAGTATATTATTAATGAAAACAATCAGATTATTTTTAACTACAGTTTAGCAAGTAGACCACCAAATGCCTCAGAATTATTCAGTGATGGATTACACCATGCGCTTGCTAGAATTGAGGTTGGAGACATACGGTTTAACAAAGAGATTGCTAATAGAGTGGCTTCATCCTATTCTTATCGTAATGCTAAATTTAATCTCTTAGTCGAAGTGTTTTACAATAGAATAAATGATTATATATATCTGAGACCTTTTGAAGATAATTTGGATAATAGAGGTGCTTTTGGGGTTTGGTTATATGAACAAACCAACGCGAAATTATATGGTATCGATACAAATTTAAATTTTGAGATTACAAAAAATATAGCCTGGCAAAATAAATCATCTTTGATCAAAGGGTATGATATAAAAACCGATTTACCATTGATTAATATACCCGCTTTTAATTCTGTGAATCAAATTATTTATAAAAATGAAGATTGGTTAAACTTCTCTGCTAGTTTAAAATCAGAATTATCGCTTGAACAAAAAGAATTTCCAAATTTCAACTATGAAGTTTTAGATCAATTTACAGGAGAACGATTTGAAATAGATATAAGCTCCCCTCCTAAGGGATTTCACCTTATACATTTTTATAGTGAAATGACTCTTAAAATGAATAAAAAAACAAACTTAAATATTGGATTAGGTGTAAATAATATTTTTAACATCTCCTACAGAAATTACTTAAACAGCCTACGATATTTTGCTGATGAATTAGGAAGAAATATCGTTTTACAATTAAAACTTAATTATTAAAACAACAATTATGAATACTAATAAACTAAATATTAAAACAATGAACATTAATTATTTAAATTTTATGAAAACTAGTAAATTTTTTATTGCAGCAATTTTTTGCCTAACTCTAATTACATCATGTAACAATGATGATGATCCAGAACCAGTTAACGAGGTAGAATTAATTACTAACGTTACGTTAACCTTTACCAATACCGCTAATTCTGCTGATGTAGTAGTAATGAAAAACATAGCACCTGACGGACAAGAAGGAGCATTTACAAACAGTGTTAATGGAACTTTCACATCAGGACAATCCTATTCATTATCTTTAGACATCACTAATGAAAGTGACCCAGCTGATGTTGATGATGTTTTAAACGACGACATTATTCCAGAAGGAGACGAGCACTTCTTTAAATATAATAATAGTCTTGGTATGGGGATGATTAGAGATGCTAGTGATCTTGCTGGGGCTAGTGGAAGTAAATTAGGAGTTTCTACAACTTGGACTACAGGAGCTGTAGGTACTGGAAATATTCAAATTATTTTAGTACATCAGCCTGAAACTGTTGATGATTCTAATCAATTTGGTTCTTCTACTGGAGGTGAGGAAGATTTTAACATAACCTTTCAAGGCGTAGTAGTTCAATAACTATTTACCAATAACACAATTATTAAAAACGTTACAGAAATCTGTAACGTTTTTTTATTTCTAAATTAAATTTTAAAAAAAATTATTTCACAAATTTTGTTGCCTTTAGTGTGTTTAAAAGTATGAAAGATATGATGAAAAAAAGTGCCAAACACAATACACTCCATTGCATGGAGTCTGTTAAAGCGTATAATAAACCATATACAAACGTTCCTAAAACTATAGCTATTTTTTCAGTAACATCATAAAAACTAAAATAAGTTGCGTGATCTTCTGTCTCTGGCAATAACTTAGAATATGTAGAACGACTTAAGGATTGAATAGCCCCTAAAACTAATCCTAACACACCGCCAAGGCCATAAAAAATGATATCTACATTTGGTAAATTTTTATGAAGATTAAATGCAGCTAAACAGACTAGTATCCATATTACAATTGTAACTTTTAATGCTTTAAAGTTACCGTATTTATTTGAGAAGTTTGAAAAAAACCAAGCACCAAAAATAGCTACAATTTGAATTAATAATACTGTAACAATTAAATCAACAGTTCCAAGACCCAACTCAGTTGAGCCAAATATTGTAGCTAATAATATGATGGTTTGAACTCCTATACTTAAGGAAAAGAAGGCATATAGAAATCTTTTTAGTGTTGGATAATTTTTTATTTCAATACTTACAGTTTTTAACTCTTTAAAGCCTTTCCAGATATAATCTTTTTCTGGTTTTTTATGAAATATATTGTTAGGCAATCTTTTGAATGTGATTTGTGCAAAACCCAACCACCACAAACCAACCATGACAAAAGAAATTTGTGATGCAGTACCAGAGGTAATTCCTAGCAATTCTGGTTTTAATATCATTCCTAAGTTTATAATTAATAAAATAATTGACCCTATATAGCCTAAAATAAAACCTTTTGCACTCACTTTATCTTGATCTTCAGGATACGCAACCTCTGGAAGATAAGCGTTATAAAAAACAAGACTAGACCAAAAACCTATACTTGCAAGAATAGTAAAAACAATACCAATCCAAACGGTATCAATCCCATCAAAAAAGTATAATGACATTACAGATAAAGAACCCAACCAACAAAAGATTTGAAGAAAACGCTTTTTGTTACCCGTATAATCTGCAATAGCTGAAAGAATTGGTGACATAAAAGCAACCACTAAAAATGAGAAAGACAATGCATAGGAATACAAAGTGTCTGGATGCTCCCAATCTGTACCTAAAAAAGACACTGAAGCACCCTCAGTAATATTTGAATAATATAAAGGGAAAACTGCTGTACCAATGACTAATGAATAAACTGAATTTGCCCAATCATAAAATGCCCAAGCATTGATAAGCTTTTTATCTCCTTTTTTTAACATGTGAAATACGATTTAAAAAATAAATTAAAAGTCTATAGTTTACTTTTAATTTTTTGGTTATGGTATCAACTATAATTACATATGCAATATACTTAAATTTGGTAAACCCTAAATTTTTCATAATTATTTGATATGTAGTGGTGTTCCATAGAATGATAAACCAGATTTCCATATTTTTGTACGAAGCTAATTATGCCTAACAATTCTTCACAAATCATAAAATTGAATCTTTTAAAAAATAAAAAAAAATTAATTCCAAGTTTAGCTGTTCCTCAACCTATTCGATTGTTTGCAAGGAGCTTAGAATTAATTTCTAGTCGGTTATCAAGCTTATTTGGTTTGATACTTTTTACAACTCCAATAAAATATACTATTCCCAAACGAGAGCAATACATGTTGAAGAGCGCACAAAAAAAGCGTCTATTCATTGAAAATATTAATAAAGAAATTGAAGTTCTATCTTACGGATACTCTAGAAAAAAAGTGTTGTTAGTTCACGGTTGGTGTGGAAGAAGCACACAGTTATATGCTTTTGCTGATAAATTATTAGAAAATGGGTACATGGTCATTTCTTTTGATGGTCCTGCTCACGGAAGATCTTCTGGGAAAACTACAATGATGCCTGAATTTTTAGAAACAATTAAAGAAATTAATAAAACTTTTGGAGCATTTGAAGCTGCAATAGGGCATTCTTTTGGAGCTACTAGCCTGTATATAGCCACTTCTGATTTCTTAAGTATAAAATCATTTATAGCAATTGGATCTGGAGATAAAATTTCCGATATTATTTTAAATTTCGCCAAAAACTTGGGTCTTAAGAAAAGGTCTGCTCAATTAATACAATCTAGATTAGAAAAAAAATGGAATATAAAAGTTGATGATTCTTCAAGCAGTACCGTTGCAAAAAAAATTAATATTCCTGTATTGATAGTTCATGATGTGACAGACGGAGATGTACCTGTAGGTTGCGCCTATGAAATACGAAAAAATTTAAAAAAGGGAAGTTTATTAATTACAAATACGTTAGGACATACAAAAATATTAAGAGATAAGAACGTTATTATAAAGAGTGTTGATTTTATTAAACAAAACGCATGAAAAAAATTATACTTTTAAATCTATTATTCTTTTCTAGCCTTTTGTCCTTTGCACAAGTTAGTGTTGCCATAAAGTTAAAAAACAACCAAGAGATTAAAGATTCGGTTAAACAAATTGGGATAGAATTAATTTCTTTGAAAACCGATAAAAAATATAACCTCAATGAAATAAGTGATATAAAAGTTTTTAATAAGAAAAAAACAAAACACTATTATATCCTAGATGTAAAATCACATAAAAATTCTAAACGAGTTCAAAAAGGTCTTGGAACAAAAGTTTATAGTAACGGAAATATAGAATTATATTTTATTTCATTTAGTTATAATATTAAAAATAATCAGAGAATAATCTACAATTCTAATACAGAGATTTTTATTAAACGAAAAAACAGTAAATACACTTACAACATAGGATGTATCGATGGAGCTGGATGTAAAAATATTAAAAAACGTCTCTATGATTTTTTTAGCGATTGTCCAAGTTTAATTGAAAGGATTAAAAAAAACCAAATAAAAGAAAGAAATATAAAAAAAATAATAGACTACTACGTTGAATCCTGTAAAAACTAGTTTTAGTATTTTAATCATAAATAATTAAAAACCATGAAAAAATTAATAGCATTTGTTCTTATTACATTTTTAATAAGTTGTTCGGGAATTGCCCAGAAATCAGATAAAAAAAATAAGAAAAAATATGTTGTTGAAAAAACAGCTTCAGAATGGAAAAAGCAATTAAATAGCTTGCAGTATTATATTTTAAGAGAGGCCGGAACAGAAAGACCTTTTACAAGTCCTCTAAACGATAATAAAGAAGTTGGTGTTTATGTTTGTGCAGCATGTGAAACTCCTCTATATGACTCCGCTCACAAATTTGATTCTGGAACAGGATGGCCATCTTTTGACAGAGCCATTATTAACAATGTTGAATTGGATGTAGATTATAAGATTGGTTACGCTAGAACGGAGTTAAAATGTGCAACTTGTGGAGGACATTTAGGGCATTCATTTAATGATGGTCCTTCAAATACAACTGGTGAGAGACATTGTATTAATGGAGCTGCATTGAAGTTTAATAAAAAAACTAAAAAATAATTAACTCGTAAATCTTTTTTGAACAGTAGAATTAATAACAATAGACTCTGGTTCACCTTCAAATTCATCTAATCTTTTTAATAACAGTCTTGCAGATGTAGAACCTACTTTTTTACCATGCTGATCTATGGTGGTAAGCTTAGGAGTAAGATGTTCAGAAATTACCCTACTCGCATAACCTATTAAGGCAATTTTTTTACTTGTTAATACTTTTTTCTTTTTACCTATTCTGTAAGCTGCCAAAGAAGATTCTTGATCTAAAGCCATAATCGCATCTATTTTATTCAAATCAATTAATTTGATTAATTCTTTTTCTAGGTGCTCTTCTGAACCTTCAATTATAATGGCATCTTGTTTGTTTTCAACTGCTGATTTGTATCCTTTTGTTCTCTGCTTACCTACATTTAAATTATTGATGCTAGAAACCAGTGCAATACTTTTTCTTCCGTCCTTAATTAATTCATTTACAGCATTAAAAACAGCATTGTAATCATCAACCAATACTTTATCACAAGTAATAGAATTAACAATTCTATCAACCATTAGTAAGGGAGTATCTCCAATTAAACTGTTTAAATGGGAAAAGTCTTGTTTAATTTGTGTTTCCTCTGATACAGCTATGATTATGGCATCTACTAGACCATTCGATAAGGTTTGCACAGACTGTACTTCTTTGTCAAAAGATTCATTAGTAATACTAATGATAATATTATAGGGAGATTTGGCAATTACACTATCTATACCTCTCAACACTCTAGACATGAAGAAGTTTTTAATACTAGGTAAAACAACTCCTATTGTATTGGTTTTTCCAGATTTTAAATTTACGGCTAATTTGTTGGGTTTATAGTTATGAAGCCTAGCTACTGATTTGATTCTTTCTTTGGTACTATCACTAATTTCATAACTATCATTTAAAGCCTTGGAAACCGTAGATATAGATACCTCCAGAATTTTAGATAATTCTTTAATTGTGATGTTTTTCTTCATTATTAGCCTGAAATATTTCCGAAAAATACAATAAGATTTATGAATACCAAACTTAAAAAGCCTACTTTTTTGTTAAATGAACTTGAAATTGAATAGTGAATATTGTGAATTTTGCTCAAAATATTGAAATTAATATGATGAAAAAAAAGAATGAAATTTAAAAACATCTAAAGTGATTATGATTTAAAATTACTTTTTAAATATAAGATTGTAAAACAAGAATCAAAAAAGATTAAGTGCTCTTTTCCTTTAGTAAAATACATGTATTTTCTATATTTGTTGTTCTTTAAAAAGCAAATAGAATCCAATGTTCAATAATTTAAGTGAAAAATTAGACAAAGCTTTACACACCCTAAAAGGTCATGGTAAAATAACAGAGGTTAATGTAGCAGAAACTTTAAAAGAAGTTCGAAGAGCATTGCTTGATGCTGATGTTAATTTTAAAATTGCTAAAGAATTTACCAAAAGAGTTCAAAATAAAGCCCTAGGGCAAAATGTATTAACCACATTGAATCCGGGTCAATTAATGGTCAAATTAGTTAAAGACGAATTGACAGATTTAATGGGCGGTGATGTTGTTGGCATTAATTTGAGTGGAAACCCAACTATAATATTAATGTCTGGTTTACAAGGATCAGGTAAAACCACTTTTTCTGGTAAACTAGCTAACTTTTTAAAAACAAAGAAAACAAAAGAGGTACTTTTAGTAGGTTGTGATGTATATAGACCTGCGGCAATAAATCAATTGCAAGTAGTAGGAGAACAAATAGGTGTTGATGTATATGCAGAGGTAGATAATAAAAATCCAGTAGAAATTTCATTAAATGCTATTAAACACGCTAAAGCAAATGGTAAAAATGTGGTTATCATTGATACTGCAGGACGTTTAGCTGTTGATGATGAAATGATGAATGAAATTTCAAATATTCATAACGCTATAAAACCTCAAGAAACATTATTTGTTGTTGATGCAATGACTGGGCAAGATGCAGTAAACACTGCAAAAGCTTTTAACGATATTTTAAACTTTGATGGTGTAATACTTACCAAGTTAGACGGAGATACTCGTGGAGGAGCTGCTTTGTCAATTAAATCTGTAGTTAACAAACCCATAAAATTCATTGGAACTGGTGAAAAAATGGATGCCATTGATATTTTCTATCCAGATAGGATGGCAGACCGTATACTGGGAATGGGAGATGTAATTTCTTTAGTTGAAAGAGCTCAAGAGCAATATGATGAAAATGAGGCTAGAAAACTTCAAAAAAAGATTGCAAAAAATCAATTTGGCTTTGACGATTTTTTATCACAAATTCAACAAATAAAAAAAATGGGAAGTATGAAGGATCTTATTGGAATGATTCCTGGAGCTGGAAAAGCCATGAAGGATGTTGATATAGATGATGATGCTTTTAAAAGTATAGAAGCCATGATTCATTCGATGACTCCTTCAGAGAGATCTACTCCTACCTCCATTAATGCGAGTAGAAAAAAGAGAATCGCCAAAGGCTCTGGTACATCTGTTCAAGAAGTAAATCAATTGATGAAACAATTCAATCAAATGAGTAAGATGATGAAAATGATGCAAGGAGGCGGGGGTAAAAAAATGATGCAAATGATGAGAGGTATGCAATAATAATTGAAAAATAATTTAAATGATTTTATTAGACGGAAAAAAAACTTCATCCGATATTAAAGATGAAATAAGACTAGAAGTTTTACAATTAAAAAAAGAAGGAAAAAAAATTCCTCATTTAGCTGCAATAATTGTTGGTAATAATGGAGCAAGTAGAACTTATGTTGGCGCTAAAGTAAAGGCTTGCAATCGTGTTGGTTTTTTATCTACTCTTGTTGAATTACCTGAAGAAACTTCAGAAGCCGCATTACTATCCAAAATCACTGAATTAAATACAAACAAAGATATCGATGGATTTATAGTTCAACTTCCATTGCCAAAACACATAGACGAGCAAAAGATTTTGATGGCAATAGATCCGAATAAAGATGTAGACGGATTTCATCCCACTAATGTTGGAAAGATGGCCTTAAACCTTCCTACTTTTATTTCTGCCACACCATTTGGTATTCTTGAATTACTAGAGCGATATAAAATTGAAACTTCAGGAAAGAACGTTGTTGTTATTGGCAGAAGTCATATTGTAGGTAGCCCCATGAGTATATTACTTTCCCAAAAAAGAACTGTAGGAAATGCTACAGTAACCTTAACACACAGTAGAACCAAGAACTTAAAAGAAATCACGTTACAAGCAGATATTGTTATTGCCGCTTTAGGGATACCTGAATTTTTAACTGTAGACATGGTTAAAGAAAATGTAACCGTAATTGATGTTGGTATTACTAGAGTTGAAGATGATAGCAAAAAAAATGGGTACCGTTTGTTGGGAGATGTAGCTTTTGATGAAGTTTCAAAAAAAGCAGCTTATATTACTCCTGTTCCTGGAGGTGTAGGCCCTATGACCATAGCAATGTTACTAAAAAACACCTTATTAGCCTCAAAAAATAACAATTAAAAAAAAGTGATATCTTGTAAAAAATATTTTACAGTTGAATACTTTTTTTTTTAGTGAAAATACAGATTTTGTTCCCTTTTCAGAACAGCATTTTTGGCTTATTTTACTTCTAAGTATCCTTGGTGGTTTATTGATATTCTTTGCAAAAAATCAACCGCAAAAAATTCAGTTTATAATAGGCAATGTATTAGCAACATCCATCAGTTTAGTTGTCATTTTTGGAACTATAATAAACTTTTATAAAACAGATTTTAACTACCAGGAGGATTTACCTCTTCACCTTTGTAGTTTTTTAGGTTTAATAATACCTATTTTCACCTACACTAGAAAATATATATTATATGAAATTTTTTTATTTTTAATATTGGCTGGTACACTGCAATCTTTAATTACCCCCTCTGAATATAATTATTTAAACTTTACTTTTTTTAGGTATTGGTTTGTTCACACTGGATTAGTCTTAATTATGTTATATGCAACATTTGTTTACAAAATGAGACCAACACTAAAAAGTGTATTTAAATCATTTATTGCGATGCAAGTTTATATAATCTTTATGTTTATTCTTAATTATATATTGGGTTCTAATTATTTTTACACAAATAAAAAACCCGATGCCACTACCCTATTAGATGTTTTTGGAGAATGGCCTCAATATATTTTTGTTGTTGAATTAATTGTAATTCCATTTTTTATGCTAATCTATCTTCCTTTTTATTTAACAAGAAGTAAAAATTAATTTTTTTCCCTGTTAACTTTTTCAATAGAAAATGCAGGAAGACAAATAGCGATATATTCACATGCTTCTTTAAAAGGGTTTGAATACTGAACTCTTATGTTTTTTTCAATTTTTATAGATTGTCCAGCCTCTAAAATAATTGTTTCGTCACCTACAATGAATTGTTTTTTCCCTCGAATAATGTAGGTATATTCCTCAAAATTAGGAGTTTGAAAAGGTTCACTCCATCCAGGTGGAGCAACCATATGTGCAATACTTATTTTAGAGTTTTTATCTGTTAGATGACCAAAATGTTCCTCAATACGTTTTCCATCATTAGTGGGCACTACATATGGAGATTTTTGGATAATATATTTTTTAGACATCTTAATAGAACCAAACAATAAATGATTTCATCTTAGCTAAGTCAGGAATTTGTTCTATGGTAACCTTTTGGTTACTGAAGCCTTTTAATCCTAATTCTTCTTTATCTATAGCAATGGTAGCATTTAATTCATCAATAAATAAAGTTGCAGAGTAGAAAGATGATTCTATTTTATCAATTGTATTGTTTGCTCTTATTTCTGAGAAAGTTGTTCTTATATTTAAACCCGATGTTGTTTTAAATCTATCGTCAAAGATTTGAATGCTTTTTATTGTTGAGGTAGAATCTAACTGCTCTTTTGGCACAATGGTTAACATGTGTTTTCCATTCTTATCATAAATTAAATATTCATCATCATCTTGGAAATAATTGTCTCCAAGGGCTCCTTCACTTAGATTTGATACGATTGAATCATTTTTAAAAATATCTTGAAGCTCGTTTACAATTGTTTTAGTAGTGAGATTTCCTACTTTCCCTTTTTCAATAGAAAACTTTTGACTATTCGTACAGCTGATCATCAAAGATAGAAGCATTAAAAAAAGAAATAAAAGACTGTATTTTTTCATTGTAAATTTTTAAATAATCATTATTATAACGATCAAAGCCGATGCATCGTATTTGAAAAGCTGAAATATCTTTGTAAATATATAAAAAGAATCAAATTATTAGAAAATTTAAAGCTTTTATCTATCTATCCATGTTTTAAATTTCTTGACTCTTTCCCTACTAACTATAATTTCAATTTCTGAAAAGGAATTTAAAACAAGTTTAAGTCTACTATTCGTATAAGCAACAATATCTTTAATGGCACTAACGTGGATTATAAAAGTTCTATTAACTCTGAAAAAATTCTCTGGATCTAAACTATCCTGCCAAAACTCTAATGAGTTATCTATTAAATAACTTCTATTTGATTTAGAATGAATGTAAGTTGATTTATTTTCACTGTATAAACATTCTATTTCGTTTGTTGGAATAATTTTAATGTGCTGTCCAATCTTAATGGTAAATCTCTTCTTATACTTTCTATCAATAGGATTAATTAACAGTTTCCGTATATCATCCATATTAACTTTAAGATTTGATGATTTTGGAAGTTGATTATGATATTTAGTAATAGCATTATTTAATTCGTCTTCATCTATCGGTTTTAACAAATAATCAATACTATTTAACTTAAAGGCTTTAAGAGCATATTCATCATAGGCAGTTGTAAATATAATGGCACTATGAATAGTTAGTTCCTCAAAAATTTCAAAAGATAATCCATCAGATAATTGAATATCCAAAAATATTAGATCTGGTTCTTTATTAGTTTGAAACCAATTCAAAGATTCCTCCACAGAATGTAACATAACTTGAACATCAATATCAAGTTTTTGTAACATTCTTTTTAATCTTCTGGCAGCAGGTTTTTCATCTTCAATAACAATTACATTCATACAATTATTAATTATTTCTCATTCATAAATTCTTTTATTTTTTTGTCTTCCCAACTTTTACTCATTAAAAAAAAGTTGTTCGAATAGGTATTATAGGTGTGAAATGCTATACCAATACCCCACCAAAACCAGAGAGAAAAATTATTTCCATCAAAAATAGCCTCCTCAAACGTATCACCTCTTGAAATATCTTTGAAAACTTTATAAGAGGATAAAAGAATATTAACAAATAAATAACTAATTAAATGACTGTAATATTTTTTTAATTTTTCTACTCTACTTTTTGCTCTGATGTAGCTTTTATTTAAGTCTTTATTATCTATATCCATAATTTATTTATTAAGAATCTTTTTACTTCTTTCTTCATCGATTTCCATAATCTCTTTTATTTTTTTCTCTTCCCAAGCACTTCCAAGTATATTTTTAAATCCAAAAACACTTAACCAATGGAAAAAAATTCCTATTCCCCAAAAAAGCCAGGTAGAATAAACTCCAAATTGTGAAAAAGATTCTAGAAAACTACTTTCACCACTATAAGTTAATCCAAAAATAATAATACTACTAATGAAGATATTAACTAATATATATATCAAAAAATGAGAATAAAAACCTTTTATTTCCTTAACTCTTTTTTTTGCTTTTATATACTGTTGCTCTTTAAAATATTCTTTATTCATTTTTTCATTTATTTTTTTTCATGTATTCTTCAATCTTTTTTTTCTCCCATTCTTTTCCAAAACCAATAGAGGATAAACCTAATACCTTTAGCCAATGAAAAAATAATCCCAATAGGTTACCTAATAAAGCCCACCAATACCAATGATAATTTGGGGTAAATTTCAAATTAATAAATACCAAAAATGGAAGTAGGAAAAACATTACTGTGAAATGGGAATAAAATCCCTTAATCTCTTTAACTCTCTTTTGAGCATTTAAATATTGAAGCTCTTTATTGTTTTCAATTTTCATATTATAGATATTTATCATTAGAATCATTCATAATTTCTCTAATCTTTTTTTCTTCCCAATTTTTTCCTAAAAAGATATTAAAGTTGTTAGCCTCCAGTAGTTGAGAAATTAAGCCTATACCCCACCCAAATAAAGGAAACCAAAACCACTGAAAAAAGGGGGTGTAACTAAGATTTATAAAAATTAAAAATGGCATAACTATTATAAAAGAAACTAAATTTGAATAAAACTTTTTTAGTTTTTCTACACGTTCAACTGCTAGTATATATTTACTACTTTCCATGTTTTCTGGGTACATAATATTATTTGTTTTAATTAATAGAGGAATACTTACTTTAAATATTTTATGATCATTTTCTATGATTACATTTTTGTCTGAAATTAATCCATATCTATCTGCTATATTCCTCAGACCTACCTTAGTTCCCTTTCCTATAGCTTCTTTTGGATTGATATTATTTTCGATAATTAAATAACTACCTTTCTCATAAATTCTAACACTTAGTGGTTTAGAAGATGATACAACATTGTGCTTTAATGCATTTTCTAAAAGTAATTGCAAGGACAGTGGAACAATCTTTAGATTTTCATCACTGACAGATGAAGGTATTTCAAACTGTACAGCATCTTCAAACCTCATTCCAAGTAATTCCATATAGGTATTAGCAAATTTAATTTCTTGCATTAATGGAATGAGATCTTTGTTTCTTTGCTCTAAAACATACCTATATACTTTAGAAAGTTTGGTCGTAAATTTCTCAGCTTGATCTGGATTTTCACCTATTAAAGAAGTTAATACATTCAGGCTATTGAACAAGAAATGAGGATCTAACTGACTTTTTAAAGATTCAAACTTTGCAGTTTCTGTTTTAGCTACAATCTCTTGTTTTGTACTTTCATTAGTCATGGCAAGCTTCCAGTTTGTCATAAAATCCTTTGCATGTAAAAAAGTTGAAACACCTAAGGAAAGTAAAATGTAAAAAATATGGATATATAAATTAGTTCCCTTAAAAAAGAATGAGGGATCGTTATTTCCAAGTACATACCAAGTGATGTAATTTATCCCTAAAATTATAGGAACAGTATACAAAACAGTTCCAATAATACCAGAAGTAACACGTTGTTTAGTTTGAGAAATCCAATCCCATTTTTTGTTTAAATAATAATTGATAAAGCCATTACCAAGACCTAAGCCAAAAGAAAACATACCAGCTATTAAAAACGAATATACAATCCCTTTTGTGTTAAATTGCTGAAAAATCAAACTAAAAATAACTCCAAACAAAATTGTCATTTGCAAGCAACTAATGACGTCTTTTTTTAGGCTTTTAAATACAGTAATTTGATTGTTTCTCATATTGTTAGATCAACTATTATTATTGGTTAAATTTAATAAAACTTAATTTCTAAATTTACATCCTCATGTAGTGAAAATTTTGTACTAAAAAACGATGGTGGTCCAAAAGTTATAATATTATTTGAAACACCATAAGCCTCTGACGGAATACCATTATTATTGATATCCATTATACCATTATCATTCATATCATGAAAGCAAATTATTGAATACTCTCCTTTCTCTAAGTTTTTAAAAGTAATAAAACTTGTTCCATTTAAAATTTCTTTAGATTTTGATTGTATGGGTGTATTCATAAACGTTTCTTTATCAAATAATACAAAAAAAACTTTTCCATCGTTACTGGAAATATTGGTTGCAGTTACTGAAATTTTTTGTTTCGAAGTTAAAAATTCTCCAGTAAATGTTAATATAGAGGTTAGAATTACTACTAAAATCTTCATCATTATTATTTCAAAATTCGTGCTAAAAAGTGATGCACTTGTTAAATATGATGTAAATATGCTAGATTTTGGGTGGTGTCAAAAGAATAAAATACCCAGTTGTATTATTTTGAGGATGAGTTGTAATGGGTTAAAATTTTAGCAGTCTACTAAACAAAGCTAAAATAAATCTTAAAGGTGGCATGGACAACATTATTCTTAAATCTTCAATAAAATTTGTCTCTTCATCAAGAAACCTGAAAACATTTTTTAGTGAATTTCTTTGAAATAATTTCGAAAACAGTTTTGCTCCCAAATAATTATGAGAGGATAAAACATCCAATAATAATAAATCATACCCCCAGAATCTTGTTTTTTTTCTAAAATTAGAAAAATCGTCCTTATTTTTAAGAAACTCTATCAGTTCTTTAGTTTTCTTGGAGGTATTTTTAAAAGTATATCCAGTGCTAGCTTTTGTCCATCCCCCAATAGTTCCAATATGTAATACATTTTTTGAGTTTTCTTTCCAAAACTTATAGGATGTCATAGGGATAATTCCTTGCTCCTTCTCTTTTATGGTATAATTTGTAATGGCTTTACTTGTAAGATATTTTTTTAATTCAATTTCATACTCCTCTTTAGTTAACACATCTTTAGAAAACAATGTATACTCAAACAATGCCTTTTTGGAAGAGGTAGGTAAAACATACATAAACCTTGTATTATGTTTTTGATCTACAGTAAAATCCATAAAAGTTGCTTTAGAATCATCAAATGTATTTTCATCAGTTTCTATAAACCAACCACAAAAATGTTGTAATAAAACAGGATAATCATTTTGTTGAGTATAATTTTTATTTAAATCAATACTATTTATCACCTTTGAAGCTAAGTATTGATTTGAAGTAGTTGTAACAGAGACCTGGCCTGCATTATTATTTATGGCTATAATAGTATCCTGTAAAAAGCTAATATTAGGTTTAGTAGTAATGAAGCTCCATAGTTTTTTATAAAAAACACCACTTCTAATCATTTTATAAGTGTAGGATTGAAGAGAAATCGTATTTTGATATAAATTGCTTTTGAATACTATTTTATCCCAAGACTTATGTAGAAGATCATCCCATTCACCATCACCATTTTCCCAAAAACACCAAGTTCTATCATTAGTCTTTTTTTTCTCTTTATCAATGATTAAAATTGAAGCATCATTAAAAAAGGGATCTTTAGCCATTCGATAAGCAAGCATAAGTCCTGATGCTCCTGACCCAGATATGATGTAATCGTATTTTTGCATTAAAAAATTATAAAAGTGGAAAAGAAAATAATGATTGCAACAAATATATGAATTGATACTTTCTTATTTGTTTTTATATGAATCTGATGATATAAATAGTGAGCTATACTACCAATTATAAACCATGCTATATAATTTTGAATTGGAATAATACTATTTTCAAACTCCCAAAAATCAAATCTTGGTGCTGATACCTCTATCAAAAAATCCAGTAACATCATTGTAAATCCACCAAATAGAGACCGAACTAATATATTTTTATTGACTACTGAGCTTAAATCGGCTGTAATTATAGTTAATACAGCCCAATTAATACAAATCATTAAGGGAACTCCTCCCAATTTTAAACCCAAATTTTCTCCATAGGCATAGGAACCAAAAATTAAACCATAATTGACACCCAAATATTCTGTTATAAAACCAATTAAAAACGGAATAAAAAACGCAATAATAAAACTCTTAGATAAATCTTCAATACACCAAATAATAACAACAACATACATTAAGAGGTTAAGTGGTGTTAATTGCAAAAACCAATCAGAATTTGAAGATAAAATTCCAAAAATCCCAGAAATATTAAAAAGCCAAATAATGAAAATAGATATTGCTATTTTATATTTTGTAATCATATATTCTTTACTATTAATTCTGAAACAATTTTACCAGACAGTAAACAGAGTGGTATACCACCTCCTGGATGAACACTACCTCCACAAAAATAAAGATTTGAAATTTGCTGACTAAAATTAGGATGTCTTAAAAAAGCGGAAAACTTATTATTACTTGATGCACCATACAAAGCTCCTTGATAAGAGTTGGTCTTAGATTCAATTAACCTAGGATCTAAAACAGATTCAAATTCGATAAGATCCTCAATATCCTCAGATAAAGAATCAGATAGTTTTTTTAGAATATTTCTTCTAACATTGTTAATAATTGAATCCCAGTTTTGACCAGTATTACTTGGAACATTTACCATTACAAACCAATTTTCACAACCTTTGGGAGCATCAGATTTATTATCCTTTGATGTAATATTTACATATACAGTTGGATTTTTATACACCTGCTGCTTTTTAAAAATATACTGGAATTCTTGTTTATAATCATCAGAAAAAAATATATTGTGTAAATCTAATGATTGAAATTCTTTTCTAATACCCCAATAAAATATTAAAGCAGAACTAGATCTTTGTTGTCTCAAAATTTTTTCAGGTGACTTGTGATTCTTTAATAATGATCTGTATGTGGGTACAACATCACTATTGGAAATTACAACATCTGAATAAATATCTTTATTATTTGAAGAAATACCAACAGCTTTGGTTTCCTTTACATGAATTTTGTCCACCTTAGAATTAAAATGAAATTTAATACCTAAATCTAAAGCTAACTGGTAAATACTCTTAGTTATTGAATGCATGCCTCCAATTGGGAAAAAAGTACCATAATATTGCTCCAAATGAGGAATCATAGACATAATACCAGGAGTTTGATAAGGAGATGAACCATTATAGGTGGCAAATCTATCAAATAGCTGAACTAATCTGTAGTCTTCAAAGCTTTTGGCATTATAATCATGAAGTGTTGAGCTAATGTCTAAACTCGTAACATTAAAAATAGCTTTTAGGGTATCCGTTGAAAAATATGTAGAGAATTTATGCAAAGACTTCTTTAAAAATAAGGAAGATGTTAAATCATATTTTTTTTTACTTCTATCAAAATAATTAAGAATTGTGTCTTGATCAACATTAAATGTCTTTGCTGCAGTCTTAGCAAATTTATTAATGTCAGACTTTGCCTGAAAAGTAGTACCATCATTAAAAAAATAATGACAGGTAGTTTCTTTTTTCTTGTAAGCAAAATATTCATGAATATTTTTATTTGAAATAGAAAAAAGTTCTTCAACAAATTGAGGCATAGTAAATAGTGAGGGGCCCATATCAAAACGATAACCCCTTTGTGAAAAATCAGTTAACTTCCCACCTGGATATTCATTAGATTCAAATACTTCTACATTAAAACCTGCATTTTGTAGATGAATTGCTACAGATAAACCTGCAATACCTGCACCAATAACAACTGCTGTTTTTGGTTTACTTATACTCAATACTAAACTTTTTTTGGTTTTCTAAAGTACTTTAGAGGTACGTATAACATTCCAAAGCATTCACCATCATGTTTTGTTAGCTTTTTGTGATGAATTTTATGAGCTTTTCTTAAACCTAACAAATATCTATTTTTAGTATGTTTAAACCATTTAAATCTTTGGTGGATTAAAACATCATGAACCAAGAAATAGGCTGCACCATATAACATAATACCAAAACCTATGGCTGAAATAAAATACAATTGTTTTTCCATACCAAAATAAATAGATAATGAACTGGGTAGAGCAAAAATGATAAAAAACAGATCATTTTTTTCAAATATATTTTTATATTTTGGTTGATGATGATCTTCATGTAAATACCATAAAAAACCATGCATCACAAATTTATGAGTACACCAAGTAATACCCTCCATAATTAAAAAAGTAACTAAAGATATTAATACTAGTACTATCATTAGATCATGTTTAATTTATACTTTACATAACTTCTTGCAAGTAAATTGATTTTCATAGGATCGGAAATTCTAACCCTAGTTTCAATAATTTCTGAGGAGGGAACACTGCTTAGCTTTTTTAATAACCTTCGATAATATCTGTAAGCCATGTAAACTCCAAACTTAGCCTCTACAGGTAATTTTAGAATACCATGATTAAATGCATAATCAAAGTCATCCTCTATTTCTTCAATAATGAGTTGTTTCGAGGCTTTATCTAAAGAAGTTAAATCAACGTTTGGAAAATAAGAACGGTTTAGTAATTCAAAATCATCTTTTAAATCTCTTAAAAAGTTTACTTTTTGAAATGCAGACCCTAGCCGCATTGCAGCATCTTTTAATTCATTGTATTTTTTTTCATCACCATCAACAAAAACTTTAAGACACATTAAACCAACAACATCTGCAGAGCCATATATATATTCATTGTACTCCTCTTTAGTTTGGTATTGAGTTTTTGATAAATCTGCTCGCATACTTTTTAGAAAAGCCTTAACCAAGTCATCCGTTATATTGTATCTATTAACTGTTGCTTGAAAAGAATTTAAAATAGGATTTAGACTTATACCATTTTCAAGAGCTTTATAATATTCGTTTTCAAAATCGTCTAACAAGGCTTCTTTTTGATAATCATGAAAAGTATCTACAATTTCATCGGCAAAACGAACAAAACCGTAAATATTATAAATTGCTGATCTAATCGTTGGAGATAACATTTTTACAGCCAATGAAAAAGATGTACTGTATTTTTTTGTTACTAGTTTACTAGTATCGAAACTTACTTCATCAAATAATTCTTTCATTATACTCTTGTTTTTTGTATTAACTCGGCCGCAATTTTTCCTGATATGAGTGAAGGAGGAACACCAGGTCCAGGAACTGTAAGTTGTCCAGTAAAATATAAATTATTTACTTTTTTACTTTTTAATTTAGGCCTTAAGAATGCAGTTTGCAATAGAGTCATTGCCATACCATAGGCATTTCCTTTATATGAATTGTATTCTGACTTAAAATCATTTACACAAAATGATTCCTTAAATATAATATTATTTTGAATTGATTGTTGTGTTTTTTCCTCAAATCTTTCAATGATTTTTTTTAGATAAGTAGTTCTTAATTCAGGTGTATCTTTAATATTGGTTGCAATAGGGATTAGTATAAAAACAGCATCACAACCTTCTGGTGCCATAGAGGAGTCTGTTTTTGAGGGGACATTTACATAGAATAAGGGCTCAGTTGGCCATTGGGGAGTATCATAAATTTCTACAGCATGCTTTTCAAAATCAGCATCGAAAAATAAGTTATGATGTTCAACATTTTTTATTTTTTTATCTATCCCGATGTAAAATAACAATGAGGAAGGAGCAAATGTTTTTTTATCCCAATAAGACTCAGAATACTGTCTAAATTTAGGGTCTAATAGCGTTTCAGAATGATGATAATCTGCTCCACTTAATACGATATCTGATTCAATAAAAACATTATTAGAAATTAAACCCGTCACTGCGTTATTTTCGTCTACAACTATTTTTTCAACTGGGTGATTTAGGTTAATCGAAACACCCAATTCTAGGGCTAAGGACTCCATACCTTTGATAACTTGGTACATTCCTCCCCTAGGATGCCAAGTTCCTAATCCAAAATCAGCAAAATTCATAAAACTGAAAAATGAGGGAGTTTTGCTGGGTTTGGCCCCCAGAAACAAGGATGGAAATTCAAGTGTTGAGATTAACTTTGGATTGCTGAAATTTTTTCTTACTTCTTGACTTATATTTTTAAAAAATTGATCCAACCGTAAAACAGTATCTTTTGTAACTAATTCTAATGGTGAAATTCCTGGAGCGTTGTATAAGATTTTATTAACCGCAATTTCATAATTATCTTGAGCCTTTTTGATGAATTTTTTTAATTTAATACCACTTCCCTTTTCAATACGTTCAAATTCATTACATATTTTTTCCATACAGTCCCCAATAGTAATGATATCGTTATCAAAAAATATTTTGTAGGCAGGATCAAGTTTATCAATTTGATAATAATCTGAAGTTTTTTTACCAAAATCCAGAAAAAATCGGTCAAATATATCCGGCATCCAATACCAAGATGGACCAATATCAAACGTAAATCCGTTTTTATTTAGTTGTCTTGCACGACCTCCCAGAGTACTGTTTTTTTCATATATAGAGACCTTATGACCAGCTTTTGCGAGATAGCATGCCGCGGATAAAGAAGAAAATCCAGAGCCAATAATTAGAATTTTTTTACTCATTAAATATGATTAATAAAACAAATATAACTATTTGTCATACACAATTATTTATATGCTAAACAAAACAATAATAAGCTGGAAAATTTATATTTCTTTTAACAATTCTGAGATTGAGGGATATAAAGATATCGGAGATTTGAAATTACTGGATCTAAATTGCATTACTTTTTTACCAATAGCAACAAGAGAATGAGAAGAGGAAGCAATAATACTATCCATCGTATTAAAATAATCTACGATATCATCATCATAAGGCCTCACGGTCATTGAAGTCACAAAAGTGATTTTATCATGAATATCAAAAAAAATTTTAAGATTATTAAGAGGTAAGCTTTGCCCCAAATAAATCGTTCTATGCCCTCGTAAAACGAGTTCATAATTTAAATACAACAAACCTAACTCATGAATTTCATTCTCAGGAAGAAACAAAATATATACATTGTCACTAGAAATTTGAGTGTATTTTAATTCATCAGTATTTATTTGAATTTTTTGAGTTATCAAATTAGATATAAAATGTTCATGAACTGGAAGTATTGTTTCAGTTTGCCACAACAAACCTATATGCTCTAAAAATGGAATAAAAACCTCTTTAAATATTTCTCTAAAACTTTTTCTATCCAATAAGCTATTATAAGTATTATTAAATAGTGCTTTATCAAACTTAAACATTGATAATTTCAAAGAATTTATAGCATCATCATTTATTGAATTATTAAATGCCAACTCTCTTGCAGTGATGTTGATATGCTCATCACTCATTTGAGAAATTTTAGAAATTTTGTAATTGTTATTGTATAATAATACAATGTTTAAAAGCTTTTGAAGATTTTGATGTGAATAATATCTGATGTTTGTTTTTGATCTTTCAGGATTGAATAAATTATAGCGTTTTTCCCATATACGAATAGTATGAGCCTTTATGCCAGAGATATTTTCTAAATCTCTGATGCTAAAATTTTTTTTGATGTTATCCAAGAATATTTTTTAAAAAATAATGGATTAAAGGTAATATTTAATTTTAAAAGATAAAATAATTGTAACTTATTGATAAAATATGATACTTATAAAAAAACTTTGACCGATAGTGCAAACTCAATTAGAAAAAAACTTCTTGAATGATTTTGAGAAAAATCAAAATATTGTTCATAAAATTTGCAGGATATATACTACAAATCAAGATCAACATAATGACTTATTTCAAGAGATTACTATTCAAATCTGGAAAAACTACGCTAAGTTTAGAGGAGAATCAAAGTTTAGTACTTGGATGTATAGAGTTTCCCTAAATACTGCGATTTCATTATACAGAAAATCAAGTCGTAGTATAAAAACTCAAGATTTTAATGATGTTAGCTTTAAAATAAAATCTGTTGATTATGACGATACAAAAGATAAACAATTAAAAGCTTTATACAACGGAATAAGAGAATTGAATGATATCGAAAAAGCCTTAATATTTTTATATTTAGAAGACAAACCCTATAAAGAAATTGCTAAAACCCTTGGTATATCAGAGGTAAATGCCAGAGTGAAAATGAATAGAACAAAAGATAAACTTAGAAAAATATTAAACCCATAAAAATTTTACACATGGATTTAAGTAACTATAAAAAAGCTTGGAAAAACCAACCTGAAGAAGAAAATAAAATTTCTGCTTTAGAAATTTATAAAATGACGCAATCAAAATCTAATTCTATAGTAAAGTGGATATTTATAATAGGACTACTTGAATTTGTATTTTGGTTTGCCATGAATTATTTAGGAACTAGAAATGGTGCTCTTGAACCTTATGAAAAATTAAATTTAATCAGTTTTATAGATATTTTCAACTATTTCCATTATGTTGTTGTGGTCCTATTTTTAATACTTTTTTACAGAAACTTTTCACTAATATCTACCGTAGATGACACAAAAACATTAATGAAAAATATTTTATTAGTGAGAAAAACAGTGAAATGGTATGTGTATTATAATTTAATAAACGTAATCGTATTTTCAATTATTTTGAACGTTTTGATTTTTAATACACCAGACGGAATCAATATTCTCGCAGAAGTTGATAGTAACAACCTAAATCAAGAAAACATTAAGGCGATTTTCATCATAGTTCAATTAGTTATAATTGCTATTATGATTCTAATATTATGGCTTTTCTATTACCTGCTCTATGGAATTCTACTAAAAAAATTAAATAAAAATTATAAAGAGCTCACAAGGTTAAATGAAATAAATTGAAAATAGCCTATTATAAATTTCAGGAAGCTATCTAAATTTATTGAAAGCTTTCAATTCATATACTAATTTTTGTAACATTTCATCAGAAAAGTCTAGGTGGGTTACAATTCTAATTTTACCATCTCCCATAGGAGTTAATAAAATATTTTTTTTAGCCATACTAGATATGAAATCATCTGCGTTTAAATGATCCTCAACATAAAAAATAATGATATTAGTCTCAACAGGCTCAACTTTTTTTATGTAGGACAATGAATTTAATACCTGTTCAATATCTTTAGCTTTTTGGTGATCTTCAGCTAGTCTATGTATATTATTATCTAGAGAATAAATTCCTGCTGCTGCTAAAAAACCTACTTGCCTCATAGCCCCCCCAAATAGCTTTCTAATTCTTAATGCTTTTTCAATGTTTGCTTTAGACCCTAGTAATATTGATCCAACAGGCGCACCTAACCCTTTGGATAGACATATAGAAATTGTTTCAAATAATTCACCGTATTGCTTTGGGGTTTCGTTTTTTACAACTAAAGCATTAAACAATCTGGCACCGTCTAGATGATAGTTTAAATTATGCTCTAAACATACTTGTTTGATTTTTTTCAATTCTTCAAAATCCCAACAAGCACCACCACCTTTGTTTGTTGTATTTTCAATACACACTAATCTAGAATAAGGAACATGAATATCCGCTCTTCCTGTTGCTGCGATAGCTAATTGTTCTGATGTAAACATTCCTCGATGTCCATCAATTAACTTGCAAGAAACTCCTGAGTTAAATGCAGCACCTCCTCCTTCATAGTTGTAGACATGTGCCCATTTATCACAAAAAAGTTTATCTCCGGGTTGTGTATGAAGTTTTATTGCTGTTTGATTTGCCATTGTGCCAGAAGGAAAAAATAAAGCATCCTCCATACCAAAAAGATCAGCTGCTTTTTCTTGTAATTGAGTAACTGTGGGATCACTTTTAAAGACATCATCTCCTACTTTAGCTCTCATCATAGCTTCCATCATTTCTTTTGACGGCCTTGTAACTGTATCACTTATTAAATCTATTTTCATTATTTAATTGTTTCCAATTGGAGAACCGTCTGGAATTTTTGGAGTTATGGGTTTTATAAATTTGGTAGGATTTTTCTTAAAATTAGATATCAAACGAAGCATTTCTTTGTGATATATTTTTTGAATTCCCGTAACTTTTGAGTTTTTTAGCAATGTGTTTATTTTATCGATTCGATCATTCACAATTGCATTTACTTGCCAATACATTTCATTATTTGAGGATAAATGAAATAATTGATTTAAAAACTGGTAGTTAACTATATTTTGTAATTCTTGATAATAAGGATCCTTATATCTTTGTTGAATAGTGCTATCTATTAACTGATCTAATACCTCTTCCAACCCTAATTGATCCGTATCTAAGCTTTTATGCTGAACTAATCTGGTCACTCTTTCTGGGTGAAGTAAAAGTTCAAGCGACATTGCTGAAGCAGTTTCAACTGCTCCAAAAGGATCAAAGGCTACCCCAGCTTTACTTTTAAAGGATTCTCTAGTTCTTCTGTAATTAAATGCTCTTGGAGGAAACAGGTTTATTAATTTCCTTGGTATACCAATTTCTTTTACATCTAATGTTTTTAAAACAGAAGCTAATGCCTTTTGCTGTACTTTACTGGATATCCTTTTAACAATGGTATTGCCGTCATCTCTTATGGCGTAGGTATAATCTAGTCCTCCTACAACTTTAGTAACAGCCTCTGTTTGATACCTATGTAAAAAATATAACGGAACAAAAACATCCTCTAAAACAGTATAGGGCTCATTAGATTTAATATTATCTTTTGAGAAATTAGCTATTGCATTCTTTCTAATTTGTAATAGATTTTCTAATTCAAAAGAAACATCAGAACCATTATCCCATAAATGAGCATAAGCATGTGCACTTCCTTGAGGTCTAGCATCCTGGTCTGTAATAAAACGAGCACCATTTTTAAACGCTCTGTTCAACAAATTGTCCAGGCTTGCATCTTCATCTTCATTATATATACCATAAGAGTAGGCTATAGATACTTTGTCCCAATCTCCAATCTTTGTGTCATATGCATCTGAAAAGTCAACTTTTCCGTTTTTAAAAGACAACGTTGGATGAGGATAATCCATTACTGATGCTCTTCCTTTAGAACTTGCTGCAAAGTTATGAGCCAACCCAATGGTATGTCCTACCTCATGAGCAGACAATTGTCTAATTCTTGCTAAAGCCATATCAAGAGCAAATTGATCATCTGTATCATTATCTGCATAAGGAGCTCTTAGAGCTTGAGCTATCAAAAAATCTTGACGTATCCTCAAAGAGCCTAAACTAACATGGCCTTTGATAATCTCTCCAGTTCTTGGATCAGAAACAGAACTACCATAACTCCACCCTCTTGTAGATCTGTGTACCCATTGAATTACGTTATATCTTACATCTAATGGATCTGCACCTTCAGGTAGCATTTTAACTTGAAATGCATCAATGAACCCAATAGCCTCAAATGCTTGATTCCACCAACGAGCCCCATCTAAAAGTGCAGAACGAACGGGCTCTGGTGTTCCTCTATCTAAATAATAAATAATAGGTTCTACCGCTTCGCTTTTAGTAGCATTTGGATTTTTCTTCTCTAATCTATGACGATAAATAAAACGTTTTTTTATAGATTCATTTACAGGTGTAGCATAATCTAAATAGGATATTGCATTGGCACCAGATCTAGGATCAAACTTTCTGGGTTTATATTGATTATCCGGTAACTCTACAAAAGAATGGTGTTGATTAACTGTTATTAGAGATGGTGTAGGTGTTACACTTCTTATATTTGAACCTTTTGGAGACCCTTTGAAAGTAAGCATTATATCAAATTCTACATTTTTAGGAAATGCCTTGGTTCTCTCTAGATTAATTGCACTTTTAGTTTTATCTAAATTATAATTCCCTTGTTTTCTTCCTAATAAACGACCCTGTACACCATGAGCATCTCTCATAAAAAAAGAGGTAGCGTCTAGCAGATATTTTCCTTGATTGGATTCTTTGATTACAAAACCATGAATAACTGACTTAGCAAAAGCTTGTTGAACAGATTTTTTTTCTTCAATATTTTTAGTAATTGCTCGGTAATCTTGATTAGGTTGAACCAAAAGTAATTTGTTACCAGCTTTTATAAATTTAACAACACGTGTATTTCCTAGTTGTCCTCGATCTAGTCCAATATCATTAGAGCCAATCCCTTCAGATAGAGCATTTACATATAAAAATTCCCTTTCTAAATTTTCAACTTGTAAGAATATTTTGTCTTTATTTTCATCATAATAGAATGTAAAATAACCTTCATATTTGAAAACTCCTTTATCATCCTTAAAAAATTGGGAAAATCCTTGAATAGAAAAACTAAAAAATAAAACAGTAATAATTAATTTTTTCATGTGTAGTATGGTTTGAACTATTGTAAAAATACAATAATTAATAGTGAATCAAAATATTCATTTGTTAATGCTAAAATCATAGTACATTACCCTTAATTTTTTTCCATATTCTTATTAAGAAAAAAGTGAAAGTTAAGGCTACTACAGTTAAAACAAAAGCAGAAAGATCTTCTCCATACAGATAATATCCAATAGCAAACATGGAAGAGTAAATCACAATACATCCTAAAATCATTGCTAATATACCATTTGGAACACTCCATTTTTCATTGGTATTTATAATTGAAATTTTAGCCTCATCTGCTTTTCTTATAATTTTTTTCCATCCTGGACCACCTGGTTGGGTTTTTGTGTAAAAAGCAAATAAAACCTTATTATTCTCTGGAGCTGTTAAATACGTTACAATAAGCCAAATTAAAGAGGAACAAATGACTATAAATGGAAATTTTAAAAAACCAGGAAACATACCTGACTCGCTGAAAAGTAGATTTCCTTGAGAAGTAAAAGTCAATAAAATAGAAATTATTCCTGATGCAATCATTGCTGAAATCTCTGTCCAAGCATTGATTCGCCACCAAAACCATCGTAATATAAATATCAGACCAGTACCCGCTCCAAACATTAAAATAATCTCAAAAAGTTGTAATGCATTAGTAAGTGACAATGCTATTATAGAACTGACCATCATCAGTAGAATTGTTGTAATTCTACCAATATTTACTAAATGTTTTTCAGAAGCTTTTGAGTTAATTTGTTGTTTATAAAAGTCGTTAACTACATAGGATGCACCCCAATTTAAGTGGGTACTTATAGTGCTCATATACGCAGCTGCCAAAGAGGCTAATACTAGACCCAACAGGCCACTTGGCAGTTTTGTTAGCATGGCTGAATATGCAAGATCATGTCCTAATTTGTCTTGAGTTACATTCGGAAAAGCTTCCTGAATACTAGCCAAATCGGGAAATATAATGAGTGATGCCAAAGCTACTAATATCCATAGCCAGGGCCTCAATGCATAATGCATAAGATTATAAAAAAATGTAGCAGCTATAGCATGGTTCTGATCTTTTGCAGCTAACATACGCTGCGCTACATAACCACCTCCACCAGGTTCAGAACCAGGGTACCAGGAGCTCCACCATTGAACAGCAAGGGGTATAATAAGAAGTGTGATAAATGTTTCCGTATCATTTAAACTTGGAAGAATATTTAATTTATCTTTTACATTTTCATGTGCAATTAGGTTTTCCAACCCACCAACTTCTGGAAGTCCAATAATGTAATAAGCAGCACCAAAGGCGCCCAGCATAGCAACAAAAAATAAAATAAAATCTGTATAGACTACACCTTTAAACCCTCCTATAGCACTAAAAACAACTGTAATAAAACCAGCAATGACAACAGTTGTTATCGGATCTAGACCCAACATTACTTGCCCAATTTTTATTGCAGCTAAAGTCACTCCAGCCATTGCCAATACATTAAATATAACACCAAGATAAACCGCTCTAAAGCTACGAAGAAACCGGGCAGGTTTTCCTCCATATCGAAGCTCATAAAATTCAATATCCGTTTTCACCTCTGACTTTCGCCAAAGCTTTGCGTAGACAAAAACAGTTAATAATCCCGTAACCAAAAATGCCCACCAAACCCAATTTCCTGAAACTCCATTTGTACGTACTATATCTGTAACCAAATTAGGTGTATCAGTAGAAAAAGTGGTTGCAACCATAGAGAGTCCCAACAACCACCATGGCATATTTCTTCCCGATAGAAAATATTGATTGGTGTTTTTACCAGATGTTTTCCCAACGTAAATACCTATAAAAAGAATAACTGCAAAAAGTGAGAAAATAATTGTGTAATCTAAATTCGATAATGAAATCATAATAATATTAATTAATTGGCCAATATAAATTTACGGGGTGTGTTGCAAGATATTCATTCATAAGAAGAATATCGTCTTTTCCTGTTAAATCTGGAACATGTTCTGTAAGTGGAATCGCTAATACTGAGGTTGGAAAAGATCGAATCATATCTAACAAAGCAGAAGGTAATTCTTTTTCATTTCTTTCAGGGTGTATCTCGCAGGATTGTAAAAAAGGAAAGAATATTATCCCATCAAACTTAAAGATATTCATACTAACTCGATATTTACCATCTGTATCTTTATATTTTTCTGATTCAGAAGTTGTAGGTTTTTCTATGATATCTTGTAAAAAATTATTTGAGTCAACTTTAGTCAATGCAAACCTTTCAATCCGGTCTTGAGAATAATCTAGAGCATCTCTATCATAATTAATAAAAGCGTTATTATGTTTACTTTTTCTTAGGGTTTCAAATGCTTTTACACTATATAAATTATCACAATTACAAACTACAAATTGATTTTTTTGCAATATTGGATATTGCTCTAAAGATTGACATACAGCATCTGCAGTTCCTAATGGTTTTATTCGCCCATCCGGAATGTGCTGATAAACATAAGAAATTGATAATCCGCGAAACTGATTCTGTGTTCTCTCCTCTCCATAGTAGGTTTTAAAAAGCTCCCCTTCTTTACCAATAACAATATAAATATTTTGATATCCCGCTTGTTTTGCATTGTAAAGTACATAGTCTAACATTGGGCGATCATTCAATAAAATTAAGGCTTTACTTCTTGAATTTGCTTGATGAATCAGTTCTTCTGATAGTTGTGATAAAGAAGGTTTTTTCATCCTAGAAGAAGCTCCCCCTGCTAGTATAATTAAATGATTGGTCATGATACAGTAAATTGCTTTCCAGAAGTTATAGAAACAGCATATGCATCTTTAGCTCCAGCTTTTAAAATATTATTGATCACGCGTTGTTTATATTCTTTAGGTGCAATTGCACAAATACTTCCCCCTCCTCCAGAGCCAACAATTTTAGCACCATATGCACCTGCTTCAAGAGCTGCTTCAATCATATTGTCAATCTTTGGGGTTGTAATTTTTAATCTATTTTTCAGTACTGAATGATGTTCATTCATCAAGGTTCCTATTCTTTCATAATTCAAAATATCTTCATCTAGAGCAATCAAGGCTTTTTGAGTAATTATATGGTTTTTTATCGAGGAATAAAAAAACGGTTGTAATGCTTCAGAAAGAATTTCTGAATACTTATCTACGTCTTCAAGAACGGCTAAATGTAAATTAAAATCCGAATCATACTCCTGAACTGCTTTAATTGAGGCCAGTGCTTTGCTTTTTAAATCACCAAGTAATCCTATGGTGTTTTTTGGAATTCCAGATTCACCAATGACAAGTCCACTTAATGACTTTTCAATCTTTTTGTACCTAACTGAATCACCTGTTTGCAAAAATATAATATTGCCAATCGCTATCGTATATTGATCCATCCTTCCTCCTGGAGAATTATATTCAAGAACTTCTGCTTCGAAGGCAAGTTTTGCTACAAATTCGTCAGTAATTATTTGATTGCAGCCAAAAGCATCTAATAAAAAACGAACCCAAGCTACTACTAAAGCTGAGGAACTGGAGAGTCCTGCATTTATGGGTACATCTCCTCTTATAGTGATTGTATAGCCTTTATCTAAAACACATCCATAGCGCCTTACTACACGAACTGCAGAAGCAATATGATCTCCTTTTTCTAGATGATTAAAAGGATCATGAATATGAAAACTTCTAGATGTTTCTATATCTGGCATTTCTATACGAAGCTCTTCTGAATCATTTTCCTTACCATGGATTTCAACAAATCTATTTATAGCACATGCAATGATTGGCAATCCTAGATAATCTTGATGATCTCCAAAAAGGCAAACCCTTCCAGGAGCTTTACTAATAACTTGATTCATCCTTAGTAAGTATCTTTAATCCAGTTGTAGGGTTTGCGTGTTACCCATAATCCTCTGGTGAAGTCTGGAAAATTTTGAGGTTCACCATTATTTTCAATGGAAAGTTCAGAAAGTGGAGTTATAGCACTCCAAGCAGCTGCATCATAAACATCTAAAGGTGGTGCAATATTTTGCTTTGCAGACTCAACAAATGCATTTAACACAAAGAAATCCATGCCTCCATGACCAGAGCCTTGTGCATATTCTCCATATTTCTTCCATAAGGGATGATCATATTTATGTAACCACGATTTTGCATCATCCCATCGGTGAGGTTCTGAAACTCCTTCAACATAAATTCTACTTCCATCTACCTCCCACAATCCAAGACTACCTTGAACACGAAATCCTAAAGAATATGGTCTAGGCGAATTACAATCATGAGTAACAATAATAGTTTCTCCGTTAGCAGTTTCTATGGTAGAGGTAATGATATCTCCTTGTTTAAATTTTAATTTAGCATTAGGATGATCTTCACCCCCGTTATCAACAATATATTTATGTAAACCAACAGCTTTGCTAGCATGAGAGGTCATGGAAACAAATCTATTCCCTCTATTGATATCACACATTGTTGCAATGGGACCAACCCCATGAGTAGGATATACATCACCGTTACGAAGTAAAGAATGTTGTGTTCTCCATTTGGATTCCGAAATTCCTTTATCTCCAAATTCAACTCCCTTACCATAAGGTATAATACCATCATTAAATTTTACAAAACGTAAATCATGTTGATAACCACAGCGAAAATGAAGTAATTCTCCAAACACATTTTGTTTAACCATATTAAGAACAGCCATTACATCTCTTCTGTAATTAACATTCTCCAATATCATTAAATGAGCTCCTGTTTTTTCATGAATATTAACCAAATCCCAGCATTCTTCCATAGTATTAGCAGCAGAAACTTCAACTCCTGTATATTTTCCAGCTAGCATTGAATCTTTTGCCATTCGGGCATGCCATAACCAAGGTGTTGATATAATAACGGCGTCTATGGAACGATCCTCTAGAAGATTTCTGTAATCTAGCGTATCTTTTCCAAAGGTTTTTGGTGTAGGTTGAGCTGCTTTTTTTATATGTTCTAAACATAATTCAATTCTTTTTGAATCAATATCACAAATAGCCACTATAGTAACATCTTCACGCTGTAATAAATTTGTTAAATGATTGGTTCCTCTGAGGCCAACACCAATAAGAGCAACATTTAGTTTTTCTTTTTTTGATGAAGACATCCCAAATGCCATATTTGGCGCTAATGCTAAACCTGCTCCGACTAGAGATGTGGTTTTAAAAAAGTCTCTTCTAGATTTCATTTGTTAGTGTTTTTTATAAAAATAGCTATAAATTTTTTTATGAATCAATTAAAAAGAAAAAATCAGGTCATCCAATACTGAATCATAAAGAACATGAATCGTAATTGTTAGCTTTCGCTATTTTTCAACTATTTTTGTTTCGATTATGGTTACACAAGAACAACTTAAAAATCTTTCCGAGAGAGTTTCTAAACTAAAAGGATATTTAGAAATTGAAAAAAAACAAATTGAAATAGCAAATGAAGAAGAAAAAACAGCAGATCCTGGGTTTTGGAATAACCCTAAAGAAGCTGAGGTTCTTATGAAGTCTCTTCGTTTCAAAAAAAAATGGGTTGAAGATTATCATAAAGCAGTTACTTTAAACGAAGATATTCAAGTGTTATTTGATTTTTATAAGGAAGGGGAGATTGACGCCAAAGAAATAGAAATACAATTTGAGAGTACTACGGCTTTCGTTGAAGATATTGAATTTAAAAATATGCTTTCTGAGGAAGGAGACAGTTTTAGTGCAGTTGTTCAAATCACTGCTGGTGCTGGTGGTACAGAAAGTTGTGATTGGGCTGAAATGCTGTTTAGAATGTATTCTATGTGGGCAGAGAAACAAGGATATTCATTAAAAACTCTTAATTATCAACCTGGAGATTCTGCTGGAATAAAAACTGTTACTATTGAAGTTGATGGAGATTATGCCTTTGGATGGCTAAAAGGGGAAAATGGCGTACATCGTTTAGTCAGAATTTCACCTTTTGACAGTAATGCAAAAAGACACACCTCATTTGCGTCTTTATATGTCTATCCTGTTGCTGATGAATCTATTGAAATTGAGGTTAACCCTGCTGATATAGAAATTACAACTGCTAGATCAAGTGGTGCTGGTGGCCAAAATGTTAATAAGGTTGAAACTAAAGTTCAGCTAACACACAAACCCACAGGAATTCAAATTTCTTGCTCTAACTCAAGATCACAACATGATAACCGAGCTACAGCTTTGAAAATGTTAAAGTCACAACTGTATGAAATTGAATTACAAAAGCAACAAGAAGCACGTAATGATATAGAGGCTGGTAAAATGAAGAATGAATGGGGAAGTCAGATTCGAAATTATGTAATGCATCCCTATAAATTAGTAAAAGATGTAAGAACCGCTCATGAAACTGGAAATGTAGATGATGTAATGAATGGAAATATTAATGCATTTTTAAAAGCTTATTTAATGTCTCAGGGACAAAAAAATATAAATTCAGAAATATAAAAACAACTATTACCCAACATTCATGATTAAAATATATCATAACCCAAGATGCAGAAAATCTAGAGAAGGACTTCAAATACTTCAGGAAAGTGGAAAGAATTTTGAAATAATAGACTACCTGAAAGAAGAACTCTCTTTTGATGAAGTAAAATCAATCATTGGTTTACTCGGTATATCTCCCATAGATTTGATTCGCAAAAGTGAAGCGGTTTGGAAAGAACACTACAAAGGGAAAGATTTAAGTGATAAAGATGTTATATCTGCAATGTCAAAATTCCCAAAACTAATAGAAAGACCAATCGTTATACATAATGAAAAAGCAGTCATAGGTAGACCTCCCGAGACAATAAAACAAATTCTATGATTTTTGTTTAACACAATATTAACTACAAGTGAATAAACTTAGTTAGACATTTACAGTCAAAGTAACCAAACTGACTTTAATGAATAAAACTAGCTTATTTTTTGTAGTATTTACATTTACAATCCTCAATGTTTTTGGTCAAAAACCTCAAAACAATCAACTATCAGTTGTCGGAAAAATCATTGATTCAAATACTAAAGAACCCTTAGAGTACGCCACAATTGTTCTAAAAAATCAAAAAACAAAACAATTAAGTGGAGGTATTACTGATGAAAAAGGAAATTTTAATATTAAAATTAATCCAGGTACTTATGACATTAGTTTTGAGTTTATCTCATTTAAAACCCAAGAGATTCCCAATAAAATAATTAATTCAACACTTAATTTTGGCACTATTGAGTTATCTGAAGATACTGATAAATTGGATGAAATTGTAATAATTGCTGAAAAATCAACTGTCGAAATTCGTCTAGATAAAAGAATTTATAATGTTGGTAAAGACATGACTGTAAAAGGGGGTTCAGCATCTGATGTTTTAGACAATGTTCCCTCTGTAGATGTAGATGTAGAGGGAAATGTAAGTCTTAGAGGTAATGAAAATGTTAGAATATTAATAGATGGTAAACCTTCTGCTTTAGTTGGGTTGAGCGGTACAGATGCATTACGTCAATTACCTGCAGACGCAATAGAAAGAGTTGAGGTAATTACATCACCTTCAGCAAGATACGATGCCGAAGGTACTGCAGGGATTTTAAATATTATACTAAGAAAAGGAGTAGCAACTGGCCTGAATGGATCTATGAATGCCACTATTGGAGATCCAAAACAATATCGTATTGCATCTAATGTGAATTTTAGAACAAATAAATTCAATTTTTTTACAAATTTGGGATATAGAAATAGTTCAGGACCGGGAAAATTTTTGACGAATTTGTCAATATTTGAAAATGAATCTTTTAATAGCTTACGAGTTGAGGATAGAGATTTTGAAAGAAACAGAAATGGATACAATATTAATGTTGGATTAGAATATTTTTTATCTAAAAAGAGTTCAATCACTGGGACTTACTTTTACAGGGATTCCAACAATCAAAATTTATCAACAAATAATATTAGTGTTTTTGATGTAGATGATATTCTTGAGTATTCTGATCTTCGAATTCAAGATGAAGATGAAATTGATAACACCTCACAAATATCCTTAAATTATACAAACAACTTTAATACTAGTGGTCATAAATTAACAGTTGATGTTCAATACAGTGACAGTGAGGAAATAGAATCTGCATCAATCGATGATTCTTTAGCTACAGAAAATAACATTACAACCGAAAAATCTAAAAATACATTAATACAAACAGACTATACTCTACCTATTGGGGAAAATACTCAATTTGAATTTGGGTACAGAGGAGATTTTCAGGATTTAAATTCTAATTTTTTAGTAAATAGGATACCGGAACTAGACTTTAATCCCTCGAATAATCTCATCTTTGAACAGAATGTAAATGCCATTTATTCTCAGCTTGGAAATAAAATTAATAAGTTTTCTTACTTATTGGGGTTAAGAACTGAAATTACAGATGTAAAAGTTAGACTTACGAACACCAATGAAAATTTCGACTACAACTATTCGGAATTATTCCCTACAATCAATTTTGGTTTTGAAAGAAATGATAATCAAAGTTTCACCCTTGGATATAGTAGAAGACTAAGAAGACCAAGATACTGGTTCTTAAACCCTTTTGAATCAAGAAATAGTCAAAATATTATTTACAAAGGTAACCCAGGATTAATTCCAACCTTTACAAATTCTTTTGACCTTGGTTTTCTTCAAAAAATTGGAAAACTAACCTTAAATTCATCAATTTACTACCAGCATTCAATCAATGCTATCCAAAGAGTGAGTAGAGACGAAATTAGACTTCTAGACGGTGTAAACCAGGTAATAACCATAAGAGAACCTATAAATTTAGCCTCTGAGGATAGATTCGGATTTGAGCTAACTGCTAATTACAACCCTTCAAAAAAAGTTAGACTTTCAGGAAGTTTTAATGTATTTAAACAGGAGTCTAAGGGTGTATATGAGTATAATAAATTTACTATTGATGGTATTTCAGGAGAAATTAATTCTACACCAGAACTCCAAGATTTGGGAAATGTAAATAACAGTTGGTTTAGCAGGTTTAATGCAACTTTTACCTTGCCTGGTAATATTCAAATGCAAAATAGATTATCTTACAGAGGCCCAAGATTTACAGCTCAAAGCGAATCTAAAGGCATATTTTCTACAAACATAGCCTTGAGTAAAGATTTGTTTAGTGAAAATGGAACAGTAGTATTAAACGTAATTGATTTATTTAATTCTAGAAAATGGAGATCAACTAACTATAACCCAAATAGAGAAAATCCAACAAGTATAAATTATCAGGAATCACAATGGAGGGTTCGTCAAGTTTCATTAAACTTTACTTACAGATTTAATCAGAAAAAGAATCAAGTAAGAGAAAGAAGGAGTAACGAAGAGTTTGAGGGTGGAGAAGGTTTTAGTACCCCATAAAACCCTTTTATCAAACAAAAAAAAGACTCACAATTTGTGAGTCTTTTTTTTATATTTTTTTTTAAAACTACTTTCCTTCTGCAGCTTTTTTTGCTTCTCTTTTTAATTTGAAATTTTCCCAAATAGTTCCTCCTAACCAGTACGGCACTACAAAAGTCAACAAAAATATTAACAACCAAAAACCAGCCGTGAAAATAAACATGAATAAAACCAATCCTGAGAACTGAGAAAAATCTAACATTTTAAATTATATTTAATATTTTAAAACACAAAAATAATAGATAATTCTTATTGATGCTAACATTTAGCTAAATATTTCTAGAATAAAATACTCACAAATCTTACTTATTGATTGTTGTGGATTTTGTAATTTTGTAATATCATTGAAAACGCACTAATTATGAAATTTAGAATAGAAAAAGACACTATGGGTTCAGTTGAAGTACCAGCTGATAAATACTGGGGTGCTCAAACTGAACGATCTAGAAATAATTTTAAAATTGGCTCCGCTGCTTCAATGCCTTTAGAAATAGTTTATGGTTTTGCGTATCTTAAAAAAGCCGCTGCTTTCGCAAATAGCGATTTAGGTGTTTTAGATCCAGTAAAACGTGATTTAATTGCACAGGTATGCGATGAGATTTTAGCCGGGAAATTAGACGATCAATTTCCTTTGGTAATATGGCAAACAGGTTCAGGTACACAGTCCAATATGAATGTTAATGAAGTGATTGCAAACAGAGCTCACGAAATTACTGGTAAAAAAATTGGAGAGGGAGAAAAAACAATTCTACCCAATGATGATGTAAATAAGTCTCAATCCTCTAACGATACATTTCCAACAGGAATGCATATTGCCTGTTATAAAAAAATTGTAGAAAATACCATTCCCGGAATTGAACAATTAAGAAATACACTACAAAAAAAATCTGAGGATTTTAAAGATGTAGTTAAAATTGGACGAACTCACTTAATGGATGCCACTCCCCTAACCCTCGGACAAGAATTTTCTGGGTATGTTACCCAAATAAACTTTGCCCTCAAGGCATTACGTAATTCTTTAGAACATTTGAGTCAATTAGCTTTGGGAGGAACAGCGGTAGGAACAGGTTTAAATACACCCAAAGGATATGATGTATTAGTTGCTAAATTTATAGCAGAGTTCACAAACTTACCTTTTGTAACTGCCGAAAATAAATTTGAGGCCCTGGCGGCACATGACGCATTAGTAGAAACTCATGGTGCTCTCAAGCAAGTTGCTGTATCTCTTAATAAAATTGCTAATGATATTCGAATGATGGCATCTGGACCAAGATCTGGTATTGGAGAAATTATTATTCCAGCTAACGAACCAGGGAGTTCTATTATGCCTGGAAAAGTAAATCCAACCCAGGCAGAGGCAATGACTATGGTTTGTGCGCAAGTAATGGGAAATGATGTGGCTGTAACTATCGGTGGAACACAAGGGCATTATGAATTAAATGTCTTTAAACCTATGATGGCCGCTAATGTTATTCAATCTGCACAACTTATTGGTGACGCTTGTATTTCATTTGATTTACATTGTGCATCTGGAATAGAACCAAATTATACACGGATTAATGAACTATTAAATAACTCATTAATGTTAGTCACAGCCTTAAATACTAAAATTGGATATTACAAGGCGGCTGAAATTGCCAATACCGCTCACAAAAACGGAACAACATTGAAAGAAGAAGCAGTCCGTTTGGGGTATCTTACTGCACAACAATATGATGAGTGGGTAAAACCTGAAGACATGACAGGTAGTATGAAATAGTGTATAACTCAACAGTATATTTTTCTAAAAACATCCCAATATATAGGAAGTACACTCTGAAGTTAAAACCTACTTACAACATATAGTTTTCATTTTTTAATGTAAGTTTGTCTAAACAATGTAATCAAAACATATGACAACTTTATTCATCAATATCAAAGAACTTATTCAAGTAAGAGAATTGAATGTAATGAAAGTGAGTGGAAAAGATATGGGTGCTTTACCTATTATCAAAAATGCTTTTTTATTGATTGAGGATGATATTATTATCGATTACGGCGCTATGGATAAGTATGATGATAAAAAAGCGGATAAAGTAGTTGATCTTAATGGGAGATTAGTTTTACCCACATGGTGTGATAGTCATACCCATATAGTTTATGCTGATTCTAGAGAAGATGAATTTGTTGATAGAATTAAAGGATTGTCATATCAAGAAATAGCCGAAAAAGGAGGAGGAATATTAAACTCAGCAAAAAAACTTCAACAAAAAACAGAAAATCAATTATACAATGATGCGGTTTTAAGGATAAAAGAATTAATTCAATCTGGAACAGGGGCATTAGAGATTAAATCTGGCTATGGCTTATCTTTAGATAGTGAACTAAAAATGCTTCAAGTAATTAAAAAATTAAAGGAAACATTTCCAATTCCTATCAAAGCTACTTTTCTAGGAGCTCACGCTTTACCTGAAAAATACAAAGAAAAAAGAGAGGAATTTATTCAGTTAATTATTAACAAAATGATTCCTAAAATAGCAGAAGAAAATTTAGCTGACTACATAGATGTTTTTTGTGAAAAAGGATATTTTACACCCTCAGAAACTGATCTAATATTAAAAACAGGAATTAAATATGGATTAATTCCAAAAATTCATGTAAATCAATTTAATTCAATAGGAGGTGTTAACGTTGGTGTGAATAATAATGCTTTAACTGTAGATCATCTAGAAGTTTTAACAGATCAAGATCTCAGTATATTATCAAGATCAGACACCATGCCAGTAGCCCTCCCTTCATGTTCGTTTTTTTTAGGAATTCCATATACTAACGCAAGAAAGCTAATTGATTCCGATATTTCTATGGCTATTGCCACAGACTATAATCCTGGGTCTTCTCCTTCAGGAAATATGAATTTTGTAGTTTCTTTAGCTTGTATAAAAATGGGGATGACTCCAGAAGAAGCAATAAATGCTGCAACCATAAATGCTGCATATGCATTAAACTTATCTGATCAACTAGGTAGTATTTCCAGAGGTAAACAAGCAAACTTTATCATTACAAAACCTATAAAATCGTATAATTTTATACCCTATACTTTTGGAGGAAACTGCATAGAAAAAGTATACCTTAAGGGTAAAGAAATCCCTATCTCATAATTATTAAAAACATTGAATTTGTTTCATAAAATTGCATCATTTTTTTGTTTTATCCTTAAATCTAAAAATGAACACGGTGTTCACTCTCCTTTTGTATTTGATTTAATTACAACATGTTTTTATGTAAAAAAAAACAATCACGATTTAACTATTTTATCAAATTATAAAGAAGATCTTTCAAAATACTCTTCATTACAAGAAATTTCTGACTTTAATTTTTTGTCAAACATCTTGTTGTCTGAAAAGAAAAAAAGAGAAAAAATTATTAAAGATTATGGCGTTTCAAATAAAAGAACAAGGTTGTTAATTAATATAATACAGTACCTAAAACCAAGAAGTATTTTAGAAATAGGAACTTCTGTTGGTGTCAATACCGTTACACTAGCATCTGCTCTTGAAAATTTTAAAATAATAACTGTTGAGGAGAATGAACAGTCTATAAATATTAGTAGAGAATTGTTCAAAAAATATAATTTAAAGCAAATAGAGTTGCTTACAGGTAAATTTGATGTTGTTTTACCTGATGTATTTAACAAAAACACCTTTGATTTTATCTATTTTAAAAATCATGATATTACTGAAAAAGTACTGAAGTACTTTGAAGCTAGTGTATCATCTATTCACAATAATTCTGTTTGTTTATTTGAAAATATTCATATGGATAAAGAATCAGAACAAGTCTGGGAACAAATTAAAAAGCATGAAAAAGTAACTGTAACAATAGATACATTTAAATGGGGTTTAGTTTTCTTCAGAAAAGAACAAGAAAAAGAACATTTTATCATCAGAATATAAAATCTTAAATTTACGCTATGAAGATTTACACAAAAACAGGAGATAAAGGAACTACAGCCTTGTTTGGTGGTTCAAGAGTTTCTAAAAATCACTTAAGAATAGAATCTTACGGAACAATAGATGAATTAAACTCTTACATTGGCTTAATTAAAGATCAAGCCATTGATGATGAATCAAAAAATATTCTTTATAAGATTCAGAATGACTTGTTTACACTTGGTGCTATGCTAGCAACACCTCCAGAAAAAGAGACCCTCAATAACGGTAAAGAACGATTAAATATTCCTAAAATAACTTCAGCTTCAGTAAGCTATTTAGAAAATAAAATTGATGAAATTAATGCAAACTTACCCCAAATGACTCACTTTATTCTTCCCGGTGGTCACACAACGGTGTCATATTGTCATATTGCAAGGTGTGTTTGTAGAAGATCTGAACGATTATCAGTTTCACTTCATGAAGAAGAAGGGATCAATCCAATTATTTTAACATATCTCAACAGACTATCTGACTTTCTTTTTATGCTGGCACGAAAGTTGTCTAATTTTCTATCAGTACAGGAGGTTAAGTGGATTCCTGAGAAATTATAAACAAGTTCTTTTTTTATTGATATATATTTCAAAAAAAACTTGATTTTTTCAGTAAAAAAATTATTTTTGCAGAAATCAAATCCTTTAGAAATGTATTGGACTTTAGAATTAGCGTCTTATTTAGCAGATGCACCCTGGCCGGCAACAAAAGACGAGTTAGTAGATTATGCGATTAGAACAGGTGCACCCTTAGAAGTAGCAGAAAATTTACAAGAAATTGAAGATGAAGGTGATTCTTATGACTCTATCATTGAAATTTGGCCAGATTATCCTACTGAAGAAGACTATCTTTGGAATGAAGATGAATATTAAAAATTAAATAAACTAATAAGAAAAGTCTCAAATGAGGCTTTTTTTTTGTTTACTTTTAAAGTCTAATTACTATATCATACATTAGAGAATAAATACAGTATAAAGCATGAGTATCCTAAATTCGGTAATTAAATTGTTTGTTGGAGACAAACAACAAAAAGATCTTAAAATACTTCAACCCATTGTTGAAAAAGTAACTGCTTTTGAAACTTCATTGTCTTCCTTATCAAATGATGAATTAAGAAATAAAACTAATGAGTTCAAAAAAAGAATAAAAGAAGGTATTCAAAGTTTTAATGATAAAATTAGTGCATTAGAAAAAGAGGCTAAAGAAGCTGATATCGATAGACAGCAAGATATCTTTTCTGAAATAGATGCTTTGAAAAATGAATCTTACGAAGTGTCTGAAACTATTTTGAATGATATCATGCCTGAGGCTTTTGCTGTGGTAAAAGAAACTGCAACTCGTTTTGTAAGGAATGATGAAGTTGAGGTTACAGCTACCCCATTCGACAGAGAACTTTCCTCTACTAGAGATCATGTTGTTTTAGATGGTGATAAAGCCTTTTGGCAAAACTCTTGGGATGCTGCTGGAAAACCAGTGACTTGGGATATGATTCATTATAATGTGCAACTCATTGGTGGCTCTGTCCTTCATCAAGGTAAGATTGCAGAAATGATGACAGGAGAAGGGAAAACATTAGTGTCAACACTTCCTGTATATTTAAATGCATTAACTGGAAATGGGGTTCATGTAGTGACTGTAAATGATTACCTAGCCAAAAGGGATAGAGCTTGGATGGCGCCCATGTTTGAATTCCATGGATTAAGTACTGATTGTATTGATTTACATCAGCCCAATTCAGAGGAAAGAAGAAAAGCATACAATGCAGATATTACTTATGGAACAAATAATGAATTTGGATTTGATTATTTAAGAGACAATATGGCTAGTTCAAAGGAGGATCTTGTTCAAAGAGCTCCAAATTACGCCATAATTGACGAGGTAGATTCGGTTTTAATTGATGATGCTAGGACTCCTTTAATTATTTCAGGGCCAGTTCCACAGGGAGATAGACATGAATTTAATGAATTGAAACCCTTAGTAAGTGATTTAGTTTCCAAGCAAAATAAATATTTGATTGGAGTATTAGCAGAGGCAAAAAAATTAATTGCTGAAGGAAATACAAAAGATGGAGGGTTTTTATTATTAAGGGTTTACAGAGGAATACCCAAAAACAAAGCACTTATTAAGTTTTTATCTCAAGAAGGAGTTAAACAACTGTTACAAAAAACAGAAAACACCTACATGGCAGATAACAATAAATTAATGCCAGAGGTAGATCAAGAATTATGGTATGTGATCGAAGAAAAGAATAATTCTATTGATTTGTCTGATAAAGGTATCGCTGCACTTTCTAAGAATACAAGCGATGAAGATTTTTTTGTTTTACCTGATTTAGGTGTTAAAATAGGAGACATAGACGCGTCCGAGGAAACCACGGAGAAAAAGGCTGAATTAAAAGAAAAATTGTACAAAGACTTTAGTGTTAAAAGTGAGCGGATTCATACCATGAACCAATTACTAAAAGCGTATAGTTTATTTGAAAAAGATGTTGAATACGTGGTTGTCGAAAATAAAGTTATGATTGTAGATGAACAAACTGGACGTATCATGGATGGACGTCGATATTCAGATGGTCTTCATCAGGCAATAGAAGCTAAAGAAAATGTAAAAATTGAGGATGCTACCCAAACATTTGCAACAGTAACATTACAAAACTATTTCAGAATGTACAGAAAACTGTCAGGTATGACTGGTACTGCCATTACTGAAGCAGGTGAACTTTGGGAAATTTATAAATTAGATGTTGTCGAAATTCCTACAAATAAACCTTTACTTAGGGATGACAAACAAGATTATATATACAAAACTACTCGTGAAAAATACAATGCTGTAATTGAAGATGTTGTTCAACTTGTAAATCAAGGAAGACCAGTTTTGGTAGGTACTACCTCTGTTGAAATCTCTGAATTATTAGGTAGAATGTTACAAATGCGAAAGATTAAACATAATATTCTTAACGCAAAATTACACAAACGAGAGGCAGATGTTGTCGCAGAAGCTGGTAATCCTGGAGTAGTAACAATTGCTACTAACATGGCAGGACGTGGTACAGATATTAAATTATCTGATCAAGTGAAAGCGGCAGGAGGTTTAGCTATTATCGGTACTGAAAGACATGATTCTAGACGTGTAGACCGACAATTACGAGGAAGAGCAGGTCGACAAGGAGATGTTGGCTCATCTCAATTTTACGTAGCCTTAGATGATAACTTAATGCGTTTATTTGGCTCCGAAAGGATTGCAAAAATGATGGATAGAATGGGATTAAAAGAGGGTGAAGTAATTCAACACTCCATGATTTCAAAATCTATTGAGAGAGCTCAAAAAAAAGTTGAAGAAAATAATTTTGGTATTCGTAAAAGATTACTAGAATATGACGATATCATGAATGCTCAAAGGGAATTCGTCTATCTAAGAAGAAGACATGCTTTAGATGGAGACCGTCTTCAAATAGACATTTCAAACATGATTTTTGAAACCTGTGAAGCCATTATAAATCAAAATAAAGCAGCAAAAGATTTTCAAAATTTTGAATTTGAATTGATACGATTTTCGTCCATAAGTTCTCCTTTTTCTGAAGATGAATTTAATTCATCAACTGAGCAAGAATTAGCTAATATACTTTATGATACAGTAACTAAACACTATAAAGAGAAAGTTGAAAAAAATGCACTCCTTACCTATCCAGTAATTAAAAATGTATATGAAAATGAAGGTGATAGATATGAGCGAATTGTAGTTCCTTTTTCTGATGGTATTAAAACACTTCAAGTTGTCACAAATTTAAAAGAGGCATACGAAACAAAGGGGAAGTCTTTAGCTACAGATTTTGAAAAAAATATTACTCTAGCAATTATTGATGAAAACTGGAAAGACCACCTTCGTCAAATGGATGATTTAAAACAATCTGTTCAAAATGCATCTTATGAACAAAAAGACCCACTTTTGATCTATAAATTTGAAGCATTTGAATTGTTTAAATTGACCATAGATAAAATTAACCGAGAAGTACTCTCATTTTTATTTAAAGGAGAACTCCCTAATCAGGCAAATGACCAAATTTCTGAAGAGCGAAAGAAAACGAGACAGAAATTAAATTTAAGCAAAGCTGATGTTCAGAATACTACGGAACAAGCTATAAGTAACTCGAGACAACAACAATCAGCTCCAGTTGAAACCATTGTTAGAGAACAACCTAAAATTGGAAGAAATGAACGCGTAACCATTAAAAATGTAATGAGTGGTCAAGAGAAAGTTGTAAAATTTAAGCAAGCTATCCCTCTTATTGAAAAAGGAGAATGGGTTCTTATGAATAAATAATAAAAAACACCTTTTAAAAAAGGTGTTTTTTATTGGACATATTATACGCCTTGAAAATCAGTATTAATTTTTAGATAATCTAAAAACTCTTGTTTGGTTTCCTTTTCTTTAAATTTTCCACCAAACTCAGCGGTAATTGTACTGCTCTCAATATCTTTTATACCTCTAGAATTTACACACAAGTGTTTAGCGTCTATAACACACGCCACATCCTTGGTCCCTAATGATTCTTGCATAAACTGAACTATTTGCATAGTTAATCTCTCCTGAACTTGAGGTCGTTTTGCAAAATAATCAACAATACGATTCATCTTTGATAGCCCAATTACTTTACCATTTGAGATGTAGGCTACATGAGCACGACCTACAATTGGCAATAAATGATGCTCACAAGTAGAATAAACAATGATATTTTTTTCAACCAACATCTCTTCATAATTGTAATTATTATCAAAGGTTGATGCTTTAGGTTGGTTCTTTGGATTTAACCCCATAAATAATTCCTTCACAAATGCTTTTGCTACTCTTCTTGGAGTACCACGAAGACTATCATCTGTTAAATCCATTCCAAGAGTAATTAAAATATCTTTTACGCTTTCTTGAATTCTATCCATTTTTTCTTCATCGGAAATAATGAATGCATCCTCACGTAAAGGAGTTGTAGCTGAAGTCATGATGTGGTTATCACCAATATCATCAATTTGATCTTCTCTATTTTTTAAATTTAATTCTATCATCACGCATTATTTATTTATGCAAATTTACGACATAAAGCAATATGTTTATTGCATTTTATTAATCAATTCTTCCAAAGTACAAATACTTAGAGAACCGTCAGACATATCTTTTAATTTGAAGGTATTGTTTTGAATTTCAGAAATGACAAAGGCTATATTTCGAGTAGATGCATATTTCCACTGTTTCTTTTGTTGTTTGTTACTAGATGCGGTATCTGGATATATTTCAGTTTTAATCCCTACATTTCTTAATGCTTTAATTGCTTCTAATTGTATTCTGTTATCTTCTTCATTGAAATTAAGAAATAATAACTTAGGTTTTGGAAGAGCCACAGTATCAAACAAGCCAAGTTCCTCTAATACCAAATAAATTCTGTCTAAACCAAAGGAAATCCCTACTCCACTTACATCTTTTAGTCCAAAAATTCCGGTTAAATCATCATATCTACCTCCACCACCGATAGACCCCATTTCAACACCATCAGGAGCAGAAACTTCAAAAATAGCTCCCGTATAATAGTTTAAACCGCGTGCTAGGGTTACATCAATTTCTAAAGAAGAAGACTGAAGTCCAAGCGTATTGATCGTATTGACAACAAAACGTAACTCTTCAACTCCTTTTTTTCCTTCTTCAGATGCTGATAACAAATCATCTAAAATAGTTAACTGATCTGTATTTGATCCTGAAAGATTAAAAAGAGGAGTTACTTTTTTAATAGCTTCAATAGATATTCCCTTTTCTAGCATTTCTTTTTCAACACCACTAGAACCAATTTTATCTAACTTATCAAGAGCTACAGTAAAGTCAATCAACTTATCTTTTGCTCCAATAACCTCGGCAATTCCTGCTAAAATTTTTCTATTATTAATTTTAATTGTAGTTCCTATTAATTTAAGATTCGTAAAAACAGTATCATACAATTGAATAAAATCTACCTCTTGCAACAAAGATTTACTACCTACTACATCTGCATCACATTGAAAAAACTCTCTAAAACGTCCTTTCTGAGGGCGATCAGCTCTCCAGACGGGTTGAATTTGATAACGTTTAAAAGGAAATGTAATATCATTTTGTCTTTGTACCACATATCTAGCAAACGGAACCGTTAAATCGTATCGTAAGGCTTTATCTGATAGTTGAGGGATTAACTTTACACTGTCTTTCTTTTCTAGAAGTTTTGTGTCTGCTTTCTTTAAATAATCTCCAGAATTTAAAATCTTGAAAATTAATCGATCTCCTTCATCTCCATATTTACCCATTAAGGTAGTTGAGTTTTCAAAACTTGGAGTTTCTATGGGTTGAAAACCAAAGGTTTCAAAAGCAGCTCTCATCGTATTAATAATATACATACGATTGGCTACTTCTGTAGATGAAAAATCTCTGGTTCCTTTTGGAATACTTGGTTTCATAAAAACAATATTCAGTTATCTAATCACTATTGAGCACCTAAGGCTAACTTCTGGTGCAAATATCCGAAAAATCTTGAGAAGAACTATTCTGTTGTGTTTGATTTATTTTTTCTTTGAAGTGAAAAAATACTAGCATTTAACTCAAACCCTAACAACAATATAATAGCATTGAGCCAAATAAATAGCATTAAAATTAGTAATGTTCCTATAGAACCATACAATTGATTGTACTGAGCAAATTCATTAACATAATAACCAAAGAGATAAAAAGTAAGAATTGATAGTGTTGTTGTAAAAATAGTTCCAGGTGAAAAAAACCTAGAGTGCTTTCCATTTTTTGTTCCATATTTATACAAAATAGAAACAATTGTGAAAATCATGATCAGAAACAACCCTCCTCTTCCGAATTGTAACCATATCGTTTCATCATCTATCCAACCTTTATTCGTAAATGCATCTAAAAGTAACTGATAAAAACCTGTGAGAGCAACAGTGATAACTAAAAACAAAGCCATTAACAATGACACAAACATCGATAAAAAATAGGCCCTAAAAACATTTCTATTTTCCTTGACATGATACGAATATTCAAAGCCTCCAAAAATGGCATTCACTCCATTTGTCATTAAAAAAATAGAACCTAAAAAACCAAATGATAATAAACCAGCTTGTTTATTCCCTAAGATATCCAATAGAACACTATCAACTGCATCAAAGGTTTTAGGTGGTAAAACTTCTGATATCAAAGTCATTAATCCCTCCTGAAAACCATCGATATGGATGTATGGAATTAATGTTAATACAAATAGCATAAAAGGAAAAATAGCCATAAAAAAACTATAGGCAATACCGCCAGCTCTAGTTGTTAGTGCACCTCTAACAATACCGATAATATACATTTCTAAGACATCATAGAGCGACATACCCTCTAGACCCGGAATTTTTATTTTTTTTCCAAATCTAACCAGTATACTCAGTACTGGAATTTTTACTAGTTTGTCTTCTATTTCTTTACTCAATGGAAATTTTATATTTATCTAACAATCCAATAACATTCTCTTTTGAGAATTTTGCTCCTTTTAGTTTATTTACATCTGGATCTATTCTCAGGTATTTAGCTGTTCTGAAATCTACTTTTTCTAGAATGCTTTGATCAAAAACAGTATTTTTCAATACTGATGATTCAAAAACAGCACTAGTTAAATCTGTATTAGAAAAATTAACTTCCTCTAAAGTACAGTTTTTAAAATAAGTCCCATTCATGTTTAATTCTCGAAACGATGAAAAGCCTAACTGACAGTTGGTGAAACTCATTTTTAACAAGAAAGTATCTACTTCGTGAAACTTAACTCCTAACATTTTACAATTATTAAACATGACATCTTTTAAACCAGTATCTTTTAAAATGGTATTACTAAAGTTACATTCGATAAACTCACATTCTACAAACTGAATATTAGAGGCATGAATGGTGGAAAAATTACATTTTGTAAAGACACAATTATCGTATTCCCCTTTCTGAATTTTATAAGTAGAAAAGTCTATTTTCTGAAAGTCTTTACTATCGAAGTACTTATCTGCCATTGAATTACTTTTATTTTACCAAGTATTTGATTATTAACACAAAAATAAACGATCAGAGTTTCATAGTGAAAATATACTTTCCACTTTAAACTACTATTTCTTTACTCATTAATGTTTGAGAGAATTTTATTAAAAATGTTTAAATCTTTAATTTTAATTACAGAATCTTTCATAAAGACAAAATCTGCACCATAGGCAACATTGGCTAAGATTCCATGTTCTTTTCTAAAGAGAATAAATCTAGGATGAGAGGTTGAATTATTTTCTGAATCACTATAAATTTTATATTCTGTATCATCTAAAAAAAACTTCTTTTTAGAAGGAATAAAAGCACCATCTACCAAAAGAACATCTTTGTTTACATGATACCTAAAGCTTAAATTTTTTTGAGAATCTTTAGCCAAATAAGAATAATCAATAACTGAATCTTTAGGTTCAATAGTTAACACTAGTGAATGTCTGTATACCAATTCATTGGAGACAAATTGATGAACATATAATTTTTCAGAAATTAGCTCTTTCTGATCGCATGAAAATAGAGTACATAACAACACTATTTGTAAAATTTTTCTCATATGACTACTTTTAAACTTAAATCCATATTATGAACAGAATGAGTTAGGGCTCCAGATGAAATATAATCTACACCACATTCTGCATATTTTAGAATGGTATCTTCATTTATTCCACCAGAAGATTCTGTAAAACATTTTCCATTAATTAATGCAACTGCTTTTCTAGTATCTTCAAATGAAAAATTATCAATCAAAATCCTATATACTCCATCATTTTCAAGAATTTCCTCAATTTCAGAAATACTTCTTGCTTCTACAATAATTTTTAAATCTAATTTATTATTGATTAAATAATTTTTAGTCTTTGTAATTGCCTCTGAAATGCCTCCTGCAAAATCTATATGATTATCTTTAATCATTATCATATCGTATAATGCAAAACGATGATTCTCCCCTCCTCCTATTTTTACAGCCCATTTCTCTAACGCTCTAATGCCTGGAGTAGTTTTTCTTGTATCTAAAATTTGGGTGTTTGTACCTTTCAATTTATCTACAAAAAAAGCAGTTTTAGTAGCAATCGCACTCATTCGCTGCATTGCGTTTAATATAAATCTTTCTGCTTTTAAAATGGATTGAGAATTTCCTGAAACTTGAAAAACTACATCTCCATGGGTAACATGAGATCCATCATCAATAAAGCTTTCTAAATGTAAATCTTTATCAAAATATTTAAATGCCTTTTTAGCAAAAGCTACACCAGCTATAATACCCTTATCTTTTACCAATAAATTAGCTTTTCCTTGAGCATTAGAAGGAATGGAGGACAATGAGGTATGATCTCCATCTCCAACATCTTCTCTGTACCCATTTTTGATAATGAGATCTAATTCTTTTTCAAATTGTTCAATAGAGATCATATTATTGTATTATTCAAGCTAAAATACAATTAAATGAGAAAATTGATAACAATAATTGTAATTTTGAAAAATGAGAATAAAACTGCTTGTAATTGGAAAAACAGATGACAAAAATCTAGGACAACTTATTGAAAAATACCAACAAAGGTTAAATCACTACATAAACTTTGAAATCGAAATCATACCTGACATCAAAAATGTAAAGAATTTAAGTCAACTACAACAAAAAGAGAAAGAGGGTGATTTAATTCTTTCAAAACTTAAAAACACTGACCAATTGGTTTTGTTGGATGAAAAAGGAAAAGAATTTCGATCTTTAGATTTTGCAAGTTTTCTTCAAAAGAAAATGAATTCAGGAATCAAACAACTAGTTTTAGTTGTTGGAGGTCCTTATGGATTTTCTGAATCCGTTTATAGGAAAACCGTAGGAAAGGTATCATTATCTAAAATGACCTTCTCGCATCAAATGATTCGGCTTTTTATAGTTGAACAATTGTATAGAGGTTTTACCATTCTCAAAAATGAGCCTTATCATCATGAATGAATAATCTTAAATTAATTAGTTTAGTAAAATGAAACTAGTCTTTGCCACAAATAACCTGCATAAATTAAAAGAAGTACAAAAAATGCTTTCTAATTCTATAGAAGTACTTTCTTTAAAGGATATTGGTTGTTTTGAAGAGATAGAGGAAACTGAAAATACTTTAGAAGGCAATGCCAAATTAAAGGCTGATTACATTACTCAAAAGTATGGATTTGATTGTTTTTCCGATGATACGGGATTAGAAGTAGAGGCTTTAAATGGAAAGCCTGGGGTGTATTCTGCTAGATATGCGGGAGAACATGGAAATGCAGAAAAAAACATGGAAAAACTTCTTAATGAACTTCAAAATAAATCAAGTAGAAAAGCAAAATTCAGAACTATTATTGCTTTAAATCTTAGAAATAAACAATATCTTTTTGAGGGCATTTGTGATGGTAAAATTTTAAATAAGAAAACAGGAATTAAAGGTTTTGGTTATGATCCGATCTTTAAACCAAATAATGCTTCATGCTCTTTTGCTGAAATGAGCTCAGAAGAAAAAAATATAATTTCTCACAGGGGAATTGCCATTCAGGAATTGGTTCAATTTTTAAATTCACTATAATTAATGATTCAAAAATCATACACAAAACAATTTATAACACTTTCTTTTGGGTTGGTTATGGTTGTATTGGTAAGCATTAGTTTAGGTTCTGTATCCATTCCTATAGACGAAATCATAGCTGTTTTGTTAGGAAACGAAAGTTCAAAATCTAGTTGGGCTACAATTATTCTTCATTTTAGACTTCCTAAAGCAATTACTGCTATGCTAGTTGGATCTGGCTTGTCAATTGCTGGTTTATTAATGCAAACGCTTTTTAAAAATCCTTTAGCTGGTCCATTTGTATTAGGAATTTCTTCAGGAGCTAGTCTAGGTGTGGCTATTTTAATTTTAGGCGCTAGTATCTTTGGAGGTGTAATAACAACAGTGTCTTTTTCTAGTTGGGGTCTTGCAATTGCGTCAAGTTTGGGAGCAGCAATGGTTTTGTTTGCAGTATTACTGACGGCTCATAAAGTGAGAAATACGATGAGTATTTTAATTATTGGGTTAATGTTTGGTACAGTTACGTCTGCAATCATTAGTGTGTTTACTTTTTTTAGTGATGCAGAAAAAATTCAACAATTTGTATTTTGGGGGTTTGGAAATTTGGGGAATTTATCTTGGAATGAAATTCTTGTTTTTTTTACTATTTATGTTATAGCTATTATCAATTTAATACGTATTATAAAACCACTAAATTCATTGTTAATTGGTGAAAACTATTCTAAAAGTTTAGGTGTTAATATTAAAAAAAACAGAACTATTATTTTAGTCATTACTAGTTTGCTAACAGGTGTTACTACAGCTTTTGCTGGACCTATAGCCTTTATTGGGCTAGCAGTTCCTCATATTACAAAATTAGTTTTTAAAACCTCTGACCATACAATATTACTTCCTGCTGTTGCCATTCTGGGAGCTATTATATTGTTGGTTTGTGATATGGTTGCTCAATTACCAACTAGTGAATTTACTTTACCTATAAATGCTGTAACCTCATTAATTGGAGCACCAATTGTGATTTGGTTATTGTTAAGAAAAAAGAAAATATACCTATGAGTTCTTCAGTTATAAATAGTATTGAAACAAAGGATTTGCATATTGGATATCAGCAAAAAAAATCTGTATTAACTATTCAAAAACAGATTAGTATTCAATTACACAAAGGTGAATTTGTAGGTATTTTAGGTAAAAATGGAATTGGTAAATCTACGCTATTAAGAACACTTACAGGAGTTCAAGATGCTATTTCAGGAGGTGTATTCATTCAAGGGAAAAGTATCAAATCTTACAAGCTTAAAGAACTTTCTAGTCTAATGAGCCTTGTCCTTACGGAGCGTCTTCCTGAGAGTCAATTAACTGTTTATGAACTCGTTGCTCTAGGGAGACAACCTTACACAAATTGGATTGGAAGATTAGAAAAAAAAGATATAGAAAAAATCAACTGGGCTTTAGAAGAAACAGAAACGATGTCCTTAGCGAACAAACATTTTTATGAATTAAGTGACGGACAATTGCAACGCGTTTTAATAGCTAGAGCGTTAGCACAAGATACACCAATCATTCTGTTAGATGAACCCACAGCTCATCTTGATATGCATCATACTATCAAAATCTTCAAACTCCTAAAAAAACTTTCAAAAGAAACTAATAAAACGATTATCATAACTACTCACGAAGTAAATTTAGCTATCAAATCAGCTGATCAACTAATTTTATTAACAGATAAAGAAGTAGTAGCTGGAAATAAAAAAGTACTCATTGAAAGCAATTCTTTTGATCATTTATTTTCATCTGAAATTGTAAATTTTAACTCAAGTTTAGAGCAATTTATCGTAACAAAAGAATCATGATTTTTCAACTTAATAAATTTTAGGGAAATTAAAACAGCCTTGTTTTATGATTACTAGTCATACTAATATAATTCTGAAAAGTCTGTTAATTCCTAATTTATGTTGGTAAAAAAATTATTGAATCTTCTAACTAAAACGAATTTTCCAGATAACTAACTCATTTACTAATGTAATATTTTGAAAAGTAATTCTTTTAGAATATCTCCGTGTGATTGACTGGCTCCTACTCCTTTGCTTTTTACATCAGCATCTCTTAATATAGAAATAACTTGAGCAACCTTTCGCATGGGGTAATTCCTTGCAGCAGTGACATAATCTGTTACAAAAAAAGGTCTAATACCTAGAGATTTGGCTACTTGATCTCTCGACTTATTTTGTAATCCATGATAAATTAAAAGTTGAGTAAAAAAACTATTTAACAACGAAATAGTCATAACTAATGGATTATTCTTAGGGTTTTGCGCAAAATATTGAATGATTTGATTGGCTTTTAAATTATTTTTCTCTCCTACAGCTTTTCGTAATTCAAAATTATTGAAGTCTTTAGAAATTCCAATATTCTCCTCTATATGAACCGGAGTAATAATGGTATTTTCAGGGAGTATAGTAATCAGTTTTTCTAATTCATTATGAATTTTACTTAAATCTGTTCCTAAAAAGTCAACCAACATTTGAGCTGCCTTTGGTTCTACCTTATAGTTTTTACCCCCTAACACTCTTCTTATCCAGTCTGCAACTTGATTATCATAAAGACGTTTACTCTCAAATACTAACCCTATTTTATGAATAGCTTTGTACAAAGCCTTTCTTTTATCTAATTTTTTGTATTTGTAATTTAGAACTAATACGGTAGAGGGTTGTGGATTATTGGCATAAGGAACTAACTTTTCAATGGTTCTACTTAGATCTTGTGCTTCTTTTACTATGATTACCTGCTTTTCAGCCATCATTGGAAAACGTTTAGCAGCTCCTATAATATCTTCAATAGAAACGTCTCTACCATACATCACTGTTTGATTAAAGCCCTTTTCTTCCTCAAGCAAAATAGTATTTTCAATAAAATCAGAAATCTTATCTATATAGTAGGATTCTTCACCCATTAAAAAATAGATGGGCTTCACTTCACCATTCTTAATATCAGAAACTATTTGATTTATTTCATTCATATCCTACCAAAATCTGTAATAAGTTAACTATTAACCTAGTTTTTACTACTTTTAACCCTATGCAAAAACTGAATTTTCCATCTTGTGCATTTAAACTCAAATCTAGCGAAAATAAGACACTTATTTTTGATATTGTAAGAAAAAAATATGTGATAGTAACACCAGAGGAATGGGTCCGACAGCATGTAGTTCACTTTTTACTTAAAGAAAAAAACTATCCAATTTCTTTAATCGCTGTAGAAAAACAACTTAAAATAAACAAAAGGGTAAAAAGAACTGATATTATCGTATACAATAAACAAGGAACTCCTGAAATATTGATTGAATGCAAAGCACCAAGTGTAAAAATAACACAGACTACTTTTGATCAAATTGCACGATATAATCTCTCTGCAAATTCTAATTTTTTAATGGTAACCAATGGCTTAGCTCATTATTTTTGTCAAATTGATACTGATAAAGAAACTTATATTTTTTTAGAAGATATTCCAAGCTACTAATTTTAGCAACTATTTAGTAACAAGAACGATTTAGATGTACTAGATTTGTAAACTTGAAAACAGCCATTGTCATATTAAATTGGAACGGTAAACAATTGTTAGAACAATTTTTACCATCTATCGTTAATTTTAGTTCAGAGTTAGCTGATATCTATGTGGCAGATAATGCAAGCACAGACAACTCTATAGGGTATGTGAAAGAATTTTTTCCTTTGGTACATATTGTAGAAAATACAAGTAATGGTGGGTATGCTAAAGGGTACAATGACGCTTTAAAAAGTATTGATGCAGATATTTATTGTTTAATTAATTCTGATGTTGAAGTATCTAAAAATTGGATCTCTCCTGTTTTGGAGGTTTTTGAGCAAAATGAAAATACTGCTATAATTCAACCAAAAATACTAGATCATAAACAGAGAAATACTTTTGAATACGCAGGGGCTGCTGGTGGATTTATAGATTTATATGGCTATCCCTATTGTAGAGGGCGTGTATTTAATGATTTGGAAAAAGATACTGAACAATTTAATGACATTACAAATATTTTTTGGGCTTCTGGAGCTTGTTTTTTTATAAGAGCTAAAGTATATCATTTCTTAAATGGATTTGATGAAGATTATTTTGCACACCAAGAAGAGGTAGATTTATGTTGGAGAGCACAAAATGAGGGTTTTGATGTAAAGTATGTTGGGTTATCAACTGTATACCATGTTGGTGGAGCTACACTTCAAGAAACGAATCCACAAAAGACATTTTTAAACTTTAGAAATAGTTTACTTAATGTTATAAAGAATGTACCTAAACAATGGTTCTTATTTGTTGTGTTTTCACGATTAGTTCTTGATGGAGTTGCAGGGATTAAATTTTTAATAGAATTTAGACCCATTCACACTTTGGGAATTTTAAAAGCACACATTAGTGTTTATAAAAATTTTTATAAATTTTTACAAAAAAGAAAAACATTGCAGAAAAAACACCAATACAATCTTCATACGAGTGTTGTTTGGCAATATTTTATTTTAAGAAGAAAAAAATTTAAACATCTACGTTAAAAATTTATAAAATCTCTAAGCTGCCTTTTCCTTCTCTAATTATGGTGGGTTCAGCTTTTGTTAGGTCTATGATTGTAGAAGCGTGATTATCTCCAAAACCACCATCAATTACTCCATCGACCAAATGCTGCCATTTTTCAAAAATCAATTCTGGGTCAGTAGTATATTCCAGCACATCATCTTCATCATGTATAGAGGTCGATATAATTGGATTTCCTAACTGCTTAACAATAGCTCTTGCTATGGAATTATCAGGAATTCTAATTCCAACTGTTTTTTTCTTTTTAAATACATTTGGTAATGACTTACTACCGGGAAGTATAAAAGTATAAGGGCCTGGAAGTGCTCTCTTAAGAAGTTTATAGGTTGGTGTATCAATTTGCTTTACGTAATCAGAAAGATGGCTTAAATCATTACATATAAAAGAAAAGTTAGCTTTTTCTACCTTTATTTTTTTAATTCTTGCAATTTTTTCAACAGCCTTTACATTAGTGATATCACAACCAAGACCGTAGACAGTATCTGTTGGATAAATAATAAGTCCACCCTTTTTTAAAATATCTACAACTTTATTAATTTCCGTAGCATTAGGATTTTCCTTGTAAATTTTAATATAAGATGCCATAAAATTTTAAACTACTTGATATTTAATTATACAACTAAGACTATCTAAAAATCAATGTTTAGTTCTTATCAACTAATCTAAAACCTTCACCATGTATATTTAAAATTTCTACAGAAGCATCGTTTTTTAAATATTTTCTGAGTTTAGCAATATAAACATCCATGCTCCTTGAAGTAAAGTAATTGTCATCTCTCCAAATTTTTGTTAATGCCAATTCTCTTGGCATTAAATCATTTTTATGAAGAGCTAACATTCGTAATAGTTTACTTTCCTTAGGTGATAATTTTTGCGGTTCATTATCTCCAACAGAAAGATGACGTAACTTTGAGTTGAAGAAAAAGCCTCCAATATTAAATTCAAATTGCTCATCCTCAGCAGAGTTATCTGATTCTTTTCTTTGTAAAATTGCTTTGATTTTAAAAAGTAAAACCTCGGAGTCAAAGGGTTTATTAAGGTAATCATCGGCACCAACCTGATACCCCTTTAAAACGTCCTCTTTTAGTGTTTTAGCTGTTAAAAATATAATGGGTATTTCTTTGTTTTTTGATCGAATATCCTGTGCAAGAGAAAAACCATCTTTTCTAGGCATCATCACATCTAAAATACAAAGATCGAAATCATTGTTTTTAAACATAATTAATCCTTCAATACCATCTTTGGCATGTGTCACATTATAATCATTCAATGCTAAATAATCTTTTAATACTGTTCCAAAATTTGGATCATCTTCTACTAATAAAATCTTTTTACTTCCCATGTTTATTTTTTTAAATTAATGGTAACTTAATTGTGAATGTACTTCCTTTTCCTATTTCACTATCAACAAAAACTGTTCCGTGATGTATGTCAATAATTTCTTTTACATAGGCTAAGCCTAAACCGTGACCTTTAACGTCATGAATATTTCCTTTTTGTTCTCTGTAAAATTTATCAAAAATCTGTTTTTGAACATTTTTACTCATCCCAATTCCTTTATCTTTTATTTTAATCAATAAGTTTTTGTTGGTACTCTCTGTATATACATCAATTTTTGGAGTATCCTCAGAATACTTTAATGCATTTTCTAAAATATTCACTATCACATTAGTCATGTGAAATTGATTTACTAAAATTTCTGACTGAATAGCCTCTAAATGAGTATTGATAGAACCTTTTTTATCTAAAGTAAGAAGGTTAACATGTGAAATAGCATCATCAATTACATCATGAATGTCTAGGGCTTCTGTCTTGATTTCAATTTGATTTTTTTCCAATCTAGAAATTCGCAAAACATTTTCTACTTGACCATGCATTCTTTTATTTTCATCACGTATCATTTTTATGTAACGAAGAACTTTATCTTGATCATTAATGATCTTAGGATTTTTTATAGAATCTAAAGCCAAGTTAATCGTAGCAATTGGTGTCTTAAATTCATGCGTCATATTGTTAATAAAATCCGTCTTTATTTCTGATATTTTTTTTTGTTTTACCAATTGATAAAGAGAGCTAGAGAAAGCAATAACAATGATAAAAATAAAAAATAGTGATAGTAGTAATATGTATGAAATGTCTGATAATATGTGTTTATTTTTATCTGGAAAATCGATATATAAAGTAAAATTACTGACACCTTCGTTGTTTATAAATAAAGGGTAGCTTTGACTTTTCTCAGGATTTATAGTGTAATATCCAGATTTAAGTTTTGTAGCTAAATCATTATTGTAAACACCATACTTATATTTAATATTGATGTTATTTTTTTTTAATTCTTCATTTAAAATAACATTTAACTCCCTGTTGTTTATTCTTTCCTCAATTGGAAATGCCTTCTTGTAAAATTCCTTAAATACGTCCGATAGTAATTTTCTGTCTAAATTCTCACTATCTATAGTTGATATTTGTTTTTCATCGAAAACGGTTTTAAAATCATTGTCTCCAGAAATTAAAGTTCCTTTAAAAAAATCTCTTTTTTTGGTAAGTCTTTTGACAACTATTGAATCATTATCATAAAAACCATTTTTCTCTAATATATCTAAAACAGGTATTTTAAAATCTTCCTCAATAATTGTTGTACCAAAAGAAAAACGACTTTTGCTAGTAGTATCGATTTGTTGAATCAAAAAGTTTTTTATTTGTGCCTTGTTTAAGAATCTTCTTGTTTTGATAAAGCTCTCAATCTTGTTGTAATACAAGTCTTCTTCTTTAACTTCAAGGCGCTCAGAAACTCTTGCCAAAGCTTTTTTTACATCGCCTCTGAATTGGATATTTTTACTTTCTATAGTATTGTTTATCCAATACAATTGAACTGCAACAATTCCAATCAGAGAAATGCTCATCAAAACTACTATTAAGACAAAAATCTTTTTACCCATTATTCAAAAATAGGATTATATACTATGTTAATGTTTTTATTTAACGTTGATTAACAAAAGGAGTTAAGTATTTAAGTAAATTTTAACAAAAAATGGGAGTTTCATTAAAAATAAAATTGATTTTGTGTTAAAATATTAAATATACTATTAATTTTTAACATTGTTTCTTCTTTATCAATATTTTCAATAAAATAATTTGATAATAACTTCCTTTTCGCATCTGACCATTGATTTTGAATAATAGCCTTGACTTGATTTTCTGTCACTTTATCTCTGTTGATGACCCTTTCAATTCTTAATTTTTCAGGGGCATTAACCGAAATAATTATATGGCAAATTGAATCACTACCTGTCTCAAATAAAATTGCATTTTCATAAATAATAAACGTATTTTTTTCTTGACTATTTATGAAATTAGCAAAATGAATTTTTACTTCAGGGTGTACAATACTATTTAACTTTTTCAATAAAGATGAATCCTTAAAAACAAGTTTAGAGATGTATTTTCGATTAAATTTTTGATCTTGATAGCTTTGATCGCCAAATGCCTCAATTAGCTTATTTTTTATTGAAATCGAATTGTTAATTAATTTTTTAGCTTCCTCATCTGCGTGAAAGTAAACTGTATTGGGTTGAGAGCATATCGCCTCAGCTACAAGGGATTTACCACTACCTATACCTCCTGTTATGCCGATTATCATATTATTTATTAATTATAAAATCAATTTTCATGGGAGATATCCTAACATTTCTTACTAATGAGGAGTTTTCAACTAATTTTGGAATCAAATAAGGTAAATTATTGACTTTCGACATGTTATAATCACATTCAATTAAAAAAGCAGAGCTTGAAACCTTATTAAAATTAGAGAGTGCTACCTTGTAAGTAATTTTTACAAGTTTTGGAAAAGTACTAATTGAAGTATTATTTGGAGAATTTAATAAGTTTATGGGTACTTCTACTTCACCCTCTGTGAATTCTTCTACTGATGCAGAAATCTCAACTTTATGCTGCACTGTTCTGATATTTGATTCTCTAGAAAACTTTTCAATAGAAATAACTTCTTTAATTGAGCTATTTAGTTGTTTTTTTTGAAAAAGAGTTGTTGAAACAAAAGAAATGGTATCTAAAATTGATTCTGGACCTTTAATTTCAATTGAATCAGGCTCAATATGAATTGCTTCATTCAATTCATAACCATTCGCAAAAGTTAAATCAGACACTAATTTTACAGGAATTTTTTTAACTTTTAATACTCCCAAATTAAATGCAATTGAATCCTTAATAAAGTGATCTATCTCAATACCTGTAATCATTTGCTTTTGAATTCCTAATTTTTGTTGAGAAATTAATAAGTAATAATCTGTTAAAGATTTAGAATATAGGTTTGATGCATCTATTTCAAGCTTTTTAGGGGAAATTTTAGAGGAGATTAATTTAAACCCCGAAGCTCTAACGTGTATATCAATAAAATCTAAAGGATTTTCTTGAAGTAATTTGTTGTCTGGAAGATTATTATAAATAACAGGAAATTTAATAGTGCCCTCATATTCTTTTGATAATTTGGTCATAAACCAAAAAACAACAGAAAGTAGAAAAAACAAAATAAATGAATAATATAATTTATTAATTCCTGTATTCTTTTTATTCATTAGCTAGTGTATTTGTTTGCAAGCTAATTAATCTAGGCTCAAAGAAAAAATTTAGCACAAAAAAAGTGAGCTATTAATAGCTCACTTTTTTTATGTATGAAATCCATACTTATTTTTTGGCCACAGTAGGAGCAAACTTTTTACTTAATTCAACGGAAATTGCTGCCTGCTCGAATCTTATTTTTCCCGCACTTGTTTCGATAGTAACTGTGCCATCTTTATCATTCCTTTCAGTCAACTTGCCATGGATACCACTTGTAGTAACAACTTTAGAACCCTTTTTTAGTTCAGAAATAAATTTCTTTTCTTTTTTTCTTTTTCTGTTTTGGGGTAATATCATAAAGAAATAAAAAACTACTAAAAGAGCTAACATGGGAAGCATCATCCCTCCAAGACCTTCTGAAGCAGATGCTTGTAATAGTATCGTTTGAAACATTATTATTTTTTTGGAGTTGAAGATGATTTTGGTGTAACTGAACCTTTTAATTTCAATATTTCTCTACCTCTTGCAGTATTCGTAAATAAAGTTAAAGTTTTAGCTTGTCTATTAGGTTTACCAGCAGTGTTAAAATTGGCTAAAACCTCAGCTGAATCTCCAGGCTTTATAGGCTCTTTTGGCCATACAGGAACAGTACAACCACAAGATGCTTGAACATTAGAAATGATTAAGTCTGTTTTCCCAGCGTTTGTAACCATATACTTAGCTTCAACAATCTCTCCCTCGTTCACTGTACCAAAATCATATTCAGTAATGTCAAATTTAATTTCTGCAGCTCCTTTACTAATTTCAATATCTCTCTTTTTTGCAGTTTCTAAGTTTTCTTTCTTTACTTTAACAGAAGCACTTTCTTTATTACAAGAAAGAATAAAAACAACTGATAATGATAAAATAATTGGTATTAATAGTTTTTTCATGATATATGGTTATATTTTTTGTAAAAATAATAAATTATAATAATCCTCGTCCAACTTTGACAAGTTTTTTGTCTTTTTCAAACTCTCTAGAAAGCTTGTCCAATACACCGTTAACAAAGTAACTACTTTTCTCTGAAGAATAATCTTTTGCAATTTCTATGTACTCATTAATGGTAACTTTTGTTGGTATAAGAGGAAAATTCAAAAATTCACAGGCCCCCATTTTAATAAGAATCATATCCATATCAGCAATTCGATCAGATTCCCAATTGGGCGTGTGAGTTTTGATATCGTTTTCAAAAGTGTGATGATTTAAAATTACTTTTTTAAATAATTCTGAAACAAAATCTGAATCATCTTTGTTTTTGTATAGATTTCCAAGCGTAAAAGGGGTAGCTTCTTTTTGCTTTTTAAGAGATCTAACAACCCAAGTATTAACAAAAGGAATATCGTCTACCCATGTAATATTCTTATCCTCAAAATACTCTGCAAGTTTTGTACTTGGAGCTACAATTTCTGTAAAAAAATCGATCACAAAACTTTTATCAATACTAAAAGAATCTTCATCTTGAGATAGATAATTAGAATACAGGGTGCTTTTACGAAGTTTCTCCCAAATAATCTTGACATATTCATCATCAATAGACCAATTGTTGAGATTTTGAGCTTCAACATGAAGAGACAATGAATTACTTTCAGCTATTTTCTTTATTAATTTATTTTCAACAAATTTTCTATTAGGAAATAAATCATCATCCGTTACCAGATGTTTTTTCTTGGAAATTTCCTGTTTTTGTTCAGCTAGTTTTTGAACCTCAACCAGAAGACTTAGGAGTAAAACATATAAATCAAACATTTTTATAATGCTAAATTTTATGAATTTTTCTTCTTTTACAATGTCATCATCATTAGATTTAATCATTGCATATACTGATTGCATTACTTTTACTCGAATATGTCTTCTATTAATCATTTAAAGAACTTATTTTTTAATAAAAAAAGCGAAAGATGAAAATCAGTCGCTTTGCAAAAATATAATTATTTCTTTAGGTGCATGAAGAGTTTTTCTATTTTTTACATTTATCTATTCTATTTTGAGCCAAGTTAAATGCAGCTTGATGTGTAGTAATGTTTTCTTTATCAGAGTTTTTAAATATTTCAAGTGTGGTATTATAAATATTTTCAGTTTTCTTGATACTTTGCTCCTTAGAATATCCTTTTAATTCTCCATATACATTAATGATACCACCCGCGTTTATTAAAAAGTCTGGAGCATAAGCTATTCCCTTTTCTTTAAGCATTTTACCATGCTTTACCTCATCTGCTAACTGATTATTAGCAGCACCTGCAATGACTTTTGTTTTTAATTGATGAATGGTATTATCGTTGATTGTGGCACCTAATGCACATGGTGCATAAATATCAAGATCTAGATTATAAATATCGTTCCCAAGAACAACATTCGTATCATATTTATTTGATAATTCCTTTATACGAGATTCATTTATATCATTAATAATTACATGAGCACACTCCTCTTTAATGAATTTAACTAATGTTTCCCCCACATGACCAACACCTTGTACAAGAATTTTCTTACCCTCTAAGCTATCCGATCCAAATTTATATTTAGCAGCAGCTTTCATACCCATGTAAACCCCATGCGCAGTAACAGGTGATGGATTTCCTGAGCCTCCATTGTGTTCTGAAATCCCCGTTACATAAGGAGTTACTTCTCTAATCACATCCATATCTCTAGTCTCCATACCAACATCCTCTGCTGTAATGTATTTTCCACTCAAAGAGTTTACAAACTCACCAAATCTCCTCATCAATTTATCATTTTTTTGAGTTTTTGCATTTCCAATTATAACAGCCTTTCCACCTCCGAGATTTAACCCTGTAATTGCAGACTTATATGTCATTCCTCTAGATAGGCGTAAAACATCATTTAAAGCATGCCATTCACTCTGATAAGACCACATTCTTGTTCCACCCAGAGCAGGGCCTAAAACTGTATTATGGATGCTAATTATTGCCTTTAAACCTGTATCTTTGTCGTTACAAAAAACTATCTGTTCGTGATTATCAAAGGATAGTTGTCCAAAAACAGGATCATGCTTTAAAAAGTCTGTATCAATAATTTTTGATGTCATATGTTAGCTTATAGTTTAAAAAATAAATTATTGTATTTTTCACAATACATTATGGCCAAAAATACGATATCTTCAATTAACAACAAATTAAATACCTTATTATTATATATAATTTAATATTTAAATTTAATCATAAAAAATAAAATGAAATCTTTAAGGTATTTAGATAAATATTTTATAAAGTACAAATGGAGACTTTTATTTGGTGTTTTAATTACTATTTTATCTAAAATATTAGCACTTCAAATCCCTAAAATCATTGGAAGATCACTCAATTCTGTTGAACTTTACATAAAAGGCGATATTCTTGACAAATCGATTGTTAAGGAGCATTTATTATGGAATATTTTTTTAATTATTGGAATATCTGTTTTTGCTGGTTTTTTAACCTTTATTATGCGTCAAATGATTATTGTAACCTCTAGGTTAATTGAGTTTGATTTAAAAAATGAAATTTATAAACAATACCAAAGACTTTCAATAAATTTTTATAAGAAAAACAGGACAGGGGATTTAATGAATAGAATAAGTGAAGATGTGTCAAAAGTTAGAATGTATTTTGGACCCGCTGTCATGTACTCTATGAACATGATTTTTCTTTTTATTGTTGGTTTTACACAAATGATTAAAAGTGACCCTACATTAACTTTATATACTCTTATCCCCTTCCCAATTTTATCGATTTCAATATTTTATATTAGTAAAATCATCAATAAAAGAAGTACCATAGTTCAAGAATATCTGTCAAGATTGACTACTTACAATCAAGAATTCTTATCTGGAATAAATGTAGTAAAATCATACGGTATAGAACCTATGGTTATTGCTGGTTTTGATGAATTGTCCGATAAAAGCAAAGAGAAAAATATAAGTCTTTACAAGATACAAGCACTATTTTTTCCTTTGATGATTTTATTGATTGGTATAAGCAATTTAACAGTTATCTATATTGGTGGAAAACAGTACATAAACGGAGAAATTCCTATTGGAGTTATCGCAGAGTTTATTTTATATGTGAATATGTTAACCTGGCCAGTTGCAGTAGTAGGATGGGTTACCTCGATGATTCAACAAGCAGAGGCCTCTCAAAAAAGGATAAATGAATTTCTTGAAGAAGTACCTGATATTCAAAATAACACAAAAAAATCATTCAAAATAAAAGGAGATATAGATTTCAAAAATGTTTCTCTTGTTTATGATGATACAAAAATTAAAGCACTAAAAAACATTAGCTTTTCAGTAAAAAAAGGAGAAACCATAGCTATTTTAGGTAAAACTGGGTCTGGTAAATCAAGTATTGTAAATTTAATAACTAGACTTTATGATGTCTCTGAAGGTATTATTCAAATTGATAATACCCCCATCAAGGAAGTGAATTTAATTGATTTAAGAAAAGCTATAGGTTTTGTTCCACAAGATCCATTTCTTTTTTCAGATTCAATATCAAATAATATTAAATTTGGACAAGAACAAGCTACAAAACATGAAATTATATCTGCAGCAAAAAAAGCAGTAGTTCATGAAAATATTGAAAGATTTAAAGATAAATATGATACAATTCTTGGAGAGAGAGGCGTTACATTATCTGGTGGGCAAAAACAAAGAGTTTCTATTGCTAGAGCTATTATAAAAAACCCTAAAATACTAGTTTTTGACGACTGTTTGTCTGCTGTTGATACAGAAACAGAAGAAAGAATTTTAGCAAACTTGGAAAGTGTTTCCAAAGACAAAACAACTTTTATCATTAGTCACAGAGTTTCCTCAGCAAAAAATGCAGATAAAATTATTGTTCTAGATGATGGAGAGATTATTCAGCAAGGATCTCATAATCAACTCATAAATCAAAATGGCTACTATAAAGAATTATTTGAACAACAACTTTTAGAAAAAGAAAACCTATAGTATATTTTGCCAAGTAAAATATTTTATTAGATTTGTTCTTGAATTTTTTAAATAATAATCAAATTTAAACTTATGGGTGAAAGAGTTGAGCAAGAAGAAATATTTTCACAAGTATTAAGAGCAGGAAGAAGAACTTACTTTTTTGATGTCAGAGCTACAAAAGCAGAAGACTATTATTTAACTGTAACAGAAAGTAAAAAATTCACTCATGATGATGGCTCATTTCATTATCAAAAACACAAAATCTATTTGTATAAGGAAGATTTTAGTGATTTTAGAGAAATGCTAGAAAAGGCTACAGACTATATTTTAAACGAAAAAGGATCTGAAGTTATTAGTGAGCGTCATCAAAAAGATTACAAAAAAGAAGAAGTTCAGGTAACTGATGAAAGTAAAACTACCGAAAGTTTCACAGATGTGAACTTCGATGATATTTAACAAGCTACATTCAAATTCAATTTTTTAAAAAGTCATTAACAATGTTTTAATGGCTTTTTTTTACAATATACTTTTAATAGTATTTGTTTTAAGGTGTGTTTCTAACCATTCTTTTTCAGGATTACTCTCTTTAGTTATCCCTCCTCCAACATAAATTTGTGCAACATTTTTCTCAATTTTAGCACATCGTAAATTCACAAAAAGTTCGGTATCAAAATCATCATTAATTTCACCTAAAAATCCGCTATAATAAGTTCTATCATACTTTTCATTTTGTAAAATGAAAAATTTAGCAGCTTCTTTTGGCAATCCACAAACTGCTGGAGTTGGATGTAAAGTGTTTAATAAGTTTTTTAAATCAAATTTTTCAATTTCACCTTTTATATCTGCTTTTAAGTGAAGTAAACTACCCGCTTTAATCGTATGAGTATCAGAAACATAAAAGTTTTTTAATTTAATTCCATTCTTTTGATCTTTTATTTGAGAAATAATATAATCTAACACAAATTGGTGCTCCTTTATTTCCTTTTCGCCCCACAAGGGTTTTAAATCTCCATTATAATTTTGCGTACTTGCAAGTGCTGTAGTATGAAACTCTTTGTTTTTTATAGTGACAAGTCTTTCAGGAGTAGCACCCATCCACAAACCAATTTTTGGATGAAACCATACATATACAAAAGCATTGTTGTATTTATTAAGTAACCTTTCAAAAACCTCAATCAAATCAAAAGAGCTTAGTATTAAGTTTTCTTTTCTAGAAAGAACCACTTTCTTAAATGTGTTGTGTTTGATAGCATCAATTCCTGCAGTGACTAACTCTAGATGTGCTTTTTTATCATCTAAGCACATATTGAAGTTATTTTCTGAAAATTTTACAGTTTTTCTAGTATGGGGCTCCTCAATAACTTTAAAAGTATTTTTTAAAAATACAATTGATTCTTTTTCACTATTGAATGGAGCAAATAGAAATCCTTCTTCTTTAAATGTAGTTGAATAACATAGGGAAGCACTCTTTCCAAAATAAGCTTTTAACTTAGTCGATTTTGGCTTTTTAAAACAAACAAAGGGAAGGTTTTGTTTGTAGGAAGATGAAATTTTATCAAAAATTAAACTCAAATATTTTTTTTTAGATGATAATTTTATTTTTTATCCAAGATTATATTTGTCATTTTACAAACAGAAATTAACTGATTTTGTTCATCAACAATTTTCACTTCCCATAAATGAGTAGATCTTCCTTTGTGTATGTTTTTTGCAGTGGCATAAACCATACCCTCTCTCTTACTCTTCAAATGATTAATAGTTAGCTCTATTCCATTAACGATTTGTTTTTTTTGATCAATAAAAAAATTTGAAGCTGCACTTCCTACAGATTCAGCCAAAGCTGCAGTTGCACCACCATGTAATTGACCATAGGGTTGATGAACTTTAAAAGTTACAGGCATTTTTGCGGTTAAATAATCTTCTCCCACATCAATATACTCTATATCAAGAGTTTCCATTAAAGTATTTTTAGAGGAAGAATTAAAAACACTCAAAATTTTACTTTTATCCATGCTATTTTAAATATGACACAAAAATACATATAAAAAATTGTAATTTTGTTTTGAAAAAATGTAATAAATATGTACAAAATTAGAATTGTTTTAGATGCTGAAGATGATGTGATAAGGACCATATTAGTTGACCATCATATTAATCTAGAAAACCTACATCAAACAATTACTAAATCTTTCAATTTTGAAGGTTTTGAAATGGCATCATTTTACAAAACAGACAATGAGTGGAATGAGGGCGAAGAAATTCCTTTATTTGATATGTCTGAAAGTGGAGCCGGAAACTCGATGCAAAATTGTTTCGTGAGTGACCTAATACCAAATGTAGGAGATAAATTAATTTATGTTTATGATTTTTTAAAAATGTGGACATTTTATGTTGAAACCATTAATGTTACATCATCAACTCAAGAAGATTTACCTAAAGTAATTTTATCAGTAGGAGAAATTCCTAAGGAAGCTCCAGAAAAAGAATTCGTAGCTGAAAAATCTGAGACTATGTTTAACGACGATTTTGACAACGAATTTGAGAATCTTGATGATATAGATTTTGATCAGTATTAAAAAACAAACCTTCAAAAAGACTATATTTTAAGAGATTTGGATGTACTTTATGTAACAAAATAAAATTATACACGTCTTAACTTAGAAGTTAAACATATTAGAATATTGAAAACAATTCTTACGCTCAATAATCTCGACAAAAAATTCGGTAGAGTTCATGCAGTAAACAACCTATCCTTTGAAATAAAAAAGGGTAATGTATATGGTATTTTAGGGCCCAATGGAAGTGGAAAATCTACCACTTTAGGAATTATTCTAAATGTTGTTAATAAGACCTCTGGTGAATTTAGCTGGTTCGATGGGAATCTCTCCACACATCAAGCACTTAAAAAAGTTGGTGCCATTATAGAGAGGCCCAACTTCTATCCCTACATGAGTGCAATTCAAAACTTATCATTGATTTGCAAAATAAAAGATATATCAACGGAAAATATAAATGAAAAACTAAAAATTGTTAATTTATTTGAGAGAAGAAATAGTAAGTTCAGGACCTTCTCACTTGGAATGAAACAAAGATTAGCCATTGCCTCTGCCCTTCTTAATAATCCTGAAATTTTGATTTTAGATGAGCCAACTAATGGATTAGATCCACAAGGTATTCACGAAATCAGAGAAATTATTCTAAAAATAGCTAAAAATGGAACAACAATTCTGCTAGCATCTCATCTTTTAGATGAGGTAGAGAAAGTATGTAGTCATGTTATTGTAATTAGAGAAGGTGTGAAATTATATAGTGGTAGAGTTGATGAAATGACAAATTCACATGGCTTTTTTGAACTCAACACCAAAGAGCCAAAAAATAAATTAATTTCCATTTTAAATAATAACAGCAACATAGGTGCTGTTAAAGAAGAGGGTAATCTCATCATTGCATATTTGAAAGAAGAAATGGAAGCCCATGAAATAAATAAATACTTATTTAATAATGGAATAACGGTTTCTCATTTGGTAAAAAGAAAACCAAGTTTAGAACAACAATTTCTTGACTTAACAAATACTAATTAAATATAAAACTAAGTATGTTAAGATTACTTGCTATAGAATTTCATAAGTTTAAGTACAATAGTGCTAGTAAAATTTTAACCCTAATTTATTTTGGATTATTAACTTCTATTGCCCTTGTTGCTGCCATTAAATTTGATATTGGTTTCATTAAATTTCATTTGGCGGATATGGGAATTTTTAATTTTCCATACATATGGCACTTTAACACCTTTATGGCTTCTATTTTTAAGTTTTTTTTATTGTTGGTTATTGTTTCTATGATTTCTAATGAATATAGCTACAAGACACTAAAACAAAACTTAATAGATGGTTTAAGTAAGAAAGAATTCATTTTATCCAAATTCTACACTGTTATTGCTTTATCAGGAATTTCTACACTTTTTGTCTTTATAGTCTCTCTTATACTTGGCTTTATCTATTCAGACTATAATGAGTTTACCATAATAATAACAGATCTTGAATACCTGATAGGCTTTTTTGTTAAGTTAATATGTTTCTTTTCATTTGGACTTTTTTCTGGTATCTTGGTTAAAAGATCCGCTTTTGCAGTAGGTGCCATGTTTGTATGGCTTATTTTAGAAAATATTTTTAGAGGTTTCTTGTTTTATATTTTTAGAGGTTCCGAATCTATTTCAGATCATGTTGATCAAATCATGAGGTTTTTGCCTTTTGAAGCCATGTCAAATTTAATAAAGGAACCTTTTTCCAGGCTTGGAGCTGTAAGGTCTGTTGTAACTTCCGTTGGAGAACAAATAAACAAAAGTTATGATGTTGAATTTTCAACTATTATCATAGTTACAGTTTGGATTTTCATATTTATTTATAGTTCTTATGCTCTATTAAAAAGAAGAGATTTATAATTAACCAATAATGTTAATATTTTAACAATTAATTCATTTCATAGAACTTAATTTAATATTTATTTTATATTGTTGAAAAATAAAACTTGTGGAACTATGTTAAAAAGAATATTACTTTTTGTGATATTATTCTTCAGTTTACTGGGAAGTAATTATGGACAAAATATTAATTCAGAAAAAAAGATTAATACCGTATTAAAAAAGTACCAAAAAGAACTCAATTTAAACAAGGAACAATTCAAAAAATTAAAAATAATTCTTTTAAAATACAACCCAAAAATAACCAAACTAATCAATTCAAAAGCATCTAGTTTTGAAATTAATAAGTTAGTTAAATTAGAATCACTAGAAATTTTTAAAATACTATCTCGAGAACAGTTTACTGGATATAAAAAACTTAAAAAAGTTTTAGAAACGAATAAAAGATATAGAAGATGATAAAAAAATTAAGCCTTCTATTTCTTTTGATTTTTTATACCTGCATTTTAAAAAGTCAAAACACCACAATTCCTGAGGCAGATCCTTTTTGTTCAGACACAGGAATTTTATTTAGTAATACTTCAGATGCCAGTTCTGCTGAGATAGGTCCAGATTATGGTTGCCTTGATTCACAACCAAATCCATCATGGTTTTACATTAAAATTGATGAGCCAGGTGTTTTAACTCTTCGAATAGAACAAAATAGCCAAGCAGATTTTAATGGTAATGGATTGGATGTTGATTTTATTGCATGGGGGCCATTTCGTGAAAATAGACTTCAGGATATTCAAGGTGGTAATTACGGATTATTGAACAATGCTAGTGAAATAGATTGTAGTTATTCTCCTGATTTTGTTGAAGAACTAAATATAACTAATGCTCAAAATGGAGAATACTATCTAATTTTAATTACCAACTATAGTGGTGCCAGTGGTTTTATAAGAATGAATGAGACGAATCCGGGTGATGTTGGAGTTGGAACTACAGATTGTAGTATTGTAGCAGGAGAGTTAGGCCCTGATCAAGATGTTTGTGAAGGTACAACTGTAACTCTCGATGGTACTTCCTCCTCTGATAACATTATAGGATATAAATGGTTTTTAGATACAGGATCAGGTTTTGAAGAGATTATAGGAGAGGTTGATCCCATACTTATTATTAATAATAATCAATCGGGTATTTATAAGGTTGAAGTCACTGATGATTTAGGCAATTCAGACGAAGATGAAGTCATGATTACTTTTTACACTGTGCCTGTCATTGTAACTATCCCTCCAGATATTAATCGTTGTGATGAAGATCGATCTGGTTTTGTTGATTTTGATTTAATTGCAGATCAAACCCCTGAAATACTAAACAGCTTAGATCCAATTTTAAATCCAGATCTTACAGACTTTGAAGTACTATATTTTGATACTCTTGCAGATGCAGAGGCCAATACCACTGCTGCTATCATTGCGAACCCTTATCGAGTAAATACCTCTGACAACCCTACTATTTATGCTAGAATTCATAATATTAACAATACGATATGTTATACTGTTGCTGAGTTCAAACTTAAAGTAACCGACACCCCTACGCCTACTCAACCTTCAGAGTATAGACTTTGTGACGATACAACCTCTGCTGGTGGAGATACAGATGGAGTTTCCAGTTTTCTTTTAAATACAAAAGATGCAGAGATTCTAGCCACTGTGACCAACCCAGGTGATTATTTTATTTCTTATCACACCGATCTTTTAGATGCTCAAACCAGTAGTACTTCTAATGCCATTGATAAAAATACTGATTATGAGGTGACCATTTCTCAAAGGATATACGTTAGAATTGAAAATACAGATAACGTGGCTTGTAATATCGTCTCTGATGATAGTCCTGGAAGTACTTTTACTTCCTTTGAACTCATCGTAGATGCTACCCCAGTTGTTATAACACCACCACTAGATATCAACCGTTGTGATGAAAATAGGATTGGTTTTTTAGATTTTGATCTAATTACAGACCAAACCTCTGAAATACTAAATGGGTTAGATCCTTCTTTAGATGCTTCTGTTTTTGAAGTACTATATTTTGATACTCTTGCAGATGCAGATGCCAATACCACTGCTGCTATCATTGCGAATCCTTATCGAGTAAATACCTCTGATAACCCTACTATTTATGCTAGAATTCATAACATTA